>Ga0183097_10048_pt1 | contig 479710 bp, 429 predicted proteins | sample BioMet8_FD_128883 | JGI IMG/M metagenome (GOLD analysis project Ga0183097, IMG submission 128883) | Microbial communities from bioreactor (seeded with sewage sludge) at Lawrence Berkeley National Lab, California, USA - Biofuel... | ecosystem: Engineered > Bioreactor > Anaerobic > Unclassified ...
AGACCCGTTTACGGGTAGCAAGTAACGATATGCGTGGCTGGCAGGCCAATAAAATGCACACTTGTGTGCTGCCTATAATATTAGGGCTATGCCCGAAAAGGAAAAACCACCCGCTATGCGGGTGGATGTTTATTTATTTTACATATTTAGTTAATGTTTCATAGAGAAGATTAGAATCAACAGGCTTTCCTAAATGGTCATTCATGCCGGCATTAAGGCAGTCTGCTATATCTTCAGCAAAAACATTAGCGGTCATGGCTATGATTGGTGTTGTAGTAGCATCAACACGGGATAGGCTTCTTATTTTTCTGGTGGCAGTTAGGCCATCCATTACAGGCATACGCACATCCATGAGAATGGCGTCATAATAGTTGGGTGGTGTAGAATTGAAAGTGGTTAAGGCCATTTGTCCATCTTCAGCCGAATCGACAATTATGCCCTTCTTATTGAGCAGCAGTTCAATAATTTTACGATTCAAGGGATGGTCGTCACAAATTAAGATATGCTTGCCGTTTAAAACACTAAAAGATTCTTGATGTTTAGGTTGTATATTTTTCACAGGCTTAGCAGGCACACAATCATTAAGTAAGTCTATTATGAAGGTAGTACCAAGGGCTAACTGGCTATGCACTTTAATAGTACCATTCATGGCAGTTACCAGTTTCTTCACTATCGGTAAACCTAGCCCATTGCCATTGGTCTTGGAATTATCATTTCTTTTCTCCTGAGTAAATGGATCAAACATGACTTTCTGAAATTCTTCGCTAATACCGATGCCGTTATCAGAAATTTCAATATGTGTGGCCATTTTTTTCTTGTCAGGAGAGACTTGGGCGGAAACAGAATATTTTATGTTTCCACCTTCCGGAGTATATTTAACGGCATTGTTTAGTAGGTTAAACACGATGCGGTTCATACAAATTTTGTCTTGTAAGACATAATAATCTGCCGGAACATTAATTTCTATAGTAAGATGCTGCTCTTTTTCAACACACAAAGGACGTATTACCGCATTCATATAGGAGGAAAATTTTTCAGCTGTATATGGTTCGGGGTGTAAATCTATGCGGTTACTTTCCAGTCTGGTTAAATCTAGAATTTCATTGATAAGACCTAATAAAAACTTGGAGGATATATCGATGTTATGGAGATACCCAGCAATCTTAGGCAAAGCCGTTTCTTCCTTGGCTAAGGAGGTCATACCGATGATGCCATTAAGCGGCGTGCGAATATCATGACTCATTCTTGACAGAAATTCATTTTTGGCTTTATTTGCTGCCGTAGCAGTGTTCATGGCTGCAATTGCTTCCATTTCGTCATCCATATCAACGATGGAGGCATAGTAATATTGAATCTTATTCAATGTATAGGCACGGCAAAAAGTATTTCTTACCCAGTGAACCTGTCCGTCTTCGCCAGTAATGCGATAATTGGCATTACCACGTTGCTTTAGCCTTCTGGTTACAGCAAGAAACTCAGCCTTAAATCTGTTGGCATCTTCCTTGTTAAGCCAGTTAATGGGGTTGTGATCTTGCTGAGACCAATATTCTTTGCTGCCATGATGTATTTCATAAAAACCTTCATTGGCATATTCGATTTGTATTTCACCGTTTTGATCAGAAAAAACCACGATGCCACCAGGCACATTGCCTAGAATGGCATTAAGTACATCGCCATGGTCCTGAGCTTTGACAAGCATATCAATATCATAAAAAACAGTAAAGAAACGTTCGGTCTTATCATTAAGAGGAAAATGATTGGCTCTGATGCCTATCCATATGTATTCGCCTTTGCCGTTGAGAATACGGTAGCGGTAGTCCAGCATGCGTTTTTCCCGAATAGCTGTATGCGCTTCTGCTAAAAGCCCCAAGGCATCATTAGGATGTACTGTATTCATGGCATTACCGCCACGAGCTTTCACCCGTTCTTCCCGAGTTGTTTCCAGCATTTGATAGAAGCCATTACTCATATAAGGTGTTTCTACCAGGTTGCCTGTAACATCATAAATAACCACACCTGTTGGCAGTTCATGGAGAATTTGTTCTTCGATAGTTAGTTTTGCAATATTTTGATTGTCCACTAAAATTCACTCCCCAATGTTTGGCAAAATATATAATATAATTATAGTTTATTTTTTGAAAATAAAAAAGGGAAATTACAAATATTTGATTATTATATTGAGAATAAACGAATATAATACGTGTGCGTGAAGTTATGCTTTTATAACAGACTTAGCTAGTACACTTTATGCCAGGCTCAAGACATGCTATAATCTTAAGCGAAACAAAGCAGATGATGTTAGCTTTTTAAAAAGCTTAAATAGAATTCTGGCGTGAGGACAGCAGGGAGACAACTTTCTGCTGTCCTATTTTTGTGCCAGTATTACTTGTATAAAATAAGCACTTTTTCTGTCGCTTCGTACCATTTTTTATCCTCTTGTACCCAAAAATAAAACAAAAGATAGCTTCAATGGTATAATAAAAAATAAGAAAAAGTGAGAAATTAACTGCTTTGCAAAAAAAAGTGGTCTTTTGTTGTGCCATAATGAAACAGTTGCCTTAGGGGTGAAAGGAGAAAAATCGTGAAAAGAGAACAAGCTGGTAGAAAAAATGTTAGTAAAAAACTTGCAACTTTAACAGCAGTAATTAACGGGGCTAATACTCTTGCGCCTATGGCATTGCTCTATGTTCAACCTAATCTAACTGCAGGCGGCAATCAAGTTATGCTGGGAGAGCAGCCGGTGGCAGCTAAGGTATCTGCCAGTGAGGATCGTAAACCTTATTCCTGTGCCCAGTTGCAGAGCCTTGCTTATGAGGCTATGAGTACAGTGGATAATGCTGTCTTTGCAAAGGCAGAAGCAGCAAGTTATATCGTAGATGGCAGCACATCCAGTGTTGACTACATGAGTACCGGTGACAGCATGATTGTAAAGAACGGTGGTACAGGGACAGTCCGCGACTTATTTGGTGGTACCCAGCTTATTTATGGTACTGCTGTGGGTACAGCTGAATCTATACAAAGCGGTGGTAGGCAGTTGATATCCGGTACGGCAATTAATACTACTATAGCCAAAGGCGGTACTCAGATTCTCTACTATGGTGGCACCTTGTCCAGCAATACTTTGATGGGTGGAGTCCAGATTATTTCCAGTGGCGGGACCTTGATTGCTGATGATCCTTCAGCTTCCAAACTGACAACTCAGGCACCGGTAATTTTCGGTGGAACCCAGATTGTGTCTAATGGCGGTACCGCCAGTGGTTTTATCCTGTTAAGGGAAAGCAGCATAGGTGGTATTCAGAGGGTAAAATCCGGTGGCTTGGCTTTGGGTACAGAGGTTAGAAGCGGTGCTTACCAGTCCGTAGACAGTGGTGGTACGGCCCTGGGTGGAACACTGAGCTCTGAGGGTACCCTTAGTCTGGTCAGTGGTTCACGTATACAACTTGATAATGCTTCAGGTGGCTATGTAGATATGAATGGTGGTAGCATACAATATGGTAAGGATGGTGCTACTACTACCAAAACTTATGATACAGACATATTCGTAGGCAACAATGCTTATGCCGGCAGCGGCACCGTCGTCCTGGGCAATGGCGGCTGGGGACGCAGCTACAGCGCTCCCGGTAATGTTCTGAATATTGTCATCGTCAACGGCAACTATGATTTCATAGTGAATACGGATGTGAATAAAGAACTTAGCGACCGAATCAATGTCAAAATGGTGACCGAGAAATCTGAGAGCCGCATCGGTGTGAACTATGATCCGGTGTTTGACCCCAAGAACTACGGAAATTACTTTCCGGATAAACCTATCATAGTGGCTACCGGACCTTTAAGCATCACCTTTAAGCCTCTGACCACTGAGACAGGTGCCGTGAGGTATATACCTTGGCTGAGACAGAATGGAATGCAATGGCAACTTACCGGCTTCAGTAAGCGCGCTTCCACAAATACCAGTACTACGGGAGCTACCCATGAGGTAGTCAATCAAATCTGGTTCAATTTTGCCAACAGCCTCAGCAAGAGAATGGGCGATTTGCGTTTAGACAAGGATGGCAGTACGAGCGGTGTTTGGACACGCTATATGCGCAGCACGGACCGGGCCGGCAGAGGAGCCAAATCTGAACTAAACAGCAACCTTTTGCAAGTCGGTTATGATAAAGCTTTTGCAGTGAAGAACGGTACCAGCTATGTAGGTCTTGCGGTAGACCATTTAAACGGCAGTACAGAGTACGAGAGGGGTAATGGCACAGCTAAAGGTACTTCCGTGGCTTTGTATAATACTTGGATCGGTAATACCGGTCATTATTATGATATTATCTTGCGGCAGGGACATTTCTCCAACGATTATAATGTAACTGATTTGTCCAATAATTATAGCACCGGTGATTATGGCACCAATGCTACTACCTTGTCTGGCGAATATGGTTATCGCAAGAATATTAAAAATGGCATGTACTTAGAGCCACAGGCAGAGGTAATCCTAGGCCATTTATCAAGCGCAGATTATATTACCAGTACCAACTGGCCTGTGCACATCAATAGCCAGAAGCATTTTGTTACCAGGTTAGGGTTAGCAGTAGGCAAAGAAAATGCCAGAGGCAACTATTATGCCAAAGCTAGCTATTTCCATGACTTTGGTGGAGCTAGCAGTATCAGCTTTGACGGCTATGGTTATTCCAGTACGGCACTCCGTGACTGGGTAGAGCTTACCATAGGCGGCGATGTATTGCTTACCAAAAAGTTGCGCTTCTACGGCGAGGTAACTAAATATTTAGGAGACCTTACCAATAATGTAAACTTCAATGCAGGACTGCGTTGGACCTTCTAAGCCAATTGTAAAGTAAAAATACAAGCCTGCCAGAAAGTATAACTTTCTGGCAGGCTTGTGCTTTTTGGCTATTTTTGCGTATGAGAAAAAAATAATGCGTAAAGTTATTGAAAATAGATGTATTTGTTTAAAACACAATTTTCTGAAAATTAAACTTGACAAAATTACTCCAGTTTGCTATCTTTAAAAGTAGGTGATAGGTTATGTTAATTACAAGAGAAACAGATTATGCTTTACGTATCCTCAGGGCCCTGCATAATGACAAGCAACTAACAGCTGCAGAGATAGCCAAGGGGGAGCAGATTCCACAGCAGTTTGCCTATAAAATTCTCAAGAAACTTAAAACAGGGCATTTGGTGAATATCTATCGAGGCATTACCGGCGGTTATGTTTTGGCGGTAGATTTACGAAAAATTTCCTTATATGACTTGATAGAAATAGTGGATGGAGGGGAAAAGCTGGCACATTGCATGCAGCCTGGGTATCAGTGCCAGTGGCGTCAGGCAAGAGGCAACTCTACCTGCAAGGCCCATATAAATTTGCTGCATATTCAACAAGAATTCGTTAAAAAAATGCAAGAATATAATTTGTATGATATTTTGTTTAAATGATTTTTTTGGAATTAAACTGGACAAAAAAAGTCCAGTAAGGATTTAATAACAAAGGAGGTCAGTAGTATGCAATTTACGACTAGTGCAGAACAAGAAGCTTTACGTCAAAAGGTACGTGCTTGGGCCGAGGAAGTTGTGAAGCCACATGCTTTCCTCAACGATCAGCAAAATATTTTCCCCAGGGAGGCTGTCAAAGAACTTGGGAGCATGGGGCTGATGGGTATACCCTATCCCAAGGAATACGGTGGGGCAGGACTGGATGTTTTGAGCTATGCTATTGCTGTTGAAGAACTGGCAAGGGTGGATGGTGGTGTAGGTGTTATTCTTTCGGCACATACCAGCTTGGGTACTTATCCTATTGCTGCCTTTGGTACGGAGGAACAAAAAAAGAAATATTTGGTACCGTTGTGTAATGGCCAGCACCTAGGTGCTTTTGGCTTGACGGAGATCAATGCCGGCTCCGATGCCGGAGGTACTGAAACTACTGCTGTGGATAAGGGTAGCTACTATCTTCTCAATGGCAACAAGATATTTATTACCAATGGTGGAGAGGCAGACACCTACGTTGTTTTTGCTGTTACTACACCTGACATTGGAACTAAAGGCATTAGTGCCTTTATTGTAGAAAAAGGGTGGAAGGGTTTTAGCTTTGGTGAGCATTATGATAAAATGGGCATTCGTTCCAGTGCTACCTGCGAGTTGATTTTCAATGATGTGAAGGTCCCTAAGGAAAATCTTTTGGGCAAGGAAGGTCAGGGCTTTAAGATTGCTATGTCTACCTTAGATGGTGGCCGTATTGGCATTGCGGCTCAGGCTCTGGGCATTGCGCAAGGAGCCTTTGAGCAGGCCGTCAGTTACGCCAAGGAACGTGTGCAATTTGGTAAACCGATAGGTTTCCAGCAAGCAATTTCCTTTAAAATAGCAGATATGGCTACTAAATTACGTTCTGCCAGAATGCTGGTTTATTCGGCTGCGGCTTTGAAGCAGGAGCATGCACCTTATGGCATGGAGTCTGCTATGGCCAAGCAATATGCTTCCGATATCGCTTTGGAGGTAACCAATGACGCGCTCCAGATTTTTGGTGGTACAGGCTATCTGAAGGGTATGGAAGTAGAGCGTATGTATAGAGATGCTAAGATTACCACTATTTATGAGGGTACTAATGAAATTCAAAGGGTGGTTATCGCTGCCCATGTTTTAGGCAAGCCTCCCAGAGAAGCTGAAGGGGCTAAGAGTATTCACAAAAAAGCGGCTCCTATCACCGGTATTCGCAAGCACCATATTTTCAAAGAAGGTACGGCCGAAGAACAAGTTGCCGAACTGGTTGAGCTGCTAAAGAAGGATGGTTATGACTTTAGCGTAGGTATTCCTCAGGACACTCCCATTGTCAAAGCAGAAAGAGTTGTCTCTGCCGGCAAGGGTATTGGTGAAAAGAAAAATATGAAGCTTATAGTTGAGTTGGCTCAGGCTGCCGGTGCTGCTATTGGTTCCAGTCGTCCTGTAGCAGAGACCTTGCAATATGTGCCTTTAAATCGTTATGTGGGCATGTCCGGTCAAAAATTTACCGGCAACCTTTACATGGCCTGCGGTATTTCCGGAGCAGTGCAACATCTTAAAGGCATTAAGGAAGCTTCAACTATTGTAGCTATTAATAACAATGCTAATGCGCCAATTTTTAAGAATTGCGATTATGGTATTGTAGGAGATGTCAATGTTATTCTGCCCCTGCTTAGCAAGGCTTTGGGCACGGAGCAAAAACAACCTGCACCACCGATGGTCAAGATTAAGAGACCTAAGATGCCAAAACCTGAGCCCATTGGCCCGTCTTATATTTGTGATGGTTGTGGTTATGAATATATTCCGGAGCTCGGTGACAGTGAAAATGATATTCCTCCCGGAACATTGTTTAAGGATTTGCCGGAAGGGTGGACTTGCCCTGAATGTGCGGAGAGCAAAGATCATTTTCGTAAAGCGTAGACAAATGAAGGAGGCGGAATTTTATGCATTGCGTTAGAAATGTTACAGACAATTTATATTGGGTAGGTGCCAATGACCATAGACTGGCACTTTTTGAAAATTGCTTTCCTATTCCAAGAGGAGTCAGCTATAATGCCTACTTGCTTATAGATAAAAAAACAGTGTTATTCGACACCGTGGATTGGTCAGGCTGTCGTCAGCTAATGGACAACTTGGAATATGTTCTTGGTGATAAGCCGCTGGATTATCTGGTGGTTAACCACCTGGAGCCTGATCATGCGGCTTCCATAGAGATAGTGCTTAACAAGTATAAAGATGTAAAAATAATCAGCAATGAAAAGGCTTTTATGCTTATGCATCAATTTGGTTTCCCGGTTGGTGATCATGAGTGCATAGAGGTCAAAGAAGGTGATACCTACAATTTTGGTAAGCATACTGTTACCTTTGTGGCAGCACCTATGGTACATTGGCCGGAAGCTATGGTTACCTTTGATACTACCAACGGCGCACTGTTCTCCGCAGATGCATTCGGTACCTTTGGCGCTCTGGACGGCAAGCTTTTCGCTGACGAAGTGAATTTTGACCGGGATTGGCTGGATGATGCCAGACGTTATCTAACCAACATTGTAGGCAAGTATGGAACTCATATCCAGTTCTTATTACAAAAAGCCGGTGGTATTCTGGACCAGATTAAGTTTATTTGTCCTCTGCATGGACCGGTGTGGCGCAAGGATTTGATGTATTTTATTGGCAAGTATGATACTTGGAGCAAATATTTGCCGGAAACTAAGGGCGTTATGATTGCCTATGCTTCTATGTATGGCAATACGGAAAATGCTGCGCAGGCACTGGCTACTACTCTGTGCGCCAAGGGCATGACTAACGTAGTCCTTTATGACGTATCTTCCACCCACGTGTCTACATTGATTTCTGAGGCTTTTAAATATAGCCATATCGTGCTGGCTTCTGTGACCTACAATCTGGGAATTTATCCGGCTATGCATAATTTCTTAATGGATATGAAGGCCCTGAATGTACAAAAGAGAACAATGGCTTTTATTGAAAATGGTTCCTGGGCTTGCAAGTCAGGAGACTTGATGCAAGCGTTTGCAGAAAAAGAATTAAAGGATATGAATATTTTAAGCGAGAGATTGAGCTTGGCCTCTTCTTTACGCGAAGACAAACAAACAGAGCTGGATAATTTAGCTGATGCTTTGCTTGTATCAATGAAGTAAGAGGATGATGCTTTTGTCTCACTGTTGGCTTGCGAAAAGATAAATCTAGAGTAAAATTACAAAATTAATATTGAACTACTACCTAGTAGTGGGCATTCATATACACATCATGAAGTCTTTGCAGATGTGTCATGTGGATGCCTTTTTCTTTAAATGTATCAAAGTTTACAGGGTAAGAGAGGATAGGGGTTAAAACCAATTTTACTTTGCAGAAAATTCTGTTATTTGATAGTATAAATTAAATGAGGGGTAAAAAACGAGTATGGCGTTATTGTAGATGTATTTGTGGTACTTGCAAGGTGGGTGGTTTGGTAAAGGGGGAAAACCAAATGAAACAGCTACAGCTTAGCAAAAGAATTATCATTAGCCTGATAGTTATGTCTGCTCTATCATCTGCAGGACTGGCTTCTGCCAAGGATATTGTTATCAAAAATGATGCTGACTACGCTGCTCAGCGAGGTGATGCCAGCGTTATGGACGGTAGCGGCAATATTCGTCCTGCTAACAGCAATAGCAATAACACAGTTACATTAGGTAATGGTAATGTGAAAACTCTTGATCTAAACCTGGATGGGAAAAAAATCTATGGAGCCTTAGTTACCTCTTCTGCCAGCAATGTGGCTTTAACCGGAAATAAAGTGGTCTATGTGGGGAATATTTATTCCGATAAAGTTTATGGTGCCTATGCCGGTGAAGCTACCAATATGGATTTGTCCGGTAATAGTGTTTCTATTGACTACAGTAGCAGAACTGATGAAGTCTGTGGTGCTTTTGGTTCGGATTGCCACGGAACGGTGACTGCTAACAATAATACTGTGACTGTGGCGGATAAATCCGGAGCGTCTAATGTAACCGGTGGTCAGGCTAGTGGCGCCAGTGGAGAGACTGTTACCGCGGCTGCTAATGGCAACTCCGTTACTGTCACTAATCCTAATGACTCCGTATCATCTATCTTTGGCGGATATGCCGAGGTTTCCATGGGTAGTGCTGCTGCCAGTAATAATACCGTCGTTTGTAACAATACTTCTATTTTTGTTAAAATTATGGGTGGCCATGCAGTATGTGAAACTGCTTATGGTACAGCAGATGCCAGCGGCAATACGCTTACTCTCACAGGTACGCAGGATGCGGGCAGGTATTTTTACGTGGGGCTGGCAGTTACAGGAGATCAGGCAGCTAAGGCTACTGCCAATAACAATACTTTGAATATTTATGACAGTCCTAATTTCGCAAATACTGTTATTTATGGCGGCTTGGCAGAACAGGGTAATATTTTGGGATCCATAAGTTATTTAAAAGGTACAGGTAATACCATAAATATTTACACGAAGGGCCTTACGGCACAAAATGTAGGCTATTTTAACAACTATAACTTTTATTTACCTGCTTCTACAGCCAATGGTGATACAATTTTAACTCTCACCGGCGCTACAGCATCGTATGAAAGTCCTTTGGATGCTACTACAGATTTAACCGGTACAGCTATTGGTGTAACCATGGGAGCTAAGGCTGGGGAAACTGTTACGCTGCAAAAAGGCGATAAGGTGACGCTCATCCACAACAGCAATGGCGTTACAACTGACAGCACGCTGACCAATAATATTGCTGCTTCTCAGGATATTGCTGTTACTTATAACTTTGTCCTGAGCAGCGATGCTACCAACCTATATGCTACTTTGGCTGATTCGCTTCAGCTCATGGGTAATGCGACAGTTACTCGTCAAGCTATTAGTGTTAATCCACAAGTAAAAAATATTTTGGAGGGACGTTTAGGCTCCTTTGCCTTCTTGCAAAAAGGTAGCGATATTATTTTGCAGCCTGCTTTGTTAGGAGCACTGGCACGAAACTCTTCCTATGAGGGCGTTACTGCTTTGGATTATGGCAAAGTGGAAGCGTCAACCGGGTCTACCGTGGAGGCTAAGGGCCTCAGTCTTTTAGTGGGTGCAGGCCGTAATCTTACCGATCAGGGGGGAGCGCAAACCAGGTACATGCCAGTTTTCCTGGAGGCAGGCTGGGGTACTTATGATGCTGATAATTCTTTTGCCCAACTTCCGTCTGTCCATGGTAGTGGAGATACCAATTATTATGGACTGGGTATTTATGGACAACGGGAAAATGACAAGGGCTTTTACTATGAAGGTAGCCTGAGAGTTGGTCGGGTTAACGATAATTATACTTCTTCTGATCTGCGCTATCATGGTCAGGATGCTTCCTATGACATTACTTCTACCTACTACGGCGGACATGTTGGCCTAGGTAAAAAGTTCACCTTATCACCTGTTAGCAAGGTAAATGTTTTTGGACAGTATATTTATAGCCACGTTAAGGGTGCGGATACTGATATTTTTTTAAGTCGGTATAAATTTGACAGCCTAACTAGTAACCGCCTCAGACTGGGAGCAATATATGAGACGGAATTAAAAAACAGCAACACTTTCTATGGTGGTTTGGCCTGGGAATACGAAATGAGCGGGGGACAGGAGGCTACAGTTAATGGCTATGACGTGGCTTCTCCCAGCTTGAAGGGTCATACAGGTATAGTAAGTTGCGGCTTGCGTTTAAATCAGGATGCTAAGGGCAATTTTAATCTGAACTTGGGGCTGGAAGAGCGCTTTGGTAAACGCCATGGCTTGACAGGCCGGGTGGAATGTGTGTTTAAATTATAATAACGCAACAGTAGGAGAGCAAGAAAAAGCCGGTGGGAAAAATTCCCAGCCGGCTTTTTCTTGCTATTATTTAGCTTCAAATAAATACGAGGTCATGGACATAGAGCCTAGTTCTTGATACTCGTTCCAGACGGTAACTTTGTCCTCTATATTAGCAGCACCTAAGGCTGCAAGGAGAGGATAATAGTGCTCGGTAGTAGGAACAGCTGTGCGTGCCTCCGGCAGAGCAGTAAAGTTAACAGGTGTTTTAAAATCACCGGCCATAATGGCATCCCGTATAGCAGTATCGAAATTGGTAGCCCAAGTATAGCCACCGGTCATATCCCAGTTTACCAGAGCGAGATTGTGGACTACATTACCACTGGCAACAATGAGAGCTCCTTCTTTTCTGAGTGGTGCCAGCTTTCTGCCTACTGCAAACTGTTCCTCTGCTCCTGCTGCCATATTTGTACTTATCATAACTACAGGTATATCAGCAGCCGGGTACATATTGGCTAGAACGGTCCACACGCCGTGGTCAATTCCCCAGTCGTTATTAACAGTAGCACCGGGCCCTAGCAGGCTTAGTGCTTGGTCAGCATATGCTTTTGACCCGTTAGGTTCGTAGTGTACCTGATAAAGTTCTTTCGGAAAACCATACATGTCGTTTATTTGTGGATTGGTATCACTGCGTCTTACCATTAATCCCTTGGTAGTCCAATGCGCTGATAGGGCAATTATAACCTGAGGTTTACCGAGATAAAGCCCCATTTTTTTCCAACCATCTCTTGCTCTATTGCTCCCTATAGCGTTCATGGGAGAACCATGTCCTGTAAAAACCACAGGCATTATTTTTTTGTTCTGCATTTTATATCCTCCTTGTATTGCTCATTTGCTAATTGTAGTATAACTTGTTATAATTCACTTTGTAAATAAGGCACTTTTTTTATATGTTATTACAAATAATAAACTTGCTTTATATTATAAAGTGTTAGGCCTGGGAGAGGGGTACATTATGGCGGAGAAAAAACTTCCTAAATATAAAACTTATGATGCAGTTTGTCTGCGGAGCATAAAAAATGTAATAGATGTATTTGGTGGTAAATGGGCCTTTCTGGTGTTGGAACAATTGCATCTAGGCACTATGCGCTTTAGCGAGCTGAGCAAGGCGTTGGAGGTTAGTACTAAATCGCTGACGGACACTCTTAGACATCTTGAGCAAAACGGCATTATTAAAAGACAGGTTATTCCCACTGTGCCTGTTACGGTAGAATATTCTCTGACAGAAAAGGGCAGGGCCTTTGATACCGTTTTATTGGCTATGAAGGAATGGAGTGGCAAGTGGCTATGAAAAAATATTATATATTTGGGAGGACGAGCAGATAGTGCCGTCGAACGCTGCTTTATTAAAAAAAATTATTGAACAAAAGTGTTTTGGCATTTCTCATATTTACTTGGAAGAAAAAGCTCATACGGCTATTGCAAATACGGCTATGGCACTTGCTGAGCTTGTTAAGTATAATAGTAGTAAATAAAGTATTCTATAAAAAGAGAGGATGGACTACATGGAAAAAGAGCAGGTAAAATATATTGCCAGTTGTGTGTTTAGTAGAGATTATCCTCAGCTCAGTAAGAAAGTGCTCACATATATGGAGCAGGCAGGGCTGCCTGTAATGCGTTGCTGTTTCCCGAGCTATAAGGTTCGCGAGTTTGAAGATGCCATGGCTGAAACGATTAAGGCTGACTGGTGTAGGCTGCCACACTATATTCCCGTTGAGGATGGAGATACCATTATATCTGTCTGCCATAATTGCACCAATCTTATTGTGGAGACCAAACCTAAGGCAAAGGTTGTATCTCTCTATGAGTGGATTTTAGCAGATAAGAACTTTATATATCCGGATTATCAAGGCAGAGAAATGACCATTCAGGATTGCTGGAGAGCCGCTGATCATTACGAAGAAAAGAAAGCGGTCAGGATGTTGCTTGAGAAGATGAATATTAGGGCTAGAGAAATCGCAGAACCGGAAGATTTCTGCGGCCTTTCTCTCCTTCGTCCACAACCTGCCCGCAATCCTAAAGTAGCGCCTAAGCACTATGGACCGGAGAAGACGGTAGGCAAGTTTGGTACCTATACTTTGGAAGAGCAAAAAGCAATTATGCTCAAACATGCTGAAAAAATAAGAACAGAGGAAGTTGTGTGCTACTGTCATTATTGTCTGAAAGGTTTAGAGCTGAGCGGGAAACAATCTTATCATATCGTAGACCTTTTATTTAAATAACTAAAAAGTTGATAGGCAAATACGCAACTAAAGCAGGCTATTCTAGGCAATAGAATAGCCTGCTTTTATTTATTATTTAACCTTTTGCTTTACAAGTTTTCTTTATAAGCGCCTGGGTCTATACTGGTCATAAAGCCGGACATTACAGCGACTCCTGCCAGAGGCAGTCCCTTTAGTTTGTTTATGGTTTGGGGTGTTATACCGCCTAAGGCATAGATCGGGAGAGAGGTTACCCGGCAAATTTCAGCGAGTGTTTTTACGCCCAGGGGAGGAGAATCTGGTTTGCAGGCCGTGGGAAAAACATGACCAGCCAGAAGATAGGTAGCTCCCAAAGCGGTAGCCCTTGTAGCTTCTTGGGGTGTATGCAGAGAAACACCTAAAATTTTAAAATGTTTACTTAAGTCAGGATGAGCCTCCAAATAGGGCAGGGAACAGTGAAAATTGGGAGCACCCAAAGATGTGGCCACTTTGCTAAAATTATGCAGGATACAGATAGTTTTATACTTCTTACCCAACTGGAGTAATCTAGCACCATAGACGGCATATTCCTGCGCAGTCAGGTCTTTTTCCCGTAAAATAAGGGCGTACACGCCAGCTGCTAAAATTCTTTCCAACTGTTCCCAGTAATCTCCTGTGACTAAATGCCGATTAGAAATACAAATAATATGCATGCTGACTCCTTAAGGTTTAATAACGTCTACCAAAAGCTCAATAATTTTATTGGCTTCGTGGGCGGCGCAGATGGCAACCCGCGGGGCCATAAGTCCCAAGCCCGTCCTGGCAGCGCTGATACCGTCGCCGCAAAGATAAAAATGTTCCGTAATTTTTTTGGTAAGGATGCTATTGCTGTGACCATAGCCGGCCAAGCCGGAAGCAGCTACTAAATACTTTTCCGGGTATTTGGTTAAAAGGGTATTGATGAGCATGCTTTTGGTGGCAGGATTATCAAAGGCTTCACAGATAATTGTATCAGAGGCAAAGAGCCCCGCAGCATTTTCTTCTGTTACTCTTACGCAGTCTGTGCGGATATGGACAAAAGGATTTATTTCCCGTAGTTGGGCAGCAAGGGCTGCAGTTTTTGTCTTGCCCAAGTCGCTGATGCGATAGGACTGTCTGTTAAGATTGCTGACATCTACAGTGTCAAAGTCTACCAAGTGCAGTTTGCCTATACCCATGCGCGCCAGGTAGATGGCACAGTTGGAACCTAGACCGCCTAAGCCGGCAATGGCCACGGCTCCGTTTTTTATTTTGGACTGAATACCGGGAGTATGTCTGGCATAGAGCATGGCTTCCAGCATCTCTTGGGGAGGTAGTTCAGTCTTGGACAGAAAGAAAATTTCATCGCCGGTTTTTAAAGGCAAGTTTTCTGTGGTAGCAAAACCGTTAACAATGGTCAGCTCGCTATGTGGCCCATAAGCTGCTTGTAAGGAACCTAAAGTATCTATGGTCGTTGTTACGGCTTGACCGTTAATTTTTAGCTCCATTGTGCTAACCCTTTCTTATAAGTAAATATATTCACTGGTAACAGGCTGTAAATTTTCTGCCTTAATTGCCTGATAAATCTCGTCGAAAGAGCGGGTATCAGAAATTTCAAATTGCTCGTCGCCCTTTTGTTCATTTGTCGTAATATGGCCGCCAATACCGGTACATACTCCTGCGGAAATTTTCGTGGCAGCAATTTTCACAATGTTGTTGCGGAAGGTAGCACTTTCCCTACTGGAAACAACAATGCAGGCATAGGGTAAAAATAAGCGATAGGCGCAAATCATTTGCGTTAATTGTTTCTCATGGACGTCTCTGGGATTAATTTTATCGTTGTTAATAATGGGACGTAGGCGGGGGCAGGATAAGGAAATTTCTGCCTGGGGATATTTGCGTTGCAGGAGAAAAGCGTGCATGCCTTCTGATAAAGCATCTTTCTGGTAATCATCAAGACCCAGCAGGGCACCAAAACCAACACCGCGCATACCACCTAAAATAGCTCTTTCCTGAGAATAAAAGCGATAGGGGAAAATACGTTTATTACCTGCTAAATGCAAGGTAGCATATTTATCAGAGTTATAGGTTTCCTGAAAAACAGTGACAAAATCGGCTCCGCATTCGTGGAGGTAGCTGTATTCGTCAGAATTAACAGGATAGATTTCCATGCCTATGTTGCGAAAATATTGGCTGGCAATTTTTACTGCATTGCCAATATAATGCAGGTCCGACATATGACGGCTTTCTCCTGTGAGCATTAATACTTCTTCCAAACCGGTTTTAGCTATATTGGCACATTCTGCATGGAGCTCTTTATCTGATAAGCGGGCTCTGGTAATTTTATTATGACAGTTAAAGCCACAGTAGATACAATAATTTTCACAGTAGTTGGCAAAATAAATTGGCGTAAAAAGATTGACAGAATTGCCAAAGTGCCGGCGTGTCACTAAATGGGCTTTCTGGGCAATTTCTTCCAAAAAGGGCAGAGCAGCAGTGGACAAAAGGGCCATAAAATCTTCCGGACCTATGTGTTCTTTGGACAGAGCTTGCTCAACTTCTCTGGCGGTATAGTCGCTATCGTGAAAGCGCTGACGCCAGGAGAGTACCTGCTCTAATAAATCAGAATCAAGAATTTCCATACCTGGTAAATATTTCATATGATCAATAAGTGGCAGTTGTATTTTTTCTCCCATATTTTCCTCCTTAGTTACCTAAAAAGCCTGTTAAAGGTGAAGAGGCAGAAGCTGTTTCCCTTACTTTGCCCAAACCGGATAAATAGGCGGCGCGGCCTGCTTCAATGGCCAGACGAAAAGCTTTGGCCATGAGGGGAAGATTACCTGCGGTGGCTATGGCTGTATTGGCCATAATAGCAGCAGCGCCCATTTCCATGGCTTCACAGGCTTGGGAGGGACGACCTATGCCGGCGTCAACAATAATAGGTAAATCAATTTCGTCAATGAGAATTTGAATAAAGGTCTTGGTGGCAAGACCCTGGTTAGTGCCAATGGGGGCGGCCAAAGGCATGATAGCTGCGGCTCCGGCTGCTTTTAAGGCCCGGGCTGCATACAAATCAGGATACATATACGGCAAAACAACAAAGCCTTCTTTAGCCAAAGTAGTGGTAGCTTTAATTGTTTCCGTATTATCGGGTAAAAGATATTTGGTATCTTGCATGATTTCAATTTTCACAAAATCACCACAGCCTACTTCTCTGGACAAATGAGCAATACGCACAGCTTCTTCGGCAGTGCGGGCTCCGGAGGTATTGGGTAAAACAGTTATTCCTTTAGGAATAAAGTCCAGAATATTTTCACATTTTCCTGCCTCAGCTCTTCTTAAAGCTAGGGTTACAATCTGTGCCCCGGCATTTTCTACGGCAGCTTTAATTAAATTAACATTATATTTTCCTGATCCTAAAATAAAACGAGATGAAAAGGTGTGACCGCCTAAAATTAATTGTTCTGTTTGTGCCATTTTCTTTACTTCCTTTCTTTTCTGGTTAATTGTTGTTTGACAACGCCAAACTCAGCCTCCACCTACAAAACGGACGATTTCCAACTTGTCGTCTGCTTTAAGCTTAACCTGAGCATAACAAGAGCGGGGAATGATTTGCCCGTTTAATTCCACCGCAATATGTTCTTTGCTAAAGCCTTCCTGTTCAAGGTAGGCTTGTAAGGAACAACCATCAACTGCTACTTGTTTACCGTTGATTGAAACCATGTTCTCACCTCTTTTAGCATAAAAAAAAGACCACAGGAAGAATTACACCCGAGGTGGTGTACCCCTTCATGCGGCCTTTTTGGTCTCACTCAAGTTTTATTAAATTCTATATGTATGAGTATAAGTGATTTCTTCCTGTAAGTCAAATAGGGTTAACCCAAATGTTGTTACAAAATGAGTGTTTTTGCAAACTTTAAATATTTTTTATAATTGCAAAAGATTGGCATTTTAATAAAAGATAAAAACTGATAATCAATAGAATAAAAAATAACGAAAAAAACTCCGGTGGGGAACCGGAGTTTTTTTCAAAGGAAGTTGTTTATGATGATTTGATGGGGAAGAATAACAAGGAGGGGTAATCCTTATTACGTTTTTAAGTATAGTGGATAGCTATGACAAAAAAAGGGCAGAAATGTTAATAATGTGTGAAATTACTCTTAGAGAAATATTTTTCTGTAGCACTGAGGTTTAGCTCAGTACGGTTAAAAGTATTAACTGTTATAATAAAGATGGAGGTTGGTGAGCAAGGGTGTTGGCTTGCTTATAGTAAATAAGTTAGTGGTGTGAAATTGATATAAGCATATGCACTATAGAAAGGGGAGATGCAGCATGAAAAGAAAAGTTTTTGCAAGCTTGTTGTGTACTGCGTTGTTGGCTATTGCTACTACGGTAAACGCTGGATTTAATCTGGGTGGCATTAAAATCAAGACACCGGAAGTAAAAGGTGCGAAGCAACCAACTGCGCAGAGTCAGGATGCAGGCCTGTCCAAATATCCTAAGAAGATTGAGGTAACGCTGGATAGCAAGGAAGGCTATGATGAGAGAAGTAAATATGTAATCAAGGGGAAGGTTTATTATGAGGGCAGCACCAAAAGCCCGGCAGAATACACAGATGTACTTTTGGCACCTGCTTCTGCCAAATTAAATGGCAATATTTTCGAAAGCGGCTACTATGGCAAGGGCTATGTGAACAGCAACGGTGATTTTGAAGTCGGGGCTAAGCCGGGCACGTATGTTATCTTTATTTACGTAGGTTCCTATGCTTGCATTGCTACAGCTACAGCTGAGGTTGATGGAGAATCACAGGTCTATTACATGAAGGATACCGGTTCTGATATTAAATTCAGACAATAAAAAATTAGTTGTGCAAAGGAGGCTGGAAACATGAAAAAATTAATTGCTATTGCTTTGTTAGGTTTGATGTTACTGGGAGGTAGCACTAGTGTTGTGCTTGCCGGCAGTGATACTACCGGTCATTGCAAACTATGTGGTTGCACCCATTTCCAACAAGGGAATGTAAGAGAAGGCGAGTGTGTTTGTGGCCATTCTAAAGGTATGCATGCCAGCGTTCCCAATTAAACGCTACAACCAGTTTTCCTGGTTACAAATGAAAAAAGGTGGTGCTGCTTAATGAAAAAAATATGGCGCAAAATGTTATTGATGGTATGCACTTTACTACTTGTTCTTCCTGTTACTGTCTTTGCCGGTTTTAATATTGGTGGTATGGTAGGCAGTCTGGGTGGAAAAAAGCCATCGGTTCCCAGTGCCAATACCGGTAGCGGAACTATTATTATCTCAGGAACAGTTTTTGCCGAGGGGGCACCTTTGCAACAAGCCACCGTTTATATAGGACGGACATTAAAAGTTGAGGTTACTAATAATACCGTAGTTATTAATGGCGAGTGCCATAGGGAGACGGCTACTGATGACAATGGCAAATTTAGCTGTGGCTTTGAAAACAATGGTCCCCATGATATGGTTATTTGGAAACACGGCTATGCTCCCATTGTAAAACACGGTATCATTACTTCCGGCGATTTGGGTAAAATGAGTACTTCTACAGAAGGAGCTGCTAATACTATTCAATTTAACAATTAGAACAGCAGGGAAGAGTTTTTCGGGAATTTAAAATGGCGCTGTAAAGAAATAAGGCGATAGGATGTTTCAGCATCCTATCGCATTATTTTTATGGGTACGCTATAATACAGATAGCGTTAGTCGTTATGGTAATGCTTACGAGGTGAAAATATGGAAGTAATTGCAAGATATGAATTTTTACGGCCCCATGACTATGAGCTGTATGCTTTATGTCGTGATGCAGATAAATATCAAAATATCGATGGGATTATTGCCATGACCAAGGCACGTCTGGCTTTAGAACGAGTCGTTAGGCTGTGTCTGGAGGCCTGCCATGGTCATAGTCAGCGAAATCTATTTCAAGACATTAATGCCTTGATTGCTACAGGTAAAATTGATCAGGCTACCTGCAATCAGATGCAAGAATTGCGCCGCTTTACCAATAAAGCTGTTCATGCCGATAGCTGTTCCCCTCGGAGTACAGCTTTTTGTCTGAATATGCTGTTTGACATCGTTTCCTGGTATCAGGTATATCTAGGTGGAAACGACTCGGGAAGGAAATAACTTCATGAAAAGAAACGAATTGCATGTAATGTATGGTACCAATATTCAGCAAATGACTTATGATTTGCTGACAAAGATAGATTTAGTAAAGGAACTAAAGCCCACTATGCGTATTGCCCTTAAGCCTAATTTTGTCATTGCCAGGGAGGCTTCTTCAGGTGCTACAACTCATCCGGAAATTGCCGAGGGAATTATTCGTTATCTGCAGGATAAGGGGATGCAGCATATTGCCATCATGGAAGGTTCCTGGGTAGGAGATCAAACCAAACGGGCTTTTCATGTGTGCGGCTACGACAAGCTGGCAGCTAAATATCAGGTGCCACTTTATGACTTAAAGGAAGATAAGTACGTGGAACGCCAGGTAGATGGCATTAAGATGCAAATTTGTCAAAAGCCTCTTCTGGAAACAGATTTTCTTATTAATTTGCCGGTGCTTAAAGCTCATTGCCAAACTGGGATGACCTGCGCCTTGAAAAATCTGAAGGGATGTCTTACAGATGCAGAAAAAAGACATTTTCACCAGCTGGGATTGATGAAACCTATTGCCTATTTGAATACGGTTTTGCACCCACAATTGATTATCGTTGATGCCATCTGTGGTGATTTAACCTTCGAAGAAGGTGGCAATCCGGTACGGATGGATCGTCTTATCGCAGGTGTTGATCCGGTACTGGTGGATGCCTATGGCTGCCGGTTGCTGGGCTTTGATACGTCAGAGGTAGAATATATAGGTATCGCTGAACGTAAAGGCGTAGGAAGTGCGGACCTCAGCAAGGCCCAGTTGCACGAATACAATACAGAGGCAAAAACCCAAAGCCAATTTGTTCCCAGCAGGCTTTCCCAGCGTCTTGGCAGGAATGTGAGCGCAGACAAAGCTTGCTCAGCTTGCTATGGCAGCTTGATGCATGCCTTGCATCGTTTGGAGGAAAGTGGCATTCCGGTAAATAAAAAAATCTTTATCGGTCAAGGTTTTAGAAGTGAAAGTGAAGAGGGTCTGGGCATTGGTAGCTGTACTCACTGTTTTGCGCATAGCTTGGCAGGTTGTCCACCTACAGCTAAGGAAATGGTAGAGTTTCTGCGGGATAATAAATAAGCTAATTACAAAAAACCTGACAAAAGGAAAGTACTTTTGTCAGGTTTTTTTTAGGACAGAAAAGCCATAACTTGTCAGGTCCTTAATCTACATCAGGGCGGACTAAAGAAAATAGTCCATTTTCTTCTTTTACGATACCGGCCTTTTTTAGCTTGTTAAATTCCAGAGATAAGCCACTACGTTCCACAAACAGGTAATCTGCCAGTTCCTGTTGGGTAAAAGGAATAGCAAAGGGTTTGCCACCGGAGAAACGATATTGTTCCGACAGATAGGACAAAAGCTTGCGCCTGGTAGCACGGCCGGACAGATGAATGACCTTGCAGCCCAGGTCCACATATTTTTGAGCTAAAATGTGAATTAAATTTTCCTGTAACTGAGCTTGGTAGGGCTGGGTTTTTACACAGGAGCTCAGAAGACGCTGGGTTTCAATTAATAGTACCGTGCAATTGGTTTGCGCCACAATGTCTATCAGCAGGATACCATCCAAGGTGCTGCTGTAGGCATCACAGAAAAGCTGACCGGAACGCATATAGCTGATAATGCTGCGGTCCCCTAGAAAATTTGTGGAAGCAGTATGTACTATGCCTTCCAGCATGATACCCAGCTGAAATACTTTGGTGTCAGCAGCAAAAAGTGTTTCACCTTTTTCGTAATTTCTTACTTTGGCATGTAAACAGGTCAGTAAAGCCGGTAAATGCTTGGGATCAATATGCGCAAAAAGAGGATTTTTTTCTATAATTGGAAGATATTTTTCCATGTTTCCCTCACTTGTTGAAAATTCAACAGATATTGTGGGATTAGTGTAATATACTATAACTAACAAGTCAAGTAAGAACTGAATAAGATAAAAAGGCTTTGACGTAGCTGCAAGTAAGAGCTAGTGTTAGGAGGAGAAGAAATGAGAAAAGTTGACGCGTTGATTATAGGCTTTGGTAAGGGTGGCAAAACCTTGGCAGGGACTTTGGCAGGTAAGGGACAGACTGTTGTGGTTGTGGAAAAGTCACCTAAGATGTATGGTGGTACTTGTATTAATGTCGCATGCATTCCGACTAAATCGCTGGTACACAGTGCTGCCTTATCGGCGGCTCAGGGTGGTAGTTTTGCGGAAAAGGCAGCACGTTTTACAGCGGCTATTGCTGAAAAAAACCGTGTAACAGCTTTCTTGCGTGATAAGAATTATCATAAGCTGGCAGATAATAAAAATGTTACAGTATTGGATGGTACGGCAAGCTTCGTTTCTGATAAGGAAGTAGAGGTACAGCTGGCCAATGGTGAAACACAGCAACTGACAGCTGAACGTATCTTCATCAATACAGGTGCCAGACCGTTTGTTCCTTCTATTCCCGGGTTAAAGGATAGCAAGCACGTTTATGTTAGTGAGGAATTGCTGGATGTAGAAACCTTGCCACAGGAAATGATTATCATTGGCGGTGGCTATATAGGTATGGAGTTTGCTTCCATGTATGCTAATTTCGGTTCCAGGGTAACTATTATTCAAGACGGGGAAGTATTCCTGCCCAGAGAAGATGCGGAAATTGCAGCAGCAGTACTAAAAAGCTTGGAGGACAGAGGGATAGTTGTGTTAAGGTCCACTAAAATTAACAGCGTTAAGGACGAGGGTAATCGTGCCAGTATGACGGTGACTACCCCGGCCGGCGAAAAAGTTTTGAGTGCCGATGCCATCCTGGCAGCAACAGGACGGAGACCCAATGTAGAAGGCTTAGGACTTGAGAAGGCAGGCGTGGTTTTGACAGAACGCGGTGCTGTTAAGACAGACAGCAAGCTGCAAACCAGTGTACCACATATCTATGCTATGGGCGATGTGGTGGGCGGTCTGCAGTTCACCTATATATCCCTGGATGATTTTCGGGTGGTGTTCTCACAAATAGGTGGGGATGGCACGAGAACTACAGCCAATCGCGGTGCAGTGCCTTATAGTGTATTCCTTGATCCACCTTTCTCCAGAGTAGGATTAAGTGAAAAGGAAGCAAGAGAAAAAGGCTATAATGTGAAAATCGCTAAACTGCCGGCTGCTGCTATTCCTAAGGCCCATGTGCTGCAAAAACCGGTAGGTCTTCTAAAGGCTATTATTGATGCAGATACAAATTTAATTTTGGGTGCACATCTGTTTTGTGAGGACTCCTATGAAACGATTAATTTGGTTAAATTAGCTATGGATGCTAAAATACCATATACAGTATTAAGAGATACAATTTATACGCATCCCACTATGACCGAGGGCTTGAACGATTTGTTTGCCACAGTTCAATAAAATATAGTGGACATAGTTCTTTGCACCGGTGTAGAAAGTTTCCTCCTTAGTTTATAAATTTAATGCTTGAAAATTTTACCCCTACTTAGGTTATCTAAGCATGGGTAAAATTTTTGGCGATGCAGTTATTTTAGATATCTTTATTACTTTGCTTGGCATAGTTTTCTTTATGGCTCTTCTTATTTTGTCAAGGGGAAAAAGTAAAAAAAATGTGAAAAGTTAACCTAAATAATTATGACTGTCCATGGCTTGAAGCCTTGATTTTGCGCACTTTACATTATTACACTGATAGGGATTGATTTTCATTGTATTTTGCAAAAAACAATGCTAGAATGATAGGTGTGTAAATACAAAATAGTAAAAGGGGGTTTATTGAAATGATGAAAGCAAAAAGAATTTTAGCATCGCTTGTTTCGGCATGTTTGGTACTTTCATTGGCTGGTTGTGGTGGTTCGGATACTGCTCCCAAGGGCGGTTCTGCTCCTGCCGGTGGCGGTGGCGGTGGCGGCGGTAAGATTATGACCATTGGCACAGCTGATTCTGGTGGTACCATGTATCCTGTTGGCGCCGGGGTTGCAAAAGTTTGCAATGCCAACATTAAGGGTATCAAAATCAATGTTGCTACTTCGACCGGTTCTTACGAAAATGCGCGTAACATTCAAGAAGGTAATATTGACTTGGCAACTATCGCCGGTGATACTGCTTACGATGCAATAAAGGGCGGCGGCAAGTTTAAGGGCAAAACCTTGCCTGATCTTCGCGCCATCGGTGCCGTTTATTCTTCTCTGTCAAGTTGGATGGCTCTCAAATCCAGTGGCTTAACCATGGTAGATGGTTCCCTGAAGGGGAAAACCATAGTGGTTGGTCCTGCTGCTTCTGCAACGGAAACATCATCTCTTCTGGCTCTTGGCATAAGTGGTGTTGATGCTAAAACAGCAAAGATTCAAAACTTGGGACTTTCTGATGGCGCAGATGCCGTTGGTGATGGTTTGGCAACAGTTGTTTCCGGATTTGCCGGTATTCCTATTTCCGGACAATTGACTCTTTCTACAACCAAAGATGTAAACGTATTGGGCATGAGCGATGATGTTTTGGCAAAGATTTTGGCCTCCAATCCTTCCTATTATAAGACTGTTATTCCTAAAGGGACTTATAAGAACCAGGATAAAGATGCTCCTACTTTTGGTGTAAAGACCCTGATTGTTGTCAATAAGAGCATGAGTGACGAAATGGCCGGTAAGATTGCTGAAGCCTTGTTTACTCATGTTGATGATTTAGTGTCTACTCACGTTTCTATGGCATCCATGAAGGATAAGAAGTTTATTTGCCAGCAATTGCCTATTGAGTTACATCCGGGTGCAGCTGCATATTACAAGAAACAAGGTTTATAAATTTTAAGAGTATAATCTGTTAAAGTTGTCAAGCAACAAAAAGCAGGCTTTCGATCATTGGTGATTCCAGTTTGAAAGTCTGCTTTTTTAAAATTATTTTCAAGGAGTAAATCATGAGTGACGACAAAAAACAAGAAGTAAAAGAAATAGACGTCGCAGCCTTGGACAGTGAGCTGGCAGCCGCCAAAAAGGTAGAAGAGGGAAAAAATTCGCGCTTTATAAGAATGGCAGCCATTGTTGCTTTTTGTATGTCCTTGTTTCACGTCTATACAGGCTTTTTTGGTTTGTTTGAATATGTTACCCAGCGTGGTATCCACCTTGCTTTTGGTTTAACGCTGATCTTACTGACCATGCCTCTCTATGAGCATGTTTTCGGAGATAAGTTTGCACAAAACAAGGGCTTCCGAGTTGGTTGTCGAATTTTTGATATTGCTTTAATAATTGCTGTGTGGGTTGCTGTTTTCATGGCTAGGGACGAAGTTGGTCAGCTGGCTGAAAGAGCAGGCGGAACAACTATTCTGGCTATTATTGCAGGTTGTATCTTGTTCTTTGCCGTACTAGAGGCAGCTCGTCGTTCTTTGGGCTATATCATGCCGGTTCTAGCACTTATTTTCGTAGCCTATGCTTTGGCAGGTCCTTATCTGCCCATGTCCATTGCTCATCGTGGCTATACTTTCACCAGGATTTTCAAGTTTTTAGCCACTGATCTGGATGGTATGTTTGGTACTACCTTGAGTGTTTCTTCCACAGTTATTTTTATGTTCGTACTATTTGGTGCATTTTTGGAAAGCTCCGGTTGCAGTGAGTTTATCAATAAACTGGCTCTTTCTGTTACCGGTCGTGTTAAGGCCGGTCCTGCGCTTTCCGCAGTAGTTGCTTCTGCTTTGATGGGTACTGTTAATGGCAGTGCCGTGGCTAACGTAGTAGGTACAGGTACCTTTACTATTCCGTTAATGAAATCCAGAGGCTACAAGCCACAGTTTGCCGGTGGCGTTGAGGCTGTTTCCTCTACAGGCGGGCAGATATTACCGCCGGTTATGGGTGCCGGTGCCTTTTTAATGGTTGCTTTTACCGGCGTGTCTTATTTTAAGATTGTTGTTGCCGCTGTATTGCCTGCTGTAATGTATTTCTTTGGCTGCGCTTTTGCAGTAATATCTCAGTCTGAGATTAATCCGGATATTATAAAAACTCCGGAAAATGAAATACCTAAAGCAGGGCCTGTTTTAAAATCCGGCTGGTTCTACATTCTTATCATTGCTGTTTTGATTTATTTCTTAATGATTGCACAAATTTCACCATTACGTAGTGCTTTATATGCTGCAGTCAGTGTTCCTTTGGTAATGCTTATGGATAAACAAAAACGCTTTACCTTAAAGAGTATCATCCCTTCTTTGGAAAAAGCCGGTTTTGCTTCCATGACCATTGTTATAGGTTGCGCTTGCGCAGGTATCGTTGTTGCCATGGTTTCCTTGACTGGTATTGGCGTGGTATTTGGCGATATGATGATTGGTCTTGCTCACAACCTGTTGTTCCCGTCCCTGGTATTTACAGCTATGGCTTGCGTAATCTTAGGTATGGGTCTTCCTACCACATCTGCTTACGTAATTGCGGCTTCCATTTTGGCACCGGCTTTGACCAAGCTGCACTTGCCCTTGTTGACGGCTCACTTGTTCGTTTTCTACTATGCTTGTCTGTCTGCTATTACGCCACCTGTTGCTTTGGCGGCCTATGCAGGTGCCGGTATTGCTAAGTGCAGTCCTATGACTACGGCAGTAGAAGCATGCAAGATTGGTTTTGCCGGGTTCATTGTGCCGTTTATCTTCTGTTATGAACCGGCTTTTATGATGCAAGGTCCGGCTACTACGGTTATCATAGTGGCACTAGCTTCCTTGATGGGAACCTTCTATATTTCTGTGGGTTTCCAAGGCTGGCTGCTGGTGAAGCTTAATATTATTGAAAGGCTGCTACTGATGATTGGTGGTGCCTTGATGTTCGTGCCTACCATTTCTTCGGATATTGCCGGCTTGGTTGTTTTGGGTATTGTGACTGCTGAACTGTTTATCAAGAGAAAAAAACAAAATACACCTACAGCAGCATAATTCTTGACTAATTAAAAGGACCATTTGGGATGTACTTTATTCCCGAATGGTCCTTTTTAATTTTATTTTTAGGTTATTACCAGGCCGAGACAAACCAGTGTTTTATCCAAGCGAGGTTGGTGTGAAGAGCTAAGGTGACAAAGAACTAAGGTGACAAAGAACTAAGGTGACAAAGAGCAAAGACGACAAAGAACCAAGACGACAAAGAGCTTAGTTGACTTATGACGTAAATTATGGAAAAATAAAAGTGTGAAGATATACATAGATATTCTCACGAGAGCGGATAGTAAAACTTTATAAGGAGGCGTTGAAATGTTTATTGGAACTGTGAAAGAAATTAAGGACCATGAATTCAGAGTAGGCCTAACTCCGGCAGGATGCCATGTGCTAACAGAGGCAGGACACAAAGTTTTAGTAGAAAGCGGGGCTGGTGAAGGCAGTGGTTTTTCCGATGAGGAATATGCTGCTGCCGGTGCGGAGCTTTTAGACAAGCAGGCCGTATTTGAAAAAGCCGATATGATTATCAAAGTAAAAGAACCTCTGGCTCCCGAATATAACTTGTTCCATGAGGGACAGATTCTGTTTACCTATCTGCACCTGGCTCCCGAGCCTGAGCTAACAGCAGCTTTGCTGAAGCATAAGGTTGTAGGAATTGCCTTTGAAACGGTGCGGGACAGTAAAGGCGGTTTGCCCTTGCTCTCTCCTATGAGCAGAGTAGCAGGGCGTATGAGCGTACAGATTGGTGCCCAATACTTGGAAAAACAATATGGCGGTAAGGGTATGGTGCTAGGCGGTGTACCGGGAGTAGCTCCCGGTCAGGTTGTAATCATTGGCGGTGGTACAGTTGGACTTAATGCTGCCAGAGTTGCCAAGGGTATGGGGGCCAAGGTTGCTGTTCTTGATATGAATCCGGAGCGTTTAGCATATATTGACGATATTTTTGGCGGTACGGTGGAAACAGTGGTTTCCAATTCTTATGTTACCGCGCAGTGGGTGGCAAAAGCAGATTTGCTGATTAGCTGTGTACTGGTTCCCGGCGCTATGGCTCCCAAGGTTGTTAAGGAAGCTATGGTAAAGACCATGAAACCAGGTTCTGTAATCGTGGATGTGGCTATTGACCAGGGTGGTGGTGTAGAAACTATTGATCGTGTTACAACGCATACTGACCCGGTATATGTTAAATATGGTGTCATCCATTATGCTGTAGCCAATATTCCCGGCGCTGTTCCCATGACCTCCACTCAAGCTTTGGCTAATTCTACCTTGCCCTATGCTGTAAGTCTGGCCAACAAAGGCTGGAAACAAGCACTGCGTGATGATAAGGGCTTGGCCGAGGGTCTCAATACTGCCCTGGGCAAAGTTACCTTTAAGGCAGTTGCCCAAGCAAGAGGCTTGGAATATACACCGGTATCAGAAATATTAAAATAACCGGGTGAGGACTGGTTCCTCGCAAAAAGTTGAAAGGGGAGCCTGTCATGAAGATCCTTGGTATTTTTGCTTCACCAAGAAAATTGGGAAATTCAGAAATATGTGTAAAAGAAATTTTGCGCACCTTACCACAGCAGTGGGAAAAGGAAAGCATAAATCTGAGCCGGCTGCAGCTGCAGCCCTGTAAGGCCTGTTATGCCTGTTTGCCACAGGGTAAAAGCTGTGTTCTGGATGATGACCTGAAGCTTGTTTTAACCAAGGTAAGAGAGGCAGACAGGGTGATAATTGCTGCGCCTGTCTATTTCCTAGGGCAACAAACAGCTGTTAAGCTGCTTACGGACAGGTTGATTTCCATATTGAACGAGGGTGCACTTTACTCTTTACAGAAACCCTGCGTTATTGTCATACCACATGCCATCAAAGGCTGGGAAGGCTACGCCAGGGAAGCTATGTTGAATTTTGCAGCTTTTCTGGGACTTAAAGTACTGGATTGCCGAGTGCTTAACAAAATGCTTCCCGGCGATGTAGCCGATGAAGAGGGTCTTAAGGTGTTGCATTCCTTAGCACTAGAACTGGCACAAGATAGAGAAACGGATTGGAGCAGGGGAACGGAATTACTTTGCCCTATTTGCCATAGCAGCCTTTTGCAATTACATAAGGATAAAAGCTGGCGTTGTGTGATGTGCGATTCGGTAGGCACGCTGCTGGAAAGCGCAGGGCAGTTGCGCCTGGCTGTTACAGCAGCACCCAATTTACGATTTTCTCCGGAAGGGTTGGCTCATCATGGTCAGGTTTTGCTTAATGTCAATAAAGAATTTATCCAAAGACGCAGAGAGGTAATTGCTCATTTAAAACCATACAAATAAGGACAGGCCCTTTGGTAACAGCCTTGTTACCAAAGGGCTCTTTTTGTATGGAAATGAATGGTGTATAATGTTTACATATTTACTAGGAGGCCATACCATGGAAGGATATCAACAAAAAATTGCCAGCCTGCTTATAGGTCTGACTATTTTTCTTACGGGAAATGTTTTGGCAGAAGCAAAAACTAATTACAGGGAGGCAGAAAACTGGGCAATGAAACCTACCAATCTTACAAAACCGGTAGATGTATTTTTCCTTTGTCCCATTGTTTATAAGGGTAAAAAAGGGTCCTACAATATGTCGCTTAAAGATGAAGAGGCTAAAAAGAAATTTGTGGGAGCCACCAATATGGAAAAGGGTATTTATGAAAAAATGGGTGATGTTTATGTACCCTATTACCAGCAAATAGCTTTGGCGGCCTACAGCTTGCCGGAGCAGCAAAGAATGAAATATTCTCAAAAAGCTTATGACGATGTAAAGGCAGCTTTTAAAGTGTATCTTACGGAATATAATAAAAACAGGCCCATTATTTTAGCTGGCTTCAGCCAAGGTAGCGAGATGGCTATCAAGCTGTTGGGAGAGATGAACCCACAGGTTGCCAAACGTGTTATTGCTACCTACGCCATTGGGTGGCGACTGACCAGGGAGGATGTCAAGAATCCTAATATTAAAGCAGCCACAGGAGAAAAGGACACTAACGTTGTGGTAGCTTTCACCACGGAGTCGCCCACAGTGCACCAGTCTCTCATAGTTCCGACTAAAGGCTTTACCTTCTCTATTAATCCGCTGAATTGGCGTACAGATACTCAATTTGCTGATAAATGGCATAATAAGGGTGCTGTTTTTACTGACTATAGTGGTAACATAAAAAAGGAGATTCCTTATTTAACCGGAGCCTATCTATCCAAGCGGCGCGGTACCTTAAAAGTAACAGATATTGATGAAAAAGATTATCCACCCATGCTTTCTATATTTCCACAAGGTAATTATCATCTTTATGACTATCAATTCTTTTATAGAAATCTGCAAGAGAACGTTTATACCAGAACTGCTGAATTTATGAAAACATCTCCCTACGGCAAACAAATCGCTGATTGGTATACCAACGAAGCCAAGGTTGCCATGGCAGACATTGAAAAAGATTTTCAGGTAAAAGATTATCACTTGAAATTGAGTCAGCCACGGGATGTCCGAATGCTGACAGAAGCCATTGCCATTCATCATACCGGCAGTGCTGAGGATGATGATATAACTTCGCCGGAACTTCACAAAATGCACTTAAATAATGGCTGGTGGGGAATGGGCTATCATTTTAATATTCGTAAAAATGGTACTGTAGAACTGGGTACTCCGTTGGAAACCATTGGTGCACATGCCTATCAACATAACAACAATACTATCGGTATACATCTGGCAGGAAATTTTGAGCTGGCAAGTCCTACTCAGAAACAGTTAATTAGTTTGGAACGGTTAATAGCTGATTTGGCCAAAGATTATCATATTACCATTAATGACCAAACCGTTGCAGGACATAGACATTTTAATACAGATACAACCTGCCCGGGTTATTATCTGAATAGATTGCTGCCGACTATTCGCAGCAGAGCTATTGCTTTGGAGCAACAAAAGATAGAAGCTATACCTAAGGAGAAAAAAGCATGACCAATAAGAACGGCGTAGACAATCACATTGGCTCAGCACATATGGTCCTGGGACGCGATCTAAATCCCCATGATACCTTATTTGCCGGCAGAGCCAGTGAAATGATAATTGAATGTGGCTTTATGGAAGCCATGGATTACTTGCAGACCAAGCATATTGTCTGCCAGGGTTTGGATGGTTTTAGGTTCTTGCGACCGGTAAACAAAGGTGATACCATTCAACTTACCAGCACAGTTGTGCAGCTGGGAAGAAGTAGCTTGGGAGTTTATCTTGCTATTTATCTGGCACCGGAAAAAATAAAGACAGCAGAGGGCTTTGTGACCTTTGTACAGATTGATGAGGCTACCGGACATTCTGTGCCACATGGCTTTGAGCTGGGACAATTAAGCGGAGCAGAATTACAATTGCAAGCCAGGTATAATGCCTTTAGAGGAGTTCATGCTGATTAGTGATGCAGGAAACTAACATAGTAATTTTATATTAGACGAGCCACCTTAGTGGTTTTTGGTAAGGGGAATATTTATTATGACAAAAGATCGCTTACTATCGTTTTGTGATGGTTGTGTAGGTATTTTTATAACCATTATGGTCTTGAATTTTGCCACACCCGAGGGCAATAGTTTGTGGGATTTGCAGGAATTGATACCAACCTTTCTTTCCTATGTGTTGAGCTTTATAGTAATTGGTATCTATTGGGTAAATCATCATCACATGTTTGTGATGGTTCAGAGCATAAATGGTGCTATTCTCTGGGCCAACCTACTTTGGCTTTTTTCTTTATCGTTGGTGGCATTTGCCACTGATTGGCTGGGCAGCAGCGGCTTTGCACCCGGGCCTGTAGCCTTGTATGGTATTGTTCTTGCTTGTTGTAATCTTTCTTTTGCCTTTATTCAATTTACCATAATCAGAGAACAGAAAAGAATGAATAATTGTGGGGAAAGTTGTTCTGTCCTGGCGGTAGCCTTGGGACAACGGCAGAAAGAAAAAATTACTTTTTTCAGTTGCCTGGTAGGAATAATGCTTAGTATATTTTTCCCGGGGGCAGTTGTTGTGTCATTATTAATTTACGCCGGGATAATCGGGTTGTGGTTTATTCCTGATAAAAGAATAGAGAAGATATTGTAGGGGCCATGAAAGATAGTGTAAATTAGAAAAGATAGGAGAGCCGGGAATGTTGGGCAGAAATAGTTGCAGAAAGTTAGGAAGCTTCAGTAGCTTTAAATAAGCTAAGAATAGTTCCAAAAAGCAATAAATTAACCTATTTACCCATTTCCTTGCTACAATATAAAGAGAGTGGCAGAAGAAAGATTTTCAAAAAAGACAGGTGGTGTTAGCATGCTGTATTTTGATATCGTTGCTAAGCATCCCGTGGACAAGGTTGCTCTTATTTTTAGGGACAAGCAACTGACCTATGGACAGCTGTGTGCAAAAATACAAGCGTGGGCTAATTCTTTACAAGCCAAGGGTGTTAAAAAAGGCGATAAGGTAGGACTTTTTAGTAAGAATTGCATGGAATTTGTGGTGGCTTATTTTGCTATTATTAAAGCAGGCGGCGTGGTTGTGCCCTTTAATTTTCAGCTGGCAGCCAGAGAAATAGTCTATATCGTTAAGGATACCGGGATGAAAGTTCTTATTAACAAAGAACCTTTAGAATTAACGGAGGCCTTGGCTGAAGAAAATTTAACAGGTACACTGGCCCAGTATACCTTTGGAGATATGGACGAGCCGGTTACACATACCTTTGTGGATTATGCCTTGCAGGAAGATGATAACTGCACTATTATCTATACCTCGGGAACTACCGGTAAACCTAAAGGAGCTATGCTCAGTCATAAAAATTTGGTGGCCAACGCCATTGGTTATACTTCAGTTTTGCATACTAACTTCAATGATATTGTCTTATGTGTTTTACCCATGTATCATTGCTTTGCCTGGACTGTATCGGTTACGGGAAATTTGATGGTGGGGTCAACCATTGTTATTCAGGAAACATATATTTTTAAAGATACCATGAAACTCATTGCTGCCCATAAAATAAATAACTTTGTAGGAGTACCTACTATGATGCAGCTCTTTGTAAAAGGAGCGTCTAAAGAAGAATTGGCACGCATAAAATATTTTGTTTCCGGGGGAGCACCTTTGCCTAAGATACTGGGCGAAGAATTCCAAAAGAAATTTGGCTTGCCGGTGCAAGAGGGCTATGGCCTGTCTGAGGCATCACCGGTTGTTACTGTAAATCCTGATGATAGGATAAAATTGGGTTCTATTGGTTTGCCCCTGCCTAACGTAGAAGTAAAAATATTATCTGAAGAGGGAGAAGAGATGCCGCCTAATAAAGTAGGCGAGCTTTGTGCCCGGGGCGATAATATTATGCTAGGCTATCTGGATAATCAAGAGGCCACGGCTTATACCTTAAGGGGTGGCTGGCTTCATACGGAAGATTTGGCCTACAAGGATAACGAAGGCTATATTTTCATCGTGGATAGATTGAAGGATATGATTATCTCCAGTGGTGAAAATGTTTATCCCAGAGAGGTTGAAGAGGCCATCTATCAACATCCTGCTGTAGCAGAAGTGGCTGTAGTAGGTATCCCGGATAAACTAAGAGGACAGGCAATTTGTGCGTATATTGTTCTTAAAGAAGGTGCACAGCTGGATAATCGTACCATTAGAAAATACCTGTTGGGACGTATTGCTCCCTACAAGGTGCCAAGAGAATTCTTCTATTGTCCACAGCTACCTAAAAACAGTACAGGAAAAATTTTAAAGAGAGTTTTGCAGGAACAAGCAACGGTGAATATGGTTAACCGTAAAAGGTAATAAGAAAGGACGGTACTTTACGTACCGTCCTTCTTTTATACCTCAAAAGTTGTTTTAAACAGTTGTACTGCTTCACCCTTTATGTAAATGGTATCTCCTTTTAATTCACAATGAAAAGTTCCGCCTCTTGGGGATAGCTGTCTGTCTACAAAAGTTGTTTTCCCCAGTCTTTTGGCCCAGTAGGGAATTAAAGTACAATGGGTGGAACCTGTGGCAGGGTCTTCATAGACGCCACAACCGGGAGCAAAATATCTTGAGACAAAATCCACATCGTCACCGGGAGCTGTAGCAATAAGGCCAAAGACACCCAGCTTGTTTAAGGCAGTGGCAGCAGGATGTAAATCTGCCACTTCCTGGGCAGTGCTATATACTGCTAAGATATCTCTGGATTCGTAAAAAGCCAGGGGCTTGCCACCCAGGGCCTGGGCAATAGCAGGGTGATAAGGAAGAGGTTTGCCTTCTCTGACCGGAAAATCCATGGTAAGATACTTGCCGTCCTTACTTACTACGATTTCGCCACTTTTGGTTGTAAAGACAAGTCGGTCAGCACTTTTTTCTCTGTCATGAAAAAGAGCATAGGCTGCAGCTAAAGTAGCATGTCCGCACAAATCTATTTCAACCGTAGGAGTAAACCAGCGAATATTGTATTTTGCTCCATCCTTATAGCAAAAGGCTGTTTCGGAAAGATTGTTTTCAATGGCAATTTTTCCCATAAGCTCTTTGCTTAGGGCTGTTTCTGTTACGCAAACGGCGGTGGGATTGCCGGCAAAGGGTACAGCGGTAAAAGCATCTACTTGATACATAGTGATGTTCATATTAAGCTCCTAACAGTACAATAAGTGAGTCTTTTAGATAAGAAAAAAGATAAAACTAGGGCGCAGCTACGGCAAGCTTTATTGATGGACAACCTTGTCGCTATAAACCACAGCGGCAGGCTCGGTAATAATTTTGCTGCCCAGTTTTCTTTGCATATTGGCTAATACACCGGTTTTACGGATGGCCACCAGAAAACCAAAAGCAATGCTTCCGCCAATTAAGGTACCGGCAATAAAGGAAGGTACATAGAATAACCAGGTCAAGCCTGTGCGTCCCCAGAACAGAGCCATAATAGGATAAGAAATGATAGCGCCGATAATACCTGTGCCAATGATCTCACCGATAACGGCACACCAGATTTTCCCTTTGGATAATTTAAAGAGAATACCGGATAGACCGGCACCAAAAATGGCACCTGTAAGGGCTAGGGGCGGAATACCCAAAAACATCATACGGATAATGCCGATTAAAAGCGCACAGAGAAAAGCATCCATGGGACCCATAAGCACCGCACAAACGATGTTAATGAAATGAGCCATAGGGCACATGCCCTCCACACGTAGAATTGGCGAGATAACTACACCTAGCGCTATCAAAAAAGCTAAAACAATCATTCTTAAAACAGTTTCATTCCTTTGCATTTTTCTGACCCCTTTCTTGGCTGGCGTATAAAACCGGACGATTAAGGGCAAAATAAAAAAACAACAAAATCGCGGTGTCTACAGGCTCAGCCTATAAGACGGTCGAGACTTCCAAGTCTCCTCTCACCCCGAAACACGGGTTCCCTCGCAATTTTATTGTTTAATAATCAGATGCAAGACGCTCCTCTTCCATCTGTATGCAATTACTACTCTTTCACTATAGTACATTTATGAAAAATATTCAAGTGTCATTTAACGGGCAGTTGAGACAACGGCTGACTAGACTTTTTTCCCAAAATATGGTAGATTTTATTTGTTGAGTAGCTTAAGGGCGTAAATCCGAACAGGATTTACGCCCTTTTTTATGCTAAAATTATTGTGTAGGATTGTAATAATCCCAGGCAAATTAAAAATAAAATTATTGTGTAGGATTGTGATAATCCCAGACAAATTAAAAATAAAATTATTGTGTAGGATTGTGATAATCCCAGACAAATTAAAAATGAAATTAGTATGTAAGATTATGATGATGCCAGGTAGAAAAATGACACAGGCTCCGAAAACATTAAGTAAAAACTTCACAGAAGGAAACGTGGGTAAGCAATTATTTGTTTTTGCTGCACCTTTATTTCTGTCCAACCTTTTACAGGTTGTTTATAACTTGGTAGATATGATTATTGTGGGAAAGGCTATGGGGCAGGTGGGACTTTCTGCTGTATCGGTAGGCGGAGATATCAGCAACCTCTTTACCTTTTGGTCCATGGGCCTGGCTAACGCCGGACAGGTTATTATCTCTCAATATATAGGAGCTAAAAAAAATCAGCAGGTAGGGCAATTCATTGGTACCATGACTACCTTTTTGCTCTCTATAGCAGTTGCCTTAACGATTTTAGGATTGCTCTTCCGCAATGAATTACTGTGGCTTATGCACACACCTGCCGAATGCTATGATGAAGCTCTGGCCTATGCAGCTACCTGTATGGCCGGTTTAGTGTTTATCTATGGTTATAATATCGTAGGGGGAATTTTGCGTGGCATGGGAGATTCTAAGCACCCCTTTTATTTTATTAGTATAGCGGCCCTGCTGAATATTTTTTTAGACATGCTCTTTGTTTTTAAATTTAACTGGGGAGCTTTTGGTGCTGCGTTGGCTACTGTTATAAGCCAAGGCTTTAGTTTCCTCTTTGCAGTCCATTTTCTGTATTTAAATAGGTACAAATTGGGCTTTGAGCTGGATAGAAGTTGCTTTGGTATCAACCAAGAGATGTTAATGCAGCTTCTCAGGCTGGGACTTCCTATGGCAATTAAACAAAGCTCTGTGCAATTTTCCAAGCTCTTCATAAACTCCTGGATAAATTCCTTTGGAGTTACTGTTTCTGCTGTGGCAGGCATTGGCAACAAGCTCAATACTGTCAGCAATTTAATTTCCAATTCTTTAAATACGGCCGGAGCATCCATGGTAGGGCAGAATATAGGTGCAGGCAAATTTAAACGTGTACCTAAAATAATTCTTTGGGTTTTTGCTGTTACCTTATCTATGTCTTTAATCCTAAGCAGTCTTATGTATTTTTATCCGGAGCAAATTTTCTTACTGTTTACTGATGATAGATCTATTATTAAGGTGGCCATGGAGTTTGTACCGGTAGCCTATTTAATCTTTTTAGGCAGTGCTTGTCGGGCTCCCATGAACGCTTTAATCAATGGCAGTGGCAACTACAAGGTTAATTTTGCTGTAGCAATGCTGGATGGAATCATTTTACGGATAGGCTTAGCGATGCTGTTTGGTGTGTATATGGGAAAAGGTTATTTAGGTTTTTGGTATGGCGATGCCTTTGCAGGATTTACTCCCTTGTGGGTAGGAGCCATCTATTATTACACCGGAGCTTGGAAAAAAAGTATTGTACAGTGAAGCTTAATATTAAAAAAGGAGCCACCACAGTGGCTCCTTTTTAAGCTTGTTAAAATATTACTACTTATGTTTATCGTCAACAGCACTGCTGTAGATTATTTTACTGTTCCATAGGTCCAGGTGTTGATACCACCGAAATCATAAATGTTTGTATAGCCCATTTGCACAAGCTTGTCAGAAGCCTGTTTGCTGCGATGACCGCTCCGGCAATATACTAAGATTTCAGCGTTTTTATCAGGTAGTTCCTTAGGCGGTTCTGTATTTATGTTCTCATTGGGAACATTGATTGCCTTGGCAATATGTCCATCCTTAAATTCCTGGGGAGTGCGAACATCCAGAATAATGACCTTGGAATTTTTGTCCATTCTTTCTTTGGCTTCTTGTTGGGAAATTTTATGATATTGAGCAGTAGCTTTAGTTTCCGGGGCTGGTTTTGCCGGAGTCTGAGTGCTGCCTGTAGAACAACCGGTAAGACCCAATACGGAACTAGCTATCACAAATAAGGCAACCAATAATTTTTTCTTCATAGTATATCGCTCCTTTGTAATGAAATTATATTTAACAAATACGGTCAAGCTTTACTGTAATTATAATTATTACAGTTAAAAAAGTCAATAGGAAATATAATAAAAAATTTTGTTTAACAGAGTTACATAAGCTGTTATAATAAGAATTACATTTGTAACAATGAAGGAGAGCCGTATGGATTTAGATAAGGAAAGTAAAAAGTTTATAGAAGCTGTTTTTACTATTGGCGACAACGGTGGTTATAGGATTTTTGAGTGGTTCAAATTATTTCCCAAGGAGAGGGAGCTGGCCGAAAAAGAATATGTTTATCTTAAGGCCCATTTAGCAAGACAAGCCTATGTGGATGCCGGGAAAAATATTACTAAAGAAATGTGGAATGCGTTGTATTTTGCCTTGGGCAAGGCTTTTGAGCAAGACAAGGGCAGGCTGGAATGTTCCTATGATGAATTGTGCAAGGCCTTAACCTATTACGAAGGTGCGGGTCTGCTGCAATTGCCTGTTTTGTTTAGTACCCGCAGCCGTATTGGTGCTACTTTGTATTCTAAACAATTTGTTAAGGACTTGCCTGATCTTATCAGCAGAAGTAAAGCAGATTTATGGAAAAAATTTAAAAGTTAGGTATATAATAGGGTAAGTAAGATAATAAATTGAGAAAAGAGGTAAAGATTATGAATGAAGTACTGAAGAATATCCAAGAGCGTAGAAGTGTTAGAAAATATAAGGCAGAGGCAGTTCCACAAGAGCTTATTGACCAGGTAATTGAAGCCGGTTTGTTTGCAGCCAGTGGTGCAGATAGACAAACTGCTATAATTGTGGCAATCACCAATAAGGATGTTATTAAGAAATTTACTGACAGCAACAGAAAAATTGGTGGCTGGGGGCAGGAAGTAAATCCCTTCTATGGTGCACCGGTTATTTTGTTGGTGTTGGGTGATAAAGCTTCCCTTAACCATGATTTTGATGGCAGCTTAATACTTGGCAACATGATGCTGGCTGCTCATAGCCTGGGGCTGGGCAGCTGCTGGATTAATAGAGCCAGAGAAGAATTTGAGATGCCGGAATGGCAGGAGTGGCTGGAAACCATAGGTATTCAAGGTAATTATGCCGGTATCGGTCATTTGTCCCTGGGGTATCCGGAAGGCGGCTATCCCAAGGCTCATCCTCGCAAACCCCATAGAGTGTTTTACGTAAAATAGGTAAATAAAAAAGCTGACTTTCTCTACGAGAAAGTCAGCTTTTTAGTTTGGAAAATTTAGAGATTTAAGCAAAGCTTGGCAATGTTTAGATAAATCAGTAGGGAACCGGCATCCACAATAGTGGTAATTAAAGGAGAAGCCATTAGGGCAGGATCCATTTTGAAGCGGGTAGCGATAAGCGGTAGTACACCGCCAATGGATTTGGCCATTAATACGGTGCAAAACATTGCGCCTGCTACAGTAGCACCTAGGAGAATCTTGCCGGGATAAACGATTATGATACGAATAAAATTAAAGAGTGACAAAACAAAACCGCACAAAATTGCGACACGAACTTCTTTGGATAAAACATCAAAGAAGTCTTTAACTTTAATTTCTTTCAAAGCTAAACCACGAATAACCAGGGTACTGGACTGACTGCCGGCGTTACCACCGGTATCAGTTAACATAGGAATAAAGGTGATAAGGACCGGTAGAGCAGTAAGAGCTCCCTCAAAGGTTCCCAAAATACCACCGGAAACCATATCAGAAATCATCAGTACCATAAGCCATACGATTCTGTTTTTAGCTAGCTCCAGGACAGAAGTCTTTAAATAAGGTTCTTCAGAAGGCTTGGTAGCAGCCATGATTTGCATATCTTCAGTGGTTTCTTGTTTTAAGACATCCAGAGCATCATCAATGGTAATGATACCGACCAAGCGATTTTCGCTATCTACTACCGGCAAGGCTAAAAAATCGTACTTATCCAACAGTCTGGCAGCTTCTTCCTGATCTTCCAGAGTGGTAACGGAGATAACGGAAGTATCCATTAAGTCGCCCACGATAGCGGTATCCTGGGCGAAAAGTAAATCCTTGACACTTACTACGCCCAGCAGTTTGTGAAATTTATCAATTACATAGCAGCTATAAACAGTCTCACGATCCTCGCCATAGGAACGAATATGTGCAATTGCTTCTTTAACAGTCATAGTAGCATGGAGACTGGTAAATTCGGCTGTCATTACAGATCCGGCTGAATTATCCGGATATTTTAAAAATTGGTTGATTTCGGCCCTTGTTTCCGGCCTGGCATTTTTTAATACTCTTGTTACTACGTTAGAGGGCATTTCGCCCAACATATCAACCGCATCATCTACAGCCAGATCTTCAATGATAACAGATAGCTCCTGATCGGTAATAGACGAAATGATTTCTTGCTGGATATCTACAGACAATTCGGCAAATACATCACTGGCGGTATCCTTATCTAATGCCAAAAATGCATAGACACGGTCTTCATGGTTTAAATCGCTTAAGAATTGGGCAATATCAACCTCGTTCATGGTACCAAAGGCTGTCCTTAATTCTCTGAACTGACGATTTTGAACCAGCTTACTAAGGCTTCTAAAATCAAAATTTTGCATAATAAAATTTCCTCCTGAATTTCTTGCGGCTAAGCCGTAGATGATGTCAGCAGGAAATACGGAAGAGAAACCACTACCTGTTTATTTATGGGAAGGAAAGGGCACAGTAGATGCATCTTTTGGGGGCTTTATCTTCCACATTAAATAGCTACACGGGTGATCTGCTGATGAGTCCGTACTTCGGCCAACTGTATCCATAATTCCTTCCTTTCCGCTGCTTTTTGCAGCCTAAATTTAATGAAAATTAACTACCTTATTTTAGTTTAACCGTTTTTGCCAAATTAAACAAGGGGTGAAGAAAATACTTGTGCTAAAGGTGGCTTTACAGGTTATAATAAACCAGACATATAATTTTTGAAAAACCGTCATAAAAAAAGCACAATTTCTTGTTATTATGACTGCATCTTAAGGTGGTGAACTGAATGACATTACAAATTAAAAGATATTTAACGCAAGTTGTTGTAGCATTTTTGTATAATTCTAAGCCCTTTGTTAAGCTAGAGGGGAAAAAATTGGCTGTTCCTGTTCAGGATGTTTGTGTTCCGGGTTTAAACTGCATGCATTGTCGTTATTCTCTGGCCGGCTGTCCTTTAGGCATTGCTCAGAAAGCTATGCGGGGTGGTTGGGAATCTGTAGCGTGGCAGGTCTGGGGCATACTGGTGCTTATCGCACTTATTTTCGGCAGGATGATTTGTGGCTGGGCTTGTCCGATAGGCTTTTTCCAGGAACTGCTGCACAAAGTGCCTGTCCCTAAAATCAACAAAAACAAGTTCACCCGTAAATTAGCCAACTTGAAGTATATTGTTGGTGTGGTGCTGGTGTTGGCGATTCCGTATTATACAGGACACTATACTTCTAACGGTATTAGCTCTTTTTGTGCTACCATTTGTCCGGGCCTGCTTTTAGAAGCTGCTATTTTGCCCAAGGTGCTCAACGGGCAGTGGAGTGCTTTAACTTCACTTTTTTATAATGCCAGATTTTATTGGCTCCTATTTTTAATAATTACTATGCTGGTTGTTTATCGGCCTTTCTGTCGTTTCCTTTGTCCCTTGGGAGCTGTTTATGGTTTATTTAACAAGTTCTCTTTAATGGGAATAAAGGTGGATAAACACAAATGTGTACATTGTAAGGCTTGCAGAAAAGTCTGCAAAATGGATGTGAAGATTGCCGGAGATAGGGAATGCATTAGTTGTGGAGAATGTCTGGATAAGTGTCCTACTAAGGCCATCAGCTATAATAGCTTTAGTTTTGGAAAAAAGTAAATGAAATAGGACAAGAAGCTGTCAGGAAAGATTTTCCTGATGGCTTTTTTGTGCTAAAATAGAAGCAGTATTATGGTTATTTTATATAATAAATTGTTCATTAATTATAAATTTTGATATACTGAACACAAAAGGACAAGTATTGGGACTATGAAACAATACAGGTAAATGAAAGATGCATATTACAGTGCGCAAATATGAAGAAAAAGATTTGGCAGCTATGGTGGCTATTTGGAACGAGGTAGTTGAAGAAGGCTTAGCCTTTCCTCAGGAAGAAGGTTTAACCTTAGCAACAGGGAAAGAATTTTTTGCAGCTCAATCCAGAGTAGCCGTGGCGGAAGGGCAAGCTGATAAGAAAATCTACGGCTTGTATATTTTGCATCCTAATAACGTGGGCCGGGTAGGCCATATTGCCAACGCTAGCTATGCAGTAGGCAGCGCAGCCAGGGGGATGCATATAGGCGAACTTTTAGTTAAGGATTCGCAGCAGCATTTAGCAGACTTTGGCTTTAAAATATTGCAATTTAATGCGGTAGTTATTTCCAATGTCCACGCCAGACATTTATATACCAGACTGGGCTTTAAAGAAATAGGCGTGGTGCCTAAAGGGTTTCGCAACAAGCAAGGCGTTTATGAAGATATAGTTTTATATTGCTATACAGGAAAAGAAGCACTGGCATAAAGGTAGGGGTGAGCTATGAAGAAGGTATTGTTTATTAATGGCTGTGTCAGAGGTGAGCATTCCAGGACATTGCGCTTGGCGCAAACCTATTTGGCAAAATTACGGGAGAAAGAAAAGCTGGAGCCGCAGGAAAGAAATCTTAGTGAAGAAAAATTAAATTTTCTTACCTATAAAGATTTTGACCGTAAAACAGGTGAAGTCGGATATAGCAATATTTCTTTGGCTCAGGAATTTGCAGCTGCCGATGAGATAATTGTGGCGGCACCCTTTTGGGAATTTTTGTTTCCCGCTGTTGTTAGTACTTATCTGGAGATGATATCCATTGCAGGTATTACTTTCAAATATACGGCTACAGGAAGTGTAGGCTTGTGCCGTGCTCAGTCCCTGACTTATATTTATTCCGTGGGAGCGTATTTAACTGAAGAAGATAAGCTGTGCGAAAAGTATATGCAGAAGTTAACAACCTTATATGGCATACCTGAATTTCATGTTATTGCTGCAGAGGGTTTGGATATTGATCCAACTCAGGCTGAAACGATTGTCAAAGAAGTTTGTCAGAAAATAAAAGGATAAAAGAGCTTGCTATGGCAAATATAGTGGAAATCAACAATTTAACAGATCCTGGTTTGGAATTATTTGCCAGGTTAACTGAGGTGCAGTTGAGAAGCAACCTTGAACCTGCCAAGGGTATCTTTATAGCTGAAGGAGATTCCGTTATAGAGCTTGCCCTGCAAGCAGGTTGTGAGCCTTTAGCACTTTTGATGGAGCGTAAGCGTATTGAGGGGAAGGCTAAAAAAATAATTGCCCAATGTGGCGATATCCCTCTCTACACAGGTGAGCGCCAGGTACTGGCAGGCTTGACGGGCTATACTTTGACCAGAGGGGTTTTGTGTGCTTTTAGACGACCCACCTTACCACAGCCTGGTGATTTGTGTAAAACGGCCAGACGGGTAGCAGTTTTGGAAAATATTACAGATTCTACTAACGTCGGGGCAATATTTCGTTCAGCAGCTGCGTTGGATATAGATGCTGTTTTAGTGATGGCTTCCTGTTGTGATCCATTATGCAGGCGTTCTGTGCGAGTGAGTATGGGTACTATTTTTCAAGTGCCTTGGACTGTAATGGACAACGATATTACTCTTCTTCGTGAATGGAATTTTAAAACAGCAGCTATGGCCTTAAGTGATAAGGCCATTAGTATTGCTGACAGAAGGCTGGCAGAAGAAAAAAAATTAGCCTTAGTTTTTGGTTCTGAGGGCTATGGTTTGGCAGCTGATATTATTGGTGCTTGTGATTATATTGTAAAAATTCCCATGGCTCATCACGTAGATTCTCTTAACGTGGCTGCGGCCAGCGCGATAGCTTTTTGGCAGCTTAGGATAAAGTAGAAAAGTAGGGTATAAGGAGAGAGAAAAATGGAATATACCTTAGAGGATTTAAAAAAATTAATGCAGAGCTCCTTGGGAACAATTGTAATTTATACCATTGAGGGCAAATTTTTTACTCCCATACTTTACACCCCTAACGTGCCAAAATTTTCCGGCTTGACCGACCAGGAGTATAAGGATTTGTATAGGCAAGGTGCTGCATCTATAGTTGCGCCTAATGATCTACCAATTTTACACGATAAACTTACAAAAACTCTGGCTGGGATAGGCGAGCAAACTGCTGTTTTTCGTGTTTTCCACAAAATAAAGGGCTTTGCCTGGATTCATGTAATCGTGAAGTTATTGGGTACTTATCAAGGTAAGCCGCTTGTATTAGGAGCTTTTTCTGATGTAACCAGTATTCTTTCTGCTTCTAATTTGCTGTTGGATAATTCTAATCAGCTCATTTACGTAATTGAAAGGGATACCTACGACCTTTTGTTTGCCAATGCTGTTGCCCAAAAAGACAAACCGTCCTTTCTTAAAATGGGACAGGTTTGCTATGAATATGTGAGAGGCAATACGGCACCCTGTCCTAACTGTATAATCAAGCAAATAAAAGGTGAGGAACCGCTTAATGCAGAGTGGTATGATAGCCAGTGTAATAAGTATTTTGAAGTGAAGGCCGTTCCCATGACGTTCTTTGGTAAAAAGGCATATGCTTTCTTCATAAATGATTTATTTTATCATAAGGAACTAGAAAGAGCTTTGGAAGAAGAAAAGGGAAAATATCAGGCTGCTACAGAGGGTGCTAATCTTAGAGTTTATGAATATGATATTGTGCACCATAGTATCCATTTGCCTGAACATGCCAGAGAACTTTTTGGAGTTCCCAATAGAGATATAGAAAATGTTCCGGAGTCTATTCTTCCGCAATTTCAAAAACAGGATTATGACAGAGTAAGAGCTTTTTTTGCCAGGGTAGATAAGGGTGAAAAAAATGTTAAGGATGAGTTCCTAATGCAAACTCCGGGTAATCCCGGCCCTTATCTGCGTTATATTTTTACTACGACTTTTGATAAGTTGGGCAAACCGATAAAGGCTTATGCCGTAGCTGAGGATATTAGTGCCCAAAAACAAAAAGAAATAGATTTTCAGCAAGCCTTACAGGCACTTTTAACGGCTAATCCGGATACGGTTTGTTCTTTTCGGCTGAACCTTACTCAAAATACCTGCGTATCAGGTCATGGTGCATCGCAATATATAACTAACCTGCTTGATTCAGATACTTCTGATGGATTGTTTAAAAAAATTTTAGCTATTATTCCGGATAATAAGCAACGTCAACAGGCAAGAGAGTTGTTTGATAGAAAAAATTTATTGGCTGCTTTTAACCAAGGCAAAACTAATTTACGGCTTGATTATCAACGCTTGGATGAGCATAATCAGCTGGTCTGGATAAGAACCTATGCCAAAATGTTGAAAAATCCTGAAACTCAGGAAATTATCAGCGTGTTCAGCTCACTGGATATTTCTAAAGAAAAAAGACAAGAACAAATCTTTAATATTTTTACCAATGAAGAATTTGATTATGTAGCTTTAGTTTACACTCGTACGAACCAACTGGAATTTTTAAATCTAAGCTACAAGCTTAATCCCAAATATCATCAGGAATTGGGTAAAAAAAATGCACTCTTTGATTTTACCAAGATGCGGGAATATACGGCCAATCGTTGGATTGCACAGGAGGACAAGGCTTATTATTTGCAAAATAGCAGTTTGGAAGTAGTGTGCAGGGAATTGGACAGGCAGGGCCATTACGAGTTAAGTGTGCGTGGTCACTATCTTGCGCATCCCAACGAGGTGATGTGTCGCAAGATTCAGCATTATTATTTGGATGAACGAAAAGACGTAATTCTGATTATCCAGACCGATGTTACCCAAACCTATTTGCAACAAGAAAAACTAAATGCACAAGCGAAAAAGCAAATGGAAATGTCTGTCCTGGATACGATTGGCAGGCTGCCTTCGGTGTCTGTTCTTTTCAAGGTAACCGAGCAGGGAAGCTTGCAACCGGAAAGATATTCAGACGAGTTTTGTCGTTTAAAAGGCTGCACTCAGGAAAATATTGAAGCCTTCCATGCTCAGGCTGGTTGTGCTCCTATCCATCCTGATGACCTAGAGCGGCTCAAAAAAGAAGTTGTTCTTAGTGAATTAAGCGGACATTATAAGAAAGTTGTCTATCGTATCAGTACTAAAAACAGAGGCTATATTTGGGTTAATGCCAGCTATGTATACTTTCGGATTGGTGAACAGGGCTATGTCTATGTAGTATATACAGATATTGATGATTTAAAGAAACAAGAACAAATGTTAGAAGAAAAGTATAATTCGGCTCAGACCTTTCTGGATACTTTTTCCGGAGGCTATTATGTTACCAGACGTATTAATTTAACTACTAATACTATTGAATATACACAGGGAACGGCACCTATCGAAAATGTGAGAAAAATAACCAAGTATGATCTGTTGGTTAATACTATTCTTAAGCATATGCCCATAAAGGAGCAGCGTGCCGGCTGTGCTCAGTATTATTCGGCACAGACTCTTAGGGAAAATTACGAAAAGGGTATAAGCAGCACCAGCCTGGAATATCAGGTCCGTGACTTTTACGGCGATATTAAATGGATTAAGTCCACTAATACTGTGACTAAGCGTCCCAGCAATGGTGATTTGATTCTTTTTAATGCCATTACTGATATTACCCAGGAAAAACTTACTGCTACAGTTATGGATAAGATTATCAAACAGCGGTATGATTATTTTGCGTGTATCGATGCCAAGAAAGGTATCGTGGCTTTATTTATTTCTAATACGCCTAGTCTGTCAGAAAAAAATATTCGGTTAGGTGACGATTATAATACTGTTGTACTGGAACATAATAAAAAATACTTAGATCCGGCTGATATTGAAACCGTCAATGAGTATATGTACCTGCCTAACGTGATTAAAAAGCTGGACAAGGGTGAGAGCTGCGTATTTTCTGTTGCCATAAAAGAAAATGGCGTTACCAGAATGAAGCAAATAGACTTCTTCTATGTGGATAAAGACAGTGACTTGATTGCTCTGGTAAGAACTGATTATACAGAGGCTCAGAAGAAACAAATGGAACAAGAAGCTAAACTGAAGTTGGCTTTAAATGCTGCTCAAAAGGCGAATAAGGCCAAGACGGATTTCTTGTCCAATATGAGTCATGATATCAGAACTCCTTTAAATGGCATCATTGGTATGACTTATCTGACCAAGGAAATGGCTTTGCCTAGTGAGGCTAAGAGTAATTTGGAAAAGATTGATACTTCCTCGAAGTTTCTGCTTAGTTTGATTAACGACGTATTAGATATGGCCAAGGCAGAAAGTGGTAAAATAGTTTTACATCCGGAGCCTTATACGGTAAAGGAGTTCTATGATTATTTGAAATCTATTATTCAGCCACTCTGTGACAGCAAGGGACAAAAATTTATTTTAGATTCTCAGGCTATTGAAACTGCAGTACCACTGGTGGATAAACTAAGGGTAAATCAGATATTCTTTAATTTATTATCTAATGCGGTTAAATATACGCCCGAGGGTGGAACCATTACTTTCCGGATGAGACAGGCTTTAAGTGCCGACGATAAGCTGCTTACGGATATTCAGATAAAGGATAACGGTATTGGTATGAGTGAAGAATTCCAGAAAATACTGTTTGATCCTTTTACCCAGGAGGAACAAGAGGGTGGCCGTGGCAATCAAGGCACGGGTCTGGGCTTGTCCATTGTGAAACGCTTGCTGGATTTAATGGGCGGCACGATTTCTGTTACCAGCAAGGTCGGAGTAGGATCTAAGTTTACTTTGCGGTTAACTTTACCCTGCCAAAATGCCATGGAGACAAAAGACAAAGCAGCCTGTGCTGTTCAGAAGAAGGATTGGAGTGCACTCCGGGGAAAACGGGTTCTTTTGTGCGAAGACCAGGCTTTAAACAGGGAAATTGCCAAAACCCTATTGCAAAAAAAGGGTATGATAGTTGACATGGCCTTTAATGGTTTGGAAAGTGTAGATAAGTTCAGTAAATCTGCACCGGACTTCTATGCGGTCATTCTTATGGATATTAAAATGCCGGTTATGAATGGGTACGTTGCGGCAGAAAATATCAGGAAGTCGAATCATCCGGCTGCTAAAACTGTTCCTATCATAGCCATGACAGCGGATGCTTTTGCTGAGGATGTACAAAAGGCTTTGGATTTGGGTATGAATGGACATATTGCCAAGCCCATCAATCCTGATAAAATGTTTACTACCATTATGGAAATAACGGCTAAATCCGGCAAGAAGAGTTAGAGCCGGTGTGAGGATGCTAATCTTGTTGGGTGGTTTATTAGGGAGAAAGTTGTCGCTAAATTTTCAATGACAAAAATAGACACTGTCAAAAACAAAAGTTTTTGACAGTGTCTATTTATTTGCTAATGTACTTATTTTGGGATGGATGGACACCAACGGGGCTACTGGTTAAAAGCGCGTCTATTTATTTGCCAATGTACTTATTTTGGGGTCGGGACTTTTAAATATCTACATCTGATTGTGTGCAAGAAATAAGATTTTTGCTTTCCTTCATATCATAAAGCTTTTTATCCAAAGCATTGGAAGCTTTACGAAAATCCTCAAAATTGCTTACTTGTACAGGCTCTAAGCCATAGCTGATGGAAGCGTGGTAAGCGAGCCCCATTTGTTCCAGGGCTACGTTAACTTCGGCAAGTTTCTTGTCCACATCCTCAGGGCTATAATCTTCCACAAAGACGGCAAATTCATCGCCGCCTATGCGACAAACGGTGCCTTTGTTACCAAAAGCCTTCCTCAGCAAAACAGATGAGCTGATGATATATTCATCACCACTGCTATGCCCATAGTTGTCATTAACGTTTTTTAGTTTATCCAGGTCGGCTAACACCAAGACAAAGCTGTCATTATGTAATACTTTTTGTTCAACCATGCTTCTGTAGAAGGTACGATTGAAAACGCCGGTTAAAGAATCTGTAATGGATAAACGATACGTTCGTTCGATGGTTTCATGCTCAGCGGTAAGGTCAGTCAGCATGAGCAGAGAACCTTCTATGTCGCCATCAGCATTGCGCAGTTGATGGAGGGTGCCACGAAAAACATAGGTCTTATTCTGATAGGATCTGATGAAGTCATAGCGACAGATATCTTTGCTGATTTCTTGCTTATTCCTAATGGAAAGGCCAGGTAAAAGCAAGCTGTTTTTCTCTAAGCCCTTTTTGTTAATAATATTTTTTTCTTCTACCTGGAAAAACTTGCAAAACTCTGTATTCACAGAAGATACTTTTAAATTTGCATCAAATAAAATGAAGGGAGTTGGCACAGCATTAAGAATAAGTCTCAATTCGCTGCGTACGTTCCATACATCGGTGATATCCTTGGCAAAACCAACAGTACCAATTACTTGACCATTACGGTCAAAGATAGGTGACTTATACGTGTTTAAATAGTGGGGAGTATTGCCATACTTAACCGTTTCCTCAAACATGAAAGACTTGCCCTGTTCTAAAACAGGTTTTTCAGTTTCCATGCAGACATATTCGCCATCGGCATATTCCTGGGGATCCAAATCCCAAATATAGCAGTGACCACGCCCCTGAATTTCTTCTTTGGTTTTATTTACAACCTGACAGAATTTCTTGTTCACCTTCAGATGAGCACCATTCTTGTCTTTGAACCAGACCATATCAGGCATATTATCTATCAGGGTATCTAGATAGGTTTCAACCAAATTTTGATCACAGTCCTGTTTTATATGTGTGAGAACTTTTGTAAAATAGCCTGCCATAGCCTTGTCAGAAAGGGGGTAAGGCCAAACGGCATCCATCTTAAGAGACAGGGCATAGTCGTCCATTTTTAAGATATCAGGAGAGGCAAAAAGCACCCTATGGGAATACGCGCTTTTCTTGTCAGCTGTCAAAAGCTCAATAACTTCTTTAGTCACCGGTCCACTGTAAATATAGATATCACTACTGTCCAAGTCGGCAGCAAGAAGCTGAGAAGCACTGGTAAAAACATGAGTGAAGTTGTCTTGAGGTGGTACTGCTTTTAATACAGCTATGGCAGCCTCTGATAAACCACAAGTTATTATGTGCAAATTATAATGGTACATATTGGCCTCGCTTTCTATGTAGCGACAAAACCATTTACTTATTAGGAAAAATTATTAATACTTGTACTATTATACCGCAAAAAAAGGATAAATAGCAAACTATCCTATATTAATGACGGTAGAACTGGTAAAATATAACAAAATATGGTAAATTTGTTGCAATAGAAAAATTTGAAAAGGTGAAAAAATGAATAAATATAAAGCAGTAATTTTTGACCTGGATGGCACGCTGTTGGATACCTTGGATGATTTGGCAGATGCCGTCAATCATACCCTTGGGGAGTTTAATTATCCCCAGCGTACCAAGGCGGACATCCGTCGCTTCTTAGGCAACGGTATAGAGCGCTTGGCTAAGCAGGTTTTACCGGAGAATGTTACAGAGAACGAATTTCGTCATGTTTTTGGTGTATTCAAGGAATATTACACAGCCCATTGCCAAATTAAAACGAAAGCCTATAGCGGCATTGCTGAGCTCCTCCATAGCTTAAAGGCTAAAGGCTATAAGCTGGCCATAGTTTCCAATAAAAATGCGGAAGCAGTGGAAGCTCTTAACCAAACCTATTTTGCCAAAGAGGTTGATGTAGCCATAGGGCAAAAAGCAGGTATACGCAAAAAGCCGGCACCGGATACAGTTCTAATGGCTTTACAAGCGTTGAGTGTGGACAAAGCGGAGGCCGTCTATGTAGGAGACTCTGAGGTAGACAAAGCAACGGCGGATAATACGGGGATGGATGTGATTTTAGTTACCTGGGGTTTTAGGGATAAGACTGAATTGGAACAACTGCAACCCAACTACCTGGTTAATAAACCGCAAGAGATATTAACCTGTCTGGAATGAATTATCAAAACAAGGAGGGCTTGGTATGAAAAAAATCTTGATTGCTTGGCTGGCTGTTTTTTGTCTGGGCTTTAGTGTAACAGGTTGGGCTTTTCCTGAGTTAACCATTACTGACAGAGAGATAAAGCAAGAGCACTATCTGCAGGTTTATCCCAAGGTAAGCATTGCAGGAGAATTAACTGTCAGTGACAAGATTAACACCTATTTTGCCCGCAATGCCGAGATGGCTTTTCGACAGTACGAAGAAGAGAAAGCTAAGGGTGTTAAAAAAACTGAAGAAAATAAGTATGTCAAAAGTTATTATGGCGACAAGTATTTAAGCTTTACTGCTAACGGTTATATGTATTATCAGGGCGCAGCTCATCCTCTAAGCTGGTTGGATGGAGTGACCTTTGATTTGGCTACAGGTGACGCTATTCCCTGGCAAAAGCTCATTAAAGAGGAAGATCAGGAAGACTTTACATTGGAGGCCATTAATAGTAAAATTCTCAACAGCACGGAAAAGTGGCGTAGCTGGTTGTATAGAGATTTTGCCGGGCTGAAGAAGCTGCCCAGAATTTATTATCTGGACCGGGAGGGTTACATTCATTTTGTGTTTGGACAATATGAAATCGCTCCTTATGCAGCAGGTATCATAGACCTTAATACGGAAAAACAATGTAAGTGATTTTCCTTGTTGCAGTTGGCAGAACAGAAATACACTTAAAAAATAACAAAGGGATGTTCTAATGAAAAATACCAAGAAAATTTTAGCAATGCTGTGTTGTGCTTTAATGCTTAGCTGCAATGCTTTTGCAGCTAAGGAGGAAAGCTCCATCGATGTGGTTACCGGCGGAGTGGCGGCTACAGGAGAAACCAGTTTTGGCAAAGCTACAGAGGATATTACGCCCTCTAAGGGACGGTATCAAATTGCAGTACTTCCTTATGTAGATACCTCAGGACTGGATGGTCGCAGTAGGGAGATGGCTGCCAATGCCATCAAGGGAGCTTTGAAGGACAAATATCCTGACAAGAAGGACGCCCCTTATACTATTGCTAGCGCCAAAAAGGTCCAAGAGGCTTTGAAAGCCCATCCTTTTGAAAATAATGATGCTCCGGTTTTAGCGGAGTTTGTAGCCTTGGGCAAGGCTATGGGTGTGGATAGGGTAATTTATTTAAATATGTTGCCGGTGCGGGAAAAAGAAAGCGGAGTCATGGTTATTGCCGGTACGCAAACCTATAGCGCTACGGTGGCCATGAAGCTGAAATGCGTCGATGTCCGTACAGAAAAATATCTTTTCAACCAAACTGTGGAGGAGGTAGGTTCTTCTACTTCCATAAATTTCTGGAAAATTGGTGAACCAAGTAAAGCCAAAGCGGTCAAAAGGGCTACGGAAAATGCTATGAAAGATTTTCTCACAACCTTTGATTAATAAATTTTAAAGGAGGCATAAAAATGGAATTTATTCATAAGCCAAATGAGATTGTAGTGTATAACGAAAATAATAAGGAAGTGGCTAAAGTCACATTTCCTTCCATCGGAGACAACCTGGTGGACGTGGATCATACCGTAGTTGATGATTCTTTAAAAGGTCAAGGCGTGGCCGGCATGCTGATGGAAGAGGTTGCCAAGGATATGAAGGAAACCAATCGCAAAGCTAAACTGAGCTGCAGTTATGCAATCAGTTATTTTGCCCGGCATCCGGAGAAAAAAACCTGGTGATTTACAATATTTGACAGTTTTTGAATTTATGGTATGATATCTGTATAGTTTTTCTAACTGTAGCATGGTAGGAGAAACAAATTTTAAGCAAGTGTAGAAAGGTAGGAAGGTAGAATGGATAAGATGAGTAAGGTTAAGATTGTCAGTTTGGGTTTGGCTGTAGTGTTGGGTATAGGTTTATTGGTGGGCTGTGGTGGTCAGGAAAAACCTAAGCAGGCTGCCAGCAAGGAGAGCAAGGTATACCAGGTAGGTATTGCCCAGCTGGTAGAGCACAAGGCTTTAGATGATTCTCGTAAGGGTTTTATTGATGGCTTGAAAAAGAAGGGCTTTGTAGAAGGGAAAAATCTTAAATTGGACATTCAGAATGCCCAGGGAGATCAATCCAATTTACAAACAATTGCTAATCGGTTTGTTGCCAACAAGGTTGATTTGATTTGTGCTATTGCTACGCCTACAGCTCAGGCCATGGCTAATGCCACCAAGACCATTCCCATTGTTGGTAACGCTATTACCAGCTTTAAGAGTGCCAAGCTGGTTGAATCAGATGAAAAGCCCAATACCAATGTAACCGGAGCCAATGATATGACTCCAATTGCAGCACAGATTGATTTGGCAGTTAAGCTGCTGCCTAATGCTAAAAGGTTGGGTATCTTGTATACTTCCAGCGAAGTAAATTCTCAGGTACAGGCTAACATCGCCAAGCAATACGCTCAGAAGAAAAACTTGCAGGTGGTAGAAGTAACCATTAGCAATATTAATGATATTCAACAAGCTGCTACCAGCATGATTGGCAAGGTTGATATGATTTATGTGCCGACTGACAATGTCATAGCTTCTTCTGTTGCTACCCTGATTTCTGTAACTAACCCTGCTAAATTGCCGGTTATAGTAGGTGAGTCCAGCATGCTGAAGGCCGGGGGCTTGTGCAGCGTAGGTATTGAATTCTACGAATTGGGCGTGGTTAGTGGTGAGATGGCCGGTGATATTTTGCTGGGAAAATCTAAGCCGCAGGATATGCCTATTGCTTCTCAAAAGGAATACAAGGATATTATCAATAAGAAAGCTGCAGAGACTTTAGGTATCCAAATACCTGCTGCCTTGCAGAAGAATGTGCAGGATATTAAATAAGTAGTGCAATTTTTTTACCGGCAAGGAAGTGCTAAAATGAAAAAAATACTAATGCTTTTAGCTATATGTGTACTCTGTTTAGGAGGAGTAGTCTCTGCTGCTGAAGGACCAATGCTTCAGACTACAGGAATAATTGCCGGAGTTGAAGATGATAAAGCGATTATAAAAGCTCATGAACCTGGTAAGGATGTAGCCTTGTATATTGGCAAGGCGCCTTATTTTATAGACAAGCAAACAGGTAGCAAGCTCACGGTAAATGATGTAAAAGCAGGGCTGCAGGTAACTGCTTTCTATGCTCCCAGACTTACCAAGAGTATACCTCCCCTTGGAGTAGCTTCCCTGATGGTGCTGGGTAAGGGTGAGGAAAAGGTGGCTTATGTAAGGGTTTCCCGGTCTGTTCCTGCCGATAACAAAAGCGTGCTTTTGTATTATGACGATGCTACCATAAGGATTCCCGATACTGTTTTGCCGGGGTGTCAGGAAATAAGATTAGGTGATCAGCTTTTGGTTTGGCTTAATCCCGGTTTTAATTTACCGGAAGGCTCTATGGATGGAGCAGTAGGAAAGGCCTTGATGCTTAATCGCCATCTGAAATAACAAAAGACTGGCTTGTACCTCAGGTACAAGCCAGTCTTTTGTTGTTATGTTTTGGGTAAAAATAAATTTTTCTAATGTTGATAATATTATCCCAGGTAGAGACCGGCACCAGGTCCCAGTGGTAAACCAAAGAACATCCATGCTACTAAAAGCAGGGACCAAGTGATTAAATAACAAACAGAATAGGGTAACATGGTAGAAATGAGTGTGCCAATGCCTGAGCTAGGTTCATATTTTTTGGCAAAGGTAATAATCATGGCGTAATAGGACATCAGGGGTGTAATAATATTTGTACAGGAGTCGCCTATCCTGTAGGCTACCTGGGTAAGCTCCGGGGAGTAGCCCAAAAGCATGAACATAGGAATGAAAATAGGTGAGAGAATGGTCCATTTAGCAGAAGCAGAACCCATAAAGAGATTGATGAACGCACTAAAAATAATAAATAAGACCATTAAGGAAATACCACCAATACCTGTTGCTTTTAAAAATTGGGCACCCTTTAAAGCAATGATGGTACCTAAATGGGTGTAATTGAAATAATTAATGAATTGAGCAGAAATAAAACAAAGCGCCATATACGGTCCCAGGGAACTCATGGCTTTGCCAAGATCGGCACAAATCTGGCGATGATCCTTAAAGGTACCTGCTTTGTAACCATACACTACTGCAGGTAAAAAGAAGGTCAGCATGATGATAAGAATAATGCCTTTCATCAGGGGTGCTTGGGCAATTAAGCTGCCCGTGACAGGATTGCGTAAAATCGAATGGGCGGGAATACATAAAAGGACCACGAAAAGAAGAAAGAGGATGGCAACAACGTTGGCACATTCCAAAGCATCTTTTTCATCCTCCGTAATCTCGCCGGAGGAAATACTGTCAACTGTGTTTTCCCCTGTATATTTTCCCAGACGGGGTTCCACTACGTATTCAGTTACCAGAGTACCTACGATAGTAATTACAAAGGTAGAAACCATGAGAAAGTACCAATTGGAAGTAGGCTCAACGGTACGATTTAAATCAAGAATATGGGCAGCCTCAGTAGAAATACCGGAAAGCAGGGGATCCAATGTACCAATTAACAGATTGGCGGAGAAGCCTCCTGAAACACCGGCAAAGGCAGCAGCCAAGCCTGCTAACGGATTGCGACCATAGGCCTTGAACATCAAAGCACCAATGGGAATCAGAATAACATATCCGGCATCAGAAGCTACATTGGACATAACACCCAAAAATATTACTACAGGAGTAATTAGTTTGCTGGGAGTAATGGCTACGGTCTGTTTTAAGAGAGCAGGTATATAACCACTTGATTCAGCTATACCTACACCCAACATAGCAACTAAAACTGTGCCTAAAGGTGCAAATGAAATAAAATTCCTTTCTGCATTAGTGAGCATGTAGACAATACCCTTGGCGTTTAAAAGGCTTACGACAGTGATGGTTTGTGTTTCAATTTTCCCGGTAGCCTTGTTTACCAGGTCGCCAACTGCCGAAAAACCAAAAGCGGAAAGTACACCGGATAAGAGGACTGTCGCGATGGCTAAAATGAAAAACAGGGCAACGGGATGGGGGAGCTTGTTACCAATACGTTCTACGGCGTTGAGAAAACGATTAAACAGGGAAGTCTCTTGCTGATAATCTTGCGTCATAGTTGTTCCTCCTTATTTTATTTTTACCCACTTACATTATATAAAATAGGAGGCTTACAAAATACCCGTGAAAAAAATTTATAAGGGTAGAATTAATGTTTTTAAAGCAAAGGAGACAAAAGGTATCATACCTTTTGTCTCCTTTTTACAAAAAAACTGGCTGCTTACGTTAAGTTGTGGTAGAGACAGCCAGTCTGAAATTATTGCTTACGTAGCTTGGTAAAAAAAGTATAGATGGGTAAAATGAACAGGAAAAATGCGTAGAGAATACTCGTGCTGGGTGCATTTATGGAGGTAAGGGGTACAACACTGGTAATGGACCAGGGTACCCAGGCCGAGATCACTATTACTGAATTTTCCATGGAAATGGCAAGGGTTTTATCATCCTCCAGTTTATGACAAAGCTGATAGGTCAACATGGAAGAGAGAGTTTGATTGCAAGCTAAAATTGAGGTTATGGTAGATGCCACTAAAATACTGAAGAAAGGAGATACTTTTTCTCCCAATTTTTCTAAAGAATTTTGAAAATTGTTTAACAAGCCTGTACCGGCAAAGATACCTGCGTAGGAAGAGGAGATAGCCACGATGGCTGTAACCTTTAACATAGAAACAATACCGCCACCGTCCAAAAGGGAGGCAACTTCCGGGTCTTGGGCATGATAACCGGTGATGCAAATCTGCAAAATACGCAAAATATCCATATGTTGTAAGAACAGGCATAAAATGGCAGCAGCCACAATGCTTATTGTCATGGTCAGTTTAACTTTTACCCTAAAGAAAGATAAACCTAAAATAAGGGCAGCAGGAATAATGGCAGACCAATGAAGAATCATTTCCCGGCTAAAAACAGCTTGTAAATCCATAACCGTACCATTGCCACTGTTAAAAAAGCTGGCGCCTCCATACAGGCAGCAGGTAATGATAAACGGAATGAGTGCGGTCTTAAGCATCTGCTTAATATTATCAAAAATATTGGTGTGAGTAAGGTCACAGATAAGCAGTGCACTAGTGGAGATAGGCGAACATCTGTCACCAAAATAAACACCGGCTAAAATTGCCCCGCCTAAAAGTGCAGGACTGTAACCCATAGCAGTACCCAGAGTCATGGCAATAACGCCCATGGTGGCAGCGGTGCCAAAGGAGGTACCTATAAGTATTGATACCAGACAGTTCAGCAAGAAAGCCATAAGAACTATTAAATTGGGATTAATTAAATCCAGGCTGTAACAAATGATGACGCTAATAGTTCCACTGGCTCTCCAAAGAGCTGTAAGCACACCTATAAAGAAGAACGTGATAATAACGTTTTTAGGTGTTTTTATACCTGTGTAAATCATCTGTAGAATTGCTTTTCCGGTAAAGCCTTTTATTTTGGCATAGACAGAAAAAATTAAAACGCCACAAAGCAGGGCGTAAATAAGAGAGAAATCTAAGACAACGGCAAGCGTAATGGCTAAGCAAAAAAGAAGTACGGTTATAAGTTCCATAATTGTTCCTTTGTAGTAGAGCTAGATTTTACTTCTTAACTTATAACATAGATAATGGGTGTTTGTAAAGCTTACTTAGGACGCAAGAGCGTTACAAGTGAAGAAAACATCGGCCTTGACAAATAGTCGGTATAACTGTAAAATGAAAAAGGTTTTCAAATTGGAGGAAAAAATAATGGTGAAGGCAGCTTACCAAACCAAGCAAAAACAAGAAATATTGGCCCATCTGCAACAAGTACCCGGAAAGCATGTTACAGTTAATGATCTCTATGCCCATTTTCAAAAGAAAAATGTGGTGGTAGGTAAAACGACTATTTACAGGCATTTGGAGCAGTTGGTAGAACAGGGTCTGGTGGCCAAATATGTGCTGGAAGAAAATCAAGGTGCTTGTTTTGAGTACTTGGGTGACCATGAGCATTTAGCACAATCAATTCATTGCAAATGCGAAAAATGCGGTAGGCTGATTCACGTGGCTTGCCGAGAGGAAGCCCATTTGGAACAGCATTTATTTAAACAGCATGGTTTTGCCGTTAATCCCTTGAGAACAGTTTTTTATGGTATTTGCGAAGCCTGTAGAAAGAAAAGCAAGGAGAAATAAATAATGAAGAAGTATTGGATACTGATATTGCCTGTGCTTTTAGCACTAGCTTTTTTAAGTGGTTGTGGTAAAGAGGCAGCCAAGCCTGCTGCGAACCATACAGAAGTAAAAAAAATAAAAATTGTCACCACCATTTTCCCGGAATATGACTGGGTGAAAAATATCATGGGAGATAAATTTTCTCAGGCTGAAGTTACCTTGCTGTTAAATAACGGCACGGATATTCACAGCTATCAGCCTACTATTCAAGACATGATGAAAGTGTCTGATGCCGATTTGTTTATCTATGTGGGCGGCGAGTCGGACCAGTGGGTGACGAAGGCGTTACAAGAAAGCAGAAATAAAAATAGACAGGTTGTCAATTTATTGGAAGTGCTGGGCTCTAAAGTAAAAACTGAAGAGGAAGAGGAAAATGGACAGGGCGGCTTGGAAACAAGTGCTACCGGCAAGTCCCCTTCTGCCCATAAGGACGAGAAAGAGCCGGATAAAGATGAGCATGTCTGGTTGTCTTTGCAGAATGCGCAAATCCTTTGCACAGCTATTGCCAAATCTCTCAGCACAGTGGACCCAACAAATGCTCCGGTCTATGCGGCCAATTTGAAAAAATATGAGGAGCAATTAATAGCTTTGGATAAAGCCTATGCAGACGTGCTGGAGGGAAAACAACAAAAGGTTTTGATTTTTGGTGATAGATTTCCCTTCCGCTATCTCTTTGATGACTATGGACTGAAGCACTATGCAGCCTTTGCCGGTTGCTCGGCAGAGACTGAAGCAAGTTTTAAAACTATCAGATTTCTGGCAGGCAAGCTGGATGCCTTGGGTTTGCATAATATTTTTACCATAGAAAAATCTGATCAGAAGATTGCCAAGACCATTGTTAAAACGACCGGTAAGCAGGATCAGAAGATTTTGGCCTTAAATTCCCTGCAGGCTACAACAGCAAAAGATATAGCAGGTGGGGCAACTTATTTAGGTATAATGAAAGACAATTTAACTGTTTTGCAAGAGGGCTTGCAATAGGAGGAACAGATGAGTCAATTGATAGGCCGTGGTCTTACTTTAGGCTACGGGGGACAAGTAGTAGTAAGCAATTTAAACTTTACGGTGGAACGGGGCGATTACCTTTGTATAGTAGGGGAAAATGGCTCCGGGAAATCTACGCTTTTGAAAAATCTTTTGCATTTACAAAAACCGCTAAAGGGTGAACTGATTGCCGGGGATGGTTTAGGGCCAAAAGAAGTAGGCTACCTGCCACAACAAAAAGTCAGTCAGCAGGATTTTCCGGCCACAGTTGAGGAAATTGTAATTTCCGGTTGCCAAAATCGTTGTGGCTTGCGTCCTTTTTATAACAAAGCAGAAAAACAATTAGCTGCTGAAGCTATGGAAAGAATGCTTATCAGTGATTTGGCGCAGCAGAGCTATAGGCAATTATCCGGCGGGCAACAGCAAAGGGTATTATTGGCTAGAGCTCTGTGTGCTACCAGAAAAATGCTTATTTTAGATGAACCGGCTACGGGCCTGGATCCGGAAGTTACTACTGAACTGTATAAGCTGATTAAGGAGCTTAACGCTAAGGATGGCATAACCATTATCATGGTATCTCATGATATTAATGCCGCCCTGCAGTATGCCAGTCATATCCTGCATATTGGGCCAAAAATTTTCTTTGGTACCAAAGAAGCCTATTTAGCCAGCGATATTGGAAAACGCTTTGCTTTACTGGGATCGGAGGAATAAATTTGTCAGAGGTTTTGGGAAATGTCTATACTTATCTACAATATCCTTTTGTTCTCTACGCTATTATCGTAGGTACATTAATTGCCCTGTGCACCTCACTTTTAGGAGTGACTTTGGTACTAAGGCGCTTTTCTTATGTCAGTGATGGCTTGTCTCATGTTGCTTTTGGTGCTATGGCGATAGCTTTTGTGCTGAAAATTACCAACTATATGCTCTTTAGCCTGCCCCTAACTATTATTTGTGCCATTTTTCTTTTAAATTTGGGGCAAAACACCAGGGTAAAGGGCGATGCGGCGATTGCCATGCTTTCCGTCAGCGCCATGGCCTTAGGGTATTTGCTCATGAATGTCTTTTCCACGGCACCAAATATTTCCGGTGACGTGTGTACTACCTTGTTTGGCTCAACTTCTATTTTGACTTTAACATCTTCTGATGTGTGGCTTTCTATTGTACTGGCAATTTTGGTTGTTGTGTTCTTCCTGCTGTTTTACCACAAACTTTTTGCTCTTACCTTTGACGAGGACTTTGCAAAGGCTACGGGCACTAATGTAGAACGTTATAATTTGATGCTGGCCATCATTGTTGCCGTAATTATTGTTTTGGCCATGAGTCTGGTAGGGGCACTCCTAATTTCTGCTTTGGTTATTTTCCCGGCGCTTTCAGCCATGCGCTTATTTGACAGCTTTAAGGGTGTAACTATCTGTTCGGTAGTTTTATCAGTAGTATGTGCTTTTTTGGGTATGCTGATTTCCGTAGTAGGGGGTACACCGGTAGGAGCAACTATCGTCTTAATGGATATGCTGGCCTATATGTTGTCAGTATTATTTGGTAGATGGAGAGAATAAAAAAAGTTCCGCTTAAAAGCGGAACTTTTTTATTTACTATTAAGCTTCTTTACCTTCTAACCTTTTAGCTCTATCTTTTTCGGACTTGTCTACGATGTAAGCAACGCAGCAGTCACCGGTGATATTAACGCAAGTACGAGGCATATCAAGTACACGGTCAATACCGGCAATCAAAGCACTGCCTTCCAAAGGAAGACCGATGGCGGTCAGGATCATGGTTAACATAATGAAACCTGCACCGGGAACACCGGCAGTACCAATAGAAGCCAAGGTACCGGTTACGATAATGGTTGCATACTGAGCAGCACTTAAATCAACACCGTAAACCTGTGCGATGAACAAGGCGCAAACACCTTGATACAAAGCAGTACCATCCATGTTGATGGTAGCACCTAAAGGAAGTACGAAGCTGGCAATTTCTTTAGCTACGCCTAAGCCGGTTTGTGTGCATTCCATAGTAACAGGCAAAGTACCGGAAGAAGAACAGCTGGTGAAAGCAATCATTTGAGCAGGAAATACTGCCTTAAAGAACTTCATAGGATTCAGCTTGCCTATAATGGAAAGCAAGCCGCCATATACGATAATTGCATGTAAGAAGCAACCAACGTATACGCAAAGAATAACTTTCAGTAGAGGTAAAAGAACAGCAGGACCGTTAGCAGCTACGACAGGGCAAATCAGGCCAAATACGCCGATAGGAGCAAAAACCATGATGTAACCAACGATTTTGTAGCTGACTTCAGCTAAACCATCAAAGAAATTATACAAGGGTTTAGCTCTGTCGCCAACAGCGATAATACCAACACCAAGGAATAAAGCAAAAACGATGATTTGCAACATATCTGCTTTAACCATGGCTTGTACAGGATTGGTAGGGAAGATACCGGAGATAACATCCATGATGGGAGGAGCAGCTTTAGCGGCTGTCTTCACATTGGAAGGAATCGATAAGCCTGCACCGGGAACAACAACAGTACCTAAAATTAGACCAATAACAATTGCAACAGCAGTAGTAATTAAATAATAAAATACCGTGATTCCACCAATACGACCAATCTTTTTTACATCACCAAGTCCACAGACACCAATTACCAAAGAAGATAACACCAGGGGAACAATGATCATTTTGATCATGTTCATGAAGATGGTGCCAAAGGGAGCAATCCAAGCTTTAGCAAACGGTACACCGCCGGGACCCAATCCCATACCTGCAACAACACCTAAAATCAAACCTATAAAGATACGCATAGTCAAGCCCATAAACATTCCTCCTCTGCAAAGTTAACAGCATTTTTGACTACAACATAATTATAGCACAATGCTGTTAACTTTGATAGATTCTATTTAGACAACAAGTGCTATTTGACCAACTTTTCCTTTTTTGCCAGGGCAGGGAGAATTAATCCGATACCCAAAAGAACAATAGGAGTGCAAATGGTCATGGCAAATTGGAAATACCAGGGAGCTGTGTAGGGTGCAACATCTTTAGGAAACATACCCATGATGCAGGCAAAAGCGGTAAAGGCAAAGCACCATAACCCGGCAAAGAAGCCCAGGGCTGGATTGGTCACAAAATGGTATGCGGCGCTGAAGCGGTCGGAAGCCTTCTTAATAGCCATGTAGGCGAAGAAGACCCAGAGGTAACGCAAGGGCATACAAACGGCATTTAATCTAAGCAACCAGTTGTACAGAGTGTTTATGTCTCCAATCCCGAGAGCCGGTACAATGATAAGAATGGAGACAAGAAGGGCGGTAAGCTTGTAGCCGTTAACCGGCACATCATTTTGATTAAATCTGGCAAAGCTTTTTGGTATGAAATCGTGGTCTGCCTCGCTGAGCAGCATACGCAAGGGGGCATCGATGGAAATGGTAAGAGTTGCTGCCTGACTTAAACCGGTACATATTGCGTAGATTACCAGGAAAAAATTGCCCAGGCCGTAGTATTCTCCCAGCTTGGCAAAGCTGTAATAAGCACCGTTCATCATTAAATCTTTGGGCACATTGTTGTGGTCAAACATAAGACCCAAGGCAAAAGTACCTAATAGTGCTGTAACGGCAACCATACCTGCCATAAAAATCATAGCTTTAGGAAATTCGGAAGCAGGCTTGCCCAGCTTGTTAACGTAGGGAGAAAGTCTTTCACAACCGCCTACGGCAAAAACTAAAATGGCTATGGTAGTCAGGTAATCAAAATTAAAAGTGGGCATAAAATTGTTCCAGGTAAGGCTGTAGGAAAAGGTTTTGGCAGTAGTGATGTGCGGGGCAGCCAAAATCAAGACAATATACAAAATAGACATAATAAACATAAAGGAACCTGCTAAGGCACCTAGTCGTTTGATAGCTGTAAGACCGCGGGAAGTGTACCAGAGAAAAATGAAAAAAATTACCAAAACAATGCTCTGTAAAGCAAGAGGGGGCATCATTTTGGTAAGGGAACCATTTTGGTAAATCGCCCAACCGCAGGCGATTAAAATACTTAGAGGCTTTTGTGCAATATAAGGCATGTGGACAATCCAGTAGGTCCAGCCGGCGAAATAGGCCAGCCTGGCATTGCAAGCACTGCGAATCCAGGAACTGACGCCACCGCCACTGTCCTTAAAGGTGGAACCCATTTCTCCCACCATGAGAGTGTAGGGTATGAAATAAATTGAGAAAAGGATGAGCCAGGAAACTACAACTTTGAGATCTTGGTTGGCAAAACCGTTTACCACGTTGCCAAAACTCCAAACCGAGGTGAAGGTCATGAGACATAGGGACTGCCATGAGAGTACTTTTGTTGTTTGCATAATTAGGGGCCTCCTTTTAAATAAATTTGTCGCGACGATAAATATTATATCATTATGGGCATAGGTGTGTATATAGAAAAGACAAATCTTGTCTTTGTTTATAAAATCAAGTACACTGAACATATCAATAAAGAGAAGGAGCTGAAAACTATGAAGAACACCACTCAGGAATTATTGGGCTTTATTGCCACTTGCACATCACCTTACCATACTGTAGCAACCAGCCGAAAGCTTTTGACAGATAACGGTTTTGCTGAACTGAAGCAGGCCGACAGCTGGCATCTGGCACCGGGCGGTAAATATTTTACGACGGTCTATGATTCTACCTTGCTGGCTTTTCGCATAGGAGCAAAGGCTTCCACGGGCCTGAAAATAGCTGCAGCTCATACGGATTTTCCTTGCTTTAGAATTAAACCTCAGGCCGGTATTTTAACAGAGGGCTATGGTACCCTAAATGTAGAAGGCTACGGCGGCATGATTGTCAGTACCTGGTTGGACAGACCTTTGTCCATGGCCGGGAAAATAGTGCTGAAGGGTAAAGAGCCTTTTTCCCCCAAGGTTCAGCTGGTAGATTTTAAGAGACCCTTGTTTAGCATGCCTAATCTGGCTATTCATATGAATAGGGAAGTTAATGAAGGCTATAAATGGAATAAGCAAAAAGATGTATTACCTTTAGCTGCCATGTTTGACCGCAAGAGCAAGGACAAGGAGTTCTTTGCGGAGTTTTTGGCTAAGGAGTTGAAGTGCAAAAAGGAAGATATTCTTTCCTACGAGTTATCTACCTACCCTGTAGAAACAGGTTGTACTTTTGGTCTGGACAATGAATTTATTTCCTCTCCCCGTTTGGACAATATTACTTCTGTGAAGGCCTGCCTGGATGGTATTATTGCTTCCAAAGCCAAAGCCGGTTTGCAAATCGCTGCTATTTTTGATAACGAAGAGGTAGGCAGCAAGACCAAACAAGGTGCCGGCTCCAATGTACTAAGTCAGTTGCTGGAAAGAATTTATGGAATCTTAGGTAAAGAGCGGGAGGATGTGTTGAGAGAATTGGCCACCGGCTTTATGCTGTCCGTTGATGTGGCACATGCTTTGCATCCCAATTATGCGGAAAAATGTGATCCTACCAACAAACCGCTGATGAACAGTGGTCTTGTATTAAAACAGGCTGCTTCTCAATCCTATGCCGGAGATGCAGAAGCAGTAGGTGTTGTGGCCGGCTTATGTGAGGAGAAGAAAATTCCTTATCAGATGTATGTGAACCGAAGCGATATTGCCGGTGGTTCTACCTTGGGTTCTATAGCTTCTGCCTTGGTTCCCATCAGGACTATGGATATCGGCGTACCCATGCTGGCCATGCATTCTGCCAGAGAAACAATGGGGGCGAAAGATCAGGAAGCTTTAACAGCTTTATTGTGTGCTTTCTTTGCTAAGTAACTGTTAACCATAAAGAATAAAACGTCATTTTTAAGTTTATTTTGTTTAGTTAATGTGGTAAAATATTACCGTAAGTGTGAGCATAACTTAAACTAGGGAGAAGTTTCCCGCAGCATTGCTAAGCGTACCTAGCGAATAATCAATGAAGGGTTTACTATGGAGAACAAACGTAAGATACTCGTCGTGGATGACGCGCCTATTAATAGAATAGTTTTAAAGAAAATACTTATAGACACCTACAATGTAATCGAAGCAGCTAATGGCCAGGAGGCCTTGGATATCCTTGGTAAGGAAACCCTGGATATCTCTTTGGTGTTGCTTGATTTGATGATGCCTGTTTTGGATGGCTATGGAGTAATGGCTAAGATTAAGGAAAATGAAACCTTGTCTGCTATTCCCATCATTGTCATTACTGGCAACCAGGATGATGGCAGTGAAACTAAATGCTTGCAAAGCGGTGCTTCCGATTTTATCAAGAAGCCTTTTAATAGTGAGGTAGTCCGTAATCGTGTAGATAGCATGATCAGATTGCGGGAAAATGCGCTTTTGATCAATCAGATTAAGAATGATTTTCTTACCGGCTTATTCACCAGAGAATGCTTTAATGAAAGAGTTAAGGAAATCCTCTGGGCTAACCCGGACAGGCAGTATGACCTGATTTGTTGTGATGTTGTTAACTTTAAGCTGATTAATGAACGGTGGGGCCGGGAGCTTGGCGATAGACTGCTTTGTACTATTGCTAAGCATCTTAAAGATCATGTGGGTACTGTCAATGAGGCAGTAGGACGTATTGAGTCCAATACCTTTGTGGCTTTAAAGCAGCATGTTCCGGATTATTCAGAAGCGTACTTCCGTAAAGATGGAGCGGATGTTTTGGAAGGTTTTCCGGTTAAAAATATCAGTATTAAGTACGGTATTTATGAAATAACTGATAAGAGTGTGGCAGTGTCAGATATGTGCGACAGGGCTATTTTAGCTTTGCGACAGATTAAGCACAAATATGGAGCTACCTTCTGGGTTTATGATGACCGGATCCGTCTGCAGATGTTGGAAGAAGAAAAGATTGTGCAGGAAATGGAAGTGGCCTTGAAGGAAAAGCAATTTAAGGTTTTCTTCCAGCCCAAGCATGATGTTAAGGATAATGCGATGATTGGCGCCGAGGCTTTGGTACGGTGGCGTCATCCTGTAAAGGGACTTATTCCACCCGGTGTATTTATTCCGGTTTTTGAGCGTAATGGTTTTATTACCAAACTGGATACTTACGTGTGGGAAAATACTGCAATGCTTATGAGACAATGGCTGGACGAGGGACATACTTTGGTACCTATTTCCGTGAATATTTCTCGTATGGATTTTGGTGCCTTGCCCTTGGAGGAGTATTTCCCCAAACTAATGGCAAAATATAACCTGTCTACAGAGCTCTATCATTTGGAGGTTACGGAAACGGCCTACATGGATGACCCTGAGGAAATGGTGAAGACGGTAGTTATTCTGAGACAGCATGGTTTTAAGATTGAGATGGATGACTTTGGTACCGGCTATTCTTCTTTGAACCTATTAAGTGACTTGCCTATTGATGCGTTGAAGGTAGGCATGAACTTTGTGAGAGAGAACAAGAGCTATGACAGCAATAAGGGTATTCTCAGCTTCATCTTGAATTTGTCCAAGTGGTTAGGCGTTCCTACCATTGTGGAAGGCGTTGAAACCAAAGCGGAGCTGCGCTTGGTGGCGACGATGGGGTGTGATTTTGTGCAGGGCTATTATTTTGCCAAGCCCATGCCGGAGGAAGAGTTTATCGTATATCTGGACAAGCATGTTCGTCTTAATGGAGTGGCACAGCCCTCGGATAAATAAATATAGTGTAAATACCTTCCCAGGAAATTTTCTTGGGAAGGTATTTTTCTTGTGTTGTAAAAACAACATACATATTTTGCTTTTTTGGTTAAGATAAAGACAAAGAAAAACAGAAAATAAAGAAAAGGTGGTTATGAAAATGAAAAGAAAAATTATTACTATCGATAGAGAAAAATGCAATGGTTGTGGGTTATGTGTGAATGCTTGTCATGAAGGAGCCATCGGTCTCATAGATGGTAAGGCTCAATTGCTGAGAGATGATTATTGCGACGGTTTGGGTGATTGCCTGCCACACTGTCCCACGAACGCTATCACTTTTGAAGAAAGAGAAGCCAAGCCTTATGATGCAGCAGCCGTGGCTGCTAAAAAGCAAGGCAAGCCTGCTGCTTTTGCCGGCTGCCCGGGGCAAAGAGCAATGGCCATCAAAAGAGAAGCACAAAGCACTGTTGCTTCTGTTGGTGCCCAGGAAAGTTGCTTGACTCAATGGCCTGTACAAATTAAGCTTGCCCCTATACAAGCACCGTATTTTGCGCAAGCCAAGCTGCTCATTGCCGCAGACTGCACAGCCTATGCCTATGCAAGCTTTCACCAGGATTTTATTAAGGGTCATATTACCTTGGTAGGTTGCCCTAAATTGGACAATGTTGACTATAGCGAGAAGTTAACGGAAATTATTAAGAATAATGATATTAAAAGTGTTACAGTGGTAAGAATGGAAGTACCTTGCTGTGGCGGCTTGGAAATGGCTGCCAAAAAAGCCTTACAACAAAGTGGCAAGTTTATTCCTTGGCAAATTGTTACAATTAGTACAGAAGGAAAGATTCTGGACTAGTGTAGGACAAGCACTTTATGGTATAATTAACCCGTACGGAGACAAGAAACGGGGGAGCTACCATGAACACCGCAGAACAGCCCATCTTATTGCAGGGTGCTATGGATGTGGAGATAGCCTATTTTTTAGCTAAGCTGAGAAACAAGGAGAACATAGTAAGCAATAATTTTTCCTTTTGGCAAGGTGAATTATCGGAGAGCAAGGTTGTAGTAAGTAAAACAGGTATTGGCACTGCTATGGCCGCCGGTGCTACTGCACTTGGCATTGAGCTTTTCCATCCCAGGCTTATTATCAATCAGGGCACTGCAGGGTCATACAAAAAGAATTTGAATTACAACGATATAATCGTAGGTGAAAGATTCTTTAACGGAAGCGCCGTGCTTTCAGGTGCAGACGGGGTAAATAGTTTTCTGGCTCTTAATAGCATGGAAAAGGAAACAGATTTTGCTAGACTGTTTAGAACAGCACCTCAATATTTATCTTCCAATCCTGCCGCTTTAAAGGCTGCTCAAAAAGCAGCAGCCCGGTATAAAGAAGGTAAGGTAGTGACAGGAGTCATTGCCTCTTTTGACCAATGGAATAAAGATGTGGATAAGATTAGAAGATTTACGGAAGCCACCGATGCTCTATGCGAAGAAATGGAGACGAATGGGGCGGGAACTATTGCTATTAGCTGTGGTGTTCCCTTTTTAGCAGTACGCGTCATTTCTAATAACAATGCTACAGGTACCTCTTTTAAAGGAGAAACAGCTATTAATTGTCAGGACTTTGTGGAAATGGTGTTGGCAGAATTGTAGACTAAAAACGTGCCAGGGGGATGGTTCCCCTGGCACGTTTTTCGCTCCCAAAGGATGGTCTCCCTGACACATTTCATTCTTAAAAAAGGCACCGTGAGGATATTTCCTCACGGTGCCTTTACTTTTACGTTGTTTATTTTATCAATATGCTATTTAGCAATAAACTTTTTGCCGGTTAGCTTTTCATAAGCTTCTACGTACTTAGCAGTAGTTTGCTCAATAACATCTTCCGGAAGTAGATAATCACTGTCAGGATTAGCTAAGAGCCAGTTACGCACGTATTGCTTATCATAAGCAGGTTGACCTTTGCCGGGCTTGTAGCCATCTAAAGGCCAGAAACGAGAACTATCCGGGGTGAGCATTTCATCACCCAAAACTACATTGCCATTTTCGTCCAAACCAAATTCAAATTTGGTATCAGCAATGATAATGCCCTTGGTTAAAGCGTAGTCTGCACATTTCTTGTAAAGTGCGATAGTGTAATCTCTGATTTTTTCACCATATTCGCGGCCTTTACCGGGAAATTGTTTTTCAAAAAGCTCAATGCCTTTTTCTAAAGAAACGTTTTCATCATGGGTGCCAACCTCTTCTTTGGTGCTCGGTGTAAAAATCGGTTCAGGCAACTTTTGAGATTCTTGCAGGCCTTGGGGCAGGGTAATACCACAAACGGTACCATTCTCCTGGTAAGAAGCCCAGCCACTACCGGTAATATAACCGCGTACGATGCACTCCATGGGAAGCATGGTTAATTTTTTGCATTTCATGCTATTGCCCACGAATTGTGGTTGGCGGAAATATTCAGGCATATCCTGAGGATCAGTGGAAAGCATGTGATTGGGAACAATATCCTTGGTAAAGTCAAACCAGAATTTGGACATTTGAGTTAGAACAGCACCCTTATTGGTGACTTTATTTTTCAAAATATGATCGAAGGCAGAAATTCTGTCTGTAGCAACCATAATAATGCTATCGCCGATATCGTATACCTCTCTTACTTTTCCTGATTTAAAAGGTTTATATTCTTTCATAAAAAATCCTCCCTTATGACACAATGTTGTAACGAAGATATAATAGCATATTTTTGCCGAGAGGTCGAATAATTTTTTTACCCTGTGCTTAGTGTAAGTTTTGAAATATTACTGACTAAAATAATTGAAAGAAAAGGCTATCTACTGTATAATAATGAAGTAGTTTTTTTCGACAGAGAGGGGTAGTTAATTATGCACATAGTTTTAACTATAGTAGGAAAAGATAAAGTAGGCATTATTGCCAAGGCTAGTCAGCTTTTAGCTGAAAACAAAGTTAACATCATCAATATTAATCAAAACATTATGGACGGCTTTTTTAACATGGTACTTATTGCTGATATGTCAGAGGCTTCTATTTCTCTGCAAGAGCTCAAAAGCAAGGCTGTTGCTTTAGGGCAGGAGATAGGCGTGGAAATCAGGGTTCAAAGCGAAGAAATATTCTCTGCCATGCACTCTATTTAGGAGGGTACACATGTACAACATAAAGGAAATTTTAGAAACAACCCGTATGATTACGGAAAATAATTTGGATGTACGTACCATTACAATGGGTATCAGTCTGAGAGATTGTGCTCATGAAGATATTAATGTATGTGCCAATAAAATATACGATAAAATAACCACAACAGCTAAGGATTTGGTAAAAACCGGAGAAACACTGGAAGCAGAATTAGGCGTACCAATTATTCATAAACGTATTTCTGTTACGCCGATTTCCCTGGTAGGCGAAAGCTGCAAGGCTACCAGCTATGTTCCGTTGGCGAAGGCTTTGGACAGGGCTGCCCAAGAAGTGGGTGTTAATTTCATTGGTGGTTTTAGTGCTTTGGTAGAAAAGGGCTATACTAAGGGAGATAGAATTTTAATTTCTTCTATTCCTGAGGCTTTGGCTACAACCAATATAGTTTGTTCTTCTGTGGCGGTTGGTTCCACCAAATGTGGTATTAATATGGATGCAGTTGCTGAGATGGGTAGGGTTGTAAAGGAAACGGCCAAGCTGACTGCCGATAAGGATGCTTTAGGCTGTGCCAAGCTGGTGGTGTTTTGCAATCCTGTGCAAGACAATCCTTTTATGGCCGGTGCTTTTCACGGCGTTACAGAACCGGAAAGTGTTATCAATGTAGGTGTTTCCGGACCAGGTGTGGTGAAACATGCCTTGGAAGCAGTTCGTGGCGAAGACATTGGCAAGGTTGCAGAAGTCATTAAAAAGACAGCTTTTAAAATTACCAGAGTTGGACAGCTGGTTGCTCAGGAAGCGGCCAATAGACTGCATACGCAATTCGGTATTGTAGATTTGTCTTTAGCACCTACACCTGCTATCGGTGATAGTGTTGCTCATATTTTGGAGGAAATTGGTTTGGAATGCTGCGGTTGTCCTGGTACAACGGCCACGCTTGCCATGCTCAATGATGCAGTGAAAAAGGGTGGACTGATGGCCTCCAGCTATGTAGGTGGTTTAAGTGGTGCTTTTATTCCGGTCAGCGAAGATGCAGGTATGATTAACGCTGCGGAAAAAGGTTGCCTGACTATCGAGAAATTGGAAGCTATGACTTGCGTGTGTTCTGTAGGCTTGGATATGATTGCTATTCCCGGTGATACCAGTGCAGCTACGATAGCGGCTATTATTGCCGATGAAGCAGCCATTGGCATGATTAATAACAAAACTACGGCAGTGAGAGTAATCCCCGTACCCGGTAAGGGTGTGGGCGACAAGGTGGAGTTTGGCGGCCTTTTAGGTTACGCTCCAATCATCAAGGTAAATACCTATAAGCCGGACGTATTCATTGCCAGAGGTGGAAGAATTCCGGCACCGGTAAGGAGTCTGACTAACTAATGAGAAAGGCAGAAAGGCAGCAGGAGATTCTCCGTATTTTAGACGAAACTTATCATGGTATGAATACAGCCCTAAATTACAAAAGTCCTTTTGAACTTTTGGTGGCAGTTATTCTTTCGGCCCAGTGTACTGATGAGCGGGTCAACAAAATTACTGCTCGTTTGTTTCCTAAATACAATACTCCTCAGAAAATGGTAAAGTTATCTTTACAGGAGATGGAAGAGGCAATAAAAGATTGTGGCTTATATCATGCTAAGGCCAAAAATCTTTTAGGCACCTGTCACCGCTTGCTGGAAGAATATAACGGCCAAGTCCCGGCTACCAGGGAAGACCTTATGACATTGCCGGGGGCAGGACGTAAGACTGCCAATGTAATGCTTAGCGTAGCTTTTCATCAGCCTGCCTTAGCGGTAGATACTCATGTGTTTAGAGTTTCTAAACGCTTGGGGCTGGCCAAGGGTGAAGATCCGTTGCTGGTAGAGCAGGAACTATTGAAAGTGGTTCCCAAGGAAAAATGGAGTGAAGCTCATCACTGGCTTATTTGGCATGGTAGAAAAATTTGTAAGGCGAGAAATCCTCTTTGTCAGGAATGCCCTGTCAGAGAGCTTTGCCCCTCTTACAAGAAATAAATAGTTGGAAGAGTAATAATGGATAATGTATATGATTTAGTTGCAGATTTTTATGATAATGATACAGGCTGGAATCAGGTCCTGGGCCGTGAATATGCAGAAGGCTTTTTACGGGCTGAGGCTTGGCATGGCGTTGAAGACAGTGACTTAAAAAGAGAATGGACACATATTCTTATGTTGTGCATTTACCTTGGTCACTGCGATAGATGTTTGGGTGATTTAACTGTTGATGACATTATAGATGCTGTAGCCTGGTGTGGTCGAAATGTAGCTGACTTTACTGTTGATTATGATGCAGTAAAAGAATTTCTGGATGTTTTAGGAGCTCTTTTTGTTTACTTAAAAGAGAAGCATGCTATCACTAGCAGCCTGGCTCCGCATTTGGCCAAGAGCCAGCTTTTAAAGGATGACGGTACCATCGGCATTATTGACTCTGATGGTGATTTTTTGCCCGGAGAAGAAATTCGTAAAGATACAGCTACACCGGATTCGCCCAGCAAGATTTTTCTTAATGTGGGAGAAGCCATGACTGAATTGCTGGAAGAGCTGCATGGCTTTTTTCAGCAGGATGCTTTCAATTTGGATTTAGAAAGAGCAGTATTCTTTTACCAAGGCTTCACCAAGAGTGAAAAAAAGCTGGAGGAAGCAGAAAGTGAAGAGTTCTGGCAAACCTTTTGGGACTACTTCCTTTTTGACTATCATTTGATTTTGGATGATAAAACTCCTCTGAAACATTTTGCTCAAAAGGGTATTACCAAATATCGTCCTTTGGTTTTAGAATTATGTCGTTCCCGATTGGCTTTGTTTAGTGTAGTGGGCACAGAGGATGGAGAAATTTATCAGTGTAAGGATTTTCTTACCGACGAAGAATATGCTCTCAATTTACCCTTAAGCCCGGATATGAATACAGATGATATGTTGATTCTGGGACATATCTTTTATAACAAGACTATGGTCATGAATTATGTAAGATGCTTCAAAATTGCTAAATTAAGCCGCAAGAGATTACGTGACCAGCTCATAAGCTTTTTCCAATGGTATAAGATACAAGAACCGGAAGGCAGTATGGAGAATTTTATCGCCAGACACCCCATGGTTATTAGGAGAGCGGTTTATTTTGCAGCTCATTATTTTCCTTTTGCCGTATTTCCCTATACCACACAGGTACAGGATTATGCGCCGCCGGTTATTAGAGGCGGTAGAGATAGAGTGGTTACTTGTGTAGAAAAGATGATGACTCCTCAACATTTTTCTTGTCGTGATGTAGTGCTGTCCATGAGGATGTGGCTTGATTTTGTAGCGGCCGGTGGTGAAGTAAATGGCGAGGTGCCTGAGGTTTGGGCCAGTGGCATCATTGAAAATTACATTAGGCTCAATAAAGCATATAGCTATTCTGTACAAAATGTGGCCAACATTTGTTGGCACATGTCAGTTAAAGACTTGGAAAGGGCCGCTGTCAAAATTAAAGCAACTCTTCACTTGGAGGATTATGATCCGCGCTATTGTAATGAAGAGGGCACTTTGACAATGTTGCTTAATGAAGGAGATTTTTAGGAGGACCATATGATTTGCAAACAGTGTGGTTTTGAGTATGCTGATGGTTTAAAGGAATGTCCAAATTGCCAAGCTCCCAATGAGCCGGAAGAACCACAAGTTCTGACCGAGGAGGAAAGAGATACTTTTGGCGGACTTACTATTGAAAGTACGCCTCAGGACCAGGGTGAGGACTTTAAGGTTTATGATAAGGAAGAGGAAGAAAAACGGCGTGAGGAAGAGCAAGAGCAAGAAAACCAGCAAAGCTATGGCTTTCATGTTCACACTTTTAGTGGCGTAGGAATACTGTGGCAGATATTGATTATATTAATAATTGTAGGTGCCATATTCTTTATTTTACCTGTTTTGGCGGCCTTTGTTTTAGTGGCAATTATTAGTTATTGCTTATATAGTTTCCTTTTTCATTAATAGCGGTAAATTAACAATTTTCAGAAAACTATACTATATAATTCGTAGTATAATAGTGATGTCAGAGGGGTTATAAAAAGTTTGTTATGATAGCATAAGCTTTCACGAAAGTAACAAACGAATACTTTGGTAAAGGAGGGAATGCTGCATTAAATAATGCTTTACTAAATTAGTTTGTTTTGAAAAAAATTATAGATTAGAGAGGATGGGTTCAGTTATGCGTGAAGTAGTAATCGTAAGTGCAGTAAGAACAGCAATTGGTAAGTTCGGCGGTGCATTGGCACCTCTATCCGCTCAAGAAATCGGAGCAGAAGTCGTTAAAGAAGCAATAAAAAGAGCAGGCATTAAATCAGAACAAATCGACGAAGTAATTTTTGGTAACGTATTACAAGCAGGTTTAGGTCAAAACGTTGCTCGTCAGGTTTCTGTGAAGGCCGGTATTCCTTTCGATGTTCCTTCTTATACAGTTAACAAGGTTTGCGGTTCAGGTTTGAAATGCGTTGAGTTGGCAGCTTCCATGATCAAAGCCGGCGATGCTGAAATCATCGTGGCAGGTGGTACAGAAAGCATGAGTAATGCTCCTTATGTTACAACCAACAAAGCTAGATGGGGCCTGAGAATGGGCGACAGCAAGCTGATTGACGAAATGATTAAAGATGGTTTGTGGGATGCTTTCAATGGTTACCACATGGGCATCACTGCTGAAAACGTAGCAGAGAGATTTAACGTTACTCGTCAGGATCAAGACGAAGTAGGCGTTGCTTCTCAAGCTAAAGCAATTGCAGCTATTAAGAACGGTTCCTTCAAAGAAGAAATTGTTCCTATTACCATTAAAGGTAAAAAGGGCGATGTAGTTGTTGATACTGATGAGTTCCCCAGAGATGGTGTTACCATGGAAGGCTTAGCTAAGCTAAGACCAGCTTTCAAAAAAGATGGTGGCACTGTTACTGCCGGCAATGCTTCCGGTATTAATGATGGTGCAGCTGCCTTGGTTGTTATGTCTGCTGACAAAGCTAAAGAACTTGGCTTGAAACCTTTGGCAAAGATTGTTTCCTATGCATCTGCTGGTGTTGATCCTGCAATCATGGGTACCGGTCCTGTTCCTGCCAGCCGTAAAGCAATGAAGCTTGCTAACATGACTATTAAAGATATCGACTTAGTTGAAGCCAACGAAGCATTCTGTGCTCAATTCGTATATTGCGGCAGAGAATTAGGCTTTGATATGGATAAGGTTAACGTTAACGGCGGTGCTACTGCTTTGGGTCATCCTATTGGTGCCAGCGGTGCTCGTATTTTGGTAACCTTGATTTATGCTTTGAAACATCGTGGCTTAAAGAAAGGCCTGGCTACTTTGTGCATCGGTGGCGGCCAAGGTACTGCTACTATTATTGAAATGTTATAATTTATAAAAAACACCGGTTCTCGTAACCGGTGTTCAATAAAATTTCAAAAAAAAGAGAGGGTATATGTATGGACTTTAAACTGAGTGAAGATCAAGAAATGATTAGACAAATGGCTCAAGATTTTGCAGAGCAAAAATTAGCCGGTACTATTGAGCAACGTGACCAGGACCACGAATTCAATCGTGATTTGGTAAACGAAATGGGTGAGGCTGGTTTCTTCGGTATTTGCTTCCCTGAACAATATGGTGGCATTGGCGGAGATGTTTTAAGTTATATCTTGGCAGTTGAAGAGTTATCCAAGATTGATGATGGCATGGGTATTACCCTTTCTGCTTGTGTTTCTTTGTGTGCAACTCCTATTTATCTGTTTGGTACTGAAGATCAAAAACAAAAATATTTAAGACCTATTTGTGAAGGTACTAAGTTGGGTGCTTTTGGTCTGACAGAACCCTCTGCAGGTACTGATGCCAGTGCTCAAAAGACTGTTGCTGTATTGAAGGATGACCATTATGTATTGAATGGTACTAAGATATTTATTACCAATGGTAAGGAAGCAGATACCTATGTAATCTTTGCTATGACTGATAAGAGCAAGGGCAATCATGGTATTTCCGCTTTCATCGTAGAAAAAGGTACACCAGGCTTCAGCTTTGGTAAGATTGAAACCAAAATGGGCGGCAATACTTCTATTACCGCTGAGTTAGTATTTGAGGATTGCGCTATTCCTAAAGAAAACCTGTTGGGCAAAGAGGGCGAAGGCTTCAAGATTGCTATGACTACCTTGGATGGCGGTCGTATCGGTGTTGCAGCTCAAGCTTTGGGTATTGCTGAAGGCGCTTTGGGCCATGCTATCAAATATTCCAAAGAGCGTGAGCAATTTGGCAGACTTATTTCCGCTTTCCAAGCTATTAGCTTCAAGATTGCTGATATGGCCATTGAAGCCGAAGCAGCTAAATTCTTGGTATACCATGCCGCATTTTTAAAGGATCAACATGAAGCAGATCCTACCGTAGCTTATGGTCCTGCCGCAGCAATGGCTAAATGCTTTGCTTCCGATGTTGCTATGAAGGTTACCACTGAAGCTGTTCAAGTATATGGTGGTTATGGTTACACTATTGATTATCCAGTATCCCGCTTAATGCGTAATGCTAAGATTACCCAAATTTATGAAGGCACTAACGAAGTACAACGTATGGTTGTATCCGCTAGTTTGTTAAAGGACAAGAAATAATAATCATAAAAAGGAGATATAACAATGGAATTTACTAAAGCTTTAGTTTGTGGCACTGGCCAAATGGGCAGTGGTATTGCTCAAGTTTTTGCAGCTCATGGTATAAAGGTTGCTCTACGTGGCAGCAGCCAACGTTCCGTTGATGCCGGCATTAAGGCTATTACCAAAAATCTGACCCGTAGCGTTGAAAAAGGTAAGATGACCGAAGACGCTAAGAACGCAGTTTTGGCTAATGTTACCGGTGTTATTGAGTTAACTAAAGAAGTCTGCGACGTTGATATCGTAGTAGAATCTACTACTGAAGATTTGGCTAAGAAAGAAGAAATCTTCTCCGTATTGGCTGAGCATTGCCCTGCTAATACTATTTTCTGCAGCAATACTTCTTCTCTTTCCATCACTCTTATTGGCGCAGTATCCAAGAGACCTGATAAGTTTGTTGGCATGCACTTCTTCAATCCCGCTCCTGTTATGAAGCTGGTAGAAGTTGTTAAGGGCCTTGGCACTTCCGATGAGGCTTTTGAGGCTATTTATAAATTAGCTACTGATTTGGGCAAGAGCCCTGTTAGGGTTAATGATGCTCCCGGTTTCGTAGGCAACAGAGTTATGATTCCTATGATTAACGAAGCTATCTACACCTTGATGGAAGGCGTTGCCAGTGCTGAAGATATTGATAACGTTGCTAAGCTGGGATTTGCTCATCCTATGGGACCCTTGGCTTTGTCCGACTTGATTGGTAACGACACCGTTCTTGCTATCATGAACGTTCTTTATGATGGCTTTGGTGATCCTAAATATCGTCCCTGCCCATTATTGAAGAGAATGGTAAGCGCTGGATACCTGGGCCGCAAGAGCGGTAAAGGTTTCTTCGATTACGCCAAGAAATAAATAAGAAAGCAGGCAGCTTATGAGCGATTATAAGAATGTTCTGGTAGCAACAAAAGATGGTATTACTACTGTAACTATTAACAGACCACAAGCTCTTAATGCTTTGGATAGTGCTGTATTAGCTGAGCTGGATGATGTTTTCGCCAAGCTGGCAGTTGATAAAGCAACCAAGGCAGTTATTGTTACCGGTGCCGGTGAGAAAGCTTTCGTGGCCGGAGCAGATTTAGCTGCTATGAGCAAGATGAATTCCCTGGAGGCCAGAGAGTTCTCTGTCCTGGGACACAAGGTTTTCAATGCCATTGAAAATTTACCCAAGGTAGTTATTGCGGCAGTGAATGGCTTCGCTTTAGGCGGTGGTTGTGAACTGGCAATGGCTTGTGATATTCGTATTGCTTCTGAGACAGCTAAGTTCGGTCAACCGGAAGTTACCTATGGTATTATTCCCGGTTTTGCCGGAACTCAACGTCTTTCCAGATTAGTTGGTAAAGGTATTGCCAAGCAGTACATTTATACCGGTGCTATGTTTGGAGCAGACGAGGCTTATCGGATTGGTTTAGTTAACGTAGTTACCAAACCTGAAGAATTAATTCCTACGGCAGAAGCTATGCTGGGTAAGATTATGAAGAAATCTCCTTTAGCTGTGGCTTCCGCTAAGGATGTAATTAACAAAGGCTTGGAAATGACTCAAGATTTGGCAATGGATTATGAGGCTCAGGCTTTTGGTGTTTGTTTCTCGACAGATGACCAAAAAGAGGGTATGGGTGCTTTTTTAGAAAAGCGTAAACCAAACTTCAAATAAGCGGTAATATAGGCCGAATAAATCATTACAACTATAAAAGGCAAGTGCAGATGGACTTGAAGGTCCTACCTACACTTGCCTTTTTGTTTTGCAGTTATGATACTTTAGGAAGCACTACCTGAACTGTCTGTTAATTGAATTTTAAAACTGCACCTTGGGCAGCAGAAGAAACTAAGTAAGCATAACGAGCCAGGTAACCGCTCTTTACTTTAGGAGCAGGGCACTTCCAAGCCTTGCGACGTTCAGCCAATTCTTTATCAGTTAGCTTAACGTTCAAAGTACGTTTAGGAATATCGATTTCAATAATATCTCCTTCTTGTACAAGGGCAATATTGCCGCCTTCACGAGCTTCAGGAGAAATATGGCCTACGCAAGCACCTTGCGTAGCACCGGAGAAACGTCCATCCGTTAAGAGGGCAACGCTTTTATCTAGTCCCATGCCGGTCAAAACAGCGGTAGGATTCAACATTTCTCTCATGCCGGGACCGCCTTTGGGTCCTTCATAACGAATTACCACTACATCACCGGGTTTAATTTTCTTAGCTAAAATGGCTTTAATAGCTTGGTCTTCAGAATCATAAACTCTGGCAGGACCGCTATGCTTTAGCATTTCGGGAGCAACAGCACTTTCCTTTACTACGCTGCAATCAGTAGCCAGGTTGCCTTTGAGAACAGCAATACCACCGGTTTTTCTCAGCGGTTCCTTTACAGTGTGAATTACTTCAGGACGAAGAATCCTGGCACCCTTAATATTTTGACCAACAGTCTTACCGGTAACGGTCTTGCAGCTCTTTTCAATTAAACCGGCAGTAGCCAATTCAGCCATAATAGCGCTGATGCCACCGGCTTCGTTAACGTCAATCATATGATACATGCCGGCAGGACTTAGCTTGGTTAAATAGGGAGTATGCTTGCTAATCTTATCGAAATATTCCAGAGTAATTTCTACGCCTGCTTCATGAGCAATGGCAGGAATATGCAAGGCTGTATTGGTAGAACCACCCATAGCCATATCAACGGTAATAGCATTCTTGAAAGCTTTAGCAGTCATAATGTCACGAGGACGAATATCTTTTGCTAACAAATCCATAATGCGCTTGCCGGCTTGTTTAGCCAAAGCAATTCTGGCACCGGTTTTAGCTAAAATAGTGCCGTTGCCGGGTAGACCCATGCCCAGCACTTCTGTCATGCAGTTCATGGTGTTGGCAGTAAACATGCCTGCGCAGGAACCACAGCCGGGGCAAGCACAATGCTCAATCTCGCTTAATTGTTTCTTGTTAATCTTACCGGCTTCAAAACGGCCGGCAGCTTCGAATACTGTACTTACGCTTACATCTCTGCCGTCGTAACGACCGGGAGCCATAGGGCCACCACTGACTACAATAGCAGGAATGTTTAATCTGGCAGCTGCCATCAGCATGCCTGGAACAATTTTATCGCAGTTGGGAATAAGTACCAAAGCATCGAAAGCATGACCATTAGCCATTGCTTCAATACTATCGGCAATTAGTTCACGACTAGCCAAGGGATATTTCATGCCGTCATGCCCCATGGCAATACCATCACAAATACCAATAGCAGGGAACTCCACAGGAGTACCGCCATTTTCCAAGACACCATATTTAACAGCTTTCGCAATTTCATCCAAATGCATATGACCGGGAATAATTTCATTTTGTGCATTGCAGATACCTATTAAAGGTTTTTTCAATTCCTCTTCGGTATAACCCATAGCATAAAACAAAGAACGATGAGCCGCTCTGGTTGAACCAAGTTTAACTGTATTACTTCTCATGATAGATAAAACCTCTTTTCTTCATTGAATTAGGTTGCTTAATTATTCTATCCCACATTAACTTTTTCGTCAATTATTTGTGGGTAAAGAAGGCGTGACATATAGGGTTTGCTGGTCTGTGTAAATGACAAAACCAGGTTTTGCTCCGTTAGGCTTTTTCACATAACGTTTTTGCGTATAGTCCACAGGCACTTTGGAGGAATTCTTGGCCTTGCTGAAGGCGGCAGCAACTGAAGCAGCTTGCAAAATATCATTTTCTTCAGGTTCGGGCAAGGTGGTTTTTAAAATAACGTGAGAACCGGGAATGTTTTTTACGTGAAACCACAGGTCATTACCTTTACCAAGCTTAAACGTCACATAGTCGTTTTGCTTGTTATTTTTGCCTACGATTAGAGTGGTAGTTGAATTTAAAACGATGGTCAATGGCTTGGAATTTCCCTGAGAGGGGGCTCTTTTCTTTGGCTTAGCCATTAATCCCAGGTCAATAATTTCACTTTTTATTTCGCCAATTTCATTTTTGGTGGTAGCTGTATCAAGAGACGTTTCCAAGGATTCCAAATAGGTGACCAGGGAAGTAGTCTCAGTTTCCTGCTGCTTAATTTCCCCCAAGGCTCTTTTATATTTATTGTATTTTTTATAATAGGCCTGAGCATTTTCTGAAGGGGTAAGCTGTGGTGCCAGAGAAATTTTTAAAGGCGTATTGTCATAGATGTTTTCTAGCTCTATTTGGGTAGCACCTTTTTCCATTTCGTAAATATGGGCCATTAAAGTATCCGCAATAATTTTTTGCTGTTCAGCACTTTCCGCTGCGGACAAGTCAGCAGCCAGATATTTTAATTTTTTCTTGGCTTTGCTCAGAGCGCCTGTTACAGTTTTGATCAAGAGCTCCTTATCTGGAATCTGAACGGGAATTAGACTGGCGCTATATTGCAGACCGGACAGCAAAGAAGGAAACTCTTGTATTCGGTAGCTGTCACCGGGAGGGGGTGCGTAGGGCAGCAGCAGTTTCATACTGTTGCGTTTATTAATCAAGCCATAAAATTTTTCGTGCTTTAAAATTTCTTCTTGCAGTTTATGCAGCTCCAGGCAGCAGGTAGAAAATTCGTTTTCGTTCAAAGTAGTTGTGGTAAGAGGCAGGTTGCTTTTTTTGAGCAGTGCTTCTGCAGTATTATTGCCAATACCTACTGTTGCTGCTACCAAATTTTGTGCTGTAGTGCCGGATAATTGCTGCGCTCTTTGCAAAAGCTTTTCCGGAGCAGTGGTAAGAAAATCCAAGCCTTCCTGAGCGGGAGGTGGTACATAGGCTTGCCCGGCCAAAATCTGCCTGTAGGTACTTTGACTCTTGCCAATGTGCCTGCTGGCATCCATAATGATATTATTTTCATCGGTAAAAATGATGTTACTGTTTTTGCCGGTTAATTCCAAAATTAAATGCTTGGTAATAATCTGCCTGTTTGCTCCAATTAAATCAATATGGAGGGTTATAACTCTTTCCAGGCCTTTTTGTTCCACCAGGGTAATACGTCCTTCTTCTAAATGTTTACGTAGGAGCATACAAAAAGGGGAGGGAACATCAGGGCGTTCCGGCAAATCTTTGGGTAGGTATAGCAAAGGGCTGCCGCCGGTGAAGTCAGCCAGGAAATAGAGGGTGGTATTTTCTTTGTTGATTAGGAGCAACAGGGAATCTTTATTAGGGGCAAAAACCTTATAGATTTTGCCGCCTTCTAAGGCTGTTTGCAATTCTTCCGTTAAAAATTTAAGGGTAATACCTTCTAAGTTCATAATGCACCTTTCTACAAATGACTATGGTTTACGATGTATTTTAAGATATATTAAATGAGTGAGTTTATGGCCTTGCCCGGCACTAGTTGTCAATGCTTATCCTGGGCAAATAAACCTGCTTACAATTGGCTAGTCGATTTGCACCTTGCGGAGTAATAGTATATAATAATAAGAACACACCTAATAGTAAATTTAGGGGTAAATACAACTATTAAGTACAAGTATAGTATGGTTTGGGGAAGAGGTCAATAAACTGATAACGGAGGTTTTGACATGAGGAAGATCATTTTGACAATGGCGGCATTATTATGTTTCTGCAATTCCGTTTACGCCATGGCACCTATTGATGCAGCTACTGTGAAAGCAGCGGCTATATATGGTGTGAGCAAAAAAGCAGCCACAATCGACCAGGTCTTGGCAGGTTGGACCGCACAAGACAGAAAAGAAACTAACAAATTCGGCAACAATGAAAGAGCCATCGTGTTTACTCCCTATCTGGCAGTAGCACTTAAGAATCACGCTACAGCGGCAGCAGGTGGTGCTGCTTTGACACCGGAGGAGAACATGGCTATTGCCAAAGAATATGATGGTGTTCTGGCTGTGAGTCTTATTTTGAATTCTTCTTTTAAAGTGGAACCCAAATATTTAAAAATACGCATGTACCAGGGCAGCAATGTAGCAGAACCATATTATACAACCTTAGAAGCTGCCAATACCAGGATTGTGCCTATGACACAAGCTCAACTGGATAGTAAGACTAAAACACCAGGGCTTTCTGCCGCTGAGCAGGCTAAGCTTAATGCAGTGAAGAAGGATGTAGAAACCAGAAGCAAACAAGCAGTTAATTCAGGTAAAGTTCCGCAACAAAAGGCCGGAGTACCCAATACCCCTGCCAAGACCCTTGAAGTACAGGTATGGGATTTGCAGTACTTTACATATTTTGATTTGAGCAAATTGGATGCTACCAAGCACATGGTTCTTACTGTTGCTGACCAGGGTGGCGGAGAACGGGAATTTGTTCTGGAAATACCAAATATAAAATAAATAGGATGTGGAGCTAATGCTAAAAAGCATGACCGGTTATGGTCGAGGGGCTTATGAAGACAGCACGTTTTCTTTTGCTATTGAAGTTAAGACGGTTAATCATCGGTATAATGAAATAGCTATCAGGCTTCCCAGATTTTTAAATCCTCTGGAAGATAAGATTCGCAAAGCAATTCTGGCAAAGATTAATCGTGGCAGAGTGGATGTATTTATTGTGGCTTCTTATACTGCCGGAGAAAATTGTCAGGTAAAGGTAGACAAGAACCTCGCGAAAGCTTATAATAATGCTTTGCAAGATATTGCAACTGCTTCCGGTGTTAAGGAAGACGCACTTAATGATGGCGCCAGATTATTGTATTTGGCTAAATGCCCGGATGTAATTTCTGCCAAGGAAGGTTTCTTTGACGTAGAAGGACTCTGGCCGCATGTAGAAGAGGCAATGAATGAAGCCTTGGACCATCTACTGGCAATGAGAGAAACTGAAGGCCATAATATTTCCGGAGATATTGCCAAACGTGCTCAACTTATTGGTGAAAAACTAGCTGCCATTGAAGAAAGAGCACCACTGGTAACAACTGATTACCAAGCTAAATTGAACGAAAGAATTGAAGAGCTGTTAAAAGGTTCAGGACAAGTTGTCGATCAGGAAAGAGTTATTCAGGAAGTTGCTATTTTTGCGGATAGGGTTAATATTACAGAAGAGATTGTAAGACTAAAAAGCCATTTAAAACAATTCGGGGAAATGTTACAGAGCCCCAAGCCTATTGGCCGCAAGATGGACTTTTTAGTGCAGGAATTTAATCGGGAAGCCAACACTATCGCTTCCAAGTCCAATGATTTAACCATCACGGGATTGACTGTAGAAATAAAAGGCGAAATAGAAAAGATACGTGAGCAAATTCAAAATATAGAATAATACGAGGTAGAAAGATGGAATTACAATTAATTAACATTGGTTTTGGCAACATCGTCTCCGCACAAAGAATTGTTACTATTATTGGACCAGAATCTGCACCGATTAAGAGAATTATCCAAGAAGGCAAGGAGAAAGGCGTAGTAATTGATGCTACCTATGGCAGACGTACCAGAGCAGTTTTAATTATGGATAGTGGTCATATTGTGCTGTCCGCACTTCAACCGGAAACTATTGCCAACAGGCTGGAACACAGCGATGAAGGCGATTTAGAGGAAAACTTACCGGAGGAGGAACAAGAATAATGACAAAACCGGAGGGTATTCTGTTAGTTTTATCCGGTCCCAGTGGTGCCGGCAAGGGCACTATTTGCAAGGCCCTTTTAGAGAAAAGACCTGATATGGCTTATTCAGTTTCCTGTACTACCAGAGCTCCTCGTAAGGGAGAAATAGATGGTAAGAGTTATTTCTTTAAAACCAGGGAAGAATTTGAAACTATGATTCAGAATGCAGGTTTCCTGGAACATGCCGATGTTTATGGCAATTACTATGGTACTCCCAAGGCTTATGTTTTGGACCAGTTGGCACATGGTAAGGATATTGTTTTGGAAATTGATACACAGGGAGCTCTACAGGTCAAAAAGAATTATCCCAACGGTGTTTTTGTTTTTATCGTGCCACCTTCTTTGGATGAATTGTCCAAACGTATTTATAACAGAGGTACTGACTCAGTTGATGTGATCAAAAAGCGCTTAAGTGCGGCTACTTCTGAGCTGGCCTATGCTTCTAAGTATGATTATATCGTGGTTAATGATGAAGTAGAAAAAGCTACAACAAAGGTAAGCAATATTGTTTCTACCGAACATTTAAGAGTAGGCAGAACTTTCTATATTGTAGATGAAATTTGTAAAAACGAAAAAATATAAGGAGTGTTGCGTAATGTCTATGGTAAATCCATCTATTGATTATTTAGCTCAAAAAGTTGATAGCAAATATTCTTTGGTTATTATTGCTGCTAAGAGGGCCAGAGAATTGGTTGACCACGCTCCCAAGCTGGTTGAGAGTAAGTCTAACAAGCCGGTTTCCATTGCCATGGAAGAAGTAGGCGACGATGTTTTGACCTATGAAACTACCAAGGGCGGTATTAAATAGGGGGACAAGATGTTAAAGGGTAAGAAGATTGCCTTGGGTGTAACAGGTGGTATTGCGGCTTTTAAGGCAGTAGCCTTGACTAGCAAGCTGGTACATGCCGGTGCAGAGGTTCGCGTTATTATGACCGATGCTGCTACCAAATTAATTACACCTTTGACTTTCAAAGAAATTAGCGGTAACCCTGTAGCTGTAGATATGTGGTCAGGGAATGCCGAATTTAATGTTGAGCATATAGCCTTGGTAAAGTGGGCAGACCTTTTCGTGGTTGCTCCTGCCACGGCTAATATTGTTGGTAAGATGGCTAATGGTATTGCTGACGATTTGCTGTCTACTACTTTGTTGGCCTGCAATAAGCCTATCATTATTTGTCCCGCCATGAATACGGTGATGCTGGAGCAACCCATTGTGCAAAAGAACCTGGCGTGGTTGGCCGAAACCGGTGTGCATATTATGAAAGCCAATTCCGGTAACTTAGCCTGTGGTACTGTTGGACAAGGACGCCTTCCGGAGCCGGAAGAAATCCTGGCTTACGCAGATAATTTTTTAGCCACACTGGAAGGTGATATGCGTGGTCTCACCGTTTTAGTTACTGCCGGTGGTACCAGAGAGGCTATTGATCCTGTGCGGTATATCGGTAATCGTTCTACAGGCAAGATGGGCTATGCTATTGCTCAGGATGCCTTAGCCAGAGGAGCCAGGGTTGTTTTGGTTTCCGCCCCCAGTGCACTTACGCCACCCTATGGCGTGGAGTTCGTACCGGTTGTTTCTACGGCAGATATGTTAAACGCCGTATTAAAGTACTATGACAGCGTAGACATTGTTATTAAGGCTGCTGCTGTTTGTGATTTTAAGCCGGAAAGTGCCGCTGAATCCAAGATAAAGAAACAGGCAGATGAGAAACTGGTTTTACAGCTAGTCCAAAATCCTGATATTTTACAGCTTTTGGGCAGTAAGAAAACTCATCAATTTTTGGTAGGCTTTGCGGCAGAGACAGATAATCTGGTTGCTAATGCAGCTGCCAAGATTAAAAAGAAAAATCTTGATATGATTGTAGCTAATGATGTTACCAAGCAGGGAGCAGGTTTTGGCACAGATACCAATATTGTGAAACTCCTTTATCCTGATGGTACTATTGCCAGTCTGGATATTATGGCCAAGTCTGAGGTGGGTAATAAGATTTTAGATGCCGCCTTGGCCGGTCTTAAAAAGAAGCAATAAGAGAAGCGAGCAGTTAATTTGTTGGAGAGTGCCGGCAGCTAGTCAGTAAAGCGGCCGGTGTTTCAAGACAAAGTCTGCTCGCTTTATTCTGAATGTGAATAGTTACAATTCTTTAAAATATTAAACTTTTTTTGCGAAATGCTTTCCGTTATAAGTATTTTGTGATAAAATAAGTAGGCAAAATTATTTACTGATATGGTTATTCAAAATTTATTATTCTGTGAAAAACATGAGGCGAAGAAACTAATGGAGAAGAAAAAGAAGATAGGGTCCTGGACGGAATTACCACCTGTAAGCTATCCTTATAAGACCAGAGAGGGAGGGGCAACTGTCACTGTATTTGTTCCTTATGATTGCAAAAATAACTGTCCTTTCTGTGTAAATAAGGAAGAGTATGCCTGCATGGACGGTTTTTCTGCAGACAAGATCTGTGCCAGCATTGAGAAGATGAACAAGCTTACTCCTTACTGTGATTTTGTTTTCACCGGTGGTGAGCCCTTTGCCAATTTGGAAACCTTGCAAAAGATGCTGGATAGGGTTGCTAATACCCATAAGGTATTTATCAATACCACCTTGCCGGTGTCTCAATATGTAACCGAGGAAGATATCATCGCTTTCACAGAGAAAAATAAAGATAAAATTACCTGCATCAATGTTTCTCGCCACATGCAACACTATGTACAAGAATCCAATGATGAACTGCTAACCAAGATAGCTGTGCCTTTCAGAATCAACTGCGTGCTGTATAAGCACTATCCTAAAGAGGGCATTATTCCTTATTTAGAGAGATTTAGAAAGATTTCCGGTGCTACTATCCAGTTTAGATTTGACTATACAGCTACTACTCCTGAAAATTTGTATGAAGAAGCAACGGATCAAATTCTTCAGGACCTAAATAGACTGGCAACCTTTACCGGCTTGGACGGCTGCAGGATGCGCTGTGGTTTCCATTTTGATTACAAGGGCATGGAGCTTACCTATCACAAGACCTTGCCATATAGTACTGTTATTGAGAAGGATCCTAAGACCGGCGTTACCTATGCCATCTTGTATGATATACTGATTAAGCAAACCGGTTCCATTCATGGTGATTGGGACAGTCATTTGCTGGATTTGGAAGCATACAAGCATGTGGTTTTTGAGCCCTATGATTTGAAGTGGCTAAAGAAGGCTGAGCAGGAAGAAAAGAAAGACCAGGAAGAAGCAGCCTTTGCTAAAGAACCTTGTGTTGCTTTCTAAACAAAATTAAAAGAGGTAAACAGCTTAGCTGTTTACCTCTTATTTTTTTGTCTTACTTAGTGGTAGCTTTTTCTGCTGCCAGCAATTCGTCTGCTTTTTCTCTCATGGTTTTAGGAGACTTCTTTACCACATACTTATTGGCAGTGGTTTCAGAATCTGCAGAGGAAATAGCAGCTGATTTAGCTTTTTTCTTGGCTTCCTCTTCGCGCTTTAAAGCCTTGGCATCTTCGTAGTCCTGGGTCCCCGGTACGGGAGACAGAGTAGCATGCTGTACTCTGGGATCATAGATGGCAGGAGACTCACCGGCGTTGGTAATGTAAGGAGTCAAGATCATCATTACCTCTGTCTTAGTTTTGCTGCTGGTTCTGTTCTTGAACAACTCGCCTAAGATAGGAATGTTGGACAGGAAGGGAACGCGTTGAATGGTTTTTTGTTCTTCCTCATCAATCAAACCACCGATAATCAAGGTCTCACCATTACGCATCCGCACGTTGGTATCAGCGGTTCTGCTGGTGATACGATAATTCTTCAGCTCGGAAACCAGGGTAGGAGTACTAACCTCTGTGTGTACTACAGCAGTAATGTAATCATCATCACTGACAATAGGTGTGTAGTTTAGCTTAATACCTGCATCTACGTATTCGGTAGTAGTGGAGGTCGTACCATTGGTGGTCTTTTCAGTAACAACAGGAATATGGTCACCAATGAAGATACTGGCCTGCTTGCCGGGTATGGTAATGATACGAGGCGTTGCCAAGATATTAGCCTTACCATTGGAATACATGGCAGTTAAAATAGCCTGGAACCTGGAAGTATAGCTGTGTCCCCAGTGAATGACACCGCCATAGTTACTGGAATCACTGGAAGAACTGCTACTGGAAGAACCAGAAGAAGAATCCTGCTTGGGAATTTCACCCCATTGCCAGGAAATACCCAGGTTTTTTACATCTTCGACATTAAGTGCAATAATCTTGGCCTCCAAGGTAACCTGCTTGGTAGCTACATCCAAAACCTTGATAGCATCGCGAATCTTGGCTTCATCACCGCTGCTGCCGGAAAATAGGAGGGTGTTGGTTACCGGGTCATAGCTAAGACCGGCCTTTACCACTCCCTTTAAGGATTCGGCAACTTCCTTGGCATTAGCATATTGCAACTTGTAGGTAGTCATGTTACCAAAAAACTTATCGACATTTTCTGCGGTAGACACCACGATAACGTTACTAATAGTCTTATAAGCCAGCCCCTTGGAGCGAGTAATCAAGTCCAAAGCTGTATCAAAGGGCACATCATTTAAATCAATGGAAATGGTGCCCTTCACAGAGTCGTCAGTAACAATACTCCGACCGGACAGAGAGGAGAGCGCCGCTAAAACAGCTTTGATATCGCCGTCGTTAATGGTCAGGGAAACATTGTTGGCCAGGGCAACGCTATGAAAAGTGAACAAGAGGGACAGGGCTAAAGCCAGCCCTAGTTTTTTGCGAACGCCCATTAGCGTCTACCTCCTAAATCAACACTGTTGCCGTTGATGGAAACGGTCTTGCCACTAATACCATCTACGGTGTAACCACCACCAATAGCTTGTCCGGAGGTATAGGTACCACTGCGACCGTTATATTCAATAATTGCTACGCTTTGACCGCCACTGGTAATAACGCCCTTTACCCGTGGTGCAGCAGGAGCTACAGGTGCAAGAGAAGCAGGCGCTCCTCCTGTTAGATTATTCATACCCTGACCTTGCTGACCAACATTAGCATGGGGGCCGGAAGCCTGGATGGGAGCAACCACAACAGGTCTTGCTGCCACCGGAACCAGGAAAGGATTGCGGGCAATATTGGGATGCTCAATAGCCTCGTTCGCCATTGCCTCCATAGGTGTCTCAGCAGACACAGGGTCAACAGCTATAGGGTCTTGCAGCTCCGGCTTGGGAAGAACTGTTTCAGCGGAAACTTCTTGAAAAAATTTATCTAATTGAGCACCAACATCATAGCGACAGCCCATATGGGTGCCTGCCATCAGTATGAAAGCGCTGAGAATGGAAATACTTACCTTATCAAGTTTACTTCTTTTCTTACCCAACGACATTTTAAACACCCCTTTGTCTTAAAAAATAAATGACAATAAGCAATAGGTCCGATTGCTACAGTTTCCTCGATATAGTATAATTAAATTATTAATAGTTTGCAAAAAATGCCTACATATATGTATATTATAATATACTTGAGGATAAAGGTAAACTTTTTTCTTGAAAATGAATAAAATTCTTTTTTTCTGCATATAGTTGTATAATGAAAGCTATAAACGGGAAGGTGATTACGTGCAAAAAAGAATAAAGCTGGGAGAAATTTTATTAGCTGCCGGTGCTATTACCAAAACACAATTGGAGCATGCTTTAACACAACAAAAAATCAATGGAAAGCGCTTGGGTGAAACTCTGATAGAATTAAAATATATCACAGAGCAAACCATGCTGATGTCCATGGAAAAACAATTGGGCATTCCTTATGTGTACCTGCCGGAGGAAAAAGTTCAGGAGGCAGCCTTAAAGGCTGTGCCGCTTTTCCTGGCAGAAAGGTATACCGTTTTGCCTGTGCGTTTGGAAGGTAATAACATTATCCTGGCCATGAATGATCCTACCAACTTTTTTGCTATTGATGATGTGCGTATGGTTAGCGGTTTTAACATTTCCCCGGTGTTAGCGAAGAAACAAGATATCATAGATTGCATTAACAAGAAATATGGTGTTAAGGGCAGAGTCCAGGAAGCAGTCGATAAGCTGAAGGAAGAGCCTGTTACCGCCACCATCAGGGAAATTGCCGATGTGGCTGATAACGCTCCTATTATCAACATTGTAAATTCTTTGCTGGAACAAGCTGTTAAGGATAAAGCCAGCGATATTCACGTAGAACCGGAAGAGGACAGGCTGCGTGTCAGATTTAGAGAAGATGGTGTGCTGCGGGAAGTAATTACTTTTCCTAAAGCTACCCAGGCGGCTATTTTGTCCAGAATTAAAATTATGGCAGAGATGGATATTGCCGAAAAACGTCTGCCTCAGGATGGCCGTATTAAGCTGATACAGAATCAAAGAGAAATAGATGTCCGTGTCTCTACCTTGCCTACTATTTTAGGTGAGAAGATAGTAATGCGTATTTTGGATAAAGAAGCCATGAACATAAAGCTGGAAGATTTAAGTTTTACAGCTCAGAATATGACTCTTTATAAAAACATGATGCATAGCGCTTATGGTATGATTTTGGTTACAGGACCTACCGGCAGTGGTAAATCTACCACCTTGTATTCTACCCTGATGGAAATTAATTCTATTGCAGATAATATTATTACGGTAGAAGACCCGGTAGAATATAGAATACCGGGAGTTAACCAGATCAGTATTAACAATAAGGCAGGCCTTACCTTCGCCAGCGTCCTGAGGACTATTTTGCGTCAGGATCCCAACATTATCATGGTAGGCGAAATAAGAGATAAGGAAACAGCAGAAATTGCTATCAATGCCGCTTTAACCGGTCACCTGGTATTTTCTACTCTCCATACCAACGATGCGGCGGGAGCCGTGACCAGGTTGATTGATATGGGTGTGGAGCCCTTTTTAATCGTGTCTGCTTTGCGCGGGGTGGTTGCACAAAGATTGGTGCGTAAAATTTGTCCGGAATGCAAGCATGCCTATACGCCGGAACCACACTCTGATGAAAGAATTTACTTAGGTGTGCGGAGTGATGAACCTTTGACCTTGTACAAAGGAGACGGTTGTCCTTCCTGCAATTTCTCGGGATATAGAGGCAGAATGGCTATTCATGAGGTTGTGCCTATTTATCCGGATATGAAAGAATTGATTATGCGTAATGCTACCAGCAAAGAGCTTTTCGATTTGGCCAGAACTAAGGGAGCCAAGTCCATTAAAGAAGATGGCATTCAAAAAGTTATGGCCGGGGAAACCACGATCTCAGAGATTCTGAGAGTTTCTTATGGCGGAGGAGACGAAGAGTAAGATGCTAAAAATAGATGAGTTACTCCAGATTGCTGTAGATAGAAAAGCATCTGACTTGCATTTAACGGTAGGGATTCCACCGGTACTGAGAATTAATGGTACTCTGGAAAGGATGGATATGGAGCCTTTGCAAAATGCGGATACCTTTTCCTTGACGGAAGAATTGATGGATGTTTCCCGTAAGCAAATATTTAGGGAAAAAGGAGAAGTAGATTTTTCTCACCAAATTCTCGGCGTTTGCGGCTTCAGGGTAAACGTGTATAAGCAGAGTGGCAGCGTAGCTGCCGTTATTCGTTTGATACCTAACGTGATACCTACTTTTGAACAATTGCATTTGCCTAATGTGCTGAAAAAATTTGCTATGCTGCCCAGAGGCATGGTACTGGTTACCGGTCCTACCGGCAGTGGTAAATCCACCACCTTGGCAGCTATGATAAATTATATTAATCACAATACGAAGAATCACATCATCACCTTGGAAGATCCTATCGAGTATAGACATTCCCACATTAATTGTATTATTAACCAGAGAGAAATTAATACAGATACCATGTCTTTTAGCAACGGCTTAAGAGCAGCCTTAAGAGAAGACCCGGATGTTATTCTGGTAGGCGAAATGCGTGATGTGGAGACTATTGCTACGGCTATCACGGCTGCTGAAACAGGACACTTGGTCTTGGCTACCTTGCATACTGCAGATGCCGCACAGACTATCAACAGAATTATCGACGTGTTCCCGGAGCATCAGCAGGAGCAGATCAGAGTGCAGCTATCCGGTACCCTACAGGGCATTGTAGCTCAGCAGCTGCTACCCACCAGTGATGGCAAGGGCAGAGTAGGTGCCTATGAAATTTTGGTAGCAACACCTGCTCTTAAAAATTTAATTAGGGAAGGTAAGATACACCAGATTCCCTCCTATATCCAAACCGGTGCTCAATTTGGTATGATAGGCATGGATGCTGCTTTAGGCAGGCTGGTGCAGTTGGGGATAGTGGATAGGGAAGCGGCTCAAAGCCGTTGCTCCGATCAACAGATTTTTGAAAAATATGCCTTAGGCATGTAAGCTAAAAAGAGGTAACCACCATGGATAGTTACAAGTTTAAAGCCAGACGCCGTTCAGGTGATATAGTGCTGGGAACCATAAATGCCGCTGATGCGTCAGCGGTAAGTTCCTATGTCCGCAATCAGGGCCTGATTGTTACCCAGATTAGCAAGGTGGAGGATAAGCAATATTTTTGGTCCAGGTGGATTAAACAGAAAGTTACTCTTTATGATTTATCAGTATTTTGTCGCCAGTTTACTACCCTGATAGCAGCCGGTGTTTCTTTGATCACGGCTTTGGATGTATTGCAGGAGCAAACTGTCAATAAAGAGCTTAAGAAATATATTGGCAATATAGCTCAGGACGTACATACAGGCTCCTCTTTGTCAGAGGCAATGGCACGCTATCCCAGGATTTTTCCGCCACTTATGATTAATATGATAGCAGCCGGTGAAACCGGTGGTATTTTGGAAACCGTGCTGACCCGTTTAGCTACCCAGTACGAAAAGGACTATAGACTAAATCAGAAGATAAAAAACGCCTTTGTTTATCCTGCCGTGGTACTGACGGTGGCGGCTATTGCGGTAGCTGTTATCCTGACCTTCGTCATGCCTATTTTTACGGATTTGTTCAAAGCGCTAAATACAGAGCTGCCCTGGCCCACCCGAATTTTGATGAGCATCAGTGATTTTTTGAAGCGGGGTGTCTCCTGGCTGTTTATTGGTTTAGTGGTTTTAGGTTTATATACTATCTATAAGAAACTGATTACCTACAAAGAATTTTTACTGTGGCGAGATAGGCTCTTGCTTAAGTTGCCGGTTTTTGGTAAACTCTATAATTATATTGTTATTACCAGGTTTGCTTCCATCTTTGCCGGGCTGTCAAAAAGTGGCGTACCTATCTTGGAAGCTCTAGCCGTGGTATCAAAGGCTACCGGCAGCATTCAGACTGAAGAAGTATTGAAACGTGCTACCGGCAATGTAAGGGAGGGTAGAGGACTTTCAGAGCCTATGAAGGAAAGCGGTCTGTTTCCACCTATGGTTATTAACATGGTTTCTATTGGCGAGGAATCAGGCTCACTGGATTTTATGCTGGACAAAGTAGCGGATTTCTATGGCAGTGAAGTAGAGGATATGAGCGGCAGGTTGCAAACCTTGCTGGAACCATTCTTAATTTTAATTCTGGGTGTCATTATCGGCTTCATTGGGGTGGCACTCCTGATGCCCATGTTTGATATGGTAACCAAGGTTGGAAATCTGTAGAATAATGTAATTAAATTAAAGATAAAATGCTTGACAAATATTACAAAAATATTTAAGATGAAGCCAGAGAATGATTCTGCTAGATAAGCTGAACATTGCAAATAAAAACCTAAGGGGGTTTTAAACATGAAAGATTTAAAGATTAGGGCAAGACGTGGTTTTACCTTGATTGAATTGGTAGTTGTAATCGCTATTTTGGGTATTTTGGCAGGTATTGCCATTCCCAGATTCCTGGATGCTACCGCTACTGCCAGAGGTGCTAAGATTGTTGCTGATTTGAGAACTATCGACTCTGCCATTGTTATTTACAATGCAAAGACCGGATATTTCCCAAGTGCTACTACTAAGTTGACTGCTGCTTCTGATCAAACAGCAGCTGATCGAGCTGGTGCAGCTGGTTATGTACTGCTTGCTTCTTGGCCTGTTCCTCAAACTGGTGTTGCCAGATTCCCATCTAATCCTACGCAAGATTGCACAGTAAGCACTGCTGCTTATACTCTTACTGATACTGGTGATCGTGCTCAAATTAAAACCACTACTGCTGATCAATTAGCAGCTGGTGGCGGTTTCAATGCAAAAACTCTATAATTAAAATTTGAGCAACAAACTAAAAAACTGCTTGGCCTTAGGAGCCAAGCAGTTTTTTTATGTCTGTCAATTTTTATTTTTTCAGCAACTTCTCTTTCAGTTCTAAATATTTTCTGGAATAGTACACGGGCAGCTGAGCTTCCCGGTGGTCATAGCCAAAGGCACGCCTGGTAACGGCAATAAGAGGCGGGGTTTGGATGCGCTTGGCTACAGATAAGCCCATGAAGAGCTTCCACCAGCGTTCCAGGTCATTAATAAAGGACTCCGTAGTAGGGAAGAGCTGAGCAACCAAACCGGGCTCACAACCGATTTCCTTTTCTACCGTACCTGCCACATACCAGCTCAGTACATCTTCCGGAGCAGCCTTCTGCCAACGCTCAATAAAAGCGGCAAATAAATAATCATGATAAGGGTAAATAATGGGGTCGCCGCCGTTGCCTACAGTTTGGGCGGTAGACAATTCAGCACTGGGTTTAATCGTGAAGATTTCTTCAGGTAGTACCTGGCGTTGATAAACAACGTCATTCAGATAATGTCCCAGGTTGTACACCTGATGCTTCCACAAATCGCCCAGGATAGCCAAACAGCCTGCCATGTCACCGTAGAAGGTGGCGTAGCCTACGGTAGTCTCGGCCTTGTTGCCATTGCAGGTGAAGGCTCCGCCAAAAGCGGCAGCAGCACCGGCAATGATTCTGGCACCCCGGTCTCTGGCTTGAATATTTTCTTCGCCTAAGGGCGACACCGTCAGCTTAAAATCTTGGCCGCTTCCGTAGTTATGGATAGGGGTGGTGGTAAATTGCTGCTTGGATAAGGCTACGCTATCTGATATGGGCATGATGGCATAGTTGGTTTTTAAGGCTTCCGCAATATCTTTAGCCAAACCCTTGGTGGTCTGGGAATTGAATTGGCTGGGCATATTGATGAGCAGGACATTTTCCGGACCTAAGAGCTTTACATAAAAAGCAGCAGCTACGGCGGAATCAATACCACCGGATAAACCGATGGTTAATTTTTTTATGCCTGTTTGGGCCAGGAAATGTTTAGCACCATAATTCAAGGCGGTATAAATAGCTGCAGTTTCTGCCATCATAGGCTCAGGATCTTTTGTACCGGTAATTTCACCTGTAGCAGTATCCCACAGGGCAGTAAAAAAGTCCGGTTCAAAATAAGTACCATTAGCTTTAATCGCGCCATCTATACCATAAACAGTACTGCAACCATCGAAGGTGAAAATATCCTTGCCGTTATTTTGTACGCCTACCGTGTTGCAATAAATTACCGGCAAATGCAAGGCTTTGGCCTGGTTGCCAAAAACTCTGTGTCGTTTACTATTTTTGCTCAGGGTAAAGGGAGAGCAGGAAATATTGCAGATGATCTGAGCACCGTGCTTAGCCAAAATACTGGGTACATTGTAGTTATAATTATCAGTCCAGCCATCCTCGCACAGCATCACACCCAACCTTATTGTTTCACCGTGAATGGTAACCTGTACCGGCTGGAGCAAATCTGCCACAGTTTTGTCCGGAGCAATTTCAGGCTGCAGTTTAATGGTGCTGTGAAAATATCTCATGTCGTCAAATTCCCGGTAGTTAGGCAGGCTGGTTTTGCTAATAAAGGGATAGGGTAAACCACCCTTGAGCAATTTGCCGTTTTGCGCTACAAAAGCAGCGTTGTATTTGCGCATATGACCGTCCTGGTTGTAACGGGTGGGATCGATGGCAATGTTGCCAAAAATCACAACCAAGCCCTGGGAGGCAGCTACTACTTCTTCGCCATAGGCAGCGCAATCTTTGAGAAAGGCTTCCTGCTCCCACAAATCTCCTAAGAGGTAGCCGGGAATGGCCATCTCAGGAAGCAGCAGAATATCTGCTTTGGCTTGCTTGGCTTTATCTATCATAGCCAAAATTGCTTTAGTATTTTCACCTGGCTGAGCAGGCTTTACTTCTATCTGACCACAGGCTATTTTAATATCCATTTCACTACACTCCTTAAATTTGGTATAATATGCTTTAGCAAACGACCATAATAGGTCATCTACGTTGTCAGAACTTGCGTTTGCTCGCCTCAGCGGACCACGAAAGTCCAGCTTCGCTCGCAAGTCTCGTTCTTCCTAGTATCTGACCAATTCTGCCCGTTTGTGAATTAAATATATGCTTTAAGCTTATATAAACTGCGAGCCACAACCTACATAATGACTCGTCATTTACTTATCAATTATCACAAGCGATTAGACTAATTATAATTGCTTGCTTTGTACATTATAACAAAAGGGGCTAGATTATGAAAGTAAAGAAAACAAACGCGGCCAGGATATTAGATGAATTGGGCATTGCTTATACACTAAAGGAATATAAGGTGGACGAAGAACACTTGGACGCACTTTTTGTAGCCGACGAAGTAGGCATGCCGGCTGACCAGGTTTTTAAAACACTATGTGCCCGCGGTGACAAGAACGGTATTCTTTTTGGCGTCATCAAAGGCAATGGTGAACTTAATCTGAAAGCATTGGCTAAGGCCAGCGGTAACAAGAGAGTAGAAATGGTGCACCTGAAAGAAGTGCAGCCCTTAACAGGCTATATCAGAGGCGGAGTAAGCCCTCTGGGAGCTAAAAAGGAGTACCCTGTATACTTGGATAGTACAGCAGCCAAATGGCCCCAAATTGCTGTTAGTGCAGGACATAGAGGATTACAAATTATCATAGCTCCGGCTGACTTATTAAAAGCTACCAAGGGAAGCTATTTTGATAACGAGCAGATATAGATTTTAAAGTGGATTTGTGCTATCATGATTCTGCATTTTAAAAAGAAAGTTGGTATCGATATGTTATATATAAGCACCAGAGGAAAATCCGATATGGTAAGTGCTTCACATGCCATCGCCAGTGGGTTGGCAAGTGACGGGGGTCTCTTTGTACCTAAGGAATTGCCGCATCTTTCTGCTACAGAAATTCAAGCAATGGCAGATGCTCCTTATAGCAGTAGGGCACTGACTGTTCTTAGTCGTTTCCTAACGGATTTTTCGGAGGCAGAACTTAAAGCTTGTATCAGCAAGGCTTACAGCAAAGAAAGCTTTGGTGTGGAGATTGCTCCTTTGCACAAGGTTAAAAACAATGTAGATGTGTTGGAGCTGTGGCACGGGCCTACATCCGCTTTCAAGGATATGGCCTTGCAAATTTTGCCGTTATTTTTAACCAAGGCAGTTGCTAAAACCGGAGAAGAGAAGAAGCTGGTTATTTTGGTAGCTACTTCCGGTGATACCGGTAAGGCAGCTTTAGCAGGTTTTGCCAATGTGCCCGGTACAGAGGTGATAGTATTCTATCCCGACCAGGGCGTTAGCCAGATGCAAAAATTGCAAATGATTACTCAGGCCGGTGTCAACGTGCATGTGGTTGCAGTAAAGGGCAATTTTGATGATGCCCAGACCGGTGTGAAGATTTTGTTTGGCGATAATGATTTAGCTGCTCAGCTGGCACAAAATGGTTTGGCTTTTTCTTCCGCTAATTCTATTAACTGGGGACGCTTGGTACCACAAATTGTTTACTATTTCAGTGCCTATGTAGATGCCATGAAAACAGGCAGGATAAAATTCGGCGATAAGATAAACTTTTCCGTACCTACCGGTAACTTTGGCGACATTTTAGCTGGCTACTTTGCCAAGCTGATGGGGCTGCCTGTTAATAAATTTATCTGTGCTTCCAATAGCAATAATGTTTTGTCTGATTTTATCAATACAGGAACGTACAACAAAAATAGACCCTTCCGCAAAACGGCTTCACCCTCTATGGATATCCTGGTTTCCAGTAATTTGGAACGCCTGCTCTTTGAAGTAACTGATCATGATGGAGTACAGGTAAGTAAATGGATGGAGGAGCTAAGAGAAAAGGGTCAGTACAATGTAAGCAAGCCTATTCAGGATAGGATTCTGACTGATTTCTTTGGTACCTGGGTGGATGAAATTGAAACCAGGGAAACTATTGGAGATGTATTTAATAACTATGGCTATGTCATGGATCCACATTCTGCCGTAGCCTATAGAGCTTTGGAGAAATATAGACTCTTAACCAGTGATGATCGCTATAGCATTGTGCTCTCTACTGCCAGTCCTTTCAAGTTCAGCAATGTTGTGCTTAATTCCATTGCGCCTGACGTAAAGCTTGCAGATGACAATCCTTTTAACGCTATTAAATTGCTTAGTGAAAAGGGGCAAATCGAAGCACCTGCACCTTTGGTTGCTTTAGAAAAGCTGCCACTCCTGCATAATGACGTTATTGAAAAAAATGGCCTGAAGGCCGAAATAGCGAAAATCTTAGAATTATAATTTGCAAATAAAAAGGGAGCTGTGTTCTTTTGCAGCACGACATTGAAAACCTAATGACGTGCGCAGAAAATACAGCTCCCTTGTTTGTAAATAAGAAAAAAGGGTTGCCTTATTCCGGAGGCTGGCATTGCTACCTTAGAGCCAGACGAAGAATAGGCAACTCTTTTTATTAGTTTATGGCAATAGTACCCAGCTTTGTGACCTCACCTGCAACTGCCAGTTTTTCTAAAGCATCCTGCATTTTTGCCGCGTCGGTTGAACCTGTACCATGGCTAGCTATATCACCCTTCTGGGTGGGATGATGAATATAGTATAAAGAACCGTTGACCTCTATAAAAGTCGGTACCCATTGAGCACCGGAATTCCCCGAATTGTTATAAGTCGTTGCGAAGTAATACGGTGCACCTGTATCTGTATGCCAGTATAAGGGTCCTTTTGTATAGCCGACAGCATCCAGGATACTTTGGTCCACGGTAAGGTCAGTTAGAAGCTTATTTAAGGTGGAACCATTGCTTTGGTTCCAGGTAAGACCTTTTTGAGACAGATAAGTTGAAATCTTACTAATTGCTGTAACTAGATTGCTATCTGAGTAATCGGTGGAACCGCCGTTTAAATACCATTCTACAGTATGTCCGTTGTAGAGGGCGCGACCTTCATCATTTAGCACATAATGATCGGCTGTAATATTCTCATAGGTTTTAACACTGCCGTTTGTTTGGGTTATAGTAAAAGTACCGGAATCGGGAACCGGCCAGACAGCCAAATAATCGGTAATAAAACCATCGCTGTTGGAAGGATTGTTGCTGCTGATAGCAGTGGGATATTGACCGTGTTGGGTGGAGTACAGGGTAGAAGCGCTGTCAATAGTGCGTAAATCAGCTAAGATTTTAGCTCCTTTGGCACTGGCCTGTGCATCCAAAAACCTTGGGATGACGACACCGGCCAGAATTCCTAAAATGGCGATAACAACAACCAGTTCTATAAGCGTAAATCCACGCTTAAGCTTTTGCATAGCAAATCCCCCTGATAAAAAGTTTTAACTTCCCTACTTCTATTATAGGCATTTAAAGTAACTTTGGCAAGCATATTGTAATTAAAGTTAAGAGAACGAAGGGCCATTTAATACTACGAAGGCAAAGGCTGCCTGTTTACGCATTTAGCAATTCTTTTAGTTCTTTTAATTTCTCTGCAAACTTATCCAAAGTAATTTGCACAGGTTGGGGAGTAGTTAAATCTACACCGGCATTTTTTAGGATGTTCAAAGAATAATCACTGCCACCGGCCTGTAAGAAACCAAGGTACTTGTCTACTTTGGCTTTATCACCACTTAAAATACTGTCTGCGAAAGCAGTGGCACAGGAATACCCTGTAGCATATTTGTACACATAGAACGGGGTGTAGAAGTGGGGAATGCGGGACCATTCACTATCTAAAAGTGTATCAACGGTCAAAGCACTGCCATAATATTTTTCGTTGAGCCGATGCCAGAGCTTTTCCATGTAGTCGGCAGTAAGAGCTCTGCCTTCTGTAATTTCGTTGTGGAATATTTTTTCCAGCTCCGCAAATTGGGTTTGTCTGTAAACAGTGGTTCTTACTGCTTCCAAGAATTGATTGAGTAAGAAAATTTTTTGTTCCTTGTTGGCACTTTTCAACATATGCTCCAGGAGCAGCACTTCATTGGTAGTAGATGCCACCTCAGCACAAAAAATAGTGTATTCCGCAGTGGGGAAGGGTTGAGTCTGGCTGCTGTAGAAGCTGTGCATAGAGTGACCCATTTCGTGTGCCAGAGTGGTTACACCGTTGTAGCGAGGCTGATAGTTTAAGAGCACATAGGGATGTACACCGTAAACACCCCAGGAGTAAGCACCGGAACGTTTACCCTTATTTTCGTAAATATCTATCCAACCGTTTTCCAAGCCTTCCTTAAAATCATGGCAATAGGTTTTGCCTAAAGGCTTAATGGCCTCCAGGACAGTGGCCTTGGCTTCTTCAAAAGTAAAATGGAAGGTTTCCCCGCCTTGGGGGGTAAGGGGCAGATAAATATCGTAAGGATGAAGCTCTGCCAAGTGCAGAGCAGATTTTTTTAGTGCCATATATTCATGTAGCGCCGGTAAATTTTTTTCTACGGTGGAGAGCAGCTCGTCATAAACGGAAGTAGCAATATTATCTTCGTCTAAGGCCGCTGCCCTGGTATCAGCATACTTGTGAGCCTGGGCATAAAAGAAACTGCTTCTGGCTTGAGCATTCAATGTTGCTGCCAAAGTATTCCTATATTGCTTATATACACCCATGAGATTGGTGAAGGTATTGGCACGCAGGGTTCTGTCTGTAGAAGTCATATTCAGCAAATAGCTGCCTTCACTGACAGATCTGTCTTCGCCTCGGTCATCTTTGGCGGCAGGGAAGGTCAAGTCGGCACCCACTAAAGTATGGAAAATTTCCATAGGTGCAGACGTTGCCAAAGCGCTTTGCGCTAATATAGTTTCTTCAGGAATGGAAAGTATATGGTCTCTTTTTCGCAACAAATCATTTAGGTATTGATGATAATCAGCAAAATCCGGATCTGTAGTCAGGGCTTTTAGGAGGTCAGGGTCCAGTGCTAATAGCTCCGGCTCTGCAAAGGCAAAGGCGTTGTTACAATTACTTAGCAAGACCTCTGCCTTGCCGGTAAGCTCTTGCGCTTTGTTGTCTGTGCCGTCAGCATCTTTTTGGAGTTTGGCATAGGGATAAATTTTTTCCAATGCCATACTGATTTTATCTACAAGCCGTAGACATTTTAAAATATCTTCTTTTGTTTTAAGCTTGCCCTTATAGGCAAGTACTTCTTGTAAAGCTTGTAAAGTGTTGCTACAAGCCGTTTCCCAAGCTTTATCGTCTGGAAAGATGTCCATAATTCTCCACTTATAAGTTGTGGGAACTTTGTTTCTTGCTAAAGCACTGTTTGGTGTGAATTGTAAAGAATTTTGCATAATTTGAAAAAATTCTCCTTTTTAGGTTAATTTTTCTAAGAAAATGTGGTATTATATGTGGGCATTATAGCATTATTTGTCCTGGGAGGAAATATGGAAGTCACAGAAATTGTTAAACTAAGACGTGCTGTTCTTACTAAATTAGCTCAATTCACATATGAAGGTGTACTGCCTGATCATGTGTATGATATTCTTCAAATCGTTAATGAAAATACGCCGCGCTTGCGATGCTGCGTACATAAGGAGAGAGCCTGCCTGAAGCAGAGAATTAATATTGCTTTGGGTCAAACTCCGGAGATGAATATAATTGAAGCATCTCATAGAGCCTTGGATAATCCTGTTGATGTCAGTCACCATGTTATTGAGGTTTTACCGGAGGCTTGTTCTGCCTGCCCCGTTAATAAGTATATGATTACTGATGTGTGCAGGCGTTGCCTGACGCACAGATGCATGAATGGCTGTCCCAAGAAGGCCATAAGCGTTTACCAAGGTAGAGCTCACATTGATTATGACATGTGCATTGAGTGCGGCAACTGCAAACGTTCCTGTCCCTATGGTGCGGTTGTGGAAATTGCCAGACCTTGTGAGAATGCCTGCATGGTTGATGCTATTCACATGGGCAAGAATAGAAAAGCAGAAATCGACAAAACTAAGTGCGTAGAGTGCGGTGCTTGTCGTAATGCTTGTCCCTTCGGCGCTATTGAAGAACGTAGTAGCATTGTCCAATTGATTCAGCGTATTAAAAAAGGGGAGAAGGTTTACGCTCTGCTGGCGCCTTCCTTCGTAGGGCAATTTGGCATGAAGGTTACGCCGGGCCAAATCGTGGCGGCCTGCAAGAAGCTGGGCTTTAGGCAAGTCCGGGAGGTTTCCGTGGGTGCTGATATGACTGTGCTTACTGAGGCTGAGGAGTTTAACGAGAAGGTTCCCAAGGCACAAAAGCTGCTGACCAGCTCCTGCTGTCCTGCTTTCGTTGCTACAGTAAAGCGCCATGCACCTAAGCTGGCTGATTGTATTTCTGATGCTGTTTCTCCCATGGTAGCCCGTAGTAAGGCAGTAAGACATGAGGAAGACGGTGTTATAACGGTTTTCATTGGACCTTGTATTGCCAAGAAGGTTGAGGCTCGTGAACATCCTAATGAGATAGATTTCGCCATGACCTTCGAGGAATTAAAGTGCATGATGGATAGTCAGGGTATTGACCCTGCCGCCATGGAAGAAGATCAGTTCCATGCAGCTTCCTCTGCGGATGGTTGCAGCTTCCCACAAGAAGCCGGCGTTAGTCAGGCTGTGGCTCATTATTTGGCAAAGGAATACAATAGAGAAATTAAATCCAAATATGTTTGCGGTTTGAATAATTGCCTGGAGGCTTTAAAGCTCTACCAGGAGGGCAAGCTGGATATAGAGTATTTGGAAGGCATGGCCTGCGACAAGGGTTGCTTAAATGGACCTAGTGCTATTTCCGAGCCTGGCATCACTAAGATTCTGCTCAAAAAATTTGCTGCTACCACCAAGATGGCAGGTGCTGCAGATAATGAGTTTGCTAAGGAATCTGCCCATGTTGTAGATATGGAGAGAGTATATTTGCGGAAATAGGCTGTTTATGGTAATATATTTGAGTGCAATGTACATATATTTAAGTAGGAGGAGTTTCTTATGTCTGGACATTCCAAGTGGAATAACATTAAATTCAAGAAGGGTAAAGCTGATGCCTTAAGAGGCAAGATTACCACTAAGATAGGTAGAGAAATTACTATCGCTGTACGTATGGGCGGTTCCGATCCTACCGGTAATATGAGATTGAAGCTGGCTTTGTCTAAAGCGAAAGCCAACAATATTCCTAAAGATAATATTAAAAGAGCTATTGCTAAAGGTGAAGGCGCCAATGATGCTGCTAATTACGAAGAGATCAGCTATGAGGGCTATGGTCCTGCTGGTGTAGCTATCATGGTTAGCTGCCTTACTGACAATCGCAATAGAACTGCTGCCGATATTCGTCACGTTTTCTCCAAGGGTGGCAATATGGGCGAGACCGGTTGTGTAGGCTGGATGTTTAAACGTAAGGGCCTTTTTGGCGTGGCTAAGGAAAGTGCTCCTTCTGAAGATGACTTAATGATGATTGCTTTGGATGCAGGTGCTGATGATATGCAAACTACCGAAGAGGGATATGATATTGTTACCACTCCGGAGGCTTATGATGCAGTGGAAAAGGCTTTGGCTGACAACAACATTGAAGTAGCCATGTCAGAGCTATCCTTAGTTCCTGATACGACTATCGCCCTGGAAGGCGAAGATGCTGAAAAAGTACAAAGAATGATAGATGAATTTAATGAGCTAGACGACGTGCAAGACGTTTATAGCAACGCAGATTTACCTGAGGAAGAAGAAACGGAAGAGTAAAAGCGTGGCCGGTTATAATGTGGGAGAGGGGGTTTCTCTCTGCAGGATGGCCGGCTGCTTTCATTATGAGGAGATAATATGCTGGCTTTAGGTATAGACCCGGGTACCGCTATTTGTGGTTATGGCTTGGTCAAGCAGGAAGGAAGCAGACTTATTCCTATCCATTATGGTGCAGTTATTACGGACAAGGATATGCTGCCGGAGATGCGGCTTCGCAAAATTTTCGAAGAATTGACTGAGCTGATTAAACTATATAAGCCTGATTTTATGAGCGTGGAAAAATTATTCTTCAACAAGAATGTTACCACTGCTATAGCTGTAGGTCAGGCCAGAGGCGTTATTGTGCTGACAGCGGCCTTGCAAAATATTCCGGTGGCGGAGTACACTCCCATCCAGATTAAGCAGGCTATTACAGGCACTGGTCGTGCTGACAAGAATCAGGTAACCTTTATGGTGCAAAAGCTCCTTAACATTAAAGAAAAACCCAAACCGGATGATGTGGCAGATGCCTTGGCCATAGCCATTTGCGGTTTGCATTCTGAAATAAGAGTAACGAGAGGATTGGCGCTAAGAAGATGATAGGTTTTGTCCGTGGCAGAGTTGATTATTTAGGCAAGGACCATTGCCTGCTTGAAGCAGGCGGTATTGGCTATAGGATTTTTATGGCAGCCGGTGACTTGGCACAACTACATACAGAACAAGAAGCAAAGGTGTTTACCTACCTGGCGGTACGGGAAGACGCTTTGCTTCTTTATGGTTTCTTGACCAGGCAATCCTACAACTTATTTATGCAGTTGATTGGTGTTAGCGGGATAGGACCTAAGGTAGCCTTAGGTATTTTATCCGGTTCCAAGGTGGACCAATTCTATCTGGCGGTACAAAGCCGTGATTTAAAATATTTAACCAAGCTGCCCGGTATAGGCAAAAAAACTGCGGAGCGTTTACTGTTGGAATTGAAGGAAAAGGTTGGTACCCTGGAGGGTGTAACCTTGTCTTTTGAAGACAGTACCAGTACCAAACTGGGCACCAATGCTGATGATGCTATTGAGGCATTGAATGCTTTGGGCTATACCAACTCGGAAATAATTCCGGTGCTTCAGAAGATGCCGGAATTAGAGACGCTGTCAACTGAAGCTATTGTTAAACAAGCTCTGAAGGCTATGGCAGGGAGGAAATAATGGATCAGGAAGATAGAATAATTGCCGGTGGCGAGCAGGACCAGGATGTATGGCAATATAGTCTTCGTCCCCGTCGTCTGGCAGAGTACATTGGTCAGACCAAGGCTAAAGAAAACTTGAAGGTTTTTATTCAAGCCGCTATGGATCGTAAAGAAGCACTGGACCATGTCCTGCTTTACGGACCTCCCGGTTTGGGCAAGACTACTTTGGCTAACATCATTGCCAATGAATTAAATGTAAATATTAGGGTAACCAGCGGACCTGCCATTGAAAGACAAGGCGATTTGGCTGCTATTCTTACTAATTTGGGTGACAACGATGTGTTGTTTATTGATGAAATCCATAGATTGTCTAAAACGGTAGAAGAGATACTTTATTCTGCCATGGAAGATTATGCTTTGGATATCATCATCGGTAAGGGCCCGGCAGCGCGTAGTGTGCGGCTGGATTTGCCTAAGTTTACGCTGGTAGGAGCTACTACCAGGATGGGCTCTATTGCAGCACCGCTGAGAGATAGGTTTGGCGTTATTTGTCATTTGGAATTTTACGAGCCCAAGGATTTGCAGATTATTGTGAATCGTAGTGCAGAAATACTTCAGGTCAGCATTACACCTGAGGGAGCTTATGAGGTTGCCATGCGTTCCAGAGGAACTCCTCGTGTAGCCAACAGGCTGCTAAAGAGAGTAAGAGATTTTGCTCAGGTAGCAGGGCATACAGAAATTACGAAAGAGATCTGTCAAAATGCTTTGGCCAATTTGGATATTGATGCCCAGGGGCTGGATCGCAATGACAGGCGTTTGCTGACCAAGCTGGTTAGAGATTTTGGTGGCAGACCGGTAGGTGTGGATACCTTGGCAGCATCACTGAATGAAGAAACTGATACTTTGGAAGATGTGTACGAGCCATTTTTAATGCAGCTTGGTTTATTGCAAAGAACACCTAAAGGACGTCAGGCTACTCACGCAGCCTATAAATATTTAGGAGTGCCGGTGCCGGAGAAATAAGGAGTAAAGATGAGTATTTTATTACATGCTTGTTGTGGACCTTGTTCTACTTATCCCACTAAGGTATTAAGTGAGGCAGAACAAGATTTTACTTTGTATTACTTCAATCCCAACATTCAGCCTTATAAAGAATTTAAGAAAAGATTAGCAACCCTCAGAGAATTTTGTGCTTTGAAAAAATATAAGCTGATTGTGGACAAAAGCTACCCTCTGGAGGAAACTGTCAGGGGTATGCTGTCTGAGCCTACCGTGCGGTGTGCGTATTGCTACAGAGTGAGATTGGAGCAGGCCGCCAAGTACGCCAAGGAAAATGGTTTCACTGCTTTTTCCACCACGCTTCTGGTTAGTCCTTATCAAAAGCATGAGCTTATTAAAGCGACTGCGGAAGAGATGAGCAAAAAGTACGACATACCTTTTGCTTATGAGGATTATCGGGTGGGCTATGAGGAAGGCAAGCAAATAAGCCTGGACTTGGATATGTATCGGCAGCCCTACTGTGGTTGCATTTTTAGTGAAAGAGACAGATATGAAAAGCGCAAAAAGCCTCAACCTAAAACGGAAGAAGTAGGGAGGTAGCCTATGCTACGCATATTATTAATCGCTGTCCTGACAATTTTTATCGGCATAAGCCCTGTTTGGGCTGAGCAAAGAGGTCCCAAAATCCGCGTTGGGTTGGTAATTAATCAATTCTCTGTGGAATTGTCATCTTTGGGTAAGATTAAGCTTGATAGCAATACAGGCAGGGATGTTACGCTTAATCCGGGCAAGCATTTTATCAGCTTGCGCAACGGAGAGTTATTCGCAGATCAAACTAAGCTGGGCGGCAGTGTTGTTTCAGTTACGGCTTTAAATGCAAAAACTCCGCTGTTGATAAATCAAAAAAATTATCGGGGCGGTATTACCGCAGTGGTAAACAGCAATAAGAAAACCATAAATGTGGTAAATACCTTGCCCATGGAAGATTATTTGTATGGTGTAATTGCCAAGGAGGTTCTGCCGCTGTGGCCGGATGAAGCTATTAAGGCCCAGGCTGTAGCAGCTCGTTCCTTTGCTTTGTATGCCATGGATAACAATGACTATCCTAATTATGATATTAGGGCCAACGAAATGGGTCAGGTATATGGTGGTATTGCTGCTGAGCATGCTAATACCAGCAAATTGGTAGATGCCACTAATGGCATGGCTGTCCTTAGCGATGGCAAACCTATTCAGGCCTTCTTTCATAGTTCCAGTGGTGGTTATACGGAAAGTGCTTCTTATGTATGGGGCAAACCGGTTAGCTATTTACAGGCTGTAGAAGACTACGACCAGGATGCACCTAATTTTTCCTGGGACAAGACCTTTACCCGCGATCAATTGCAAAGAACATTGGAATTAAATGGTTATCAGGTGGGCGTACTGGAGGGCATTCGTCTTTCTCCCAGAAAGCCTGCTCCTGCTAAACCGACGGAGGACAGAGGTATTTCCGGCAGGGTACGTAAGATTACCTTTAAGGGGAGGAAGGCTACTGTTACTTTAACAGGCGACCAGGTAAGAAATTTACTGGGACTAAACAGTACGTTGTTTGATATAGTGGTTGGCCTGCAAAGACCGGACTATATTGAAGTGCCTATTGTAAATCAGTATGGCGTTACTGTCGGTACGAAGAAGATACCTATAAAGAGAGATCCTCGCAGTACCACCTACACAGGCACGGTAGGAGATTTGCATTTACTTACTGATGTGAAAGATGAAAAGATATTCTTCACCGGCAATGGGTGGGGACATGGCTTGGGTCTAAGCCAGTGGGGTGCCAGAGGTATGGCGCTCAGTAAGCAGGCCAGAGACAAGAAGAATTATTATATTACTATTTTAGAGCATTACTATAAAGGCACTACGGTGCGCGACATTTATTAGGAGTTAAGATGCAGGTTACAGATTTTACGTATGAATTACCAAAAGAATTAATTGCTCAGCATCCCATGGAGCCAAGGGATCATTCCAGACTCTTGGTGGTGGATAGAAAAACGGGAGCTTTAGAGCACAAACATTTTTATGACATCATTGATTATCTGAACCCGGGTGATTTACTGGTATTTAATGATACCAGGGTTATTCCTGCCAGATTGCATGGCGTGAAAACTACCGGAGCTCATGTAGAGGTTTTCCTTTTAACCAGGTTAAATGGTACAGATTGGGAAGTGCTGGTCAAGCCTGGCCGAAAACTACGGGTGGGTGCTGAAATAAAATTCAGTGATGAGCTAAGCTGCAAAATTATCCAAACTACAGATTTTGGCGGTAGAATTGCCCACTTTATTTTTACCGGCATTTTTGAAGAAATCTTGGATAGATTGGGTGAAACGCCTTTACCTCCCTATATTACAGAACCTTTGGCAGACAAAGAAAGATATCAGACTGTTTATAGCAGGGAACGAGGTAGCGCAGCTGCTCCTACTGCCGGGCTGCATTTTACCAAGGAATTGCTGCAGAAGATTAAGGACAAGGGTATTGAAGAGGTCTTTGTGACGCTGCATGTGGGCTTGGGAACTTTCAGGCCGGTTAGTGAAACGGTGGTGGAAGAGCATCAGATGCACAGTGAGTTTTATACCATTACTCCTCAGGCTGCTGAGGCTATCAATAGGGCTAAGGCAGCAGGTAGGCGTATCGTGGCTGTGGGTACCACCAGTGTCCGTACTTTGGAGGCGGCTGGTGCCAACGGCGAAATCAAGCCGGGCGGTAATTGGACTAAAATTTTTATTTATCCCGGCTACCAATACCGTTACGTAGATGCTCTCATTACCAATTTCCACTTGCCACAAAGTACGTTACTTATGCTGGTCTCAGCTTTTTCCACTCGGGAAATCATGCTGGCCACCTACAAAGTAGCTGTACAAGAAAAGTATCGTTTTTTTAGTTTTGGTGATGCGATGTTTATTGCGTCAGCTCCCCTGAACTTAATTAATAAAAAATAGAGGTTATGATGCACGCAGTATATTATGAATTGATAAAAGAAGATTCCCGCTCGGGAGCGAGGCTGGGGAAATTACATACACCCCATGGCACCTTTGCTACACCTATGTTCATGCCGGTTGGTACTCAGGCTACCGTCAAGACCCTGACGCCTGAGGAGCTTTACGCCATGAAGGCCCAGGTAATCCTGGCTAATACTTATCATTTGTTCCTGAGACCAGGCACCAAGCTGGTAAAGGAGGCAGGTGGAGTTCATAAGTTTATGAATTACAACCGAGGCATGCTGACAGACAGTGGCGGCTTTCAGGTCTTTAGCCTGGGAGCTATGCGGAAAATCACCGAAGAGGGTGTAATGTTTAGGTCCCATATTGATGGTTCTAAACAGATGCTTAACCCGGAGGTTTCTATAAGTGCCCAGGAGGATATCGGCGCAGATATTATTATGGCGTTTGATGAGTGCATCCCTTATCCCGCTGATTTTGATTACGCTAAGAAATCCACGGAGCGAACTACACGCTGGGCTAAGCGCTGTCTGGATGCCAAGACTAGAACTGATCAGGGCTTGTTTGGTATAGTCCAGGGTGGTATGTATCCGGAGCTGAGGCGGTATAGTGTGGACAGCTTGAGCCAAATGGATTTTGCCGGTTTTGGTATCGGTGGGTTAAGCGTAGGGGAGCCTCATCCTTTGATGTATGATATCTTAGGACAAACCACCGTTAATATGCCGAAAGATAAAGCCCGCTATCTTATGGGAGTGGGTACGCCGGACTGCCTGGTAGAAGCGGTAAATCTGGGAGTGGACATGTTTGACTGTGTTTATCCTACCAGAGTGGCCAGAAATGGTACGGCCATGGTGCCTACCGGACGCTTGGTAGTACGCAATGCTGAGTACCATGCTGACTTTAGACCGATAGATGAGCATTGTGATTGCTATACCTGTCGAAACTTTTCCAGGGCATATATCAGGCACCTTTTTAAAGCAGAAGAAATCTTGGCTTTAAGACTATTGACTATACATAACTTGCATTTTCTGTTAAAATTCTCTGAGGACATGCGTCAAGCAATTCTTGAAGACAGGTTCCCGGAGTTTAGAAATAATTTTTTAGCAAACTATAAAGAAAAACAGGAGGAGTAATTATTATGGATTCTACAAACATTCTCAATGCAGCGTGGCCTTTTCTTATTATGGCGTTTTTGTTTTATTTTATGTTGTACAGACCACAAAAGAAGCAACAAAATGAAAGAGCAACCTTGTTAAATGGCTTGAAGGTGGGCGCAAAGATTGTTACCATTGGCGGTATTTTTGGTGAAATAACCAAAATTCATGATGATAAGATTACCCTGAAGATTGCCGATAATTTGGAAATAAAGATTTTAAGGTCTGCAGTTGGCAACCTGCAAAAGTCCAGTGCTTTAGAAGCAGCTAAGAAAGAGAAGGATGCCAAGACTGAAGAGGCGAAGGAAGCGAAAGACGCTAAGGACGCCAAAGATACTAAAGACGCTAAGGATGCTAAAGATGCCAAAGTAGAAGAAAAACCTGCAGAAGCACCTGCCACTACAGATACAACGGAGCAGAAAAATGGATAAAAATGTCCTCAGGGAAGAGATTAAGGCTAAAAGAGCCAAGGTTAATCCCCGTGATATTGCCAAATTCAATAAGGACATAGTTAGTCATATCTCAGTTAGCCGTATGTTTTTGGAAGGCAAGGTTATCATGGGCTTTTTGGCCATGGATTCTGAAGCACAAATTGATAAGGTCTTGCAACTGGCTTTGACCAGTGCTAAAATAGTCTGCGTACCTAAAATTATTGATAAACAGGGTACCATGCAGGCAGTTAAAATTGCGTCTTTGGATAATATGCCAAAGGATAGTTATGGTATTAGGACGCCTGCAGAACCTACTGAAACCATTAATCCGGCAGATATTGACCTGGTGTTGGTTCCCGGACTGGGTTTCACCTCAGAAGGTGGTCGTTTAGGCAGAGGCAAGGGCTATTATGATAGATTCCTGCTGCAATGCACTAAGGCTAAATTTTTGGGAGTGGGCTATGAGTTTCAAGTAGTGAAGGAGCTTCCCCTTAATGGTCATGATGTAAAAATTCATTATCTGGTTACAGAAAAGGCACTTAGGGTTTGCAAATAAAATTTTAGAGGTTGTTAGGAGGAGACAAATTTGAGATGGGATAATTTCACCAAGTTCATGGTCGTTATAGTTGCCATCATCGGTAGTTTCGCATTTTTGATTAAACCGTTGGCACTAAGCGTAAAACAGGGCTTGGACCTACAAGGTGGTACTCACGTAGTACTACAAGCCAAGGATACTGATGTAGCCAAGGTAGATGATGATGCTCTCAATCGTGCTGTTCAAATTATTGAGCGCAGAGTTAATGAACTGGGTTTAACAGAACCGGTTATTCAACGTGAAGGCAAGGACCGTATTATTGTTGAGTTGCCCGGTGTTAAGGATCCTGAGCAAGCTATTTCTATGTTGGGCAGAACAGCCCTCTTGGAATTTAAGGATATGAGCGGTCAGACTGTTTTGACCGGTAAGGATTTAAAAGATTCCAGAGCCAGTGCTGAGCAAAGTGGCAGACCTATTGTTGGTTTGGAATTTAACTCTGAAGGCGCTGAGAAGTTTGCTGAATTGACTGCTAAAAATGTTGGCAAGCAAATTGCTATTTTGTTGGATGGACAAGTACTTACTGCTCCTGTGGTTAACGAACCTATCAGTGGCGGACGTGCTCAAATTACCGGTTCCAAGACTATGCAAGAAGCTGAGCATTTAGCTATTTTGCTACGTAGTGGTTCTTTGCCGGTAAAGCTGGAAGTAATTGAAAATAGAACTGTTGGACCTACCCTAGGTCAGGATTCCAAGGACAAGAGCGTTAAAGCCTTTGGGATTGGCTTGGCCATGGTATTCCTTTTCATGGTTTTGTATTATCGTGTTCCCGGTTTGGTTGCAGATATTGTTTTGTTATTATATACAATGTTGATTTTGGCAATCATGAAGGCTTTAAACGCAACCTTAACCTTGCCCGGTATAGCAGGTATTATTCTTTCCATAGGTATGGCGGTAGATGCCAACGTACTTATTTTCGAGAGATTTAAAGAGGAAATGCTATCCGGCAGAACCTTGCGTTCCGCCATGGATGCAGGCTTTGACAGAGCGTTTATTACTATTTTAGACTCCAATATCACCACTGTAATGGCTGCTGCCGTACTGTTCTATTTGGGCACCGGTCCTATTAAGGGCTTTGCCATTACCTTGGCACTAGGTGTTTTGGTAAGTATGTTTACTGCTATTACTGTAACCAAGTTTGTGCTTAAGGCTTTAATTGGCAGTAATCTTTCCACCAATCCCGGTTTCTACGGAGCCAGTGCTCCTAAGGCACAAGAGGAGGTGGCAAAATGAGACACCTTTTCCCTGTAGTAAAAAATGCTAAGATTTTCTTTAGTATAAGTATTATTTTCTTGATTATTGGTTTTGGCTCCATGCTTTTCAGAGGCTTTAACTGGGGTGTTGATTTTACCGGCGGCAGTATTTTAGACCTGAAATTTGATAAGCCGGTAACTGTTGCCCAAGTCAGAGAGGTTTTGTCTGATCACAAGCTGGGCAATAGCGTTATTCAGTTGGGCTCTGCTGATGCAGTAGCTACGGAAAGCCAGTCTGTATTGATTAGAACAGCTGTCATTACTGATGAGGCTCGCCGTGAAGTGATGAATGACATGACCTCCAGGCTGGGCAGTAATCAGGTGCTGAGAGTAGAGAATGTAGGTGCTACCGTAGGTAATGACTTGGTAAAACAAGCCCTGATAGCAGTGGTACTCTCCTGGGTACTGATGATTATCTATATTACCTTCCGTTTCGAATTTAAGTTTGCCATTGCAGCTATTATCGCCTTAATCATAGATGTATCTGTAACACTGAGCTGGTTCTCCCTGGTACACTATGAAATCGATTCTTCCTTCGTGGCGGCTATTTTGACAGTAGTAGGTTATTCCGTTAACTCTACCATCGTTATTTTCGATAGAATAAGAGAAAACTTAAAGACGCATAGAAGAAGCGAAAGCTTGCCGGATTTGGTAGAGAACAGTATTTGGCAATGTATGACTCGTTCCTTGTTTACTTCTTTAACCACCTTGTTCTCCGTAGTTGCTATTTTCCTCTTTGGTGGCGAGACCATTCACAACTTCTCCTTTGCTATGTTGATTGGTTTCTCCAGTGGTTTCTATACCTCCACTTTCCTGGCCGGTCCCTTGTGGATGTTCCTTAAGAACAATGCCAAGTCTAACAGCCAGAGAGTAGTTAGCAAAACCAAGGTAGTGTAGTTTCCCGGAGGTTTGACAACTTCTTAACAACCTTACAGCAAGAGGCTCATCACTTAAGCAGTGATGACCTCTTGCTTTTCTTGTTACTGCTTTTGTGGTATTATAATCCTATAAATATGTCTGTATATACCTTTTAAGAAGGGAAGTGTCAGAATGATTTATTTAATTTTTAGCGGTATTGTCTGTATCTTTGTAGCCTTATTTGCTATCCAAAATGCTATGACTGTAGAAGTAACTTTTTTATTTTGGACTTTTACAACTAGTCTGGTTTTAGTAATTTTTTGCTGCTTCATGGCCGGTGTTTTGGTGACTTCCTTATGGGTACTCAAAATCAAAGCCAGCCATTATCTGGCAGACCGAAAGAGAAGGGCCACCATTAAGGATTTGCAGGATGAAAAAGCAGCAATAGAGGAAAAGCTGTCCATGCAAATGCATGCAGAAAGACAAAAGGCGGCAGGTGTTCCGGAAGAGACAAAGAAACCCTGGGAAGTATAAATACAGCCATAGATAAGGTGTATGATGCGAAATAAAGAAATTGTTTACCAGGTGGGCGCCTCAGCTCAGGAAATAGAGGCTTTCGGCGCTCAGCTTGGTACTTCTCCGTTGCTGGCAGGTATACTGCTGCACAGGGGAATCAATAATGTGGAACTCGGTAAAGAGTTTTTATATGGAAAACAGCAACCTTTTGGCGATCCTTTTCTTATCAAGAACATGGCTCCGGCTGTAACGCGTATTCAAGAAGCTATGAGCAAGGGAGAGCAAATTACCATTTATGGAGATTATGACGTAGATGGCATAACTGCTAGTTCCCTGCTCTTTTTATTTTTAAGGGATTATGGCGCCAAAGTGAATGTTTATATACCCCGTAGAGATAACGAAGGCTACGGGCTTAATGACGTTGCCTTGGCTAATCTTTCCCAGGCCGGAACTCGTCTTTTGATTACGGTGGATACCGGTATTAGCGGCATAGAAGAAGTAAAAAATAGTCCTGCCAATATGGATATTATTATTACAGACCATCATATGCCACCGGAAAATTTGCCGGAAGCATTTACGGTCATTAATCCTCATCAGCAGGGCGATACCTATGACTATAAGGAGCTGGCAGGAGCGGGGGTAGCCTTTAAGCTGTGTCAGGCCCTTTATCAAAAACTGGAAAATACCCAAAACTACTGGGATAAATATATTGATTTGGCAGCGCTGGGAACAATAGCAGATATGGTTTCCTTGACTGCGGAAAACAGAGACATCGTTCGTAAGGGCTTGGCTAGCTTGGCGACCACTCGTAATCCCGGGCTCAAGGCCCTGATTCAAGCGGCTGGTGTGGAGGGAAAACCTTTAAATGCCGAGATGGTAGGCTTTGTGCTGGCACCCAGGCTCAATGCGGCAGGCCGTCTGGACGATGCCATGGACGGAGTGAAGCTTTTAACTGCGCAAACGGCAGCTGAAGCGGAAACCATTGCTCAAAAGCTTAATGAAGAAAATATACGTAGGCAGACTATTAGCAAAGATATTTATGATGAAGCCTTAGCCTATTTAAGTGGCAAGGAATTGGGGTCAGCCTTGGTGCTGGGAAAAGACAACTGGCACCCCGGCGTCATTGGTATAGTAGCTTCTCGTTTGGTGGAAAGATTTAATCGTCCTGCAATCCTGCTTTCCTTTGATGGTGAGGTAGCCAAGGGTTCCTGTCGTAGCATTCCTCCTGTCAACATGTATGAGGTATTAACGGCTTGCAAGAGTCATTTAATCCAATTTGGAGGACATGCGCAGGCAGCAGGTCTGACCCTTTATACAAAGGATATTGCAGCCTTTCGTCAGGCTTTCCAACAGGAGGTTTCCAAAGTACTGCAAGGTAAGGAATATATTCCTCAGGTAGAACCGGATTACTTTATTCCCGTAGGGAAAGAGGTCACGGTATCTGCTGTCCAGGAGCTGGCGCTCTTGGAGCCCTGTGGTCAAGGCAATCCCAGTCCCTTACTGGCTTTTCAGGAGGCAGAGGTGCTTTCGGCCGGTACTATGGGTAAAGAACGTACTCATCTGTGGCTGTCCGTCAGGCATGGTGAAATAAAATACAAGGGTATTAGCTGGAATGCGGGAGATTTGGTCAACACATTTTATCCTCATGAAAAAGCAACTATTGCTTTTGCTCCCAAGCTTAATTATTTTCAGGGTAGAGAGTCTGTGGACTTGTTGGTTAATGCTCTTAATACCCAAAGACAGATTGTAGATTATAGAGTTTGTGGTTTATCAAAAGAAGATATTCTAAAAAGTATTTTACAAAAGGGTGTAAAAACTGTAGTATATGTAGGTAATACTTCCGTTTTACCTCAAGTAGGTAACAACTGCTTAATACAAAGTATTGATAACAAAAATATTCCGGCCGAGGTACAACAAGTGATTTTTTATGATAGTGCCAGTGCTGCATTTTGGCAGGACACCGAGTTTGTGCTGGCAGGAAAGACAGATTTAATTTTGTATTTACTGTACCGCCGGGAAGATTTCTTCGCTGAACGACAGGCGGTAAGTAAAAGCTATACTGATGCAGAGGGAATGCGAGACTGTTACAGGCTTTTGCGTAGCGCCTTGAACCAAGGGTGCCAAACTGTAGCGGATTTGGTAGGCTTAAAAACTTCTGATGATGTAGCGCTTACAGAAGAAATTTTACAAATATTTAAGGAACTAAATTTTGTTCAGATAGAAAATGGCTTGGTCAGCGTAAAGTCACAAAACTTTAATCCTCTTATGAATTCGCCTACCTACAGCAAGATGCTGGAAACATACGGCGAGAAAATTAAGGAATTGAACCGGGCATTAGAAATTACTCCTGCAGAAATTGCTAATATGTGGAAGTAAGGAAAGGAGGAGCCTATGGAGCATACAGAAGGTAATGACCTAAGTGCAGAGGCGTTTTTTGCCAAAATAAGCACTTATTTGACAGTTAGACAGGTAGAGTTTGTCAGGGAAGCTTACAATTTTGCTGCCGAGGCTCACTCCGCGCAAAAAAGGGCTTCCGGAGAACCATATATTATCCATCCTCTTGGTGTTGCAACTATTTTGGCTGATTTGCAAATGGACCATATTACTTTGGCTGCAGCTTTCCTGCACGACGTAGTTGAGGATACGGATGTTACTTTAGATAAGCTTACGGAAATTTTTGGCCATGAGGTTGCCGAGCTGGTAAATGGCGTAACCAAGTTGGGCAAAATAGAGTACATATCCAAGGAAGATCAGCAGGTAGAGAACTATCGTAAAATGTTTTTGGCTATGGCCAAGGACATCAGAGTAGTAATGATCAAGCTGGCTGATAGACTTCATAATATGAGAACGATGAAGTACATGCCGGTACATAAGCAAAAACGTATTTCCAGCGAGACACTGGAAATATACGCACCGCTGGCTCATAGGCTTGGTATTTCCGCCATTAAGTGGGAGCTGGAAGATTTGGCGTTCCGCTATATGGAGCCGGAAAGATATTATGAACTGGTGGAGCAAGTAAAGGCTAAACGACATGAACGTGAAGCCATTATTCAGGAATCTATTAATGAGCTAAAGGCTTTGATTGATGCTGCCAATATTCGTTGTGAAATTCAAGGCAGACCCAAGAGCTTCTATAGTATTCATAAGAAGATGCAAAGGGATCATAAATCCATTAACGAGATTTTTGACCTCCTGGCTATTCGTGTGTTGGTAGATACAGTGAAGGACTGCTATGGTGTGCTGGGTATTGTCCATGGCAAATGGCGTCCTATTCCGGGTAGGTTTAAGGACTATATTGCTGTGCCTAAATCCAATATGTACCAGTCCCTACATACCACGGTTGTTTCTACCAATGGACAGCCTTTGGAAATTCAAATTCGTACCTTTGAGATGCACCGTGTTTCTGAATATGGTGTTGCTGCTCACTGGCGTTATAAGGAAAGTGGCAATTCCAAGGGTGCAACTACGGGCAGTGCTAAGGATATAGATGCTAAAATGTCCTGGCTTCGCCAGCTTTTGGATTGGCATCAAGATATGCGTGACCCCAAGGAATTCGTCAACACCGTTAAGATGGATGTGTTCTCCGACGAGGTCTTTGTCTTTACGCCCCAGGGCGATGTTATTGACTTGCCGGTAGGCTCTGTGCCTATTGACTTTGCTTATAGGATACACACCGGTGTTGGTAATACCTGCACAGGTGCCAAGGTTAATGGCAAAATTGTGCCCTTGGACTATAAATTGTCCAATGGTGATATTGTCGAGGTAACTACGAAGGCAGGTACCGGACCAAGTCGTGACTGGATTAATATTGTCGGTTCCAATGAAACAAAAAATAAAATTCGTCAATGGTTTAAAAAGGAACGTCGGGAAGAAAATATTGTTAAAGGCAGAGAAATGCTGGAGAGAGAATGCAAGCGCCTTGGGTATGATACCAGAGAGCTGATGTCTCCTGAATACATGAAGGATGTTGCTTCCCGGACTCATAACGACGGCAGCGAGGAAAATATGCTGGCTGCTTTGGGCTATGGCGGTATTGCCATGAATACTGTTATGGTAAAGCTGATCGACCTTTATAAAAAGAACCAAAAGAAAAATACTACCAAGAATTTATCTGAGCTTTTGTCTGAGCTAAAACCAAGAAGCTCTAAAGCTAAGGGGAGTCATGGTATTTTGGTAAAGGGTGAGGACGATATTCTGGTAAAAGTGGCCAAGTGTTGCAATCCTATTCCCGGTGACCCCATTATTGGCTATATTACCAGAGGCCACGGTGTTTCCGTACATAGGGCAGATTGTCCCAATGTTTTATCCAATAAAGAAGATGCTGACAGGATGATTGAAGTATCCTGGAACATCGATACTGATACTGTGTACAAGGTGATGCTGCAAATCATTACTCAGGACCAAACCGGAGTTATGGCCAATATTATGACGGTGGCCAGTGAAACCAAGATAAATATTAATGCCTTAAATGCCAGAATTGATAGCAATAAGACTGCTTATATTGATTTGGGGCTGGATATTAATAATTATGATCAGCTGAATTATGTTATGGGCAGAATCAGACGGATTAAGGGCGTTTACAAGGTAGAAAGAAAAATTTCCGGCGTATAAAGAATTTTAGGAGGAAAAGATGAAGATATTACATATGGAGGTAGGAGTACTGGCAACCAATTGCTATATTCCCTACAATGAAGAAACTTTAGAAGGGGTGGTTGTGGATCCCGGTGCTGAGGGAGAAGCCATTGTTGCCACTATCCAAAAGTACAAACTGAAAATAAAGGCTATCTTTATTACCCATGGCCATAACGATCACATTGGTGGCTTAGGCGAAGTGCGTAAAGCTACGGGCGCCAAGGTATACATCAGCAAGGACGATGCACATATGCTGGCCAAAACCAGAAATGCCTTTATAGACGAACCGCCCCAATCTTTTGACCCGGCCGACGAATATTTCCTTGAAGGACAAGAGCTGGATGTTGCCGGTATACATTTTAAGATTGTACTCACACCCGGACATACTCAGGGAGGCGTTTGCATTATTGTTCCAGAGGCTAAGGTAGTGTTCTGCGGCGATACGATTTTTGCTGAATCTATAGGCAGAACAGATTTACCGGGTGGCTCCTACGACGAAATTTTAAATTCCATTAAAACAAAACTATTAACACTAGATGATGATGTACAATTATTACCCGGTCATGGACCGGATACAACAGTAGGGTGGGAACGTCGCAGAAATCCGTTTCTGCAATAAATTATGAATAATATTACTGATATTAAGAAAAGTGTATGGGTTAAATTAGCTATTGCTATTGGAGCACTGTTTTTGTTTTATATGTTGGCAGGTTTGATGTTTCCGGTACTGATGGCCATAGCTTTAAGCATAGCAATCCATCCTTTGGCTAAAAGTATTGCCAAAATAAAAATGGGCGAACGTCAGCTGCCTGATATTGTGGTGATTATCCTTACTTTTCTGGTAGTAGGCTTGCTGCTTTATTTGTTTATAGCTTTTCTTCTGATACCCTTGTTTAAAGACGTAAATGGTATTTTAAGAAGCATTCCGCTACCTTCCGGAGAAGGCACTACTCACATGCCGGACTTCATGCATTCGGAGAGTGTGAATGCCCTCCCTTCCGATATTAAGGAAATTTTGGGACAGGCTATCCAAAGCGCTTCCCAAAGTCTGATGACAGTGGCGAAATCTTTGGTTGCCTCCACCTTTGGTGTGGCAGCCAGTGTGTTGGGTTTGTTCATCGTACCTTTTTTGGTGTTTTATTTCCTGAAAGATTGGAAAATTCTCAGTAACATGTTCGTTAATATGTTTGCCTCTTACAGCCGTCCTCTGGTATATAAGATTGTTCAAGATTTAGGACAGACGATGCAGGGCTACGTCTTGGGCATGATGAAAATGTGCGTACTGGCCGGCTTGTGTATTGCAGCCATTACCAGCTTGGTAAATGCCAAATATGCCCTATTGATGGGCGTTTTAGGTGCCATGATGGAACTAGTTCCCTTTGTTGGGCCGGTGTTTTGTACCATTACCGCAGTATTTTTAGTTTATACCGCAGGACCCAATCTGGTACCCTATATTTTCTTTGGTTATGTAGCGTATTATATCTTTGATAGTCAGGTTTTGTTCCCGCATGTTATGAACAAGGCCGTAACTATTCCATCTGTGGTAATTATTTTATCTGTACTGATGGGTGGTAAAGTTTTTGGTATCATGGGTTTGATTTTTGCTGTGCCCGTTCTTTGTGTAGCGAAGGTACTTTACAAGTACTTGTGGCACATGGGTGAAGAACAATAAATAAAAGCGTGGAGATTTACCAATCTCCACGCTTTTGCTTTATTTACCAATCGGGGACGGTACCAACTGGCAAGTAGTATGCATGGTTTATTAATTGTACTTACCAGTGGGGACGGTACTAACTGGTAAATAGTATGCAATGCTTGTCAAAAAGTGTGGTTGTTAATTGGCAAAGGATGCTTATCACTTACCATTTGGGGACGGTACTAACTGGTAAATAGTATGCGCTGTTTGTCAAAAAGTGTGGTTGTTAATAGACAAAGGACGTTTATCATTTACCAATTGGTACCGTCCCCAATTGGCAACAAGTTAACCGATAGTTACCGGTTAGTACCGTCCCCAAATGGTAAATACTGAATCTTTTACGAAAAATGCAGATAATCTTGAAGAATAGGGTTAATTTGTGATAAAATAATTAAGTTATTAGAAAGAGATGTTTGGAGGGAATTAAATTGTTAACAGGAGCACCAAGAGGAACAAAGGATGTTTTGCCTTCTTCTGTTAGGGCGTGGCGCTATGTAGAGCAGATTATGCGGGAGGTTTGCCGTGAGTTTGGCTACAGAGAAATCCGGACTCCTATTTTTGAGCATACAGAGCTTTTCCAAAGAGGTATTGGCGACGATACTGATGTGGTGGACAAGGAAATGTATACATTTATTGATCGGGGTGGGAGAAGCGTTACTTTAAGGCCGGAAAATACTGCTGCGGTAGTGCGATCTTTTGTGGAAAATAAAATGTACGGAGAGAATTTACCGTTTAAGGTTTTCTACATTGGACCGATGTTTAGATATGATCGTCCTCAAGCAGGCAGGCTAAGACAGTTCCACCAATTCGGTGTGGAGGCCATTGGTTCAGATGCAGCGGTAACTGATGCTGAGTGCATTATGCTGGCAATGACTGTTTTAAAGAAAATGGGCTTAAAGGATTTGAAGCTGAAAATAAATTCTGTAGGCTGCCCCAAGTGCCGTCCTACCTATAGGAAGGCTTTGCAGGATTTCTTCAGACCACACATTGCTGAAATGTGTGCGGACTGCCAAAATAGGATAGATAAAAACCCTATGCGCTTGTTGGATTGCAAGGAAGAAAAGTGCAAGGCAATTGCGGTTGGCGCACCTAAGGTTACTGATTATCTGTGCAAAAATTGTCAGAAGCACTACGGCAAGGTAAAGGAACTTCTTACCGCTGCCGGTGTAGAGTATGAAGAGGACAGTAACCTGGTAAGAGGGTTGGATTACTACACGAAGACTGCTTTTGAGATTCAATACACACCATTGGGCGCCCAAAGTGCTGTAGCCGGTGGTGGCAGATACGATGGCCTGGTAGAAGAAATCGGCGGGCCGGCCATGAGTGGCATTGGGTTTGCCATGGGTATGGAAAGGGTACTGATTGCTTTGGAAAAGCAGGAGCTTTTACCTAAGGCAACTGATGATTTGGACGTGTTTGCCGTAGTACCTGATGAAAAGGATTTACCTAAGGCTTTTTCTTTGGTAAATAAGCTGAGAGAGGCCGGTGTTTCTGCGGATCTTGATTCCATGGGCAGAAGCTTTAAGGCTCAAATGAAACAAGCCAATAGATTGGCAGCCAAGAAGGTTATTATCCTGGGAGCGGATGAGCTTTCCAGAGGTGCTGTTGTTCTAAAGAACATGGCTGATAGCAAGCAAGAAGAAGTTGCGATGGATAAATTGCTGACTGCAATACAAGAGGAGAAGTGAGAAAAATGACATTTAAACGAACTCATCATTGTGGTGAATTGACCAAAAAGGATAACGAGCAGGTGGTAACCCTGTGTGGCTGGGTAAGCAAACGCAGAGACCATGGCGGAATTATTTTTATTGATTTAAGAGATAGATATGGTATTGTGCAGGTGGTTATGGATCCTGCGCATGATGAAAAGGATTTCCACTTGGCAGAAACGGTTCGTAATGAATATGTTCTACAAGTTACCGGCAAGGTACGTTTGCGCAGTACTGAAACTATTAATCCTAATATTGCTACCGGTGAGATTGAAGTAGTAGCTAGCGATTTTGCTATTTTGAATGCAGCTAAGACACCGCCGTTCTATATTCAGGATGGTGTAGATGTAGATGAAAATGTTCGTCTAAAATATCGTTATTTAGACCTGCGTAGACCTGAAATGCAAAAGAACATCATTCTTCGTCACAAGGTAACCAAGCTGATGAGGGATTATCTGGATGGCAGAGACTTCTTAGAGATTGAAACTCCTATGTTGACTAAGAGTACTCCGGAGGGCGCTCGTGACTATCTGGTTCCTTCCCGTGTAAATCCCGGCAAGTTCTACGCTTTGCCTCAGTCTCCGCAAATTTTCAAACAGATTTTGATGGTATCCGGTCTGGAAAAATATTTCCAAATCGTACGTTGCTTCCGTGATGAGGATTTAAGAGCTGACCGCCAGCCTGAATTTACTCAGCTGGATATTGAAATGTCCTTTGTGGATCAGGACGATATCATGGCTATGACTGAAGGCTTGATGGCTTATATTTTCAAGGGCGCGTTGGGCATTGACATTCCTCTTCCCATGGGTCGTATGTCCTGGGATGATGCCATGGATCTTTATGGCAGCGATAAACCGGATCTGCGTTTTGATATGAAGCTGGTTAACATGAATGAGGCAGTGAAGGGTTCCGGCTTTAAGGTATTTAATGAAATCATTGACAAGGGTGGTTTGGTAAAGGCCATTAACGTAAAAGGCTATTGCCAGATTCCTCGTCGTGAGATAGATGGTTTGGAAGATTTTGTAGGTATTTACGGTGCCAAGGGCTTGGCTTACATTATGTACAACCAAGATGGTACGGTAAAGTCTCCTATTGCTAAGTTCTTCTCCGAAGACATCATGAAAAAGATTTTGGCTACAGGCAAAGCAGAGCCGGGTGACCTGCTCCTCTTTGTTGCTGACGTGAAGCCTTCCGTAGTAGCTCAAGCTCTTGGTGCTTTACGTATTGAAATGGCCAAGAGAAGAGGCTTGATTGATGAGAACAAGCTAGCCTTTACCTGGGTAGTAAAGTTCCCAATGTTCGAATATAGCGAAGAAGAAAAACGCTTTGTGGCTATGCACCATCCGTTCACAGCTCCTTGCGACGAAGATATTCCCAAGCTTTTAACTGACCAAGGTCATGTTTATGCCAAGGCTTACGATATGGTCCTGAATGGCACGGAAATCGGTGGCGGCAGTATCCGTATTCACCGCAGAGATGTACAAAATAAAGTATTTGAAGCTATTGGTCTTACCGATGAAGAGGCACAAGAGAAGTTTGGCTTCCTAATGGGAGCCTTTGAATATGGTGCTCCTCCACATGGTGGCTTAGCATTTGGTTTGGATCGCTTAATTATGATTATGGCAAAGCGTCCTTCCATCCGTGATGTTATTGCCTTCCCGAAAACTCAAAGTGCTATTGATTTAATGAGTATGGCACCTGATGATGTTACTGAAAAACAGTTAAGAGAGTTACACATTAGAACCACTGTTTTGAAGAAGGAAAATAAGGCCAACGAAGAACAAAAATAATTGCCAAAACGCCTTGAAATGGCTATAATAAGAGATGAAGAGAATCCCTCCGGTGTTCGAGAACATTCCGTGTTTTGAGCCAACACACTTTAAACGGGAGCCATGAGCTCTTACTGCTGCTGATAAGCCTCTATAAGTGGAAATCAAATGTGGTAAGGAAGGCACCCACCTGCAAATGCAGGTTCAAAACCAGGAATATAAACGGCATTGTTGGGGCTCTTTATTTTTTAGGAGAAAATTATGGATACCCAAAGAATTGAAATGTTAATTGGCAAAGAGGCTTTGACCAAGCTGTCTACATCCCGTGTAGCTGTAATAGGCTTGGGCGGGGTAGGTTCCTATGTAGCAGAGGCTTTGGTAAGAAGCGGCGTGGGTAATATTAGAATAGTTGATGGCGATGTGGTGGAAAGCAGCAACGTCAATAGACAGCTACCGGCCCTCAGCACCACTATAGGTAGTAATAAAGCTGCTGTTATGGGGGCTAGAATGTGGGCCATAAATCCTGAGTGTAATGTGGAAAAATACGAGGCTTTCTATGAGCCCGGTAAATTCCATGAATGTCTGGAAGGACACTGGGATTATATCGCCGATGCTATTGATGATGTGAAGGCTAAGGTAGATCTTTTGGCTGCTTGCTATTCTGCCGAGATACCGGTAATTTCAGCTATGGGTACAGGCAACAAGCTGGACCCGACCCAGCTTAAATTGGCTGACATTAGCGAGACCAAGGTATGTCCACTGGCAAAGAACGTCCGTAAGCTATTACGGGAGCAAGGTATTACCAAGGGTATCAAGGTAGTTTATAGCGAAGAACCATCTCAAAAATTGACGGAGGGCTATACTCCGGCCAGCATGGTTTTCGTGCCGGCTAGTGCCGGGCTGCTGATGGCTTCTTGGATAGTAAGAGATATTATTGGCAGAAAATAATCAGCTTTATGGCTGATTATTTTTCTGTCCGGACAAATTTTTTGCTTTTTAGAAAAATTGTTGCAAAATACATGTATTAAAGTGGGTTAAAGTTTGTTATAATCTACGTATGTATGGGTTAGGAGTAGACGCATGGATTTTTTGGTACTTAGTTTTTTGGTTATTTTAGTAGATCGGCTTACCAAGATACTGGTTATGGATAAAATGCAGGAAGGTATGAGCATCCCCGTTATTCAGGGAATTTTTCATTTTACCTACGTCTTAAATCCGGGCGCAGCCTTTGGTATGCTGCCTAATAATAGGAGCTTTTTTATTGCCTTAACAGTGGCTGTGCTGGTGATAGCCTTTGTGGCCAGAAAGCAAATCTTGAAAGAAACGGCTTGGATTAAATATGGTATGGCCTTATTTTTGGGCGGTGCCATTGGCAATTTGCTAGACCGGATAGAAACAGGTTTTGTGGTGGATTTTTTTGACTTTATTATCTGGCCTGTTTTTAATGTGGCGGATATAGCTATTTGTGTGGGAGTAGGGATGATTATATGGTCAGTGTTGAAGAGCGAAACGAAGAATCAGAAGTCTTAAATACAGATCCGGTGGCAGCTGAAGAGGCCGGTGAACGTGCCGATGTTTTTTTGGCAGCCAGGCTGGATGTATCCAGGGCCAATGTGCAAAAGCTACTGGAAGAGGGTAACGTGACTCGAGCCGATGGGAAAGTCATGAAGGCCAACCATAGGGTAAAAGCCAGTGAAGTTTTTACCGTAATTATTCCACCTCCTATTGATTTGGAGGCTGAGCCGGAAAATATTCCTTTGGATATTATTTATGAGGATGAGGATGTCATTGTGGTGAATAAGCCCCGTGGCATGGTGGTGCACCCGGCAGCAGGCAATTATACCGGTACCCTGGTAAATGCCTTGTTGTATCATTGTAAAAATCTTTCCGGTATCAATGGTGTCATTAGACCAGGTATTGTGCACCGGTTGGATAAAGATACTTCAGGTATCATGATTGCCGCTAAAAATGACAAGGCTCACATTTCTTTGTCAGAACAGATTCAAAGTAAAGAAGCCAAGCGAAGTTATTTGGCCATCGTCCGTGGTAATATAAAACAGGATAAGGGTAGGATAGAAACTTTGATTGCCAGGGACCCTAAGGAAAGAAAGAAAATGGCAGTGGTAGCCTCCGGTGGTAGACAGGCTATTACTGAATATGAAGTACTGGAGCATTATGGCAAGTTCACAGTGGTGCGCTGCAAGCTGCTGACAGGGCGTACGCACCAAATCAGGGTGCATATGGAGTATCTTGGTCACCCTTTGGTTGGAGATCCTAAGTATTCGCCTCAAAAAACCTGCTTTGCGATTAATGGACAGGCTCTGCATTCCGAGACGCTGACTTTTAGGCACCCCACCACCGGTGCAATTATGGAGTTTACAGCTCCTGTACCTGAGGATATGGCAAAAATACTGACCCGTTTGCGTAATGGTCAATTTAGTTAAAGGAGATGCCATCATGAGCGTAACTGTAAAGAAAAAGGTAATTTTAGATGGACAGGCTATGAATAGAGCTTTGGTCAGAGTAGCTCACGAAATTGTGGAGCGCAACAAAGGCGTGGATAATGTAGTGCTGGTGGGTATCAGAACCAGAGGCGTGCCCTTGGCCAAGCGTATTGCCAAGGAAATAGAAGCTATTGAAAATGTTAAATTGCCGGTTGGCTCTCTGGATATTACTTTGTATAGAGATGATTTATCCACTTTAGCTTATAATCCTGTTATACATGGTACAGAAATAGATTTTGATATCAGCGGCAAGACCATTGTGCTGGTTGATGATGTGCTTTTTACCGGACGTACTATCAGATGCGCCCTGGATGCACTGATTGACATGGGCAGACCCAAAGCCATTCAATTGGCTGTAATGATTGATAGGGGACATAAAGAACTGCCTATTAAAGCAGATTATGTGGGTAAAAATGTGCCTACTGCTACCAGTGAGTCTGTAGATGTAACCCTGGCAGAATCCGATGGCGTAGATGAAGTAGCTCTAAGCGATATTAAATAAAAAGAAAAGTAGGTTGGTGTTAAGGTGCGTTTAAAATCATTTGAAGCTCGCGGTTTTAAGTCATTTGCCGATAAAACAAGCTTAAATTTTGAACCTGGTATTACTGCTATCGTTGGTCCTAATGGCAGCGGAAAAAGTAATATTTCCGATGCTATACGCTGGGTGCTGGGTGAACAAAGTGCCAAGTATTTGCGTGGCACCAAGATGGAGGATGTTATTTTCTCCGGCAGTAACGAGCGTCGTGCCATGGGTATGGCTGAGGTAACTTTAAATTTTGATAATACAGACCACAGCTTGCCTTTGGACTTTGACGAAGTAAGTATTTGCCGCAGAGTGTTTCGCAGCGGTGACAGTGAATATTCCATTAATAAAAAACCCTGTCGTTTAAAAGACGTGGTAACACTCTTGGCTGATACCGGCCTGGGGCGTGGTTCTATGTCCATGATTGGACAGAACCGTATTGATGAAATCTTAAATAGCCATCCGGAAGACCGGAGAACTATTTTTGAAGAGGCTGCCGGTATTGCTAAATACAGGATGCGTAAGAAAGAAGCTATGCGCAAGCTGGATGATACAGCTGCCAACTTAGTGAGAATCAACGATATTAAGTCTGAGATTGAATCCCGCCTGGGGCCTTTGAAGGCGGCTGCTGAAAAAGCGGAGAAATATCAGGGCTTTGCCGGTGAACTGCGTAAGGTGCAGGTCACCCAATTTGTGCACCGTATTGAGAATATTGAAATTGCCAAACAAAAATTAGAAGATAAATATAAAGCTTTATCTGATGAAAATACTGAACATACCTCTAAGGTGAAAGCCAAGGAAGCAGAAGGCATGGGCCTGAAGGTAGAGCTGGATAAATTAAACGAAGAATATAACCACCTGCAAAATATCTTGGCTGAAAAAGAAAAACATATCGAAACACTTCGTGGTCAGGAAGGGGTTATGGCAGAGCGTATTACCCAATGCCATAATAATATCGATCGCTTGGCTAAGGCCAAAGATAAATTGAATGAACAATTGGAAACGATGAATACCAACCTGGCTGCTGTGGCCGAGCAATATGATAACTTGGACCAGGATAGACAGGCAGCGCAAACTGCTTCTGACCAGTGCAATACGCAGCGGGAAGAAATTGAAAACAGGATTAAGAGCATTGAAGAGGAATTGAGCAAATTCCAATCCTCTGTGTTTGAAGGTATGCAGGAGATTGTCAACCTGCGTAATACCATTACCGGGCTGCGGCAGGCTCAGGAGCTGATGCATAGAAAGAGCCAGCAGCTGAAGGATACCATTGCTGAGGCTGAGGCAAAGCATAATGATGCTACCACCAGACACAGCAACTACTTGTCTGAGCAGGAGAAAACAAAAGCCAGGGAGGATGAGACTAACAACCTCATTGCCCAGGCCAATGCAGAGAAAAATGCCCATGGGCAGGAATTGGCTAAGAGACAGGAACATTACGATGGTATTGCTGCGGAAGTAGAAAAGCTGGAAGCCAGGCTGAATGTTTTAGAGAACCTTCTGAAAGAGCACGAGGGCTTTGGCCACGGGGTAAGAAGCGTTTTGAATAATCGCGCACCCTGGCGTGCTAATGTTGTCGGCGTAGTGGCTGATCTCTTTAAGGTAGAGGATAAGTATGCCGTAGCCATGGAAACCGCCTTGGGCGCCGCATTGCAAAATATTGTTACCAAGGATGCCGAAACAGCTAAGGCTGCTATTCGCGATTTAAAAGCCAATAAAAGTGGTAGAGCTACGTTCCTGCCTTTAGATACCTTGCGGGTCCGTACTTTCCCGGAAAGATTTAAGGATGTTTTGCACAATAACGGGGTTTTGGGTGTAGCTGCTGATTTTGTGTCCTGTGACGAGGCAGTAAAACCGGCCGTACGTTTCCTTTTGGGTCAAGTGGTTTTAGCTAATGACCTGGATAGTGCTTTAGAGGCTGCCAAGAAGGCGGAAATGAGCCTTAGAGTCGTTACTTTAGACGGAGAGGCTATTTACCCCGGCGGTTCTATGAGCGGCGGTTTAAAGCAAAAAGGCAATGGCGGCTTCTTCTCCAGACAACAGGAAATGGAGCAGGTACAGCAAACTCTGGAGAGTAAGAACAAAGAGCTGCTAACTGCTCAGGAAGCCTTGGAAGAAAAGGAAGAGGCTATTAAAGAGCTGGATAAAAAGATTGGTACCTGTCAGGAAGAGCTGCAACAGCATGCGGTTCGTCAGGCTCAGTTGGTAGCTTTCCTGGAGTCCTCTGCTACTGAAATAAAGCAAGCTATGGAAAATATTACCATGCTGACTGATGAAAAGGCGGAGAACACCAAGTCCTTTATGGAAGCCAAGGAACAACTGGAAGCAGCAGTGCCTAAGCTGGCTGCCATGGAAGCGGATGATTCTCAGGGCAAGGCGGCGGCAGACAAGCTGACCAGAGATTTGGAAAGCGCTAAGGCTAGCCAGGCAGTAATTGCCAATCGTTATCAGGAAGCGCAGATTACGTTGGAAACAGCTAAGAACTCTACCAAGGTAATGGGCGATAGAATGCAGGAAATAGATGCACAAATCTCCAGATTGCAGCAAGAATTGGCAGATAATGATAATGAAGTTGTACAAGCCAATGACTTGATTGCCAAGTCGGAAGCTGAAAAAGCTGAGCTGGTAAAACAGCAAGAAGCATTGCTGCAGGAAATGAAAACTACCGATACAGGCAAGGAAGAATTTCTGGCTAAACGTGCTGTGATTGTTGATAAGGAAGCAGCCTTACAGGAAGAGCTGGACGAAGCCAAGAAGGAACAGATCATTTGCCAGCAAAAACTCCACACTGTGGAAATGGACAAGGTAAAGCAAATGACTGAGTATGACAATGCTTTAGAGCAGATGTCCACTACCTACAAACTGGTTCCTGATGAAGCCAGGGCACAACAACTGGTACTGGATATGTCAGATACCGCCTTAAAGAAGCAGGAAGGCTCCTTAAGCAGAGAAATAGAAGCTTTAGGAGTAGTCAATATCGGTGCTATTGAAGAATATAAGATTACCGGTGAAAGATTTGAATTCCTTAATAAGCAGTTTACTGATTTAAGTCAGGCTAAGGCTCAGCTGGAAACAGTTATCAGCGGTATTAATACAGATATGTCCAAGCGGTTTAAGGAAGCCTTTGTCAAGATTAATGAATACTTTGCTACCTGCTTCTCCAAGCTGTTTGGCGGTGGTAAAGCAAGATTGATCCTTCTGGATGAGGGTGATGTTTTGGAATCCGGCGTGGATATTGAGGTACAGCCTCCCGGTAAGAAGCTGCAGAACCTGGCATTACTGTCCGGCGGCGAAAGAGCCTTGACGGTTATTGCCTTGTTGTTTGCTTTATTTACTTATCAACCGGCGCCTTTTAGTATTTTGGATGAAATTGATGCGCCTCTAGATGAAGCCAATATCGATCGCTTTGCTAAGTTTTTGGCTGACTATTCCGTTAACACCCAGTTTATCGTCATTACCCATAGAAAAGGCACTATGGAAGCAGCAGATGTGCTCCATGGCGTGACTATGGAAGAGTCCGGTATTTCCAGGTTGTTATCAGTAAAGTTGGCAGATGTGGAGTAAACATGGACATGGATTTTTTTGCGAAACTAAAAAATGGTTTAAGCAAAACCAGAGCAAATTTCACGGAACGCATGGAAGACTTGGTAGGGGCCAGTGTGGACCTGGACGAGGATTTCATGGATGAAATGGAAATGATCCTGGTGGCCGGCGACGTAGGTGTGAAGACTACGGAAAAAATTATGGCGGCCCTTCGCAAGGCTGCCTACATGAGGGAAATTAAAAAGCCGGAAGAAGCTTTGCCCTTTATTAAAAAGTACATAGCAGGGCTGCTTACCAGTAAGGGACCACGTATGAATTTCTCCGGGAACCCTTCCGTAGTGCTGGTGGTAGGCGTTAATGGCGTGGGTAAAACTACTACTATTGGTAAATTAGCTAACTACTATCGTATGATGGGCTACAAGGTAATGATTGCAGCAGCGGATACCTTTAGGGCAGCAGCTACTGAGCAACTGAAAATCTGGGGTGAAAGAGCTCAGGTGGAGGTTATCGCCCATGGCGAAGGCGCTGATCCGGCGGCTGTAGTCTATGATGGCCTGAAGGCTACCATTGCCAGAAAAGCCAAGGTCTTGTTTGTGGATACAGCAGGACGTTTGCACAATAAAGCCAATTTGATGCAGGAATTGGACAAGATTCACAGGGTAATTCAAAGAGAAGTACCGGATGGACCACAAGAAACTTTATTGGTATTAGATGCTACCACAGGACAAAATGCTATTAGCCAGGCCAAGATTTTCCTGGAAACAGCAAAGGTTACCGGCGTAGTATTGACCAAGCTGGACGGCACTGCTAAGGGCGGTGTGGTTATTGCTATCAAAGAGGAGCTTGGCCTGAATGTGAAATGGATTGGCGTAGGCGAAGGGATGATGGATTTTAGGCCCTTTGATCCTGCTCAATTTGTTGATGCTCTGTTTGCTAAAGAATAGAGCAAAAAATATAAAAGGAAGTGTCCAATATGCCTAAATGTGTTTATGCAGCTTATTTTAGTCCCACCGGAACAACCAGAGCAGTAGCAGAAAGAGTCGCTCTCACTATTGCCAAAGAACTAAATCTACCCTGCAAGGTACGCAGCTTCACCTTGCCGCAGGAAAGAAAAGAAGCGCTAAGCTTTAGTGCTGATGACATCGTGGTACTTGGCATGCCTGTGTATGCCGGCAGAGTACCTAATATTATGCTGAAATATTTAAAAACTATGGAAGGCGGCGAAGCTCTGGGTATTCCCGTAGTAGTTTATGGTAACAGAAACTATGACGATGCTTTAATAGAACTAAAAGATTTGATGGAAACCTGTCATTACCACACTATCGCCGGTGCCGCTTTCGTTGGCGAGCATTCCTTCTCCCGTATTTTGGGAGCCGGCCGTCCTGATAAAGCAGACCTTAAAAAGGCTGATACCTTTGGCGTAAAGGTTGCTGCTAAAATTGCTGCAGGTTCTTATACCACTCCTATTAAGGTAAATGGTCAAGAACCCTACAGACCTTACTACATTCCCAGAATGCCTGACGGCAGCAATAGAAATATTATTAAAGTATTTCCTAAAGTTAATGACAAATGCGTTAAATGTGGGACCTGCGTTAAGGTTTGCCCACTAGGTACCATTGATCCTACTGACGTGAGTAAATACACCGGCATCTGCATTAAATGCGGTGCCTGCATTAAGGCTTGCCCAGTAGAAGCTCGTTACTATGATGATGAAGTTTATGCATATCATAAGACTAATCTGGAGGAAACCTTCACCAGACGTGCTGAACCGGAAATGTTCCTAGGCTAAGAAAAAATATAATAAAAAGGGTCGTCGTACTTTCGTACGACGACCCTTAAATTTTATATTGGTCGGGGCGGCGAGATTCGAACTCGCGGCCTCTTAGTCCCGAACCAAGCGCGCTACCAAACTGCGCCACGCCCCGACATAACAATACAATTATAAAGATAGTTGGATAGTTTGTCAAATTGTCTTTTTTACAAAGGTGGGTTGGACGGTGAGAGATATCTCGAAAACCCTCTCCCAGGGCAACTTTACGTGATAATCAAGATCTTTTAAATAATAGGCAGTTTTGCCGAATTGGTAAAAGGGAAAACGCCTTAAGCTGGTATAAAGCAAAATGTTTTTATAGACAGCCAGTTCTCTGGCGATATAGTTTTCCACCAGGGAAGTGTAGGGCGCGGTATGCTGAGTGTCAATGCCGTTGAGTTCCTGAAAATCCTTTATTTTATAGCGAATCTTCTGCTGATATGCCCAGTCGTCCAAAAAGCGGGCACAGTTAAAGGTAAGGTTTCGGGCATATAAAGATGGCAGGGCAGCAGGTGACAGCAAACGAGATTGGAGAACTACAATAGCGCCCTGGGCTAAAGCAGTACCGATAGAATTGGAAGCGGAGTTCCAGCCGGCATAGCTCAAAAGCTGGGGAACCGGAGTATTGTTCACCAGCAGGGAGGGAAACAGGCATTCCCGATAATCATAATCCTCACTTAAATCTACCAAGGCTACCGGTTTTTGGGTCATGAGCTGGCGAACATTTTGAGCGATATCGCGGTAAGATGCACCGGGGTTGTCGCCACAGTGAATAAAAAGAATAAAATCTGCATCCTCTACAGAACTAACTACTTGTCCATTCAACAACTTAATTTTGTCTAAAGCTATATTTTCCAGACTGTCCGGCACAAAATGCAGAAAGAGATCCTTGGTTTGGGGCGTGCTGTAGGTGAGGTAAATTTTGGGACGAAAGTTATGCTTCATAAGGAAAAGTGCCGCAGTATCTATGGCGCCTATTTCATCTGCGCCTTGGGTAACTCCATAAGAAGGAGGAACATTTAATTTGTGCAGTGTATCTTCTGCTGCCCAGCGGTTACCGTTGGGCAGGCCAAACATCATGGTATCATCCTGACCGATTAAAAGGCCGGTAAATTTCTTATCTACGGCCAAGTCAATCAGTTCCTGATTAAAGGCAGCATTTTGGGCGTATAGGTTCAGGTATTTTTCTTTCAGCTTCGCCGGAATTTCGTCCTGCATTTGCTTATAGCGTTTTTCATCAAAGGGTAAACCCTGCATCTTTTTGTCCATGTTAATGGTCCACTGCATGATATGCCACTGGTACCATCGGTCGGGAAGAATCTGATCACTGACCAGAAGACGGGGAATAATGCTATAGGCATAAAAATCTTTGCCGGGATTTTCATCTCTCAGCTTACCTAAAAACTGCAAGGTCTGTAATTTTTGTTCCTGGGTAAGGGGTGCAATTCTATTGTGCAGCAAGCCGCCATAGGACAACATGTCGGTGGAAATCAATATGCCGTTGCTGCCGGTTATCTTGGTGACTAGCCATTTACGCAATTCTGTTACAAGGGCAGCATTTTCATATTTGTCCAGCAACTCGTCAGGTGGCAGCTCCACGGCAAAACCGGCCAGGTTGCCCAGCTGTCGTACAAAAGAAGTACAGGGTGGTCTGCTATCTAAGGGCAGTACAGTCAAGATATAGGACTGAGGCAGCGTAGCAGGAGAAAAAGGTGTGCCACCCAGGTGTAGAGTGTGATACAATAAACCTGCAACTATGGCAAGTAAACAGAATGCAACTGTGAGTATCCTTTTCACTATGGACTCCTTTCGAATTGTTTATACCCCATTATAGTATATTTAAGGAGAAATTTGTATGCGTATTATTACTGGTAAGGCTAGAGGCTTAAAGCTGGTAACACCTAAAGACTATAGAGTGCGGCCAACGGCAGACCGTGTGAAAGAAGCCTTGTTTAATATTATTTCTGCTAAAATCCCCGGTGCTACGGTGCTGGATGCTTTTGCCGGTACAGGTAATTTAGGCTTGGAGGCCTGGAGCAGGGGAGCAGTGCAGATTACCTTTTTAGATTTTAGCGTGGACAGCCTAAAGCTGGTTAAAGCCAATGTGGCAAAGGCCAGGGCTGAAGATGCGTGCCAGCTGGTGAAAGGTGATTCCTTGGACAGCCTGGTTAGATTATCACGACAAGGCAAGGTGTTTGACATTGTCTTTTCTGATCCACCCTACAACAAAGGAATTAACGAAAGAGTAGTACAGACTCTGCTTAAATATCCTCTTTTAAAGCCACAAGGTCTTTTAGTGTTGGAACATTCCTTGGAAGAAGAGCCCAGGACTTATCTTCCCGCAGCTTGGGAGGTCCGGACGGAAAAATACGGGGACACGAAAATTTCGCTAATATTGTGGAAATAAAAAGCATTTTCTGATATAATGTTATGGAACTATAGATATAGCCCAGTGGCTTAGGAGGATAACGTGCGTAGAGCGGTTTGTCCGGGAAGTTTTGATCCTGTGACGTTAGGACACTTAGATATTTTTGAACGAGCAAGCTTAATGTTTGATGAGGTAATCATCAGCGTGTTTGTTAATCCTACCAAGGATAAGGCTATGTTCACCATGGAAGAAAGAGTGAACATGATTAAAAAAGCCACCAAGCATATACCAAATGTGAGGGTAACCAGTTTTTCAGGGCTACTTAATGATTTTTGCAAACAGCAGCAGGCCAACTTTATTATTCGTGGCTTGAGAGCTTTCTCGGATTTCGAGTACGAATTCCAGAGAGCCTTGTTGATTAAGAAAATCAATAAAGAGCTGGAGACGGTTTTTATTATGACTAATGCCCAATATTCTTATTTAAGCTCTTCCAGTGTAAGGGAGTTAGCCTACTTCGACGGGCAAATTGCAGGACTTGTGCCTGCTTGCATAGAAGAAGATATACAGAATATTTTAGCAAAAGTAAAGTCCAAAAAGATTAAGAAGGAGAAAGGTTGATAACCATGGAATTAGACAAGATCTTGGATGAAATTGAAAGTATCATAATGGAGGCTACTAAGATTCCCTTGATCAATAAAATCTTAATTGATGAGGGTGAGATTTCCACGGCTATGGATAAATTAAGAGCCGCAGTGCCTCTGGAAGTAAAAAGAGCTCACGACCTGTTAGAAGAACAAAAAGACATTATAGATAAATCCAGAACTGAAGCAGACCATATCGTTGAGCAGGCTAAAGCTGAAGGCGATCGCCTGGTTGAATTGGCCAAGGCAGAAGCTGAGCGCCTGGTTCGCCAGGAAGAAGTTGTGAAGGCTGCTGAGGAAAAAGCCAACAGCATCATTGAGACTACTCAACAATATGATAGAGATATGAGAGCTGCTGCAGATGCTTATGCTGATAAGTTGCATAAGGAATCCATGCAATATGCTTCTGATGTGTTCTCTTATTTGGAAGAGAATCTTACCAGAACCCTTTCTGCTGTTAAGGATAACGGCGATGCCTTAAGAGGTAGCGACGAGAACGCCAACAAACAGATTGAGAAGAAATAACAAAAAGTAAAATCCACCCCTTGGGGTGGATTTTTTTTGCGACAGGAGGGTAGGTAACTCTTCCCCTTCTGTCTTATTTTAAGTAATGTGGCCTTACCAAATAATCTCTATTGTAGCCGGTACCGCTCTTAAGTAGGTCATACAAATTGGTGGCGGCCAGATCGGTGGCAAGCTCTGCCCGAAAAGCGGCTGGTTTGTCGTTGAACTCATTTTTATGGAGTTTCGTGATAAGGGGCAAGGTGGCAGTAGTTTTCATCGTCTTTAAGAGTTGTCTGCCAGTATCTGTAAAACCAAGAACTCTTAGATATTGGGGTGACAGTTTTCTTGTCGTGGCAAAGGGAACTGCCGGGGAGGAGATGAGCAGTTGATAACACAGTCTCCTTAGTCTGGTAAGTGGATAGCGCTTGCTTTTCAGCACAGCGAGAAAATCCGGGTAATTTGTGGCTTTTATAGCCTCTAAGAACTTGTTTTCCAGGCCTTCAGAGCAATCTGAATGCTTTGCTATCTCCTCGGCCGTGAGCTTGCTTATGGTGTGTTTTAAAAGCAAATAAAAAATTTCTGCATGGTCAATAAAGGGTTCCTGGCTAAGCAGGCCTGGCAGGAGAGCTAATACCTGGGGAGGAAAACCGGCAGCAGCTTGAGCAGACAAGCCTTTGGTACTTAATTCCTGGCGTAAGGCTTGGGCGCTGGGCAAGGTTCCTCCCAGCTCGACTTCTTTATAGCCTGCCCCCTGGCGCATGATGGGATAGGGCAGCGGTCCATTTTTCAACTTGCTTAAGGCTTGGTAATAGGACAGAGCCAAAATGTTATTAGGCTCCTGCAAGAGTTTCTGTGCCTCCGGATACTGGGCGGTGACATGGGCCGCTACGGCAGCTCCATAGGTCATGCCCTTACTTAAATAGGGGGCTAATTTAGTTTTGGTGAGTTTTATCCCGGCAATTTGGGCCAAAAGCTCCGGATGAGGGGTTTCGCAGCCAAATACCACATGGCTGACGACACCGGTAGCGGCTAAAAGCTCTATGCCACCCTTGCCGAAGCTTTCGCTGCTACGCAAGGCATAAATGACAGGCAGCTCCAGCACCAGGTCTACACCGCCTGCTAAAGCCAGCTGGGTTCTTTGCCATTTATCAAAGTAGGCAGCTTCGCCACGCTGGGTAAAATTGCCACTCATGACAGCGACTACTGCAGTAGCACCTAAAGCTTTTTTGGCAGTATTTATTTGGTAGGCATGGCCCTTGTGAAAGGGATTGTATTCGGCGACGATGCCGATAACCTTGGCTTTGCTCATTTTTTCTATCCTTTGGGGAAAATTTTTATTTTACAATTTTCCAATAATTTGATAATATACTATAGTATACAATAATATGGTCGAATTGTGACCTTGATTTTAAAAATAGGAGGCATTTTTATGAAGATTTTGGTTGTAAATTGTGGTAGTTCTTCCATTAAGTATCAAGTAATTGATATGAGCAACGAATCTGTTATTGCTAAGGGCTTGGTAGAGCGCATTGGCATTGAGGGCTCTATTTTGACTCATACCCCTACCGGCAAAGACAAAGTGAAGCTGCCTAGCAGCATTCCTAACCATGTAGTAGGCGTACAAAAGGTTTTGGATGCTTTAGTAAATCCTACTTACGGCGTATTGAAATCTCTTGATGAAATCGACGCTGTAGGCCATAGAGTAGTACATGGTGGTGAAATTTACAGCGAGTCCGTACTTATTGGACCGAAAGAAATTAAGATTTTTGAAGCATTGAGTGATATGGCTCCTTTGCACAACCCACCCAATATTGCCGGTATTAAGGCTTGTCAAAAATTAATGCCCAATATTCCTCATGTAGCAGTATTTGATACCGCTTTCCATCAAACTATGCCTCCTGTAGCATATATGTACGGTATTAAATATGAAGATTATGAATCCTTCGGTATTCGTCGTTATGGTTTCCACGGCACTTCTCATAAGTATGTTTCTGAGAGAGCTGCTGCTATTTTGAACAAACCTTTGGATCAACTTCGCACCATTACTTGCCATTTGGGCAACGGTGCCAGCATTACTGCTGTAAAGAACGGCAAGTCTGTTGATACCTCCATGGGTTATACTCCGCTAGCCGGTGAACTGATGGGAACGCGTTGCGGTGATATTGATCCTGCTATCGTTTCTGTTTTGGGTGAGAGAAAGAAACTCTCCTATACTCAAGTTGATAAATATTTAAACAAGGAATGCGGTGTACTTGGTATTTCCGGTATTTCCAGCGACTTCCGCGATTTGGAAGTAGCTGAAAAGGAAGGCAACGAAAGAGCTAAGCTGGCTCTGGACATGTTCTGCTATCAAGTAAGAAAGTTCATTGGTTCCTATGTAGCTGCTATGGGCGGCGTTGATGATATTGTGTTTACTGCCGGTGTTGGCGAAAACGATATTAACACTCGTGCCAGAGTCTGCAAGGGTTTGGAATTCCTGGGTGTACACATCGATCCTGAGCGCAACAACGTAAAAGGCAAGGAAACTATCATTAGTACTGAAGACTCTCCCGTAAAGGTTCTTCTTATTCCTACTAACGAGGAATTGGCCATTGCCAGAGATGCTAACAGGATTGCTTTAGAAGTTGCTAAGAAATAAGCCATAGCAAGTACTTTTGCTTGACAAAGGGCTTAAGCATCGTTATAATGTAACGGTTGGTGTAATATGCTTAAATTAAATGTAGCAGAGATTAAAAAAAATTTGGTAGGGGAAAGCTCTTTTCAGTTTTCTCTCAGGCCCAAGGAATTGGGACTTTCTCAGGAAGAACTGCCTGTGGTAGGAAATATTGAGGTAGAAGGCACCATTAGCAACGGAGGAGACGTGATTTTGCTCCATGCGAAGCTTGCCGCCACGGTACGACGTCAATGTGCCCGATGCTTGAAGGAGTTTGAAGGCCCGACGGAGACTGTGATAGACGAAAGATACTATCCTGCGACTGCGGAGAATTTGCCTGAGGATGCTCAGATTTATCAGTTTGATATAGTTGATATTTCAGAAGCTTTGCGAGAGGGACTTTTACTGGCAGAGCCGGTAAAAGTACTATGTAAAGCTGATTGTAAGGGCTTGTGCCCTAAATGCGGAGCTGACCTAAACGTGGAGGAATGCCGCTGTGACAAACGCAGCATTGATCCAAGATTAGCAGCCCTGGAAGCATTATTACCGAGAAATTGAGAGATTTGTAGTAGGAGGTGTATTTGAGAAATGGCAGTACCAAAGAGGAAAATGTCTAAAGCTCGTCGCGATTCCAGACGTGCAAATTGGAAACTAGCTGCTCCCGGTTTAGTGGAATGTCCACAATGCCATGAGCTGAAGAAGCCTCATCATGTTTGCCCTGAATGTGGTTACTATGATGGCAAAGAAGTTGTTAAAAAAGACGAAGAATAATGAAAAAAGATAGGAACTACGGTTCCTATCTTTTTTTTTGCATTTTGTTGTATAATAAAGTAGATGTTGTTTGTCATATTTGCGTTTAAAGAGGGGTAATTTAAATGCGAAAAATATTTTTACTTACGGCTTTTCTTGCTTGTCTGTTCAGTGTCAGCTTTAGTACCACACCGGCGCAAGCGGTAAACAAGGGTCCGGAAGAAATAAAGGTTGGTGTTTATAATAATTCTAACTATGCCTATCAGGATGAGCACGGCGTTTGGCGGGGCATGGATATTGAGTGTATGCTCAGCGTTGCCCAGCGTGCCGGGTTTAAAGCTGTTTTCATAGATTCTGCCACTGATCCGGATTTCTTAGGGAATCTGGATAAAGGTGTTTATGATATTGTGGCAGATGTGGCCAAGACTACCCAAAGGGAACAGCAGTACTCTTTTTCGGATACAGTACAAGGCTTGGCCAGTAGTACAATGGCTGTACGTTCCAATGATGATCGTTGGCAATATGGTGACATAAATCAGCTTTCTCAAATGAAGATTGGTGTCATTGCCTCTTATTTCATCAACGCATCGTTTAGAGCATGGTGTATAGATCGTGGAATTACGCCTACCATTGTGGAATATACGGATATTGACAGCTTGTCCAAGGCGTTAGAGACGGGGGAAATAGATGCGGAAATCTATACAGCTCTGTTTGAAAAAGAAGGCAAGGCCAAGTTTAGAACTATTCTTAGCTTCCTGCCTAGGGAATATTATTTTGCCTTTCGCAAGAAAGATAAGAGCCTAAAGAACCGTTTTGATAGTGCCATGTCCCAGATTCTTGCTGAGAACCCTTATTATCTTGATGACCTGAGAAAAAAGTACGACGAACAATTTATCTATAAGACCTTGTACTTTACTGCGGCCGATAAGCAGTATCTAGAGGGTAAGCCTGTCATAAAAGTAGCAGCTATAGCAGATACGGCTCCTTATTTTGCCCAAAAAGAGGAGGGCGTCTACCGCGGTATTATTCCTGAGTACTTTAAGCTGCTGGGGGAAAAGACCGGACTGAAGTTCCAGTTTGTGGTATATAACACTTACGAAGAGGCTTTAAAAGGTGTAACGATTAACGAAGTCGATGTGCTCAGTTGTTATACCGGCGGGCTAATTAACGCCAATGAAGACAATATGGTACTAACTAGCAATTACATAGATGCGGGCAATATGATTATTACTAAGGTAGAAAATAACATTATCCAACCAGGTTCAGTGGGATTATGGACCTTATACCTTGCACCTAATGTCAGAGCACGTGGTATGGAATTGGCCAAGGCCGAAGTAAAGTTTTATAAAAATGCCAAAGCCTGTTTAGCAGCTTTGGATAATAATCAGGTAGAATCTGCTGTTTTTAGCTTGCCGGTAGCCACCTGGTTGTTGGATCAGACCACTTCTTCAAAGTATGTGGTAAGACCTCTGCCCAGCTTTAACACAGAAATTTGCATGGCCATGAAGTCCGGCAACAAGAACTTGTTCTCTATCTTGAACAAGGGTATTATGGTCACTAGTAACAGCATGAGCAGTATTCTTGCCAGTGCAATTCAGCCGGAAAATACCTGGCGTACCTTTATTGCCAGACTTTCACCCACGGCTATTGTGATAAGTACCAGTATCCTGTTACTCTTGGTGGCTGTTTTGGGTTGGCTGTTGGTTATGCTTAATCGGAGGCAGAAAGAAAGAACAACAGTGCTGGCTGCTCAGGCAGAAACTGAAAAACAAAGAATTAGAGTGGAAGCTTTACAAAAGAATGCCGAAGAGCATAACAGGTTCTTTGCCAATATCAGTCATGATATGCGGACACCTCTTAATGCTATTCTGGGCTTTTCGGCCCTGGCTAAAAACGAAACCAGGCAGGATGTTTTACATGACTATCTGCAGAAGATTCATACTTCCGGCCAATTGTTGCTGGATTTGGTGAATGATACCCTGACCATGTCCAAGCTAAAAAGTGACAAGCTGGAGATTAAGCTGGAACCGGTAAAACTTGATGAAGAAAACTTTTTTAAGCCGGTTTTATCCGCTATTCAATCTATGGCTAAGGATAAACAGATTACCTTTAAGGTGGACTATTCCGGTGTTTTGCAGCGCCATGTTTTTGCTGACAGATTAATTTTGCAGAAGATTTTGCTGAATCTTTTGACCAATGCTATTAAATATACGCCCATGGGGGGCCATGTTACGGTATGTTTCAGCAATGAAAAGGCCGCTGATGGCGGTATCGATAGCCTTATCTCCGTACAAGATGATGGTATTGGCATCTCTCAGGATTTCCAAAAAATGATTTTTGAGCCCTTTGCCCAGGAAAAAAGGACAGGCTATGATAACCAAGGTACCGGTTTGGGCTTGGCCATTGTTAAACAGATGGTGGAGCTGCTGGGTGGCACGGTTACTGTAGAGAGCGTTAAGAATCAGGGGAGTACCTTTACCGTGCGACTCCGGTTGCAGACCGTGGACAAGGATATAGTGCTGCCTGCCCATGCTGAGGAGGTACAGGTGGATATTACAGGTCTGTCCGGGCACAAGATTTTGCTGTGTGAGGATAACGCCCTGAATCGGGAAATTGCCAATATTTTATTAAAGTCCAAGGGAATTCAGGTTTATGTTGCTGAAAATGGTCGTTTGGGTGTGGATATTTTTGCCAGTAACCCTGTGGGCACCTTTAATGCCATTCTTATGGATTTACGCATGCCGGTGTTGGATGGCTTTGAAGCAACCAGAGAAATAAGGGAGCTGGGCAAAGAGGACAGTAAGACCATTCCTATTATTGCCATGACCGCGGATGCCTTTGAGGACGACGTACAAAAATGTTTAGAAATCGGCATGAACGATCATATTGCTAAGCCTGTGGAACCTAAAGTACTTTTTGCTACTTTAGCTAAATACTTGCGCTAAAACGTAGACTTACCAATTGGGGACGGTACCAACTGGTAAATCCATTTACCAGTTGGTACCGTCCCCAATTGGTAAATGTGAGATGAAGTGGGAAGGTATCTTTTGTCTCAGATTCCACAATATGTTGTGGAACGGGAAAATTTTACTTGCAATTTATTGTTTGAGGCTTTATAATAACAACAGCTATTAAGACTTGGTACTAAAAGGTGATGGCAATGAGCGCCCTGACTAAAAAGCAGGCTAGACATCAACGCCTGCAACAAGAACTGGAAAAGAATCCCTTCCTGACCGATGAGCATTTGGCTGACATACTGGAAGTAAGTATACAGACCATTCGCTTGGATCGGTTAGCTTTAGGTGTTCCTGAGCTTAGAGAGAGAACCAAGCATATGGCGGTGGAGGCTCAAGAGAAACTGCAGGCAATAACCAGCGAAGATATTGTAGGACAGCTGATTGACTTAGAGATAGGCAAGAACGGTATTTCTATGATGCAGGTTACGCCGGAAATGGTGCTGCAAAAGACAGGAGTGGCCCGAGGGCACTTTATGTTTGCCCAGGCCAATTCGTTAGCTTTGGCTGTTATTGATGCTCCGGCAGCGTTGACAGGCATAGCTAACATAAAATATAAGATACCGGTGTATAGCGGCGCCAATTTAGTGGCAAGAGCTGAAGTGGTCCGTAAGATTGACAACAAATATACTATCTGGGTCAAAACCAGAAATAATAATCAAGAAGTATTTAGAGCAAAATTTTTAATTGTTTCCTTGCCAGCGGAAAGGAAGAACAATGATGAAGATAGCCATTGATGTAATGGGGACTGATTTTGGGCCCGGTGAGATTATAAAAGGTGCTTTGCAGGCTGCAGACGAATATGGTTGCCAGGTAGTGCTGGTAGGCCAGGAGGCAGTGGTTAAAGAAGAACTGACAAAGCAAGGCCGTGCCGATAGCAAGCTTGTTGTTATTCAAAACGCTACCGAGGTAATTGAGATGAGCGATCATCCCGGCGTGAGCGTTAAAAAGAAAAAGGATGCTTCTATTGTAGTTGCTACCAAGCTTTTGCGCCAAGGTGAATGTGATGCCCTGGTGTCTGCAGGAAGTACCGGTGCGGCAGTTGCTGCTGCCTTGTTTGGGTTGGGGAGGATAAAAGGTATCGAAAGGCCTTCTATAGCGACCACCATTCCCAATATTAAGGGTGCCACCGTGCTACTGGATTCCGGTGCCAAGGTAGATGCCAAGCCTGAGCAGATGGTGCAGGGTGCTATTATGGGATCAATCTTTGCAGAGCTTATTTTAGGTATTGATAACCCCAGAGTGGGACTTCTAAATATAGGCGAGGAGGAAACCAAGGGCAATGAACAAGCTTTGGCTACTTATCCTTTGCTGAAAGCAGAAAAAAATATTAATTTCATCGGCAATGTGGAAGGCAGAGATATTAATGCCGGCACAGTAGATGTAGTGGTGTGTGATGGTTTTGTGGGTAATGTGGTTTTAAAAACTTTGGAAGGTCTGGCACTGGCTATTATGACTCTTTTAAAAGACACAGTTTTCAACACGGGACTGACTACGAAGCTGGGTGCTCTGTTGATGAAACCGGCTCTTACAAAGCTTTTTAAGAAAATAGATGCTTCTGAATATGGTGGCGCACCTCTTTTGGGGGTGGAAGCACCTTTTATCATTTGTCATGGCAGCTCTAAAGCTAAATCCATTAAGAATGCGGTGCGAGTAGCCATTGAAATGACGGAAAAAGATATGGTCGGTAGGATTGGTAAAGAGATTCTGCATGACGAAGAAAACGGAGGATTTTAAGGTTAATGGCAAATATCAGCGTAGGTTTTCTTGGTGTGGGATGCTACATTCCCGAAAAAGTTATCACCAATAAGGATTTGGAAAAAATGGTGGATACCACCGATGAATGGATATTAGAAAGAAGCGGTATTAAGGAAAGACATGTTGCTGCCCCGGAGCAAGCGACCTCTGATCTGGCCATTATTGCAGCTAATAATGCTATGAAGGATGCTGGCATTACAGCTGATCAGCTTGATTTGATTATTGTTGCTACTGAATCTCCGGATACCAAGTTTCCGTCTACTGCTTGCATTTTGCAAGACAAGCTGGGAGCTACCCACGCCGCTGCTTTTGATCTAGGCGCAGGCTGCACAGGCTTTGTTTATTCTGCCATTGTAGCTAGCCAGATGATTGCTACAGGTTTATACAAATATGTTTTAGTGGTAGGGGCTGAGGCTCTGTCCCGTATTTTGAACTGGCATGACAGAAACACCTGCATCCTCTTTGGTGATGGCGCAGGAGCAGCTGTTATGGGGCCGGTGGAAGATGGCTACGGTATCAGAGCCGTGGATATGGGTGCAGAGGGCAGCGGTGGCAAGTATTTGAATATGCCGGCCGGCGGTTCCAGGCGTCCTGCTTCTCACGAAACTGTAGACAACATGGAACATTTCATTCACATGAATGGCAAGGAAGTATTTAAATTTGCTATTAAAGTAATGGGACGTAGTTCTTCCAAGGTAATAGAAAAGGCAGGCCTGAAAAATGAGGATATCGACCTTTTGATTCCCCATCAAGCCAATATCAGAATTATCGATTCTGCAGCCAAGAGATTGGGTCTTCCTGTAGAGAAGGTTATGATTAATATTGAAAAATATGGTAATACTTCTGCCGCTTGTATTCCTATTGCTATGACTGAGGCACAGGCAGCAGGCAGATTGCATAAAGGTGATAACGTTGTTTTGGTAGGTTTTGGCGCCGGACTTACCTGGGCCTCAATTCTATTAAAATGGAACAAATAAGGAGGAAACGAAATGAGTAAGACAGCTTTTGTATTCCCCGGTCAAGGTTCCCAGACCGTCGGCATGATGAAAGAATTTTATGATAACTACCCTGTAGTAAAGGATTTATTTAAGGAAGCAGACGATGCTTTGGGCTTCTCCCTGACCAATTTGATTTTTCAAGGACCGGAAGAAGATTTAAAGCTGACTGCTAATACCCAGCCTGCTATTTTGACCTGCAGCATTGCTGCTTATAAGGTTATGCAGGAAAAAGGTTTAAAAGCAGACGTGGCAGCAGGCCATAGCCTGGGTGAATATTCCGCTTTGGTGGCAGCAGAGGCAATCAGCTTCAGCGATGCTGTAAGAACAGTTCGCAAACGTGGCCAATTCATGCAGGAAGCTGTTCCTGTAGGTGAGGGTGCTATGGCAGCTATTATTGCCCTGGCTACTGAAAAGATTGAAGAGATTTGCGCTAAGGTAACTAAAGAAGTTGGTCAGCCTGTTCAAGCGGTTAACTTTAATTGCCCCGGTCAGATCGTTATTGCAGGAGCTACCAAGGCAGTAGAAGAGGCTTGCAACGAGCTGAAAGAAGCAGGCGCTAAACGTGCTATTATGCTTCCTGTCAGTGCTCCTTTCCATAGTGTCTTGATGCAACCGGCAGCAGATAAGCTGGCAGTAGAGCTGGAAAAGGTAACCTTCCATGATGCTAAGCTTCCTGTTTATGCCAACGTAACCGCCAAGCCTGAAACCAGCGCTGCTGAAATTAAACAGCTGTTGGTAAAACAGGCTGCCAGCCCTGTGCTTTGGCAACATACCGTAGAAAACATGATTGCTGATGGTGTGAAGAATTTTGTTGAAGTAGGACCAGGCAAGGTACTGACCGGTTTTGTGAAGAAAATCAATAGAGATTTCGTAGGACAAAATGTCGAAGACCAAGCCAGCCTTGAAAAAACTATTGCTTATTTACAGGAGGTTAGATAAAATGACTTTAGATGGTAAAGTTGCATTAGTCACCGGAGCTTCACGAGGTATTGGTAGAGCAATTGCCCTTACTTTGGCTAAAGCAGGTGCAGATGTGGCCATTAATTTTGCCGGCAACGTGGCTGCTGCTGAAGAAGTAGCCAAAGAAATTACTGCTATGGGCCGCAAGGCAATTTTGGTACAGGGCAGTGTTGCTGAAACAGTGGTTGCTCAGGAAATTATTGACAAGGTACTTGCCGAGCTTGGCAAAATTGATATTTTGGTGAACAACGCAGGTATTACCAGAGATGGTCTGCTGATGCGCATGAAAGAAGAAGATTGGGATGCAGTTTTGACTACCAACTTAAAGGGTGTTTTTAACTGCACTAAAGCTGCTATAAAACCGATGATGAAACAAAGATCCGGATGCATTATTAACATGGCTTCTGTAGTGGGAGAGATGGGTAATGCAGGACAGGCTAACTATGCTGCCGCTAAAGCCGGTGTCATTGGTTTCACCAAATCCATAGCTAAGGAAGTAGCATCTCGTGGTATTAGGGCTAATGCCGTAGCACCCGGATTTATTGCTACTGATATGACGAAGGTTCTTCCTGATAAGGTGCAGGAAGAAATGGCTAAGACTATTCCTTTGGGAAGACAGGGTCAGCCTCAAGATATTGCCAACGCAGTTTTGTTTTTGGTTTCTGACGAAGCTGCTTATATAACCGGCCAGGTATTAAATGTGGACGGTGGCATGGTAATGTGAGTTTATTCACTTAGAACACATTGAAAGGGGGTGAAGTGAGATGAGCGAACAAAGTACTTTCGAGAAAGTTAAGGCTATCACCGTGGAACAATTAAGCGTTGCTCCTGATGATGTAAAGATGGAATCCACTTTTATTGATGATTTAGGTGCTGATTCTTTGGATATTGTGGAATTAATCATGGCTTTTGAAGAGGAGTTCAATACTGAAATCCCCGATGAAGTTGCTGAGAAGATTCGTACTGTCAAAGATGCAGTGGAATTATTGGATAAAAAATAATTCTTAGAATATGCGGAAAGTCCCTTCGGGGGCTTTCCGATTTATCCAAATCGTTTTTCCTGAAATGGGGGATATTTGTTGAATTTACCAGTGCTGAAAATAGGAGAAAAAACTGCTTCAGTGCCCATAGTGCAAGGTGGTATGGCCATCCGGTTGTCTACAGCCCGTTTAGCAGGTGCTGTAGCTAATGAGGGTGGAGTGGGCCTTGTTGCTGCCTCTGGGTTGCCCTTTGACCAATTGCGGACAGAAATAAGACTTGCCAGAAAACTTTCCAATGGACATGGACTTATTGGCATTAATGCCATGGTTGCCGCACATGAATTTAAAGGATTAATCACCACAGCAGCGCAAGAGCATGTAGATCTGATCGTGGCAGGCGCCGGATTTTCAAGAGATATGTTTGCAGTGGGCAGAGAGTATAACGTGCCCATTGTCCCTATCGTTTCCTATGCCAAGTTGGCGAAGATTTCCGAGAAAATGGGAGCTAGCGCCATCGTAGTAGAAGGCACAGAGGCCGGCGGACATCTTGGTACACAGAGATCCATAAAGGATATTCTGCCTGAGATTGTAGCCGTTGTGAAGATTCCTGTTATTGCTGCCGGGGGAGCTATTACCGGCGAAGATGTTGCTGAATTGTTCAAGCTGGGAGCCAGTGGTGTTCAGATGGGTAGTAGATTTGCTGCCAGTGAGGAATCCAATGGGGCACCGAACTTAAAGGAATTGTATTTAAGAATGAATAAGGAAGATGTGGTACAGATTGATAGTCCTGTAGGCTTTAAAGGCAGGGCTGTGCTTACACCGTTTTCTAAATCTGTGATGGAGGGTCATCCTTTGAAGCCCACCCAATGTGACAGCTGTCTGAAGCATTGCTCCAGAAGCTTTTGTATCATTAGGGCTCTGACCAGGGCGCAACAAGGTGACTTGGAAACAGGCTTGGTATTTACCGGTGCCAACATGTGGAAGATAAAAGAAATTTTGTCAGTTCACGAGATATTTACCAGATTAAAAGCAACGCTTGCTCAAATTTAATGGAGAGGTGATTTTTTTGAAAAGACGTGTTGTAGTTACAGGCTTGGGAGCTATTACTCCTATTGGTAATAGTGTAGATGAATTTTGGCAAAATTTGACAGCCGGCAAATCAGGTATTGGTTTAATCACTCAATTTGATACCACCGGTTTTGATTGCAAGATTGCCGGAGAAGTCAAGGACTTTGATTTTTCTAAATATGGCGATAAAAAAGCAGCTAAGAGAATGGATAAGGTTACCCAATTTGCTGTCGCTGCAGCTAAACAAGCTATTGACGATGCTAAATTGGATATGACCAAGGAAGATGCTGCTCGTGTGGGCGTTTGTGCCGGCACAGGTATCGGCGGTATCCAAACCTTCCTGGAGCAATCCTTGAAGTACGGCGAAAAGGGACCGGGTCATATCAGTCCTTTCTTTATTCCTATGGAAATTCCCAATATGCCTGCTGCGCAAATTGCTATTGCCAATGGTATGAAGGGACCCAACACTGCTATCGTTACAGCTTGTGCTACCGGCACCAACTGCATCGGTGATGCACTGCGCACTATTCAATATGGCGAAGCAGATGTGATGGTTGCCGGCGGTACTGAGGCAGCTATTACTCCTATTGCTATTGCGGGTTTTGATAATATGAAGGCTCTGTCTCGCAATAACGAGCATCCGGAAAAAGCTTCTTGTCCTTTTGATAAGAAGAGAAGCGGTTTCGTTATGGGCGAAGGCGCCGGCATTGTTGTGCTGGAGGAATTGGAGCATGCTAAAAAGCGTGGTGCTCATATATATGCTGAATTAGTTGGCTTTGCCATGAACTGTGATGCTTACCATATCACCGCTCCGGATCCCAGTGGCGAAATGCCTTCTGAGGTTATGGTGCAGGCTATTAAAGATGCAGGCTTGACTCCTGATGATATTGATTATGTTAATGCTCATGGTACGTCCACTCATAGAAATGATTTGAACGAAACCTTGGCTTGCAAGAAGATTTTTGGTGAGAGAGCTAAACAAGTGCCTATCAGCTCCAATAAGTCCATGACCGGACATTTGTTGGGAGCTGCCGGTGGTGTAGAAGCAGTAGCAACTATTCTTACCATTACTAACGACTTGATTCCACCTACCATTAACTATGAAGATGTAGATACTGAAGAAGGTTTGGATTTGGACTACGTTCCTAACGTAGCTCGCAAGCAAGTAGTAAAGGCTGCTATATCCAACAACTTTGGTTTTGGCGGCCATAACGCTTCCATCGTTTTCAAAAAATATACGGAATAAAAGGCGGTAGGGCGGATGAATAAGAAGCGGAAGGAAGCTTTGCTGAAGCTTTGCAAAGACTTACCGATGAATTTTTCTTCCCTGGAACTTTTAGATACAGCCTTAACCCATACTTCCTACGCTTATGAAGCCAAATCACGTCATTTGACTCATAATCAACGATTGGAATTCTTAGGGGATTCCGTCCTAAGCTTGGTGGTTAGTACTTATATTTACAATAAGTTTAAGTCCAAAGACGAAGGCGAGTTATCCAAACTGAGGGCTTTTCTGGTTTGCGAGGGTACTTTGGCACAGTTGGCCAAAGGCATTAACCTGGGCGATTATTTATTGCTGGGCAAAGGAGAGCTGAATGTGGACGGCGAGGACAATCCCTCCATTTTGGCAGATGCTTTTGAGGCAGTAGTAGGCGCTTGCTATCTAGACCAAGGCTTTGTGGCAGCTAGTGAGCTGTTGGATAAATTGCTCTTAAGTAAAATAAAGGAACTAACCAAGTATGGTTTCGACCTGGATTATAAAACTAGATTTCAGGAAGAGATTCAAAAGAATGGACCGGCTGAAATTGCTTATGTAGAATTGGATAGCAAAGGTCCTGCTCATGCTCGTACCTTTGTGATGAGCTTGCTGGTCAACGGTAAGGAATGTGGCCGAGGTCAAGGCCATAGCAAAAAAGAGGCAGAACAACAAGCTGCCCATAAAGCATTAGAAAAGATACAATTAGAAATATTACCAAAAGACAGCTGATTTCAGCTGTCTTTTTTTTGAATGTGCCACGGTGACGGTCTTTTTGGCACGTTTTGTGCCAGGGGGACAGACCTTTTGACCATAGGGAAAGGTGTGGTAGAAAAGAGACCGTACCTCCTGTCCCACTCTGTTATGTTTTGTGCTATAATACTTTTATCTTATTCTAGGAGTGTGAAATATGAAACCGGTAAAAATATTCATCGCTATGCTGATAATATGCACTTGGGTGGCAGGGTGTTCTTTCCTGGATAGTAAGAAGCAGGCGGATGCACCCAAAATACCAACCTATTCCGGGTGGACCACGGTGAAACTGAAAGAAATAGGCACCATGCAAATACCTGCAACTTTGGAGGTGCAATCTGCTGATTATCTGAAGAAACTGGAAGAAAGTGTTAAAAATGAGCCTGAAAAGCTGGCTAAACTGCAAAAGGAAAATGCTATGGGGCTCAGCTTTAATAATATAGTTTGTCAGACCAAGGGCATTAATGCCACGGGGAAGGAACCTGGCAAAGAAGAAAAGTTTGCTAAAGTGGTATTTAGCATTATCCCTGTACAGACGAAGGTGCCTACCTATGGCAAGCCGGTAGGACTTAATGAGGCGCAAATTAAAGAATTTGGTGATATCACGAAGGAAAGCATTATGAAAAATAATGAGTTCTTAGGGACTAAACTAAAGTTCCTTAAATGGGTGCCGATGAAGAGTGAAATAGTTAATGGCGCAGAGTGTCTCCATATTGCCTATGAGCGGCAGTTGGGCAACGAGCCTTCTGTTTTAGTTGACAGATATATATTCTTTGATAAGGATAGGCTTTATACCTTCGAAACAGCTTATCGTAGCACGGAGAAGGATTACTGGCGTGGCAAGGATCAGGATATCAGCAATATTGTAAACACCATAAATATTAGTGCAAAGCAAGGTCAGAAGTAGCGTCGGGCTGTTGACTGCAAAGTCTGTAGGTTGGTTAATTAACCAGCTTTACAGACTTTCTTTTTTAGGTGTTTTATCTTATAATAAATGAGGTAATTATTTTTAGTTTTTTTGGAGGCCTGTACATGAAAAAAATTGATACTGACAGCATCAATACGTTACGCTTTTTATCTATTGACCAAATCCAAAAGGCAAAATCCGGTCATCCGGGCTTACCTTTGGGCACAGCACCCTTGATGTACACTATTTGGGACAGATTTATGCAATATAATTCCCAAAATCCCCATTGGCTGAACAGGGATAGGTTTGTTTTATCTCCCGGCCATGGTAGTGCCTTGTTATATGCCATGTTGTACTTAAATGGCTATGGCCTGACGATGGAGGATCTTAAAAACTTCCGGCAGTGGGGTTCTAAGACCCCCGGTCATCCTGAGTACGGTGTGACTGAAGGAGTGGATTTATCTACAGGTCCTTTGGGACATGGTTTTGCTATGGCTGTTGGTCTGGCTATGGCTGAGGAAATGCTGGCTAAGAAATATAACAAAAAGGGTTACAAGATAATCAATCATTACACCTATGGCATTACTTCCGATGGTGACCAAATGGAAGGCGTCAGCTCTGAAGCAGCTTCCTTGGCAGGAACCTTGGGCCTGGGGAAGTTAATATTCCTTTATGATGATAATCATATTACCATTGAGGGCAATACCAATGGTACTTTTACGGAAGATGTTGGAGCAAGGTTTAAAGCCTATGGCTGGCAGGTTTTGCGGGTAAGTAACGCTGAAGATGTTGAGGAAATAGCTAAGGCTATTAAAGAAGCCCAAAAGGACACTAAACATCCTTCTTTGATTATTGTTCCCACGCATATCGGTTATGGTAGTCCTAAACAGGACTCGGCCAGTTCTCATGGCGAGCCTTTGGGTGTGGAAAATGTTGCAGCTACTAAAGTTAAAGCAGGCTGGGATCCTGAGAAGTTTTTCTACGTGCCCACTGCCGTACAAAAACACTTTGACGCTAAGGCAGCAGCTGCCAGAAAAAAAGCAGAAGCTTGGGAAAAAATGTATCAGGCTTATGTTAAGGCGTATCCTGAACTAGCTGCAGAGCTTGCGACTGCAGTAGAAGGCAAAACCAAAGTCTCCGTTCCGGCCTTGGCTAAACTATTTGTAGGCAAAGAAGCTATGGCGACCAGAGAAGCATCCGGTAATGTTCTGCAGGAGCTGAGCAAGGCCATAACATCCCTGGTAGGTGGCAGTGCTGACTTGGGACCTTCCAACAAAACGGCCATGAAGGCTTATCCTTACTTTTCTAAAGACGAAGTAGATGGTAGAAATATTCACTTTGGTATCAGAGAGCATGCCATGGGCTGTATCGTTAATGGTTTAACACTCCATGGAGGTTTGACTGCTTTTGGTGCAACCTTTGAAGTCTTTGCTGATTTCCTAAGACCTGCCGTGAGAATGGCAGGCCTGATGAAGATTGGTAGTGTCTTTGTCCTGACCCACGACAGCATTTGTGTAGGCGAAGATGGTCCTACTCATCAGCCTGTTGAACAAACTATGAGTTTGCGGCTTATTCCCAATGTTTCTGTCATCAGACCTGCTGATGCCTTGGAAACTGCTGTAGCTTGGAAATTGGCCATTGAAAATAAAAAACAACCTACCTGCCTTGTTTTGACCAGGCAGAAATTGCCGGTTTTACATGACTATGAAAAGGTTATTTTGAAAGATGCTGCCAAGGGTGGCTATGTCTTAAGTCCTGCCCAGGGCAAACCTAAAGCAATTTTGCTAGCTACAGGCAGTGAGGTAAGCCTGGCACTGGCGGCTCAAAAAGCTTTGGTTGCTAAGGGTGTGTCGGTGAGTGTTGTGTCCATGCCTTCCTGGGATAAATTTGATAAACAAAGCGCAGCGTATAAAGAAAACGTTTTGCCCAAGGATGTAGCTAAGATTGCTATTGAAGCAGGTATTTCTCTAGGCTGGAGCAAATACACAGGTAGTGATGACAGAGTAATCGGCATTAATCGTTTTGGTTCCTCTGCACCCGGGCCTGTGGTTTATGAGAAATATGGCTTTACTGTAAAACACATTGAACAAGTAGTTGCAAAAATAAAATAATGAAGCAGAGGGAGCTACCAACTAAAAGGCGGTAGCTCTTTTACAAGAATACCAAGGGAATCCATCATTAGGGATAAACCAAGAAAAATTTACCGGTTGGTACCGTCCCCGATTGGTAAACCAAGAAAAATTTACCAGTTGGTACCGTCCCCGATTGGTAAATATTAAAGGAGGAACAACAATGCAACATCTACTAACTATCGCAGGGTCTGATTCATCCGGTGGTGCCGGCATTCAGGCCGATTTAAAAACTTTTGCAGCTCATGGTTGTTTCGGCATGAGTGTTATTACTGCAGTTACGGCACAAAATACCGTGGGTGTAACAAAAATTCAGAATATTGATGCTGATATTGTAGCTGCTCAATTAGATGCAGTTTTTACTGACATCAGAGTTGATGCTGTAAAGATTGGTATGGTTTCACAGGTGCCCATTATCAAAATAATTGCAGAAAAACTCAGACAATATAAGCCGCCTATTATAGTTTTGGATACAGTCATGGTTTCCAAAAGTGGTTTTGATTTGCTGGAGCCTTCTGCTTGTGCAACTTTGATTAAAGAGCTTTTACCGTTGGCAACCTTGGTGACACCGAATCTGCCTGAAGCGGAAAAGATTGTAGGGTACAAGGTGGAAAATAAGGAGACTATGGTAAAAGCAGGCAAGGACATTTTGGCCATGGGTCCCAAGGCCGTTTTAATCAAGGGTGGTCATTTGACAGAAACTGCCGATGATTATCTTCAGTTGCCTGATGAAGGTATTTGGTATAAGAAGGAAAGAATTGCTACTAAAAATACCCATGGTACCGGTTGCACCTTGTCTTCTTCCTTGGCTGCTAATTTGGCCAAAGGTATGAGTCTCAAGGAGGCTGTTAAGGCCAGCAAGGAGTACGTGACCCTGGCTATTGAACATGCTTTGGCAATCGGGCATGGTTGTGGGCCTACTCACCACTTTGTAGAGATGTTTAAGAAAGCAGGTTTGGAGTAATGAAAGCATTTGTAGAGGAAATGTCATCTTTGCGGGATGTAATTAAAAACAAGAAACCTTTAATTCATCATATAACCAACTATGTTACGGCAGGCTTCTGTGCTGATATGGCTTTGGCAGTGGGTGCCAGTCCAGTTATGGCAGATGCGATTGAAGAAATGGCGGAGATGACAGGTAAGGCTAATGCTCTGGTTATTAATATTGGCACTATAAACGCTACAAAATATGCATCCATGTTAAAGTCTCAGGAGGTAGCAAAAACTAAACATCTACCGGTGGTTTTAGATCCGGTAGGTGCTATGGCCACGGCTTATCGGCTGCAAGTTGCCATGGAGCTGGCAACCAGAGGTGTTAGTATCATAAAAGGTAACTACGCTGAGTGTTTTGCGCTGTTGAGCAAAGAAGCCAAGGGCAAGGGAGTAGATTCCGATCTGCCGGTAGATTTGGCACCGGAACAATTGGCAAAAAACTTGGCACAGCAGTACAATTGCGTGGTAGCAGTGACCGGTGTCCAAGATGCAATCAGTGATGGTACGAAAACTATATTGGCTAAGAATGGGGATGCCATGCTGGGCAATATTACCGGAGCAGGTTGCATGACTGGTACTTTAATTGGCGCAGCTGCAGGTGTCACGACGAATTATCTGGCAGCTGCAGTATTTGGCATTAGTCTTATGAATGAGGCAGCAGAAAAGGCAGTACAAACTTGCCATGGTCCCGGCTCTTTTAAGGCACAGCTCATGGATCAGGTTTATCAAATGTCAGCTAATGCTTTAGCTGCAGCTTTTAGAGGAGAAGAAAAATGAAACCGGTTATAGATTATTCTTTGTATTTGGTAACAGATAGACACTATTTAAAGGGCAGAGATTTTTATGCCTGTTTGGAAGAGGCCTTAAAGGGTGGTATTACCCTGGTGCAGCTTCGTGAAAAAATGGCTGATGAGGCAGAATTTGTTACTATTGGGAAAAAGGTTCTGGCTCTATGTCAGAAATATCACGTGCCGCTGTTGGTTAATGATAATTTGCCGGTGGCTAAAAAGATTGGTGCGGCAGGTGTGCATCTGGGGCAGGACGATCTAAATATGACAGAGGCCAGGCGCTTGCTTGGTCCTGATGCCATTATTGGTATTTCTGCTCATAATGTTGAAGAGGCGCTGCTGGCTGAGCAACAGGGAGCAGATTATTTGGGAGTAGGAGCTATGTATCCCACCGGGAGTAAGGATGATGTAAATGTTATTGGTCTGCAGGCTCTTAGCAAAATTGTGGCTGCAGTAAAAATTCCGGTGGTAGGTATTGGCGGAATCGGTTTAAAAACGTATAATGATGTTAGGAAGGCAGGGGCCGTTGGCTGTGCAATGATCAGCTGTATTTTAGGAGCTGACGATATTACAGGTACGGTTCGGGCCTTGCATAATGACTTGTCCAAATGAGGTAAGCCTGAGGTGGGGTAAATATGGAAACTAAAACAGAAAAATTAGGACGTAAGGCAATTCACAAATTTACCAAATGCATTACGGACCAATTGTTTATTTTTATCCAACACGATGAGGAGCTGCTAAAAGAATATCAGGCAGCAGCTGCTGAGTCTACCAGCCAAGGGGTGAACTCTGCGCTGGGAAAAATGATTACAGAAGCCTATCATTTGGAAAATGTAGGTGTGGAATCTGCACCTAAAAGTAAACTATTGAAAAAATATACCAGGCATACGGTTATCAGTAATCGGAAAAAAGGTATTACTGACGACGTGCCGGAGATGTTTAAGGGTGGCGACTTGTTTGCTGCTCATAGTAAGGCTAAGCCCAAACGCAAGGTGAAGAGAAAATCTTCTCCCACCAAGAAATTGGCCAGTGACATAGTAGAAACACAATTGTTTGAATTAGAATAAGATTATCAGCATCTGTCAAGTAAAAATGCTTGACAGATGTTTCTTTATATAGTAGAATAAACGTCGGTGATAAAAATGGCAGAAGTTGATTTTGAAAAAAGGGTAAGATTTGGTAATCTTTATGGTATATATGGCGGTTTATTAACTGCGAAACAGCAAGAGATAATGAAACAATATTTCTACGAGGATTTATCCTTGGGAGAAATTGCTGAAGCGGGTGGTACCAGTCGCCAGGCCGTGTATGATTTGCTCAAAAGAGTGGAAGTCACTCTGGAGAAATACGAAGAACAATTGCATCTGCTGAAGAAGGCAGAGGAACAGCAATTTAAAATAAGGGCCGCCATAAAGCTTTTGGAAAATTATCTGGCAGACACCAGTCCTGAAATTCGACTTAAAGAAGTTGACAGGATTTTACATACCTTAGAGAACGAAAGTAGGTAGGAAGATGGCTTTTGAGAATTTAACTGACAAGTTAACAGCTGCCATCAAAAAGATTCGTGGCAACAAAACCGTATCAGAGGAGGATTTACGTTCCACGTTACGGGAGGTTCGCCTGGCTCTTTTAGAAGCAGATGTTAATTTTAAAGTGGTTAAAGAGTTCGTGGCCAAGGTCAAGGAACGAGCTCAGGGACAGCAGGTTGAGGCAAATCTGACAGCCGGACAGCAGATTGTAAAAATCGTTCATGAAGAATTGATTAATCTGTTGGGCGGACAGCAAAGTAAGCTTACCGTGTCAGCAAATCCTCCCACTATTATTATGCTGATAGGACTGCAGGGCGCAGGTAAAACTACTACTGCTGCCAAGCTGGCCAACAACTTGCGCAAGGGTGGCAAGAAACCTTTGCTGGTAGCAGGAGATGTGTATCGTCCCGCCGCTATTACCCAGCTGGAGGTTTTAGGTAAGCAATTGGATATTCCGGTTTTCTCCCTGGGAGATCAAGTTTCTCCGGTGGAAATTGCGAAGCAATCCTTAGCACGTGCTAATGCTCTACTGTGCGATACTGTTATTATCGATACTGCCGGTAGATTGCATATAGATGAAGCTTTAATGACAGAATTACAAAACATTAAGGCGGCAGTAAATCCACAGGAAATTCTCCTGGTGGTTGACGCTATGACAGGTCAGGATGCTGTGAATGTAGCAGATGCTTTCAACAAGGCTTTAGCTATTACAGGCTTGGTAGTGACCAAGCTGGATGGTGATGCCAGAGGCGGTGCTATTCTTTCTGTGAAGGCAGTTACCGGGTGCCCGGTAAAGCTGGTAGGTATGGGCGAGAAGCTGGATGCTTTGGAGCCGTTCTATCCGGACAGAATGGCGTCCAGAATCCTGGGCATGGGCGATGTGCTTTCCCTGATTGAAAAAGCACAGGAAGCCATCAGCCTGGAAGATGCCAAGAAGATGGCTGAAACCATGAAGGCCAATGCTTTTACCCTGGATATGTTCCTGGAACAGATGCAGCAGGTAAAGAAAATGGGTTCCCTGGAATCCATACTTAGCATGATTCCGGGCATGGGCAAGATCAGCAAGCAACTGGAAGGTGCTGAGCTGGATGGCAAGGAAATGAAGCACATCGAGGCCATCATCCGCTCCATGACTCCTCATGAACGAAGAGATACCAAGATTATCAATGGTTCTCGCCGTAAACGTATTGCGGAGGGAGCAGGCTTGAGGGTACAGGATGTGAACAGACTGATTAAACAGTTTGAAGAAAGCAAGAAAATGATGAAGCTGATGCAAGGCAAAAACAAGTACGCAAGAAAAGGCAATTTTAAAATGCCTTTCATGCAATAGATTTTAAAGACAGCAATTTAAGGAGGTGAAATTAATGGCAGTTAAAATTCGTTTAAGACGTATGGGTGCAACAAAGAGTCCTTTTTATCGTATCGTTGTAGCTGATGAGCGCGCATCTCGCGATGGTCGTTTCATTGAGTCTATTGGTACATATGATTCCTTGGCAAAGCCTGCAGTTGTTAAAATTGATGAAGAAAAGGCTTTGGCTTGGATGGCTAAAGGCGCACAACCTACTGATACTGTACGCTCCATGTTCAGCAAGCAAGGTTTGATGGCTAAAGCAGCAGAAGCTAAGACAGCAAAGAAATAAGGAGGGGTTAGTATGAAAGAGATAGTTGAAATTATTGCTAAATCTATCGTTAGTAATCCCGCAGAAGTTCATGTTGATGAAGAGAGAACAGGTACTACTGTTACTTTGAAGCTACATGTAGCTCCTGAAGATATGGGTAAGGTTATTGGTAAGCAGGGCCGTATTGCCAAGGCTATTCGTGTTGTATTGAAAGCTGCTGCCACCCGTGAAAATGTAAAAGTGATTGTGGATATTGGCTAAGAAGGATGGTATGACATGGATAAAATGGTTGTGAAAGTTCCTGTTACTATCAAAGCGAAAGTTACAGAAAGCTTAAAAGCTAAACTTGTAGCCACCCTTAAAGAAAATGTGCAACAAGCTAATATGGGGATGGAACAATTCGAGTTTGATGTTAAACGCGCCATTAATGAACAAGCCAACGTCAACGAAGCAGGTCTGAATGCTCTGCAACAAGATATTGAAGTAGAGCGTCAAAAAAGACTGGCAGCTAAAGCAGACGTAGAGGCTCAACTAAAAAGAGCAGAAAAACTGGAGCTGGGCAGTGAAATTGGCCATGGCCAAATTGAACGCACAGTAGAGGTTGAAGTTGGCTCTGACTTAGAGGAACTGATGGGTGCTGAAATCGTCGTAGAAGATGGCAAGATTATTGCTTTTAGGGCGTAATTATGAAATCAAAAATTGTGATTGGCAAAATTGTCGCCCCGCATGGTGTGCGGGGCGAGTTTCGCATTATGCCCCTAACGGATAATCCGAAACAATATGCAAGCATGAAAACACTGTGTTTGACAGATGGCAAAACTTTAACTGTGGAAAGCATCCGCTTTCATAAAAATATGGTGCTGGCTAAAACCAGGGAGGTTACTTCCATGGATGAGGCTGAGCTGCTCCGTAACAAGGAGATTGTTATTGCCAGAGAGGATTTGCCTCCCTTGCAGGCAGGGCATTTTTACGTGGCTGACATTATTGGCTTTCAGGTAGTGTCTCCGCAAGGAGAGCTGCTGGGTACGCTGAAGGATGTTATTACGCCCGGCAAGACGGATGTTTTTGTAGTTACTACCACTGCCAATAAAGAAATTATGGTAGTGGCGATAGATAGTAATATAAAGTCAATTGATATGGCCGAGAAGAAAATTATAGCGGTATTACCTGAATGGGTGTAATAGAATGAAATTTATTTTTCTTACATTATTTCCGGAGCTGATTCAAGAAGCTGTGCAAGTGAGTATTATCGGTAGGGCGATAAAGGCAGGACTGCTTACCGTGGAGTGCATTAATCCCCGGGACTATACCAGGGACAAGCACAGAAGCGTAGATGATACGCCCTGTGGTGGTGGCCTGGGTATGGTTTTAAAACCGGAGCCTTTTCTGCTGGCTTTGGCAGATGCTAAAAAAATAGCACCGGAGGCTTTGACGATTGCTCTTACGCCAGGTGGCAGTCTGCTTACGCAGAAAACCGTGGTGGCTTTAGCCAAAAGTACTCAGAATATAATTTTCCTTTGTGGTCATTACGAAGGTTTTGACCGCAGGATTTTGGACCAGGCAGATAGGGAGCTTTCTATTGGTGACTATGTGCTGACCGGTGGAGAATTACCGGCTTTGGTTATTTTGGATGCTGTAGCCAGGTATATCCCGGGTGTTTTGGGTAAAGAGGGAAGCACTGACGAAGAATCTTTTAGCGACGGGCTTTTAGAGTATCCTCAGTATACTCGTCCCGTTGTGTATAAAGGACAAAAAGTACCTGATGTGCTGCTTTCCGGTGATCACGTCATTATCAAAAAGTGGCGCCGCAGGGAAGCTTTAAAGGCGACTTTGCAGGTAAGGCCTGAGCTTTTAAGCAAGGCTAACCTTTCTTTAGAGGATGCAGAACTACTCAGTGAAATTTTCACGGAAAACAAGGCGAAAAAGCATGAGTAATTTGTTTTTGGGACTAGTCCATTATCCCATTTATAATAAAAATATGGAGGTTATTGCTACGGCAGTAACCAATTATGATATTCATGATATTGCCAGAACGGCTAGAACCTATGATGTGGAAAGATATTATTTAATCCATCCACTTAAGGTACAGGCGGACATCATCAAAAAGGTGACGGATTACTGGCAGCATGGCTATGGCAGGGAATACAACCCTGATCGTAATGAAGCTTTAGAGCATGTTTATTACATGCCTGATATTGCTGCGGCTATTAAGGATATTGAAGAACTGACCGGCAAGAAGCCTTTAACGGTGACTACGGATGCCAGGACCTATCCTAATACAGTCAGCTATCAGCATGTAAGAAATCTGTTGGAAACAGGAGATAGACCAATCTTCCTTCTGTTGGGAACAGGTTTTGGTCTGGAAAAGGATACCATGGCTGCTTTTGATCTTATCCTGGAGCCCATTTGGGGGCCTAGTGGTTATAACCATTTGTGTGTCCGCAGTGCAGCTGCCATCATGCTGGACAGGCTGGCTTCCAGGCCTTGTAAATAATGGCAAAAAGCCTTGCATAGGCTTTTATATTGTGTTATAATACATCGTATGCAAAAACGGGCGGTCCGCTGTTAGTCGTAGGGACTAGACAAGAACGTCTTGGATTCTAGGAGGAAAAATATGAATACTATTGAAGCTATTGAAAAAGAACAACTTCGTACTGACATTCCTGAGTTTGGCCCGGGCGATACCTTAAAGGTATATGTAAAAGTCGTAGAAGGAACAAGAGAACGTGTACAGTTATTCGAAGGTATGTGCATCTCCAGAAGTGGTGGTGGACTGCGTGAAATGTTTACTGTACGTCGTATTGCTTCCGGTGTTGGTGTAGAGAGAACTTTCCCTGTACATTCTCCAAGACTGGACAAGATTACAGTAGTACATCGTGGTATTGTACGTAGGGCTAAGTTATATTACTTACGTAGGTTAACCGGTAAAGCAGCTCGTATTAGAGAACGTCGCTAATCGGAATCTAAAGGGGACTGTTTCGACAGTCTCCTTTTTTTATCTAAAGGAGTAAAAATGTCAGAGCAAAAAGAGAAGACTTCTTGGCAGGACACAGTCAGCGATTGGTTGATTTCCATTATTGTTGCTGTTGTCTTAGCCTTTGGTATCCGTACCTTTATTGTGGAGCCATATTTGGTTTCCGGACCTTCTATGATGCCTACGCTGCTGGATAGGGAAAGACTTATCGTCAATAAGTTTGTTTATTACACCAGGGAGCCTAAGAAGGGCGAGGTAATTGTATTTAAATATCCCAGTGACACCAGACGGGATTTTATCAAGAGGGTAATTGCAGTAGGCGGCGACACAGTGGAAATTGTGGATGGCCACACTATTGTTAATGGTAAGGAAATTAAGGAAGCTTATATCAAGGAACCTTTCCATACCAATTATAGAAAAACGGTTATTCCTGCTGACCATGTTTTCGTCATGGGAGATAATAGGAATAATTCAGAAGACAGCAGATTTAAAGATGTAGGCTTTGTTAACTTGTCTTTGATTAAAGGCAAGGCCAGCGTTATTTTCTGGCCGGTTAGTCAGGCTAGGTCTCTGCCTTAAGGAGAAGCGATGGAACTTAAAATACAATGGTTTCCCGGGCATATGACCAAGGCGAAGCGGATGATGGAAGAGAATCTGAAGCTGGTAGATGTGGTGGTGGAAATGCTGGATGCCCGTATTCCTAAATCCAGCTCTAATCCTATGTTGCTTAAAATGATTGGCGCAAAGCCAAAGGTGATAGCCTTAAATAAGACTGATATGGCTGACCCTAATGCGACGAAGGCCTGGCTGGAATTATTTAAAAGCAAGAATATGGCTGCTATGTCTGTGGATTGTGCTACCGGTAAAGGCGTGAAGGCACTTTTTGAAGCAGTGAAGGTTGCAGCTGCACCTGTGACGGCCAGATGGCTGAGGAGAGGCGTGCGCAACAGAGCCATACGGGTCATGATTGTAGGTGTGCCCAATGTGGGTAAGTCTACGCTGATCAACAGAGTTATTGGGAAAAATAAAGTAGCTGCCCAGGATAAGCCGGGAGTGACCAGAGGACCCCAGTGGATTACTATTGCCAAAGGCCTGGAGCTTTTGGATACGCCGGGTGTTTTATGGCCCAAGTTTGATGACCCGGAAATTGGTTTTAATTTAGCGATTACCGGTGCTGTCAAGGAAGAAGTCTTTGACAAAGTTACAGCTACGGAGATGCTTATTACCAGGTTGCATGATGAGTATCCCCAGAGCTTGGCAGAAAAATATAATATTGTGGTAGAAGACACAGATAATGCTTTACGCCTGTTTGAAAAAATCGCACAGGCTCGTGGTTGTCTAAGATCAGGTGGAGTTACTGATACAGATAAGGTTGTTAATATGGTGCTACGAGACTTTAAGACAGGTAAGCTGGGGGCTTTTACCTTAGAGCCTGCTCATAAAGTTTAATAGGACCGTAAGGTCCTATTTTTTTGAGGTGAACAATGAATATCAACGAAATTAGAGAAGTTTTGGCTATGGATCCTTCGGAGGAAATCCTGGCTGAATTTGCTAAAGATAAAAGAGCCGGAGTGCAAAAGCTTTTGGCTAGCCACGCCAAGGCACAGGCTGCCAGGGTGCGGGAACAGGAACGCTTTGAGAAAATGCTTAGCGAAGAGCAGGCCTTTTGGCAGGCCGGAATGCACTATATTGCCGGCTGCGATGAGGCAGGCAGGGGACCCTTGGCAGGTCCTTTGGTTGTAGCAGGGGTTATTTTGCCGGAGGATATTTTTATTAGTGGTTTAAATGATTCTAAACAGGTTAGCGCGAAGAAGCGGGATAGTCTCTATACGGAAATAATGGAAAGGGCACTGGGTATTACTGTGGCGATTGTTAGTCCTGCTACTATTGACAGGCTGAATATTTACGAGGCTACCAAAGAAGCTATGATACATTGTTTAACAGGTTTTAAGCTGGCTCCGGAGGTGGCGCTGATTGATGCAATGCCTTTGCAAATACCTTTTATGCACTGCAAGTCAATTATTCATGGTGACGCTAAAAGTGCTTCGATTGCAGCGGCTTCCATTATCGCCAAGGTTACCAGGGATAGAATCATGGTAGAGCTGGATAAGAAATTCCCGGAATATGGTTTTGCCGGTCACAAAGGCTATGGCAGTGAAAAACACATGGAGGCGATTGCAGAACATGGTGCCTCTATTTGGCATAGGCGCAGCTATGAGCCGATTAAAGATATGAATCTCAAGACTCCCTTAGGGGAGGCAGAACATACGGATAGTTTTAAAATATTAAAATAGAAAGGAGCAACCTGGTGGATTTACGAAAAACCTTCGGTCACTGGGGAGAAGAACAAGCAGCTAAGTATCTGCTAAAAAAGGGGTACAGCATAGTTGCTCAGAACTACCGCTGTCGTAACGGGGAAATTGATTTGATTGTGTCCAAGGCCAAGGTGCTGGTTTTCGTGGAAGTGAAAGCCAGAAAAACTTTGGCCTTTGGTGTGCCTGCTGCAGCCGTTACCAGACGAAAGCAAGCGAAGCTGCGGGCCACAGCCTGGCATTACCTGGGTAATTGCCGGGAACATTATCTGTGGATTCGTTTTGATGTTATTGAAATCTACTATCTCAACCAACAATTGACCATTAACCATTTGATAAATTGCTTCTAAAATTCGCAGCAAGGTGGGATGAGCATGTACGCAAAAACATTCGGACAAACTATTTGTGGTATCTACGGTATAGAGATTATTGTAGAGGTTGATGTAGCCAATGGCTTACCTGGTTTTGAAATAGTGGGACTTCCTGATACAGCAGTAAGAGAGTCCCGGGAAAGAGTTAAGGCTGCTATTAAAAATTCCGGCTTTCGTTTTCCGCCTACCAAGGTGGTGGTAAACCTGGCACCGGCAGATTTAAAGAAGGATGGCTCCGGGCTGGATTTACCAATTGCCATAGGTATTCTTTCAGCCACCAGGCAAATAGAGGCTCAGGAGGCCACTGAGGCTGTATACGTAGGAGAATTGGCCTTAGATGGCTCCTTAAGAGGTATTAATGGCGTTTTGCCCATGATTTTGGGAGCGCAGGAAAAAGGTAGACGCTATATCTATATTCCCTGGGATAATGCCGCGGAAGGACAGGTGGTGGACGACATCAAGGTCTATGCACCCAAGACTTTGGCAGAAGTAGCCAATCATTTTATTAACGGTGAAGCTATTACGGTGTGTAGAAAAGTAAGCGGGCAAGAAAACATAAGAAAAAATTATGCTGTAGATTTTAGTGAAGTAGAAGGACAGCTTATTGCTAAAAGAGCCTTAGAAATAGCGGCAGCAGGTGGGCATAATGTGCTGATGGTAGGTGCTCCCGGAGCCGGGAAAACCATGCTGGCTAGAAGGCTGCCAACGATTTTGCCCAATATGAGTGAAGCAGAAAAGCTGGAGGTTTCCAAAATTTACAGCGTGGCAGGACTTTTAAATAAGCGCCAAGGCTTAATAACAGAAAGACCCTTTCGCACGCCGCACCATACTGTATCGCAGAATGCTCTGGTAGGCGGGGGCAGATTGCCACGCCCGGGCGAGGTGACTCTCAGCCACAACGGAGTTCTGTTTTTAGATGAATTCCCGGAATTTTCTCGCAGTGCCTTGGAGGTATTGCGCCAACCCATGGAGGATGGCTTTGTGACTATTAGCAGAGTACAGGCCAGTTTAACTTTCCCGGCCGGTTTTATCTTGGTGGCTGCGCAAAACCCCTGTCCCTGTGGCTATTATGGCGAGTCCGATGGAGTACATGAGTGCTGTTGCAGCATGGGCGATTTGGAAAGATACCGCAAAAAAATATCAGGACCATTACTGGACAGAATTGATTTACAGGTTTATGTGCCACGTTTAAACTACAGAGATTTAAAATTAAAAACAAATGGAGAAACCTCTGCTCTTATTCGTCAACGTGTTATAGCCGCACGGAATATTCAATTAGAACGCTTAAAGCAAGAAAAATTAAATTGCAATAGCGCTATGGGACACAGGGAAATTATTAAATATTGCCATTTGACTACCGCAGCGGAACACCTGTTGGAAAAATACTATGCAACCCTTGGCCTTAGCGCCAGAAGCCATGATCGTATCATTAAAGTCGCCCAGACCATTGCCGATTTGTCAAAAGCGGCTTGTATTGATACCGTCCATTTAGCGGAGGCCATACAATTACGAACCAAGGAATAATTTACCAGTTGGTACCGTCCCCAAATGGTAAGTTTAGATTTATAACAAGAATTTTATTGACAAGGTAAAATAAGCAAACTATCATAAAGATGTAAGTGCATTGTTTTTATGGGAACAAAAAACAAAGGAGGCAGTTTATGATGACCAACAGATTTACGAAAAAGATTCTTTGTATGGCGTTTTCAGTAGTTTTGGCAGTTGGTGTAGCATCACCGGTTTTTGCGCAAGCAGTTTCTAAGGATAAGCCAGTTATAGGTATATCCTGGAAGAGTAACACGCAAAATTATGCAGCTTTTAAAAAGGTGATTGAACTGGCAGGTGGTGTGCCTGTAGAGCTTAAGCAGGTCTCCAGCAAGGCAGTGGAGTATGATAAGACAGGTGCAGTTGCTGCTAAGGACTTAGAACCGTCCGGTATGTTGAAACAAAAATATGCAGATGTGATTAAAAGCAGAAAATATGCTAAAACAAATGTAGCAGAGGTACTTAAGGGTGTTGATGCAGTATTCTTTACGGGTGGCGAAGATGTTAGCCCTACCTTGTTTAACGTTCCCGAGAAAGAGGCCAATAAGGGCGAAGGCATTAATGCTACCAGAGATATTTCCGATTATACTTTGATGGCTTATTGTATGGACAAGAATATTCCGACTTTTGCTGTTTGCCGTGGTGAACAGGTTATGGGTATTGTTGCCGGATGTAAATTCATGCAAGATATTCCTATCTACTATGCTAGTAAAGGCGCTGTGTATCATGACACACACAGAATGCCGGTAGGCGTAAAAAATAGAACTTATGCACGTCACGATGTAGAAATTACCAATACCAAGTCTCATTTATATGACATAGTTGGTGCAAATTCTCTTGCTAATGTTTCTTCTTGGCACCATCAAGCTATTGCAGATATTAAGGGAACCGAGCTTGTCCAAACTGCTAGAACAATTAAAGATGGCGTAGAAATTATTGAAGGTATTGAAAATCCTCATAAGACCTTCTGCGTGGGTGTTCAGTTCCATCCTGAAAATGATTGCAAGCTAGTTTTGGTAGAGGGTAAAACCTCTCCTTGCAATGTTGATGTTTGCCTGAATTTCTTTAAGACTTTGGTTAAATATGCTGCACAAGCAAAGGCTAAATAATTGATTAAAGTAAAATACTATCGAGAAATAATTTTCTCGATAGTATTTTTTTGTTTAATTATTTTTTAAAATTTGTAATCATTATTTCTACATTCCTATTTAATAATTGAGCAAATTAGAATATAATTTAATTAGTAAGATTATATTAAGTGGATGATAAGCGGGGAAAGTATGATATGAAGAAAAAATTATGCTTTTTGGCTGCGTTGTTGCTTCTTATGTATGGCTTGTTCAACTACAATGTTGCTACAACTTTGGCCGAAGAACATCCGGACAATAGTGGCAAACCAAGAACCAGAGTTGGCGTGATTGCGCTTAAGGACTATGCGGAAAAGGACATGGATGGTGATTATAGCGGTGTAAATGTAGAATACGCCTATAAAATTGCCCAGTATGCCAACCTGAATATAGAGATTGTGCTGTACCAAAGTGGCAAAACAGCTTTGGAAGACTTGGACACTGGTCGTATAGATCTTATGTGCAATGTAGTGAAAACGCCTGCCAGAGAAGGAAAATACCTGTTTACGGAACAGCCGGTAGGCCGTTTGGCTATGTGTGTGTTTGTACGGGACCAAGAGGATCGTTTTTCTTTTGGCAATAACAAGCAATTTGCCAACATGACCTTTGGTACCGAGCAGGTCAGTACAGTTGGCAGTTATTTTACCAAGTTTTGCAGCATTTATGGTGTTACTCCCAAAATAAAAACTTTTCCAAACTTAGCGCAGGTGAAGGCTGCCCTGGAGGCAGGAGAAATCGATGCGGGACTTTATGGGTCTCCGGAGGTGGAGGGCTATCGTACGATTCAGAATTTTGCGCCGATTCCTTATTATTTCATTTGTCGTGCTACTGAAATAAAGCTTAAAAATCAAGTAGATGAAGCTATGGCTAATATTCTGGCGGAGGATAGCATTTATTACGACCGCTTGGTGCAAAAATATACTACTGCCAATTTCACCACGACTATGCTTACCAATGAAGAGAAGGCTTATATTGCTTCGCATCCCCAGCTGGTTGTAGCGGTGCTGGATGATGATGCTCCCTATCATTCCGAGAAATATGCAGCTAAGCACAAGGGTATAATTCCCAGCTTCTATACGAAGCTTGCGCAGCTTACTGACTTTAATATTGTTTATAAGCACTGCAAAACTAATGAAGAAGCTATTCAGGCTGTTTTAAAGGGTGAGGCTGATGTAGTTGGCCTTTATGCCAATGGACAGATTTCGGCAGCTACTTCAGGCTTGCGGCTCACCAGGCCCTACGATACAGTGGATACTGTATTGGTAACCAAAGCCGATATGGGCATCAACGAATTACATCGTTTGGCCATTAAGGAACGTAGTAAAAAGATACTGGAAACAAGCGCCAAAAATCTTTCTCATGTGGAGCTGACGAGGTATGAGACGGTAATGGCTTGCTTTGAGGCACTGAGTAATAAAAAAGTTGATGGTATTATTTGCGGTATGCCCTCCGCTACCTGGTTGGTAAACCAAAGTCCGCTGGCTACTTATAAAATTACTACCTTAGATGCCAAAGCCATAGATTTATGCGGTGCCACTGCCTATGAAAATCAGTTGTTATGTTCAATTTTAAGCAAGGCAATAAGTGCAACGTCCATTAGTTTTAATGAAATAGTGACTGATAATACCTTGCCGGAAGATAATTGGCAAACCTCGCTGGCTAAAATTCCGGCTACCTGGATTGTTGCTCTCACGCTGGTCTTGCTTTGCCTAATTCTTGGTCTGGTTTATTCGTTAATTAATTTGCGACATCGTCAAAAGGAAAAAGATGCCATCAACCTGGCCAAGCAGGAAACGGAATTGCGCAAAGTGGAAGTAGCCTCCATGATGAAGGCTATCGAAGAAAAAAATTCTTTTTTCTCTAATATCAGCCATGATATGCGCACTCCTTTAAATGCTATTTTAGGTTTTACCAGAATGGCGCAAAAGGATGATATTACCAAAGAAGAACAGCAAGCATATCTTTCCAAGGTGGAAGCATCAGGTGATTTGTTGCTGGATTTAATTAATGATACGCTTACCATTTCCAAGGCCAACAGTGACAAGCTGTTGCTTCGTCCTGAGCCGGTAAAGGTTTCGGAATTATTTGATGCCATCGTCGTACCAATTGCCCATAATGCAGCCAACAAAAAGATTACTTTTCTGCCAGACCGCAGCAGAACTACGGACAGAACTATCTTGGCAGATAAGCTTAGCATAAAAAAGATTTTCTTAAATCTTTTGTCCAATGCCATTAAATATACGCCTGAGGGTGGGCATGTATGGTTTTCACTCTACGATGAAACTAATGACAGCGGGCAAATAGCCTTAGTAGTAAGTGTCAAGGATGATGGTATTGGTATTTCCCAAGAATTCCTGCCACATATTTATGAACCTTTTTCCCAGGAACGTCGTACAGGTTATGAATCCATGGGCACAGGGCTGGGCCTGCCTATCGTCAAACGTTTTGTAGACTTGATGGGTGGTACCATAGAAGTACATAGTCAGGAGAATAAAGGCACAGAATTTATTGTTCGCCTTATTCTTCCCATGGCTCCCAACGAAGTAAAAACGAGCCATAGGTCAGATGCTGCACTGAATCTAAAGATTTTGCAGGGTAAACGCATCCTTTTGTGTGAGGATAACAAGCTAAATCAAGAGATTGCCACTGTCTTGTTAAAAGAAAAAGGTATGCTTGTCCAATGTGTTCCTAATGGTCAGGAGGGAGTGGAGACTTTTAGCAACAATGTTCCCAACTTCTTTGCTTTGATTCTTATGGATGTAAATATGCCGGTGCTGGATGGCCTTGCCGCTACCAGGCAGATAAGGGCCCTGGAGCGTCCTGATGCCCAAACCGTTCCTATTATTGCCATGACCGCAGATGCTTTTGAAGAAGACATCGAAAAATGCTTGCAGGCCGGTATGAACGGACACATTGCTAAGCCTGTTTCTCCCAGTATTTTGTATCAAACTATTGGGAAGGCACTGGCGAAATAAAAAAGGGTATTTTCCGGTAGAGCTGTTGCGTGAACAAGCTAAAGAAATTACAAAAAACCGTTTCTCTGTTATCTAACTAGCAGAGAAACGGTTTTTTAGTGTAGTGTTTTCCAAGTGCCTTAAACACGCAAATGAACAAGGCCAGAGTAGTAAGTCTTTGCCAAAGCGCCTGTGAGTATTAGTGGCTATTTAAAGTTCTTGTAGTACATAAAGGCTTGATAAAGGACGATTAAGAGCCAACCAAAAAGGGTAGCGTAACCAATGGCCGGAAGGCCATATTGCGAGGCGTAAAGGTTGGCGAGAATGGCACGAGTAGCAATTTGCAGAGAGGTTCCCCAAAAGACTACACTCATAAAGCCGAAGCCACGGAAAAGGCCCACACAGGAGCTGCCAATGTAGCTTAAAACATAGAGGGGACAGACAGCATGAAGATAATTAACGCCGGCAGAAATGCTGGCTGCTTCATTGCCTAAAAAGAAAACCAAGCCTTTGTCAGCACAGACATAGAGCAGTCCTGCCAAACCTTGACCGAAAATACAAAGCATTAAAGCTCCTTTATAAAAGCCGTGGAAGGCTCTGTCAAATTTTTGAGCACCTCTGTTTTGCGCTACAAAGGTAGAAATGGCAGCGGAACCGCTATTGCCCAATATATTAATAAAGCTCTCCAGACGCGTTGCTGCTGCAAAGCCGGCTATAACAGCAGTACCCAAACTATTGACCGCATTCTGTACGAGAATTTTACCTATATACAGACTGGATTGTTGCAAAGCGGTCATGACGCTATAGGAAATTGTTTCGTGAACTAACTCTTTGTTCCAGACCATGTCAGCTCTGGTGAAAATTAGTTGGGGTAACATCTTTTTTAGATAAAAGAGAAAAATACAGGTAGCAAAGGCTTGTGTGCAGATGGTACCATAAGCGGCACCGGCAATGCCAAAATTTCTGAAGACAATGAAGAAGTAGGAAAAACCACATTTTAAAAATAAGCTGAAAAAAAGAATGATAGCGGACGTTTTGGTATTACCTACAGAGCGTAAAACAGACACGCCGTAATTATAAAGAAAGGTGAAGATCAAGCCAATCAAATAAATCTGTAAATACTTAATGGTTAAAGGAAGCAGGGCATCAGGAGTACTTAGAGCCACTAGGGAGGGCTTCAGAAAAATATAGCCGAAAATTGCCAAAAAGGCTGTTATGCCTACGCCAAAGCAAGTGGATATGAACATTTCCTGACGAAAAAAGACGTAGTGCCTGGCACCATATTCTGCCGCTAAGATAACGGAGGTGCCTATGCAGACGCCTATTAAAATAAAAGTGAAAAGATTAACAAAGGTTTCGGCAATACCCAGTGCCGCAAAGGAATCTGCTGTGGCATATTGGGCAAGGATAAAAGCGTCGATAGTGTTATATAGTTGTTGGATAAAATCACAAACAATTAAGGGCAGGGCAACTTGCAATAATTGTTTTAAGATATTACCTTCGGTCATATCCAGGGTACGTGGCATATTGGTTTCCTTTCATTACAATATTTTATGTCTATAACTATACTAGAAAACTAAATAGTTGAAAAATGCCTATTTTAGCGGTAATATATAAATAAATATTTATATTTACTGCCAACAAAGGACGGTTGCAAATGACCAGACTGGAAATAGAAGCGTTTTTAATGATTGTGAAAATGGGAAGCATTAGCCAGGCAGCTCAGAAGCTGTTTATCACTCAGCCGGCTTTAAGCAGAAGAGTTGCTGCCTTGGAGGAGGAGCTTGGCTATGCTGTCTTCATTAGGGCCAAGGGCATACGTAATGTAGAGCTTACTCCAGCCGGGCAGGCTTTTATTCCTATTGCCCAGCGCTGGATGAGAATATATCAGGAAGCTCTTAGCCTGCAGGAGGTAAATAAGCAGAATCCTCTACGCATAGGTGCGGTTAGTAGCGTGGGCACTTATATCCTGCCTACCGTTTTGCAAGAGTTTTTGGCTTTGCACAAGGCCGGCAGAATAGAATATCGAGACTATCGTTCCGCAGAAGCTTATGAGGCTATCGAAAATGGTGCCGTTGATTTAGCGCTGATTACCGATATTACCTATGATAAAAATGTACAAGCCATGCCTTTGTTTCGAGAAAAGATGGTTTTGATTACAGAAAAAAACAATCCGTTGCCCAATAATATGAAAGCCGAAAATTTAGATGCTGTTAAAGAGGTGCGTCTGCCCTGGTACCCGGAGTATGAGCTGTGGCATGATCATCTTTTTGGCAGTAAGTTACAAATGACTGTGTTCATGGACCAGATGTATATGCTGGAATATTTTTTACTGAAAGCCGGAGCTTGGGCTATCGTACCGGTTACTGCGGCTAATGTTTTAAAGAAAAGAATGGCAGTTAAGGTACTGGAGCTGAAGAATGGACCACCTGACAGATTGGTTTTTTGCTTAAGCACTTATAAAGCACTGGGACAACAGCATGAGCAGTTTCTGCAGTTATTGCTAGAAAATCTGGACAAGGTAAAGGGCGTTACTGTATTTAAGAACGCAATAAGTACTGGTATTAGAAAGTAGAAATGGTTTATAATAAGGACAAGCTTGATTATTGGAGGTAAGCATGCTCATTCTTTTTGTAGCATATTTTATTATAGGTATTACCATAGGAAGTTTTTTAAATGTCTGCATCTACCGTTTGCCTGTTGGCATGTCCATTGTTTCGCCGCCCTCTCGGTGTGGTACCTGTGGTCACAGGCTGGGAGCACTGGATATGATTCCGGTACTTAGTTATATTTTTTTAGGAGGTAAATGTCGGTATTGTCATACTCACTATAGCGCCAGGTATGCTTTGGTAGAATTCTTGACAGGCGTACTTTTTACTTTAGCCGGTTTTTACTATTTGCCCGGTCCTTCCTTGGCACTGGTGTTCCTGTTTACGGCAATCCTGATCGTAATCACTTTTATAGATTTTGACCACCAAATCATTATGAATCGTTTTGTGCTTCTGCTTTTGGTCTTGGGGGCTTTGTATGTAGGCTTTTACACGCAAGCCTATATGTCCGCTTTGGCCGGTATGGTTTTTGCCGGTGGTACCATGCTGGTAATTTATTTTCTAAGCAGAGGTGGCATGGGCGAGGGTGATGTTAAGCTGGCTTTTGCCTTAGGCTTATGGCTGGGCTGGCCTAATGCCACGGTGCTATTGCTTTTAGCTTTTGTTATGGGTGGCGTGGTGGGCATTGTTCTGCTGGCTACCAAGCTTAAAGGGAGAAAAGATCCCATTCCCTTTGGACCCTATTTATGTATAGCAGCTTACCTGACACTACTGTATGGACCCTATATGATATACCGCTATTGGCAGTTTTTTGCTACGAGGTAGGATATTATCTTCTTTTATGTTATAATTATTCTGTGAATTTTATAGGGGGAACACCAAGATGAATATAAAAGCCCTGATTAATCGGGTACTATATCCAAAGCCGGAAAGAGTTTTGGGTATAGATATCAGAGCCGATCGTATTAAAATTGCACAACTCGATATGAAAGCAGACAAAACTCCGGAAGTTACTGATTATGTAATCATGGATTTGCCGGAAAATTTGCGTAATAACGGTTTTGTGGACAATCCTGAAGACATGGGGAACTTTTTGGCAGAGATAATTAATAAGCATGGCTTTTCTACTAAAGAGTGTGTCTTTACCCTGGGAGGAAGAAATGCTTTCGTCAGAGGCATCACCATGCCTCCTATGACAGCTGCCGAATTGTCGCAGGCTGTACTTTGGGATTCTGCTCAGTATGTTCCTTATGAAGCAGATACCTATTATGTGGACCACGCTGTGTATGGCGATATTGATAGTGAGGGCCAGCAGCCGGTGGTTCTTGTTGCTGCGCCTAAAAATATTGTAGATAGCATTGTGAAAATAGCAGAGCAGGTAGAGCTGAATATTTTGCAGATCAGTATTGATGTTCTTGCCGTGTACAGGCTAATCGGAGACGAGATGCAGAATTTTATTCTTTTGGAGTTTGGGCGTACGTATTCTTTGCTGACTATTTTCCAAAAGGGCGCACCGGTGGCTCAGCGTAGCATTCCGGGCGGCACTATTAGTTTTGCCAAAGTAATTGCTGAGAAAATGAACGTTAGTGTTATGGATGCCTTAGAAATTTTACGGGGAGAGAATTTACTCACCGGTTCTGCTATCGAAAACCAAAGTGTTAAAGAGGCTTTGGTTTTAGAAGTGGAAAATGTTGTCAAGGAATGCAGAAGAACTACAGAATATTATATTCTGAACAAGAAGGATGCTTCCTTCAGTAACCTGGTTGTTTGCTGTAATGATATTATTGTTCCCGGTTTAACAGAAACCATGAATGACAGAATCGATATGAAGGTAATCAATTTCAGCGTTTTGGAAAAGATTAATTTTGATTCCAGGTTTGAGAAGAAAAAAGTAGAACAAAGTGCACCTACCTTGGCTGTAGCTATTGGCGCAGCTCTTTCCGGAGGTGACGCCAATGATTAGAATAAACATGTTACCACCGGATAAACGTAAACAAGGCTTTCCGGTGAACAAGCTGCTCTTGTTTATCAGTTATTTCATTTTAGGTGTGACCTTGCTGGCCTGGGGCGTAAGCCTGGCCATGTTTAAATATACGGAAGCCAAGGTTGTCAAAACAGAAGCAGAGCTGTCCAAGCTTTCCCTTTGGCAGCAACGCTATGACTTAAATCAGACTCAGAATTTGGATATTGCCAGACGTGGTAAGCTTGTTAGCGATTTATCCAAGCAAAGAATTGTCTGGAGTGAATTGCTGGGAAATTTAGGAAATGTAACTCCGTATGGTTGCTGGCTTACCAAGGTTGCACAGGATACGAAGAAGTCCGAGAATGTTTCGGTGGAGGGTAGTGCTTTAAAGCTGGATCAAGTTCTTAGCTTTGTACATAATCTTCAGCTGGATCCGCAAGTTACCTCTGTTATTTTGGAAAGCACCGATCAAAAACATTTAAACAATATTCCGGTAATCAATTTTAAAATAACGATTACTAAAAGGGTGGCTACAAAAGATGCTGAAAAACCTAAACCCTGATATTACTGACAACATGAAATATATTTTAGGCCTTTTTGCAGTGATTCTTCTTGCCATTATCTGCACTATCTTTCTCATTGTTCCGTTGAATAGAGATAGGAATGCGCAAGCAAGTAAATTGAATGAAGAAAATAAAAGGCTGGCTGTGTTGCAAACTTTTGCCGGACAAAATCAAAATTATGATGCTCTGGTAAAAATCCAAAATATGAAAGTGGAGGCAGCACATAAAAAAATTCCTGATACTGTCAGTGTAGAAGAATTGTTACATGAATATAATAAAATTGCAGAGGCGACAGGTGTACAATTGTTAGGTATCGCACCGGCCAAGGCTACTAAGGAAGGCACGGCTTTGGCCTTGCCTATTAACGTGAGTTTGCAAGGCGACTATTTCCGTTTAATTACTTTCTTGCAACAAGTCGAGAATGGTGACCGTTTTGTCGTGGTAAAGAGTGCTGACTATGGTGCGCAGGCTTTGGGTGCGGATTTAAAACTGAAAGCTGATTTTGTGGTTTATGCTTTGAAGAAGGTAGAGGGTGCGCCACTGGACAGCACCAAAAAGAATGATGCAGCAGCTGCTAAACAGAGTATTGCTCAACGTAATGCTGCGGTGAAAAAAGCTACTCAATAGAAAATAAAAAATGCTGATGAGCATTGCTCATCAGCATTTTTTTCGTTTAATTATTTCTTTGCAGTTGTCTTTTTTGCAGCGGCTTTTTTAGGAGCGGCCTTTTTAGCAGCAGCCTTTTTAGGAGCAGCTTTTTTAGCAGCAACTTTTTTAGGAGCGGCTTTTTTAGCAGTTGTTTTCTTAGCAGCAACTTTTTTAGGAGCGGCTTTTTTAGCAGTTGTTTTCTTAGCAACAGCCTTTTTAGGAGCGGCCTTCTTAGGAGCAGCAGCCTTCTTAGGAGCGGCTTTCTTAGCAACTTTCTTTACAGCAGCCTTTTTAGGAGCAGCCTTCTTAGCAACTTTTTTTGTTGCAGTTTTCTCTTTCGTTACAACCATTTTTTTGACCTCCTTAAATTTGGGCTCAAGCGCAATAATTGCAAACAAATAATTAACGCCCTTATCTTTGTATATTATAACACTTTTTTTAGTAGGCGCAATATATTTTGGACAAGATTTACAAAATATGTTGACGCTATACAACGTGAAATGAACAAGAGTATCACATTTTTGTGCAAGAAAATTTTGTCAACATTTCTTGCAAAAAAAAATAACAACTAAAGGAGATATTTATCATTTGACAGTAAAAAATCTTTAGTGTATAATAACACACGTTGAAACATTCCCCGATAGCTCAATCGGTAGAGCACTCGGCTGTTAACCGAGTTGTTGTAAGTTCGAGTCTTACTCGGGGAGCCATTAAAAATTTGAGCCGGACTAGCGTCCGGCTCTTTTAGCATAAAGTTGCAATTTGTGTTAGAATAAATATATAAGAACTTTTCTCACAGGGTCGAGGTGTTAACATGTGTAACCTAATAAGGGCTGATCAAGAAAAATGTATTAAGTGTGGAATCTGTGCTACGGTTTGTCCCAGCTGTATTATTGAGATGGGACCAAAGGGGCCTTATGCAATTAGCGAAATGTCTTGCATGTCTTGCGGACATTGCGTATCGGTTTGCCCTAAGGGCGCTTTGATTAATACGCGTTGTCCCATTGATGAGCAAGAGCCCTTGCCCATGGAAACCTTGGATAGCAAAACAGCATTAAATTTTTTACGCATGAGACGGTCCATAAGAAATTTTAAACCGGAATTAGTTCCTGAAGAAAAAATCAGACAGCTTTTGGATGCTGCCAGATACGCGCCTACCGCAGCTAATTCTCAGGGTCTGTACTACCTGGTAATTTCTGATAAAGAAAAAATTCATCAGGTTGCTGAATTAACAGCACAGTGGATGGAGGAAGAAATTGCTGCCAACTCTCCTCGCAAAAGATATTTTGTTAAGGTGCTGCAAGTATATAGAGATAGAAAAGTTGATATCATTGCCCGAAATGGTCAGCAGATGATTTTCGCTTTAGCAAGACGCTTGAATACCACAGGCATTAGCAATTGTGAACAGACCTTTGCTTACGCAGAGCTGTTTGCTCCTACCATTGGTTTGGGTACGACCATTATGGGCTTCATTCAAACCTGTGCTCAGGAAAATTATCAACCGCTGCGTGACTTGTTGGCAATTCCTGTAAAACAAAATATTGTTGGTTGTCTGTTAGTTGGTTATCCTAAATATAAATATCAACGCTTAGTAGATAGACAGCATGTGAAAGTGGAATTCAGATAAACGGTTTTGCCAAGCTCCTCATTATGAGGAGCTTTTTTCTTATACTGATTCTTTTATTTATGCTCTGATATGTTAAAATAGAAGTGTATGATAAGAGGGAGGCAGAAAATGCAAACTTTATATTGCTTACCTTTGGGTGAAACTAAACGTTATGATTTTATTAAAGAGGCTGGCCAATATCCCTATGGCCAGGCTCTTATTGTGGTACCGGGCAGATATTTTAGTAAGGAAGTAAATAAAGCAGGCACGGCCCGTTCTGCTATTATAGATTATCTGCCTAATGAAATTTTACGGCTCAATAACTATGCAGGGAATTTTGTGCGTATTTCCCGCGCTGCGCAGGAAATGCTTGTGCAACAAATTCTCCTGGAGCTGCGGGAGGCAGGCAAGCTTACTTATTTTGCCGGTTTGGTTGACAAGAGTGGATTTACCAAAAGCTTTACAGCTTTCATCGGAGAATTGGCTAGAGGTGAAGTGACAGCTGAGCAATTAAAAATTGCTTTGGAGCATTGGGAAAGAGATGCCAACCTGGCATTGAAGGATCAAGAGGTTGCACTTATCTATGAGACCTATAGCCAACGTTTGCAGGCGAGCACTTTTTATGATGTGGATGGTCTATATCGTTTGGCAATCAATCTGTTGGAGCAGGGGCAGGCAAAGCTGCCTTGGCAAAAATTGTATTTCACGGAGTTCTATCAATTTAACAGCTTACAATTGGAGCTGCTTAAAAGCTTAAGTAAATACTGTGATATTGCGGTAGGATTGTTTTACGATAAAAATAAAGAAACCTTGGCAGAAGCTACCAGACAAGCCTACGAGGATTTAATCGGCCTAGGCTTTACTGCCAGGCAGGAAACAGCTCACGTCAAACGAGCTGCTGATTTACAGCAATTGGTGGATAGCTGGCAGGGTAAAAAGCATCAGCCTATTGTTAATAAAAATATACAGATATTGGAAGCATATAGCTTGGAACAAGAAATGCGCATGGTCTTAACCGGTATTAAGGAGCTGCTTTTGGCCGGTATAAAGCAAGAAGAAATACTTTGTCTGGTTCGCCATCTGGATGATTACAATGGCTTTTCCGATTTATTTACGGAGTATGGTATTCCCACAACCTTGGCAAGGGTAACAAATTTCAGCGGACAATTGTTGCCCGATTTTTTAAATCGTTTGTTTGAGACAGCGTTACTGCCTCAAGATGTCCAGACCTGGCAAAAATTACTGGCTCATCCCTTATGCGGAGAACTGTATGGTGTTAATGGGGAAAAGCTGGAAGAAAGCTACAATGAAAAATTTTTTGCCACGGTGCAGGGTTTAAAACAATTTGCTGAGCAGGACTGTGGTGGAACTAAATTGGCAGAGCTGACTGCTTTGTTGCAAAGCTTGAGCAAGAAACATACGCCGGAGGAATTAAAAGACCTTCTGACTGCAGCCCTGGAAAAGTGGTCCTTGCTAAAGAAGTGGGGAGAAGCCTTCAGCCAGGATAAGCTGACTATGGGTCAGCTGAAAATTTTAGCAGCTTCCCAGCAAGCGGTGGAAGAGCTTTTAGAAAAGTTCCTGCTGGCCTTTGAACAAAGCGGCCTGGCAAACACTAAAATTGGTCTAGGTGATTTTTTGGCTTTTTGGCAGGAACAAAGCAGAGGAATTCTTCTTCCTACACAGGAGGAAAAATCTCATGGCGTGCTGGTTGCTGAAATTGCCAACCTGCAAGGCGTAAATTTCCCTTATGTCTTTTTGCTAGGTATGCGAGAAGGTGTCTTTCCCAGTTTGAAAGCTGAGAACTGGATTTACAACGATGTGGAACGGTTGGATTTATTAAATAAAGCCGGTGTGCCACTTAAAGTCTCGAGTATGGCCATGCACCAGGAGCAATTTTTCTTTGGGGAAGCCTTGGCTATTGCTACCAAAAAGTTAACCTTAAGTTATTTTGCAGACGATGGGGCAGGAGCTTCATCATATTTAGAAAATTTGAAGAGTTATTTTACAGAAGATAGTTTACCTGTTTGCAGCTGGCAGGAGGATGTGTCGAATTGTGCCAGTGTGCAAGCTTTGTTAAAAATATTGGTGCAAAATAAAAAGCTGGCGTCTCAGGATGCAGCCTGGGCTCAAAATTATCTGGGCCGGGATTTTAGCAAGCTGGCAGCTTTAGATATTGGCAGGTGGACGGAGCAGAGTCCTTACAATGGCAACATTGACCGGGAAAGTACCTATAAGGAATTCAGTGCCTCCGCCTTAGATAATTATATCGCTTGTCCTTTTTCCTATTTAGCAGGCAGGGTGTGGCAGACAGCTCCCTGGGCACCGCTTACGGAAGAGGTGGAACCAACGACCAGGGGAGATTTGTTCCATGCTACGGTAGCCAAATTTCTGGGGCGGTATAAACAGAAGAACCTGAATGATTATCCTGAAGAAAAATTGCAACAGCAATTAGCAACTGATTTTAATTTCTTGTATGCTAAATTTTCAGCAGCAGGACAAATTATCCAATCCTCCTTTGCTGATTACGAAAAGAAAAATATGCTGCAAGCTCTGTCCAATTGGCTGACTATGGAACGAGATTACCAAAATCAGGAAACGTTGAATCTGTTGCCCTATTATCTGGAGCAGCCCTTTGGCCGGCAGACGGACAATTCCTGGCCACAGCTGGAGCTGGAGGTAGAGGGTGAAACCATTAAATTCTCCGGGCAGATAGATCGTATTGATTTTGATGGTGTTCATTATATGATTACGGATTACAAGACCGGAGGTTATCCTACCGGGGTAGAACTAAGTAAAGGACAGGCTCTGCAGCTGCCCTTATATGTGTTGGCAGTTGAACAGTTTGCCAAGACACAGGAAGAAAATATTTTAGGAGCAGGTTATTTTTCCTTTAAGGAAGGGAAAAGAAAAGCAGGCGCCTGGCAGCCCACCATGAAGGAGCAGCTGAATTGGTTAAATAGATCCAGAGCACCTGAATTGGCTACGGTACTGCAGACGGCTAAAGCCAGTATTACCCATTGTGTTAAACAGATCAAGGCGGGGGCTTTTCCTGCTAAACCGGCTAAAAAGGCTTGTCCGGCTTATTGTCCCTATGCAGATATTTGTCGTTATCGGTTAAGTGTAGCTACCGAGGATACGGAGGAAATTTATGAGTGATTATAAACCTACTCAGGCGCAAATAGATGCTACTACCAAATTGGACCAAAATATCTCTGTGGCAGCCGGAGCCGGTTCCGGAAAGACCAAGGTGCTGGTAGAAAGATTTCTGGAGATAGTGGCACAGCAAAGAGCTTCTGCAGATAATATCCTGGCTATTACTTTTACCAGAAAAGCTGCCAGAGAAATGCGGGAAAGACTACGTAAGGCTTTTTTGGAAAAGATCCAAAGCGAAGATGGTCTGGCCGGGGAGGCTTGGCAAAAACAGTTAGGACTTTTGGATAAGGCTCAGATTACTACAATTGATAGCTTTTGTAGCAAAGTATTAAGGGAAAACCCGGTAGAAGCTAACATGGATCCCAATTTTTTTGTGCGGGAAGAATATGAGCTGGAGCAATTTAAAGCTGAAACCATACAGGCTTTTATAGAGCAGGAATTAGAGCAGGGTCAAGAGGACTTTCTATATTTGCTGGATGCTTATGGTCCTTATAAAATGCAGGCAACGTTGGCTGATTTAGAAACTATTTTACCGGAAATCTTAAATGGCAAGGATTTGTCCTTGCCCTATGTGGAAACAGCCGGCCATATAGATGGACTAAAGCAGGAGGCCCTGGATTGCTTTACAGCTTTGGTGGACGTGGCAGCTTTGGCCGGTACTAAAACGAAAGCGGCTATTGAAGCCTTGGCCGCAGATGAAGCCTTGTTTAGGAATTATCTTGCCAAAGAAGATTATGCTAGTGCAGATGAGCTGTCCAGACCTGTTATGCCTACCGGTAAAGTAAAAGAACAGGTGCAGAATTTACGCGCTGCTCTGCAGGAGCTGAAACAGAGTACTTACAATAAGATTGGTTTTTCTTTTGCCCAAGCTTGGCAAAGGCTTTTAACCGATTTTCAAAAATATTATCAAAAAGCTTTGGAAACAGCAGAGTATTATAGCTTCGGTTATATTTCTGCCAAGGCAGTAGAGCTGCTGGCAACCTATCCCCATATTTTGCAAAGGTACAGGCATAAATACACCTATATTATGGTAGATGAGTTTCAGGACACCAATGAGGAGCAAAAGAAACTTGTTTACTTATTGGCAGGCGGTCTGGCTACTGAGCTGAGAGAAAATAGATTATTTGTGGTAGGAGATGCCAAACAGTCCATCTATCGTTTTAGAGGTGCTGATGTCAGTGTGTTTAAGCAGGTAAGGGATGCTATTAGTGCCAGCCGGGGTGAAAATATTGTTATGGCGGATAATTTCCGTTCCACTCCTCAAATCATGGCTGCCTGCAATTGTCTCTTTAGGGATTTGCTGGGAGAAGATAAGAGCGCCGATGTTTCTGCCCAAGATTTAACAGCCCATAGAGAGCCCGGTCCCAAACCGGAGGTAGCTGTTATCCTTAATGAGGACAGAAGTTCCAACGCTGCTCAGGAAGCGGAAGCTCGTTTTATTGCCCAAAGGATTAAAGACATCGTGACTAAGGACACTGCACTTAAGTATTCTGATGTAGCGATTTTGCTGCCGGTTATAAATGTGGCAGAGCGATTTGGTAACGCTTTGGCGCAAGAGGGTATTGCTGCTTGTATTACTGACGGTAAGGGATTTTATGAAAAACAGGAAATAGTTGATTGTATTAATTTATTTACCTTTGGGCTTAATACCAGGAAGGATACTGAACTGGCCGGCGTTTTACGGTCACCTTACCTGGGAATTTCCGATATTACGTTAACAGAGCTTTTTGCCAAGGTGGGAGAGCAAACTCTTTGGGAAGTGCTACAACAAAGTCAGGATGCTAATATTTCAGCAGGAGTAAAAAAGCTGCAGCACTTTGTGCAGACGGTACGTACTTTATCCTTAACAGAGGCCTGGGATGCTTTCTATGCCAATTTCCGGGTAGAAACCTTGCTGCTTAGTCAGGAGCAGGGACCGGAAAAGCTTGCCAACGTAGATAAATTGAGAAAAATGGCGGTGGATTATGCACTGGGCGAAGGTGGCTCATTACAAGATTTTCTGGCCAGGCTGGCCCTGCTCAGAGAAATAAATGCCAGAGAACAAGCTGCGACGGTAGTGAAAAGTGAAGATGCCGTAAATATTATGACCATTCACAAATCCAAGGGCCTGGAATTCCCGGTGGTGTGCTTGCCGTCTTTGCAGGTGCGAGACAGAAGCGACACGGCACTTTTTCAATTTATCAATACAGTAGGCCTGGGCTTCAAGGTGACAGACAGTGCCGGAAATTGGCAGGAAACCACAGTCTTTCAAGCTGCCAAAGAGGAAAATAAAAAGCTGGATAGTGCAGAAAAGATTCGTCAGCTGTATGTGGCTATGACCAGAGCGGAAAAATATTTAGTAATGTCAACTGTCAAGCTAGTTACAGCTAAGCCTAAGGAGAAAGAACAGGAGAGCTGGTTTGATTCCTTGACCAGAATTTTTACTCATTCCGAAAATGATACCTTGGTTGCTTGGCAGGAATACGAACCAGCTGCGGTGCCACCCAGTGCCGGAGTAAAGCAGGAGGAAAAAGCGCCGGCAGTACCGGCTGCTACCTATGCAAGGGTACAGCCCTTAGGAACGGCTGCGCTTTTTACAGATTTAACCTTCAGTGCTACAGCTTTGCAGGACTATGATATTTGCCCTCGAAGATTTTTCTATAGCTATGTGGGTAAAATGCCGGGCTGGGATGAAGAAAGGATAGGAAGCAAGGCTTATGCTATTTCACCACAGCTTTTAGGCTTAGTTGTCCACAAGGCTTTGGAGCTTAAGCAAGAGGTTCCTTTAGAAGCGGCTTTGGCCAGAGCAGTAAAGGATCAGGAATTTTCTGACAGCCAGCGTCAACGATTGGCAGAAGTGGCTGAAGAGCTGTTGGTCAAATACTGTGCCAGCCCTATCTATCAGGAGATTGCCACTTTGCCGCAGGAGGCAGAGAAGAGCTTTAACCTACCTTTATTAAAAATAGGCGGACAAGAGGTAATTTTTACCGGCAGTATCGATAGACTGGTACATTATGCAGACCAGACTTTAGGCATTGTTGATTTTAAGACCGGTCATCCCCCGGCCAATGGGGAAGAAAAACAGGGCTACACCAGGCAATTGGTTATTTATGCCTTGGCTGCCGAAAAGTTACTAGGGCAAAAGGTGAAAAAGGCGCAGCTGCATTTTCTGCAAAATAATACAGCCTGGCTTTTGCCTGAGGATAGGCAGCAGGAAGAAACTAAGCTTGCGGAGCTGCTGAGAGAAATTTTGCAGAAAAAAAGTGAGCAGGACTTTAAAGTCCTACCCACTAATTGTCAGTATTGCCCCTATGCTTATTTTTGTAAAAAACGTTAAGCCAGAGTCAGTGATTCTCCGGGTGCTACAATAAATACCTGAGCTACGCCGTCTTTTTCCACGGCAGCTTTAAACTTTTTAGGATCTTGGGCGATTTTAGGCCAAGTGTTGTAGTGCACGGGAATCACTTTTTTTACGCCTAAAAGTTTTACGGCCAATCTGGCATCTTCCGGACCCATGGTAAAAGTATTGCCAATAGGTAAAATGGCATAGTCCAGCTTTTCTAATTGACCGAGCAAGCTCATATCGCCAAAAATACCTGTATCACCGGCAAAGTAAACAGTGGTACCATAAAAATCAACAACAAAACCGCAAGCATGACCACCTGCTATACCGCTGCCATGAAAGGCTTGGGTTACACGTACCTTGCCAAAGGGGAAAGGAAGCACGCCGCCAATATGCATAGGATAAGCATTTACACCGGCTTCCGCTGCAGCATGAGCAACCTCGGCAGTGGAAATGAAGGTAGCATTGTTGTTTTTGGCAATTTCATAGGCAGAGCCTAGATGATCGCCATGGTTATGCGTCACCAGCACGTGAGAAACTTTTATGTCACTTGGTTTAATACCACGGGGATTACCATCCAGATAGGGATCAAAAATAATAGCATCCTTGTCAGTAGCTAAAATGAAACAGGAATGATTAATATATTTAAATTCGACCATAAGTATTACCTCCCATAAATATAAATATATTTGCATTATATTATAAAATATTTGATTTGCCAAATTCTTTACAAGTTAGGCCAAATACAGTACAATTCATGTGTTAAATAAATAAGGAAAGGATTGTCAAAATGAACCTATATTTAGTAACAATTGTAGTTTTTGCAGTGCTTTTGGTCCTCATTGGTTACCTCATTGGCAAGCATGTGCATGGCGCTGCAGATTTTTTTGTGGGGGATAGAAGCTTTTCCTGGTTTTTACTTTTCATAACTTTAATAGCTGCTAATATTGGTGCCGGTTCTACGGTAGGAGTTACAGGACTGGCATATAGATTTGGTGTTTCCAGCTGGTGGTGGATTGGCTGTAGTGGGCTGGGATCATTGATCTTGGCTTACGTCGTTGGGCCAAAGGTTTGGAAAATTGCCAAGGATAATGATTTATTTACCATGGGCGATTATCTTGATTACAGATACGCGCCTGCTTTTCGCGCTGTGACTTCCACCATGATGGCTATTGGCACCCTGGCCTTATTTTCAGGGCAGCTTATTGGTATTGCCTGGATTTTAAATGTGGTAGCAGGTATAGACAAGTTTTACGGCATTATCATTGGCGCAGTCGTTGTGACGATTTATTTTTCAGCAGGTGGTATTCGTTCTGCTGCCATAGTGAATATTATTGAAGTAGCTGTTATCCTGGGAGGCTTTATTATTGCCACACCTTACGCTTTGTCTTATGTAGGTGGTTTAAGCGGTCTGCAGGCTGCAGTTGCCCAAAATATTGGCGAAACAACCAAAACGGCTAATTATTTTGCTTGGGATGGCATTGGTTATACGGCTATTATCGGGTATTTCCTGATGCTTACACCGGCCTTTTGTATTTCCCCGGGCTTGGTAGGCAAGGTTTATGCTGCCAAAGATGAACGTGCCGTAAAAATCGGTACGCTTCTCAATGGTATTGTCCAATTATTGTTTGCCTTTCTTCCCATGTTGATTGGTATGTGTGCTTATGCTGCTTTTCCTAATTTGTCCAATCAGGAATTGGCTTTACCTACAGCCATGAAAAATATGATGCCCTTTGGCATTGCAGCTTTTGCGTTATCTGCAATTTTTGCGGCAGAGGTTAGTACTGCGGATACTGTTCTTTATATGCTGGCAACCTCCTTGTCCAAAGATTTGTATAAAACCTTCTATAATAAGAATGTTTCTGATGAACAGCTGTTGTCCTTTTCCAGAAAGATTACAGTGGTCTGCGGTGTGCTTGGTATTATCGTAGCTCACTTTATGGCCAATATTATTACAGCCTTGTCTATTTTCTATTCCTTGATGACGGTTTCCTTAGGCGCACCTTTTATTTTCGGCTTATTCAGCAAGAGAGCTTCGGCCAAAGGTGCCTTTTGTTCAGCCGGTATTGGTGTACTGGTAACCATTGCTTTGCAATTCGGTAACAAAGGTAAGGGTCCCTGGATTTTAAATGCTACTTCTACCGGTATTATTGTTGCTTTTGTCATCATGCTTGTTAGTCTCTATGTATTTCCCAAAAGAAAGAAGATAGCACAATGAAAAAATGTCCCATGCTAATACTGTTGCTTGGCATAGCTTTTTGTGCTGCGCTGGGTGAAGCAGCTATTAATAGAACGGTGGGGCCTCAGCCCATTATTATCATGCCTAAGGGCGTTAGTAGGTCAGCGCTGGATTTAATGGGTGCTGAACAAAGGCGTGAGGCTGCCAGTCAAAATAAAGTGGTCACTGATCCAAACTTAAAAATTCTGGCTGATATTCTGTTGGAAAAAGAAAAAATATGGCAGCTTAATGACAACTATAAGCAGGTTTCCATTCAGGGTCAGGCGCTAGCTACCCGTGAGCAAGCCAGAGCTCTTTTGGAAAGATACAATTGGAAGTTGCCTGTAGATGCTACCCCGTCAGATATGGTGGAGCTCTACTATGAAGAGGCTTCCAGCGAAAATATCAAATGGGATATTGCCTTCTGTCAAGCTTTACTGGAAACAGGCTTCTTTACCTTTGGGGGAACTGTTGTACCGGAGCAAAACAACTTTTGCGGGTTAGGTACGACCAGTGCCACGGTGCGGGGGGCCTATTTTCTTACGCCTCGTTATGGAGTACGGGCTCATATTCAGCATTTGTTAGCCTATTGTTCTGCTGACAAGCCCAGGACGGAAATTATTGATCCACGTTATTATTTGGTTTACAACCAGAAAAAAAGAGATGGTTTCTTTAGCAGGTGGTATCAATTAAACGGTAAATGGGCTACCGGCAGTGATTATTCTGAAAAGATTCTTAATCTTCACAAGCAAATGCTTGCCACTATTGCTGTTTATCCCAAGCAGTAATAGATTAATTATGAGGTGAAAATATGCATATAGTTTTGGTAGAACCGGAAATTCCCGGTAATACGGGTAACATTGCCCGGTTGTGTGCTGCCACAGGTACACATTTACATTTGGTGCGTCCTTTTGGTTTTACGATTAATGATAAATATTTAAAAAGAGCAGGATTGGATTACTGGAATTTACTGGATGTCCACTATTATGATTCTGTTTATGAGGTCTTGGCAAAATATCCGGATAGTCCCAAGTTCTTGTTAACCTCTCATGCCCACAAGTCCTATACCAGTGTTAAGTATGGACCGGAATCCTTGCTCATCCTGGGCAGGGAAACTAAGGGCTTGCCGGAAAAATTCCGGATGGAATATCCTGAGGATTGTGTTAGAATTCCTATGATTAAGGAAGCCAGATGTCTGAATTTGGCTAACTCCGCCGCCATTGTTTTGTATGAAGCCTTGCGGCAAAACAATTTCGACCGGGAGGAAGGTACCATCTAGTACTTTGTCTTTTGAAAAATTTGGAGTAAAATGAATGTTGTTTGGTAAATAGATAGATGAAAAGAGGAAGTACATGGGTAGTAATAAATTCTCTCTAAAATTAGAAATTGGCGCGTTATTAACTGTCATCTATGCTTTACTGGAACTGCTTTCCAATCAATTTGTGATCATTCCTGATGTGGTTGGTTTACGGTTGATGGCTGCCTTGCCCATCGGCTATGGGTTGCTGTTTGGGCGAGTAGGAGCGTGCGCTTGCGCCATAGGTACGATTTTTGGGCAGGTGAGCACCAATCATTTGACCTCCTTGACGATAGGTGCTTCCCTGGGAGCATTTGGTGCTGCTTATGTACCATTTAGAATCTGGCAGGGAATGAAAAGTGACAGAGAGCCGCAAATAGTTTTGGTGGATACCAGAACCTTTATTATGTTTGGTATCCTGGCAGTAACCGCTGCTGTGCCACCTGCTATTTTTATCAGTCTTTTTGCTGACAAGCTGGCCATGGCACCTTTTGTTAAAGTGTATGGCTGGGTTTTGCTGCCGGGTCTTTTGGTCTCTGTGCTTTTAGGTGGTTTGTTGTACAAATTTTTTGCGCCCAGATTTTTAATAGGTGTTAATCACGATTTATGGCTTGTGGTGAAGGACGAGAAAACGGCTACCAAGCGTTTAAGCATTGCCCTTTTAAGAATAACCATTACGGCCATGTGCGTTGGTTTGCTTTTTGTGGCAGTAATGTCAGCAGATTTTAATCAGGATGTAATTATTTACACCATGGGTGCGTTAGGTGTAGCGGTTTTAGCTTTGGCAAATTGGTAAATTTTAGTGTGAGGCACAAGCATGACATCTTTAACTCTTGTAATCCAGGTGGTATTGCTCATAGCCTTTGTCTGGGCCGCAGGTGTAACTCTGGTAGGCCTTTGGCATGGTAAAAAGCAGGTAAATATTTTAGCAAAGCCCAGTCGCTTTGCTATTCTTATATGCGCTCATAATGAGGAAGCTGTTATTGGTAATTTGTTGTCTAGTTTAATTAAACAGCATTATCCCAAGGACTACTTTACAATTTTTCTTTTTGCAGATCATTGTACGGACAAGACTGCGGCTATTGGTGCCGGGTTTCCCGGTGTTGTTGTGTGTGTCAGGGAAGATGGGCCCAGGACAGGTAAGGGCGCGGTTCTTAAGTGGGGTATTGCACAAATTCAGCAGAGGTATGGCGATAGCTTTGACCATATGGTTGTTTTTGATGCGGACAATGTAGCCACACCTGATTTCCTTTTGCATATGAACGAAAGCTTTGCCCAGGGAGCCCAACTGGTCATGGGAGACCGTTTGGCTCTGAATCCCTATGCTTCCACTGTCAGCGGTTGGTATACTCTTTATTGGCAGACAGTAGATTTTCTTTATTGTCAGCCCCGCAGCAATTTAGGTATGTCGGCAATTTTATCCGGGACAGGCTTTGGTTTCAGCTATGCTTTAATTAGGGATACCGGTTGGGATACTTCCAGTATTACGGAAGATATTGAGTTCTCCATGCAACAAAATCTCAAAGGTGTATATGCCGTTTATCAGGCTAAAGCATCCTTTTATGATGAACAGCCTACAGATCTTAAGACCTTGATTTCCCAGCTGCGGCGTTGGTGTACAGGTAATTATCAGATTTTCTGTGGTTACCTAAAGGTATGGTTTAGCTGTTTTGTTAAGCATCCCACCATGAAGCTTTTGGACAATGCCATTCCTATGGCCTTGTGCTGTGTATTTGGTTTGTATATACTGCTCAGTACCGCCTGGCTGTTTTATAATGCGGCCAGAGGTATTAATCCTTTTGGCCTGAGGGACATTATCTGGTGGGGCGGCTTGTATGGTCTTAGTATAATTATCAGCGTTCTGGCCACTGTTTTTGGTAAGTTCTCCCTCTCTAAAATGTTACCTAGCATTTTGACTTCCGGGCTATATTGCATCATTTTTTCTCTCATAGCTGTTTATTCCTTATTTTTCCCGGTGCACGGTTGGCAGCCTATCAAACATAAGGGATAATATGGTATAATGGGGCAAGAGGTGATACGAATGAAAATACTTGTTTCGTTATTGACTTTTTTCTTTTTAACTTTTAGTTCTTTACCACTTGCTGATGCAGCTGGTTCTATTAACAGAGACGGCTATTTTAAAGGTATCTTTTTGGGTGGTAAGGTTAAAATTGTGGAGTTTAATCCTGATATCAAGGTAAAGGTGGTAACCAGCTTCCCGGATTTAAAGGTGAAGGTGGTGGATTATTTTCCTGATAAGGTGGGAGAATGGCAGTTTGTAGAGTACGGAGAGGATTTTACCGTACAATTTGTCACTAGCTTTCCGGATATTAAAATCAAATATGTTTCTTCCTTCCCGGGTGTGGCGTAAAGAAGATAGCAAGCGGACATTGACTAATGTCCGCTTCTTGTTTAATGGGGCAATTTTTAGTATAATTATCTGGTTAAGTAGAAAACAGAGGTTGCAGTGTCTTTGCCCAATGCTGACCGTGGGTAGGCCTGCTGAAAAGACTTATTAAAATTTACGAGGTACGAATGAATAAAACTTATCATATTTTGAATTATGGTTGTCAAATGAATGAAAGCGATGCAGAACATTTTGCCGGACAATTGGCAGATTTGGGTTACCAATATGCAGAAGATTTTCACCGGGCCGATGTAATTTTAGTCAATACCTGTTGTGTACGGGAAGGCGCCGAAAAGAAAATACTGGGTAAAATAGGGGAACTGAAGGCCATTAAGGCCGCAGATCCTCAAAAAATAGTTTGTGTAACAGGCTGTATGGCGCAAAAAGACGGTGACAAGCTTCTGAAAACCTATCCACAGGTAGACCTTATCATCGGTACTTCTTACGTTAACAACTTTAGCGCCATTTTGGAAAGCTTTAAAGCCAACCGGCAAACAGACCGGCATGTTTTTGCCAACCTGGAACAGGTACCTGATGAATTTGAAGGTAACTTTGTAAGGAAAAGCAGCTTTTCTGCCTGGGTACCTATTATGTATGGCTGCAACAACTTTTGTACCTACTGCATAGTTCCCTATGTGAGAGGCAGAGAACGTAGCAGAAGCAAAGAAAGTATTCTGAAAGAAATCCAAAAGGCAGTAGCTGCAGGATATAAGGAATTTACCTTGCTGGGACAAAACGTTAATTCCTACGGCAAGGATTTTGGACTAACTAACGCTTTTAGCGATTTGTTGAAGGCAGTGGATGATATTCCCGGTGTGGAGCGGATTCGCTATATGACCAGTCACCCCAGGGATATGCAGGAAGACTTAATTAAAACAGTGGCAGAAAGCAAGCATATCTGCAAACACTTCCACATTCCGGTGCAATCAGGCAGTACCCGGATCATCAAAGCCATGAATAGAAGTATTTCCAGGGAAGATTATTTAAAGCTGGTTAAATTAATCAGAGCCTACGTGCCTGCTGCTGTTATTACCACCGATTTAATCGTAGGCTTCCCCGGCGAAACAGAAGAAGATTTTCAAGATACCTTACGACTGCTGGACGAGGTGGATTATGATGTAGCCTATACCTTCATCTATTCCAAACGTTCCGGTACTCCGGCTGCCAAGATGCCCAATCAGGTGCCTCTGGCTGTCAAGAAGGAAAGATTGAGAAAACTAATGGATGTGCAAAATATGCACAGCCTGGCCAGAAACAAAAGCTTGCTAGGTAAGACCCTGGATGTGCTGGTGGAAGGTCCCAGCCATAATAATCCTGCCATCTATAGCGGTAGAACCGATGGCAACAAACTGGTTCTCTGGCCTCTGGAAAATAAAAAGTATGAAATTGGCAGTAAGGTGAAGGTCCATATAGATGTGGCACAAACCTGGCTGCTGAAAGGAAGCATAGTAGAATGACCACAGCATATACACCGATGGTTCAACAATATCTGAAAATCAAAGAAGCACATGCTGATGAGCTATTGTTTTTCCGTCTGGGAGATTTCTACGAATTGTTTTTTGAGGATGCCATGACGGCGTCCCGAGAACTTAATATCACCTTAACCGGTCGGGCCGGCGGCCTGGAAGATCGTATTCCCATGTGCGGCGTGCCCTATCATGCGGTGGATGGCTATTTGGCCAAGCTTTTGAAGAAGGGCTATAGAATTGCCATTTGTGACCAGATGGAGGACCCCAAGGCAGCCATAGGTATCGTTAAGAGAGAAGTAACCAAGATTATTACTCCCGGTACTGTACTTAGTGATGCAGTTTTGGAGGATAAGCATAACCAATATTTGGCCTGTCTGGAAGAAGACGGTGAAGAAATCTGCGCCTCGTTTGCTGATATTTCTACCGGTGAGTGTGCCTGGTACGTGACCAGAGGCGAAAACCGTCTTGAGTTTGTCTTGGATCAGCTTTTTAGATTGCAGCCTGCGGAATTGATTGCAGTAGGAGCTATCAGTGGCTGGGAACAAATCAGCACAGCTCTGGGGCAGAAGCTGCCGGAATGTGTCGTTGGTAAATTCTCACCGGATAAAGACATAAATTATTTTGCGCAGCATTTTAAAAATGAAGCTGCAAAACCTCCGGATGCTCTGGTAAGAAATACCGTGGAAGCCATGCTGCAATATATCCATGTGAATGTTAAGGCCGATTTGGCGCAGGTAAACAGCCTTAAAGAAATTTCCACTGAGGATGTTATGAATTTGGATGCTACGGCTATCCGCAATCTGGAGTTGCTGAAGAATATGCGCGATGGCAACAAGCATGGCAGCCTGCTTGGTGTTTTGGATTATACTAAAACAGCCATGGGTGGCAGAAGACTGAGACAATGGCTGGAAGCGCCACTGCTGAGTATTCCTAAGATTAGGAATCGTCAGGATGCGGTGGGTATTTTAGTTAATGATGTAAAATTAAGAACTAGCCTGGAGGAAAGTCTGGAAGGGGTTACCGACCTGGAAAGAATTCTTTCCCGCATAGAAGTCGGTTCTGCCAACGCCAGAGATTTAGTGGCATTGCGCAGCGCTTTAAGGGTAGTACCGGCTTTAAAGAAGGACCTGGAGCCGTTGGGGCCGGGACTTTTGACGCAGTTAAATAAGGATATAGATTTACACCAAGACATTTTGGCTACCTTGGAGGCAGGTATTGTGGATGATCCTCCCTTTACGGTGCGAGAGGCAGGCATGATCCGCCAGGGTTTTGACCTGGAACTGGATGAACTGCATGATATTGCCCACAACAACAAGGAATGGATGCAAAATTTTGAGCTGAAAATCAAAGAGCGCACCGGTATTAAGACTTTAAAAGTTGGCTTTAATAAGGTGTTTGGATACTACATAGAAGTATCCAAGGGAGCCACCGGTCAAGTTCCTGCCGATTTTATCCGCAAGCAGACCTTGGTTAATGCCGAGCGCTATATTGTGCCTGAGCTGAAGGAGTTTGAAAACAAGATTCTCAGCGCCAAGGAAAAAATTGAGCAGCTGGAATATTATCTCTTTAATAAAATTCGTCAGGAAATCAGAGAGCATATCCCTGCCATGCAAAAAACTGCCAGAGCCATTGGCAATTTGGATGTGCTTTATAGTTTGAGCATGGCGGCTTTTAAGGGCGGCTATATTTGTCCTGAGCTAAATGCCAATGAAGAAATTCGGATTAAGGATGGTCGTCATCCTGTGGTAGAAAAGATTTTGGAAAGAGAAATCTTTGTACCTAATGATGCCCATTTGAACTGCAGCGATGAGCGCATGATTATTCTCACCGGTCCTAATATGGCAGGTAAATCTACCTATATGCGGCAGGTTGCTTTGCTGACCCTGCTGACACAGATGGGCTCCTTTATCCCGGCTCGCGAAGCTAGTATCTGTCCTGTGGATCGAATTTTTACCAGAGTAGGTGCCAGTGATGATTTAGCTACCGGACAAAGTACTTTTATGGTGGAAATGAATGAAGTAGCCAATATTTTAAAGTATGCTACCAAGCGCAGCCTGATTATTTTGGATGAGGTAGGCAGAGGTACCAGTACCTACGATGGCATGAGTATTGCCAGGGCCGTGGTGGAATTCATCAATGAAAAAATCAAAGCCAAAACTTTATTTGCCACGCACTATCACGAGCTGATAGAACTGGAAAATATTATGCCGGGCGTCAAGAATTACTCTGTAGCGGTCAAAGAAAAGGGCAATGAGGTAGTATTTCTGCGTCGCATTGTGCCGGGAGGCACTGATCGCAGCTACGGTATTCACGTAGCCGAATTAGCGGGCTTGCCGAAAAAGGTAGTCGCCAGGGCAGAGGACCTGTTGAAGGAATATGACAATGGTAAAGCAACTGTTACAGTTGCTGCGCCACCTAAGCAAGAGCCGGAGCAGGAAATGTCCCTGTTCGGGAATGCCCTGGCCGATAGATTAAAGAAATTAGATATTATGACCATGACTCCCCTGGAAGCAATTAACGAGCTTTATCACTTGCAGGAAGAGGCAAAAAAAGAAGGAGGCAATAATTGATGAGTGCAGATATCCAACTTTTAGATCAAAATACTGCCAATCAAATTGCTGCCGGTGAGGTTGTAGAAAAACCGGCTTCTGTGGTAAAGGAATTGGTGGAAAATTCTTTGGATGCAGGAGCCGATAATGTTGAGATTGCTATTTATGAAGGTGGCACGGAATTTATCAGGGTCAAGGATAATGGCTCCGGTATGACCAGGGAAAATGCTAAATTGGCGGTACTCCGCCATGCTACCAGCAAAATCAGAACTGCGGATGATTTACTTTCTCTACACACACTGGGGTTTAGAGGAGAGGCGTTGCCCAGTATTGCTTCTGTTTCCAAGTTTACCTTGGTTACCAGACCGGAGGAGGAAGAGTTTGCTACTTCTATTACCATTACCGGGGACAGTAACCCTGAGGTAGGCTCAGCAGGTGGCAGCGTAGGTACAACAGTAACGGTGCAGGATTTGTTTTTTAATGTCCCGGCTCGTCGCAAATTCCTGCGTACCATTAACACTGAAGGCAGGTATATTAACGATATTATCAGCAAGCTGGCCCTATCCCGCCCGGATGTGCATTTTACCCTGCTAAATAATGATAAAGAGGTAGTTAATACACCGGGTAATGGTGATTTACTGGATGTAGTTGCTGCTCTGTACGGTAAGAACGTGGCCAAGGAAACCTTGCCGGTGGACTATCAGGACGAGGTAGTTGCAGTAGAAGGCTTCGTAGGTAAACCCACCTTGCTAAAAGGCAACAGACAGTGGCAAACGGTTTTTGTAAACGGCAGAACCATTAATAACAGAATGGTAAGCAAGGCTATTGACCATGCCTATCAATCTCAGATTCCTAAAGCTGGTTTTCCCTTTGCTGTTTTAAATTTAAAATTAGATACCAACACTATCGATATTAACGTACATCCTCAAAAAAGTGAGATTAAGTTTGGCGATGAGGGTGCAGTTTACAGAGCGGTCTTTCATGCCTTAAGTGAGGCTCTGACCAAGCCCTTGCAGGGCGAAGCAGTCACAGCAGAGACTAGCGCTTCTCCTGCTTTTAGGCCTCAGCCGGCAGCAAGTCATGCCGGTAGCCACCAAGAGAGCGGGAGCTATTATGCACCGCGCCAGGAACAAATCTGGAAATCCAGTGAAACGACGGTCCAGCCCTTAACAGATATTTTAGCGGCTCAGCGCGTAACTACCCCTGCAGCGAGTGAAGAAATTTGTGCTACGGACCCCACTGCCGGCGTTGCTACAATTTGGCCGCTGGGACAAGTGGGCAAGACCTTCATTATTGCTCAATCAGAAGCAGCATTGTATCTTATTGACCAACATGCTGCCCATGAACGAATTATGTATGATCGGTTTATTCGAAGACAAGAAAAGGTTCCGGTGCAGGAATTTTTAGTACCAATTTTTGTGGAAGTTCAGAAGGATCAGATTAATCTGGTGGAAGAAAATCGTACCGTTTTTTTAGAGCTGGGCGTTGATGCAGAACCGGCCGGCGAGACCATGCTACGTGTTTCTGCTTTGCCGGCGGATGTGGCCAATGATGCTGCAGAAGCTTTTATTCATGATATTTTAAAATATCTGGAAGAGGGCAAAAATATTACCCAGCAGGATTTACGAGAAGAAATTCTGCACTATGCGGCTTGCCACAGTGCTATCAGGGCAGGAGAGGTACTGACCATCAGACAAATGCGGCAGGTTATCATGGAGCTGCTCAATACCGAGCATCCTTTTACCTGTCCCCATGGCAGACCCTGTATGGTGGAAGTAACGATGGACGAATTATTTAAAATGTTTAAGAGGACTTAAAATGAAATTTGTAGTAACGCGAGGTTTAAATTCAAATACGGCACTAACCAATATTGCGCAAAAATGGGCTGATTTGCTAGAGACGTCCTATGTGGAACGCACCTGGTATCCCAATTTGGAAGACATGCTGGCCGGTGAAGAGGCAGAGGGAATTTTGATTGCTACGATGGAAGGTCCGCAGATTTTTACAGAGGAGGGTCTTCTGAAGTATCATCCCGGCATGGCTGTTTTGCGTGCTCATAAGCTGGAGCTGGGAGAGAAGGACAACTTTGTTACGGCCTGTGGCTTACAACCGGGCATGAAATTCTTGGACTGCACCTTGGGGCTGGGAGGAGATGCGGCTATTGCCTCTTTGGTAGTTGGTAAGACCGGACAGGTGGAAGCCTTGGAGGCCTCCAAGCCGCTGTGGCTTTTAACGGCAGCAGGCCTGGCTACTTATGTTTGCGCTGACCCCGAATTAACTGCTGCTTTAAGACGCATTTCTACCCAAAGGGCGCAAGCAGATATTTATTTGCGTTCCTTGTCAAAAAACAGCTTTGATGTAGTGTATTTTGACCCTATGTTTAAAAGACCTATTAGGGCATCCTCAGGTATGCAGCCACTTAGGCCGGTGGCTTTTAAGGAACCACTGACCAGGGAGGTTTTGGAAGAAGCTTTACGGGTAGCTCCTACGGTGGTAGTAAAGGAGCATTCCTATAAAGTACTTAAGGACTTGGGCTTTACGGAAATCCAAGGTACTAAAACAGGCAGTATTAATTACGGTATTTTGAGGAGGAACAATGTCTGTTAAAAGAAAAATTGTGGTGATTTTAGGCCCTACCGCCACAGGCAAAAGTAAGTGCGGCATACTGCTGGCCCAGAAAATTGGTGGAGAAATTATTTCAGGTGACTCTATGCTGGTGTATAAGGACATGAATATTGCCACTGCCAAACCCACTGCTGAGGAGTTAAAGACGGTTCCACATCATTTAATTGATATCCTGCCGCCTGATGCTTCTTTTAATGTGGTGGATTTTAAGACCAAGGCTGCTGAGCTAATCGAAGACATTGCTAAACGTGGGAAAGTACCCATTATTGTTGGTGGCACTGGTCTTTATTTAAAAGCGCTGCTGGAAAATTATCAGTTTGCTCAAACCGAGGCGCAAAAAGAGCTGCGGTCTTCTCTGGAGGCTTTGGCCAAAAAAGAAGGCAGGGAGGCGCTTTATGCCCGTCTGACCCAAATAGATCCGGAGGCTGCCTCGCAGCTGAAGGTAAATGACAATCGTCGCCTTATCAGGGCCATTGAGGTTGCCATGGAAGGAGAAAGCATTTCCCAGACTAAAGGTACAGCTAGCCCCTATGATGCCGTTGTATTTGGCCTTAATATGGAAAGACCAATTCTCTACGACAGAATAAATGCCAGGGTGGATGAAATGGTCAAGGCCGGAGTTTTTGAGGAAACGCAAAAGCTGCTGGAGCAAGGTGTGCCGCCTTATGCACAAAGCATGACCAGCATAGGCTATCGCCAGATCTTGAAATATCAGGCAGGGGACTACGATAAAGAAGAATGTATTAATAAGATAAAGCAGGCCACACGCAACTTTGCCAAAAGGCAAATTACCTGGTACAAGCAAATGTCTTATATTAAATGGTTTAACATTACCCCGGAAGAAGATTATGGTAAGCTGGTGGAGACAATGATCAGCTACTTGAATTAAAACAAGGGATGTTATACGATAAAAGAGAAAAAAGAATGAGGTGAAAGATCATGGGTCAACCCAATGTTAGCAAACAAATTAATTTACAGGATACCTTTCTCAACAAAGTAAGAAAAGAAAATACATCTATTGTTATTTATCTGGTGAATGGTTTCCAAATTCGTGGCACCGTAGTAGGTTTTGATAATTTTACCGTTATTATGGAAGTGGAAAATAAGCAGCAAATGATTTATAAGCATGCAATTTCTACCATTACCACGGTGGAAAATGTCAAAATCATGGTACCGGATAAGAAAGACTAGGCAGGAGGAGTAAGATGGAACAGGATATTCAACTATTTGTGGAATATTTAACGGTTGAATTAGGCCTGGCAGCAAATACCAGGGAGGCTTATGCCAGAGATTTACGACTTTTTGCCCAATGGAACCAAAAAGCCACCAAGGCCGTGAAACGCCAGGATATTATTGCGTATATTACCTCCCTAAAGAAAGAACGGTACGCCCCTACCTCTATCGCCAGAAAATTGGCAGCCTTAAAAGCCTTTTTCCGTTTTATGACGGTGGAGGGTTATTTGGAGCTTGATCCTGCCGAAGTAGTGGAGGCAGGTAACAAGGGTACGATTTTACCCAAGGTGCTCAGCCACGCAGAGGTCGATAAACTTCTGGCTGCACCTGACGTAGCAACTAAAGAGGGCTATCGGGACAGAACCATGCTGGAGGTGCTCTATGCAACCGGCATGAGGGTATCAGAGCTTTTGACCTTGCCCATTGCTGAGGTCAACCTGACGATGAAGTACGTTATAGCCTATGGTAAGGGTTCCAAGGAAAGAATTATTCCCTTGGGACACTATGCGGTAAATTGTTTGAAAAAATATTTGTCCGTGGTTCGCCCGGCGCTGATTCAAGGCAAACCGGCTTCTCCTATTTTGTTCTTGTCCATGAGAGGCAGGCCTATGACCAGACAAAGATTCTGGCAGATTATTAAGGGCTATGGACATAAAGCAGGTATTCATAAGGAATTAACTCCGCATATTCTGAGACATTCTTTTGCCACACATATGTTGGATAATGGAGCAGACCTAAGAACTGTACAGGAATTGTTGGGTCATGCTGATATATCGACTACCCAGATTTATACGCATCTAACTAATAACAGATTAAAATCTATTTATGAAAAGGCTCATCCCAGAGCTTAAACAGGAGTAAAGAATGGCTCGTAAGAGAACGAATAAAAAGAATTCCAGAGGAAAGTTCGGCGGTGTTTTACTGCTGATGGCGGTGCTTGCTTTTGTGGCATCCCTAGGCTTTTTCTTTGCTTCCCGCCAAGCACCTGATCACCAGCCTAAATCCTTGAAAGAAATTATCAGTACCATTATTCCTACGGTTAAGAAGGCTGTAGTGGGTGAGGAAAATATTAATTTGAGACAGCAATCCTTGGACAATCAAAGGGCCATGGATGCTCTTTTAATGGCCCAAACGAAATGGCAGCTTTCTGACGATGGTAGAAAAGACATGAAGCAGGCTAGGGAAGATGCTTCTTCCGGTGAAATTACCTGGACACAGAGAAAACTGCTTATTGGTATACCTTATGGTGACAGCTTGCAAAAGGCTGCTGCCTGGGTAACAGAAAAGGCAGAAAGTAACGGCTTTAAGGTGGTTGATCAAAATGTGGTGAGCTATGTTGATGAAAATGCCATTGCCTTAAGTATCGCCATGGTTGCCAAAGTGGGTAAAGGTGAAACAAAGCTGGTCTTTGATCAGGCTATTATTTTTAACGGTGACCAGACTAACGAAAAGAGTGTGCTCATTGTTAAGGAAAACAAGGAAAAGGCTAAAAAGGCCGGCAAGAAATATACCGGTAAAATGGCTGTGGTGATAGATGATTGTGGCTATGATATTGGACCGGTCAAGGCCCTTAGCAGACTGCCTATTGATCTTGCTTTTGCAATTATTCCTTTTAAGGCAAATAGTACGGCGGCCTTACAGGTGATTCGTCAAAATGACCAACTGGCTATGCTGCATCTGCCTATGGAGCCGGCCAATGAGGCCAGCTCAGAAACACGCTGCATCAAGGTGGGCATGAGTAAAGCGGAATTGGAGAAGATTACCAAGGATGCTATTAATAGTTTGCCGGGTATTAAAGGTGTAAACAATCACCAAGGTTCCAAGGCAACTACGGATTACGCTACCATGCAAACGGTGCTGGGCGTAATTAAGAAAGAAGGCTTGTTCTTCTTGGATAGCAGAACCAGCTCAGATTCTCTTGCTGAAAAGATAGCCGGACAGCTAGGTGTAAGAACAGGTAGGAACAGTAGATTTTTAGATAATAGTTCCAGTGTGTCAGATATCAAGAAGGAAATTTTGGCAGCGGCTGATTCCGCGGACAAAAATGGTTCCATCATAGTTATTTGCCACGCCAGACCGGCTACGGCACAGGCCTGGGAAGAAATCTATAAACAATTAAAAGATGGTGGCATCAAATTTGTACCCGTATCTGAATTACTTATTTAAGGGGGGAAACTCACATGTTTAGAACAATGATTTTAATGACGATGCTGACCATGCTGATGGTTTTAATCGGTGATTATTTTGGCGGCGCGCAGGGTATGATGATTATGCTGTTTATCTCCTGTGCTTCCAATTTCTTTATGTATTGGCAAAGTGACAAGCTGGCTCTTTCTCAGTACCAGGCTACAGAGGTGGATGCCAATACCGCACCTGAGCTTTATGGCATTGTACAGAAGCTGGCAGAACGCGGCAATTTGCCTATGCCCAGAGTTTATATAGTAAATAGCGCGGTACCCAATGCCTTTGCGACGGGACGCAACCCTGAGCATGCCGCAGTGTGTGTAACTAGTGGTATCATGAAAATTTTAACTCCGCAAGAACTAGCGGGAGTACTGGGACATGAGCTGAGCCATGTTAAGCACGGCGATATTCTTCTCAGTTCCGTGGTAGCCTCTATGGCCGGCGTGATTTCTATGATGGCCAGATTTGGCATGTATGCCGGGGGCAGAAGAGATAATGAAAACAGAAGTCCTTTAGGTGGTATTTTGGTGTTAATTTTGGCACCCTTAGCAGCCATGCTGATTCAATTGGCCATTTCCCGTTCCAGGGAATATATGGCGGACCGTTCCGGTGGTGCGCTGTGTGGTAATCCTGATGCCCTGGCGGATGCCTTGAACAAAATTGAAGCTATTGCCAGCCAAAGAACCTTGCCTAATGCTACTGCCAATACTGCTCATATGTTTATTATTTCTCCCTTTAGCGCTCAGGATGCCAAGGCTTTGTTTAGTACCCATCCTGCTACGGAAGAAAGAATAAAACGACTGAGAGAAGAAGCACAAAACATGCGTCAAGGTCAAAAAATAGAATTTGCCTAAAATGAAAAGGAGGCTTTTATATGAAAATTGTTGTATTGGTAAAACAAGTCCCGGCTATCTCTGAGATTCAACTGGACCCTGTGACTCACAACCTGGTAAGAACAGGCGCACCGTCCATGATGAATCCGGTAGATAAGCATGCTGTGGAAGCAGCCCTGGCCTTAAAAGAGGCTGCCGGTGGCGGAACAGTTACCATTGTTACCATGGGTAGCGAATCTGCAACAGAGATTATGAGAGAAGGTATTGCCTTGGGTGCCAATGACGGCATCCTGGTTAATGACCCTGCAGTGAAGGGTTCAGATACTTTGGCAACAGGTAGGGTATTGGCCAAAGCAATTGAAAAAATCGGTGGAGTGGAGATAGTAGTGACCGGCAAGAAATCTTCTGATGGAGATACCGGACAAATTCCTCCTGCCGTGGCACAGCGTCTGGGCATGAATTTGTTATCATATGTGCAAAAAATAACTTTTACCAATAATACCTTGCAGGCAGTCAGAAGCAATTTAGGCGGCGAGGAAACGGTAGAAGCTCCCCTGCCTTGCGTTGTTTCCGTAATGGAGACTGCCAATACGGTGAGGACACCCAGCCTTAAAGGTAAAATGAGTGCGAAAAAGATTGTATTTCCCGTTTGGTCTTTGAATGATATCGGCCTTACCCCTCAAGAGGTTGGTGCCAGCGGTTCTGCTACCAAGGTTACAGAGCTGTTTATGCCTGAAGCACATGCGCAAGGCGTTATTGTTAAAGGCAACGATGAAGCTGCTGCTGTAAAAGAGCTCGCCGCAATTTTACGTAGCAAGAAAGTTATATAGGGGGTGCTCATATGGCTGACATGGGAAATGTTTGGGTATATGTGGAATTAAATAATGGCAAGCCCTCTGAACTTAGCTTGGAGCTACTGGGCAAGGGCAGAGAATTGGCTGATAGCAAGAAAGTACAGCTAGTTGGTTTGTTACTGGGCAATAGCTTGCAGGAAGCAGCCAAAGAGATTATTGGCTATGGCGCTGATGAAGCTGTATGTGTAGAAAATCCTGCTTTTACCACTTTTGAAGGTAAAGTTTTCACTAAGACAGTAGAAACTATGATGCACAAATACAACCCCAATGTAATGCTCATTGGTGGCAGCGTTAATGGTCGGGAATTAGGCGGTCGGTTGTCCGCTGAACTAAATATCGGTCTGGTGGCAGATTGCATTGATTGCAGCTATGCCTCTGAGGATGATACCATCACCTGGATCAGACCTGCTTACACCGGTAAGCTGTTCGTAAAGATTCTGACCACCTCCCGTCCTCAATTGGCAACTATCAGCGGTAAGATTTTCCGCGGTAATGCTTTTGACGCAGCACGCACCGGCAAGATTACTCAGGAAGCCTTAACAAGCCTGGATATTACTCCTGCCCAAAAAGTAGTTAACTTTGTGGCTCAGGAAGCCGTTACCGAACCATCCAAGGAATTGACTCTGGACAATGCAGAAGTTGTGGTAGGCGCAGGACGTGGTGTAGGCAGCGAAGACGGAATGAAACAAGTCCAAGCTGTAGCTAAAGCCATAGGCGCCGGTTTTGGCACCTCTAAACCCTTGGTTGATGAAGGCTGGGCCCCTCATGATTGGCAAGTAGGTATAACCGGCAAGAAGATTGCCCCCAATATTTACATTGCCTTAGGTATTTCCGGTTCTGTACAACATCAACTAGGCATCAAAGAAGCTAAACTGGTCATTGCCGTAAACACTGATCCGGAAGCTCCTATTTTCCAAAGAGCAAACTATGGCATTGTTGGAGACCTGTTCAAAGCCTTGCCCGCATTACAAGAAGAATTTAAGAAACTGTAGAAGTAGTTACCATTTGGGGACGGTACCAACTGGCAACTATTTAAGAAAAACGTAAAGGAATTTACCATATGGGGACGGTACTAACTGGTAACTATTTAAGAAAAAAGTAGAAGTATTTACCAGTTGGTACCGTCCCCGATTGGTAAGAAAAAGCAGAGGGATTTGCCAATTGGTACCGTCCCCGATTGGTAAATTTGCAAAGAAAAGCTCAGATGTTTTTGTCGAGGTGACTTATTGCAGGTGCTACCAGGAATAAATTTATTCTTGGCAGGCTGGCCAATAGTCGTTGACGGCAATACATCTGAGCTTTTTTGTTCTAGAATCAACAGTTACCTGTATAGACATATTTCAATTTGCGTCGTGCCACGTCAGCTAAGGTATAAATAGTTTTAACTGGTGTGGCGGGATGGTCATCCCATTCAAAGCGCGGGAAGAAACGACTGACGTGGAGGGGAAGGTCAGGAGAAAGTTGGGCAATCCAGCTGCTTAGTTCTATCATTTCTGCTTCACTGTCGTTTTCACCGGGAACCACAAGGACAGTTAATTCTACGTGAGAGTGGGGTACCACTGCGGTGATAAAATCTTGTACCATGGTTAAATTACCTTGTAGTTTAGCATAGTAGTCCTGAGTAATTCCCTTTAGGTCGATGTTGTAGGCATCTACAACGCCCTGCAAGGCATGAGCAACTTCCAGAGAGGCAGTACCATTGGTTACTACTACGTTGTACATACCGGCGGCATGAACTAATTTACCGGTATCTACTATATACTCATAACAAATTAATGGTTCGTTATAGGTGTAGGCCACACCGATATTGCCCTGAGGTTTAAGTTTTTGGGCTTTGGCCACAATGTCGGCCGGAGCAAAGTAAGTGAGTCGATAACTGTCCTTGTCTGCCATGCTGATATCGTAGTTCTGACAGAAGGGGCAGTGAAGATTGCACCCAAAGCTACCCAGGGATAAAACACCGGTACCGGGATGAAATCTATTTAAGGGTTTCTTTTCAATAGGGTCGAAGGCTAAGGAGGTAAGCATGCCATAGTTAATGGGTTCGATTATGTCGTTAATGTTTTGCCTGGCTCTGCAGAAGCCGATTTGACCTTGTGCTAAATTGCAGTGATGATGACAGACTGTACAAATAGTCATTGTTGCACTTCCTTCTTGATTTAAATAACTGGCAGTGCCTTTGCTTAAGCCTGACTTTAGTACGCCTTGTAAAAAAGAAGAGAAGTCGTTTGTTGCAGGCCGAGCCAAGCAAAGGACGGAACCCAAAAAAACAAGCTATAGTTATTTAATGATGTCTTACCACTTCAAAACGTTGCAGCTTGATGTCTTTTTCATTAGCGGCTAAGCCTGCTTTCTGACAGGCAATGCTGATTTGCTCCGTAATGGTATCCACGCCTTCCAGGTTGGGAAGAAGCAGTCCTCGGCGGCCACCTTTGGTAACGATGACTCCGTAGCGTTTGACATCTAGCTGGTCAGGGGAGTCAATATCCTCGATAGGACCTAAAACGTCCACGCTATAAACCAAATCGGGAAGTTCATCAGGGCGTACCGCGGAAAAACGAGGATCCTGGGTGGAGGCACTGATGGCGTTGCCGATAATTTCTGCAGCAATATTTTCACGAACAGGACCAATGGTACCAATGCAGCCCCGCAACTGACCGTGCACTTTTAAAGATACAAAGGTACCAGCTCGCTGAGTAAGCATTTCAGGTGGCACATTCTTTGGTGTAGCAATTTTTTTTCCGTTGCCTATATAGCTTTCAATAGTAGTACGGGCTAATTGGACATAGGGATCCTCTTTGGCTTTACGCTCAACAAGTTCTGCGGCACGAATCTTTTCGTAGGCACTGGCAAAATGCCTATTCTCATCAGGTCCGGTTGGGGTAAAGGCGCAAATTCCATAGCCGACACCAAACGGTCCTTCATAGGATAACTTTTCAGCTTTAACAGCTAGTCCATCTAAAGCGCCGGCCATAATGACAAAGGAGCGGTGTCCACATTCAGCAGCTTTTTCACAAAAATCATCAGGGAAAGCAAAAAGCTGGGCAAAATCACCGCTGCTCATTACTTCCATAATGCGCTGGTCGTATTCAGGACCATGTGCATCAAAGCCATAAGGTCCATCCTCTTTCAATTTGTGGGACAGGTCGCCACTGCCGATAAAAACAACTTTGCGTTTCAGTTTATTGGCAGTATCCATCAGCATTTGTCCCAACTGATAGTGTTTTAAGAGACTTTCGCCTGATAACCCGATACGCACCAGTTTATAGTCCGTGTAGAGTTTGTTGAGAAAATAAAGCGGTATCATAGTGGCATGGTCAAGCTCAGGATTACGTTCACCTAAAGTTCCCGCCGGGAATTGTTTAGCCTGAGCAGTTTTTTCGATTGCCTTGACCAGTTCCTGATCATAGACGCAACTAATTTTTACTTGAGGTGCTCTAAACTGAGCAAAGTCTCCCTGGGCACTGGCTCCCGGTGAAAGATGAAAATAGTCCATGTATAAAATAGTATGGGGAGAAGTAAGCAAAATGGTGTCAGGTTTTAGCGCAGCAATACGACGGGCTACTTCTTCGTAGGCAGCAATGGTAGTGCTGATGCGTTGCTCTTCGCCATGACCAACTTCCGGTAATATAATAGGTGGGTGTGGTACCATAAAGGCTCCTAAAATAGTCATACAAAACATCTCCTTTGCGTACATTCCTATAATTCTATTTTAGCATTTTAGGAGGGAATTAACCATATGGCTGGGACAGTGGGGCAGTCCTTTTGGCACGTTTTCTTCCATTGAAAATTAAGGTGCACTGTGCTACAATAATCTGGCAGCAAACTTACTTACGGGGATGTAATGGCTTCGACGGGGGTAGGTGTGGTGTGATAAGCGAGCCGGGATTCCATCAACCCCGTTAAACGGTGGAAACGCGTTATAAACGCAGACGATTCTTACGCTTTAGCAGCTTAATGCTAACGTCTCCCAGTTCATCTCCTGCGTGAGCAGGGTAGACGACAGCAGCAGGATACCCAAGCTTCAATTCTCGGAGAGGCTTGTGGGAAATCTATCGAGATAGTGGCCGATTAGCCCGCCGTTAGGCGATGAGGCTGCGAAATCTAAAATGACGGATGCGCTCGGAGAAAGTTGCATGACAATGCTTTCGGACAGGGGTTCGACTCCCCTCATCTCCACCATGATTTGTGTGTTGAAGGATAACTGCATAAGGTATTGCATTATGACAAGAAAAAAGATAAAGGAAAGTCAATCTGACTAGCCTTTATTTTTTTTTATTAAGCTTGCCATAAATCTGTGAAAGAGGATGATTACGGCGTTAGGTTATTTAGTAACAAAGTCAGGCTTGGTGATTCAACATTCTTGGCCCACACATTTTGACAAAAATTGTTCACTTATGTGCTTAGAAATATTGTGCTATACTAAAGAAAATTTTTAGCAAAGAAGGTAGTAAAATGCGTAAAGCTTTTAAAACTATTTTAGCCCTTACATTAGTATCTCAACTAGCCATAAGCGGCATGACTCCGACAACGGTGTCCGCAGCCACCACAGAAATGTCCCAAGCTTTTCTTGACTTTGGTGAAGGTCCAAAAGGTCGTAGCGCTATCGATAAAAGCGCTGATAAAAAGCTGCAAGCCATGTTGGCTGAAACAATACCTAAATTTACTCAGCATACCTACATCGACACAGTTACCAATCGTTCTATCACCTACAATTTATTTTTGCCTGCTGATTATAAAGAAGGAGATAGCTATCCACTCCTGATGTTTATTGGAGATGCCAGCACAGTGGGTACAGATCCAACAACACCATTACAAAGAGGTTATAGTCCTGCTATTTGGGCTACCGCTAAAGCCCAGGCAAAACATCCATGTATAATTTTAGTTCCTCAATACGCAGGGGTGATTATAGATGATCATAATGGCTTTAAGATAACTGAGGATGTGGAGGCCACAGCTCGTTTGGTTAAAGCTGTTGCTCAAAAATATGGAGCGGATACAAGAAGAATTTATAGTACAGGACAATCCATGGGGTGCATGACAACCATGTATTTAGCCGCTAAGCATCCTGATTTATTTGCAGCTACCCTAATGGTTTCCGGTCAATGGAATATTAGTGACTTATCCTCATTGGCCCAACAAAAATTCTTCTATATTGCAGCCGGTGGTGACCCTAAAGCCTCACAGGGCCAGCGCGATTTATTACCAGTTTTGCGGGAGCAGGGTGCCGAAGTAAGTACTGCCACCTGGGATGCCACGCAGAGCTACTCTGAATTGTCTAAAGCTGCAAAGCGGGAAATTGCCCAAGGCAATGCGATAAACTTTGCTACTTTTGTCACAGGTTCTGTCTTGCCTGAAAGTGCCAAGGATGCCAATGAACATATGTATTCCTTTGACCACGCCTATCAAATTACAGCAGTAAGGGATTGGCTGTTTGCGCAACACAAATAAAAGTGACAGAGGGTCTGTCCTCTTGCTACAAAGGATGCGCCAAAGTGTCTGTTCCCCTGGTACGAAGGATGCGCCAAAATGTTTGTCCTCCTAGTACAAAGAATGCGCCAAAGTAGTCTGTCCCACCCAGTACGAAAAATGCGCACAAGGACCGTCCCTTGGCACATAGGCAGTTGCTTTTGACCTCTGCATAATTTTCTTATATGTGATATCTTCATTGTTAAAATAGGTAAATTGTGTTAAAGTTAGTATATAGAATTATTTGTGAATTTGGGCTTTTTCACAATTTATAAATAGCAAAGAGAGGCGAAGATTTAAATGGCAAATGTTGATTTAACGAAGTATGGTATTACCGGTACTAAAAAGATTATGTACAATCCTCCTTATGAAGATTTGTATAAGGCGGAAATGGATCCTGCTTTGACGGGCTACGACAAGGGGCAGGAAAGCGAACTGGGTGCGGTTAATGTTATGACGGGCGTTTACACCGGTCGTTCTCCTAAAGACAAGTTTATTGTTATGGATGAAAATTCTAAAAATACTGTCTGGTGGACTACTCCTGAGTACAAAAACGATAACCATCCTGCTTCTGAGGCAACTTGGGCAGCAGTGAAAAAAATCGCCTTGGAAGAGCTTTCCAACAAGGAATTGTATGTAGTGGATGCTTTCTGCGGAGCTAACAAGGATACCAGAATGGCTGTCCGTTTTATTATGGAAGTAGCTTGGCAGGCTCATTTCGTAGAGAACATGTTTATTAAACCGACTGCTGAAGAGTTGGCTAACTTTACTCCTGATTTTATTGTTTATACTGCTTCTAAGGCTGTTGTTAAAAATTACAAGGAATTGGGACTTAATTCCGAGACTGCAGTAGTGTTCAATGTTACCAGTCGTGAGCAGGTTATTATCAATACCTGGTACGGCGGTGAAATGAAGAAGGGTATGTTCTCCATGATGAACTACTATCTGCCGTTAAAGGGTATTGCCTCCATGCACTGCTCTGCCAACACAGATATGGATGGCCGGAACACCGCTATTTTCTTTGGTCTGTCCGGTACCGGCAAGACCACCTTGTCCACTGATCCCAAGCGTCTTTTGGTAGGTGATGATGAGCACGGCTGGGATGACAAGGGCGTCTTCAACTTTGAAGGCGGCTGCTATGCTAAGGTTATTAACCTGGATAAAGATTCCGAGCCTGATATTTATAATGCTATTAAACGCAATGCCTTGCTGGAAAATGTTACCTTGGATGCGCATGGCAAGATTGATTTTAAAGATAAGAGCGTTACTGAAAATACTCGTGTGTCTTATCCTATCAATCATATTAAAAATATTGTTCGTCCTATTTCCACTGCACCGGCTGCTAAGCAGGTTATTTTCCTGTCCGCTGATGCTTTCGGAGTATTGCCTCCGGTTTCTATTTTGACTCCTGAGCAGACGAAATATTATTTCCTGTCCGGCTTCACTGCTAAATTAGCCGGTACCGAGCGTGGTATTACTGAGCCTACACCAACATTCTCCGCTTGCTTTGGTCAGGCTTTCCTGGAATTGCATCCAACCAAATATGCTGAAGAGTTGGTTAAGAAGATGGAAAAGAATGGTGCTAAGGCTTATTTGGTTAACACCGGCTGGAATGGTTCCGGCAAACGTATTTCCATTAAAGATACTCGTGGTATCATTGATGCCATCTTGAATGGTTCTATCAACCAAGCACCTACCAAGAAGATTCCTCATTTTGATTTGGAAGTTCCTACTGTTTTGCCAGGCGTAGATACCAAGATTTTGGACCCTCGTGATACCTATACTGATAAAGCAGAGTGGGAAAAGAAGGCAGTAGATTTAGCAGGACGTTTCGTAAAGAACTTTGCTAAGTACGAAGGCAATGCAGCCGGTAAAGCTTTGGTTGCAGCAGGCCCTAAAATTTAATTAAATAGGTTTTAACAACCAAGACCAGCCTAAGGTTTGACTTTAGGCTGGTTTTCTTTTGACTTTGGTCATATTACGAGGGTATAATTAGCGTAAATGGGTATGATGAGTAGTAAACGTAGTAATATGGGGCGATCTTATGAGCAGAACTATAAACAAGTACCAACGAATATTTTACCTATGTTTTTGCCTGGTGTTTTTGGTTGTTTCTTTGGTTAATGCTGTACAAGCCAACGAAAAAAGACAGCTTTTACGGGTGGGGTATGTTTACGAGCCTCACTATGCCACTAAGGATACAGCAGGCGAATATAAAGGCTATGTTCCTGAATTGGTTTATAATGTTGCCATGCGTGGCAATTTTGATGTGCAGTTTGTGGATTTCCCCAATTATGTAGCCGAGGATTTGGCTCTGGCAGAGGGAAAAATAGATGTAGAAATAACGGTGCCTCCTTCTGAGGAGCTTAAGAAAAAGTTTATCTTTTCTGATTCTATTACCACCACGGCTTCGTATTCTATCTTGGTTCGTCAGAATGACGACCGCTATAATTTTGGCGATATGGCAGCGGTAAATGCCATGACAGTCGGAGTAGTAACCAATGATGCCGTTTATAATGTATTCGTAGAGTGGTGTGATAAAAATGCCCTAAAACCCTCTTTCAAATTTTATCCGGATGCCGCTAGTGTTTTTCAGGCAGTAAGAAATAAGGAAATAGATAGTACGTTTGTCAGTGGTGAAAAAGCTGATGGCTTACGTTTGTTGCTTAGTTTTGGACAGCTTGATTGTTATGCTATGTTCAATCCGAACAACAAGGAATTGAGACAGAGGTTTGATAGTGCGCTTAAGCAAATTCTGACTGAAAATCCTTTGTTTGAGCAGGAGCTTTATAACCAGTATGTTGCTCCTAAAACCGGCAACATGGGTATTTTTACCAGGAATGAGAGAGAATATCTAGCTACCCATAAGACGGTGAAAGTGGCAGTGCCGCAGTTTGCACCACCTCATATATATAAAAATCCTGATGGTAAATTAGCCGGTATCATTCCCTCTTACTATGCTGGTTTAGGGAAATTAACCGGTTTGAATTTTGAGCTGGTACCTTTTCCAGCGACCACAAACCTTTTAAAGCAGGCCGTATTAAATGGTGATGCGGATGTTTTAGGCTACTACAATGGCAGCTTGCCCAATGCTCTTAAGCAGGGTTTTAGGGTAATAAGTATAATTGATAGTATAAGCATGGTGGAGATTGTAAGAAGAGATGTGGACCATGTTAAGAATGTTGCTATTTTAGGTGGAGATATTACTCTTCTGCAAGAAATAGTGGCAGGAAAAGATTATAATACTAAAAAATTTCCCAATGTTAATGCTTGCTATGCTGCTTTAAGCTCTGCAGAAGTGGATGCCATTATTTGCAGTGATGTTACTGCTACCTGGATTGCCAACAATCACCGCATGGATGGCTATATCACGAAGCCTTTGGACGTGCATGGCAAGCTTTATATGGCTGTTAGGGCCTCAGATGATGCCTTATATGGTATTTTAAGCAAGGGAGCTACGATAGAAAAACACAACTTTAATTATATTGTAGCTAATCATGTCCTTCCTCAAAGTGATTTCCGCAGTCTTATGGAGAGACTGCCCATGTGGGGCTTGGTGACTTTTGCTTTGATTATGTTGGCTTTAGTTATTTTGCTTATTGCTTTTTTGTTTACTTTGCGTCGACATTATCGTGAAAAAGAAATGTTGGATGCCCGGGAAATGAATAACGAAAGAGAAAAAGTCAGACTTGAAGCTATGGAGAAGAATGCAGAGGAAAAGAATCAATTCTTTGCCAATATCAGTCATGATTTGCGTACTCCTCTTAATGCTATTATTGGTTTCTCTGATTTGGCTTTAAAGAGCACGGATGCTGTCAACAACAAGAGGTATATGGAGAAAATCAATGCCTCCGGTAAATTAATGCTGGATTTGGTTAATGATACCTTAACCCTCTCCAAGATAAATAGCGGCAAGCTGGCATTGCAATTGGAGCCTTCCTCCACTGACAAGCAATTACTTTTTGGTACGATTTGGGAAGATATCAAAACGATGGCCCTGGCTAAAAATATAGCTTTTACTGTTTCTACACAGGAAGCTGTACATAGAGTAGCTTTACTGGATAAGCTAAAGCTACAGAAAATCATGCTTAATCTGCTAACCAATGCTGTTAAATATACGCCTGCCGGAGGACATATTAACGTGCGCTTCTGGAATGAAAGGGCAGCTGACGGAGTCTTGGAAAGCTTGTTTTCTGTACAAGATGATGGTATTGGCATCAACAAGGAATTTCAGAATAAGGTCTTTGAGCCTTTTTCTCAAGAGCAGCGTTCCGGATACGAAAGCAGCGGTACCGGATTAGGACTGGCCATAGTCAAGCAGCTGGTGGAATTGATGGGCGGTACCATTAGACTGGATAGTGAAATGAATAAAGGTAGTACCTTTACGGTGCGTTTACGTTTACAGGATGCACCAGAGGGTGCCGGACAAGCAGCTGGGGTTTCTGCCGATGGTTTGGCTCAGGTAGATTTGCGTGGTAAAAAGATCCTAGTCTGTGAGGACAATGCCTTAAATAGAGAAATTGCTTGTGTTTTGCTCAGGTCCAAAGGAATTATAGTTTCTACAGCCGAAAACGGGCGTTTGGGAGTAGATGCTTTTGCAGCCAGCTACGAAGGTGAGTTTGATGCCATTCTCATGGATTTGCGCATGCCGGAGATGGATGGCTTAATGGCTACGCAAAAGATTAGGTCTCTGGAACGGTTTGATGCCAAAAGGATACCTATTATAGCCATGACGGCTGATGTATTTGCCGAGGATATTAAAAAATGCTTGGCAGTTGGTATGAATGACCATGTGGCTAAACCGGTTAAGCCCAAGGTTTTATTCCAAACTTTAGCTAAATATTTTGCTTAAATCAAAAAGGCCACGCAGAAGAATCTGCGTGGCCTTTTGTCAGGAAAAAGCATTTAGTCATTACAAACCAACCTAAGCTACAAACCAACCTAAGCTACAAACCAACCTAAGCTACAAACCAACCTAAGCTACAAACCAACCTAAGCTACAAACCAACCTAAGCTACAAACAAACCTAAGCTACAAACCAACCTAAGCTACAAACAAACCTAAGCTACAAACAAACCTAAGCTACAAACAAACCTAAGCTACAAACAAACCTAAGCTACAAACAAACCTAAGCTACAAACCAACCTGTCAATACACTGCTGCAAAATTATAAAACATGAATGAATTGTAAGCCTAAAGCAACACAGGATAAACCTGCCACAATACTTAAAGTAATATTGGCAATGGCATAAAGGGGATGCAAAAACAGTAGATTAAAGGTCTCCAGGGAGAAGGTGGAAAAGGTCGTTAAACCACCTAAAACACCGGTAATAGCAAAGAGCTTAATATATATGGGTAAATCAGGGCGCTTCTGAAAGTAACCGGCCAAGATGCCTATGCAGAGACAACCAATTAAATTCACTACCAGGGTTCCGTAAGGAAAGGTGGGGGAATCCTCACCATATAAAAACATAGTGGTAAGATAGCGCAGGGCTGCTCCTATACCACCACCCACGATAACCATCAACATATCCAGAAACATATTATCCTCCCGTATGGGCATAAAAAAACTGATGCCCTTTTGTAATTTAGAAGTCATCAGCTTTAAAAGCGGTTTCAGCCAGGCTGGGGGAGTACTTCATTCCCGTTTTGGTCATTATAACAAAGTTCGTAATTCTGTGCAAGCCGGTGGACCTTTATCTTGGGTTTGCAAATACAAAAAGGGTGGAGTAAAATAAAAACGTAGAGGTGTGCGGCAAAGGGAGGTTCCCAATCCCTGTTTCATCAGTAATAAAACCAAAGATATTACCACAGGAGGAAACCCCATGCGTAAAAATATCCGCAGTTTGTTTTCCGTACTGATTACCATATGTATTGTTCTGGTAGCCTGGGCTGTGCCTTTTTCAGCAGGTTTGGCACAAGCAAAAACAGTACGTGTTGGGTGGTATCCCAGTAAGGGCTTTCAAGAAGGGACGGACATTAATAATATCAGTGGCAGCCAATACGAAAGCCTGGTTCGTATTGCCCAGTTCGTGGACTGGAAATACGAATTTGTTTTTGGTAAGGTTGCTGACTTGGAACAAATGCTGAGTAATGGCGAAATTGATTTGCTGGGTGGTTATGCCAAAACGCCGGAGCGGGAAGGTTTATATAATTATTGTACCTATCCCTCCTATTCCAGCTATATGATTTTGCTTTGCCGGATGGATGATAAACGCTTTGCCTATAATGATTATGCGGGCTTTAATGGCATAAAAATTGCCATTAACCATTCTGAATACTGGAAGTCCAGGGTGGATCAGTTGGCCAAAGACCAAAATTTTACCGTTAATTACGTAGTACGCGACACCACCGCAGATATGTACGATGCCTTGGACAAGGGCGAAGCAGATGCCGTGGTGTGTAGCAATTTGACTCAGCACAAGCCTTATAAATTGATACACCAATGGGATCCCAGGTCCACCTATTTCGTGGTGAATAAGCGGAGGCCGGATTTGTTGAATGATTTAAATTCGGCTATGGAAATGCTCAGTGTCACAGAACCGAAGTTAAGTGAGTGGTTGGAGAGACGTTATTTTGGTACTCAAAAAAGTGAATTTATTATTGCTCTTACCAACGAAGAACAGGACTATCTTAAACAAGCCGGAGCAATAAGTGTACTTTTAGCACTGGACCAACGGCCTTTAGCTTATGTGGAGAATGGACAACCACAAGGTTTTATACCCGATTATTTAGCATTACTTTCTCAAAAAACAGGCCTAAAATTTAAATATATATGGTGCGCAAACTACCAGGAGATGCAGGAACGTTTCCTGGCCGGAGAAGCAGATATATGTGGACAGACCTATGATTATTACGGCCTTACCGACTCCAGTGGTTTTAAAACTATAAGACCATATGTTACTTTATCCAACAGCTTGATTTATCTGCAGCCCAGAAAACTTTCCATCCAGAAGATAGCAATAGAAGCTGGTCACAAGGGACTGGCTGAAAGGTTGCACAAAAGTAAGTATATGTACAATTTGGTTCTTTTAGCTACGCCGGAGGACTGCTTGCAAGCAGTGCAGGAAGGTAAAGTAGATGGCGCCATTTTACCTGATGATATTTTTGCTCAATATAGCTACCATTATATTTATAATAATTTATATGCCCAACGCCAACATGATTTGACAACTGACCTTAGCTTGGGTATTTCCGGTAAGGCTGATCCATATTTGTTTAGGATTTTGGCTAAAACGGCCAGTACCATTAGTCCTGTTATTGTTTCCAATTTGTTGCTTAAAAACACAACCATTAAACCACAATATACTTTGCTGGACAAGCTGATACATAATCGCTTAGTGCTTTTTGTCGTATTGCTTCTGGTTATTTCCTTGCTTTGGCTTAGCTGGCAGAAGCGTTACAATAAAAAGCTGGAGGAGGAAAGAAGCAAGGCTGATATTGCCAATGAGGCTAAAAGTGAGTTTCTGTCCAGGATGAGTCATGATATCAGGACGCCTTTAAATGGCATTATTGGCATGACATATTTAACGAGGGAAATGCAGCTGCCGGCAGAAGCCCGGGCCAATTTAGACAAGATTGATACGTCTTCTAAGTTCCTGCTAAGCTTGATTAACGATGTCTTGGATATGACTAAGGCAGAAAGTGGCAAGATAGAACTCCATCCGGAACCATACTCTTTAGAAGAATTTACCAGCTATATTGAGGCTGTCATTAAGCCTCTCTGCAAGGAACGCAATCAGACCTTTAGCTTGGATAAAAGCGGTGCACAAAGCGAAATTGCTCCTCGTATTGACAAATTAAGGTTCAACCAGATTCTCTTTAATTTGCTTTCCAATGCCATTAAGTATACTCCCGAGGGCGGTAATATTAAATTAATCATTAGTAGTAAGACGGCGGCCAATCATAAGGTAGCACTGACTACATCTGTTATTGATGATGGCATTGGTATGAGTGAAGCTTTCCAAAAAGTTTTGTTTAATCCTTTTACACAGGAGCAAAGAAAAGAAAGTACGGAAAGACGTGGTACAGGGTTGGGACTAGCCATTGTGAAACGTCTGGTTGATACTATGGGAGCTTCTATCACCGTGCAAAGTCAAATGGGAGCGGGTTCCAATTTCACGGTAAATTACCTTTGTGATTATGGTCCTGTTGCTGAAAAACAAAAAGCAGCTTCTGTGGTACAAGCAGTGCCAACCGGGGAGTTTGATTTTACCGGCAAGCATGTGCTGCTCTGTGAGGATCACGCCTTGAATCAGGAAATCGTTAAAGCTCTTTTAACCAAAAGAGGTGTGCTGCTGGAGATAGTGGGAGATGGTCTGGCAGGGACTAAAGAATTTGCTCAATCCGCACCGGGCTATTTTGATTGCATTTTAATGGATATACAGATGCCCATAATGGATGGCATTAAGGCCACAGAGAAAATCAGAGCCATGGATAGGGTAGATGCTAAAACAGTACCGATTATTGCCTTAACAGCAGTTGTTTTTGCTGATGATGTAGAGAAATTCCTGGCTGCAGGTATTAATGATCATATAGCTAAACCTATTGATCCGCAGGTGTTATTCCAAAAACTGGCACAGTTTATGCAGCTGAAACAAAGATAAAATAAAATGCCTCTCTAAGGCTTTAGCCTTAGAGAGGCATTTTATTAACTTAAATTAGTGAGCCAGCAAGGCAAGCATAATGCCACCTGAGATAGCGGTGCCAAATACACCGGCCAGGTTTGGACCCATAGCATGCATAATCAAGAAGTTGCTACGGTTTTCTTCCTGACCTACCTTATGAGATACACGGGCTGCAATAGGTACGGAAGCAATGCCGGCGGAACCGATTAACGGGTTAATTTTGCCACCGCTAAGCTTGCACATAACTCTGGCGCAAAGCACGCCGGAGGCGGTACCAAATATAAAGGCTACTAAACCTAAAGCGATAATAATTAGGGTAGAGGAGGTTAAGAAGGTTTGAGCCTTCATGGTAGAACCAATGGCAATGGTCAGAATCAAAGTAATGATGTTCAGGAAATGATTAGAAAGAGTTTGTCCCATTTTTTCCAAAACGATACTTTCCCTAATGAGGTTGCCTAGCATCAGCATGGTAATCAGAGGAGCTACAGGAGGTAAAAGCAGATTAACTATGATAGTAATAATGACAGGAAAAATCAGCTTTTCGCGACGAGAAACGTAACGAGGCTGTTTCATAATAATTTTACGTTCGCTTTTAGTAGTTAATAGTCTCATGACAGGTGGCTGAATAAGGGGCATTAAGGCCATATAAGAATACGCTGCTACAGAAATCTGCGGTAGTAGGTGAGGAGCCAGCTTCATGGTAGTATAGATCGCCATGGGACCGTCTGCGCCACCTATAATGCCAATAGAACAAGCCTCAGCCAAGGAAAAGCCTAATACTTTAGCGCCGATTAAGGAAACGAAAATGCCGAGATGGGCTGCCGCACCTAAAATTACCAAAGACGGATTGGCAATCATGGGACCAAAATCTGTCATAGAACCTACGCCTAAAAAAATCAAGGGAGGGAGAATTAAGCTTTCCACGCCTTTATAGGCATAGTTAAATAAGCCTCCCTCTTCTGTGAGCCCTGAGCCGGGAATATTGGCCACGATGCAAGATAGGCCAATACCGACTAAAAGAAAGGGCTCATATTTTTTCTTAATGCCCAGGTATAAAAGTATAAAACCAACCGCTACCATGAAAATATTACCCCAGGTCAGGGACAGGATACCGGTTTGCTCTAATAATTTTAGTAATAATAGATGTATATCAATCATGATGTTATCTCTTTCTGACAGCCGAGCTGTTAAAATTATAATTTTCTACTTTAGAGAGAACACTCATCAGCACTCCAATAGCAGATATAAACAAAAAGCTTAAAACAAAATCTATCAGGCTGAGCACAAGGGCGCCAGTCAGGTTATCTGGTAAAGACATCTTGTTACCTCCCAAAATTAGCGATTAAAGACGTTGGTTGCTTAAAAAGCGAGCTCTTTGCTCAGCTTTTTCATTTAAGGTTTCTTTATGGACAATTCTTCTTTTGTGAATGCCATGGCCTATATCACCCTGCTCATCCCAGGCATCAATACGCAAATCTACCTCGTTGCCGTTTAATTCTATGATAGTTGTTTTAACCGTTACGGTCATGCCAAGTAGTGTAGCAGTGTCATGGGTGAAGGAAATTTGATAACCGATACTGATAAATTCACCGGGTAGGTATTTATCTATAGTTTCTACCGCAGAATGAATAGCCAGACGAACAATAGCAGCACTACACAAAAAGTTGCTCATTTCAGGGCAATCTTCACCGGCGGTATCTTCATGCTCTACAACCTTGGTAATCATAAAATTTTGACCAACATTTAAATATTCTTTTACATCAAACATTTTTTTGGCCTCCTTGCTAAGCTTGTTTTTATTTAAGTGAAAAATAAATTTATGTTCTGATATTACAACTTTTGTGAATTTGTGTCAATTAGTGAAATATTATGAAAATTGCAGAAAGTAATAATAAAAAGCTTATATAAATTTATAAATAAAAAGCGCAGCAGAGATGGACTGCTACGCTATTTGGTACCGTTAATAAATTTTTTAACTGCTTTTTCGCTGCCCTCCGGACCAACCAGGACAAAAACGTCATCGACTTCAAAGGTTGCATAGGGACCGGGGGAGATAAAGAGATCGTCTTTACGCCGGATGGCTACCACGGTGACGCCTGTATTTTGCCAAAAGTTTACTTTGGAAATCATTTTGCCAAGGAAAATGCATTGCTTGGTAATGTTGATTTCATAGGGGGCAATAGGGGCTTTTACCCGGTAATGCTCCAGCTTTTTCAAGAGCTCGGTAGCTTTGGCTACGAAGCGCTTATGAGTATTTTCCTCATCCTTAAGCAGGGTGCGCAATTCCTCTTCCAGGCCGGAAAAGGTTTCTACATTGTGAATTCTATTTAGCAATTCGACGGCTTTGTCCGGACTGGCAATACTAATGCCAAGGCCTTGCTTAATGTTTACGATTTTCAAATCTTTTAGCAGAAACATTGCCCGGCGAATAGTCTCAGGTGAAACAGAGTATTTAGCAGCCAATGCGGATCTGCCGGTGATGATTTCACCTTTTTTATAATGCCCCTTGGCGATGTCCTCAGCAACATCCCAGGCAATTTTTTGATAAGTGGCCAGTGACATCTGGTTAAGTGTTTTCAACATAACAACCTCGTTACTTTTGACATAAAATCATCTTATTTTTCATTATACTGATTTTAAGTATCTTTGTAAATTGGTAATAAGCTTTCCTTTACAAATAAAATTGGCAAAATAATGTTAACTTGACATCTAAGATAAATTACGTTAAAGTAAAAAAGGAACAAGAGACAACTTAAAAAATAGATAAAGTTGTCTGTGCTACATTACCTTTGTTAAACCAACATAAACTTTTTGCTAGACCCTTTTGCTTAACACAAGAATGGGAGGTAAGAAAATGAAAAAGTCGAGCTGGTTGGGAATGGTGCTCTTAGTTTTGTTATGTGTGATACCGCTATTGCAGGGCTGTGGTGGCAAGGATGGGACGACACCGGCTGCCAAAATTGTATTTTGTGATGCAGGGTGGGACAGTCTGCGCTTTCATAATGCTATTGCCAGATTTATCGCCAAGTACGGCTATGGTCTGGAATCCGAAGAGCTAAAGGGCTCCACGCCTGTTACCTATACGGCCTTGCTTAGAGGCGACGCAGATGTGTATATGGAAATTTGGACGGACAATCTTGCAACCTATGCCAAGGATGTGGAAAGCGGCAAGTTTCAGGTAGCCGGCGTAAATTTTGCTGATAATAGACAGGGCATCTATGTGCCGCGTTATGTCATAGAGGGAGATGCCAAAAGAGGGATAGCACCAAGTGCACCTGAGCTAAAGACAGTGGCTGATTTAGCAAAATATCCGGAGGTCTTTAAGGATGAAGAAAATCCCGGTAAGGGTAGAATTTATGGGGCAATACCCGGGTGGGCCATTGATGAAATAATGTATAAAAAATTTAAATTCTATAAATTAGACAAAGACTTCGTTTATTTCAGACCTGGTTCTGATGCAGTATTAAATGCAGCCTTTACAGCGGCCTATGACAAAGGAGAACCTATAGCCGGCTACAACTGGGAACCAACCTGGTTAAGCGGCAAATTGGATTTAGTGCTTTTGGCAGATGCGCCTTATGAGGAAAAGGCTTTCCAAGAGGGCAAGACGGCAGCACCCTCTGTCCCGGTTACAATTGGTGTTGGCAAGAAAGCCTGGCAGTCCTATCCGGATTTTGTTAAATTTTTGCAAAGCTATCATACTTCCAGTGCTTTGACAGCAGAAGGACTTGTCCTCTTGTCCGAGGGCAAGCTTAGCTATGACCAGGCCGCTCGTAAATTTTTGCAAAAACACCCCGAGCTATTAAAAAAATGGCTGCCTGAGGAGAAAAGAGCCGCAGTAGAAAAGGCTCTCCGGGAGGCGAAATAATGACCTCAACATTTCCTCAGGTTGGCGACTTAGGTATAGCGACGCAGATTGATAATTTTGTCTATTACTTAAATGTCAATTTCAGCTCAGCTTTTGGTCTTTTGAAAACAATTCTGTTGGCCTATGTGAATTTTTTGCAGGGCATACTAAGTTTTTTGCCCTGGTGGCTTTTGCTGCTACTTATTATTGTGGCGGGAAAAAAGCTGCGGAAGAGTTGGTGTCAAGGATTGGTCCTGGCTTTTTTGGTAAGTCTGATTGGCGTGGTCGGTTATTGGCAGATGATGAATGAAACCTTGGCCATTGTCCTGGCTGCCGTTACTATTTCGTTGCTGCTTGGTTTTCCGGTGGGCATCCTGTTTTCCATTATTGATGATAAATATTTTCTACCTGTTTTAGATGCTATGCAAACCATGCCGACCTTTGTTTATATGATTCCGGCAGTAATGCTGCTGGGTCCCGGTAAGGTTCCTGCCGTACTTGCCACGGTGGTATACGCCGTTGTACCACTGATAAGACTTACCAGCCATGGCTTGCGCAACGTTGATGCGGCCATGATTGAAGCGGCTCAGGCTTTTGGTTCGTCACGTTGGCAGGTTTTATGGAAGGTGCAATTGCCGCAAGCCAGATCAACTATTATGACCGGCGTAAATCAGACACTTTTAATGGCTGTTGCCATGGTTGTGACCTGTTCCATGATCGGGGCAAACGGTCTGGGTATGGAGGTGCTTATTGCCATCAACAGAACCGAATCAGGGCGAGGCCTGATTGCCGGTTTATGTATTGTTATCATTGCTGTCCTACTGGATAGATTGACTCAGGGCTTAGTAGTACAAGGAGGGAAAAGAACATGAAGGATGTATTTTTCCGGGTAGAGGGTTTAACCAAGCTTTTTCCTGTAGGTTTTCCTTCCTGTCCTACCAAAGAAGCCTTGCAGTATTTACAGGCTGGTATGTCCAGAACAGAATTGAAAGAAAAGCATAATGTTTTGGCAGCGGTGCAGGATGTTTCTTTTGAGCTAAAGCAAGGTGAATGTCTGACGCTTATTGGTTTGTCTGGAAGTGGTAAATCTACAATTTTGCGGTGTCTTAACCGTTTGCAGGAACCTACTGCCGGCAAAATATATTTTCAGGGCGAAGATGTTACAGCCTATAATAAACAAGCCTTGCTAAATTTCAGGCAGAAACATGTTGCCATGGTTTTTCAAAATTTTGGACTAATGACTCATCGTTCTGTTTTGGATAATGTTTGTTACGGCCTGGAAATACAGGGCATGTCTTTACAAGACAGGTATGACAAGGGAAGAAGCATGCTGGAGCTGGTGGGACTCACCGGCTGGGAAAAGGAAGATGTGAATCGTCTGTCCGGAGGCATGAAGCAGAGAGTAGGACTGGCACGTGCCCTTGCCTGTGATCCAGATATCTTATTAATGGATGAAGCTTTTTCTGCCTTAGATCCTTTGGTACGTAATGACTTACAATTTGAATTGCTTTGTATTCAGCAGAAGGTAGGAAAATCTATTATTTTTATTACTCATGATATTGATGAAGCCTTTAAACTGGGTAATAGGGTTGGTATTCTAAAAGATGGTAAACTTATCCAACTGGCCACACCGGAAGAAATGCTTGCCAAGCCAAAGGACGCTTATGTTTCCAAATTTATCAATAGCGTAGATTCCAGCAAGGTAGTTAGCATAACCAATATTATGGAGAAACCGGCAGCGCTGGTCAGGGTAGCAGAGGGAGCACACCTGGCCTTAAACAGCATGCGCATTAACGGGGTATCAAGTGCCTACGTTGTGGACGATAAAATGCAGCTTTTAGGTTTAGTTACCTTGGATGGCGTACTCCAAGTGCTCGATAATAAGCAAAGCTTTGCCAACATACTGATTGAAGAAATTCCTGTGACCGATACTCCTGACCAGCCGGTAAGATCCATCATGAATTTGGCCGTGCATGCCAAGTATCCCATCGCTGTAACGGATAAGTATAATCACCTAAGAGGGATTGTCACTAAAGCAGCTGTATTAGGTGCTTTGTGTGGTAAACAGCAGGACGGGGAAAGTACATCTTAAAGTTGTTACAGTAATAAAGAAAATACTGGAAATAATAGTTAAAAGTGTGCTAAAATTATAAAAAGTGAACTTTACTTACATTACACTTTTAGCATAGTATTTTCTTGTGCACAAGCGAGGCCTTCATGCAGGGACAAACCGAGCGGACTTACTGTAGAACAACACAAAAATCAGGCATTAGCCGGCTGATGAGTCGAGCTATGCCTATTTTATTTGTTCTTTTGGTGATTTTCTTGCCGCCCTCAGTAGCCCACAGCGCTAATATTGTCAGCTCTAAACGGGTTTTGTTTATCAATTCCTACTCTCGCGATTACGTGACGGTACCGGTAGTGGTGAACGAGGTAGAAAGGGAATTAAAGGGTGTTGCTACCATTCAATATGTTTTTATGAACACCAAGAACTTGGATACGGCCTTTGCCATAGAGCAAACTAAAAGGGAATTGGCATATTTACGAGGAAAGTATGGTTTCGATTTTGATTTAATAATTACCGGTGATGATGATGCTCTTGATTTTGTACGCAATAATCGCGATGCGTATTTTAAAAATATTCCGGTAATTTTTGAGAATGTTAATTCCGAAAAGAAGGTCAAGGAAGCTGTTCTTGATCCGTTAATGGCGGGCGTAGTAGAAACCTTCCCTTTGCAAGAAACTGTTGCTCTGGCTTTTAAATTGAATCCTAAAGCTAAACAAGTGGTTGTTATTACCGATGAAACACTTTCTTCTAAAGGGACGGAAGAACAAATTGCTAACTTCAAGGCGGTTTTTCCTCAACTGACTTTTGTCAATTTAGTTACCACAAAGTATAAAACTGAGGAGTTAAGGCAGCAGCTTGGTACATATGGTGATGAAACTATTTTGCTGTTCAACATGCTGAGTATTGACGGTTCAGGTCAGCACTACACCATTGCCAATGGTGTCAACTTTGTATGTCAGGCAGCTAAAATACCTGTGTTCAAAGGTGATGAGGCTGGTATCGGCGATGGCTTGCTGGGTGGTTGTGCCTTGTCCTATGAAAGTGTTGGTATAAAGACCGGACAAATGGCCAAACAGGTGCTAAATGGCGAAAGAACGCCTCAGCAGCTGGGCTATTTAAAGGGTGATTATACTCATAAATTCGATTTTGAGGTTATGAAGCGTTTTAAGATTAGTAAGAACCAGTTGCCAAAGGATACTGTGTATATAAATGATCCACCTTCTTTTTTTGAGCTGCATGCCGATGTTATTCGTCCTGCCGGTATTGTTCTGCTTGTGCTGGTCATTGGTATCCTTTTATATGATAGAAAGCGCAGTAAAAGGTTTAGTATGCAATTAGCCAGAAGCGAGGCAGAGGTAAAAATTGCGGAATTATCCAATAAAGCCAAAACGGATTTCTTATCCAGAATGAGCCACGATATCAGGACACCGTTAAATGCTATTATTGGATTAACTGATTTAGCGGAAGATGATATCAAGGATCCTTTAAAAACCAAAGATAATCTTCATAAGATTCATGACAGTGGCATTGTTCTTTTAGCTCTTTTAAATGATGTGCTGGATGTGAGCCGCATTGAAAGCGGCCGCTTAAGCCTAAATGAAGCTCCTTGCAACCTACAGGATTTTGTGCAGGAAATGCATACCGTCTTTGACGGCCAATGTCAAAAGCTGGGGCTTACTTTTCAGATTGAGGCAGAGACAGCTATCCAAACCGTGCTGTTGGATAGAGTACGTTTTAGTCAACTGATTGGTAACCTGCTCAGTAATGCTATCAAGTTTACTGCGCGGGGTGGCCGTGTTTGTTTGGCTATTCAGCCCGGACAGATAAAAGAGGGCATAATGTCCTGTACCTTTATGGTCAGTGATACAGGAAAGGGTATTGCGCCGGAATTTCAAAAAAGGATGTTTGAGCCCTTTACCCAGGGGGCAGAGGTGGCTGAGCTAAAGGTGGGAGGTAGCGGACTGGGCCTGGCTATTGTAAAAAAGCTTACTGATATCATGCATGGTACTATTGCGGTAAAAAGTGCACTGGGCAGGGGTAGTACATTTACGCTTGTCTTTCCTTTAACCTTAGCAGCAGTTAAGCTGCCTTCCGGCGTTGTAGCTGCTACAGGTGTAACCGCTGATAACACTTGCCTTAAGGGGAAACGGATACTGTTGGTAGAGGACCATCCTCTCAATATTGAAATTGCTACCAGGATGCTTGAAAAGGTTGGTTTGTTAGTGGTGCTGGCAGAAAATGGTTATATTGCCGTCCAGAAATTTCAAGCAGCACCACCTAAGTATTATGATTTAATCTTAATGGATATTCGTATGCCGGTAATGGATGGTAGGGAAGCAACCAGAATTATTCGCACCTTAGGTGGGGAAGGTAAAAGCATACCGATTGTTGCCATGACTGCTGATGCCTTTGATGGAGATATGCATAGGTCACTGGAAAGTGGCATGAATGCTCAGCTGAATAAACCAATTGAGCCAAAAGCTTTATACGCGATGTTACGTAACTTCCTGTGCTGAGAAATGCTTCCGTGGGCTGACTAGCTTTTAGTCAGCCTTTTTTATGGGTGGACAAAAGTTTATTATAAAGTTAAAATAGCGAGTATATAGAATGTTTTAGGAAAGTGTATTATTTGATGACTAATTTAAAGGCATACGTCCTGTTGGCCATGGCTTCTGCTATTTGGGGTTTTCAACCTTCCTGTGTAAAATGGTTAGTTAAGGTTTGGACCCCGGTTACCATTGCTTCAGTACGTTATTTAATTTTAGGATGCATTTTGCTGGGCTGGGCTTTTCATAAGGAAGGCAGAAAAATGTTTCCCACTTGGGAAAGTTGGCCTTTTTTATTATGTATGGGGTTGTGTGGTATTGCGCTAAATAATGTATTGCAGTTTACGGCGTTAAAATATACTACAGTAACAGTTTGTACCATGATTTCAGCAACTACGCCCTGCATTACCGCAGTAGCTTCTGTACTTATTTTAAAAGAGCGGCTACGCCCTCTTGTTTGGCTGGGTATTGCCATTTCCTTCTTAGGTGTATTAACAATTGTCAGTAAGGGTTCCTGGGCGGTACTTAGAGCTATTGATTTTAATATCGGAGATATTTTATCTTTTAGCTCTCAGGTTGCGTGGACAGGTTACACCATGGCGGGCATGAAGGCTATGAAAATAATGTCGCCTATAGCAGTAACAGGCTGGGCAGGCCTGTTGGGAGCCGGCATGGTTTATCTTTATGGTATTACGACGCATTCCTTTAATCCTGTACCTTTGTCTACGCTGCCCATGCTTTCGTTCCTGTATATTTTGCTGCTAGGTGGAATTTTTAGCATGTTAGCCTGGAATGCTTGCAGCAAGGTTGTGGGACCCAGTATTGCCACCATTTTCCTAAATATCATGCCCATGGTTGGTATGCTGTCAGGCTATGTGCTTTTTGGTGATGAAATAGGAACGGTACAATTATTTGGTGCAGCTGCTATTATTGTAGGCGTATCCTTGGTTACAAACTATCACTATGTGGAGGCTTATCTTAATAAACGCATACATCGTGTCAAGGAAAGACGTAGAATACAGTCTTGAGGCAAAGGCGTCGGTGAAAGGTGTCAATTTAAATGAACAATTTGAAATACTACATTTTACTAGCCACTACTGCAGCCATTTGGGGCTTCCAACCCGTCTGTGTAAGATGGGCAGAGGAGTTTTGGACACCGGAGACTATTACGGCAGTACTTTATATTTTTCTGGGTATTGTTTTACTTATGTATGCCTACCATAAGGAAGGTAAGTCAGCACTGCTTATCTCACCAAGGCAATTCTTGCTGCTGCTTGTAATGGGCTTATGTGGAATGGCCCTTAATAATGTTTTGCAATTTACTGCTATAAAATATACCACCATTACCATTTGCACTCTTATGACAGGCTTGACCCCCTGTATGACTGCTATTGGAGCGTTCTTCTTTTTGAAGGAAAGGCATGGTGCCTTAGTTTGGCTAGGTATTTTTATTTCCTTCCTGGGAGTGTTTACTATTGTTACCAAAGGCTCTTGGCGTGTTCTTGCCAATAGTGCTTTTAATGTTGGGGATATCCTGTCTTTTGCTTCGCAGGTAGCATGGTCCTGCTATTCGCTGCTAGGTATTGTAGCCATGAGAAAAATGTCTCCTCTTACGATGAGTGGCTGGACGGGGCTTTTAGGTGGATTAATTGTATTGGGCTGGGGTATTTGTACTGATACTTTCCGGCTCAGTGCTTTGCCGGCTGTACCGTTGCTGGCCTTTTTGTACATTGTTTTATTCGGAGGGATTTTTGCTATAGTTTCCTGGAATTTAGGGTGCAGAAAAGTGGGACCTAGTATTGCTACTATCTTTTTTAATATTTTGCCCATAGTAGGTATGCTTTCCGGTTATTTGCTTTTTGCAGAGCCCATTGGTACCATCCAAATTTTTGGTGCTGCTTGTACCTTGTTGGGAGTGACTTTAGTAACCAATCATAAATATGTGGAAGCTTGTTTCACTAAAAAGCGAGCCTGATATCTGTATATCCGGGCCCCAAAAAAATAAACCTTAGGAAAGTTCCTAAGGTTTATTTTTTGTTTATTTGTTGGCAATAAAATCAGGAGTGCTTAAATATTTTTCTCCGGAATCGACCAGGAAGGCCACAATAGTCTTGCCCTTGTTTTCCGGCCTCTTAGCTATTACGGTGGCAGCGTAAAGAGCAGCACCGGAAGAAATACCTACTAAGATGCCTTCCAGTTTAGCCAGCTTTTGAGCGGCAGTATAAGCTTCTTCCGTAGTAATGGGAATTATTTCATCATATATTTTTGTATCCAGAGTTGCCGGGATGAAATTGGCGCCTATACCCTGAATCTTGTGAGGACCTGCTTTATGTTCAGAAAGCAGCGGGGAGTCCTTAGGCTCTACGGCAACAATTTGAACCGTAGCTTTTTTGCTTTTGAGATATTTACCTACGCCGGAAAGGGTACCGCCTGTACCAACACCGGCTACAAAAAAGTCTACAGCGCCTTCCGTGTCTTCGTAAATTTCCGGTCCGGTGGTCAGCTCATGGGCCTTGGGATTGATAGGATTGGTAAATTGTCCCGGGATAAAACTATGGGGAGTTACCTTCGCTAATTCTTCAGCTTTATTTACAGCGCCCTGCATACCTTCCTTGGCAGGAGTCAGAACAATTTCTGCACCATAGGCAGACATCAATTTGCGACGTTCAATGCTCATGGATTCAGGCATGGTAAAAATGGCTCTGTAGCCTTTGGCAGCTGCAACAGCGGCTAAACCTATGCCGGTATTGCCACTGGTAGGCTCGATAATAACGGAGCCGGGACCAATAAGCCCACGCTGGGCAGCATCTTCCAGCATGGCCTTGGCAATGCGATCCTTGGCACTGCCGGCAGGATTAAAGTACTCTAGCTTAACTAGTACCTTGGCTGCTAATTTTTCTTCAGTGTTAAAACGTACCGGTTCAAATAAAGGTGTATGTCCTATTAATTCAGTGATGTTTTTATATATTTTATTCATGATAATACTTCCTCTCAATTTTTAGTGTAATTTTTAGGTAAATTATTTTTACTCTTTCTTATTCTGCATAGTGTTCTGCTTCAGAAGTATTGATAGCGTTGATTTGTTGCTGTAAAATACCGACCTGTTTCTGCAATACTTTAATTTGGTCCTCAATGGGATCAGGCATTTTATCATGATTTAAATCAATAGTGTCTTCTGAATGGTGATGCACTCTTGCTCCTGCTTGTACAACCACACGCCCCGGAATACCAATTACAGTAGCGTCAGGGGGAACAGGATGGAGTACTACGGAGCCTGCGCCTATTTTGGCGTTTTCGCCTACGGTAAAGGAGCCTAAAACCTTTGCACCACAGGCTACCACTACATAGTCGCCTATGGTAGGGTGTCTTTTGCCTTTTTCTTTGCCGGTGCCACCCAGGGTAACGCCCTGATACAGGGTAACGTTATCGCCAATGATGGTGGTTTCACCTATTACAATGCCCATGCCATGGTCGATGAACAAACCGTGACCAATCTGAGCACCGGGGTGAATTTCAATACCGGTAAAGAAACGGCTTATTGTGGAAATACATCGAGCCGTAACAAAGCAATTTCTGTTATAAAAATAATGAGCCAGGCGATGACACCAGATGGCATGAAGGCCTGAATAGCACAAGATGATTTCCAGCGTATTTTTAGCTGCCGGGTCACGATCCTTAACAACACGAATATCATTCTGAATTTCTGAAAACATAAGCTAGCCTCCTGAAAAAAGTCATAAAAAAACACGATTAAACAGAGAATAATCGTGGTGAAAATAAAAATACCACCGTCTCTGGCAGAGACGATGGTAATAAAAATTCCACTCTGTTAATCACAGTGCTAACACACTTCTACCAAATAACGGTGGCGTTCCGTACACAGCTTACTAACTTCAGCCGGTCTGCTCCCAAAGGCATTCCATTGTGTTGGATATCTTAGTGAGCTTTCAGCCGGTGGCTCACATCTCTGTAGAATCCTCGTACAATGTACTTGTTTCGGTCATTGCATTTGCATGTTTGATTTGTCATTTATTTTAGTGCTTTTTCTTTGCTTTGTCAAGCGTTTAAGTGGAATTTCTTTGCGAAGTATTTTTTTTGCAACGCTATAGGTGTTATTATGTTAAAATAGAAGTGGTTAAAATGTTGTGGTAAGGGGAGACCTGCTATGAAAATGACAAATTATGATTTTCTCTATGGCGATGGTAAAAAAAGTATTACCCTAGAGAGTGAACGAATTATCAAGGTGGTGGAAACCACTGATTTTCCTGTAATAGAAAACATGCAGCAAGCAGTTTTAGATGCTATTTATCATCCTATCGGCTGTGCACCTTTGTCAGCAATGGTTAGGCCTGGACAAAAGATTGCTTTTATTTGCAATGATCCTACCAGAGTAGCTAATAGCTTTGTGTTTATGCCTATTTTAGTGGAAGAGCTGCATAAGCTGGGCATTAAGGATGAGGACATGACTATTGTTTTTGCCCTAGGCACCCATAGGGTGATGTCTCACGAGGAAATGGTGGAGGCTGTCAGTCCCCAGGTAGCTGAAAAAATCCGGATGGTGAACAGCGATGCCAAACAGCAGGCCAATTTTGCTTTCTTCGGCAATACTTCCCGGGGCACGCCTGTGTGGATTAATAAAGAGCTGTGTAACGTTGACCATATTATTATGACCGGTTCTATCGTGCATCATTATTTCAGTGGCTACGGCGGGGGCAGGAAAGCCATTCTTCCCGGTTGTGCTGCCTGGGAAACAGTAAGGCATAATCATAGTTTTATGCTGGATGAAAGAGCCGGTTTAGGCAAGACCATTGGCAATCCTGTTTACGAAGACCAAATGGAGGGAGTAGGGCTGTTTGCCAAAACTCATTCTCTTTTCCTGTTTAACGTTGTTTTGAATGTTAAACATGAATTCTTAAAAATCTTTGCCGGTGATTATATTAAGGCACATCAGGAAGCCTGTAAATTTGTTGACCTGGTTTATGGCGTTGAGATTCCCAGAGAGGCTGATATAGTAATAGCTTCCTGTGGTGGCTATCCCAAGGATATTAATGTGTACCAAATGCAAAAGACCATGGACAATGCTCAGCTGGCAGTACGTAAAGGTGGCGTTGTAATTATGGTGGCTGAGTGCAGGGAGGGTAGCGGCAGTAAGGCTTTGGAAGATACCTTCCGTACTTTAAAAAATGGTGATGCCATTCAAAAGGCTTTGGAAGAGCATTTTGAAATTGGTGCCAACAAGGCTTTTGCCATTAGTCGTTTAATGAAGAAGGCTGATTATATCCTGGTTACTGCTTTGGACAAACAGCTTGCTAAGGACATGCTTTACGCAGGAGCGGTGGATACCATAGCAGAGGCTTTAGCCATGGCCATTAAGAAAGTTGGACCTGACTACACACTGATCCTTATGCCTTCCGGGGGTTTAACGGTACCAAGAGTGAAGTAAAATAAATAAATAAATAGAGAGTTGCACTTGTTCGGAAACTGGCATCCACAATCCGGTGTCAGGCGAGGACTAGTGCAACTCTCTTGTTATTTGGTATTAAAAAGCAGGGGAGCTGTAATTAAAAGATTTTATTTAGGTCAATTTTCTTGACCATCATACCGGATGACACTAAGAAATCCTGCGTAGCATCAAGTTCCTTTTTGGTTTGCTCGGTAATATTAGGCTCAAAATTATATAGCTTGTACATCCCGGCTACAGCATCTTTAGACAAGCCGGTTTCTTTTGCAGTAATATCCATAGCTTCGTTAACATTGCTGGCCATATATTGCAAAGTCTCTTTTTGGACTTGCAGGAATGTATCAATAACGTCTTTATGTTCCTTGTAGAATTTTTGAGAAGTAGCAGTTAAGGTTAAGCCGGATACCAGACCTTCGCCGGTAGTTACGACATTAAGACCGGAAGCTTGCGCATTATAGGCTACAGGTCCAGCCAGTAAGGCACATTGTACACTGCCACCTTCCAGAGCTGCTCTGGCTTGAGGAATACCCATGGAGACAAAATTGATATCCTTCATAGTCATATTACCCTTTTTCAAATAAGCGGCCAAGAGCTCGTGCAGAATGGTTCCCTTAGGTCCTGCAATAGTAAGTCCCTTTAAATCAGCAGGAGACTTAATGGCTTTATTCTTCGAGAAAAGCACAAATGCCTTGGGAGCACTGGAATAGACACTTATAATTTTTAAATCTGCACCACTGGCTGCTGCTAATAATACAGAGGAACCGCCTACACAATTTAAAATCTGAATATCACCGGAGGCCAAGGCAGTGGTCTGTTCAGCACCGGAAGTAATGGTGGAATAATCAAATTCAATGCCGTTCTTATTGTAGGCAGTAGCCAAAAAATGCTTATTCTTTTCGATGATGCTGGGAACATTTAAGGGCGCTTGTACGTAAGTAGAGATAACCCTTTTTATTTTGGTAGGTGCAGGCTGAATGGGAGTCTCCTTTTTGGCAGTAGTGCCACAGCCTGCGCTTAGTAATCCTAAAAATAACATTCCCAGAAACAGTGCTTTAATTTTGTTGGCTTTGTTGTACATGTGATTTTCTCCTTTTTAGTTAACGTGTAATGTGTTTAATATATCTCTTTTAAATTGAATATAAGGTTCACTTAAGATATCCCTTTGCTTGTTGGCAGGCAATTGCCAAATCTTTGTAATAAGGCCATTTTGCATCACCATGATTTTGTCAGCCAGGGTCAGGGCTTCATCAATGTTATGTGTTACCAGGATAATACCTGTCTTGGTAGCTGCTTTTATGCGTAGTAGTTCCTGCTGCATTTTGCGCCTGGTGAAATAGTCCAGGGCTGCAAAAGGCTCGTCCATCAGCAGTAGCTTGCTATGAAGAATTAGCGCTCTGGCTAAGGATACTCTTTGCTGCATGCCACCGGACAAGGTGGCAGGAAGTGCCTCTTCAAAGCCGGTAAGTCCAATTGTAGCGATTAGTTCTGCCAGCTCCCTGGCAGGAGCAGGAGCTCTAAGGCCAAAGCAGATATTTTCCTTGACGTTTAGCCAAGGCATGAGCCTGGCTTCTTGAAAGACCATTCCCAGCTTAGTAGGTTCTGAAAAACTAATGGTTCCGCTCTCTTGTTTTTCCAATCCGGAAATAAGGCGCAGCAAAGTGGTTTTGCCGCAGCCGCTTTCACCCAGAATAACGGTAATTTCGTCACAGGGGGCAGTAAGCTGCAAGGCTTTTAATACCTCGAAAGGCTGGTCTTTTACCAAATAGGATTTATGCAGGGCGGTAATAGTAAGGGTAGTCATGAGGTTACCTCCGTCCTGTAGGGGAAACTATGTCGGATAAATAGACCAAATAAAAAATCTAAACAAATACCTAATAAACCAATGACGATGATCCCAACCAGCACCTTATCACTGCGGGACATGGTTTGGGCATCTAAAATCAGGTAGCCTAAACCACTGGAGGCAGCAATCATTTCTGCACCTATAATGGCTCGTAAACTGTAGCCCAGGGCAATACGCATGCCCACTACAATGTAAGGAAGAGCATAGGGAAAAATTATTTTCTTTAAATTTTCCTGTGGGCTAAAGCCTAAAATTTTTCCTACCTCCAACAGCCTGGTGTCACAGCCACTAAATCCCGTATCCAGGTTTAACAGCAAGGGGAAAAAAGAGGCTAAAACGATAACGATTATTTTAGGCGTTTCGCCAATGCCAAACCATAAAATAAGTAAGGGAATCAAGGTAAGGGGAGGAACATTCCGTAAAAAATTTAAGATGCCATCGTAATAAGGCTTGGCCTTGGGAAAAAGTAAAGAAGTGATGGCGAAACAAAAAGCTAAAAGGCAGGCAATGACAAAGCCTATCAAAATGCGCCTAAAGCTGATATAAATTGAGGCAGCCAATTCGCCGCTTTGACACATTTCGCTAAAAGCAGTAAGTACTTTTTCCGGACCAGGCAAAACAAAAGCACTCCAAATTTGGGCTTGAGCAAGCAGGTACCAGACCACGATGATGAGGAAAAAAAGTACGGTGGATTTTAAGTGATGGGTTGTTTTAAGCATTGCTGCTTCCTTCTTTGCTAATCACATTGGAATAGGCGGTTTTAGTAGAAACGCCCGGTAATTTACCAATTTTTCCTGATAAAGTACTGATGGCATCCTGAGGAGCATCAATAATAACGCTAATGATATTAATGCCCTTAGCCTTATAAGGCAGGCCCATCCGTCCGATAATATATTTACCATAGGTGCTTAAAAGCTCGTTTATGGTTCCTGCCTGCTTTGTATCTTCTATAATAATTCCAATTAATGCTACTCTGGTTTCCATAGAATCTCCTTTAAAAATAAAAAATAGCCGTATCTCAAGATACGGCTAGAAATACTTCCGGTAAATCTGTTCCCGCATCTTTCGTCTCAAAAAATTTTCGACGTTAGAAGTGTTCGTTTATTGTTGTTTGGCTTTCATTAACTTGTTCATCAAGATAGGTGAAAAGATAGATAATAAACTGAGGATAATTAAACCGATGCAAATCGGGGTGGAAAAGAGAATGCTGATATCACCGTGGGACAGGGTGAGAGAACGACGTAAGCCTCTTTCACCGATGGGACCCAAAATAAGGGCTAATACCACAGCTGCCGTGTTCAGTTTGAACTTGCGCATCAAGAAACCAATAACACCGAAGATAAACATAATCACAACATCAGTAAAGCTGTTATTGATGGCAAAAGAACCAACTACACAAAGCACGAAAATACAAGGAATCAAAATTGCATCAGAAACCTTGGCGATTTTTGCGAAGGCCTTGCAACCAACTAAACCTAATGCATACATGATAAATTGTATAATAACAAACCCGCCGAAAAATGTATAGGTCATATTGGCATATTTGGTGAAAAGCTCTGGTCCGGGTTGCAAGCCGTGAATGATTAAACCGCCCATAAGGACGGCAGTAACGCTTTCACCGGGGATACCTAAGGTCAAGGTAGGAATCAAAGAACCACCGGTTACAGCATTGTTGGCAGCCTCGGAGCCGGCCACACCTTCCATGGAGCCGTGTCCAAATTCCTCGGGATGTTTGGAAAAACGTTTAGCCTCATTGTAGCCAACAAAACAAGCGATAGAAGCGCCTGCGCCGGGTAAAATGCCGATAATATTACCAATAATCCAGGAACGGATAACCGTAGGACTAATGCGTTTCATTTCCTGTCTGGTTAAGATAACTGAGTCATGGAATTTAGCTGCATCAGGCCTTTTTTCGATAGCCTTTTCTCCCAGTACCAAAGCCTGGGACATGGAGAATAAACCAATTAAAGCACAAGTAACGTTTATGCCGTTATATAAAGCATCCTGTCCAAACATAAATCTTTCTACACCTTGCATAGGATCCATGCCAATGGTGGAGAGCACCAAGCCAAAAGCACCGGACATTAACCCGAACAGTAAGGAATCGGTGGTAACACCGGCAATAATGGTCAAGCCAAATAAGGAAAGCCAAAAATACTCAGGACTACCAAACTTCATTGCCAATTGAGCTAAAGGTGGAGCAAAGAAATACAGGGAAATACAGCTGAGCAAGCCTCCAAAGAAAGAAGCCGTACAAGCTGTGCCCAAAGCTTTGCCTGCCATACCCTTTAAGGTCATTTCGTAACCGTCTAAGGCAGTTGCAGCTGAAGCCGGAGTACCGGGTGTGTGAATCAAAATTGCTGAAATGGAGCCGCCAAAAATGGCTCCGCAGTAGATTCCGCCAAGCATAATCAAACCGGAAGATGGTTCCATGCCAAAGGTTAAAGGCAGCAAGAGGGCCACGCCCATTGCTGCGGATAACCCGGGCATACAACCAATGATAATTCCAATAGTAACACTAACCAGCATTACTAAAATGTTTGTAGGTGATAATGCATTAACGAAACCGGCTGCCATGAGAGCATATGTACCTTCTGCCATATTATCCTCCTAGGTAGCTAAATGAATTGGGACAAAATTTCGCCGGTGGGCAGCGGTACATTTAAGAAGATGGTGAATACCGCATAAATGATTACCAGCATGGTTAGTATTGTGATAATTGAGTATTTCAAAGAAATGTGGAAGAAGTGGAGACAATACACTAAGTAAGCTAAAGACGCCACATAAAATCCGAAGAAATACATCAATACAAAATACAACAGGCTGGCAACACAAACAACAGCAAATTGCTTTGGAAGCAAGCCTTCCCAAACATCAGCATCGTCGTTAATAATTTTTTCCTTTGATTTTTTGCTGGCGAGAATCATGAGAACCAATTTTAAAATTGTTAGGGCTACTAAAAGTCCAATGATAAAACGTGGATATGTTTGCGCCTCCGGCGGTAAGTCCATAGTATTGTAAAAGAAGAAACCGCTAAAGAGTAACATAAACACTATTACGCATAGCTCTGATTTTTTCATGAAACTCGTTGCTCCTCTAATTTAGATTGTGAAGCTTATTTCTTGTATAAACCGGTAACAGTATCTTTACAAAAGGCCAATTGCTCTTGAATCAGCTTGCCCAATTTAACATTGTCCATGAAATCAAGCTCTAAGCCTGCTTTCTGGTGAGCCTCAACGTTGGCTTTATCAGTCATAGTTTTTTGGAAAGCATCAACATAGAATTTAATGATGTTGTCAGGAGTACCTTTAGGAGCAACCAGAGCGCGAGCAGAGCCGTACCATTTGTTGTAGTAGCCCAACTCACCCAAAGTAGGAACATCCTTCAGGGCAGGATCACGTTTTTCAGCATAAATACCTAAAACTCTCAGCTCAGGATTGGCACCGTTGATTAATTTAGCAACATCGCCGACCTTGGCGCAGGAGAAATCAACTTCACCCTGACGTAAAGCTAAAAGCTGGTCAGCAGTTCCACCATAGGGAACAGCAGTGTATTGGAATTTTGCAGTGGTAGATAACAACTGTGCGGCAGTATGGTTGGAAGCTTGTACACCGTTAGTGGAAGCTTTATATTTATTAGGCTCCTTTTGAGCATCGGCAACCAAGTCTTTCAGGGTTTTCCATTTACTATCATTTTTTACTACCACGACGCTGGTTTCAGTTAAGTGATTGCAAATAGGCACAATACTGGTTTCATTAAAAGTACTGCCTTTGGCCAGGCAAAGAGTAGTATAGGTAGGAAGATTGATAAAACCAATTGTATACCCATCAGGTTTTGCCTTGGCAAGGTCAGTCCAACCAATTTTGCCATCAGCACCAGGTTTGTTTTTAATGACTAGTGTTTTGCCAATAACCTTTTCTGCTTCTGTACACAACAGTCTGGCACCGGTATCTGTTCCGGAACCTGCCTTATAAGCCACAATAACTTTAATGTCTTTTGTAGGCTTCCAAGCACCTGTGTTACCACTACCTGTAGCTGGTTTTGCAGCTTGTTTTGCCCCACCACCACAAGCTGTAACGGCCAGAGCTAATGCGCAAACAGCAGATGTCGCAAGAATTTTCTTCAACTTCATTGTTGAACACACCCTTTCAATTTTGTTTTTTTGCCAGAATTGTTGGCTTTTACAATTCAATTTTAACATGAAAGGTAGCAATTGTTAACAAAAAGTTCACAAATTCAGGTGCACAAAAATAGCAGGAAAGCTTTGCGCCAGCCTGAGTCTATTCTGGCAAAATTATCGCAAATAAGCTATAATTAGCGCAAGATTACTATATGAATGCATCTAACGGGGCTAATAACATGAATAAAGAAGATAAATTGGAACGAATGACAACGGCGCCCATACCGAGTCTTATTTTTTCACTTGCTGTTCCTTCTATGATTAGTATGCTGATTACCAGTTTTTATAATACGGCGGATACATACTTTGTTGGCAAAATTAATACGGAAGCAACTGCTGCGGTAGGTATCAATTTTGCTGTTATGTCCATTATTCAGGCACTAGGTTTCTTTTTTGGCCATGGCAGCGGCAACTACATTTCACGCCAGCTAGGGGCCCAAAATAATCAAGAAGCGTCTACCATGGCTTCTACCGGTTTCTTTCTGGCTTTCCTTTCCGGCTGTGTAGTGGCGGTAATTGGTTGCTTATTTTCTACTCAGCTTGCCATTTTTATGGGTTCAACACCCACAATTCTGCCCTATGCCAAGAGCTACATGAGTATTATTCTGCTGGGAGCACCGGTTATGATGTGTGCCTTGGTCATGAATAATCAGTTGAGATTTCAGGGCAGCGCCGCCTATGGTATGGTAGGTATTGTCAGTGGTGGCATGCTTAATGTTGTTTTGGATCCCTTATTTATTTTTGTCTTTAATATGGGTATAGCCGGAGCGGCATGGGCAACAATCCTCAGTCAGGCTATTAGTCTGGGTATCCTGTTGTACATGAGTCACAAAGGGGGTAATTTACAGATTCATTGGAGCAAATTTAAACCAAGTATGGCTCGCGTCAGGGAAATCTTTGCCGGTGGTTTGCCTTCCTTGTTCAGGCAAGGCTTTGGTTCTTTAGGTACAATTGTTTTAAATGTAGCAGCCGGTGCATATGGCGATGCGGCCATTGCCGGGATGTCCATTGTGACCAGGCTTTCTTTCTTTGCCGGTGCAGCTTCTGTAGGCTTCGGTCAAGGCTACCAGCCGGTATGTGGTTTTAACTATGGAGCCGGCATTTATCGGAGGGTGAGAGAGGGCTTCAGATTTTGCTTGCTGGTTATGACCGGTTTTTCCTTATTCATTTCTGTGGTTGGCTATATTTATGCAGATAGCATTATTCAGGTCTTCAGAGATGATCCTGCGGTAATCGAGATTGGTACTATGGCCTTAAAGGCTCAGACCTTTACTTTCTTTTTAACAGGGTTGGTCGTGATTGCCAATATGACTTTGCAAACTACCAGACACACCAAGGGTGCCATTATCATGGCAGCGGCCAGAAGAGGTTTGTATTTAATCCCGGCTTTGTTTGTGTTGCCACGTTTCTGGGGTGTTACCGGCTTAATTTGGTGCCAACCTGTTTCTGATATTTGCGCCTTCCTAACGGCTTTTGTTTTAAGTAAACTTTTCTTCAGGCATCTACCAAAAGAAAGTAATTTATAGAATTTATGGTAAAAAATAATAATTATTAAAAAACAGCTCAGTATCAGTGTTAGAGCTGTTTTTTTCTTTGCCAAGGAGACATTTTCTAAAGAATTATTAAACTAATTGTATACAAAATAATGAGAATTATTTAAAAAGTAATTTTCATATAGCAAAATAAAATTAAACAAGATATAATTTGTACTGAAGGAGGAGAGTGATGCAGGTGCACCACTCTTTTTTTAAAATAAAAACAAGAGGAGTGATTCGCTGTGAAAGAAGTAAAAGCAACAAGAACAAAAGTCGACATATTCTTGGATTGGGTAGAGAGAATATGTAATCAATTGCCGCCACCGGCCATTCTGTTCTGTTACTTGTTTGTGCTTGTAGCAGTACTTGGCGCGGTATTGACAATGAGTGGTATTAGCTTAACCAACCCGGCAACCCACAAGGCAGTTGTTTCTGCCAACCTATTTTCCAAAGCAGGTGTGGAGTGGTTTTTGAAAAACATGGTTAAGAATTTTACCAACTTCGCTCCTATGGGCTTGGTTATTACCATGACTTTGGCCATCGGATTTTGTGAAGAATCAGGCATGTTGGTCACTTTGATTAAGCGTAGTTTAAGTAATGTTAATCCTGGTATCGTTCCTTATGTTGTAGCTTTTTTAGGAACTAACGGTAACTTGGCATCTGATACTGCCATGATCGTTATTCCGCCGCTGGCAGCGTTGGTGTACATTGCTGTTGGTAAACATCCTGTTGTTGGTATGATTGTTGCTTATGCTGGTGCGCAAGCCGGTTTTACTGCCAATCTGTTAATTGCCGGTACGGACTCATTACTTCAAGGTCTTACCAACGATGCTCTTACTGCCTTTTTAGGCAAGCCCGGTGTATTTGCTGTAGACGTAACTTGCAACTGGTACTTTATGATGGCTTCTACCTTTTTATGTGCCATTGTAATTGGTTGGGTATCTGTGAAGGTTGTTGAGCCTCGCTTTGGCAAATTCGTGCCCACTGATGAACATGAAAAATTGGAAGAGGTCACTCCGCTAGAAGTTAAGGCTTTGCATTGGTCGGCCATAACTACTGTTATTTTTATCATTATCGTTATCATCGGCTTCCAAACCGGAATTCTATCCAAGGGTGGACAGCTGGTCGGTTCCCTGTTATTGAATGGTTTGATTCCTCTATTGTTTATCTTGTTTAGCATTGCCGGTATTACCTTCGGTTTTGTTACCGGTAAGTTCAGAGACTGGAAGTCTATTAATGGCGCTATGGTTAAACAAATGAGCGCTATGGGTGCATACGTGGTATTCTGCTTCTTCTGTGGTCAGTTCCAAGGCTTGTTCAATTGGACAAACTTAGGTACTATGCTGGCTATCAGTGGTGCTGATTTCTTGAAGAATATTGGCTTTACCGGTATGCCCATGTGCGTTTCCTTCATTATCATTTGCGCTTTGGTTAATATTATAGTTTCTTCCGGTTCTGCTAAATGGGCAATTTTCGCACCGATTTTCGTTCCTATGTTCATGCTCTTAGGTTATCATCCCGGTTTTACTCAATTGTTATATCGCTTAGGCGATTCTCCTTTTAACTGCTTTACTCCTATGAGCCCCTATATTTGGATGCTGCTCAGTGTAGCACAAGCAAAATATGATAAGAATTTGGCTATTGGTACCTTGATTTCCAACTTGATCCCAATTGCTTTGGTACTCCAGGTTGTCTGGATTATCTTCCTGGTAATTTGGATGAGTTTGGGTATTCCTATTGGACCTGGTGTTGGCGCTGCATTGCCTCCCGGTATCCTTTAATTACTGAGTTGATATGTTATAATAAGCATGGCAGGGGGACAATCCTTTTGCCATGCTTTTTTCAAAGAGACGAGTTTGCTGTTTTTTGTTTATAAGGAGAAAATCATGAGCTATAAACTTAATGAAGAAATTTTGCAAGATCTTGCCGCAGAGCATGCTGAATTGGTAGAGCTGCTAAAGACTATGTGTAAAATTACGGCACCTTCTAATCATGAGGAAAAAAGGGCAGCCTTTTGTAAGGAATGGCTGGAGAAGATGGGTGCCAAAGGTGTCTACATTGATGATGCCTTAAATGTTATTTATCCGATTAATTGTACTGACAATAATAAGGTTAATATTTTTTCTGCTCATACAGATACTGTTTTCCCGGATACTGAGCCTATGCCCATGCACGAAGAAAATGGCAAGCTATATTGCCCCGGTGTAGGTGATGACACAGCCAGCCTGGCCACCCTGATGATGGCAGCCAAATATATTACTAAGCATGGCTTTATTCCGGATGAAGGTCTGGTGCTTGTATGTAATAGTGGCGAAGAAGGTTTTGGCAATCTTAAAGGAGCCAAGGCTTTTATGGAAGCTTACAAGGGCAGAGTAAAGACCATGATTTCTTTTGATGGCTCTTTAGAACATTTTGTAAATTATGCAGTTGGTTCTACTCGCTATAAAATAGAAATAAAAACAGAGGGTGGTCATTCTTTTGCTAAATTTGGCAATAAGAATGCCATCGCCTACATGGCTTCACTGATTGATACTCTCTATAGGGTGCAGGTACCCAAAGGTGGCAAGACTACGTATAACGTAGGAGCCATTAGTGGTGGTACTTCTGTTAATACCATTGCCCAACAGGCAGAAATGCTCTTTGAATATCGCTCCGATGTTAGGGAACATTTGGCTAGCATGATGGATTTCTTTGAGAGCATTATTACTTCTTACCGAAAAATGGGCATAGAAGTTAATGTGGAAATTTTAGGTATTCGTCCTTGCATGGGCGACTTGGATAAGGACGTTCAGGCTGCTTTTGAAAAAAAGCTGGCAGCTGTCATTGCGCTTTATAACGATGGCAAGGTTCCTAGCTTTGAGTCAGGTTCTACTGATGCCAATATTCCTTTCTCTCAGGGCGTTACTGCTTGTACCGTAGGTGTTTATAATGGTGGTGGGGCACATACCAGAGAAGAGTGGGTGGAGCTGGACAGCCTAAAGATTGGTTATCCATTTGCTTTGGCACTTATGCTGGATGGCTTTAGAAAAAATCACTCCGATTTGTTTGAATAAAAACTGGTTAATTTAAACTGTTTTGAGAACGGTCAGATAAGAGCGCAGACAAGGAATAACAAAAAATGGGCTTGGGGACAATACACTTTCGGTATGTCCACAAGTCCATTTTGCTGTTATGACGAAGTATCCGCTCTTAGCTGGTCGTTCTTTTATTTATAGTTTATGGGAGGAACCCAGCACATCCCTCATCTTATGAGCTACCATAGCTTGAATAGCGTTACGAGCAGGTCCTAAATATTGTCTGGGATCAAAATCAGAAGGATGCTCTACAAAGTACTGGCGAATGGAAGCCGTCATAGCCAAACGCAAGTCCGTATCAATATTAATCTTGCAGATACCAAAGGTAGCTGCATGTCTTAACATATCTTCAGGACAACCTTGTGCGCCATCAATTTTACCACCAAATTCGTTGCACTTCTTTACAAACTCAGGTAGAACAGTGGAAGCACCATGTAGAACCAGAGGGAAGCCGGGCAGAAGGTTGGTAATTTTTTCAATACGGGCAAAGTCTAATTCCGGTTTGCCTTTAAATTTGTAAGCACCATGACTGGTTCCTACGGCAATAGCCAGGGAATCAACACCGGTTTTTTCTACGAACTCCACAGCTTGGTCAGGATCTGTATAGGTAGCATCCTTGGTGTTAACTTTTACAGCATCTTCTACACCGGCCAGTTTACCAAGCTCTGCTTCCACAACTACACCTTTGTTATGAGCATAATCCACAACCCGTTTTGTTAGTTCTACGTTTTGCTCAAAAGGTAATTTGGAACCATCAATCATAACGGAGGTGAAGCCGCCATCTACGCAAGATTTGCAAATTTCGAAGTCTCCACCATGGTCCAGGTGCAAGCAAATGGGAAGATCGGTATCTTCCATAGCTGCCTCTACCAGTTTAACCAAATAAATATGCTTAGCGTATTTTCTGGCACCGGCAGACACTTGAAGGATTAAAGGAGATTGTTCTGCTTTAGCCGCATCGCAAATTCCTTGAATTATCTCCATGTTGTTAACATTGAAAGCACCTACTGCGTATTTTCCTGCATAAGCTTTTTTAAACATTTCCGTTGAAGTTACAAAGGGCATAATCTTACCTCCTCATATTTTTTATACAATATTATTATAGCACAAATCTACTTGTTTAAGCATAGCAACCATATCTTTAGGCAAGGGACTGGTAAAAGAAAGCAAGGAATTTGTAAAAGGTTGCACAAAATTCAGTTGAAAAGCATGGAGGCAATGTCTTGTTTGAGGTCCGGTTCTGCCATACAAATTATCTCCAACCAGGGGACAACCCAGATAGGCACAATGCACTCTTATTTGGTGAGTGCGGCCGGTGTGCAGCACAAAACGAACTAAACTGAATTTTTGGTTGCTGTTTAATACCTTATAGGTAGTTTCAGCAGCTTGGCCTTGGCTAAAATTAACTTCTCTTTCTATGATGCTTCCAGGTTTGCGACTGATAGGTGCAGTAATAATTCCGCTGAGCGGAGTGGGCTGGCCTTCCACAATACCAAGATAGGTTTTGGTGATATGACTTTGAGTAAGCAGATAATGGTATAGGGAATTTTTGGCAAAAAGGACTAACCCGGAGGTATTCCTATCCAAACGGGAAACAGGGTGTATGCCACAGCGCTGGCTTTTGGCCAGGTAATGACCGGCGATAAGATTTGCCAAAGTTCCGGTAGCACTTTGCACAGTAGGATGAGTAAGCATAGGTGCCGGTTTGTCAACCACCAGCAGAGTGTCATCCTCATAAATAATCCGGAGGTTGTCCTTTTCCGGAATAAGGGTGCTGTCTTCGGTAGGGATAATGAAGGTAACCTTGTCACCATTGCTGAGAGCGACATTGCGGTGTATAACTTCGCCATTAACCATAAGACAAGCCTCTGCCTTTAATTTCTTGTAGGCAGAGGAAGAAATAAGCTTACTTTTTAAAAAGGCTTTTAAATTAAGTGGGGCAACCAGGCCCGTTACCAATAATTCTTTCATAGTGTTTACATTATAGCATACGGAGAATTAGCAGTTGACTATTTGTTTTGTTTTGGATACTATGAAACCAGTAAGGAAAAGAGGTAGTGGTGAATATGAAAATTAGCAAAACAAGCTTTATGACTTTGCTGTTGGCTGTTATTATGTTTCTTCCGTTAAATATAGCTATGGCTAAAAATATTATGGGTGAACATTGGCAGATTTTGGCAGCCTCTAAGGCAGGAACTTTTACTTATGATGAAAATAGCCTAAAACCCATTCCTGTAAATGTAGCTCCTAAGGACATCGTTATCATGGGAGTAGATGCGGCAGCTTATATCGATGATCAAAGCTTTCTGGGACTGGTAGATGAGTCTTTGCAAAAGAAAGTGAAAAAAGATGAATCTATTAAAAAAGTAGCTTTGCATTTGAATCTTAATTTGTCTGATCGTACTTATAAGATTACGGAAGCAAGTATTTTTTCTAATACAGGTAAGTTAATCGAAAAGAAAAAGCTTACCCCTAAATTTCAAGCCATACCTGCCAATACCTTTGTAGCAGTTTTGTGTGACAAGGCTCAGGCTTTAGTTGCAACGTGGCAAAAGGCAGCTGAGCCCAAGCGGTCTGATTGTCTATTGAGTGATGCACCTGATTATGCTACGCCGGCCCAAAAAGCTAAAGAAAAGTAAAGCAGACGAGAAGGAGAAAAGATGAGAATAAGAGGTTTTGAGAAAATCAGCAAATACCGTGATGTTGAGTTTAACATGCCGGCCCGACAAACAGCCAGAGCAGCAGGCTATGATTTCTGTGTGCCGGAAGATGTTACTCTTGAACCGGGAAAATTAGTCATGATACCAACCGGAGTAAAGGCCTATATGCAGGCTGATGAATATTTGGGTATGCATATACGTTCCAGTATGGCAGTAAAACGTTCCTTGTGCCTGGTTAATAATGAGGGGATTATTGATGCCGACTATTATGATAATCCTGATAATGAAGGGCACATCATGCTGGCCATCATCAACAAGGGAGAGACGGTTTTGACCTTGAAAAAAAACGAGCGGATTGCGCAAGGTATCTTTTACAAGTTTTTAACTGCTGACGATGATGTACAGGTTTCCAAAAAGGAACGTAGTGGTGGCTTTGGTAGCACTAAGTAACAGAAAAAGAGAAAAATAAAATAAATTTTGAAAAAATGTAAAATATTTGTTGACAACGCAGAATGAAGTGACTATACTATAAACAAGTAATTTATTAAATTTAATGTTAAAAGATAGAGGCGCGGGAAATAAGAGTACTTTCTGGAGGGGCACCGCAGAGAGAAAGGAAAGGATTACCGCCGAAATATTGATGCAGGCATACATCAATGTTGGGTCGTTAGCCAATAGCTAGCGGACTGTCGCCATTATGGTGGAGAGCTATCAAGACATGTACTGGTCTTAACTACCAACGTAGGTAAGCATATACAAGCCATTGAGAACTCTCAATGGCTTGTTTCTTTTAACGGAAAGGGTGTTTGTATGATTAAGGTCTTAGTAAATGGCGCATTAGGAAAAATGGGTAACACAGTAGCAAGAACAGTACTACAACAAAACGATATGGAGTTGGTTGGTGCTGTGGACGTAATGGGAGGTCCTGGCAAAGCAGTAGAAGGTCATCCTATCGACAACAATTTACAAGAGGCCATTAATAAATATAAACCTCAGGTAGTTGTAGATTTTACGAGACCTGATGCTGTAATGGGAAGCTTGCGTATCATTCTTAATTCACATGTTTGTGCTGTAGTAGGAACTACCGGCTTTACCAAAGAAATGTTGGCAGAGGTTGAAGAGCTGGCTAACCAAAACAAGGTCGGAGCTCTGGTTTGCCCCAACTTTGCAATGGGCGCAGTATTGATGATGCGTATAGCCAAGGAAGTAGCTAAGTACTTCCCGCAAGTAGAGATAATAGAAATGCATCATGATCAAAAGGTTGATGCACCCAGTGGTACAGCAGTATTAACCGCACAAATGCTGGCAGAGGCCAGAGGTGGCTTTGTAGCACAAGGTCGTCAGGATGAACAAGAAAAGTTGCCAAATGTCAGGGGAAATAATTTCGAAGGAATGAGAATTCACAGTGTAAGGCTTCCTGGTTTCGTTGCTTCCCAGGAAATTATTTTTGGTAGTATGGGTGAAACTTTAAAAATCAGAAATGATTCTATTAACAGAGATTGTTACATGCCCGGTGTAATGCTTGGCATCAGAACCATGGTTAGTAAGGTTGGTCTAAGCTACGGCTTGGATTCAATTTTGAAATAGCAAGTAAACAAAGGTAAGTAGTAAGGGTGAGCAGGCCTATTTACCACTGCACCAGAGCCGTGGCAAATAAAGTGCGAACCACATAAGTTTCTAAAATTATTCTATTATTTTAAGGGGGATTTTACAGATGAAGAATTATAATTTAGCAATATTGGGCGCTACCGGCGCTGTCGGTCATGAATTTATAAAGCTGTTAAACGAAAGAGATTTTCCTTTTAGCAATTTGAAATTGTTGGCATCTTCCCGTACCGCAGGCAGTGAAGTGCAAGTACGTGGTAAAACCTACAAAGTAGAAGAAGCTAAAGCAGATTCTTTTAACGGCATCGACGTGGCTTTGTTTGCCGGTGGTTCTATTAGTAAGGAATTCGCTCCTATTGCTGTCAAGGCTGGTGCAGTTGTCATTGATAACTCCAGTACCTTCCGTATGGATCCTGAAGTTCCCCTGATTGTGCCTGAGGTAAATCCCCAAGCCATCCTAAAACACAAGGGCATTATTGCCAATCCGAATTGCTCTACCATTATTATGGTTATGGCTTTAAAGCCACTTTACGATTTGTCTCGTATTAAGAGAATTATTGTTTCCACTTACCAGGCAGCTTCCGGTGCCGGTAAAGATGGTCTGGATGAGCTGGAAAGACAAATCAAACAAGCTGCTGCCGGTGAAGAAATGACCGCCAACATATTCCCCGGTGCTGCTTTTCCGAAGCACTATCCTCTGGCACTAAACCTGGTTCCTCACATTGATGTATTCCAACCGAACCTTTACACTAAAGAAGAAATGAAAATGGTAAATGAAACCAAGAAGATTTTCGATGACTACGAAATGGGCATTACTGCAACAACCGTCCGTGTTCCTGTTTATAGAAGTCATAGTGAATCTGTAAATGTGGAGTTGGAACAAGAGGTTAGCTTGGAGGCAATGAGAGAAGCTTTAAGTCACTTCCCAGGCGTTGTTCTCCAAGATGATCCTCAAAATCAGATTTACCCCATGCCTTTATACACCTCCGACAAAAACGATGTTTATGTAGGCCGTTTGCGCAAGGATGAATCCGCTCCTCGTTGCTACAATTTCTGGTGCGTAGGCGATCAGATTCGTAAGGGTGCTGCACTTAATACCATGCAAATTGCCGAAGTAATGATCAAAAATGGCTGGTTATAATTAAGTGCATTAATTAGCAGCTTTTGCCAGGCCGGGCACCGGATGTTAAGGCCGTGCCTGGCAGGGAAAGCTACTGGCATCTAGTAGATTTAAAATTGACCAGCTGTGTAAAAGGAGATTTTAGTGAAATGAAAATTATTGTACAAAAATTTGGCGGTACTTCAGTAGCAACTGCAGAAGCAAGAGCTGCTGTAGTAAAGAAAGTTAATGAAGCAATTTCTAATGGCTATATACCGGTAGTGGTAGTTTCTGCCATGGGTAGAAAAGGCGCACCTTATGCCACAGACACCTTGATAGGGGTGTTGAAGGAAGCCAATCCCCATGTTTTGCCACATGAGCTGGATTTGTTGATGGCTTGCGGCGAAATTATTTCATCCTGTGTTATGGCAGCGACCTTGCAAGCTAACGGCATAAAAGCAAAAGCACTTACCGGTGGTCAAGCAGGTATGGTTACTGATTCTAACTATGGTGAAGCAAAAATTAAAAATATCCGGACAGGCTATTTAATCAGCCTCCTGGAAGAAGGACTTGTTCCTGTTATTTGCGGTTTCCAAGGTGAAACAGAAGATTTGAGTGATATTACCACTTTAGGTAGAGGCGGCAGTGATACCTCTGCAGCAGCTTTTGGAGCAGCCTTGAATGCTGACCTGGTGGAAATTTATACCGATGTGGATGGCGTAATGACCGCTGATCCCAGAATAGTGGGAGATGCAAAAATCATGAAACAAATTTCTTACGCAGAAATTTGTGAAATGGCTCATCAGGGCGCTAAGGTTATTCACCCCAGGGCTGTTGAAATTGCCATGGCACATAATACTCCCCTGGTAGTAAAATCTACCTTCTCCGATGCACCGGGAACCTTAATTTCCGGAGCAGTTGATAACCGGGTAATGGAGCAGGATGGTACTACAAGCAAACATGTTGCCAGCGGTGTAGCCAACCTGATGGGAATTACCCTGTTTAGTGTTACTCCTTCTGAAGGAGATGCAAGTAATGGTAAAAAGCTGCTTGATACTCTGGCAAGTAATGGTATCAGTATTGGCGCTGTTAGCCTGCAACCTAATACCATCAGCTTTGCAGTTTATAATCCGGATGCAGAAAAAACCAATAAGGTTCTAAAAGTACAAGGTTATAAATACATCTGCACACCTGAATGTGCTAAGGTTTCCGTAGTCGGTAATGGTATGGGTGGTGTACCGGGTGTGATGGCTACTTTCGTTTCCGCTTTAACAGGTAAAAATATTCAAATTATGCAGACAACTGATTCCAATACAACAATTTCTGCTATAATTAAACAAAAAGACGTTAACCAAGCGGTTAATGCTTTGCACACAGCTTTTAAATTATAGGAAGGTGAATTTATGAAGAACCCGTATTTTGGTAGATTGATAACAGCAATGGTTACACTTTTTAATGAAGACGGTTCCGTTAATGTTTCCAGAACTGCCGAATTTGCAGAATGGTTAATTGAAAATGGTTCAAATGCTATCTTGGTTTGCGGTACTACCGGTGAATCTCCTACCATTTCCACTGAGGAAAAGAAGGAATTGTATGCCGCTGTAGTAAAGAAAATCAATCATAGAGCACCTGTAATCGTGGGAACAGGTTCTAATGACACAGCAGCAACCATTAAAATGACTCAAATGGCTGAATCTTTGGGAGTTGATGGTGCATTGTGCGTAGGCCCTTATTACAATAAGCCTACCCAGGAAGGCTTCTACCAACACTTCAAGGCAATTGCTCATTCCACCAAATTACCTCTGATCATTTATAATATTCCCGGTCGTACCGGTACCAACATTTTGCCTACAACCATGGCGCGCATTGCTAAGGATTGTCCCAATGTTGTTGCTATTAAGGAAGCAGCCGGAAATGTTGCTCAAACTGCAGAATTGTATCGTGTAATGCCTAAGGACTTTAGTATTTATAGTGGTGATGATGGCTTGATTTTGCCGTTCCTGTCCGTAGGAGCTACCGGTTTGATTTCTGTATTAAGCAACGTAGGTGGTCAATTGTTACAAGAATTAATACAAAGCTATGAAAATGGTGAAGTCCAAAAAGCTAAGGATCTCTTTGCTAAGATGGTTCCTCAAGCTAAGGCTATGTTTATGGTGACCAACCCTATTCCTATCAAAGAGGCTGTTACCATGCTTACACCTTTTAATGCAGGACCTTACAGATTACCTATGTGTCCTATGAATGCGGAAGAAAAAGAAAAGTTTAAGAAATTGTTGATTGAAACAGGACTAAAAAAATAAATTAAATACACATGGCAAGCCGGGCGTTTTGCCATAGATACAAAAGAGGGCTGGGGACATACGTTAGTTGTATGCTCCGCAGCTCTCTTTTTGTTCTCTGCTGTGGGTGTTATTTTTGCTGCTATCCTGTTTTGTCCATATGTTCTTTTTGCTATACGGACACAATTCATGTTATAATAAAATGACTTTTGAGGAGGTAGTTGAGAAATGAGAGTTAAAGATACCGTATCTTCAGAAAAAGCTAAAACCAGGGTCTATTTTCTTGCTCCCGAGGATGTTAAAGCCTTGGGTAAACTACCTATGGGTAATTTTATTGCCAAATTAGTACAGGAAGAAAAAGATTGTACCAAGGCCGGCAAAATTATTTCTGCGTTTTACCAGCAGCAGGGTGAAATTAAAAAGCTGGTTATTGCCGGAACAGGTTCACTGGGCGAGGCTGGAGCGACTCAGCTACGTAAGCTGGCCGGAACAGTAGCTAGAAAATTGGCGGTTGAGCAAAGCGGTGGTAAGGCAGACGTCCTTACTTCTTTTGTTTTGACGCCGGAATATCTTACTGCTTTGGCAGAGGGGTTGGCACTGGGGTCTTATTCCTTTAGAGAATGTAAGACTACTCATGATGCGCCCAAGCCTTGTGATTTTACTATTGTAACGTCTTTGGACAAAGCCACTCAGCTTGTTAAAGAGGCAGAAATACTTACCAGAAATATTTGTTTGGTTAGGGATTGGGTAAACAGACCAAGCAATTTATTATATCCGGAAATACTGGCCAATATTGCCCAGGCTTTTGCCAAGGAGCTAAAGCTGTCTTGCGAAGTATTAACCAGGAAGGATATGGAAAAGAAAAAGATGGGAGCCATTTTGGCCGTAGGCCAAGGCTCCAAGCATGAACCACGTATGATAACCTTAAAATATGAGGGTGCCGGTAAAGACAAACCCTATATTGCTTTTGTAGGTAAGGGCGTATGCTTTGACAGCGGGGGAATTTCTCTAAAACCCAGTCAAGGTATGGGTGAAATGAAAGATGATATGGGTGGCGCAGGTGCTGCTTTAGGCGCTGTGAAAACCATTGCAGAATTAAAATTGCCGGTGAATGTTATGGCAGTGGCCGGGTGCGTAGAGAATATGCCCAGTGGCAGCTCCTACAAACCGGGCGATGTCATTACCTCAGCCAGCGGCAAGACTATAGAAGTAGCCAATACTGATGCAGAGGGTAGAATTGTTTTGGCCGATGCTGTTTGGTATGCCTGTGAAAAGGGTGCCGCCAAGGTCATTGATCTTGCTACCTTAACAGGTGCCTGCCTGATTGCTTTAGGAATGGAAACAGCCGGTGTCATTACTAATGACAAAGAATTTTCTGATCAGGTTATAGCTGCCGGTAAAAAAGCCGGAGAAAATTATTGGCTCCTGCCATCCTTGCCTGAGATAAGAAAAAAACTAAGGGCTAAAACAGGAGATGTTTTAAATGAAACCGGTAGATGGGGTGGCACTATCAGTGCCGGTCTTTTTATTGAAGAATTTGTAAAACCACATACACCCTGGGTACATTTAGATATTGCCGGCCCGGCCTTTGCTGAAAAAGCTACTGGCTTTTGGATTAAGGGTGGTACAGGTTTTGGTGTAGCAACATTAGTAGCATTAGCTAAGGAGCTCTAAGCCATGTTGGCAGACCTACATATTCATACTGTTTTCTCCGATGGTATTTATACTCCGGAGCAAATACTAGATATGGCCTGGCAGGTAGGCATTAAAGCGATAGCTATTACTGATCACGATAATACCAATGCTCATGCCAGAACAAAAGAATATTTACAGCAAAAAAACTATGCTATTAAATTTATTCCCGGTGTGGAAATAGACACTTTCTTCGGTGCCGAAGATTTTAATGTCCATGTCCTTGGTTATTTTATGAACTGTGCCGACCCGCTTCTCCAGGAAAAACTTGCTTGGACAGGAGCCGGTAGGACCGTAAGGATTGAGAACATAGTGAAAAAAATACAGGAGCTTGGTTATGATATTACCATTGCTGATGTAAAGAAAGAAGCCAATGGCAGTAGAAGCCTGGGAAGACCACATATAGCCAGAGTAATGGTGAAGAAGGGTTATTTTGCCCATGTTCAGCAGGTCTTTGATGCTCTGATAGCCGAAGGTAAACCGGCGTATTGTAAGCAGGAGAAGCTTACTCCCCAGCAAGCCGTAGATGTTATTCATCATGCCGGTGGCATTGCTTCTTTTGCCCATCCCAGCGAAGTGGGTAACCGGGAGGTTGCCGAGGCCATCTTGCAACAGGTGAACTTTGATGCTGTGGAGGTTTGGCATCCTTCTGCCCTGGAAAACAACGAAACAGAGCTGTGGTTAAAAAAAGCTCAAGAGCATGGTTTGCTGACCAGCGGTGGCAGTGATTTTCATGGTGATCCCAGAAGGTTTCCGTCCAAGCTGGGTGTTTTTAAAGTAGGCTACGAGGATGTGGCCGCTGTGATTAATTATAAATAACGAGGAGGGGTCCGGCATGAGGGTAATTGCCTTTGTGGGACCAAGCGGTACAGGCAAAAGCTACAGAGCTATTGGCGTTGCCCATAAACATGGCTGTGATGCCATTATAGATGATGGCCTTCTTATCGAAGGTACCAAAATATTAGCAGGAACCTCTGCCAAGACTGAGCAGAATAAGGTCCAGGCTGTAAAGCGTGCCATTTTTATGGAAAAAGATCACGCTGCTATGGTACGAGAAGCTTTAGCTAAAAGCAAAATACAGTGTATTTTGGTAATTGGTACTTCTGATAAGATGGTAGAAAAAATTTGTGAAAGGCTGGCCTTACCACAGCCGGAATCCTATGTACGTATTGAGAATATTGCTTCCAAGCATGAAATCAACAAGGCAAGGGAAATGCGTATCAAGGAAGGCAAGCATATTGTTCCTGTACCGACGATTGAACTAAAACCCCATTTATCCGGTGTTCTGGTTGATTTGCCGCGGATGCTTTTTGGCAGGAAAAAGAACCGGGCCAATGTGCCTGACAAATCCATAGTTCGTCCTGCTTTTAGTTACTATGGCAAAATCACCATGAGTGATTACATAGTAAACGATATTGTGAAAATTATAATTTCCAAGAAAAAGCAGCAGGTAGATAAATTATCTTCCATCAGTGTACGCAGACCTACAGATGCCAATAAAGGTATGACCATTTATTTGGAGCTGGTATTATTTTACGGTGTAGATATTTTTGCTACGGTCAAGGATATCCAAAATAAAATTAAGGAAAAAGTAGAGATGATGACGTCTATGCCGGTACGTAATGTGAACGTTTCTATTCGTAGTCTGACAGTTAGGGAAAAGAATATTTCTGCAAAAAAAGAATCCTAGAAAGAGGTGCAGCAAGTATGGCCAAGCTATATGTAGAACCATTTAGTGGCATCAGCGGTAATATGTTTATGGGAGCTCTCTTTGATTTAGGCGCTTCCTTTCCGAAAGTGAAGGCAGAACTGGAAAAATTGGATATAGGTCAGTATAAGCTGATTTATGAAAAAGTTGAAAAGTGTGGCATTAAGGCCACTCATTTTGATGCCCAGTTAAGCGGCGAGGGTACGGTTACTTTTGCTGAAAATCTGGAAAGTCATGAACAGCATGAGATACATGCACACCATACTGACGAGGAACATGAACACCATCATCATCATGACGAGCATGACCACGCGCATGAACATCACCACGAACATGACCATGAACACGAGCATGAACACGAACATGAACACGAACATGAACACGAACATGAACACGAACATAGCCATCACCACGAGCATAGGAACTTAGCTGATATCTTAAAAATTATTAACGGCTCCGGACTATCGGAAACAATTAAGGAAAAGGCTAGTCAGGTCTTTACCGAGTTGGGCAAAGCCGAGGCCAAGGTACATGGTAAGGCTTTGGATGAAATACATTTCCATGAGGTAGGTGCTGTTGATACCATTATTGATATAGTGGGCTGCCTGCTGGCTTTGGAAGACTTGCACGTCAAAACCATTTATGTGGGTAGAATGCAAACCGGCAGAGGCTTTGTGCGCTGTGCCCATGGTTTGATGCCTGTACCTGCACCTGCTACTACGGAATTACTTAAGACGTTGCCTAATTACCAAGGTGAGATTGACAAAGAATTGGTTACGCCTACCGGGGCTGCACTGATGTTTGCCTTGGCTCAACCTACTTTGAATAAGCCTGCTGATTTTACTACCACAGCTATTGGCTATGGCGCAGGAACCTGGGATTTGGCTATACCGAATGTTGTGCGGGTGTATATTGACAACACCCAGCCTGAGCTGATTAATGAGGAAGACTTATTGGTGGCAGAATGTAATCTGGATGATGTTACCGGAGAAGTTTGTGGCTACACTGTGGAAAAATTAATGGCCCAGGGTGCCTTAGATGCCTGGTACACGCCTATCTACATGAAAAAATGTCGTCCGGCTTATAAGCTTTCCGTTTTATATCAACGTTCTATGCAGGAAATATTCGAAAAAATTATCTTTACCGAAACTTCTACTTTGGGTCTGCGCTTTCATTCGGTAGATCGTACTGTTTTAACCAGACATTTTTACACGGTTAAATTACCACAGGGAGAGGTTAAGGTTAAGGCAGGTTATTATAAGGGCGTTTTGGTTAATTTGGCACCGGAATATGAAGAGTGTGTACTTTTAGCTAAAAAAGCCAATACAACTTTGCAAGAAATTATGATTTTAGCGACTGAAGAGGGAAGAAAAATTGCCACAAGGAAACTTTGAGGAATTTATTGCCTTATTACAAAGCAAATTGCATACTTTAGTTAGTGAGCCTCTGGTAGTTAAAAAAATTAACTATGGCCAACAGTTGATTTTACAAAACAAAAACGAGAAGGTTACCCTGGCTGTCTACAACGGCAAAAAAGGTCGTAAGCTAGTGTGGGGTGGACAAGAAGGGCCTCTGCAAAAGGCTGCCTTGGCCGTAGTTGAACTGGTTACCTCAGAAGCGACACCCATTGTAAATGACCAGCCTAAACACCTATCCTTACTAACTGCTTGCCCCGGTTTTGATTATATATGGGCCGGTAGTGACGAATCAGGCAAGGGTGATTTCTTTGGTCCTTTGGTAGTAGCCGCAGTTTTAATCAACAAGGATATTGCCAAAAAGTTTTTTAATTTTGGTGTAAAAGACAGTAAGGTCTTAGCACCGAAGAGCATTTTGGAATTAGCGAAAAAAATTGAAGCCCTGGCTCCTTTACATGCGGTGCTGGCTTTAAAACCGGAAGCCTATAATTTGCGTTATGAGCAAATGAAGACCCAAGGCAAAAACCTTAATGATTTATTGGCTGCAGGCCATGTAGCAGCGCTGAGCAAGGTCTTGCAAGCCAATAGCAGCTGTCATTTTGCCTTAGTGGATAGATTTTCCCAGAGCAATAACATAGCAGCTCAACTCCACAGTAATTTTCCGCAACTTACTGTTCAGCAACAACCTAGGGCGGAGGAAGATCTGGCTGTGGCAGCAGCTTCTATTTTGGCCAGAGCCAAATTTGTGCAAATCATGGCTGAATTATCTACCTTGGCAGGGATGGAATTGCCCAAGGGCGGTGGGGCTAATGCCACCGCTTGCGCCCAGACTATTTTAGCCGCGCGCGGCGAGGCTTTTCTGAATCAATTGGTGAAAAAACATTTTGCGAATTATAAAAGTTTAGTATTATAAAACTAGTACGAGTTTAGGCTTTCAGCAGTGTAACCTGAGAAGTGGTATAATGATTGTAAGCAATAAAATACGGGGAAATGCTCTCCTTAAGTTTGGCGGTTAAAGAATGAACAAACAAATATTCCGTATATTTTGTATTTTATTTGTCATAGTCGTTGTTGTGTCTGCTGCAGTTATTTACTTTACCTTTGATATGCGCGCTTTCCAGTATTTAGCCATGTTCCAACCATGGTATCTTTTGCTTGCTTTTGCTACAGTGTTTGCCGGATTGTTTTTTGATGCTACAAGGCTTATTACCTTGACCAAGCTGTCTGACGAAACAATTGATTACAGACATGTAATTACTGTAGTCTTAAGCAATTATTTTTTGGCATTGATTACCCCCGGACAAGGCGGTGGCGGTATTGCTCAATTTATGTTTATGAAAAGAGCAGGCATTCCTGTAGCTAAATCAACCTTGATAATAATTGTAAGAATATTTATGTCTATACTCTTTTTGTTTTTGTGTATTCCCATTATCTTTTACTTGGATCCTGCCTTAGTAGATGGCTTGCCCACCGGAATAATTTTTGTGGTAGGCACTTTGAGTATTGTTTTACCACTCCTGTTGGTCAGGTTTGTGTATACCGGGAAATTTGAAAAATGGCTGATGCATTTTTGTCAACGTTTTTCTACCAGAACTCAGGAAGCAGTTTTCCTAGGCTACAGAGATTTTCAGCAAGCCATGTTTTTGCTGGCACGCAATCCTAAAGCCATGCTGAAGGCTTTCCTGGAATCAGGCATCAGCTTGCTGTTTATTTATTCCGTTGTGCCAATTTGTTTAATGGCCTTTGATATTGATTTTAAATGGACTGTGGTCATGAGCCGGATGTGCCTATTGAATTTGGTTCTTTATTTTACCCCCACACCCGGTGGTACAGGTGTGGCCGAGGGTGGTTTTATTCTCCTTTTTAAGTCGTTAGTGCCTAGTGGCTTGACAGGAGTTATGGCTGTGCTGTGGCGCTTTTTCTGTGAGTATGTACCCTTTGGCTTAGGTGGTATTATAACCATTAGGGCTTTTGGCCTGGATGTGCTTACGCAAATTCGTTCCCGGAGGAATATTGAAGAATGAAAATTTTGGTAACGGGTGGAGCTGGTTTTATTGGTTCTCATGTCTGTGAAGAATTACAAAAAAACTATTCTCATGCTGAGGTTGTGGTTTTAGATAACCTTACTGCGGGTCGTAGAGAAAATGTTCCTGACACTTTTAAGCTGGTGGAAATGGATATAAGAAGCCCGGAGTTATTGGATTTTTTTCAGGCTCAGAGGTTCACTCATGTGATACATTTGGCCGCCCAAACCATGGTTCCTGTTTCTTTAAAAGATCCCGGCCTGGACGCACAGCTTAATGTCCTGGGCTTGATTAATGTTTTGGAAGCAGCCAGAAAGACCGGTGTTCAAGCTTTGATATTTTCCTCCAGTGCGGCGGTTTATGGTGACAATACCAACCTGCCGTTATTGGAGACAGAAAAACTGGTTCCTACCTCTTTTTATGGTCTTACCAAGGCGGTAGCTGAAGAATATTTCAGGCTTTATCATGATTTGTATGGCCTAAATACTACTGTACTGCGCTTTGCCAATGTATATGGCGAAAGACAGGGTATGACAGGAGAAGGCGGAGTAATCAGTATCTTCGCTCAAAAGCTGGCCAAAGGTGAAAAGATAACTGTTTTTGGAGATGGTAAACAAACCAGGGATTTTGTTTACGTCAAAGATATTGCCAAGGCACTTTGCCTGGGAATGGAGCAGCAGGGTTTTGGTATATTCAATGTCTCTACAGGCAAAGAAACTTCCTTGAACGAGCTCATTGCTACCTTTGGAAAAGTTATGCAAAAGGAGCCCCGGGTAGAATATACGACTCCTCGTACCGGAGACATTTACCGCTCTGTATTATCCAACGTAGCCATTAGCAAAATTTTACACCTTAGAGCCTTTACTTCTTTGGAAGAAGGACTTAGGGCTACATGCAGATTTTTTAAATATTCACGAAAATAAGTGAATTCGAAACTAGCTTGCTAAAATTGTGACAAAATTGTATACTGATAGTGTACTTAGAGGGGTAACGAAGCCTTAATTTTTGGGGGTGGTTGCTAACATTTTTGGTAACGGTCTTGCTCAGATGTAGAAATTAAATCATAGGAGGGAATTTTATGAAAAAAATTTTGGCATTTGTAATGGCATGTATGGTTATGGGTACCTTATTTGCTGGTTGTGGTGGTGGAGGAGACACGAAGAAAGATGCTGGTAAGGCTGCAGCTCCTGCTGCTGGTGCTAAGAAGTTTATTAACATTGCTACAGGTGGTACATCCGGTGCTTATTTCCCTATCGGTGGTGCTATTGCTGATATCCTGAACAAAAATGTTAAGGGTGCTAATGCCAGTGCACAAAGTACTGGTGCTTCTGTTGCTAACATTAACTTGTTAAAACAAGGTAAGGTTGACCTTGCTTTGGTTCAAAACGATATTTCCAGCTACGCTGTAAACGGCACTGAAATGTTCAAAGATAAAAAAGTTGATTCCATTAAAGCTTTGTGCACTTTGTATCCTGAAACTGTACAAGTTTTAACTGTTGATGGAACCGGTATTAAGTCCTTGAACGAAGTAAAAGGCAAGAGAGTTGCAGTAGGTGCTGCTGGTTCTGGTACTGAAGCTAACGCTCGTCAGATTTTGGCTGCTTATGGTATTACTTATAATGATATTAAAGTTCAATACTTATCCTTCGGCGAAGCTTCCGGCGCTTTGAAAGACGGTAACGTTGATGTAGCATTCGTAACTGCTGGTTTCCCAACAGCTGCTATTCAAGATATCGCTTCCCAAAACAAGGTTGTTATGCTTCCTGTAGACGCTGATAAGGCTGATGCTTTAATTGCTAAGTATCCTTTCTATACCAAGGTTAACATTCCTGCCAAGACTTATGCTAGCCAGGATAAGGATTGCCCTGCAGTTGCAATTCAATGTATGTTGGTTGTTACTGACAAGATGGATGATCAAACTGCATATGATATCGTAAAGGCTATTTATGGTAACCTGGATCGTTTGAAAGCAGCTCATAAGGCTTGCTCCGTTGTAAGCAAGGCTACCGGTAAGAATGGTATGTCCATAAAGATGGCTGCCGGTGCTGAAAAATTCTTCAACGAGAAATAAGCGTCTAGTTTATGAGTGAGTTTTGTAGTAAACGTGACCGGAGTCCGGCTGAATCCGGACCTCGGTCACTTTTTCGTGCCATACTTTTAATAGTGTTTCTTGCAATCATTGGTGTGTGCTGGTACGGAAATCAATTGGTGCTTTCGGTTGTGCCGGAAGATAATCTTCAACCTTACAGATTTCCTATTCATGTGGGTGATGAGTGGTATTATATTTATATTCATTCTGTACAACGGACCCCATGTGAGGAGTACTTTACTATTAAAGGTGTTGATGACATGGTGATGACACACACTATTTATCAATCCTACGGTGTCGGTTTGCCGTGTTATCCGGATGACGGAAAATTTACGTTAACTAAAGACGGACATTTCATTCTGGAAATGAATCGTCCTTTTAAAAATGTAGTTTTACGAACGCATGAAATACCCCAACAAAGGCTCGTTATTAATGGTCAAGATTTACCTATATATAAAATTTATCCATCAGGAACTTTAGTAACAGTTACAGTGAAAAAGCGTTATCAAGTTTGGTTACAATAGGAAGGGAGGATTCCGTTTCATGACCGAGATGGAAGAAATAAAAAAAGAGGCTGGTGCTGCCTCAGAAGTTGCAACGAAGGTTGAGGATGAGGCAACCCAAACAGGTAAGGATGCACCCAAGGCTATGTCAGCCGATGAAGTTCTGGAGAAATTTGATCCAGAGTCCGGCAAACGTAAGCTTACAGGCACTTGGGATAAGATTGTATCTGCTATTTGCATTGCCTTTGCTATTTTCCAATTATATACTGCAACCTTTGGTGTTTTAGACGCCATGTTGCAAAGAGCCATTCACTTAAGCTTCGGTTTAGTTTTGATTTTCTTGTTATACCCTGCTTCTAAAAAGTGGGATAAAACAAAGATGAACCCGCTAGATGTTATTTTTGCAGTGATTGGTGCTATTGTCACCATGTACATTGTTGTTGAGTATCAGCAACTGGTTTTACGTGCAGGCATGAATACCCAGACAGACTTTATCATCAGCTTGATTGGTTCTGTACTGGTTATTGAGGCAGCTCGTAGAACTGTAGGCTGGCCTATGATTATTGTGGCTTTAGCCTTCCTGGTATATGCTTTCTTAGGGCCTTATGCTCCCGGCATTTTGGCTCACAGAGGTGTTGGCCTGGAGGAAATGTTTGGACATTTGTATTACACCACAGAGGGTATTTTTGGTACTCCTTTGGGCGTATCTTCAACCTTCATTTACTTATTCATTTTGTTTGGTTCCTATTTGGAAGCTACCGGCTTAGGCAAGTTCTTTATTGATTTGGCTAACGCTATTGCCGGCTGGGCTGCCGGCGGTCCTGCTAAAGTAGCAGTATTGTCCTCCGGCTTAATGGGAACTGTATCCGGTTCCTCTGTTGCCAACGTAGCAGGTACTGGTTCCTTCACCATTCCTATGATGAAGAAATTAGGCTATCGTCCTGAATTTGCCGGTGCCGTAGAAGCATCTGCTTCCACCGGTGGTCAGTTGATGCCTCCTGTAATGGGCGCTGCAGCTTTCTTAATGGCTGAATTCGTTGGCGTTCCTTACATCGAAGTTGTTAAAGCAGCTGTTATTCCTGCTATTTTGTATTACACAGGCGTATGGCTGGGCGTTCACTATGAAGCCAAGAAGTGCGGTTTAAGAGGCATGAATAGGGACGAGTTACCGAAGATTAGCAATTTGATTAAAGAAAAAGGCCATTTGGCTATTCCTTTGATCATCATCGTTTACTTATTGGTAGCCGGTTATACTCCTACCAGAGCAGCACTTGCCGCAATCATTTTGTCTATCGTTTGCGCATGTCTCAAAAAGAGCACTAGAGTTTCTTTTGCGGATGTTGTTAACGGTTTGATTTCCGGTTCCAAAGGCGTTTTGGGCGTACTGATTGCCTGCGCTACTGCCGGTATTATCATTGGCGTTGTAACCAAAACCGGTGTTGGCCTGAAAATGGCTACCGCTTTGTTAGACCTGGCAGGTGGCAAACTGCTGCCGGCTATGTTCTTCACCATGGTTACCTCCCTGATTCTTGGTATGGGCGTTCCTACTACTGCTAACTATGTAATCACTTCTACTATTGCAGCTCCTGCCTTAGTACAAATGGGTGTACCTGTTTTAGCAGCTCATATGTTTGCCTTCTACTTTGGTATCGTAGCCGATGTAACTCCTCCTGTAGCCTTGGCTGCTTATGCCGGTGCAGGTATTGCCGGTGCTAACCCGATGAAGACCGGTGTTATTGCCGCTAAGCTTTCCATTGCTGCTTTCATCGTTCCGTATATCTTCGTTTTGTCTCCGGAAATCTTGATGATTAATGCTAATGGCGCAGCTATTCTTCAAGCTATGCTTACTGCTTTAGTTGGTATGTGGGGCTTGTCTGTATCCTTGATTGGTTACTGCATCAGAACCTGCAATATGGTTCAAAGAATTTTGTTCTTCATAGGTGGTTTGCTCTTGGTTGACCCAGGCGTTACTACTGACCTTATCGGTGCAGCAATTATTATTGCTATGTATCTATGGCAAAAAATGCAAAACAAAGCTGACACTAGTAAGCAAAAAGCTGCATAAGCTTAGAAATTGTTTCAAAAGTGGGAAAGCTCCCTTTAAATATGGGAGCGTCCCACTTTTATTTTTTTGCCTATATATTGTAAGAAACATTGCAAAATGCACCTTTACAAGGTATAATACCCCTTAGGAGATTGTTCGGCTGGCTTTACACAATATATAGCTTTGTTCGGGAATCCAATAAATATAGGAGGTGTTTTTTTGAATAAAACACAGCAACAAAAGAAAATTTCGATTATCCCCTTGGGCGGTCTGGGAGAAATCGGCAAGAACATGACCGTTATCCGTTATGGCGATGATATGATACTGGTGGATGCAGGCTTGGCATTCCCAGATGACGATATGCTGGGCATTGACCTGGTTATTCCGGATACTACATATCTTTGGGAAAATAAAGATAAGTTAAAAGCTATTTTTTTAACCCATGGTCATGAGGACCATATTGGTGCTTTGCCATATGTGATGAAAGACTTCGACGTGCCTGTGTATGGCTTACCATTAACCTTGGGTATTCTACAAGGTCGTCTGAAGGAAAATGGTGTATCTGACGAAAAGTGCAAGATTGTTAATTTAAACAGTATTATCAGAGTAGGTCCCTTTAGAGTGGACTTTATCAGAGTGAACCACAGTATTCCTGACGCAGTAGCGTTGGCTATTCATACACCTGTAGGCACTATTGTGCACACCGGTGACTATAAGTTTGACCAGACCCCTGTTGATGGTCAGGTTACTGAATATAGCAAATTGGCAGAGCTGGGGGACAAGGGTGTTTTGCTTTTATTAGCTGATAGTACCAATATTGAGCGTCCCGGTTTCACGCCCAGTGAAAAACTGGTTGGCAGAACCTTGGATGAACAATTTGCTTTAGCTAAAAATAGAGTGATTGTGGCAACCTTCTCTTCTAACGTACATCGTATTCAACAAGTGGTAGACAGTGCAGTGGCCAATAAGAGGAAGGTCGCTATTTTAGGACGCAGCATGGTTAATGTTGTTAATATCGCCATTGAACTTGGTTATTTAAAGGTTCCTGAAGGTGTCTTAATTGATATTGAAGAAGCACGCAACTATGCACCTAAGCAAATTGCCATTATTACTACAGGCAGTCAGGGCGAACCCATGAGTGCTTTAACCAGAATGTCCAACAGCGATCACAGGCAGGTTACTATTATGCCCGGTGATACTGTTATTATTTCCGCTACTCCAATTCCCGGTAATGAAAAGGGCGTCGCTCGCACCATTGATAATCTGTATAAACAGGGTGCGGATGTTATTTATGAAAAAGCCTTAGGCATTCACGTATCAGGACATGCCAGCCAGGAAGAAATAAAACTCATGCATAATTTAGTACGGCCCAAGTTCTTTATGCCTGTCCATGGTGAATATCGTCATTTGGTAAAGCATAAATTGCTGGCTGAATCTTTAGGTATGCCTAAGGATAATATTGTTATTGCTGAAAATGGTTCAGTAGTAGAAGTAACCAACAGCGACATTAAAATTACCGGCAAGGTTACCGCAGGTAAAGTTCTCATCGATGGCTTAGGTGTTGGTGATGTTGGCAACGTGGTGCTCAGAGACAGACGCCAGCTTTCTCAGGATGGTATCGTCATTGTAGTTGTCTCCATTGATAAAAATACTTATTCTGTTGTGTCAGGGCCTGACATAGTTTCGCGCGGCTTTGTCTATGTGCGCGAATCCGAAGATTTGATGGACGAATGCAAGGATAGGATTATGGCTGCCTTGGATAAGTGCCGTGATAACAATATTACGGAATGGGCTCAGATTAAAACTGCCATTAGAGATTCTTTAGGCAAGTTCCTGTTTGAAAAGACCAGAAGAAGACCTATGATTCTTCCTCTGATTATGGAAGTATAATCTTAACTGTATTTAAGAAGGTGTTTCTGTGGAAAGAAAGCTGGCAAAAAAATCAACTACAAACCCATCTGCCTTTGAGCATGTGGAAATAACCGGGGTGGTTCTCTTTGGACTAAGCCTGTTTATGTTTTGCGCTCTGTTAGGCTTTAATGTTGGGTACATCGGCCATTTTGCTTCGCGTGTTTTAAGATACGCTTTAGGTAGAGGCGCCTGGCTTTTACCTATTTACTTCTGTGTTATAGGACTGGGATATCTCTTGAAACACGAGAAGATGGTTCTTTCCAAGAAGTTCTTTTCTATATTGGTTATCCTCGTAGCAGCCCTAAGCTTATTTCATTTTGCTGTCGTACCCGACGGCAGTGAAATACTTCCTGAATTTTTACCAACCGGTGGTGGCCTTCTAGGAGGCACCATCGTCTTTCTTTTAAAGAAAGTATTAGGTAATGCCGGGACGCTTATTGCTCTTAGTGTTTTGGGCCTGGTTGGTGTAGTCTTAACCGGTAAGTTTTCCCTTGGCCAGTCTCTGCAAAAGGCGGGACAGGGCGTAAAAAATGGCGCAGTAAATGCTGCTCATAAGCTGGAAGATATGCAACAAAGACGCAGAGAAAAAAGTTTTTACAATCAGGAAAAAGAAGATCACCATGCTTCTTATCGTGATATGCTGGAAGAAAATCCTAAGGACATTGTGCAGCCTGTTTTTAAATTTTCTCCTGCCCAGGTAGAGGGTAAGGAAGAAGAACCGGCTCCCGTGCCGGAAAAGAAAGAAGCTCCGGCTAAGGCTTATAAACCGGTGTTGCCACCGCACAAAAAAGATGCGGATGGTACTGAGTCTTCCTACGTATTTCCTTCTTTTAATCTTCTGCATCCAGTTATGAAGCTGAATAAAAAAGATTTTAAGGCAGAGATTGAAACCCAGGGGGAAATTATTGAACAAACCTTGGTAGATTTTGGCGTCCGTGCCACTTTGGTTGATGTGACCAAGGGACCGGCGGTTACGCGTTTTGAACTTGCCCCTGCACCCGGTGTGAAGGTCAACAGGATTCAAAATCTTTCTGATGATATTGCCTTGAAATTGGCTGTACCCAGTTTACGTATTGAACCAATTCCCGGTAAAGCGGCTATTGGACTAGAGGTACCCAGTAAGACTACTGACCCTGTCAGCTTCCGCAGTATTGTGGATTGTGATGCAGTCAGAAATGCCAAAGGCAAGCTTTGTGTTGGCTTAGGCAAGGATATTTCCGGTAATGTTATCGTGGCAGATTTAAGTAAGATGCCCCATTTGTTGGTAGCAGGCTCTACCGGTTCCGGCAAGAGCGTATGCATCAACACTATCATTGCCAGCCTCTTATTTAGAGCTACACCGGAGGAGGTTAAGCTAATCTTAGTTGATCCCAAGGTAGTAGAGCTGACCAACTACAATGGCATTCCTCATTTGCTTACACCGGTAGTTACAGGAGCTAAACAAGCCGCTTCTGCCCTGCACTGGGCGGTAGTGGAAATGGAACGTCGTTACACTTTATTTGCCAGGGCACAGGTTCGTAAAATTGATGATTACAACGTTAATGCGGAAGAAAAACTTCCCTTCATCGTTATTATCATAGATGAGTTGTCTGATTTAATGATGGTAGCTGCGGTAGATGTAGAGGATGCTATCCTGCGCTTGGCTCAGAAAGCCAGAGCTGCAGGCATTCATTTGATTCTGGCTACCCAGAGACCTTCTGTTGATGTTTTGACCGGTACCATTAAAGCTAATATCCCTTCCAGGATTGCTTTTGCGGTATCCTCACAAATTGATTCCAGAACTATTTTGGATGCTTCCGGTGCCGAAAAATTATTAGGTAAAGGTGATATGTTATATTTTCCTACCGGAGCCAACAAGCCTTTAAGAGTACAGGGTGCTTTTATTGCTGATGATGAATTAGCCAGAGTTGTTAATTTTATTAAAGCACAGGCTATCCCAACCAAATTTCAGGAAGAGGTTACCACCCAAGAACTTAAAGGTACCAAGAAAACTGAAACAACGGAAAATGGCAATATGCAGGAAGAAGACGAATTATTCGAAGATGCTGTTCGTTTGGTTATGGCAACTCAACAGGCTTCTTCATCCATGTTGCAGCGTAAATTTAGAATAGGTTATACCAGAGCGGCAAGATTAGTTGATACCATGGAAGAAAAGGGTATCGTTGGACCTGCGGATGGTAGTAAACCAAGAGCTTTAATCATGAGCCCCACCGTAATTGAGGAAAAATTCTTCAGTAACCGACAGGAGGAACATCACAATGAGTGACATTGGCCAACGTTTAAAGGAGATTCGTACAAAAAAGAATTTGTCTATTGAAGAAGTGGCCACAGGTACCGGCATTCGTGCCCAGTATTTGGAGGCTCTGGAAAATAGTGAATACTCTAACATTCCCGGTGATGTTTTTATCAAAGGCTTTATCAGAAACTACGGTAATTATCTGGGTTTGGATGGTAATGCCCTGGTAGATGAATATAAAAAGAGCAGTAAAATTACTACTTTAGCCGAAGAAGTAATTTCCCATCCTGATGAGAATGTGCAAGCAGCCGTAGATGCGGTTGAAGAGCGTAATCAGCAAAGAACTAAGCCAAAATCTTCTTTGGGCAGTGGCATAAAGAATGTCTGGGGCGATATTAAAGCCTTTATTTATGATAACTTATATGAAACGGTAGATGACGAGGAAGAGGAGGAAGCAGCACCGCAAGTGGCTGCTCCGGTACCCAAAGCACCGGCTGCTAAACCTGTTGCCAAGGAAGAGCCTGCCTTAGAAGCTACCAGGAAGATTAAATTTGATCTGCCTGTTGATACACCTAAGGCTGCACCTGCGCCGGTGAGAACGCCGCCCCGCAAAGCTGAGCCGGTTTATGAAGCACCGGTACGTGAGAAAAAATCTTTCTTTAACTTTAAAGCATTTGCCGGTATGTTTATTGTTTTGCTTTTGATCTTCTGTGGTGTTATGGCTTACTTCATGTTAGGTAGTAAAACGGCTACATCTGATACAAAGAACACCAAAATTAATACCGGTGTGAAATCTGCTCACAGTACAGAAAATGCTGCGGCAGAAGGTGATAAAGCTAAGGCAGATGATAAAAAGCAAGCAACCAAGCAGGAGGACAAAGCCCCTTCTAAAGAGGCAAAAACTACTGACAAAACCAAATCGGACCAAGATACAGTTGCTGTTGGTGAGGGAGACGGCGTCACAGTTGAAATTACTTATAAGAAGCCTGTGTGGACACAGGTCACTGCAGATGGTAAAGGTATAGAAGCTGCTACCATTCCTGCCGGTACCACCAAAGTGTTCAAGGGTAACAAAGAAGTAAAGGTTAATCTGGGCAGTATCCGTGATGTCACCATTAAGGTTAATGGTAAAGAGGTTCCTTATGGCGAAAAAGAATGGGGAACCGTCAACAAGGTATTTAAAAAATAATTTATTCAAGCAAAAGTGTTTTTAAGATAGATTTATACAAGCAAAAGTGTTTTTTAGCTAGATATATTAAGTTCATTTTTAGATAAACATGAAAGGTTATTTTATGGGAAAAAATACAGAAACACAGCAGCCTCTGGTTGTAGGATCAGTATCATTAGGTTGCCCTAAAAATTTGGTGGACACGGAAGTGATGCTGGGCCTTATTAAAGAAAGAAACTGGTCCATAACCAATGACCCCAGTATGGCTGATGTGCTAATAATTAATACCTGTGCCTTCATAACCAGTGCCAAGGAAGAGTCTATTAACATGATTCTGCAAATGGCAGCTTATAAAGAAACAGGTGTATGCAGGAAATTGATAGTTACCGGCTGTCTTGGTCAGCGTTATGCTAAAGATTTATTCAAGGAAATTCCGGAAATAGATGCCATCATCGGTACAGAATGTTACAACGAAATTGGCCAGATTATTGATCGTGTTTTAAAAGGTGAGCGCTTTATTTATGTCACGCCGCCTCGCAAGTATTCTCAACCTACGGAAAGAGTTTTGACTACGCCTAAATATACTGCTTATCTGAAGATTGCTGAAGGCTGTAATAATTGCTGTTCTTTCTGTGCCATTCCCTTGATTCGTGGACCGTACCGTTCCAGACCTTATGAAGAAGTTGTGGCTGAGGCTAAAAGCTTGGCCAAAAAAGGTGTAAAGGAATTGATTGTCGTTGCCCAGGATACGACCCAGTTTGGCAAGGACTTGTATGGTAAATTGCGTTTGGCAGAATTACTACAAGAGTTAGATAACATTGCAGGCTTGAAATGGATACGAGTTTTATATTGCTATCCGGAAAGCTTCAGCGATGAATTGATTGCAGCTATGGCTCAGTGCCATAAGGTTTGCCACTATGTGGATTTGCCCTTGCAGCATGCCAGTGATACACTGCTAGCCTCTATGCGACGGAAAAATACCACAGAGGAAGTAGAAAATCTCATTGCTAAAATCAGAGAGAAGGTTCCTAATGTATGCCTAAGGACTACCTTCATTGTAGGCTTCCCCGGGGAAACACAGGAGCAATTTCAAGAGCTCTTAGCTTTTACCAAGCGTATGAAGTTTAACTGTGCCGGTGTCTTTACTTATTCTCAGGAGGAAGGCACCAGGGCAGGTAAAATGCCCAATCAAATACCTGAGGAAGTAAAGCAAGCCCGTTACCATGAATTGATGGCTTTGCAGGCACATATTTCTGAAGAAATTAATCAAACCAGAGAAGACTCTGTAGTAGAGGTATTGGTAGAAGGCTTTGATGAGGAAGATCCCACTCTGGCCTTTGGACGTTCTACCTGGGAAGCTCCTGATATTGATGGCAGAATCTTCATTGAAAATGCTAAAGGCTTAAAGCCCGGTGATTTTGTGCAGGTAAAATTAAGTCAAGGCTTTACGTATGAGGTTGTAGGAGAAATAGTGCGGAGGTCCAAGGAAAAATGATCGTCGAGGTTGTTAATACAGGCACGGAGTTATTGCTGGGAGAAATTATTAATACGTCTTTCCCTTATCTATCCAGAAATTTAAATGATGCAGGCTTTAATGTGCTGTATCAAACTACTGTTGGGGATAATGAGGATAGGCTCCTGTCCATTTTGGACATAGCTTTAAAAAGAGCTGATATCATTATTACTACCGGCGGCCTAGGTCCCACCCGGGGTGATATTACCAAGGAAATGGTAGCAAAATATTTGCATTTGCCTTTGGAAGAAAGCTCCATGTGGATGAACAAGCTGGGAGAGTATTTTAAAACCAAAGGTACTGTAATGACGGAGAACAATAAAAAGCAAGCCATGGTGCCCAAGGGCGCTATCGTTTTCAATAACGAGGTTGGAACTGCTCCCGGTATTGCAGTAAAAACTCCTGAGGGAAAAATCATCATCATGTTACCAGGACCTCCTCAGGAAGTTGAGCATGTTTTTGCCAATCAGGTAATGCCTTATTTGCGTAAGGAGTTTGCTGCTCAGGGTGTTATTCACTCCAGGGTGCTGCACATGAAGGATATTACCGAATCCATGGTTGCCACACTATTGGATGAAGAAATTACCCACCAATCTAATCCTACAATAGCTATCTATGCTAGAAAAGGAGAGATTGTGGTACGTATTACTGCCAAAGGCACCACCTTAGCTGAGGCAGAAAAGTTAAATGCTCAAACAGAAGCTGCAATCAGGGCAAAATGTGATAAATATATTTATGGTGTTGATTACGAAACCCTGGCTGAAGCTTTAGGCAAAAAATTAAAAGCAGGCAATTATACTATCAGCCTGGCTGAATCTTGCACAGGAGGACTTACCTCCAGCATGATTACTGATGTTCCCGGCAGCTCTGAATACTTAATGGGCTCTGTGGTTTCCTACAGTAACATGGCAAAGCATACGGTTTTGGGTGTTCAACAAGCCTCCTTGGATCAATACACAGCAGTGAGCGAAGAGGTAGCTAAGGAAATGGCTGAAGGAGTACGTAATCTTTTTCACACCACCCTTGGCGTTAGCATTACAGGTATTGCAGGCCCCGGAGGCGGCACAGAGGAAAAGCCTGTTGGCCTGGTGTATATTGCCGCAGCCAGTGCAAAAGGAACAGTTTGTAAAGAGTATCGTTTTAAAGCATCTCGTAGTACCATAAAATTACGTAGTGCCATGAGAGCATTATCCTTAGCTATGGATATGCTGAAAGAATTATAAGGAGAATATATGACAACAACGTTAGAAAAATTTGGTGATCTGGAACTGGATAAGAAAATTGTAGCAGCCTTAGGAGATATGGGCTTTGAAGAGCCATCACCTATTCAAAAAGAAGGTATCCCTATTGCCTTGGAAGGCAAGGATATGATTGGCCAGGCGCAAACCGGTACCGGTAAAACCGCTGCTTTTGGTATTCCTATTTTGCAAAATATGGATGTACACGATAAGCACATTCAAGCACTTGTAATGTCCCCAACCAGAGAGTTGGCCATTCAGGTGGCTGAAGAAGTAAGTAAAATTGGTACACATAAGAGAGTAAAGGCACTGCCTGTGTATGGTGGACAGCCTATTGATAGACAAATAAGGGCCTTGCGCAATGGCGTGCAAATTGTCATTGGTACTCCCGGCAGATTGCTGGATCATATTCATCGTGGTACCATCAAGCTTGATCATGTTAAGTTTCTTGTACTGGATGAAGCAGATGAAATGTTGGATATGGGCTTCATTGAAGACATGGAAGAAATTATTAAGAACGTTCCTACCGAACGTCAAACCATGCTGTTCTCTGCGACCATGCCTAAGGAAATTCTTGGCCTGACTAAGAGATATATGAATTCACCTAAAGTAGTAGCTATTCATAAAGAAATAGTTACAGCACCTCTGATTGACCAGTTCTATTATGAAACCAGAGATAAGGTAGATGGCTTGTGCCGCATTTTGGATACAGTAGATAATAGCAAGATGATTATTTTTTGCCGGACTAAAAAAGGCGTAGATGAATTGGTCAGCGCCTTAGGCAACAGAGGTTACCTGGCTGATGGCCTGCATGGTGATTTAAGCCAAAATCAACGTGATAAGGTAATGAAGAAATTCCGGGGTGGAAAGAGTGACATTCTGGTAGCTACTGATGTAGCAGCCAGAGGCTTGGATATTGATAACATTACCCACGTAGTAAACTTTGATATACCTCAGGATCCGGAAAGCTATGTACATAGAATCGGTAGAACCGGTCGTGCCGGCAATACCGGTATTGCTATTACTTTCATTACAGCCAGGGAATTCCGTCAATTAAAATTAATTGAACGTACCATTAAGACAAAAATTATTCGTGGTACTTTGCCTACAACTGCCAATGTTTTGGAAAGACAAAGAGAACAAATTCTTTCCAAGATGCAAAGTGTTCTGGAGCTGGGCAATTATCAGGATTATTTTAGCATCGTGGAATCTTTGGAAAATGATTATAAGGCCAAAGATATTGCCGCTGCTGCTCTACAGCTGATGCAAGAAGGTACCAAGGCTCTGGAGCCTGTAGAAACTGAAATTGTCGAACCGGAAGTCTTTAAGGTAAGACATAGAGAATACAAAAGAACTGATAGAAAGCGTAAGGAATATGACAAGTCCGAGCCTAAACATAAGGAGCGGACTAAAGCAGATGCTAAGCAAAATGATCACGAAGAATCCCGTAGCAAAAAGAGTAGGGAACAACATGAAGAATATGATTTGAAGCATACCGGTGCGCAACGTGGTATGGTAAGAATGTTCTTAAACATTGGTACCAATGCTAAGATTACGGTACGTGATATTGTGCAAATAGTTGCTGAAAAAGGCAAGATTCCTGCCAAGGATATCGGCCGCATTAATATTTATGACAAATTTAGTTTTTTGGAAGTTCCTACTAAGAATGCCGAAAAGCTGCTAAGTGCTATGCAGAGAGGTACTATTAGAGGATTTAAGGTTAACATGGAGCCGGCGAAAGCTAAGTAAATATCATGCGAGAAGTATTAGGTAATTTACAAGGAATTAAAAAGAACATCTTGGCAACTCTGGAAGAGTTGTACGATGTCCAGATTCCTCAAGATCAGCTGCTGACAGAAGAATTGGCTGAAACAATGAGGAATATTTCTGCTGTCTTAAACAGAGAAATAGCAATTTTAATTGCCCGTAATGGCAAGGTGGAAAGTGTGACGATAGGCAGCAGTGCCGATATTCACCCCGAAACCTTGGAACTAAGAAGAGGGCAGGGGAGATTGTCCGGTATACGTTGTATCCACACCCACCCTTTTGTTGATTCTATTCTAAGCAAAGCTGATTTATCGGCGCTCAAAAATATGCGACTTGATGCTCTGGCAGCCATTGGCTGGCGGGATGAAAGTGCGCCCAGTATGGTTTCCTTTGGCCTAATTACAGACAGTCTGGAAGACGGTCAATTGGTGACAGAAGAATTTGGTCCTTATGGCGTTAAGGAAGCCGCTTCCTTAAATTTTACGAATCTACTTAATACCCTGGAAAAGCTTTTAGCTCAAAAGGTTAGCGGTCATTCTCTGGCTTCCGTGGAAGAAAAAGCAGTGCTTGTGTCCTTGGATTGGCAGCAGACTGAGCTGAAGTGGACTGCTGAAGATTCCTTGGAAGAGCTGGCACTTCTTGCTAAAACTGCAGGAGCTAAGGTGGTTGGTAAATTTTTGCAAAAAAAGGCCAAACCGGATCCTGCTACTTTTATCGGTGCCGGTAAAGTAAAAGAGCTGGCAACCTTCATTCAAAATAATGATGTGGATTTATGTGTCTTCGATGAGGAACTGTCCCCGGCTCAAAATAGAAATTTGGAAAATGCGCTTGGCATAAGAGTGCTAGATCGAACTGCTTTGATTTTAGATATCTTTGCCGGGCGGGCCAATTCTAACGAAGGCAAGCTGCAAGTCGAATTGGCTCAGCTGAAATACGCTTTGCCCAGAGTGATGGGTCAAGGTGCAGCACTATCCAGATTAGGTGGCGGTATTGGGACCAGAGGTCCCGGTGAAACCAAGCTGGAAGTTGATCGCCGTAAAATTAGAGAAAGAATTTCTTTCTTGGAAGATCAGATAGAAAAACTTCGTTCCGTACGTATCTTGCACAGAACGAAAAGAAAAAAGAATAACATTCCCCAGGTATGTCTGGTTGGTTATACCAATGCAGGTAAATCGACGTTATTAAATACCTTAACTAATGCAGATGCTTATGTTATGGATCAGTTGTTTGCCACCTTGGATACGACTACCAGAGGCCTTACTTTGCCTGATAAACAGGAAATTATCCTAACGGATACTGTTGGTTTTATTCAGCGCTTACCTCACCAGCTGGTGGCAGCATTTAAATCCACCCTGGAAGAAGTTACCGAGGCGGACTTGTTGCTCCACGTAGTAGATATCAGTCACGAGCTTTATCAGGAACAGGAAGCTGCTGTATATGATGTCTTGGCGGAATTAGGTGTTGCGGACAAGCCGATTGTTACTGTTTACAATAAGATTGATAAGCTGGAAAATGATAATGCCAGGGTCAGAAATCTTAGCTCCAGGGAAAATGTTGTTTTTATTTCCTGCGAGAAAAAATTGGGCTTGGATAAATTACTAGAGCTGATTGGTACCAATCTTAATCTATCTAATCGAATGGTAACTTTGTGCATCCCATATGCCGCAACAGGTCTTGCAGCCAAGCTTTATGAAGTGGGTACGGTAGAAAGCCAGACTTACGATGAAAAAGGTATTGTTATTAAAGTTTCCTTACATAAAGATTTAATAAAAAATTATGAACAATATATTATTGACGAAGGTGGAAAATAGTAATGCTGAATTGGGAAGAAATTGAAGCACGAGCTTTAGCTGCTGTAGAAAAACAAACCAAGGCTCATGAAAAAATCGCGTTAAGCAATACAAAGAAAGTCTTAGCAGCTTTTGCCAAGAACCAGGTATCAGATTACTATTTAAAACCCACTACGGGTTATGCCTATTCTGATATAGGCAGAGATAAACTTGATGATATCTACGCTGATATTTTTAAAACTGAAGCAGCCTTAGTTCGGTCCCAATTTGTTTCCGGTACCCATGCTTTAGCTACAGCACTTCTAGGTGTACTTAGAGCCGGTGACGAAATGATTGGCATTACCGGTAAGCCTTATGATACTTTACAAACGGTTATCGGTATTGCCGGCAAATTACCAGGTTCCTTAATTGACCTGGGAGTTATTTATAAAGAAATTGCCATGGAAGGCGGCCAAGCTAATTTGGAGGCTTTGGCTCAAACTATAACACCTAAGACTAAATTGATTCATATTCAGAGATCCTGTGGCTACAGCAATGTCCGTAGAACCTTAAGCGTAGCTGAAATCGGCGAGATTTGTCAGGCTGCCAAAAAGATAAAACCTGATGTTATTTGTTTCGTAGATAATTGCTATGGTGAGTTTATGGAAGAAAAGGAACCAACCGAGGTAGGTGCAGATTTAATGGCAGGTTCCCTGATTAAAAATTTAGGTGGGGGCATCGCACCTAACGGTGGCTATATCGTAGGTCGTAGGGATTTGGTAGAACTGGCTTCTTATCGTTTGACAGCGCCCGGGTTAGGTGGAGAAATGGGTGCAACCTTAGGTGATACTGCCAGAGAGTTTTACCAGGGTTTATTCCTATCCCCCCACGTTGTATTACAAGCTCTTAAGACAGCTATCTTTGCTGCCAAAATTTTCAAGGAGCTTGGTTATAAAGTTTCTCCGGCACCTGACGCCAAGCGAAGCGATATCATTCAGGTAGTTACGTTGGAAACCAAAGAAAAGCTTTGCGCTTTTTGTGAAGCTATTCAAGAAAATTCTCCTATTGATGCGCATGTTAAACCTATACCTTCACATTTGCCAGGTTATGCTGATGAAGTTATTATGGCAGCCGGTACCTTTGTACAAGGAGCTTCCATTGAACTTAGTGCTGATGCACCGATGAGGCCTCCTTATAATGTTTATTTCCAAGGTGGTTTAACTTTTGAGCACGGCTATCTTGCCATTATAGCTGCTGCTAAAAAAATTGCAGATTTAAAATAATAAAAAAATCTCGAACGTTAACTTAACATTCGAGATTTTTGCTTTTTTAGGATTGTTTTATAGTGAAAATCGCTGAAAGCCGCATAAACACTGGCTTTGCAAGGGGTGACCTCCAAATTTGCGTTTTGAGGCGTTTTTTTAAGGGGGTCCTAGTGTTTGTACCTGTAAAAATGAGCAGTTTTAAGCAAATAAACAAAAATTGAAGATTAGTGAAGAAAAACAACAGATTTAAGAAGCTGTAAAAACTAGAAACGCATTAATTTACAACATTCTAAAGACGGCAATTACCTTACCCATAACTTGGATATTGTCTCCGCCCAAAATTGGGCTGTAAGCTTCATTTTCAGGTTGCAGGCGTATTTGTTTTAATTCACGGAAATAACGCTTGATAGTGGTATCTTCGCCGTCTATGAGGGCAACAACTATATCACCATTGTTGGCAAAGCTTTGTTTACGAACCACAACATAATCATGTTCTAAAATACCGGCATCCTTCATAGAATCACCAACAACAGCCATCATGAATACATCATCCTGACAACCGATTAAATCTAAGGGTAGAGGGTATGTTTCCTCAATGTTTTCCACGGCAAGAATTGGTTCACCGGCATGAACAGCACCAACCAAAGGTACCGGGACCATAGTCTTTTGACGCCAGGCAGCATCCTCAGTCAAGCTTAAGGTACGGGGTTTATCCGGATCACAGCTTAAAACTCCCAAATCAACAAGCTTATGAAGATTGGCATGGACACTGGCACTGGAAGAAAGACCAACAGCTTTACCAATTTCACGGACAGAAGGCGGAAAACCTTTGCTATAAATATATTCCTTAATATACTGAACAATTTGTTTTTGACGATCGTTTAAAGTAGGCTCATCAGAGGTGGTAATTGGGTTGGAACCATTTTTTGCCATTTAAAATTCCTCCTTGAATAAATTGTACTTTGTGAAGAAATATCTGAAACCATATAGTTAAGTATATCAATAGTGTTTGTCTTTGTCAAACGTTTGTTCATTATGCAACGTCCGATAATATATATTATGTAAAATTTAATTAAGTATATAAAGAACGCCGGGCTAAGGATTTATCCCCTTTGCCCGGCGTCGCTAATAATTTTCATAAAATTATTATTTCTTACTTTGTTGTCTTTCTTTATTAACTACTTGAGCAGCAGATGTTTGGTTAGCATTAGTTGCTTGTTGAGACATCCGTCTTGCTTTTTGCAGTTCTTGTAAGCGATTTACGGGCTTTTGTTTGGCTTGTGACTGTATTTTGGTATTAGTTGCTATAGTATTAATACGTCTAAAGGATTTAATGGCTCCTGTAAAGGCTTGCATCTTCAAATCATAATTTATGGTATCATCGGTGTTAAATCTTATCTGGTAACCAATTCCATCTTTGGTAAATAAATAAGTATTAACAACAAAGACCTTTTTTAAATCATCACTATCAGTAAATTGAATAATACTTCCATTCAGACCATCAATAATGACAGGTTCATGTTTGACTATAGAAACATTTGGAGTATATTTGGTAATTTTATCTACAAAGTTATTTTCAGCATCTTTTAAGGAATTGGCATCTGCTTGTGCAAAATCAGCAAATTCATTAGTTTTAAATGATCTGACCATCGCATTATCTTCATGTACGCTGCTTAAGGAACGGGCAAAAATAATATTGTCAGCCTTTAAGGTGTAGCCATGCCAACCTGCCGGCAACTCAATTTCCATACCGAGTAAGCCGGAAGTAATAATGTTGTACTCAGGATAGCGTGGTTTAGTGGGCTTTAAATCGTTTGTTACAGCGGCCAGTCCTGCTTGAGCAATATTTTTTTCTGCTTCAGGTGAAGCAACTGTTATAATCAGCATTTTGTCATTTAGCAGCTGGTAGCCTCTACCTGCCAAATATTTTCTGTGCAAGGTAGATTCCTGGGGAGCTTGCATGGCAAAGCTTAAATCAGCGTTATTGCCAATTTGTATGTCAGTTGTGGTAGGTTTAGTGTCCTTATCTGTTTTAGCAGATGCAGATGTTGTGGTAGGTTTATCTACAGAGCGGAGAGCCTCCAGGCGGCTTTTTAAGCTGCCTTGCGGTTTGACCTGTACCTGTGCCCCACTCCCTGTTGAATTTTTAATGAGCGGAGTTGGCTTAACAGATTGGGGAAGAAATTTGAAATCAGAAAAATCTAAGGTCTTTTGGATAAAAGCAGCCAAATCCTTTTTCTGCTCTTGGGAATATTTTTCCACCGGAACAGAAATAAAGTTAGGCATACTATAAATATCTGCGCTAACTAATTGGTTTTTCCCTACTACAAAACGGATTCCCGTGGTAGTATGATAAATTTCTTGAGCTCCTGCCGGTATGCTTAAGCGGTAACCACCGCTTTCCGGCTTAAAATATCGTTGCTCTGCAAAAGCCTGGGCGCTATAAGCGGCGCCCAGAATTACTGCAGTAGCAAGTAATAGACTTGTAAAACGTTTTCTCATTATGAAAATCATATCCTCACTTGGTGATATTTTACCCTATCATCAATACTTCTGTGAAACTTCCCCTACCTACAAATTGTAAGTATTATTTACCGTTTAGATAGTTGTCAATTTCTACAGCAGCCTTCTTGCCGGCGCCCATAGCGGAAATTACAGTTGCAGCACCGGTAACAATATCTCCACCGGCAAATACACCGGGAATAGATGTTGCTTCCTTGTCGTTAACGGTAATTAAGCCCTTCTTGTTGGTTACCAAGTCTGAGGTAGTGCTTCTCAGCAAGGGGTTAGGACCTTGACCGATGGCAATAACGACCATGTTTACATCAAATACATGTTCAGAACCAGGAATTTCCACAGGACTTCTTCTGCCGGAAGCATCAGGTTCACCCAATTGGGTTCTAATGCATTTAATGCCTTTTACCCAGCCTTCTTCAGTGCCAATAATTTCAATAGGATTATTCAACATATGCAGTTGAACTCCTTCTTCCTTGGCGTGAATTATTTCTTCTTTACGAGCAGGCATTTCAGCTTCGCTTCTGCGGTATACCACATAAACATTTTCTGCGCCTAATCTCTTGGCAGTACGGGCAGCATCCATTGCTACGTTGCCGGCACCGACTACTGCTACGTTTTTACCAACATAAACAGGAGTAGCAACCTTGGGGAACTTGAAAGCGCCCATCAGATTAACTCTGGTTAAGAATTCATTGGCAGAATATACAGCATTTAGGTTTTCACCGGGAATGTGTAGGAAGTGCGGTAAACCGGCACCGGTACCTACGTAGATAGCTTTGAAGCCTTCCTCATTTAATAATTCATGCAGAGTGAAGGTACGGCCAATTACTACGTCGGTCATAATGTGTACACCCAAAGAAACCAACTGTTGGATTTCATGTTGCACGATATCCTTAGGCAGACGGAATTCAGGAATACCATACATCAGCACGCCACCAGCCTTATGGAGAGCTTCGAACAAGGTAACATCATAACCCATCTTAGCTAAATCTCCGGCAGCAGTTAAGCAGCTGGGGCCACCGCCGACAACAGCAACCTTAATACCCTTTTTAGGGACATTTTCAAATTTAACAACATCTTTGCCGGCTGCTCTGGCAGTATCAGCAACAAATCTTTCCAAACGACCGATAGCAACAGGTTCGCCTTTAACACCTAATACGCAATACTTCTCGCATTGGTTTTCCTGAGGGCAAACACGTCCGCAAATAGCAGGCAAATTGCTTTTTTCTTTGATAATTCCTAAAGCTTCCTCAAATTTATTCTCAGCTACAGCATGAATAAAACGAGGGATATCAATATTAACAGGGCAGCCAGTCATGCAGCGAGGCACCTTGCAGTTCAAGCAACGTTGAGCTTCGTCTACAGCAATTTCAGCAGTATAACCTAAAGTAACTTCTTCAAAGTTCTTGTTTCTGACATCAGCCGGTTGTTCCGGCATAGGGTTTCTCATTCCTCCACGCATTTGCAATGACCTCCACAACTGTATTCTTCTGCTTCCATGCCTTTGTACATCTTACCACGTTGAATCAGGTTAGCCCAATCAACTTGGTGTGCATCAAATTCAGGACCATCGCAGCAAGTGAATTTATTTTCGCCATTAACTCTGACACGGCAACCGCCACACATACCTGTACCATCAACCATGATACAGCTTAGGCTGGCAGTAGTACGTACGCCAAAGGGTTTCGTTGTTTTAGCTACATTCATCATCATGGGAACAGGCCCGATGGCAACAACTAAATCAGGTTTTTGTCCTTTTTCCATCATTTCTTGGATAGGTTGGGTAACAAAACCATGAATGCCTTCAGAACCATCATCAGTGGTAATAATTAATTCATCACTGATTTTAGCCATTTTATCTCTCCACAAAATAAGATCCTTGTTTCTGCCACCAATAATGGTGATAACCTTATTACCAAGTTTGTGATAAGCTTCAGCAATAGGATGTACAGGAGCAACACCGATACCACCGCAAACCATGACTACTGTACCAAATTTGCCCATTTCAGAAGGACAGCCAAGAGGTCCTAAAATATCTTGAAAAGACTCCCCAACATTAAAGTCGTTGCAAATATGTCTAGTAGTATTGCCGACTTGTTGAATAACCATGGTAATAGTACCTTTTGTTGCATCAGAATCACCAATGGTCAAGGGTATCCTTTCGCTGTTTTCATCTGCTAAAACCATAACAAACTGTCCGGGCTTGCATTTGTGGGCAATTAAAGGTGCTTCCACAGTAAATTCGCAGACGGTTGGTGCAAGCTGCTTTTTGTCTAGAATCTTTACCACTCTTACCACTCCCCTAATTTGATTTTATCAATTTTTACCAGTTAATTTTTTGGCTTGAATTTTAGCCTCTGCATAAACTTTTTCGGTATCAATAGTGAGCATTTCACCCCGTTTCATCAAAATTTTGCCGTTTATCAGTACGGTGTCTACATCAGAACTATTAGCTGCATAAATTAATAAGGAAACTCTGTTGTTTCTTGGATACCACCAAGGCTTATGCATATCATAAAGCACTATATCTGCTTTTTGATTTAAAGAAATGGATCCTAAATCATTATAACCCAAAGCTTTGGCTCCGTTAACCGTTGCCATCTTGAAAGCTTCTTCAGCCGGCACTACAGTAGAATCACCGGTAGTACCTTTAGCTAAAATGGCTGCTAAACGGGCTTCCTCCAACATGTCTAAATTGTTGTTACTGGCAGCGCCGTCAGTGCCTAATGCCACATTGACATTGGCCTTTAACATATCAGCAATAGGTGCTATGCCACTGGCTAGTTTTAAATTACTTTGCGGGCAATGTACTACAGAAACATGTTTATCTGCCAAGATTGCAATATCTTCAGGAGAAACGTGGACACAATGAGCTGCCACAGTAGGAAGCTCAAACAGCCCAATGCTATTCATGAGACCAATAGCTGTATAGCCGTATTGTTTTCTGCAGTCACTAATCTCCCCTGCTGTTTCAGCCAGGTGAATATGAATACCACAGTGCAATTTCTGGGCTGCTTTCATTATCTCTTTAACGGAATCAGGCGGGCAGGTGTATGGAGCATGGGGCCCCAACATCACTTTAATTCTATCGTCATCATAGCCATGCCATTTTTGGAATAGCTCGACATTTTCTTGTAGTCTTTTAACCGTGTCCGAGAACTTGGGACCAATGATGCCACGCGACAGGGTACATCTCATGCCGGTATCAGCAGCAGCCTGTGCAGATTCATCCATGAAGAAATACATATCGGAAAAACAGGTTACACCATTCTTCAACATTTCCAGAATGGCCAGCTGCGTGCCCCAATACACAGTCTCAGCATCCAGATGTTCCTCTGCCGGCCAAATCATCTTGGTCAGCCAGTCCATTAAGGGCAAGTCATCCGCATAGCTGCGCAATAAATTCATTGCTACATGGGTATGGGCATTAACAAAACCGGGAACAGCTATATGATCCGTTCCATCAATTACTTCTTTACCTTCAATGGGTTCTTGGCCTATAGAAGAAATGTTATGACCAATAACACCAATATTATATGTTTTGCCATCGTTCTTAGCAAGTATTTCCACATTTTTTATTACAACATCGTATGTCATAAATGGTTCCTTTCTTAGGAGCTATTATTTAAAACTATCCACTTGAAAACCACCATATTCACGCAAAGCGTGTTTGCAAGGACAGTCAGCTTTGACAGGCTCATTGTAATGAATAAAAGCATCAAAAATTGCCAAAACATCTTTGCCCATGGCAGACATTGCTGCCACTACTTCCTCATGGGACAAGGGAGTTTTAGAAATACCGGCACCCATATTGGTTACCAGGGAAATGTTCACATAGCACATTTCGGCTTCCCTGGCCAAAAGGACTTCCGGAATATTAGTCATGCCAACAATATCTCCCCCCAGAGCGGCCAGCATCTTTACTTCTGCCTTGGATTCGTAACGAGGCCCTTCCATACAAGCGTAACATCCTGTTGCATGATAGGAAAGCTTCAGCTCTGCCAGGGTTTGGCTCAGCTTCTCACGTAGGCTGGGACAATATGGTTCGGTAAAATCCACATGAGCAACTAAATTATTTTCGCCATTAAAAAATGAATTTACACGACTCTTGGTAAAATCAATAAATTGGTCGCAAATGACAAAATCACCTGGACGCATTTTTTCATTTAAAGATCCTACCGCTGTAGTAGATAAAATTTCCTCTGTACCTAAATGCTTTAAGGCCCAGATATTAGCACGATAATTTACTTTGTGAGGAGGCAGTACATGGTGCAGTCCGTGTCTGGCTAAAAAGCAGACTTGGTTGCCGGCGACATTGCCTAGCTCACATTTTGCATCTCCAAAAGGAGTATGCACAATTTCAGTTTTTAGTCCGGCGGAACTTAAAGATTCTTTTACGCCGCTTCCCGCAATTATTGCTAGCTTTCTCATTTTTTCTCCTTATTAATTTGGTCCAGCATTGTCACAAGATCAGTTAACTTATTAATAGTATAATCAGGAATAACCAGTTTATGTACCATGGCAAGAGTATAAGGCGTCCAATTTACTAAAGCCGTCGTACAGCCTGCAGCCTTGCCACTCAGCAAATCAAAAGGGCTGTCCCCTACGCACAAGCAAGCTTGAGGAGCAAGGCCAAGCGCAGCTGCTCCCTTAAGCATAGGCTCAGGAGCCGGCTTATATTCCTTGCAATCATCAAAAGTAATTACTCCGTCCATGTATTGTCTCAGATGTAGTAAATTTAGACCTCTTTCCGCCAGTGGTGTTTTCTTGGAGGTAACTACACACAGCTTATAACCGTGCTCCTTTAGGTCCTTGAGACCATCCTCCACGTAGGGAAATGGTTTAATCATTTTATCATGATTGCCATAATTATGATCACGATAAAAGGCAGCGGCTTCATCAATAGGTACACCTGGTAGAAACTTGGCCAAGCCATCTCTCAGTGGTAGCCCGAAGGTGGAAACTATTTCCAGCTTGGATGGTTGCTTTTGATTATAGTGCGCTATGGTATTTTTGAATGAAGCCAAAATTAAATCTGTGGTATTTCCTAAGGTGCCATCAAAATCAAAAAGTATACCTTGTAGTTTCAAGATGCCAGCTCCTATAAATGAATTCACTCTCATATTTTAACATAATTGTAGGTAAATTTAAAGAATTTAAGAAAAAAGTGCCTAGAAATATAGGCACTTTTGGATAATTATTTAGAATTTTTCGGTAAAATAATCTGTTTAGGACCAATTTCAGCAGATTCAGGCACCAATACGTCATTAAAGCTGATGCTTCTGGTGTGAGCAGTATGGCTCCAGGTATGTTCATGGCGGTGGAACCAGCCAATAGCTGTAATAGGAATCCAACTGTAAATAAAGATAGGATAAAGCAATAAATAGAACCAGGACTTTAAGGAAGCGTGAATCTTCAGTAGAACGACTACCGGGAATATATACTGTCCGATACCAATAACCTGCCAGATTTCATAGGGCAAAATTGCATAAAGCACATTGGTATAAAACGGCACAAAAGTATAAATATAGCTACAGATAATAAATACGGTAGACAGTAATAGGAAATAGGGTTGAATTAAATCAATAACACCATCCAAAAGAACAATATTACCTTGTTTAAGTCCTTCTACAAACAATTTGGGAATATACCTGCCACCTACATCAAAGTGCCCCTGTGCCCAACGTATGCGCTGGTTCCAAGCTTGTTTGAAGGTTAAAGGCTTCTCGTCATAAACAATGGCATCATGTGCCCAGGTAGTAGGAATACCGTCCAATAAGGACTTCATAGTAAATTCCATATCTTCGGTCAGGCAAGTAGCACCCCAACCATACTTATGAAGCACATCTGTGGCAATGCACATGCCGGTACCACCCAAGACACAGGATAGACCAATATTATATTTGGCTAAATGCCAGATATGATTAATCATCCAGAAAGAAATAGCAAACACACCGGAAATCCAGGTGTCATTGGGGTTCTTGGAATCCAAATAGCCTTGAATAATCTTCTCGCCCTTGCAGCATCTGTTGTTCATCTCCATGAGAAAATCGGGATGAACCAGATTATCGGCATCAAAAATTACAACGGCATCATATTGCTTTTTCATGGCAAAAAGCTTGGTAAACATCCATTCCATGGCAAACCCTTTGCCCTGTTCCAACTCATTGTCATTATATCTTTCAAATACTTGTGAGCCGGCTTTAGTAGCAACAGCGGCGGTTTTATCTATGCAATTGTCTGCTACAACAAAGATGTCATATTTATCATCAGGATACTTCAACAGATGTAAATTTTCTACTAATTGACCGATTACTTTTTCTTCATTGTGAGCAGCTATAATCACTGCAAAAGTAGTTCTTGGCTCTAAAATTTTTCTCTCTTTTTTACGAGGAAATATTCCAAAAAAAGAAATTACAAAATAATAGATCGTAAAGAATACTATCAGCAATTGTAACGGTATCATAATGATATCAAAATAACTACTCATTATTTAAGCTCCTTCGCTTATTGCTCATAGGTCTTGTGAAAAGCTCCAACGTAAATCCTGTTTATTATACCACAAATAGTGTAAGTAAACATACAAATAAATGGCCAACCGCTTAAATTGGTAAACAACATATATAACCCAATAAGAGCGGAACAGATGACGGGCCCCTTAAAAAGCGGATTCCCCTTCCCTTTAAAATCAGGGAAACGAACATTGCTGTACATGATAACAGCAATAACCAAAGTACCTATGGCAACCACAGGAACTGCAAAATGAAAACCGGAAATTACATAGGTGGCAACAAAACAAGCACCGGCTGGAATAGGCATGCCTTGAAAATAGCCATGCACTGCCGAAGCATTAATGTTAAATCTGGCCAGTCTCATAGCACCACCGAAAGTAAACAAGGAAGCAATAACTTGACCGATAATTCCCCAAGGTTCCAAAGCATAGATATAAATAAGAATGGCCGGGGCCACACCAAAAGAACACACATCACACAAGGAATCCAGTTCCTTGCCAAACTCACCTTGGCAACCAAGTAAACGGGCAGCTCTGCCATCACAGGAATCTGCGCAAACAGCTAAAACTATAAAAATGGCAGCCCAGAAGAAATCATGCTTAAAAGTTAAAAATATTGAAAGAACACCCAATACCAAGCTCAAGCCACTGATGCTATTGGGTACTATGCGTTTAGGATTCATTACTATTTTGCCTCCCGATAACGGTTATTCCACCTTTAACCTTATCGCCCTTATGGACTAATATTTGCACTGATTTTGGCACAACCAGTTCAGTACTGGAGCCAAATTTAATCATACCATAGCACTCGCCCTGCTTTACAGTCCTTCCCAGCGTTACCCAGGAAACAATCCTACGAGCTAAAATGCCTGCTATCTGAATCACCAAAATCCGATTTTTACCATTGGCAAGACCTATGGCATGCCGCTCATTTACCACGGGAGCAGACTCTTTATAGGCCGGTACAAACTCACCACAGGTGTAACGTTGATATTTAATCTCACCTGCCATAGGGCAACGATTAACATGTACGTCAAAAACAGACAAGAAAATAGTCACCTTGATGGCATCTTCATTTAAGAATTCTTGGTCATGAAAATCTTCTACTGCCATAACAGTTCCATCAGCAGGTGAATACAGGATATTAGGATCAGGTTTTATGGTACGTGCAGGATTTCTAAAAAAATAAATAAAATAAATAACTAAAACAGCGGGGACAACAGCATAAGGCCAACCCACAATTGTTCCAACCAAGATGGTCAAAAGCAATGAAAAGAATATAAATGGATAGCCATCTTGCACAATTTGGAAATTGGACATTAGCACACCTCCCAGTTTAACTATGTTATTTTACCACAACTAGTGTGGTTTGTCTATTTACTTACCACTATATTTAGCGGTTAAAACTTTGAGAACAAATTTAGGCAACACAATCATCCGGCCTAAGCGGCTGGGATCCTTGTAAAGCCTAAAGAGCCATTCCAGGGATGCTTCTTGCATCCACTTGGGAGCTCTGGCCATTTTACCAGCTAAAACATCAAAGCTTCCACCCAAGCCAATGCGCAGATACGGCTTCAACAGCTCTTGGTTATCCCGAAGCCAATACTCTTGTTTAGGCGCACCTAAAGCCACAAATAAAATGTCTGCACCACTTTGATTGATGTCATTAATTATTTGCGGAACATCTTCAGCAGTAAAATAACCATTTCTACAGCCTACTATCTGGACGCCGGGAGCGAATTCTTCACACTTTTTTTTAGCAAGCTCAGCGATACCCGGACTTGCTCCAAAAAAATATATTTTGAAAGCATGCTCCGGGGCCGTTTTAACAAGGTTTAAAAACAAATCGAAGCCGGCTACTCGTTCCGGTACGGCAAACCCCAAAGTTCTGCCGGCCCAAACGGTTCCGGCGCCATCAGGCAGAACACACTCTGCTGCCTGTAAGATCTTTTTATAGTCCGGATCCCGTTGGCCCAGCATAATTATTTCTGCATTAGCAGTTACCACATTGGTAACTAATTTTTGTTTAACTCTATCTACCAAATAAGCTACAGCCTCTGACATAGCAAGAGGATGCACGGGTATTCCCAGTATTTCTATGGTAGGGAGATTATTCATATTAAGCACCCGCCTGCATGTTCAAGATTACTCTACATAAGAACTGACTATAGTAGCATTGCGGTTAATGCATTTATATTTATAAACAGGTCTACCTACGCTACCACGATTTAATTCCAAATGCAGAATATTAATGGATTTTAAAAATTCCAAATACTTACGAATAGAAACTCTGGAAATACCAACTTTTTTAGAGATTTCCTCGGTAGTAAAATTGCCATCAATCTTGACAATCTCCTGCCACACATTATAAAGAGTGGTTTTTTCCAAACCTTTGGGAATTTTACCGGTAATATTCTTACTTCTGTTTAGTAAAGAATAATCCAATTCTGTTTGAGTCAGAGCTCCCTCTTTACGGCAAATTAAATATCTTTGTTTGTAGTTATTAAGTGCAATGCTAAATCTTTCAAATTCGAAGGGTTTAATAATATAATCAAAAACACCTAAACGCAAAGCCTTAACAATTCTTTCTTTGTCATTAGCTGCGGAAATCATAATGATGTCCACGTTAATACCTTGAGAACGAATATCTTGCAGCAATTCCATGCCATCCTTACCCGGCATAAATACATCCAAGATAACCAAATCAACACGTTGTGTAGTTAAATATTCCAGAGCTTCTTCACTATTCTTACAGGTATTAGCCAATTTAAAACCATCTAATTGATTGATATAAACCTCATGAAGCTTACTTACCATGGGATCGTCTTCAACAACTAATACTTTAATCATTTTCGCACTCTCCTTGTAAAGGAATTTCTACGGTAAATTCCGTACCATTCAATTCGTCTGAATCAACACCGATAGTTCCATGTAAACTTTCAACACGTTCTTTAAGCAAAGCTAGACCATAGCCATGTCCTTTTCCTTTTGTAGTGTACCCTTTTTGGAATATCTTTGCAAGGTCGGATTTTGGGATTGCTTCACCATTATTGGCTACCATAATTACTAATTCGTTTTCATAAGTTAGAATTTCCAAAAGCACAGATCGATCATTCTCTTTTTTCTTCAATATATCGAAAGAATTCTCCAATAAATTACCAATTATGATAATCAGAGAATGAATATTAATTTGTTGGCCAATTTCTTCGGAAAAAGAACTTTCTTCAGACAAAGTAAAGTCAACCAATAGTTCGTGAGCCCTACTCTTTTTTGCAATTAGAAAACTAGCTAATAAAGGATTTTTAATTTTAGCTGTTATATCTTGTACTTCGTTGGCATCATCTTCAGTAATATTGGTCACATATTTTTTTAATTCGTCGTAGTTTTTAGTAAAAATTAAACCGTTAATAACATGCATCTTATTCATAAATTCATGAGTCCTGGCTCGCAGGGCATCAGCATAGTTAGTTACGCCGCTTAGCTGCTCAGCCATTTCCTGCACGTTATCTCTTTCATTCAAGCTCAGTAAAATACCATCAACTCGACCATCCGCTTTTTTTAAAGGTATAACATCACCTACCGTGGGTAAACCATTGATTGCAATATCGGCATTTTTTAGTCCCTCTCCTGAAGTCAATACTTTTTGCAAAATTTCAGGATCACCTATTTGGGAGAAAGAGTTTTCCTCTAAGGCTCCGGTCAACCGGACATCAGCTTTGCGCAAAAGCTCTTGTCCCTTGCTATTAATCATGTGAAAATTTAAGCAAGAGTCAGTAACAAAAATACTTTCGTTAACAGTATCAAGTAATGTATTTCTTTCTTCTAAAATTCTGGAAATTTCTTCAGGCTCATACCCGAAAAGAGTACTCTTTACTGTATAGGCCAGTACCCAGGCACCTAAAAAACCCAGGGCCAAACCAATGGCACCGGCTGTCACCAATAAGTCAAACATAGATGAATTAACCTCTCTACCATTGGTAGAAGGATAACCAACTAAAACATAACCAAGGGTTTGGTTGTTGTCACCTATGATAGGTTTGGCATTTTGGCTTTTAAAAATATTAATAGGTAATTTTTTTAAAGCTGATAAATTACCTTCGGATAACGCTTTATCATTTACCAGTGCTTCATTGGTAGGATTAAAAATAGCTACAATGTTCTCTTTTTTGTCCAAGACGATGATGCTGGCTTTAATAGCTTGCGAAGTATTATTGACCGTTTGTGTTACAAGTTTTTCGTCAATAGGCGTTTGGGATAGTCCGCGCCGAATAGAAGGCGAAGCAGCAATAGCATCAGCTGCCATATTTGCATTGCTGGACAACTGATTATTAACGATAACAGTCATCTGTCGGTCAATAAAAAAAACATTTAGGGAAATATCTATGAGCATTAGACAAAAGACCAGCAGCATGATTTGCTGATAAAGCTTTAATTTGTACAGTTTGGTTGTTCGTAAAATTTTGTTCATAATATTACCTTTATTTCTTTAAAAGCTTAAATTGCCTGGGCTTCACTGGGAACGTTGGTAAAATTAATATCAGGATTACGCTCTAATATCCAGTTTAAGGACCATTCATTACTTACCAGGATAACAGGACGGTCTTCCTTATCAAAAACTAGCATGCCATTGTCCAGGCCCTTGATATTTTCGATGGCTTCTTTTTTACCATAAACCCAACGTGCCACACTATAGCTTAATTGATTCATAAGTAGCTGTGCACCATATTCGTTAAGTAACCTATATTCTAAAACTTCTAATTGCAGTTCGCCTACCACGCCTACCACATAGCTTTCCATGCCAATATTTCTTTGTTGAAAGACCTGAATGGCACCTTCCTGGGCCAGTTGGGTAATTCCCTTTTCAAACTGTTTCCTTTTCATGGAATCCTTAGGCTGGATGCGGGCAAAAATTTCCGGAGGGAAAATTGGAAAATCTTCAAATTGGATTTTATGCTTTTCGTTACAAAGGGTATCGCCTATTTGAAAAATACCTGGATCAAACACGCCTATGATATCACCAGGATAAGCTTCTTCCACAATGGAACGCTCCTGCGCCAGAAACTGCTGAGGCTGAGAGAGTTTTACCGGCTTGTTGCTTTGCAAATGATAAACCATCATACCCTTGCTAAACACACCTGAGCAAATACGCATGAAAGAAATTCTGTCTCGATGGGCCGGATTCATATTGGCTTGAATCTTAAAAATAAAAGCAGTAAAATCTGGATCTTCCGGTGTTAAAACGTCACCGTTTTTGAGCAGACGGGGCTGAGGCTCCGGGGATAATTCCAAGAATTTTTCCAAAAAGCTTTGTACGCCAAAATTAGTCATGGCACTGCCAAAGAACATGGGAGTCAATTCACCACGTTTAACCTTGGCCAGATCAAAATCATCGCCGGCTAAGTCCAGCAGCTCAATATCATTAATCAGGTTTTGGTAATTATCTTCGCCTATAGCTGCTCGGATGGAGGGATCTTCCAGGGTTCCTGTGGTTGATTTGAGAATCTTGGAACCATGGGTTGAATCACTTTCAAACAGCTCTACCTGCTTTTTTAACCTGTCGTAGACACCAATATAATGCCCATCAATACCGATGGGCCAGTTGATAGGATAGGCACTGATGCCCAGAACCTTTTCTATTTCATCCATCAAGTCCATAGGGGCACGGCCGTAACGATCCAATTTGTTGGCAAAGGTGAAGATCGGCAGCTTCCTTCTATGGCAGACCCAGAACAATTTCTTTGTCTGAGGCTCTACGCCCTTGGCAGCGTCAATTAACATCACTGCACTATCAGCAGCTATAAGGGTACGGTAAGTATCTTCACTGAAGTCTTGGTGACCGGGTGTATCAAGAATATTTACTCTATAACCTTCATAATCAAATTGTAAAACAGAAGATGTTACAGAGATACCACGTTGCTTTTCAATCTCCATCCAGTCTGAAACAGCATGCTTTTGTGCTTTTCTGGACTTTACGGAGCCGGCAAGATGGATGGCACCACCGTAGAGCAAGAGTTTTTCGGTTAAAGTAGTTTTTCCCGCATCCGGGTGAGAAATAATGGCAAACGTACGACGTTTAGCTATTTTATCTTGTAAATCAGACATTAAAGGCATCCTCCTAGGTTGAAACCATTGTCACATTAATAAACTTAATAAGTTTATTAAACACAGCATAATTATAGCAGATTAACTATAAAAAAACACCACAAAGACTAACTTTGTGGTGTTTAATGTTAAGTTGGTCGGAGCGGTGAGATTCGAACTCACGGCCTCTTCCACCCCAAGGAAGCGCGCTACCAAACTGCGCCACGCCCCGAACACAATTGGTATTATATCTTTTTTTTATGGTATATGTCAAGTTATTTACAATATTTTTGCACCAACATAATCAATATTGAGAATTTTGAAGGTTGCTTTCAGCCCTTTTTGGGTCATAGCATCAACCATTGCCTCTCCAATAGCCTGATTATCGGCATCGGCAGGAGCGTAACACATCAGGGTTGAACCAGCCCCGGAAATAATTCCTTGATAAGCACCGGCAGCCTTTCCTGCCGCAATAGCTTCCACGGCGCCGGGAATAAGGGGCAATCTATACGGCTGATGCAATTTATCCTCCAAGGCCAGAGCCATTTTTTCAAAATGACCGGTAAGTAAACAAGCAATTAAGAGTGATGCCCGGCTCATGGAAAACACTGCATCCTGCATAGGTACTTCTTTGGGTAAGACTGCTCTGGCTTTAGCTGTGGCCAAAGGCATATCGGGAATAAGCGCTATCAAGCTAAAAGCTTTGGCCGGAGTAAGCTTCACCGAGTGAGCTTCTCCACCGTCCATAAAGCTAATGGTAAAACCGCCCAAAATAGCAGGTGCTACGTTGTCAGGATGGCCTTCAATTTCGGTTGCCAGGGCAATTAAATCTGCCTGAGAACAAGTATTGCCTGTTAAGGCATTGGCGGCCATAAGACCCGCTACGATAGCTGAAGAGCTACTTCCCAAACCACGCGACAGCGGAATATTATTTTGCATGTGTACCTTCAGGCCAACACGTCTGGCGCCTACTTTGTCCCACAGCTTAAAAAAGGATAAAAAGGCCAAATTTCTGGGTGATGCTTTCATAAAACCGGCACCCTGGCCTTCCACTGTAAGCTCCAGCTGATCCTCCGGTAAAACTTCGTAGGTAAAAGTATTGTACAAAGTTACAGCCAAGCCTAATGCATCAAAGCCCGGGCCACAATTGGCAGAGGTGGCAGGGACTCTTACTGTAACTTTTTGCTGAGTGATAATAGTCATATTCTACTCCAGGTTGTTATCCTCTACTCTAATTACATTAGAAATTTTTTCTACCACCGGTAAGCCTCTCAAGGTAGCAATTGCCATTTGCAAATTAAATTCTGAAACAGCATAGGTAATAACCACAAGCTCAGCCAAATCGTCCACGCTTTGTTTTTGTACAACATTCTTCAGGCTGACATTTTGTGCACCAAAGGCAGAAGTGATAGCTGCCAATACACCGGGCTTATCCTGTACCAATAAACGCATGTAACAGGGTGACATGATATTTTCCGGTGCACACATATGTTTTGTTTCAAAGCAGGAGCTGGGTACACGACCGGTACAATTGTTGAGAATATTTCTTGACACATCAATAATATCGCCGCAAACTGCGCTGGCAGTAGGCATTCTTCCTGCGCCCTTACCAAAGAACATGGTATCGCCTATTGCATCGCCATTGACGAAAATGGCATTATAGACATCACCTACCGTGGATAGAGGATGATTTTCAGGAAGCATGGTAGGTTGCACACGAACAATGATACCATTTTTAGGATCGTTTTTGGCAATGGCCAAAAGCTTAATCACATAACCTAATTCCTGAGCATATTCAATATCTCTGATATTAATATTCTGAATTCCTTCTACCGAGATATCCTCCAAAGTAACTCTGGTATTAAAAGCAATGGAAGCCAAAATAACCAGCTTGCGTGCTGCATCCAAGCCTCCCACATCAGCAGTGGGATCAGATTCAGCATAACCCTTGGCTTGTGCCTCTTTCAATACCTCCGCGAAATCAACATGATTCTTGGACATCTTGGTCAGCATGTAGTTGGTAGTACCGTTAACGATACCCATAATGGAATTAATCCTGTTAGCTGCCAGGCAACATTTTAAGGGTCGAATAATGGGAATACCGCCGGCTACAGCGCCTTCAAACATAAAATCAACATTGTTTTTTTCAGCAAGAGGAAAAAGCTCACTAGCATATTTTGCAACTACATCTTTATTGGCTGTTACAACATTTTTCTGAGACTTTAGAGCATCCATGATATATTCTTTGGCAGGATGCTCTCTGCCCAAAAGCTCTACCACTATATCAATATCCGGATCTGTAATGATATCATCAAAACTAGCGGTGGTTGGCAAGGTCGGATCCAATTCCTTGACCTTTTCCGGGTGTCTGGCAAATACCTGCTTTATTTTAACCGGCACGCCAACTCTTTTGCTAATTTCTTCTGCATTCTTTTTAAGAACTAAAATTACTCCTCCGCCAACAGTGCCGGAGCCTAACAGACCTAGATTGATTTCCTTTTTCATAATTGTCCCCCAAAATGATATTTAGTCTACCTGGCCTAATAATTCCAGGCGTTTTACTCCATCGATTAATCTAATTTTATCTAACAAAGCTTCCAAATCAATGGTTAAAAACTTTGTCTCGATGGAAATTGTCGTATTGGCAACACCCTGTAAAGGTATGCCTTGATTAATGGTCATAATGCTACCGGATTCTGCCGCAATGGTGTTTAAGACCCTGGAGAGAACACCGGCCTTGTGTTCAAGCAACAAGGATAAAGTAATGATCTTTTCCTTGCTGGCGTCATAGAAGGGAAAAACATAATCCTTATATTTATAATAGGCGCTTCTGCTTAAACCAACCTTTGCTACTGCTTCGTTAACTGTTTTTAGCTCACCTCGTTTTAAAATATCCTTTACTAAAATGGTCTTTTTTATAGCTTCAGGTAGAATTTCATCTCGTACTAAATAAAAAGCTGTTTTCTTAGTATTGTCCATAGAGCTGTGTCCTTTCCAAAAGAATATTACTTTGCGTACAGTAGACATTATAGCACACAAAAAATAAACATGCTACTATTCTTTTTTACCTGTTCTACTCATTAAAGTCTCTAAGGCTGCCTTCACATTCTTGCCTTCGAACAAAACTTGATAAAGCTGGTCAATAATAGGCATTTCAATATTATGTTGAGCTGCTAAAGCGTGTACAGCCTTAGTGGTCATAATGCCCTCTATGACCATTTTGCTATTATCTTGAATAGCTTGCAGACTCTTACCCTCCGCCAGTGCTACTCCGGCCGCATGATTACGGCTTTGGGAGCTTTCACAAGTGGCAATTAAGTCACCGACACCGGCCAAACCATTAAAAGTCTCGTTCTCAGCGCCTAATTTAAGCCCTAAGCGTTTTATTTCTGCCAGACCTCTGGTAATTAGGGCAGCCATGCTATTGTCGCCAAAACGCAAGCCGCTCATCATGCCACCTACCAAAGCCATACAGTTCTTTATAGAACCACATAGTTCAACGCCTACAACATCGGTAGAAGTATATGGCCTAAAATATTTATTGATAAACAGGCCTTGTAATTGCTCAGCAATTTGCAAATCATGGCAGGCAATTACCGTGGCACTAGGTTGGCGCAGCGCAATTTCTCTGGACAAATTAGGACCGCTCATAACAGCAATAGCCTTGGCGTGGGGAAATACCTTACCAAGAATTTTACTCATGGTTAAATGCTGCTGGGGTTCAATGCCCTTGGTGCAAGATAAAATAATTTTTGTTTCACAACCGCTGATTTCAGCAACCTGCTCCGCCACGTCAGACATAGCTTTAGAGGGTACAACAAAAACGAGCACTTCTGCTCGCTTTATTGCACCAGGCAAGTCGTTTGTAATTTGAATACTGGGAGATAGCTGCAGCTGGGGTAAATAATCGGCATTACGATGAGTAGTATTCATGGCCAGTGCTTTTTCAGCTGTCCTGGACCACAACACAACCTCATGCCCATTATCATCCAAGATTTGGGAGAGAACTGTTCCCCAACTACCGGAACCGATAACAGAAATTTTCATTTTTTATCTTCCTCAGAATCGTCTTTTGAAGAAGCGGATTCTTGTTTATTAGCTAAATGACCTTGCTGGATTTTAGATTCTGTTCCATGAATTAAACGTACAATGTTATCCTTGTGACGCAGAATGACAAAGGCAGCAGCCGCTAAGGCAAAGAGCACCAGCTCTATAGGATAGCCTCTGTAGAAAGCCGCTATAGGTGCCAAAAATGCTGCCAGAATAGAAGCAAGGGAAACATACTTGGTAACAAAAACTATGGCAACCCAAACCGTCAAGATAAAAATAGAAACATCGGACATAAAATACAAAAGCACACCCAGACCGGTGGCTACTCCCCTTCCTCCCGTAAAATGGAGAAAAAGGGAATAGTTGTGACCAATCATGGCGCAAATTGCCGTAAGCAATTCCATGTGTAAATTTTGCCCAAACAAGAAACGAACCAATAGAATAGCTATTACGCCCTTGAGCATATCCCCTAATAGGACAAAAGAAGCCATACGGGCACCTACGGTACGAAATACATTAGTAGCGCCAATATTATGACTGCCATACTCACGTATATCAATGCCGCAAATCATCTTCACAAAAACCAAACCGCAAGGAATGGATCCTAAAACATATCCAATTACAGCAGCGAAAAAAGATACCATAGCTTTAACCTATTCGTCCTCGTTCTTTCCTCTGATAATAATTTGCAAAGGAGTGCCTTCAAACAAGAAAGCTTCCCGCAATTTATTTTCCAAATATCTTTCATAAGAGAAATGCATGATTTCAGGATCATTAACAAAAATAACAAAGGTAGGCGGTCTCACCTTCACCTGTGTAGAATACAGAATTTTTAGTCTCTTACCTTTATCTTGGGGCGGTGGATTAATAGCAACCGCATCAGTAATTACTTCATTCAAAACAGCAGTGGAAATACGCATAGCATTAGCCTCTGCCGCTGCTTTGATTAAGCCGGGCAGCTTATAGATTCTCTGCTGGGTAAGAGCAGAGACAAAAGCCACTTGGGCATACTGCATGAATATTAATTCTTTTCTCAGCATTTCCGTGAAACGCAAGGTGGAAGAATTATCCTTGGCATACAAATCCCATTTGTTTACTACCAAGACAGCTCCCTTACCTGCTTCATGGGCATAGCCGGCAATTTTCTTATCCTGCTCGGTAACACCTTCTACAGCATCAATCACTACTAATACTACATCAGAACGGTCAACAGCCCGCAGGGAACGAATAATACTGTACTTTTCGATAGGCTCGTCGATTTTGCCTTTTTTGCGCATACCGGCGGTATCTATAAACAGATAGCGTTGACCCTCTTTAATAACAGAGGTATCAATAGCATCACGAGTGGTACCGGCAACGTCACTGACAATAGAACGGGTCTCGCCTACCAAAATATTAAAAATAGAAGACTTACCAACATTGGGACGACCAATAATGGCAACTTTGATTATATCTTCTTCATCATCAGAGCTGGATGCTTCGGTAGGAAACTTTTCCACAATGGCATCAAGCAAATCACCTAAATTTATATGATTAGCAGCAGAAACAGGAATAGGTTCACCAATACCTAAACTATAAAACTCGTAAATAACCTCGTCTTGTTTTGCTGAGTCAGCCTTGTTAACAGCTAAGACCACCGATTTCTTGGATTGTCTCAGCAGCTTGGCAACCTCTGCATCCTCCATGGTAATACCTGTTCTGGCATCACAAACAAAGAGAATAACATCAGCCTCATTAATGGCGATTTGGGCTTGCTGGCGAATAGATACAGCAATTTCGTCGGTACTTTGCATTTCAATACCGCCTGTATCAACAATCATAAATTCATTATCAAGCCATTCAGCATCTGCGTAGAGTCTATCTCTGGTTACACCGGGGGTATCCTCTACAATAGATATTTTGCTATTAGCAAAGATATTAAAAAGCGTAGATTTGCCAACATTAGGTCTGCCGACAATAGCTACTATGGGTTTACTCATATACTTCCTCTTTCTTCGACAAGTGCAGCCTTGCACTTATCTTGAGACATTTACTTTATCAGTGCCTGACGGGCAGCCAAAACTTCTCCCGTAAAGTAAACAGGCACCTTTGTCAATTGGGGCACAGTTTTACAACCGGTTAAGAGCATGAAATCTTGCAGATTGTGCAAAATCTTAACAAGCTCCCCGGCAGCACTTTCTACACCACCATCAACTAAAAACTTTAAAATATTTCCGGCCATGCCTACGGCATTAGCGCCTAAAATCAAAGCCTTCAGAACTTCCAAACCGGTACGCACACCGCCGGTAGCAATAATACCCTGATTATGGCTCATTACCCTGGCAGCCTCCAGTAAGGAAATAGCTGTAGGTAAACCCCAGGTGCGCAGCTCTGTATTTGTGGTAGGGAAACGGGCAGCCTCGATGGCCATGAAATTCGTGCCACCGGCTCCCCCGATATCAATAATATTTACGCCTACATTCAGCAAGGCGTTAATCTGCTCAGCAGCCATACCGGCTCCTGTTTCCTTGACAATAATAGGCACAGAAATGTTATTGGCTAAAGCCTCAATGCTTTTCAGGAAACCTGTAAAATTTCTGTCTCCCTCTTCCATAGCCAATTCCTGAGCAACATTTAAATGAACCTGAAGTGCCTGGGCCTCCAGCATGTCCACTGCCTGCTGACCTTCACAAACTGTAGCCAAAGGACTAACATTGGCAAAGACAATGCCCTGAGGATTTTCCCTGCGTACTACGGTAAAGCTTTCCAAATAATTATTGCTCTTTATGGAACCATACTGAGAACCTACAGCCATAGCACTATGCGTCAGCTTAGCCACTTGGGCCAGCTGCTTGTTAATTTCTTCTGCTTCCTGAGCCCCACCGGTCATAGCATTAATGATAATGGGATGTTCCAGAGTGGGAATACCGGGCAAAGCTGTAGCCAAAGAAATCTGGCTAAAGTTTAACTCAGGGAGACAATTAGGCACAACATGAACCTGGGAAAAACCGTTTTCCAAAGGCCCATCAGCTAAGGCCAACGCATATTTAATATGATCATGTTTACGGTTTTCCCTGGTTTTCATCTTGCCACCTCTTATTATTCCTTAGGAGTTTCAGTGGAAGCAACACTTTCAGCTAACTTCTCGCCTAGGTCTTGAGATAAAGCAGGCTTTTCTTCCATGAATTGGCTGGTTTCAGCTTTTTCAGCATCTTCCTTAGCCTTGTTGATGCTTAAAGCAATCTTCTTGCCCTGGGTATCAATGTGGAGAACTTTAACCTTTACTTCTTCGCCGGCTTTCAAAACATCTTCGGGTTTTTCAATACGTTTATCAGCAATTTCAGAAACGTGGACCATACCCTCTAATTCATTAGGCAGCTTTACGATAGCGCCAAAGGATAAGAAACGGGTAACAGTTCCGGTCAGAATTTCGCCCTCTTTAAGCTCTTTAGCTTTTGCCTGCCAAGGATCTTCCAACAACTCTTTGATGGATAAGCTGATACGTTTCTTTTCAGGATCAAGATCTTTAATGAATACGTCAACTTCATCACCTGGTTTGTATTTGTCAGCAGGTTTTACACCCTTTTCCCAGGATAATTCGGAAACGTGAACCAAGCCTTGCACATAAGGTGCAATTTCAACAAAGAGACCAAAATCAACAACGCTCTTTACGGTACCATGTACAGTGCTGCCAACTTGCAAAGTAGCAAAAGCTTCTTTTTCAGCTGCTTCTCTTGCTTCTTTTCTCTTGGCCTTTTCTTCTTCATAGGCTTGATGTTTGGCATTGGCTTCTTGTCTTAAAAGATTACGTCTGGATAATACTAAACGTTTCTTTTCAGGTACGCACTCCAAAACCTCAGCTTCCATTTCCTTGCCTTCGTATTCTTTAATATTCTCTACTCTCTTAATATCCAAATGAGAAGCAGGAATAAAACCACTTACAGTTTTGTAAGCAACAGTCAGACCACCCTTAACAGCTCTTAAACCTTTTACTTTGAGTACTTTGTTCTCAGCGATTTGTTCAGGCAACTTGGTCCAAGCTTCATCAGCCATGGCTTTTAGTCTGGACATAACAACTAAACCATCTTTGTTTTCGCTGGCGATTACTTTCAAGGCTACCTTATCTCCAATTTTAACCGCGGGAGCAACTGTTTCCTTGGTTCCACCGACTGCCCATTGGTCAAAAGCCACGGAGCCTTCGCTTTGATAGCCAAAGTCAACTACTACCTCCTCATTGGTAATAGCTACCACAGTTCCTTCTGCCATCATTCCGATATGCAGCTTCATGCTTTCCTTTTCGCCCAATAAACTTTCCATAGTTTCCATAGTAAATACAGCCTCCTCAATAATTTCCTCAGGTGTTGATGCACCTGCGGTTATGCCAATTGTACTGGCGTTTTGTAACATTTGTAAAGAAATTTCTGATGCCTCTTCTAAAAGATAGCATCTGGGATTTATAGCTTTAACCAATTCCCAAAGGTGTCTAGTGTTAGCGCTATTTCGTCCCCCAAAAACAAAAACCACATCTACTTGCTTAGCTAAAGCAATGGCCGCCTGCTGCCTTTCTTTGGTAGCTGTGCAGATTGTGACAGTTACTTGGTAATCGCCTGGATGAGCTTGCTGGATCTTACCCAACAATTCTTCAAACCGACTAGCAGCAAAAGTAGTTTGACAAACCACACCATACGAAGGCTTAACAGGAAGAAGAGGAATGTCTTCCTCTGTTTCCACCACCATAGCTTCCTTGCCGGCCCAGGCCAGAATACTTTTAACCTCCGGATGCCGTTTTTCACCAATGATTATGACATAACGGCCTGCCTTGGCTAAACTCTCTGCTGACAGCTGAGCCTTTCTTACATGAGGACAAGTTGCGTCCACCAAAGTTAAACCTTTGGCCTTAGCCTCCTCATAAACAGTGGGGCCGACACCGTGGGAACGAAAGATGACTACATCCCCTGCCTTAAATTCCTCAAGGCTTTCGGCGCAACCTACCGCTTCTTTTGCTAAGTTTATTTTAACTCGGGGATTATGCACTAATTCTCCCAGAGTGGCAACACTATTATTATACCCTTTTGCGGCTTCCTGTGCAATCTTAACAGCCCTTTTTACGCCATAACAGAAGCCATAATTTTCAGCACGGACAATTTTCATAAAATGAACCTCAATTTTTGTTCTTTTCAAGCAAATTTCCAATGTTTTTCATTAATTCTCGACCTTTTTCTTCAATTTCCTCTTTGTCGAGATGCTGCTCCGTAAAATACAACGGTGTACCAAAAACAACTTTAACCTTGGGCCAAAAGGTTTGACGAGCTGCTAAGTTGGAACCCAGCACTGCAGTAGGTACAACTGCGGCACCGGTTTTATAGGCAAAGGTCAACGCACCGGGCTCTGCTGGTCCCAAGGTACCATCTTTACTTCTGGTTCCTTCCGGGAAGATTCCCAGCACCAGGTTATTTTTAAGCAGGCCTAAAGCAGTTTTAATAGCATGCCTGTCAGAAGCACCTCTTTTAACAGGAAAAGCTCCCAAGGATTTATAAATAGGTCCTAAAGGAAAAGTAAACAATTCTTCCTTAGCCATGAAATTAACCGGTCGGGAAGAAGCAGTACCTACCAAAGGCGGGTCCAGCAAGCTGACATGATTGCTGGCGATCAAAACAGGACCCTCCAAGGGAATATTTTCCCTGCCGATAACCTCAAATCTAAATATTATTTTAAATAGTATGTTGAAGATAAATTGTACAAATCTATACCACATAATCAAGCCTCTTTGCAAAGTTTTAAAATTGCATTAACTACCATAGGTATATCCATATGGGAGGAATCCAAATAATGAGCATTATCTGCACATTTCAGGGGAGCGATTTCCCGCTCCGAATCAAACTTATCTCTGCGAGCGATATCCTTGGCTAAATCTTCCAGCTTTACGGCTACGCCTTTTTCCTGCAATTCCAGAAAACGCCTCCTGGCTCTTTCTTCTACAGAAGCAGTAAGGAACACCTTAACATCAGCTTGCGGAAATACCACTGTACCAATATCCCGACCATCCAAAACTACACCACCGGCCTTGCCTAGTTCGCGTTGTGCATCTACCATGGCTTCTCTAACGCCACCTACAGCAGCAACCAATGAAACCTGTCCGGTTACTTCCTGACTGCGAATTGCCTCAGTTACTTCCTTGCCTGCCAGGTAAACACGGTTAAGCCCGGGCTCTCTTTGAAAGGTAATTTTAGCCTCCTGGGCAAGCTTGGTAACAAGCTCCTCGCTAAAGGGCTGCTTGCTTTCTAAAAATTGCAAGGTAACAGCTCTGTACATAGCGCCGGTATCTAAATAGATGTAGCCTAAGGCTTCTGCGACTTTTTTCGCAATGGTGCTTTTGCCTGCACCGGCAGGTCCGTCAATAGCCACGATAAGTTGTTTCATGGGTTCATTCCTCCCCTTGGGCAAATCGCCCGGCACTTTCTCCGGCGACATAGCCGGAAGAAAAAGCAGCCTGTAAATTAAAACCACCGGTATAACCATTAATATCTAAAACTTCTCCGGCTAAAAACAAGTTTGCAAAAAGCTTGGAGCCTAAAGTTTTAGGATTAACCTCCTTCAGGCTAATGCCACCGGCGGTAACAATGGCCTCCGCAAGTGGTCTGGTACCGATAACAGGCAACGTAAAGTTTTTCAAAGTCGTTACCAGCTGCTGTCTTTGTTCCTTAGTAATCTGATTTATTTCTTCCTCAGGGTTCAGGTTCCCGGCTTTAATAATTTCCGGAATAAGACTTAACGGTAAAAGTTTATTTAAACCATTGACTAAATGCTTGCGGCTAAACTCCTTGAAATCTCTTTGTACCCGCGCATCTAATTGCTCAGGTGTTAAAGCAGGCTTTAGATCAATGACCAAAGTAATTTTTTTACCTGCTCTCTTTTCCGGCAAGGGCATTTTTTCGCTAAGGCTCAAAATAATGGGGCCGGATACACCAAAGTGGGTAAAGAGCATTTCGCCAAATTCCTCACCTACTATTTTATCATTTACCAGCAAAGAAGCGGTAACATTTTTTAAAGATAAGCCCTGCAAATTTTTTACTAAGTCCACAGGACACTCTAACGGTACCAAAGAAGGCCTAAGCGGAACAATAGTATGACCGATTTCCCCGGCCATGCGATAACCGTCCCCTGTAGAGCCTGTGCCGACATAGCTGCTGCCACCTGTTGCCAACACAAAAGCATCGGCAGTAAACAACTCTTTTTTGCTTGTTTCTACAGCCACAATTTTACTATCTGCAACTTTCAGCTTGGTCACAGGATGACTGGTAAGGATTTCACCCTTGGCATTTAGAAAAATTCGGCGCAGGGTATCAACCACATCCATGGCCTTATCACTTTGCGGAAAGACCCTATTACCACGTTCCACTTTAGTGGGCAGTCCATTGTCTTCTAAAAGCTGGACCATATCAGTATTGGTAAAATGTTGAAAAGCGCTATAGAGAAACCGTCCATTACCGGGAATATTTTTTACCAATTCCTCTAAGGAGCAGTTATTGGTAATATTGCATCTTCCCTTGCCGGTAATAAGCAGCTTGCGGCCAACCTTGGGCATTTTTTCTAAAATAATAGTAGGTGCTCCGGTACTTAACGCACCAAGTCCGGCCAACAGGCCGGCTGCACCACCACCAATAATAATTACTTTACTCATGTTTTCCCACTATCTCTTCCAGAGCTTGTAATTCCTCTGCAGTAAGTTCTCTATACTGGCCACGTTTTAAACCAGCCAAGGTTAAATTGGCAACCTTGATTCGTCTTAAGAAACGGACAGGATAACCAATGAAATCACACATACGACGAATTTGTCTATTACGTCCTTCGTGAATACTCATGTTAAATTCGGTAGTACCCGCTGTAATATTGCGATTCTTAAGCTCTACAAAGGCAGGAGCCGTCAGACCATCCTCCAAAGGGACACCTAAGCGCAGAATATCCAATTTTTCATCAGATACCAATCCTGCTACGGTCACCTCGTAGGTTTTAACTACTTCGTGACTGGGGTGAGTAATGCGTTGCATTAAATCACCATCATTTGTCAAAAGAATAAGGCCTTCGGTGCTATAGTCCAAACGGCCAACCGGAAACAACCGCTCCGGAATATCTGCAACCATATCAGCTACGGTTTTCCTACCTTGAGGATCCTTCATGGTGGTTACTACGCCACGAGGCTTATACAAGATTACATATTTATGGGTAAAGGGTTTCAGTCCTTTGTCGTCAACTGTGATAAAAGCTTTGGGACCTACCTTCACTCCCAGCTCGGTAACAACTTTACCATTGACCTTAACACGACCTGCCAAAATAATTTTTTCGCATTCGCGGCGTGAGGCCACACCATAGGCAGCCATCACTTTTTGTAGCCTTTCTAATTTTTCTTCCATAGGTTACTCCTAAAAAATACCGGAATCTAACGATTCCGGCATTTTATCATTCTTTGTTAGTATTTTCAGATTTTGTAGGTTTATCTTCACTACTTGCCGGTTGAACTTCTTTAGGTTTAGATTCTTCAGTTGGAATATTTTCAGTTTGCGTATTTTTTGTGGTAGTTTCTTCGGTTGAAGCTTGCTCAGTTGTGGGACTCTCCACCTTGGCATCCTCAGGGGAAGTACCTGTGGCAGAGAGTATCTCTCCCTCACCGGAAAATAGCGCGCCCTCCTGCACCTCTTGGGTCTTGGCAGAGAGAATCTCTTCCGGTATCTCAGGTAAATCGTGTAAGGAATCCAATCCGAAAGTCACCAGGAATAAATCAGTGGTGCCATAGAGGATTGGTCTGCCAATAACATCTTTTCTACCGGCTTCGGTGATAAGATTTAAATCCAGCAGGGTATTAACCACACCGTCCACCTTTACGCCTCTGATGGCTTCCATTTCGCTTCTGGTAACCGGTTGCTTAAAAGCAATAATAGCCAAGGTTTCCATAGCAGCGTTGGACAATTTAATTTCCTGTTGTGCTACCAGTTTTTGAATAGTGGTAAAAAGCTCCGGCTTGGTAGTCAGCTGAATGCCACCTGCTATCTTTCTGATACGCAGTCCTCTGGCTTCACCGGCATAAGAAGTTTTTAAGGCTTCTACCAGCTCTTCAGTTTCAGAAGTATTTAATTCCAAAGCAGCGCCAATTTTTTCCAAAGGTAAGGGTTCGCCTGCAGCAAACAGCAAGGCTTCTAAATGGCCTAATAAATGTGTTTCAATCATGATAAATTATCCTCTCGCAAGAATAAATAAATAGGAGCAAATGCTTCTTTTTGGCGAATGCTGATTTTCTTTAAGCGCAACAACTCCAGGACAGCTAAAAAAGCAGCAATCTTTTCACTGCGATTATCAGCTATATCAAGAGCCTGGGTAAAAGCAATAGCATTGTCGTGAGAACTTAAAAGTTTCATGATTTCATCCATCTTGTCATGAACATGAAATTCCTGACGGGCTATGATCTGCGTGCTAATATCCGTATCGCTTACCAAAGCAGCTACCGCTGTTAGTAAATCATCCAGACTCATAGGTTTTAACTGTCTACGCACATTGGGTATAGGCATAGGCTTACGGGTATAACTATAATGAGCTGTGTCCATAGCCTCTCTCATTTTGAGCGCACGAGCTTTTACCTTGCGATATTCTACCAACATTTCTACCAGCATTTGACGAGGATCGACTTCTTCCTCTTCATCTTCAGTAGGCATTTTGGGCAGAAGCATCTTGGATTTAATCTGCAGTAAAATAGCTGCCATCAATAAAAATTCACTGGCAATATCCAGATCATATTCCTTCATGCTGTTTATGTAAGCAATATACTGCTCCGTAATAGACACAATAGGAATATCATAAATATCAATTTTATCTTTTTCAATGAGATGGATAAGCAGGTCCAGGGGACCTTCAAAATCCTGTACTCTAATCTTGTAAGTATCCATAGTTACCCAATTCTTAGTAAATATTCATAGCCTTTTTAATTTCAGCCATGTTGGCACTGGCCACAGCTTGCGCTTTTTTAGCACCGTCATCCAATACTTCTTTAATATAATCCGGTTTCTTCTCCAGCTCTTGTCTACGGAGATGGATGTCTGCCAATAAGGCATTCATTTTTTCTCCCAGGCACCGTTTACATTTAACACAACCAATTTCACCTGCTCGGCATTGTGCGGCGATTTGAGGAGCCTCTGCTTCGTTAAAGGCTTTTTGGAAAGCATAAACGATACATACGTCAGGATTTCCCTTATCGGTTTTGCGAATACGTTGCGGGTCGGTAATCATCATATTTATTCTGGCTTGCAATTCCTCCGGTGAAGCACCAAAGGGAATAGTGTTGCCATAGGACTTACTCATTTTTCTGCCGTCGATACCAGGCAGAGTTTTAGATTTGGAATAAACAGCCTGAGGTTCCGGGAAAAGCTCCACATGATACAAGCTGTTAAAACGGCGGACCATTTCTCTGGTCAGCTCCAAATGTGCAGCCTGATCCTCACCTACCGGCACACGGGTTGCCTTGTAGAGCATAATATCAGCAGCCATTAAAACAGGATAACCCAAAAAGCCATAGGTTTTTAAGTCCTTGCCCTGGGTGCTAAGCTGTTGGATCTTATCCTTGAAGGTTGGTACCCTTTCCAGCCAAGACAGTGGTGTAGACATGCCCAAGAGTACAGACAACTCGGCGTGTTCTTTAACATGTGACTGTACGAATATAACATTTTTCTCAGGATCCAAACCGGCACTTAACCAGTCAATAGCCATTTGTTTTACATTCTCTTGCAATTGAGACGTATCAGCATAAGAGGATGTTAAAGAGTGCAAGTCCACTATAGAGAAAAAGCATTCATAATCATTTTGTAATCTTACCCAATTTTCCAAAGCTCCCATATAGTTACCTAAATGGAAACGTCCGGACGGCTGCATACCACTAAAAATTCTTTCTTTCATTACTAGATACCCCTCTTCACATAAATATTCCTATCACAATCTGAACCAGGTCGAGATAGATATTAGCAAACGGAATAATGATTTTACTCACTAAACCGGTCAAGCACAAGGCAATTAAAATGTACATGCTGTAAGGCCCTATTGTTGATTCAAATTTATAGGCCATCTCACTGGGGAGCAGTTCCATTAAAATCTTAGAACCGTCCAGAGGCGGAATGGGCAATAAATTGAAAAAAGCAAAATAGACATTATAAATCATCAGGGACTGCAAAAATTTTAAAACAGAACCGGAGAGCATATTCATTTTAGACATAAGAATCAAAAGCAAAGCAGCGATAAAACATAAAACTAGATTAGCACCCGGACCGGCAAAGGATACCTTCATGGTATCCAGACGAGGATGTCTGTAGTAACGTGGATCAATCATCACCGGTTTAGCCCAGCCAAAGCCTACGACGATCAACATGATAGTACCCATTACATCAAGATGCGCCAAGGGATTCATGGTCAGCCTCCCCTGTGCTTCAGGCGTAGGATCACCCAAGCTATAAGAAACAGCGCCGTGGGCATATTCATGTATAGTCAAAGCTAAAAGCAAGGCAGGTATACGAAATAGCATATCTGATACTGAACCAAACATAGCTTTTAAGCTCCTTTAGCAATGAACAAAAAGGTCAAGGTGCCTAGGCAGATTGACCTCTATGTCCTTTATTTTTTATAGTCTTGCAAGCCTTCTCTCAGGTATTCGTTAAGAATACGAACATAAGTACCTTTCATACCAAGAGATTCAGTTTCCAATACTCCGGCACTTTCAAATTTTCTTAAAGCATTAACAATAACACTTCTGGTAATGCCGGCACGGTCTGCTATCTTGCTGGCAACCAAGAGTCCTTCTTCACCCGGCAAGGCTTTTAATATTTCGGCGATTGCTTCCAATTCGGAGTAGGACAAATTAGAGAAGGCAATTTGCACCATGGCTTTCTTTCGGGAAGCTGCTTCAATATCAATGGCTTTGTCATGCAACAGCTGAACACCGATTACGGTAGCAGCATACTCAGCTAACAGCAAATCAGTGTCTACATATTCTTTTTTAAACTTGCCTAAAATTAAAGTACCCAAACGTACTCCGTTACCAAAAACAGGAACAACGGTAGTAAATTTATTTTCAAACAAGCAACGGGTTCCTTCAGAAAAAGCACACATATTCTTCACTAAGCGATAGTTAGAAGAAGTTTCTTTAATTTCATCCAGCCATTTAACATAGGCCTCAGGAAAAGCACCAACTTCCAAGACCTTCTTAATCATTAATTCACACTCGAAACCATCCAGGATAGAATAACCTAGTACCTTACCGGAAGTGGAAACAATGTAAATATTGGATTTGATGACGTCACGAAGTACTCCAGCCATTTTTTTATAGCTGAGGACCTCCGAATTTTGTAATAGTTTGTTAATGGCTCTGGTTTTTTCTAATAAGGCCAGCATGTGAATTCCTCCTAACTTATGCTCTGGGGTGATGTTTCTCGTACACCTTGGCAATTCTTTCTGTAGTTACATGAGTGTAAATCTGGGTAGTAGATAAACTAGCATGCCCCAACAGCTCCTGGACGGAGCGCAAATCCGCGCCATGCTCTAACAAGTGGGTAGCAAAGGTATGTCGTATAGAGTGTGGGCTGATATGCTTTTGCAAGGACATTTGGCTAATGTATTTATCTAAAATCCTTCTTACACTACGGTCAGTCAAGGGCGTGCCTCGGCTGTTAACAAAAATAAAATCATGTTCCCCTACCTTAAATTTTTCCATAAGGGCGGTACGGCTTTGCGTAATATACGCATCCATAGCACGTACACAGGGATGACCAATGGGAACCAGCCGTTCTTTATTGCCTTTTCCTAAAAGCAATACATACTGATTACCCAGGTCCAAGCGATCCAAAGTTAAACCGGCTAATTCAGAAACACGGCAACCGGTAGCATACAAAAGCTCCAGGATAGCCTTGTCTCGTAAGCCCAAGGTATCACTTGTGTCAGGCTGTGCCAGAAGCTCGTTGATTTCTACCTCCTCTAAAAAAACAGGAAGCTTTTTTTCAAGCTTGGGAGTTCTAACCTTGGCAAAAGGATTTACCCTAACCAAATTCTCTCTAATGAGATATTTGTAAAAAGATCTTAATGAGGAAATACGTCGGGCAATAGATTTGCGAGCTGCGTGTTTGGTGTTCAGCTGAGCCAGATAAGCACGTATGTCCAATATGCTTACTTGCGGCCACTGACAACCACCTGTTCTAGCCAACAAAAAATCCTCAAAAAGTGCAATATCCCCTGCGTAACTTTTTAAAGTTAACGGGGAATAGTTTTTCTCGACATTGAGATAATTAAGAAAATTTGCCACCCAATTATCAGTTAAAATTTTCTTAGTCATGATTATACCTCAAATTGTGTATAATTCTTGATAATTTATCCTACCATATTCAGAATATTTTTACAAGTTAATAATATAATTATGTAATGCTTCTAAACTTCGCTGGGCAATTAGAGCATTTTTGTCCTTTTTTTTCAAATGCTTACCGGCCTTATAGGGAGGCATCAAACCAAAGTTGATGTTCATAGGCTGGAAGTTTTTAACCTCTGCATTGCTGACATAGGCGCCCAAAGAGCCTAAAGCAGTTTCTACAGGAAAAGGAGGCAATTCCTTGCCATTTAGCTTGGCTCCCAGAGTAATGCCTACCATAAGTCCTACGGCGGAAGATTCTACATAGCCTTCTACACCGGTAATTTGACCGGCAAAATAAATATGGTCATTGCTGCGCAGCTTAAAATATGCATCCAAAAGCAAAGGGGAATTAATGTAGGAGTTCTTATGCATTACCCCATAACGGACAAATTCGGCATTGGCTAAACCGGGTATCAGGGAAAAGACTCGTTTTTGTTCCGGCCACTTTAAATGCGTCTGGAAACCAACAATGTTGTACAGGCTGCCTGCCGCATTATCTTGTCGTAGCTGTACCACTGCGTAGGGCTCCTCCCCAGTGCGGGGATCCGGCAAGCCTACCGGCTTTAAGGGACCAAAGCGCATGGTATCCTCGCCCCGTTTGGCCATTTCTTCAATAGGCATACAGCCTTCAAAGACATTCCCTTTTTCAAAGTCCTTTACCTCAGCACATTCAGCTGCACACAATTCCTGCCAAAAACGTAAATATTCTTCCTTGTTCATGGGACAGTTATAATAGGCAGCCTCGCCTTTATCATAGCGAGAGGCTTTATAAGCAATAGTATCGTCAATGGACTCCCTGGTTACGATGGGAGCCGCTGCATCAAAAAAGTAGAAATAATCCTGCTTGACCAGTTGACCGATAGTTTGGGTCAGCGCCGGTGAGGTCAAAGGCCCTGTAGCTATAATCACATAGTCCTCAGCAGGAAAGTCCAGCTGAGTTACTTCTTCTTCCACTACGGTTACTAAAGGATGGCCTTTAATGGCCTTGGTAATATTTTGGGCAAAGGTTACCCTGTCAACTGCCAAAGCACCGCCTGCCGGCACACTGGTAGCATCAGCAGTAGCCATAATAAGAGAATCCAGCCTGCGCATTTCCTCCTTTAGCAATCCTACTGCATTTTCTATATTGTTGGCCCTCAAAGAATTACTGCACACAAGTTCACCGAAGTATTCGGTTTTGTGTGCAGGGCTTTCCTTTTTAGGCCGCATTTCGTGCAAAGTAACGGGAATGTTACGCTTAACCAATTGCCAAGTGGCTTCTGATCCGGCTAAGCCCCCGCCTATCACATGAATAGTCATGGCCTGCTCCTTTATTTATTTTTTCTTTTTCAGAGAACTTAACTCACATTTTTCATTACTGCAATGGAGTGTCTTCTTACCATTTCTGTCCACATGCTCCAGCATGATGCTGTTGCATTTCGGACAGAAGCTATTCACCGGTTTATCCCAGGTGGTAAACTTGCAATTCGGATAATTAGAGCAGCCATAGAAAACTCTTCTGGTCTTGCTACGGCGTTCAATGATATCGCCACCACATTGTGGACACTTAACACCGATTTTATTTAACAACGGTTTAGTATTACGGCATTCAGGGAAACCTGGACAAGCCAGGAACTTGCCATGGCGACCTTCCTTGATAACCATCATACGGCCACATTTCTCACACTTAACATCTGTGACGATGACCGGCATTTCCACCACAGGTATTTCCTTGTCTGCTACTTCCAAGGCTGCCGCAAAAGGTTTATAGAATTCACTTAAGACCTTTGTTTTATCTGCTTTGTGCTCGCCGATAGCATCCAGTTCACTTTCCATCTTAGCGCTAAAGGGAACATCAATGATTTGCTTAAAGTATTGATCCAGCAAATCCATGGTCAAAATTCCCAGCTCAGTAGGCATCAGCTTCTTGCCTTCTTTAGCGATATAGTCTCTGGCCAGGATGGTTTGGATAATAGGAGAATAAGTACTGGGGCGACCAATACCTCTATCCTCCAGCTCTTTAACCAAGGTTGCTTCAGTAAAATAAGCCGGCGGCTCGGTAAAATGCTGTACTGCTTCATCGACCTTTACTAGGCTCAAGGCTGTACCCTTCGTCAACAGTGGTACCTTTTTACTTTTCTCTTCAGACAAATCTTTTTTATCTGCTAATTTCAAATAACCGTCAAATTTTATTACCGTTCCGGAAGCTCTCAGCTGGTAATCTCCACCCTTAATATCCAGGGTAGTCATTTCTGCCACAGCATTAGCCATTTGGCTGCCTACTGTCCTATTCCAAATCAAGGTATAAAGCTTTAATTGGTCTTTGGATAAATGTGAGGCTATGGAAGACGGGGTTCTTAGCACAGAGGTAGGTCTGATAGCTTCATGGGCTTCCTGGGCATTTTTCTTACTGGAGAAAAGGTTAGCATTCTTCGGTACATAGTTAGCGCCATATTCTTTTTCTATAAAGGTGCGAATCTCAGCCAGGGCAGAATTAGCCAAGTGCACAGAGTCAGTTCTCATATAGGTAATTAAACCTACGGTTCCCGCTCTGCCTACATTAACGCCTTCGTATAACTGCTGTGCCACCATCATGGTTTTCTTGGTAGTAAAGTTCAGCTTTTTTACTGCTTCCTGTTGCAAGCTGCTGGTAGTAAGCGGTGCTGAAGGCCTGCGCAGCTTTTCTGTAACCTTGCTGTCCAGTACCACATAAGAAGCGGCAGCCAGTTCCTTCATTACCTTATTGGCCTGGGTCTTATTGTGAATTGCTAATTTCTTGTCTGCTTTTTTTATTACATCGGCGGTAAACTTAGCAGTCTTACCGGTTTCATGCAAGGTAACAGAAGCAGTCCAATATTCCTCAGGTACAAACTTATCAATTTCTTTTTGCCTGTCACAAATAATTTTAACAGCTACAGATTGTACACGGCCGGCACTTAGGCCCTTGCGCACTTTTCTCCAAAGTAAGGGACTGAGCTTGTAGCCCACGATACGATCCAAAATACGACGTGTCTGTTGAGCATCCACCTTATCCATATCAATGGTATGAGGATTCTTTAGGGCATCCTTAATCGCCTTAGAAGTAATCTCGTGGAATTCAATACGACATTTCTTAGTAGGTTCCACTCCGAGAATATGTCCTAAATGCCAGGCAATAGCTTCCCCTTCACGATCAGGGTCAGTTGCCAGATAAATTTTATCTGCTTTTTTGGCCAGGGAGCGCAATTCTTTGATTAAATCTCCCTTACCTCTTATGTTTATATACTTAGGCTCGAAATCATGTTCCAAATCCACACCGAATTGGCTTTTCGGTAAATCACGCAAATGTCCCATGGACGCTCTTACCGTATAATTCTTGCCTAAAAACTTTTCAATGGTTTTGGATTTAGTCGGTGATTCCACAATAACTAAATTCTTGGTCATAAAGAAACCCTCCTCAGGTTGCCAGAAATCTGTTACCCTTTTCTTGTATAATATTGCCACTCAACTGTAACTCTAACAAAATACCGCTAACTGACTGGATTGTCAAGCCTACTTTTATAACAATCTCTTCCAATGTAATGTATTCTTGACTTCTAATTATATTGTACACAGCCTTTTGTTGGGCATTTAAACCAGCCGGTTCTGACGAAAAAAGTGACTTTTCACGGCCTTTTACTACACCGGTCTTTTTCGGAGGCAAGGAAAAATCAGCTTGTATTTCCTCCGGCGCATCAACAAGTCTTGCTCCTTCTTTAATCAGGCCATTGGTTCCCTGACTGGTAGGAGAAAAAATATTACCCGGCAGGCAATAAACATCTCTATTTTCTGCCAGCGCCAGATTGGCGGTCAGCATGGCACCACTTTTTTGCGCTGCCTCCACAATTAACACCCCTTGGCAAAGTCCCACGATAATTCTGTTCCGAAAAGGAAAATATTTTGCTAAGGGCGCTTCCCAGGGCGCATACTCAGTCAGCAGGGTACCACGCTCTCTTATTTCGCCAAAGAGCTTTTTATGCTGGGGCGGATATAGTTCAGCCAAGCCTCCACCTAAAACTACTGTGGTATTTCCACCTTCCAGAGCACCTCTATGTGCTTCGCCATCAATACCATAAGCCCCGCCGCTGACAATATTAATATCAGCTGCTGCCAAAACACGGGCAAAAGATTTTGCAGCCTTTAGACCATAGGCAGTAGCTTTACGAGAGCCTACAATGGCAAACTTGGGACCATTATCCGGCAATTTGCCCTGCACATATAAAACAGCCGGTGGTCCATAAATTTGCTGCAACAGAAACGGATAACAAGCATCGTTTCTGGTAATGATATTTACCTTATGGTCCTGACAATAAGCCAGTAATGTTTCAGGAAAATTCTCCTGATATCTTGAACCGTAATATTCCACCAGGGCATTAGAAACACCAAGGCGACGCACAGCACCTTTTCCTGCTTGATGAGCTCTTTGGGCAGAACCAAAAAGGGCAGCCAAAGTGGCTGCCTTCTGTGGCGCGGCCATACCTAAATAATGGGCTAAAGCCGCTAAATAATACTTTTCCATGCCTATTCCTCCTTGGCCTATAATTTCGGGTCTGGTTTGGGGTATAGGGTATCTCTTAATCTTTTTCTCTCAGGACAACTTCGGCAATATAATCTGCAGAAAGAGGCTTGCCCATAGCGCCTAAGAAAATATTATCTGCTCTGTCATAATCCTTGATGTTATTAGCAACTTCAAAGGGGTTAATAGCTACTTTTACGGCACCTAAATTTTCCAAGTACTGAGCATTAGCCATTTCAGGCCCCGGCAGTGGACTGTACAAAATATATTTTGCCGGTGTTGTCAGCGCTTCAGCAGCAATAACACTTCTGGCTCTGGTAATTAAATAGTCGGCACAATTCATTATTTCAGCCGGCGAATCCACATAGCCAAAAACCTTCACTCCATAAGGAGAGCGACGCAACTTCCTGGCCGCATTTAAATTCTTGCCTTCCACGGCTATGAATTTAATGGTGGCATCGTAGTTGTTTACAATAGAAGTCATTAAATCTTCCACCGGTAAGGGTCGATTAATATCATCCATGATCAAGCAGATTCTATCGTCTTTTTTCCAGCCAAACTTCATGCGCAGATACTCCCGGTTGTAGGTTGCTTTAAATTCCTGACGAACCGGTACGCCACAAGCAAAGACTCTCTGCCAAGGTTGAAATTCCGCAAAGGGTTTGATATCATCCCCTGCCAGGAAATATAGGTTGGTTCTTTCAAACAACCACCATTGATGTATAGAGTATTGCGGTATAACCTCTGCCAAAAAAACTTTAGGATGATCTTTTTTATACAGGTTGGCAACGCCTGCCGGAATAACTCCGGAGGAAATAATAATATCAGGACGCAAGGTTTTGATTGCCTCCTCCTGTAAGGCGGCCACAAACTTACAAAGCAGATTGCGCAGCCACAGAAGGTGGGAGGATTCATTGGTTACATTGTAAAATTTTCCAAAAAGATTAGGCATAAATGTTTTTAAGAATCTATACCCAAGGCGGAAAAAGAAGCCTAAAAAACCGCTGAACAAAGAAACCTTGGTATTTATAAATACCTGACATTCAGGATTTTGGGCAAATGCTTCCTGCAAAGCCTTTACTGTGAGTTTGTATTCTACATCACAAGGATCTGCCAAAAGCAAAATCTTATAAGTTCTTAATGTCATGTTGACGGCTCCCTTTACCTTTCCAAAATTTTTACACTTCGTTCCTGAAAAACATTATAACATACTACATATATACATTACTATCGGTAATTGTACCACATATACCCCCTCTTGGTACAGCAAATTTTACTTTTTTTCATACAATTTTACTATTTTAAGGCATTTTATTGTCTGAAAAAACTTATTTCTTTTCATAGGTGTAGTTTTATGCTATTATGCGATTAAAATACAGTACTTTAAGACAACTAGGAAGTGATTATTATGGGTTTAAACGAAACGCCCTCGTCAGAACGTATTCATATTGGTATTTTTGGCAAAAGAAATGCCGGTAAATCCAGTGTGATTAATGCCATTACCAACCAAAATTTAGCTATCGTTTCCGAACAAAAAGGTACTACCACTGACCCTGTATATAAGGCCATGGAGCTTTTGCCTTTAGGTCCTGTTATGCTTATTGACACCCCGGGCTTGGATGATTTAGGCAAGCTGGGACAATTGCGGGTGGAAAAAGCCTATCAGGTTTTGAATAAAACAGATATAGCCTTGGTTATTATTGACGCCACTAGCGGTATTACCCAAGAAGATACAGAGCTTATAGAGCAAATCAAAAAGAAAAATCTAAACTATTTATTGGTCTTTAACAAAGCTGACGAGGCACCTGCTTGTATCATCCCTGCCGAGTATGCACAGGATAGTATTTTAGTCAGTGCTGTCACCAAGCTGCACATTCAGGAGCTAAAGGAAAAATTAGCTCATCTAGTACCCAACAAGGATATGACCTTAAAACTTATCGGGGATTTATTACAGCCTCTGGATTTGGTTGTCCTGGTCGTTCCCATCGATTCTGCTGCACCTAAGGGACGTTTGATTCTTCCTCAGCAACAAACTATCAGGGATATTTTAGAGGCTCGGGCTCTTTCTCTGGTGGTACAAACCAGTGAATTGGAGGACACTTTAAAACGCTTTGGTTCTCAGGTGAAAATGGTTGTTACTGACAGTCAGGCTTTTGCACAGGTTTCTAAAATCACTCCGCCCCATATCTTGCTAACCTCTTTTTCAATTCTCTTCGCTCGTTATAAGGGTGACTTAGTCACCTCTATCAAGGGTGCGCAGGCTTTAGACAAGATAAAGGACGGTGATAAGATACTCATTGCAGAGGGGTGCACTCATCATCGTCAATGCAACGATATCGGTACAGTAAAGCTGCCCGGTTGGATAAAAAAATATACAGGCAAGGAGCCTGTTTTCGAATTTTCCAGTGGCACAGAGTTCCCTCGTGATTTGTCGCCCTACAAGTTGATTGTACATTGTGGTGCGTGCATGCTCAATGAAAAAGAGGTAAAGTATCGTATTGCCACCGCTGTAGCTCAAAATATTCCCATCACCAATTATGGTATTACCATTGCCTATCTGCATGGTATTTTAAAGCGTACTGTAGAGCCTTTTCCGGCAATACATGCTTTGCTGGAAAAATAAAAATGCTAAGGGAGCTGTAGCTTTCTCGCACGTTCTTCGTTTTTTAAGGTCGTGCTTGGATAGCATACAGCTCCCTTTTTAAACAAAAGGGTTGCCCTATTTCAGAGGCCGGCATTGCTAACCCAATGCCAGACGAGAAATAGGCAACCCTTTATTAATTGGTATTATAAAACTCTCATAATTTTTCCGAATTATTATTTGTGCTTTTTCATGTGATTAATCATGTTGGCCTGGTAGGCCGCACCAAAACCGTTGTCTATATTTACAACGCTGATACCACTGGCACAGGAATTAAGCATGCTCAGAAGAGCAGAAAGTCCCTTAAAAGAAGCACCATAGCCCACACTGGTGGGAACTGCAATGACAGGACAATCTGCCAAGCCACCAATTACACTGCCTAGAGCACCTTCCATACCGGCCAAAACTATAATGACGCTGGCAGACATAATCACATCCAGATTACTTAACGTCCGCTCCAGTCCGGCAACACCAACATCATAGAGACGAACTACTTCATTGCCTAAAGCCTCTGCCGTAACAGCAGCCTCTTCAGCAATAGGCATATCACTGGTACCACCGGTGGCTATCAGTATCTTGCCCAATCCGGACGGTTTTGGTTTTTTCCCAATGATGGCAATATGACCCAGCTCGTTATAAGCCATTTTTACCTGCTTGCTGATTACTGCTGCAACCTCTGGCTTTACTCTGGTCAAAAGTATGGTACTCTGCCCATGCTCCTGCATATTTTCAATAATTTTGATGATCTGCTCCGTAGTTTTACCGGCACCATAAATAACCTCGGCTACTCCTTGCCGTAATCCTCGGTGGTAATCAAGCTTGGCAAAGCCAATATCTTCGAAGGGAGCTTTTTTCAATTGCAAAAGCGCTTCATCGATGGATGTTTTCCCTTTAGCAACCTGCTCCAACAAAGTGCGTACAGCTTTTTGCTCCATTTACTATCTCTCCTTTCGTCTTTTCAGTATAACATATAAAGCTTACTTTAAGTCCATACTCAGACGTTCTTAATAGAAGAAAAGATAGTTTTATTTTCCGTGATTTTATTTTGACTGCCTACCACACAGAAATAATTATCCGCCAAAACATCTTTTACTACCGGGGCTAATGCCCTAATATCTTCTACGGTTACATCGAGAATCTGGTCTCTAATTTTTTGACTTTCTTCCAAAGTCAAACCCATCCGATATATTGCTGTAGCTCTATCCAGGTGCATAGCATTGGTTAAGGGGACATCTACCCCACTCATGGTACCAATAACATACTTGGTCATTTCTCTTTCGGTTGCCGCAAAGTTGCTTAAATAATCCGGCAGAGACTTATAAGTAGCTAAGGACTCTATTAAGTTGGGATCTCTATAGGATGAGAAAAAGGTAAAGCCTAAACGCTCAAAATGAGCATTGGCACCATAGGCACCACCCTGAACACGAATCTTGGTCCAAAGGTAGCCGTAGCGCAAAATAGTTTCCAGCACCTTCATGGCACCGGTATAGGTATGACCATGTCGTCTAAAATCACCGCCGGCAACTACATACTGAACCTTGCCGGAAGTGGTAATACCCTCGTTCTTTTCAAGATTAGGCAAAGCAGCAGTTGCTTTACCCGCCCATTTACCGGCTGGCAAGGTAGCTGCGTAAGCTTTTTCCTGCTTAAGTACCTCTTCCTTAAAATCTGTTTCACAAGAAAAGGCAAAAAGCTGCTGGTCATGATGAAAGAAATTGGCAGCCACTTCTTGCAGCTTGGCCTGTAGCTCCGGCCAAACCGTGTCGAAATTGTTCCATAAAGCTTTGATGAATAAATAATAGCTCAGCTGGTCCTGCTCGGACACCTTGGCATAGTCAGAAAAATAAGAGTACAAACGTGCTGTTGCCACAGTTTGACCACGGGCAAAAAAGTTGTTATCCCAGTCGGTTTTTACCTCAGCCAAGATCTCCTTGATACGAGCTTTGTCACTAAAATCAGAGGTAAGCGCCAAATTGCTTAAAAGGGTAAACAGCTTGGCTAAGTTGCTGCTCAAAACCTTAGCTTTGGCAGCTAAGCGAATATCGTATTGACCAGGTTGCACATAGGAGGGCCAAACACTGATATTAAAGGAGACTCCTCCGGTATAGGTATTGGTATAAGTAGATAGTTCCTGATAAGTAAAGTCTTTAGTGTTCACCTTGCCTAAAACATCAATAAAGAGATAGGCATAGGGTATAAGCTGGGCCGGAATACCGGAAATATCATAGTACCAATTGGCATAAACAATCTTATTGGTCTTTTGTGCCAGATAGAGGATCTTGCGCTTGCCGGCAGTGGTAACCGTATAATTTTCGTTTTCCACCGGTCTGCGAATATCTTTTCTTTCCAAAACAGGTATGGAAGCTAAATCCTTAGGCGCATCTTCTGCCCCTTGGCGAGCATGAAGCTCCTTGGTGAGCTCACAATACTTATTAATTTCAGCAGCGCTTAAGCCGGCCTTAATTTTAGCCATGGTGGCTGCATCGCGCTGAGCCTTCCGTTCTTCTTTACCCGGCTCAGGCTTTAATACCAGTAAAACCTTATGCGTATTATCCAAAAGATAAGTTTCAATCAGATGTTCATAATACCCGGAGCCAATCTTGTTCCGCAAGTAATCCATCAGCTCAGTAAACTTTAAACTAATAAAGGGATCTCCACCATAAAGCCAGGTATCATAGCAGCTTAAGCCGTAAAGCAAGCCCTTGGGATAGACACCGAAATCAGCTTCTCTCAGCTTAAATTCTTCTGAGTTTAGCTGGGCAGTAAGTAATTTCGTATCAATACCTTGCCGGGAAATTTCTTGTAGGGTACTATAAATCACCTGCACAAATTTATCCAGGTCTTTGGCCTCGGCTCCGCTGGCTCTGATACTGAAAATAGGTTGTAATAAGGACGAAGAAAAGGAACCACTGATATCGCTGCCTATGCCGGCCTTGACCAAAGCCAGACGCAAGGGGGCATCATTGCCATCTAACAGCACCGAATTTAAAAGACGAAGGGCAATGATCCTTTTGGCATCTAAAGCCGTAGCCGTAACAATATTCATGGATAAGTAGGTTTTTTGTTCCGTACTATCCTCTGCGGGAATGGGATACGTTGCTTCTATCTCTTTAGTTTTCATAAAAGCTTCCTGCAGCGGAACCTGAAAAGCAGCTTTCCCGCGGCGCGGAAACTTGCTCAGGTATTCCTTATCCATATATGCTAAGGTTGCAAGAATATCTACATCACCATATAAATAGATAAAAGCATTTTCCGGACAGTAATGCTCCTGATGAAATTTGGTAAAAGCTTCCTGCGTCAAAGTAGGAATGGCATCAGGATAGCCACCGGACTCAAAACGATAAGGAGTATCAGGAAACAAGGCCTTGCTGACCTCATTTTCTTCTATAGCATCAGCGGTGGAATACACACCCTTCATTTCGTTATAAACGACACCATTATAGGCCAGGTCATCCTTTGAAGTGGCAAGCTCATAATGCCAGCCTTCTTGAGCCAAAGTAAAAGGGTTGCTGTAAATCAAAGGATAAAAAACGGCGTCCAAATATACATCCATTAAATTACGAAAATCTTTCGCATTCCTGCTAGCTACAGGATAAACCGTCTTATCACTATATGTCATAGCATTTAAGAAGGTATTAAGGGAACCCTTTACCAATTCTACAAAAGGTTCTTTTAAATGGTATTTTCTGGAACCACACAAAACAGAATGCTCGGTAATATGAGCTACCCCTGTATCATCAATACTGGGCGTAGGAAAGCCAATGTTAAACACCTTATTGTCATCAGGGCAATCAAGATAAAGCAGCTTGGCGCCGCTAAACTTGTGCTCCATTTCATAGCCTACTGCGTTAATATCAGGCAAGGGAGTTATTTTATTAACAACAAAACCGGCATAATCTTTTTTCAATTCTAATTTCATATGTACTCCTAACAGGAAGGGAGCTTGCCAAGTAAAACGCAAGCTCCCCCATTTTTATTTAAAGTATTTTACGCCTGCAGCAAAAATAGGTTGGTACTTGTTGCCGTAGATATTTTTCATTAGCCCGTCAGTAAATCTTTCAGAGTGTCCCATCTTGCCGAATACCCTGCCGTCCGGACTGGTAATACCTTCAATGGCCTGATAAGAGCCATTGGGATTGTAGGGGCTTTCCATGGTAGGCTTGCCATTCAAGTCTACGTATTGGGTTGCCACCTGGCCATGCGCGAAGAGTTGCTTTACTTCTTGCTCACTTGCTACAAAACGTCCTTCACCATGAGATACTGCGATAGTATATTCCTCACCAGGCTCAGTCAAGGCCAGCCAGGGAGATTTGTTGGAAACCACTCTGGTGGTAACCATTTGCGAAACGTGGCGACCAATACGATTGTAGGTCAAGGTAGGAGAAGTTTCTGTAGAAGTTGTAATCTTGCCATAAGGAACCAGGCCCAATTTAATTAAAGCTTGGAAACCATTGCAAATACCCAGAACTAAGCCATCCTGTTCTTCCAGCAGCTTGGTAATAGCATCAGCTAATTTAGGATTCCTGAACATGGTAGCAATAAATTTACCGCTGCCATCAGGTTCATCGCCGGCACTAAAGCCACCCGGAATCATCATAATTTGTGACTGGCTCAGTTTTTTCACCATCACATCAACAGATTCGCTAATTGCCTCCGGAGTCAGGTTACGAACCACAAAGATGTCAGCCTTTGCACCTGCTGCTTCAAAAGCAGCCGCCGAATCATATTCACAGTTGATACCCGGGAACACGGGAATGAATACTTTGGGTTTAGCGATTGTAAAGGGTGCTGTTAAAGGCAGTTTAGCCTTGTATAGCTTATCGATAATGGGACTGGAGCCAACCTTGCCTGTCTTAGCAGGGAAAATGGAGCTTAAGGTCTCAGTGTAGGCCTTTTCTACGTCACGCAAAGCCAATTTGGTCTTGTTAATCTTGATAGCGGCTTCAGCTCCTACTGTACCTAGGGTTAAGAAATCAACCTGCTCAAAGACCTTCTCAGGATCAGCATTGGCAGCCATTTCCAACAAGAAGCCATTGGGCTGTAAGGTAAAGAGGCTTTCCTCATGAGGGAAGGGTTTTACAAAGGAGAAGCCCAGGTAATTGCCTAAGCACATGGTGGAGATGCTGGCTGCAATACCGCCCTCTTTAACTACAGCAGCAGAAACAACCTTACCTTTTTCAATAGCGGTATGAATAGCACGCAAATTCTTGCGCAGAGTTGTGAAATCAACCACTTCATGTTCATCGCAGGGCGTGGAAATAAAGATGACCTTATCCCCTGCTTGTTTAAATTCATTAGAAATAGTGTGCTTACCATCCATTACGTTTACCGCAAAGGAAACCAAGGTAGGCGGTACACCCAGCTTCATAAAGGTACCGGACATACTGTCCTTACCACCCAAAGCAGGAACTTCTAAGGCTGTCAAAGCCTTATAAGCACCCAGTAAAGCGCTAAAGGGTTGTCCCCAGTTGCTTTCAGTATGAAGCTTGGGGAAATATTCCTGCAAGGTCAAGCGCATGGTATCAGGATTTGCACCCAGTGCCACTGCTCTGCACATAGATTCTACCACAGCGTACATAGCGCCATGGTACGGGCTCCAGCAAGCTACATAAGGATTGTAGCCGGAAGCCATTACGGAGGTAGCTGTAGTTTTTCCACCAGGAACGGGAATGCGTGCAGCCATACCTTCACTGGGAGTTAATTGACGCTTGCCACCGAAAGGCATCAGAACCGTGCCCCTGCCGATGGTGCTATCAAAACGTTCGCTTAAACCCTTTTCACTGCAAACGTTGAGGCGAGCTAAGTTTTGCAGCCAAGCATCCTTCAAGGTCTTACTCTTTTGTACTTCAGTAGGAACCTTGTTAAAGGGTGAAGACTTGGTAATTTTATCTACTACTACATTGGTGGTTTGCAATACACCGTTGGTATCCAAAAATGCTCTGGATAAATCAACGATTTTATCACCACGCCAGTACATTACCAATCTGGGATCAGCAGAAACCTCAGCAACTACAGTTGCCTCCAGATTCTCTCTGTCAGCGGCAGCCATAAACTTATCTAGATCGTTAGGAGCAATTACAACAGCCATACGCTCTTGTGACTCGCTGATAGCCAGCTCGGTACCATCCAGACCTTCATACTTTTTGGGTACCTTGTCCAGATTGATAACAAGACCGGGAGCCAACTCACCAATAGCTACAGAAACGCCACCTGCACCGAAGTCATTGCAGCGCTTTATTAATCTGGTAACTGTCTTGTCGCGGAACAATCTTTGAATCTTTCTTTCGGTAGGAGGATTGCCCTTTTGTACTTCGGCACCGCAAGTAGCCAGGGATTTTTCGGTATGTTCCTTGGAGGAACCGGTAGCACCGCCCATACCATCTCTGCCCGTACGTCCACCTAGTAGCACTATGATATCACCGGCAGCAGGTCTTTCCCGCACCACGGCATCCTTGGGAGCAGCGCCAATAACGGCACCAATCTCCATACGTTTAGCTACAAATTTATCGTGATAATATTCTTCTACACTACCGGTAGCCAAACCGATCTGGTTACCATAGGAGCTATAACCGGCAGCTGCACCAAGAGTTAATTTTCTTTGGGGAAGCTTGCCCGGCAAAGTCTTTTCATATGGAGTTCTGGGATCAGCCGCGCCTGTTACTCTCATAGCTTGATATACATAGCTACGACCTGACAAAGGATCTCTGATAGCTCCGCCTAAGCAAGTAGCTGCGCCACCAAATGGTTCTATTTCAGTAGGATGGTTATGGGTTTCGTTTTTGTACATAACCAGCCAGTCTTCAGTTTTCCTATTATTCTTAATGGGAACAACAATACTGCAAGCATTGATTTCTTCAGAAGCATCCAAATCAGGAATAAGGCCCTGTTTTTTCAGCTTTTTGGTAGCTAAGACAGCCATGTCCATCAAAGTAACCGGCCGTTTGCTGCCCTTGCCGTACACAAATTGTCTGTCCTTCTTATAAAGATTGTAAGCCTCTTTAACAGGCTCCGTGAACAAACTGTCTTCAATGGTTACCTTTTTCAATTTAGTTTCAAAGGTAGTATGACGGCAGTGGTCAGACCAGTAGGTATCCAAGACCTTAATTTCTGTAATAGAAGGATCTCTCCTTTCCTTCTTAAAATATTTTTGCACAAAAGCTAAATCGGCAAAGCTCATAGCCAAGCCCTGCTCTGCCCTAAATTTCTCCAGTTCCTTAACGGAGAATTTATCAAAGCCGGTCACAATAGCAACAGCTGCCGGCTTCTCCCAGGCAACATCCAAGGTTTCCGGCTTAGCCAGGGAAGACTCTTGAGCCTCTACAGGGTTAATGCAATACTTTTTGATTTTAGCAATTTCCTTAGGTGTTAGCTTGCCTGTTAAAATATACACCTTGGCAGAAGCAACTACAGGACGATCTTTTTGAGAAATCAGCTGAATGCATTGCTCGGCAAAATCCTCTCTCTGATCATATTGTCCCGGCAAAAACTCCACCACAAAAGCCGTGGCATTAGCCGGTATTTTTAATTCCTCTTCGTAGGTCTTGTCCAAAGGAGGTTCAGCCAAAACAAATTGTTTGGCAGCTAAATAATCTTCATCGCTAATGCCTGTTAGGTCATAACGATTCACAATGCGCACACCGGTGAGATGTTTTAATCCCAAAGTGTGTTTTAAATCTGATAGCAAACCATTTGCCTCAACTGCGTATTCCTTTTTCTTTTCTACAAAAATTCTCTTGATTTGCACTTCCATGGTCGCCTCCGCCTTAAAAATATTCGTTAATGAAATTGTTTCCCTTGGGAAACAATGTTGATAACATATCCAGGTGCTTTGCTTCCGGAGCCAGGATACGGCCTTGCCGGTATAAATGCCAAGCATCGTAGGTACCAAAATAAAGCTGGGTAAAAGTAGTGATGTCCATGGTGATATCAGGGTCTTGCAGGGTATCCCTAAGCTCCACGCCTGTCTTGGCATCAAAAACTACTTTCGTATAAAGATGGTTCATATTCATGAATTCATCCTTGATATAAAGAACAAGCTTGGTGCCGTCAAATTCAGCCGGCGCCTTCAGCTCCTCCAATATTTTTCCGGCATTGATGATTCTCGCCATCATAAAAGGTTCCACTCTGGGAGAATACTGTTGCTCCCTAAAGTATAAATAGGTTAAATCATCAGGTGCGCTGAGCCATTCCAGTTGCTTATAGGTACCATATAAAGATTTTAGATAGCCTAGCAATCTGCAATGAACAGCTTGATTTAAGGACAGCATTTCCTGTACCTTAACAGTTTCTCCTTCAACATAGTATAAGAGGTAACCCACCTCCGCCTTACCATCACTTACTACAACAGTAGTGCAGCCATCGTCCTCTGCTGTCTGCAGCAGATTATGCCAATTGGCTGTAGTCCGTACTATGTAGCTAGCATAGTGTTCCATGGCCTGGGCATAGATGGGAGCCAGGGTAGCTTCTGCTTCAGAAGTTTTTATCTGTCGAAGGGGTAAATCATAATCTACGTAAGGAACGGTAAGCTCCGCTAAAGGCAGGGCATACTTAAGTCTGTTAAAAGTGTAGGCAAAACCATAGGGCTGATATATACCTGCGTTGATAGGTTCTAAAATTGCTACCTTATGACCTGCAGCCCGTAATAAATTAAAAGTAGTAGCTAACAGTTCACCCATTTTATGTTGCCCTCTGGCAACAGGGTCAGTAGCTACTCCTACTAAATATTTAACTTTTTGATTTTGGCCACGCAAATGAAGCACATAGGGGTTAAGATGAACCATGGTAACAAGCTTTTGGTCATCAAAACCACCTACGATTTTATTTTGCTTCAAAACATATTCTTGAAAATACCATTTGTAGAAGCTGCTGTCTTTTTTTTCAAAACAACAGTCCCACAAAGCAGCTACTTGTTTAATTGTGTCTTGGTTTATTAGACGACAATCCATAAAGTCTCCTCTTATTTTACAACGATATTGTATTTCTCTACCATGAATTCCGGATGATAGGATTCCTTGGCTGTTCTCAAGCCTTCCTTGCCCATGTCTTCTTCCCTGTTCAGATAGGTAACCTCAGGAAAAACGTTCTGAGCAAATAACATGTTGATAGCTGTATATAAACCGCGAATGTTGGGATTAGCTTTTTCCACATGCACAACGGCTGTTTCCTTATTAATTTTTTCGCCAAAGCTAAAAGCTTCGACTTGTCCGTTAATTCTGATCAGACCACCCTTTATACCCAGGACCTCCATATTATTTAGAGCTTGCTTTATGGCACAATATTCACAATTAATAGTGCTATCAGTTTCAGCCCGTCTTTCGCACCACTGTTCACCAAATTTAATACATTCTTCCACGTTGGCCGGTGTGATTGGTTCATAGACATAATCAGGATATTCCTTGAAAAAGGCATTAACGTGATTTTTCTTGCCGTGGTATTTACGTCCTGACAGGGTTGCTAATTTTTCTCTTAAATAAACATAGTCCCAGTTGTCTCTATCCGGAATAAAATCCGTAAGCTCAGGTAGATAGGTTTTAAACCTATCCAGTGTTTCTTTGTAAAGGCCATGCAATTCAAAAGGCTGTCCTTTAAAATATTCTTTTAATTCAGCCAGCATTTTCGGTAAATCACCACTAACTCCACCAAAAGCAGGCATAACAAAAGTAAAATTATTCACTGTAACTTTAATAATCAAAGCGCCATGGGCAATAACCCAAGATGTTTCATAACAGCCTCTCCAAATAAATAAGGTTCCAAAACAAGCCTCGGAAGCGTGATAAATGCCATCATGAAAAAACTCATCAAAAATGGGTTTGTCGTTAAGTTCAATCTCTTTAAATTCTAAAATAAGTCTCTCTCCTCTGTTGTTATAGTCTCATACGGTATCATTATAACAAAAAATGTCTGAAAAGAACAGAAAAACCGACTACATTATGCTGTAGTCGGCTAATTTTCTTTTAGATTTTTCCCTGATCTTTTAATTGGTTGTAACAATCACGGCAATAAACCGGTCTGTCCATGGATGGACGGAAAGGCACTTGCGTAGCTTTGCCACAATTTGCGCAGGTTGCATCATACAATTGCTTGGGGCCATTTACTTTTTGCTTTCTGGCGGCTCTGCAATCAGGGCATCTTTTGGGATCGTTCTGAAAGCCCTTTTCTTCATAAAACTCCTGCTCCGATGCCGAAAAGATGAATTCCTTGCCACAGTCACTACAAGTTAATGTTTTGTCTTCTTTCATGTACGTCACTCCTTTTTATTGTCTCCTTTGAAACACCCTGTTCATAGTAACGTACCAAATGTCAAAAGTCAAATTATTTAAATCATTCATAACTTGGTTTATAATTTTTCAATATTATTAATATACTTTACATAATAATCTCCAGGTTTTTGTTCATAAATACAAGACACTGCCGTATTATAAAAATTGATTTCCCACATAGCATTTAAGTCCATATGTAAAAGAGCACAGAAAATAGTTCTTAATATACCGCCGTGGGTAACAATCGCTATCGAGGTATCATTTTCCTGCTGCTTAATAATATCTTGTACAGCCTGCCAACCTCTTTTTTGCGCGTCAGCAAACGGCTCACAGCCGGGAATTTTAAAATTAAGCGGGCTGTGGAAGAAATCATGTAGTTCTTTAGGATATTTTTCTTGAATAATTTTAAAGGGTACACTTTCCCAAATACCAAAAGACACTTCCCGCAAAGCAGGAATTTCGATAATCGGCAGCCCCTTTGCCTGTGCCAAAGGCTCAGCGGTTTGCTTGGTACGAGCTAAATTGCTGCAAAAGATTTGCTTTAAAGCAACGTCCTGCATTCTTTGTGCCAAGTGCAGGGCCTGCTGCTTACCAATTTCACTAAGCATAGTGTCAACAGTGCCTTGCAGCTTATGCTCACTATTATATTCAGTTTCACCGTGTCTTATTAAATAAACAGTTTTCATCCGATTCCCTTTCTCGTCGCACCCTTATAAGCTGTATATTCTTGCCATAAACAGTAAAACAAAAGACCTTCTATAAGAAGGTCTTTATATTTGTTCTAAGCTCTTTCAATGTATTCGCCACTTCTTGTATCAATACGTAATACATCGCCCTCGTTGATGAACAGAGGTACCTTAACTACATAGCCGGTATCCAAAGTAGCATTCTTGCTGCCACCGGTAGCAGTATCACCCTTAATACCGGGCTCAGTTTCAACTACGGTCAGCTCAACAGTATTGGGAAGCTCCACGCCCAAAATACGGTTTTCATAAACCATAACCTTAGCTTCCATGTTTTCCTTCAAGAAATTGATAGCATTACCCAATTGCTCTTTGGTCAATTCGCTTTGTTCATAGGTTTCATTGTCCATGAATACGAAATTGTCGCCATTTTTATAAAGATATTGCATAGCACGACGCTCTACAATAGCCTTAGGCATACGCTCTGCAGCATTGAAAGTTCTCTCAACTACAGCACCGGTGCAAAGGTTACGCATTTTAGCACGCACGAAAGCAGCACCTTTACCGGGTTTTACATGTTGGAATTCTACTACCTGCCAAGCATCTCCATCAATTGTTACAGTAACACCAGTTCTAAAATCATTTGTTGAAATCATAAGAAGCCTCCAAGTTTTTAATGTTTGTTATAGTTCTAATAACTCCTTAGGAGCATTAGTTAATCGCTGACAGCCTGTATCTGTAATGAGTACTGTGTCTTCAATACGTAAACCACCTTTATTCGGTAAATAAATACCTGGTTCAATAGTAACTATGGCATTAACCGGTAAAGGTTCTTTGTTACGGGAATTAACCACCGGATGTTCGTGAATATCCATACCAACGCCATGTCCCAGACCATGTCTGAAATAAGCTCCGTAACCTTTTTTTGCTATAAAGTCGCGAACTCTCTTGTCAACGGCAAAACCGGAAACACCGGGTTTGGCAATTTTCTCGCCTAAGAAATTAGCCTCTAAAACGATGCTGTAAATTTCCCTTTGCCAGGTTTCTGCCTCACCTATGCAGACCGTTCTGGTTATATCAGAACAATAGCCGTGGTAAGTGGCCCCAAAATCAAAAGTCACCAATTCACCTAGCTGAATCCGCTTGTCTGAAGCAACACCGTGGGGTAAAGCTCCTCGCACTCCTGATGCCACAATGGTGGTGAAAGAAGTCTTTTCAGAACCTAGCAACCGCATGTAGTACTCCAGCTCAGCTGCCAAATCACATTCCTTCCTGCCAGCTTTAATATTAGGAATGAGCTGGGCAAAAGCCTGATCAGAAATGTCCACTGCCTTTTGAATCAGAGCAATTTCTTCCTGACTCTTCACCTGCCGCAGCTTAGAAAGCTCCATGTTTTTCCATAAGGCTTTAGGCAAGGCCTTAGCTAAGGCAGTTTGCTCGGTATAGGAAAAATAATCTCCATCCAAGCCCAGATTAGTACCTACCTCAAGCTTAGCCACCTCCGGCCAGAAGCCCTTGGTATGCTCCACAATCGTACAATTGGGAGCCTGTTCCCCGGCCTGCAGGATATAGCGTGAATCTGTGATTATGACCGCTTGCTCCTTATCTACATAAAGCAAGCTTTCTCCGCCGGTAAAACCGGTGAAATATCTAAGGGAGGTGTCCCCCTTTATAAATATTCCGTCTATTTTTTCCGTCTTGAGTAAAGTTCTTAGTTTAGTTAGCTTAGACATACAAACCTCCTAACAAAGAAAATCACTAAAATATTTTAGCATATTTTAGCCACTTTGCCTATATTATTCTTCAAAATCCTCTAAAATTTTTGCAGGAAAAGGTAGATGAGTCACAACTTTTTCCATTTCCGGGAAAGTATCTGGAGTTCCTCTCAACTTTACAATAGCTTTTTTATTGTCTACAGTACTTACTAAAGCCAAATACTCATACCCTTCAAAAATTCTATTTAAGTCTGTAATATATTTTGGTTCTAATTGTAAATACATGATGCCCTTAACCATGGTGCAATCTCCTTACCAAAGAAAATTGAGGTATTTCTTCAGCACTAGGGCAGGAGAAAACCATTTGAGCATGCGGGGCAACAGTAATACTTTCTCCCTCAGCATTTTTCATATCTTGCAAAACAAAAGGCAACAGCTTGCCCTGAGGAGTCAAAATTTCCAAAGTCTCGTTCTCCCCTACATTGTTCCTTTGTTCCAGGCTTACTCGTTTGTTAACAGCATCGTATCCTGTGACCAAAGCCACAAAATCACTGGTCTGCTCATAGGAGGAAGTTGTATAAACCTGACTATTGCTATCAGGCTTATGTTCAGCAAAACCGGTGGAATACGGACGATGGGAAACCTTCTCCAGCTCCCGACGCCAGCCAGGCAAAACCCGGTAATGCTCAGGATCAGCCATATAGCTATCTATAGCTTGACGATAAACACTTACTACCGTAGCTACATAATGTACGCTTTTCATGCGGCCTTCAATCTTAAAGCTACTGATTCTGGCCTGCACCAGTTCGGGAAGAAAGTCAAGCAGACACAAATCCTTGGAATTAAAGACATAGGTCCCTCGTTGATCTTCCTCAATAGGAAACTCTTCTCCCGGCCTGTTTTTTTCCGTAAGATTAAATTCCCAGCGGCAAACCTGGGCACAGGAACCTCTGTTGCTGTCACGTCCGGTAAAATAACTGCTTAAAAGGCATCTACCGGAGTAGGAAATGCACATAGCACCGTGCACAAAAGCTTCCAGCTCTACTTTGGTTTTACTGCCAATTTCTTGCATTTCCTGAAGCGATAATTCTCTGGCTAAAACAACGCGAGAAGCGCCTAACTGCTCCCAAGTCTTTACTGCTACATAGTTGGTGGTATTGGCCTGGGTGCTGACATGTAAAGGCATATGAGGAACTACGTTCCGGCAAATTTGCCAAACACCTAAGTCAGAAACCAATAAAGCATCAACTCGGCATTTTTCCAGGGCTCTCAGATAATCAGGCAGTTGCTCTAAATCTTCGTTATGAGCAAAAATATTAACAGTAACATAAATTCTTTTCCCCAGACTATGAGCATACTCTGCTGCCTGGGCGATTTCTTCCAGAGAAAAATTGGCGGCAAAAGCTCTGAGTCCAAAGCTTTTACCACCTAGGTAAACTGCATCTGCTCCGTAGAGCAAGGCCATTTTACATTTATCCATGCTCCCGGCGGGAGCTAATAATTCTATTTTCTGCATTATTGTTCTTTCCCATGAATTTCTTCAATCATTTTTAAATGCTCTGCATATGTTTTGGTAAAGCGATGATGCCCCGCCTTATCCGCAACAAAATATAAAAAATCAGTATTAGTAGGATGAATAACTGCCTCCACGGCTTCCATACTGGGATTATCAATAGGTCCGGGCGGTAAGCCGGCATTGACATAGGTGTTATACGGAGAATCAATCCTGGTATCGGCAATAGTTAATTCTTCTTTTTGACGACCTAAGATATACTGTATGGTAGTATCGGATTGAATCGGCATATAAATCTTTAAGCGTCTTAAAAATACACCGGCAATAAGAGGCATTTCTTCTTTAAAAATTGCTTCTCTTTCCACCATGGCAGCCAGGTTAACTACATCTCTGATATTCATACCGGTGGACTTAATATCATTTTGGATTTGCACTGTAAGGCGTTTGTTAAACTCTTTAACCATCACAGTCAACACATCTTTTTCTGAAGTTCCATTGGTTAAATAATAAGTAGAGGGACAGGCAAAACCTTCTGCCTTGTAAATTACATCCTTATTGTCTGTTTGCATATAAGGATAAGGAGTATAATTACGGGCTGCATCTCTAAAATCAGCAGCCTTACCAAGATGCTCGGCCTCCAGCTTATCTGCAATCTGATTGATAGTGTAGCCTTCCGGAACTGTAAAGACCGCATAGCGCACTTCACCTTTGGCCAAAATGTCCACAATTTCCTTATTGGACATACCGCTAATGATTTCGTAGTCACCGGCCTGCAGCGCACTATCCAAACCACGCAGCTTGGCAGCCATCCGGAAAGACTCCGGCGTATTGACCAAATGTAATTTGTGCAGCATGTTGGCAATGTCTGCCGTTGTCATACCATTTTTCACTGTGAAATTAACTTTTTGTCCCGTAGCCAAACTGGCATTATCATTGGAGTAATTAAAATACCAATACCCACCAAAAGCAAAGGCAAGAACCAAGGCTATTAGAATGGGCAAAAATTTTTTGGACATGATAACCTTCCTGTTAATCAGCTTTCTGTTTCTTCTGTCAGCTTATCATAAGCTTCTTTAACCATAGCAAATTCTTCATCTGTAGGGTCTAAATAAACAGGTTCACCATTTTCATCAAAGTCTATTCTGGCTACAACTACATTATCATCTGCGTCCTCGTCTGTATCTTCATCTATATCTTCTTCTGCATCTTCACTGGGAATCTCTACTAAAAGAGCAAAATTCTTTTTTCCCAACGGTATAACCATTTCTTCCCTAAAAAAAGTTTCCTGACCCTTTTCATCAGTGATAACAACGATGGCTTCCTGATCATCTGCCTCCGGTAACTTCTTTTCGTCTGTCATGTTATTACCTCCTTTGGTGGTCTAAATAATTTTGTAAAATAACTACCGCAGCCATCATATCGATGATTTTTCTGCGTTTCTTCCGTTGTAAATCAGCACTGATAAGAACCTTCTCAGCTGCCACTGTAGACAAGCGCTCGTCCCACAAGACAATTTTTTGCTGAGGAAAATGCTCTTGTAAAAGCGCACCAAAAGCCTCACTGTTTTTTGCTCTTTCACCAATAGTACCATTCATATTTTTAGGATAGCCTAAAACAATGGTGTCCACTTCTTCAGCAGCAATCAGTTCTGTAAGCCTGGCAAAATCTTTTACCGTACCGGCACGCCTGATAGTTTCTACACCACGGGCAATAAGGCAGGTAGCATCGCTAACCGCCACGCCAATGGTTTTAGTGCCTAAATCCAAGGCCATGATTCTCATCTTATTTATCAGCCTGCAAATATTTATTTATGAGCTCTTCTAAAAGTTCGTATCTTTCAAAATGGCGGACTTTCATCCTGGCATCCTTATAGCTGGTGATATAGGTAGGGTCTCCACTTAGCAGATACCCGGCTAATTGAGCAATAGGATCATAACCTTTTTCCTTTAAAGCAGCAGAAACTTCGCAGATTACCTCTGAGACATTTTTCTGTTCTTTAATGGGTTTAAACATTGTTGTTTCTTGAGATGTTTCGGACATAGAACGACCTCCTTCTTACATTACATTATTGTAACACAAATAAGAGAAAAATGGGAGAAACCTGTAGTTTCTCCCTAAAAGCTGCTTATTTGAAATATTGGCAAATACACTTGGGAATTGATTCCTGAAAAAGTACCAGCATTACTTCTTTTGGTACCTTCATGCCATCGGCAACCCATCTGTTGGTCATTTCTTCGCCACCGACTACCGTCATTTCCACAGCAAACAAAATATGGGGATTGTCCAAATCTGCCTTTTCGTGCCTGAGCATCAACATATAGGCATCATGCACAAAGCGCTGATTGGTTTCACGAATATGTTTAATGCCGGTACTTTGGTAGATATGCTGGAAAAATTTTAGGTGCTTTTCATACAAGCAAAACTTCTTATAAATGGCTTCAGACCAGCAGGAACTACCTAAGATATTCTTGCCTTCCCGAGCCAAAATATGCATATACTCCCATTCTACCAAAGCCATTTTAGTACCAAATGACTTGTTAAAATGATAGCGGCTTACTTTAGCCTTGGCCAAGATTTCATTAACAGTAATTTCATCTATCTTTTTTTTATTAAGCAGAATTCTTACTGCCTCTCCCAGCTTTTCACCATATTTATCTTTAGTACGCATACTCACACCTTCTTATTTTAGCAGCTGTGGAATTATTTCCCAGGCTTTGTCCAACGCCTCAGGCAATTTGCTTGCATCCTTACCGCCGGCTTGCGCCATATCAGGACGACCACCGCCACCACCGCCCATAATCTGGGCAACTTCTTTAACAACCTTTCCTGCGTGGAAACCTTTAGCGACAGCATCTTTCGTGGCCATGGCCAAAACACTGATTTTTCCCTCGCCCATAGGTGCTGCCAAAACAACAATACCACCCAGCTTATCTCTCAGCTGGTCACCCATCTGACGGAGAGCATCCACATTGTCACAGGCAACTTGTTTTACTAAAACCTTAAAGCCCTTAATATCTTTTGCATCTTGATCAACAGAACCTAACTGGCTGGCAGCCAGCTTTTGCTCCAGTTGCTCACACTTATGTTTTTCCTGTTTTGCTTCATCTTGTAAAGCAGCCAAACGGGACATAATTTGAGTAGGATTGGTTTTAAGACCACCGGCTACAGCATTAACCAAACCTTCAGTTTCTCTGATATAAGCTAAAGTGCCATGTCCTGTCACAGCTTCAATACGACGCACACCTGCGCCTACACTGGACTCTGACAGAATCTTAAACATGCCCAATTCAGCGGTATTGTGGACATGGACACCACCACACAATTCCATGCTATAGCCAGGTACGCTGACTACTCTGACCACATTGCCATATTTTTCTCCAAAGAGAGCCATCGCTCCCTTGGCCTTAGCTTTTTCTATAGCCATTTCTTCAATTTCCAAAGGAATGGATGCCAAAATCTTTTCATTAACAATATTCTCTACCTTTAGCAGCTCCTCAGCAGTAACAGGTGCAAAGTGAGAAAAGTCAAAACGCAATCTGTCAGGACCAACATAGCTGCCGGCCTGATTAACATGATCACCTAAAACTAAACGCAAAGCAGCTTGCAGCAAATGTGTTGCCGTGTGGTTACGAGCAATATCATGTTTGCGTTCGTTGTTGATTTCAAAGATTACCCCATCACCTACACTGATTGTTCCTTCTACGACAGAACCTAAATGAATAGTGGAACCATCCGGCAGCTTCTTGGTGTTTTCAACATTTACTATGCCGGCACTGGCCAAGAGACGACCGGTATCACCCAATTGTCCACCGCCCTCAGCATGGAAACCAGTGTTGTCCAAAATAATGGCAACCTCAGTACCATCTTGAGCCGTAGCAATGCCTTGTGGATCGCCAATAGGATAAATAGCAACTATCGAACCCTTATCACTTGTTTCATCAACAGTTAGTTTATTCACCTGTAGCTTTCTGGTATCATAAACCACCGGCCTGCCCTCTTTGTCATTACGGGCAGCACGAGCTCTTTCTCTTTGCTCTTCCATGGCCTTGTCAAAACCAGCTTTGTCCATGGTAAGCCCTTGCTCAGCTAAAATTTCTTCAGTTAATTCCCAAGGAAAACCAAAAGTATCATAAAGTCTGAAAGCCTCAGCTCCTGACAAGGTACTTTGACCCTTGGCCTTTAAATCAGCAATAGCAGTATTTAAAAGCTCCGTGCCCTGCTCCAAGGTAGCCATGAATCTACTTTCTTCCATGGCAATGACCTTCTTAATATAGGAAGCTTTTTCTACAAGGTCAGTATAATGTTCACCATACATACCGATTACTACGTCAGCAGCACCAACCAGGAAGGTATCCTTGATACCTAACAATCTGCCATGCCGAATAGCACGTCTTAAGATACGACGCAAAATATAGCCTCTGCCTTCGTTAGAAGGCAAAATGCCATCGCCAATCATAAAGGTCAGACTTCTGGCATGGTCGGCAATTACTTTCAGAGAAATATCAGTTTGTTTATCCTTGCCATATTCCTTTTTAGAAATACCGGCAGCATATTCAATAATGGGATATATCAAATCAGTCTCAAAATTAGACGGCTTGCCTTGCAGCACAGAAGCAATACGCTCCAATCCTGCGCCGGTATCAATATTCTTGTGAACCAGCGGTGTATAGGAACCATCCTCATTTTTATTAAATTGAGTAAACACCAGATTCCACAACTCCAGGAATCTGTCACAATCACAGCCGGGTCCGCAGGTGGGTTTGCCACAGCCGCGCTCTACACCTAAATCAATATGAATTTCAGAATCAGGACCACAAGGACCTGTACCGATTTCCCAGAAGTTGTCCTCCAAGCGGACAATACGTTCAGCAGGCACACCTACAACGTTGTGCCAGATATCATAGGCTTCATCATCTTTGGTATGAATAGTGATCCACAGCTTGTCAGCAGGAAGCTCCAATTCCTTGGTCAAGAATTCCCAGGACCAGGGAATAATTTCTTTCTTGAAATAATCACCAAAAGAGAAGTCGCCCAACATTTCAAAATAGGTATGATGGCGAGCAGTACGTCCTACATTCTCTATATCACCGGTACGCACGCATTTCTGGCAAGTAGCAATACGCGGAGAAGGTGGCTTCATCTTGCCTGTAAAAAAGGGTTTAAAGGGTGCCATGCCGGCGCCGATTAACAGCAAAGATGGATCGTCGTGAGGAATTAAAGATGCACTGGGTAATATCAAATGCCCGCGGGCAGCAAAGAAATCTAAAAACTTTTGTCGTAACTCATTTCCTGTAAGATTTTTCATTATAAACAGTCTCCTAACTATATACACATACGCATAAATTATATTAAATTTAACCCTCAGTGTCAATGAATACTAGCTAAGATAGTACCGCCACCTATGCAAAGCTCACCTTGGTAAAAGACCACCGCCTGCCCCGGAGCAATTCCCCGTAAAGGCGCGGTAAACGTTACAGTGGCGCTTTTAGTAACGGACTCAGGTGTCACGACAGCCTCCTGAGGTTTGGCATTGTATCTAATTTTCACCTGACAAGTAAAAGACTCCTGCCTGAATATGCCATCACTGAAGGAAACATCTCCCGCTGTCAGGCCTGTACACCCGGCTTGGTTGGCAAAGCCCAGCACCACTTCATTTTTAACTGCATTAAGGGCCAAGACAAATAGCGGCTCCTTGGCTGCGATGCCCAATCCCTTGCGTTGACCAATGGTATAGTGGCTAAGGCCCTTGTGTCTTCCCCAGACTTTACCTTGCAGGTCCACAAAATTGCCAGGCTTGTCAGCCGCCCTGCCATAACAGCGCATAAAACTATGATGATCATTATCAGGAATAAAACAGATTTCCTGACTATCCTTTTTAGCAAAAACAGGCAAATTTCTGTCCTTAGCCATTTCCCTTACCTCATCCTTGGAAAACTCACCTAAGGGAAACATTACCTTAGCCAAAATGTCCTGCTGCAAATGGTAAAGCACATAGCTTTGGTCCTTGGCCAAACATTTAGCCTTGGCAATATAATACTTGTTATCTACCTGCGCAAGACGTACAAAATGACCGGTAGACAAATAATCTCCCCCGGCCTCCATGGCAGATTTAAACAGCTCACCAAACTTGATCTTTTTATTGCAATAAACACAGGGATTAGGTGTTCTGGCAGCTGCGTATTCATCCAAAAAATATTGCACTACCGTGGCCTTAAAAATATCTCTATAGTCCACCACCTGATGCTTAATGCCCAGAATTTCACATACCTTGGCTGCATCCTTCTCTGCCTGTGTATTTGCAGGCTGTCTCTCGTCCTGCCACAGGCGCATGGTCATACCCAAAACCTCATAGCCCTGTTCCTTTAACAAGGCTGCGGCCACACTGCTATCAACTCCACCACTCATGGCAATAACAACTTTTTTCATAGTATATCAATCCTTAGCTCAATAATATGGACTTAGTCTAACAAGGTTAACAAGTAAAGTCAAATTTACAGTAGGGACGGAGTCAAATGGTAAATTTGACTCCGTCCCCACTGGTAAAACTTATCTATAGCTGACCCTTTCAGGATCCATGTCGTGATAGCATAATCTTTCTTCTGCTACCTTAGCCCATTTGGTTCTGGGTTTGCCATAATTACAGTATGGATCAATGGACAAACCACCGCGAGGTGTGAACTTACCCCACACCTCCATATACTTGGGCGCCAGCAGCTTCAACAAATCGTTTAAAATAATATTCACACAATCCTCATGAAAATCGCCATGATTGCGAAAACTAAATAAATACAATTTTAAAGATTTGCTCTCTACCAGCTTTTTATCCGGTACATAGGAAATATAAATAGTAGCAAAATCAGGCTGCCCTGTTTTCGGACACAGACTGGTAAATTCCGGACAATTAAATTTAACAAAATAATCACGCTCCGGATGCTTGTTCATAAAGGCTTCTAAAATTTCCGGACTGTAATCATCTGCGTATTTTGTTGCACCTTTACCTAACAGCGTTACGCCGGTAAGCTCCTTTTTATTCCGCATGAGAACGCGACTCCTTCCAATCTGTAGCTCCATATAAACGTTTTTCCAACGCAGTTACAAGCACGCTGCCTACAATACCGGGAACAACCTGACCTACCACCAAAGAAAAAGCCAGCACCCCGTAAGGCACATGTAATAAATAGGACAACCAAATAGGCACCCCTAAGCCGGGAATCAAAGTAATTATTACCGCAATAAGCAAATTGGGCAAATCATTTTTCTTTACTAAAACAATCAGAGTGGTAGTTAACAAACCAACGCAGAAACCACCAATCATATCCAGTGGTCCAAGACCTCCCATCACCAGATTACTCAGTAAGTTAGCCAAGGCCAAGGGAATAATCAGAAAGGGATAAATAGCGGCCAAGGCATAAATAGCCGTAGCTATGCGAACCTGGTATTGTCCAAAGGCAAAGCTTTGGGTAAAAAACATCACAGCGACATAAAGAGCCATAACCAATGCAGATAGTGTTAATTTTTGTGTGGTAGATAAATTTTGCTTAAACATATTATTCTCCTTTTCACATAAAAAAAAGATGGCAGACTTAGACATCTCCATCTAAGCCCTGGTTTTGTTTATAGACAGGATGGTGCAAGCGAACTGTCTTATTCAACTGGTGTCATTTTACTACAAGTTCGGAATAATGTAAAGCAAACAACGCCAGTAAATATAAAAAAGTTGCACTATTCCGGAGACTGGCATTGACAACCTGGTGCCAGGCGAGGAATAATGCAACTTTCTAAATTAAATTACCCTTATGCAGCAGGAGTAGCCTTCTTAAGAGCCTTTGCTTTTCTCTTTTGAATGATAAGCAAAATAATAAGAACAGCTAAACCGGCAAGGTCAGTTTTAATACCACTGTAGATAAGACCGCAAGCACCTACAGCACACAAGATTCTTAAAGGCCATGCTACAAGAGCATAAACATAACCCTCAACAGCAACTGCAATCAAAAATACACCCAGGCTGGCAGTAAGAGCTGTGTATAAGCCCTCTGCAAAGGTGGTATTGATGAGCATTAATTGCGGTGAATAAATAAACATGTAAGGAACAATGAAACCGGCAATGGAAAGCTTTACAGACTGTAGACCGGTCTTCATAGGATCACCACCAGATAAGCCGGCTGCCGCAAAGGCTGCCAAGGCCACAGGAGGAGTCAGGTTGGCGAACATTGCAAAGTAGAAAGAGAACATATGGGCTGCTGCTACGGGAATACCCAATTTAGCCAGAGCAGGAGCAGCAATGGTTGCCGTGATAATGTAGGCCGGTATGGAAGGAAGACCCATGCCCAGGATCATACAAGTAACCATAGAGAAGAACAACGTAAAAATAAGGCTCTTACCACCAATAGCAATAATAGTATTAGCAATGGTTAAACCAAAACCTGTTTTAGAAGAAACACCAATGATAATACCCACGCAAGCGCAGGCCAGTGCTACTGATACAGTTTGCTTAGTACCATCTACCAACGCATCGCACAAATCCTTGAAGGACATACGAGTGGACTTCTTGGTTGCTGCTACAAGGATAGTAACAAGAATGGTATAGAAAGCAGCATTAATAACTGTGCGGCTGGTAAAGAATAGCATGTAAAGCAAGAAAATAACCGGCAAGAACAAATGGCCCTTGTCCTTTACTACATCCCTTACTTTAGGAAGCTTCTCTCTGGGAAGACCTACCAAACCATCCTTGGAAGCCCTGAGCTGTACCTGAATCATAATACCCAAATAGTATAACAAAGCAGGAAGAGCTGCCCAGACAACAATCTCAGAATATTTAACACCAATCATTTCTGCCATGATGAAAGCAGCCGCACCCATAATAGGAGGCAGCAGCTGACCACCTACAGAAGCAGATGATTCAACAGCACCGGCGAATTCCTTGGAATAGCCTGTTTTCTTCATCAAAGGAATAGTAAAGGTACCGGTAGTAACAACGTTGGCAACAGCAGAACCATTAATGGACCCTAAGAAACCGGAAGCAATAACGGATACCTTGGCAGGACCACCTTTTGTCCAACCTGCCAAAGCCAAAGCCAAATCGTTGAAGAATAAGCCCATGCCGCACTTGTTCATCACACAACCAAATAAAATGAACAAGAAAATATAGCTGGCAGCAACACTGACAGAAGTACCATAAATACCCTCTGTGTTAGCAAAAAAGTGGTTAGATAAAGCTGCCCAGGTATAACCACGATGCGCAAAAATGCCTGGGAAATTTCTGCCGAACAAGCCATAAACCATAAAAACAATACTCAAAATGGTTAAAGCCCAACCGGTAGCACGACGAGTACATTCCAGCACCAGGACTACCAGTAGGGTTGCCATAACAACATCCATGGTATCCGGTCGTCCGGCTCTTTCTACTACACCGAGATAATTAACAATCATATAAACAGGAATGATAGCAGAAAGAATCATGAGAATCCAATCGTACCATTTTACACTATTATTATTCCCACCGGAACGAGAAAACGGATACATCATGAAACCCATAACCAACATCATACCAACATGCAAAGACCTATGAATTAAAGTAACCGGAGGTCCAAAGGCCGCGGTATATAAGTGATAGATAGAAACAGCCAAAGCCAAAATATAGAAAATTTTAGCCATCGGTGTATCTTTAAAAATTCTGGTTGCAGATTCCTTGTCTACCTTCCTGACAATTTCATCTGCCTTTTCCATAAGGGCAGCATCACCCTCAAATTTAATTTTCCCATCCGCTTCAGAAACTCCGGTAGCAGCACTTTTTGCTGCAGCGGTCTCCGCTTGCTTTACCTCTGCCTCAGTATTTGCTGCAGCATCAGAAGCGGCTTGTTTTAAATCCTTGTCATTCATTTCAGCCACTTTATCCCTCTCCTTTCGATTACCAGAATTAATCTGGTATGTTCAGGCAATTCTTCCCCGCTGGTAATATGAATATCATTAAGCTTAATTTCTTTAGTAGCAAAATGGGAATTAATCCAAATAAATCTGGGGAATACCTGACCTATTTTATCCATATAAATAAGGCCGTCCTTGACGTAACATTCTTTTCCCTTATTTTCTGGAATTCCGGCGCCAAACGCAGGAAAAGAAATTGTATCCAAAACTATTAAGTTGTTTGGACCAATATGGTAGTACTCATTCCAAGGAATTTTCTCCAAGGAATGAAACCAGCCAAAGAAAAGCTTATCGCCTTCTTTGGCTGGAACCTCTACATAAATTTTTCCGGACTTATCATCGTATATCCGCAATACGGTCCGGCTGGCCCAATAGCCCCATATGCCAAGGCCTAAGACCAGGCATAAAAGCAAAGCTACAAGCTTTTTGCTTTTTAACATCAGTTAATTATTTTATGCCCTTTTCAGCATAGAATTTAGCTGCGCCGGGATGCATAACCATCTTGGTACCCTTAATACCACGCAATGCTGTATCAAGCTTAATTTCTTTCTTAGCCGTAGCATGAGAACCACCAATTACTTCCAAGCCCTTGGCATCATAGAAGCCCTTTACCAAATCATAAACAACTTCATCAGGAAGGCTCTTGGCAACCAGCATTACATTCATTACAGCAGCAGTAGTAGTATCTTTGTCAGTACCATAAACATCTTTAGGAATCTTCCATTCAATGTAATAAGGATACTTAGTCATCAAATTCTTTAACTGTTCGCCCTCGATAGGAACGAAAACAATCTTCTTGGTTGTACCCAATTCTTTAATGGTAGCATTACCTAAACCGGAAGTAACGAAGGCTGCATCGCATTGACCATTCTTCATTTGGTCAATAGCTTCACCATAAGATAAGTAGTCAACCTTAGAATCCTTGTAGCTCATACCTGCAGCTTCGTACATCATTCTTGCATTAATTTCTACACCGGAGTTAGGAGCACCAACGCCTACCTTCTTGCCCTTCAAATCGGAAAACTTGGTGATACCACTGTCGGAAGTAGTAACTAATTGACAAACATTAGGCCACAAGCCCATCATAACTCTTAAATCAGTAGCAGGTTTCTTGCCTTGGAAAGCGCCGTTAGCTTCAATGGCTTGAATTACAGAGTCACTCATGGCAATAGCAAGCTCGCCTTGGCCGGACATAATTGCATTAATATTTTCTACTGTAGCTCCGGTAGCAGTAGCAGAGGTTTTATACCCCAAAGCGCCAACTACCTTGGAAAAAGCACCGCCAATTGGGAAATAAATACCGCTGGTAGGACCGGTTAGAACTGTTACAAAGTACTTGCTACGATCCAGTTTAGCACCACCATCAGAACCACCCTTGGCAGCTTCTTTCGGCGCATCACCACCACCGCAAGCGGCAGTCAGTAATGCCATTACCATAATCATTAGTGCAGCTAAAAATTTCTTCATCATACCATCTCCTTCTATTTTTTTTTTAGACGGAATTCCCCACCTTCATGAATTATCCGCTTTTTTACGAAATTATTATATCATGAGGTGGGGAATTATAATAGATACTTTTTTAGTTATAATACTAAACTTATATTGATTTCCGTAAGAGCTCTCGTATGCCATCCTCTAATCCACTCACCGTTAACGGGTACATGGGCAGCTCTTGTTTAATGATTTTTAATGACCTGGGGCTATAGTAATCTTCCCATAATTTATAATGAAGAGGATTAAGCCAGATAATAGCCGGATACTGTCGCTTAAAAGCTCTTAGCCAGTATAGTCCCGGCTTTTCATTGCTATGATAATAATCAATATTGCCATCAACTTCCAATAACTCTGATTGTCCCATGGAAGCATCGCCTACAATAATAACCTTGTACTCCGGCTTTATATTGTGCAAAATCCATTGAGACTTAATCCTATTTTGCCAACGGCAGGAAGGATCCGTAAAAAGATTTTCATAAAAACAATTATGAAAATAATAAGTTTTTAAATCCTTAAGCTGAGTAGATTCCTGAACTGCCTTAAAAAGTCTGCTGCATAGCTCTGCATAGCTCCACATGGAACCACCGCTATCCATTAAAAGCAATAGCTTAGTCTGATTTTTTCTAGGCCGTTCCATAACTATCTTTAGTTGCCCTGCCTGTTTACAGGTCTCTTCAATAGTGCCATCAATGTCCAGTTCGGTTTTAGGTGCATCATCTTTGTTGGAAAGAAGTCTCAGTTTGCGTAAAGCTACCTGAAATTGGCGAATCTGTAAAACATCATCATTTCTAAAATCCCTAAAATTACGATCCTCGGCAATCTTTAAGGCGCTGCGCAGGTGCCCCTCTCCCATTACCCGTATACCCTTAGGGGCATAACCGGAATGTCCAAAGGCTGTTTGTCCACCGGTACCAACCCACTTTGTACCGCCGTCGTGTTCTGACTTTTGTTCTTTCAAACGCTGTTCCATGAGCTTGCGGATTTCATCCAAAGTCATTTTACCCCAAATAGCATCAACCTCATCCTTATCAAATTGGGTAGCTTCCTTGGCCTTTTCCAACCACTTCTTCATTTGGGCGGGAAAAGGAGACGTTTCCTGCATACGTTTAAAATATGCATAAAACGCCTGATCAAATTTATCGTAATCAGATTCCTTCTTGACTAATATGGCTCTCGACATATAGTAGAACTCCAGCAGACTTGCTTCATTTAGATTGAGCTCCAAAGCATCCAACAGGCTGTTCCACTCATTGAGACTTGTTTTCATGCCGTAGTCACGTAAGAGATATAAAAAATCCGTAAACATTTTATAACCCCGCTAAATGTAAATCTTCTGTTTTTTTCAGCAATACGCCTGCGTAAGGCAGCTCTTTTGCTAAAGATTCCGGCTTAATACCACCAATAACCAAAGCCTGTAACCAATCCAAAAATTCAGAAGTTCCCGGTTTCTTGGACATACCCGGAATATTTCTTAACTTATAAAAAACATCCAAAGCATATTTAACAAGTTTTTCTTCCAGGTCAGGATAATGTGCCTTAACAATCTGTTCCATCATATCAGGATCAGGGAAGGCAATATAATGGAAAATACAACGTCTTAAGAAAGCATCGGGCAACTCTTTTTCTGCATTAGAAGTAATGATAACGATAGGACGCTGTATAGCCTGTACCGTTTCCCCTGTTTCAGGAATATAGAATTCCATTTTATCCAATTCCCAAAGTAAATCATTAGGGAATTCCAAATCTGCCTTATCGATTTCATCAATAAGTAGAATTGATTTGTTGGCATGCTTAAAAGCCTCGCCTAATTTTCCCAAGCGAATATATTTACCAATATCATCTACACCTGCTGTCCCAAATTGGCTATCATACAGCCTTTGTACTGTATCATAAACATAAAGGCCATCTTGTGCCTTGGTAGTAGATTTAATACTCCAAATAAAAAGATCCATGTTGAAATTCTTAGCAATGGACTCAGCTAGCATGGTTTTACCAGTACCAGGTTCACCCTTAATCAATAAAGGTTTTTGCAAAGCAGCGGCAATATTTACACTGCGCATTAAGTCTTCAGAAGCAATATAATCATCAGTACCATGAAATTGAAGCATTTACGTTCCTCCTTCGTTATAATATTAAAATTATATCATAAAAACAACCCTAAGAAAACAAGAACGGTTCTGCAGGCGGCCTAGACTACCGCTAGCAGAACCGTTCTTATATTTTAGAAGGTTAGGGGTTATTAAGATTAAGTATTACTCTTCGTCCATATTGGGCTTGCAGAAATCACCAAACAGCTCTTCGTTGGAAGGCATATCTTTCTTCATAGGACGTGCTACCCAAGTGGTGTTCATATAATGTTTCAGGGTAATATTCTCGGAAACAATGTTGCCACCCCAAGTGCCGCAACCCATGGAAGATGTAGGAGGCATACCATTCCAAGCGGAACCGGAGTTGCCTCTGTTGTTAGGTTGACGAATCATAATACGGGATACAGGAGCTGCCATGCCAAGGCGATTGATATGGTCTTCGCTGAAGGAGTACAGACCACAGGAGTGACCTTTGCCGCCAACTTCGAAAATCTTTCTCATCATATCAAGAGCATTTTCAAACTCACCTTCATATTTGAAGAGAGCTAATAAGGTAGTCAACTTCTCGCTGGAGAAGAAATGTTGCTTGCCAATATCATTAATGCCACCGCCGGTTACAGCAATGAACTTGCGGTCAGCAGGAATTTCAAAGCCTGCAGTTAAAGCTAATTTTTGAGGACTAACAGCTACTGTGTTAGGAAGACGGTGACCGTTCTCATCCCACATAACTTTTTTAATCTTCTCTGCTTCTTCAGCGTTAGCCAAATAAGCGCCTTCTTTAACCAATTCTTTTACGATATTCTCGTAAATGGATTCATGAATAACTAAGTTGCCATCGCAGGAGCAGCCACTACCAAAGTCAGAGCATTTGGAAATTCTGGTATTTTCAGCAGCTTCATGTTGACGCTCAGGAGTATCGCAGGTGTCATCAATGATAACAGTAGCATTACCAGCGCCTGAACCATAAGCAGGAACACCGGTGGAATAAGCAGATTTAACCATAGGACGACCGCCGGTAGCAATGGTCAGGTCGCAACGCTTCATCAATTCGATGGAAGCAGCAATGGAAGGAACAGGAATACCTTGAATAATATCCTCAGGAGCACCTTCACGTTTTAAAGTCTCTCTGATGATGTTGATGCATTTGTTGGTAACATTCTTAGCACGAGGGTGCGGAGAACAAACAATAGCATCTCTTGCTTTTATAGCATAAACTATTTGGCCGGCAGGAGTAAGGCAAGGGTTAGTAGTAGGAACCAGGGAAGCAATAACACCGGCTGGTTTAGCATATTTAACGATACCCTTCTCAGGTAATTCTTCGATAATGCCAACGCTCTTTTGTCTTAAGCAGTCTCTCAAAATTAATTTAATCTTGTTACGTTTATTTCTCTTAGTAACCTTATCGCCTAAAGCGGTTTCATCAACTGCTTCATCAGACAATTTAGCCCAAACCTTCATGTCGCAAACGGATGCTGCTACAGCTTGGCAAAGTCTGTCGATACGAGCTTGATCATAGGTTTCCAAAATCTTTTGAGCTGCATGAGCTTTTTTAACCAATTCTTCAATCATCGCAATCTCTTCAGGTGTAACTTCTCTACTAGCCATTTTTATTATCTCCTTTGATATAGTTTTACGAAGCTTGTTTCTACGTGTCTAACTATAACGCTAGAAGTCGTTGGAGTCCAATACCGTTTTTCTTGGTGAATTATAGAAATTTTCTATAATTCTTAATGCATTTCCAGTTAAGTTGTGCTATCTTATTATTGTAAGAACATAAACTATGAGATAGGAAGTCTTTACTATGACTCTGCTACAATTACAATACTTTCAGATATTAGCCAAAGTGCTCCACTATACGAATGCGGCCAAGGAACTACACATCTCCCAGCCCACCCTCAGCTATGCAATTGCCGAGCTGGAAAAAGAACTGGGCGTACCTCTTTTTACCAAAAAGAACAAGAAAATGATTCTTAGTCCCTATGGGGTGGCTTTCCTCGATTATGTCAATCAGGCCTTGGACACCATTGATGAGTCTGTAGAACATTTAAAAGCCATGAAGCAAGGCGACAGCGGCGATGTTCGTATTGGCTACATTTACAGTACCTCTGCTTCCCTGCTTCCGGAAATCGTGGAAAAGTTTAAGGAAGTAAAAGAAAACGACAGCATTAATTTTAAATTTACCCAGAATTTACAGCATGGCTTAATCGATAGTCTTAAGGATGGCGAAATAGATTTAGCAATTTCTGCCAATACTGATGAAGACGTCGTTTCCGTACCGCTCCTGGAACAAGAATTATTTTTAATCGTCTCTAAGAAACATCGCTTTGCCAAAAATAAAACAGTAAAATTTGAAGACATTGCCAAGGAGTCTTTTATTTTCTTGGACGAAGATAGCGGGTTGAGATCTCAGCTGGACAAAGAGTTCGCCAAAATGAAGGTTAAGCCACGTATTTTTGCAGAGGCTCACGAATGCAGCGGTGCCCTGCAATACGTAGCCAATAACAGTGGAGTAACCATTCTTCCCCACACTCCCAATGTTGCTGAGCTTCCGGTAAAACAAGTGAAAATTTCTACACCGGGCTTTACAAGACAAATCTATTTATCCTGGATTAACACCAAGGCGCCTATGCCGCCGGCTCGTAAGGTACGCAACTTTATTCTCAGCATGTTCAATAAACCAAAAGAACAATAAAATACTGCCATTAAACAGTGGGGCTGTTTAATGGCAGTATTTTATTTTACCAAGGAGGAATTATTTTAATAGAGGCACAGAGGATGCCTGCCTGACGAGCAAAACATCCTCTGCGAAGGAAAGGTAAATTATTCTGCCCAGATTTCTGCATCAGTAGGAATCTTCGTTTCAGGCAAACGATAAGCTATACGACTGACATTCATCAGATGATAGAACCAGAGGTTCTCACTGATGCTGTTATTACCCCAGGTCCCACAGCCCAAGGTAGTGGTCGGGTTCAAGAAGTTGTCTAAAGCACCGCCCAAAGCAGTACCACCCACCTGGTTAACGGCATAACGAGAAACATTAACTTTAGTAGGAACATATTCAATATGCTCTTTAGTGTTGGAATGGATTACAACACTATGGCCCAAGCCTTCCATTTCCAAATTAGTCTTAGCAATATTCACGGCCTCTTCCCAGGTGTCATAGAGGAACATGCCCAGTACAGGGAAAAGCTTTTCCTTAGCCAAAACTTCTTCCTTACCAATACCATGGGTTACGGAAACAATGGCCTTGGTGCCCTCAGGAACAGCCAAACCGGCCATCTCGCCAATTTTTACAGCACTGGCACCAACAACATCCTTGTTTAATACACCGTGTGGGAATACGCAGTCTCTCAGCTTTTGAGCATCAGCTTCGTTGTCGATATAATAAGCACCGTTAGCCTTGAGAGCAGCAACCATTTCGTCTTTCTTTTCTTTCGGGCAAATAACATTTTGCTCGCAAGTGCAAAGCACGCCATTATCAAAAATACGTCCGGTAATAACCATCTTAGCTACGTTATTAAGGTCAACATCGCGGTCAATTATTACCTGTACGTTGCCCTGTCCTACACCAATAGCCGGCTTGCCGCTGGAATAAGCAACCTTGACCATGCCTGCACCACCTGTGCAGATACAGAAATCAACAGCGCTCATTAAACCACTGGACAATTCTGGAGAAGGATTAGGAATGATCTGGATAAGATTTTTGGGCATGCCCAGCTTATCCAGAGCCTCATTCATAAGTTCCACAGTACGAACGCCCGTCTTTCTTGCTCTGGGATGCGGACAAATAACGATAGCATTGCCACACTTTAAGCTGCACATAGAATTGTGCATCAAAGTGATGACAGGATTAGTAGTAGGAGCTACGCAGCCAATAACGCCAATGGGCTTTGCTACTTTCACAATACCATGTTCCTCATCACGTTCAATAATGCCACGACTCTTTTGATCCTTAATTCTCCACCAGGTGCTCTTGGATTTACCTTGGCACTTGCCTATTTTGCTGGCGTAATTGCCCATACCGGTTTCATCAACAGCCATATGAGCCATTTCTTCAGCGTGATCATAAATAGTTTTACCAATAGCCCTAACAGCTTTATCTACTTTTTCTTGCGGATAGGTTTCAAATTCTTTTTGTGCTACTCTTGCTTTGGCAATCAAATCTGCCAAATAAGCTTTAGGATCCATTTCCATTACCATTGCCAACACTCCTTTTAGATTTTATTTATAGAATAATCACAAGAGCTTGTTAAATACGTTTTTCCATACATCTTCAAATTTATTTACCTGATAATAAGTTAGGTAAAAGCATAGAAATAGGCTCTACATAGGTAATCAGCATCAAGCATAAAATAAGGGTCGCCAGAAATGGTAAACTCTTTTTAGCAATCTTTTCAATCGGTAATTGTGTCAATCCAGATGATACAAACAGACATACACCAAACGGTGGTGTCAATGTTCCTATACAAATGTTTACACAAACAATAATACCAAAGTGAATAGGATCAAGTCCTATAGCGTTGGAAATCGGAAATAAAACAGGTGTCATAATAACTATGGCTGCAATACTTTCCAAAAAACAACCAACTATTAAAAGAACAACATTAATAAGCAAAAGTATTAAAAATTTGTTTTTCGTTAAACCTAAAATAGTAGCAGCAACAGCCTGTGGTACTTTACCAACAGTAAGGGCCCAACCAAACAAAGAAGCTGTGCAAACCAAAAGCATAATTCCGCTAGAAGTATGTATGGATTGTACCAGAATACGAGGCAAATCTTTTATGCTGATTTCTTTGTAAACAAAGTCTGCAATAATAAAACAGTACACACATGCCACTGCGGCAGCCTCTGTCGGCGTAAAGAAACCACCATAAATACCTCCTAAAACTATGGCAGGCATAATCAAAGCAAGAATAGCATCTTTAAAAGTACTACATAATCTATTCAGAGAAAAACTACGCTCGCTAACAAAACCTTTTTTTCGACAAATAATGTAACTAACCAACATAAGTGCTAATCCACAAAGGATACCAGGCAAAAATCCTCCCATAAACAATCCACTTATAGAAGCACCTGTAATTGTTCCATAAGATATCATCATTAGGCTTGGAGGAATGATAGCACCTAATACTCCGGAAGCAGATGTAACAGCTGCCGCGAAATCCAAGTCATATTTTTTGTCTTTCATACCTGGAATCATAATGCTACCAATAGCAGCTGTTGTTGCCGTGTTTGAACCTGAAATAGCGCCAAAAAACATACAGGCCATAGTTGTTACAATAGCTAACCCACCACGTACCCAACCAATTAAAGCATCAACAAAATCTATCAGTCTTCTTGAAATACCACCATCAGTCATTAAATTACCGGAAATAATAAACAGTGGTAACGCTAGTAAAGAAAACGAATCAGCTGCTACAACAATGCGTTGTATTGTAGCTATAACAGGCACATGTTGCACTATCAATAAATAGAGCATACTAGAAATACCTAAAGCAAATCCGATAGGAACAGATAGTGCTAACAACAAAAGAAGTGATATGAAAAGAAGTGCAGCACCCATAATTAATTAGCCCCCTTTTCATTCATCTTGTCTATAAAATATTCGATTTGATACAAGCACATTAATATACCACTAAGCGGAGCGCTTAAATAAACAATTCCTTTTGGTATATGTAATGCTGGAGAAGTTTGGCTCATAAACTTCATAGAGAAAGCAAAACCATAACGAATTAAGATTATACAGAAAACAAAAATACATATAGAAATAAATACAATTAATATTTTTTTGCTAGTACCAGATAATTTGTTAAATAAAATTTCTACAATAGCTAGACTACCTTTCCGAAGAGCGTAGGCAGCTCCAATAAAAGTCAACCATACAGCTAAATAACGTGCTAGCTCTTCGGACCAAGATAATGGTATTCCTGCTATTCTGGTACAAATTTGAGCAAAACAAGCTAAAATCAAAATCACAGAAAATACAAACATAATGTGCTCGTTTACTCTTGTCGTTAATTTGTTAATCTGGCGTAACAGAGCCATTATTATTACCCCCAATCAAAATGACTTTTTATTTTACATCCAGGTCAATCACTTTACACTTAAAATATCATCAATTAATTTGCCACCAATTTTATCTCTGTTTTCTTTATATACTGATTCACAACTCTTCCGCCAAACAGCTTTATCCACCTCAGTTATTTCCATGCCATGATCTTTTAATACCTTGATAGAAGAATTATCTAAGTCTTCATGTGTTTTGCGTTCGAAATCACGTGCCTCTTTTTCTGCACTCAAAATTACTTTTTGGTATTTTTCCGGCAGTGATTTAAAAGTTTCTTTGTTACAGAAAAATACAGAGGGAGAATAAAAATGACCAGTTAGAGATAAATATTTTTGGACTTCATAAAAAGCATTTGTTGCATAAATAACCGGAGAATTTTCCAGACCATCCATAGTACCTTGTTGTAAAGCTGTAAACACTTCAGACCAAGCCATTGGGGTAGCAATAGCACCCATAGCATTAAAAGATGCCATGTGAATCTTATTTTCCATAGTGCGAATTTTTAATCCCTTTAAATCTGCCGGAACAACAACTTTATGTTTACTATTACTAACATGACGGAAACCGTTTTCCCACCAGCCAAGACCAATCATGTTCTGACTATCTAATTTAGCTAAAATATTTTTACCTATATCACCATCTAAGACTTTGTAGGCTGCCGGACGATTAGCAAATAAGAAAGGTAAATCAAATACGTACATTTCTGGAATAGTGTTAGCAAAAGGTGCTGATGCAACAAGCCCGAATTGAATAGAACCCATTTGTACTTGTTCGATGATATCGTTTTCATTGCCTAAAGTACCACTATCATAGATTTCTATTGTGACATGACCATCTGTACCTTTTTTAACTAATTCAGCAAATTTATTACAACCAATTGTATACGGATGCTTAGGATTATTAACATTTGCTAATTTGAATGTGTAATCTTTATCAGTACCATTGGTGGCTGCTGCTTTTTTACCTGTTCCAGAATCGCCACAACCAATAACAGAAAAAGCCATAACAGCAGTAAATAATAAGGCAACAAGTTTTTTAGCTTTTGATTTTACTAACATAATAGATTCTCTCCTTTTGTGATATATTTAATTAAAATAATTTATATTCTTTCCCTTAAACCTTCTTTTCCCTCCTTTTTACTAGAATGAAAATGTCTAGTTTGTTAGTATAGGTATGGTCATCAGACCTCTTGCTGAAAATATAATAGGGGAAATTCCACAAACAATACCAAATATAAAAATGCTATTGTTTGGCTACACTGGTCCCCTGTCCAAAGTAGCTTTTTATTGTAAAGTTTTTTTATGATTTAATATAAGTTATCCACATGTTTAACAGTAATTTCTATATGGCTTGTCACTGTTTCAATACACTTCTTCTGATCTCCTTTTTTTAAAGCCTCTAAAATTCTCCGATGGGCTATTCTTGCATCAGTAACAATTGCTTCATGCTCAAAAAGTCTTTTTAATAAATCTTCACGAAAATCAGTAATCATATTATTAATATATTCAAGCATTTTATTATGACTATATGAAATCATGGCAGCATGAAAATTTTTATCTGCTATCACATATTCAGAAATACTTCTTTCCGGTTTTTCTTCAAAAACTTGAACCTGGCTTTCTAAATAATCAAGTTCTTTTTTAGAAAGTTTTCCACAAATGGAAATTATATTTCCCACCTCGATAACCCTACGAAGCTCCATAAATTCTTTCATGTTTTTTTTGCTTAAATCATAACCTAAAAATTCAAAGAAATTCCGCGCTCTATTATCAACAATGAAAGTTCCTTCACCATGCCTAGATTCAATTACTCCATAAACTGCTAATATCTTTAGCGCTTCTCTAAGAGACGACCTACCTACTCCCAGTTCCTTGGCAATCTCAGTTTCATTTGGTAATCTGTCACCAGTCTTAAGGGTACCATTTTTAATTGCTTGTTTAAATACATCTACTACTTGTTGAGTAGCGTTAACTCTTTGTATCTTCTCCACTTAATCACCACCTGGGTTGGAATTAATATTCAGACATCAGACTTCTGATGTTCATACTTATTTGCTTAAAGAATAAAGCAATCCCTTATTTTAGTCAAGAAAATATTAAAATAATCTGAAAATGGTTTAATAATTATAGTTTTTTTGTAAAGGAAGTTACATTAAATTTTAAATAGTTTTAATTTTACTGAAATAAAAACGGGCTGTAGTATTCCAAAGCGTGACCTGGTAAGCCTGATGACACGCGTGGAAACTACAGCTCGCTTTTTATATTTTATAAAATTATACACAGTAAAGGACTTGCAGTGTTTTAGTCTAAGCCTGACTTTGGGGAGGCCTGCCAAAAAATAAGTTATACTCCTTGGAGCAGGCCGAGCCAACCGGAAGGCGCGACTAAACACTGCAAGTCTTATACTACTTGTACCGTTCGCAGTTTATTGCCACGGGCTCGATGGCCGCGAAGCGACTGGGTTGATCTCGCCCTTAGGCAAATAAACCTGCTCACTATAGAAATTGCCTAGTTATAACTTAAGTTATGCAATCGAATTCAATGCTTGTTCTAAATCTGCCAGAATATCTTCCGGGTTTTCCAACCCTACAGAGATGCGCACCAGTCCCTCACTAATCCCTACCTTCAAAAGTTCATCGTGAGTATAGGTGGAATGCGTCATAGAAGCAGGATGCTCTACCAAGGTTTCAGTATCACCCAGCGAAACTGCCAACTTACACAAGTGCACGTTATGCATCAGTGTCTTGCCGGCTTCGCTGCCTCCCTTTAGTTCAATGACAATCATACCTCCGGGTAAAGCCATTTGTTTTTTAGCCAAATCATATTGAGGAAAACTTTTCAGTCCCGGATATCTTACCTCGGCAACTGCCGGATGATTTTCTAAGGAAGTCGCTACCTGTAAGGCAGAGCTGCAATGCTGCTCCATGCGCAAAGGTAGGGTCTTCATTCCTCTTCCGGACTATTAAATACAAAAGTGGATGACTGATAAATAGGAGCGTTTAATGCACCATAGGTATTAGGCTGCTGACCGCCATGAATAGCCCTTGTGGCAAAGCCCATGTTTTTCAACTTTTCTTTGTCCATAATGTTATCCTCCTCGTATTATTTATTTTGTGTAAGGTTAACTATTTACCACTTTACTTTTCGGCTTCCCCTGTTCAAAATTCCAAGGATCAGCTTTGATCAGACTGTCAGCAAAGGGAATAAAAATCGAGCTGACAGCAGACAAACCCAATAAATACAAAAACCAGGTATAGGGTAAAATATCCAAGGGTGAAACCCTGCCTAAAGTAAAACCGGTAATAATTAGCATCTGCGCTCCGTACGGAATAAGCCCTTGAAAGATGGATGAACATGACACATCCTAATATCAAAGGCAAAGCAATTCCTGTTTTTTCTGCAATAGCAATGGCTATAGGGCCCATGGCTACAACACTACCTACCGAAGTACCTGTAGCTGTGGCAATAAAAGGCAGCTGAAAAGCGGCAGAAGCCAAGCCTTTGCAACTAAAAAAACTAAGGAGCTGGTGCTGAAGAGGAATAACAAAAAATAGACCTGCGGACTACACACCATCGGTATGTCCACAGGTCTATTGTAAAGTTATGAAAAATTATCTACCCAGTTAGGGGCGTTTTTCTTATTTTATTTCGTTAGCGCAAGCGCCAGTCTCCATATAGTCCTTCAAGTTTTGATAGCTGATCTCAACCATGTTGGAAACAGCTTCATCAGTGTAGGAACCTAGATGAGGAGTAATCAAAATCTTCGGATATAAATCAACCATCTTAGCCAGTAGAGGATCTTCAATGGTCTTGCCGGTTAAATCCTTGCCAAACAAAGCAGCCTCACCAATCAATACATCGGCAGCATAGCCGTTTAGCTTGCCGCTTTCGATAGCATCGATGATAGCTTGCTCATCAGCCAATTGGCCTCTGGAAGCATTAACCATAACCAGGCCTGGTTTTGCCTTAGCCAAGAATTCTTTGTTAATGAAAGGAGGATCACCTTTCTTATAGTTAACATGTACGCTGATGATATCAGCCTTAGTTAGCAATTCATCAAGAGGAACTTGTTTAGCGATATCGCCCAAGCCTTTGATATCGAATACATCGTAGCCCAAAACTTCTTTAGCACCCATACCATGGAACATGGAAGCGGTTACTCTGCCGATACGGCCTAAACCGATAACACCAACGGTGCAGTTACGAACTTCTTTAGAGAATTCGTAATCATCAATAACGAAGTTTTTCTTGCCGGATCTGCTGGTTGCATATGCTAAATGTCTTAACATCATTAAGCAATGAGTAACAGCTAATTCAGCAATAGCATTAGGAGAATATCTGGGAACATAAGCCAGTTTAAATCCTAATTGTTTTGCATAAGCAACATCAATATGATCATAACCTGCAGTTCTGGTCAATAGATATTTAACGCCTAATTTTTTGTAAATATCTAAGTTTTCTTTATTAGCCTGGCAGTTACCACGCAGAATAACAGCTTCATAGCCTTTTACCATTTCTGCAGTTTCCTTAGTGTTCAAATAATTAGGAACGCACTTTACCTCATAATTGAATTGCTTAGCAAACTTATCAAAGAACGGTTGCTCAACAGCTCTTACTCCATAGCAAAATACTTTCATGTAATTACCCCCAGAAATTAATATTTGGCAAGCCAAACCTTGCCACACTTACTATTCTAACACAAAAAACTGACAAAATGTCAGTTTTTTGTTTTTTGTATACAGTTTTTATTTTACTCTTGAATTCGCACTTCCGTGCCTACATGAACAAATTTTTTCAAAATGCGCAGCTCATTATTATTCATGCGAACGCAACCTTCTGACACACAGGTACCAATAGATGACGGATCATGGGTGCCATGAATACCGATACCTGACCAGCCTGGCGTCTCCAAAGAAATAAACCAGGGACCATAAGCTCCGGCAATTACCCCCTTGCCATCACCAAAATCGTGTGTCCAGTAGGAAGCATCATCAATCTCATCTACCGTAAAATCACCGGTAGGAGTACGTAAATCCCCTACCGCCTGCTTTTGACCATGATTTTTACCTATGGCTACTCGAAAGGTGTGCAAAGGTTTACCAGCCTCCAACAAGATTAAGGTAAAATCACTTTTATCTATCAAAACACTATAAACTACTCCCTGTTTAGGAGTAAGGGTGCTGGGATCTATGCTCTGAACACTGGGCTGGGGTTTTTCTTCAGGAATGCCTATAGGTGCTTCCGCAACCTTTTGGGCGATTTTTTCAGTTGTATTCTTTTCATCAGACCTTTTCTCTGATTTAGCTTGGTCGGATTGTGTCATGTTGGTAGTAGTATTTCTTTTACTGGCAGAACTAGTACAACCGAAAAGCAACGTTCCTCCTATTATCAAACAAAGAATAAGGGCAAAGCAATATGGTAAGTAATCTTTTTTGGGTCTTTTACCTGGCATGAATATTCCACTCTTTCCGGCAGCATAAATAATTTTATCTGTTTCTCATTTTCATAGCTCTATCAATATCGCGTTTTGCTGATTTCTCTGCAATGGAACGACGCTTATCATAAAGTTTTTTACCTGTTGCCAAAGCTAATTCTACCTTCACCAAACCATGCACAAAATATAGCTTTAGCGGAACTAAAGTATATCCCTTTTCCTTAGTTTTGCCAATCAGTTTTTTAATCTCGCTTTTGTGCATCAGGAGCTTTCTATCCCTCAGAGGCTCATGGTTAAACTGATTACCTTGCTCATAGGGACTGATGTGCATATTATACAGCACCACTTCACCGGCTTTATTGACAGCGCCATAAGCATCCTTAAGATTGGCTTTGCCGGCCCGTAAGGATTTAACCTCGGTTCCTACCAAGGCAATGCCGGTTTCATAAGTCTCATGAATCTCATAATCATGTCTGGCTTTTCTATTTTCTGCTATTACTTTAATACTTTGTTCTTTCACGTTTCTTTCTTCCTTTTACTTTCTTATTTGTTTTTTTATCCTTACCCCTATGCCTTTTACCTTCCATGCCGGCATGGGATTTTAAGGAGCTGAAATAGGCTCCATGTGACTTGGTTTTACTACCCAACACATTATTTTTCTCTTGCAGCTGGGTTTTGAGATATTGCTTGGTTTCAGGATTCTCTCCCGCTAAAACCAAATCGATTTGATGCTCAGGAATATTTACCTGCAAAACCTCTACCTTGATTTCATCGCCCAGGCGATAGGTCTTGTGGAGATTGAAACCCACCAATGCATATTTATCTTCTGCAAAGTCATAATAGTCATCCGTTAAGCTGGAAATATGAACCAATCCATCTACGCCATTTTCCATGGTCACAAAGATACCAAAGGACGTGACTCCGGAAATAGTTCCGGCAAATTCCTGACCAATAAAGCCAGCCATATATTCCGCTTCTTTTAACTCAACCGTAGCTCTTTCTGCTTCCGCAGCGGCTCTTTCTTTCATAGAAGAATGGGTAGCAATTGTTTCCAGCTTTAAGCCCAGCTCATCAGAAGCAACAGCACTTATAGTATGTTCCTGCAACCATTTGCGCAGCAGACGATGGACAATTAGATCAGGATACCTTCTGATTGGCGAAGTGAAATGAGTATAAAACTCAGCCGCCAGCCCAAAGTGCCCTATGTTGTCGGTCTGATAGACAGCTTGCTTTAAGGAACGCAAAGCCACTGTACTGATCAGCTTTTCCTCAGGCTTGTCCTTCATTTTTGCAAGTGCCTCTTGCAGCACCATAGGTTCCATATTTTCCTGAGCTCTCAGCACCACTCCAAAGGTGGCTAAAAGCTTTGCCAGGCTTTCCATTTTACTCAAATCCGGATAAGCATGTACTCTGTAAATAAAAGGCCATTTAGCCTTAGACATATGAGTTGCCACCGTCTCATTGGCTGCCAGCATAAATTCTTCAATAATTGCTTCTGCAATGGATCTTACTCTGGGAATAATGGCGATAGGTTTCTTTTGAGCATCCAAAACAACTTTCTGCTCCGGCAGATCAAAATCAATGGAGCCTCTATCCATTCTCTTTTTCTTTAAGATAAGGCAAAGCTTTTCCATCTGCTGTACCATGGGATAAATATCACGGTATTTTGCAATCGTTTCTTCGTCCTTATCAACCAGCATCTGTCTGATGGCCGTATAGGTCATTCTATGATGAGAGTTTATGATGGAAGGAAAAATCTGATAAGCTTTTATCTTGCCACTCTTGCCATCAATAAGCATTTCACAGGCCATGGTCAACCTGTCTACGCCCTCATTTAAGCTACAAATACCATTAGATAAAGTCTCAGGCAACATAGGCAAAACTCGATCTACCAAATACACACTGGTACCACGCTCGTTGGCCTCTTTATCAATGGCAGAATTTTCTTTGACATAATAGCTGACATCAGCAATGTAAACTCCCAGCAAATAATCTTTCCCTTGCTTCTCCACATAAACAGCATCATCCAGATCCTTGGCATCCTCACCATCGACGGTAATAATAGTTCTATCCCGCCTATCCTGACGTTGAGCAATCTCAGCTTGCTTAATAGTGGTGGGAACTTTTTTCGCTGCAGCTAAAACATTGGGCGGAAATTTTAAGGGTAAATCATTTTGCTTAATAATAGAAATAATTTCCAGGCCCACATCACCGATGCTGCCCAGAATTTCCACTACCTTGCCTTCTGCATTGCGCCTGTCGACAGGCCAGACTGTTATCTCCGCCACCACCTTTTGTTTGGCTTTGGCACCGTTAAATTCCCGCATGGGGATATAGATATCGCAGCCCAGTCTTTTATCATCAGGCACCACAAAAGCGTATTCGCCACTCGGCACAAAGGTACCAACTACTTTAGCGTTGGCATGTTCAATGATGCGGATGATCTTTCCTTCAGGATGTTCACCATTTTTTACTGCAGCCACTCTGGCAATTACCAAGTCATTGTGCATAGCACCATTTAGATCGCTGGGAGGAATAAATAAATCTTTTTCCCCTGAGTCTTTTTCTGCCAAAACGAAACCAAAGCCTTTAGCGGTCATTTGCAGACGACCACTGACCAGGCCCATTTTTTGTGGAAGGCCATAGGTTTGAAATCTGGTTTTAACAATAGCGCCTGCATCCTCCAGGTCCTTCATGGCTTGCCAAAAAGCCTTTAGCTCCACGCCGTTTAGCTCCAAGCTGGCAATCAAGTCTTCCGCATTAAGGGGCGAGTAGCTTTTTTGTTCCATGTAATTTTTAATTTTATCTTTAAGCAGTTGTACTGTCATCATTATCCTCATACATCATTTTAGCAATTGCTTCTGCACCAATGGTTCCATCTTCCTTGATAATCTTTCCGCTCATTTCAATGAGACGGCCCTTGCGTTTTTCTACGTGAGCAATTATTTTAAGCTTTTCACCGATTAGGATGGGTAGCTTAAATCTGATATCCATACGCGCTGTATAAGCATTACGATGCTCATAAAGATAGCAATAATTCCCCATTGTCTCATCCAACAGGGTGGTAATCAAACCGCCATGCATTCTGCCATCATAGCTTTGATGCTCAGGCCTGGGTGTAAAGGTAGCTGCACAGCTGGTGGCATCAACCTGAAAATGCATATGCAGTCCTATGGGATTGTCTTTACCACAGGCAAAACACATTTTATTTCGGTCACTAATTTTCATCTTTGCTCCTTTATAAATTTTATTATTTCAGTCATTAACGCTTCACGTTCCTGATACAAGGTCACAACGTGTCGGGAATGCTCTAGAAAATAAATTCTTTTTACGGTGGATGCAATACGTTGATAAATATAGCGGGCACTTAAAGGACGTACCGTATGATCTGCCTTGGATTGCACAATCAGGCATGGCGCTTTAACCTTGGTCAGGACATGCTTTTTACAATAGGAAATCAGCTTCCAGGTTTGTCGTACTCCCTCGATGGGCAAGCAATCATAGGCTACATTAAAACGCTTATCCGCATTTATTATTCTGCTGCCTTTGCGTACTGACCAGCCCAGCCTTTTGGCCAGCCACAGAAAATGCACACGCCAATCATATAAGTAAATCGGTGTAGACATCACAACAATAGCATCCAAATTAAATTCCGCCGCGGCATTCAAGGTAAGAAGAGAACCCATGGACATACCAATAACCACTACTCTTTGGCAAGTCTTTTGGAGTTGTCTCACCCCGGCCTGGACGGCTAAATACCAGTCTTCCCATTTGGTATGTTCCAAGGCATGCGGATCAGTACCATGTCCGGGCAGTAACACTCCCAGTACCGTATATTTTTCTTGTTTATATAATCTTTCACCCAATTCCCTAACTTCTGCAGGAGAACCACTATAACCATGTACTAGTAACACGCCTAATTTCTTGGATCCATGAAAGAAAAAGGGCTCAGCTCCGGATATTATCATGTACGGTATCTCCTTTCTAAAAATGTACTCTATCAATAATTATACCATTAAACGCATAAAAAAAGAGCCCTTCGCAAGGCTCTTTTTTCTAAATTTACAATTATTTTACCATCTTAATGATGATACCACCATAGTTGGCAATAACAGGAGCAAATACCAAGGCAACAATGGTCATCAACTTAATTAAAATGTTCATAGCAGGACCTGAAGTATCCTTGAAAGGATCGCCTACGGTATCACCGGTAACAGCAGCCTTATGGCATTCGCTACCCTTACCACCATGAGCACCGGTTTCAATGAACTTCTTAGCATTATCCCAAGCACCACCGGCATTAGCCATCATAATAGCTAACAATACGCCGGCTGCCAAAGCACCTGCCAACATACCACCCAAAGCTTCTACGCCAAACAAAGCACCCATTAACAAAGGAGCAATGATTGCCAAGATACCGGGAAGCATCATTTCATGTAAAGCAGCAGCAGTAGAAATATCTACGCATTTACGATAATCTGCTTTGCCCTTGCCTTCCAAAAGGCCGGGGATTTCTCTAAATTGACGGCGTACTTCTTCTACCATCAAGGTAGCAGCCTTACCAACGGATTCCATGGTCATAGCACCGAATACGAAGGGAAGTGTTGCACCGACAAACATACCGGACAAAGGAATAGGATTCAGCAAATCAATAGTCTTCAAATTAACAACCTGCGCATAAGCAGAGAACAATGCCAAAGCAGTAAGTGCAGCACTACCAATAGCAAAGCCCTTACCAATAGCAGCAGTGGTATTACCAACAGAGTCAAGGGTATCGGTAATGTTACGAACGTTTTCAGGCAATTCGCTCATCTCAGCAATACCGCCGGCGTTATCAGCGATAGGACCGTAAGCATCAACAGCAACGGTAATACCGGTAGTAGACAACATACCAACAGCAGCCAAAGCAACACCAAAAATACCCATGTCAGGATTCTTCATGCCATCCATAGCAATGAAGGAAGCCAAAACGCCAATAGCAATAAAAATCATCGGCCAAAAAGTAGAATACATACCAACAGCAAGACCTGCAATGATGGTAGTAGCATGACCGGTTTCAGTACCGTCAGCAATTCTCTTTACAGAAGCGTAATCAGCAGAAGTATAAATCTCGGTAATCTTACCAATAGCAGTACCGGCAATAAGACCGGCAGCAATGGCAATGAAAGCCTTGAAATCGCCAAAAATCAAGTTGGAGAAAACAGCTGCGGAAACAACAACCAAAGCACCGGCTACATAAGTGCCGCCGTTCAAAGCAGCCTGAGGATTCTCAGACTTGCTGTTACGAGCAAACATGATACCGATAACAGATGCAATGATACCACAGAACACTAAAGCCACAGAGAACTCTACGCCTCTGCCATCTTTATAGACAATAGCACCTAAAGTAAGAGCAGAAATAATAGCGCCTACATAGGATTCATACAAGTCAGCACCCATACCTGCAACGTCGCCTACGTTATCGCCTACGTTATCGGCAATAGTAGCAGGGTTACGAGGGTCATCTTCAGGGATACCGGCTTCAACCTTACCAACCAAGTCAGCACCAACATCGGCAGCTTTGGTATAAATACCGCCACCTACACGGGCAAAAAGGGCAATGGAGCTTGCACCTAAACCAAAACCGGTAACGATATCGATGTTATGATCAAACACAAAATACCAGAAGCAAACACCAATAACACCTAAGCTTACTACAGAAAGTCCCATAACAGAACCGCCGGAGAAAGCAATTTTTAAAGCTCCGCTCATACCATGTTCTGCAGCTGCAGCAGTACGAACGTTAGCCTTGGTAGCAACTCTCATACCCAGGAAACCGGCCAGGATGGAAAATATGGCGCCACCCACGAAGCAAATACCGGTTTGAACATTTAAGAAAATAGCAATGATAGCAAAAACAACAACGATGAAAATTGCAAGATACCTGTACTCTCTGTACAAAAAGGCCATAGCGCCTTCGTGAATGTGACCGGCAATCTCCTGCATGTGTTCATTGCCTGCATCACTGCTGCTAATAGCGTTGCCCAGCATAAAGGACACGACTAAAGCAAAGATGCCAACGAGTATTCCTATAAATAAATAAGTGTTCAAGACAAATACCCCTTTCCTTTCCACATTTTATTTTCAATGGTTTCCCATCAAAAAACTTATTGAAATTTTGCAATGAGCATTGTAACAACGCCAAAAGCAATTCCCAGCACAATAGTAATACGGGATAATGCTTCGTCCATATCAGTAGGCTTGCCGCTGAACATAGAATCACTGCCACCACCAATGCCACTTAAGCCGGCACTCTTACCGGATTGCAACAAGACTGAAACAATAAGTAGCAAAGAAACAATAACATCAACTACCATAAGCACGTTAACTAACACTTGGTCTACCTCCTTTTCTTTACAGCTTATATATTTTATCACAAATAGTATATACTGACAATAAAAATTGTACATATTTTATAACTAAGAAGAAAATAGCCATAAGCTTAAACTTATGGCTATTTTCGGTTAAAAACACAAATTTCAACAATGGAACGAGACAATTATAAAGGGTTGTCCTTATTTAATATTGTAGAATACTTTCAAGCCATTGTACTGTGCAGCGCTAGCCAAATCTTCTTCAATCCTCAACAATTGATTATATTTAGCTACTCTGTCCGTTCTGCAGGGAGCACCGGATTTAATTTGTCCGGCATTAGTTGCTACTACAACATCAGCAATAGTGCTATCTTCTGTTTCACCACTACGGTGAGAAACAACAGCGGTATAGCCTGCGCGCTTTGCCATCTCAATAGCGTTGAAGGTTTCGGTAATAGTACCGATTTGGTTCAATTTAATCAAGATAGAGTTTGCCACGCCCATCTCAATACCCTTGGCCAAACGTTCCACGTTAGTAACAAACAGGTCATCACCAACGATTTGAACCTTGGCGCCTAGTTTTTCGGTAAGCAGTTTCCAGCCTTTCCAGTCGTCTTCTGCCAAACCATCTTCTAAGCTGATAATGGGATATTTTTCGCACAAGCCTGCATACCAGTCAACCATTTGAGCGGAGGTCATGGTAACTCCTTCGCCCTCTAAATGATACTTGCCACCTTTGTATAAACCACTGGCAGCTGTATCAATGGCTAGCATTACATCCTTACCGGGTTTGTAACCGGCCTTTTTAATAGCTTCCACAATTACTTGCAAAGCTTCTTCATTAGAATTGAGGTTGGGAGCAAAACCACCTTCATCACCTACAGCAGTAGCCAGGCCTTTCCCTTTTAGAACTGTTTTCAAGGTATGATAGATTTCTGCATTGGTACGCAGTGCTTCCGCAAAGCTGGTAGCACCTACAGGCATAATCATGAACTCCTGAATATCTACGTTGTTATCAGCATGAGCGCCACCATTTAAGATGTTCATCATAGGAACAGGCAGCTCTTTAGCATTAACACCACCTAAATATTGGTAGAGTGGAATATCCAGGGATTCAGCTGCTGCCTTAGCTACGGCCATAGAAACGCCCAAGGTAGCGTTAGCACCCAGCTTACCTTTATTCTTGGTGCCATCCAAACGGATTAGCATTTCATCTATCTCTACTTGACGGATAGGATCCAAACCAATCAAGGCATCAGCAATAATGTCATTAACATTATCCACTGCTTTCATAACGCCCTTGCCTTGATAGCGTTTTTTATCGCCATCTCTTAGTTCTACTGCTTCGTGAATACCGGTTGATGCTCCGGAAGGAACTGCAGCACGACCTATGCTGCCATCATCCAGGACAACATCTACTTCTATAGTAGGATTGCCACGTGAATCAAGTATCTCTCTTGCATAGACAGCATCAATTAAAGCCATAGTTTCCACCTCTTCTTAATTATTTTTGAGTAAGCAAGTACCTGTCATTTCCTTAGGTACTTCTAATTCCAGGAAATGTAACAAAGTAGGAGCAATATCAGCCAACCTACCCGGTGCAACAGTTGCTCCTTCAGGAGCACCTACCACCAGGAACGGTACTTTGTTAGTAGTATGTTGTGTAAATGGTGCATGAGTTACAGGATCTTCCATTTGTTCCAGGTTGCCATGGTCTGCGGTAATACATACCACACCGCCTAGTTTTTGAACCTTGTCCACAATACCGCCTACACATTCATCCACGGCTTCCAAAGCCTTAACAGCAGCTTTCAAAACTCCTGTATGGCCAACCATGTCCGGATTAGCAAAATTTAGGATAATTAAATCATAAATATTTTCATCCAAGAGCTCCAGCAACTTTTCAGTTACCAAATAAGCACTCATTTCCGGTTGTAAATCATAGGTAGCTACTTTGGGAGAAGGAATCAGAACTCTGTCTTCACCCTGGTTAGGTGCTTCCACCCCACCATTAAAGAAGAAGGTCACATGTGCATACTTCTCAGTTTCCGCAATACGCAGCTGTCTAAGTCCGGCTGCTGAAACTACCTCACCTAAGGTATGCGTCAATTTCTCAGGCGGAAAAGCTATGGGTGCCTTAATCGTAGCATCGTACTGAGTCAGGCAAACATAGTGCACAGGAAAAGCGGCACTACATCTTGGAAAATACTCAAAGGTTTCATCTACAAACGCTCTGGTAATTTCTCTGGCCCTGTCCGGTCTAAAATTAAAGCAAATCATGCTATCGCCGGCCTGAACTGTTCCATTCACACCCTGTACCCTAAAGGGCACCACGAACTCGTCGTTAACACCCTTACTGTAATTATTTTCGATACCTGCTTTGGCACTGACAGCTTCCGGTCCCTTGCCTCCGGTCATTACTACATAGGCCTTTTCTACTCTGTCCCAACGCTTATCTCTATCCATACCATAATAGCGTCCGCCGACTGTAGCAATTTTACCTACGCCAATTTCGGACATAGCCTTTTCCAGCTGTTCTACATAGAGCACCGCACTTTGTGGTGGTGTATCTCTTCCATCCAGGAAGGCATGTACATAAACTTCGGTAAGGCCCTGCTGCTTAGCCATTTTTAAAAATCCTATTAAATGATCAATATGGCTATGTACGCCACCGTCACTTAACAAGCCTAACAGATGCAATTTTTTACCACTAGCTTTTGCCGTTTCCATAGCTTGCACTAAAACGGGATTTGTAAACAAATCACCATTCTTAATAGCTCTGCTAATCAGGCTAAGGGATTGGTAAGCAATGCGTCCTGAACCAATATTCATATGACCCACTTCTGAGTTGCCCATCTGACCGGCGGGAAGACCTACGTCTTCACCGGAGGTGGCCAGCTCAGTATGGGGATAACGATTAAACAAAAAATCCAGATGAGGAGTACTAGCGCAAGTTACCGCATTAGTTGGACCCGGTTTACCTATACCCCAGCCATCCAAAATCATGAGCATAACAGGTTTCTTTCGCATTTGTTCTCCTTAGTAATTCTCTACTAAAGCAGCAAATTCTGTTGCTTTAAGACTTGCTCCTCCTACCAGGACTCCATCCAGTCCATCTACATGGAATTCATGTGCATTCTTGGAGTTAACGCTGCCACCATAAAGGATTCTTACCCGTTTAGCAACTTCTCCATCATAGAGAGCAGCAAGCTTTGCTCTAATAGCTTTAGCTACTACCAAAGCATCTGCAGCTTCGGCATTCTTGCCACTGCCAATAGCCCACAAGGGCTCATAAGCAATTACCAATAGTTGGGCATCTTGTGCAGCAACGCCTGCCAAGGCACTGGTAACCTGCTCAGTAACCTTGCTGATTGTCTTGTCAGCTTGACGCTCCTCAGCATTTTCGCCTACGCACAAAATAGGAACTAATTTATTACGATAAGCAGCTTGGAGCTTCTTGGCAACAATAGCATTGGTCTCACCGAAAATAGTTCTACGTTCAGAGTGGCCAACTACTACATACTGGCTGCCAATCTCAGCAATCATAGGACCGGAAACTGCACCGGTAAAGGCTCCCTCATCTTCATAGAAGATATCCTGAGCGCCATAGCCTACGTGGGTCCCATCAATGCTGTCAGCCACAGTTTCCAAGGCTGTAAAGGGAGGCAGAAGAACAACTTCAAAAGGAGTCTTTACAGTGCTCTCCACGATATCACAAGCCAGGTTAACTGCTTCTTCTACAGTCTTGTGGCATTTCCAGTTGCCGGCTAGCAAGGGTTGACGCAAATCATCCAAAGCCAAAACGCCCGGCAGACCTTTACCCTCTAAATACTCTAAAGATGCTCCACCACCGGTGGAAACGTGGGTAATCTTGTCAGCAAGATTGTATTTGTTAATGGCAGCGGCACTATCACCACCGCCTACCACTGTAATGGCTTGGCTTTCAGCCATGGCCAGAGCTACAGTTTTAGTGCCCTCGGCAAAAGCTTCCATTTCGAATACGCCCATAGGGCCATTCCAAACCACAGTCTTCATTGCTTTAATGGTATCAGCATATAGCTTGGCGGTCTTAGGACCAATATCCAGAGCCATATAGTCTTGATTAATCTTGTCAACGTCGTCTACTTCATGCTCAGCATCAGCAGCAAAAGCGGCAGCCGTAACAACATCCACAGGCAAAAGCATCTTAACATTCTCTGCAGTTGCTTTCTCAATCAGCTTGGCTGCTATGGCGATGTTTTCGCTCTCTACCAAAGACTTACCCATTTTGTAGCCCTTAGCGGCCAAGAAGGTATTAGCCATGCCGCCGCCGATTAGAATAACATCGGCTTTGGTCATCAAGCTGTCAATAACAGCAATCTTATCAGATACCTTGGCACCACCTAAGATGGCTGCAAAAGGATGAGCCGGATTATCCACAGCATTGCCTAAATACTTAACTTCTTTTTCCATCAAAAATCCTGCTACGGAAGGAAGATAGTGAGTAACGCCTTCTACAGAAGCGTGGGCTCTGTGGGAAACACCAAAGCCATCATTTACATAAGCATCAGCCAAGGAAGCTAGTTCTTCAGCGAACTTAGGATCATCAGCCTCTTCTTCTTTATGATAACGAAGGTTTTCCAAAACCAAAACGTCACCACTCTTTAATTTAGCGGCAGCTTCTTGAGCCTTGGGACCGATGCAATCTTCAGCAAAAGCTACCGGCTTACCCAGTAGCTTGCTTAGATGCTCAGCAACAGGCTTTAAAGAATACTTAGGCACAGGTTGCCCTTTGGGACGACCTAGGTGAGCCATGATAATCAACGCAGCCTCATGTTGTAGCAAATAATTTAAAGTTGGTAAAGAAGCTTTAATTCTTGTATCATCAGTGATGTTGCCTTTATCATCCATGGGCACATTGTAATCTACCCTCACCAGCACCTTCTTGCCGGCTACATTAATATCTTTCAACGTACGTTTATCCATGAAAAAGTCATCCTCTCAGATTTTATAGTCCTTTGTTTGCTACGAATACAGCCAAATCAACTAGTCTGTTGGAATAGCCCCACTCGTTATCGTACCAGGAAACTACCTTAGCCATACGAGGACCAATCATCATTGTGGACAAACCATCAACAATAGAGCTCAAAGGACAACCATTATAATCATGGGAAACCAGAGGTAACTCATTGTAACCAAGAATACCCTTCATAGTGGTTTCAGATGCTTTCTTCAAAGCAGCATTAACCTCTTCCTTAGTAGTATCCTTGGACAGGTTAACAACTAAGTCAGTCAGGGAAACGTTAGGAGTAGGAACTCTCAGTGCAAAACCATTTAATTTACCTTTTAATTCAGGCAATACCAAAGCTACAGCTTTAGCAGCACCGGTAGTGGTAGGAATAATGGAAACTGCAGCTGCTCTTGCTCTTCTCAAATCCTTGTGAGCAACATCCAAGATCTTTTGGTCATTGGTGTAAGAGTGAACAGTGGTCATCAAGCCACCTTCAATACCAAATTCATCCAGCAATACCTTGGTAAAAGGAGCCAAGCAGTTGGTAGTGCAGGAAGCGTTGGAAATAATGTTATGTTTCTTAGGATCATATTTGTCATTATTAACGCCCATAACAATGGTAATATCCTCATCTTTAGCAGGAGCGGCAATCAAAACTTTCTTGGCGCCGTTGTCCAAATGAGGTTGAACTTGCTCTCTGTTTTTAAATTTACCGGTTGTTTCCAAAACAATATCTACTCCCAATTTGCCCCAGGGAATATCCTTTGGTTCATTGTGTTGGGTAAACTTAACTCTTTGCTCGCCTATAATCATGGTGTCGCCATCAATCTTAATATCTTCATCAAATGTTCCATGTACGGAATCATACTTTAAAAGATATGCATATGTCTCGATGGGAGATCTGGCATTAACAGATACAATTTCCACCTCGGGATGTTTAATCGCAATTCTAAATGCACAACGTCCAATCCTTCCAAAACCATTGATACCAATTTTAATCATCTTTTTCTGCCTCCTAAATAATATTTTCTGACGAACCGGCTTTTGGTAGAACCAAAAGTCGGCTCGCTTATAACCACGCTTTAATTATAGCATAATATTGAAGAAAATTGAATGAAACAAGGGCGTAATAACCTAAAAAAAATAAAAGAGCTGAATAAATTTCAACTCTTCTATTCTTCTCATTCCATATTTTGTTGTATTACTTAACGAGGCTCAACCAGCAGTTTAATAGCTGTTCTTTCCTCACCATCAATGGTGATGTCAATAAAAGCAGGAATGCAGACCAAGTCCATGCCATGCGGTGCCACGAGACCTCTGGCAATGGCAACGGCTTTAATTGCTTGATTTAATGCCCCTGCACCGATAGCTTGCAGCTCGGCTTTCCCTTCTTCTCTTAGTACACCAGCTAATGCTCCTGCTACAGAATTAGGAAAGGAGGAAAAAGTTTACTACAATTTAAAAAATCTTACACTTTTATTACTTTGGCTGTTTGTAAAAGTACAATAATAAAGCTGCTAGGGTTTTGGCATCAAAAATTTCCTCGTTTAATACCATAGCACGAACCTGTTCAGGCTTTAGGGCAACTACGTCCAAAAACTCATCCGGATCAGGATGCTGCTTGCCGCCGGTTAAGCCTGTGGCCACGTACAAATGAATAGTTTCATTTGTAAAACCTGGCGTAGTAACGATACTAGTCAGCTTGTCCCAATGCCCTGCCTCATACCCTGATTCCTCCGATAGCTCCCTTTTGGCACATTCGAAAGGATCTTCCCCCAGCTCCAGCTTGCCTGCGGGAATTTCATAAATCACAGAATCTATGGCATAACGAAACTGCTTTACAAATATCATGCTGCCATCCGGCAAAATGGGCAAAATACCTACTGCCCCCTGATGCTTGATCATCTCCCTGGTAGAGGTCCTGCCATTGGGCAGCTTTACCTTATCCACCCAAAGCTTCAATAGATGACCATTAAAACCTTGCTCACTGGAGAGCTGTATTTCGTCCAAGTGCTTCTCATGCATTTTTTTCATAGTGTCATTTCCTTTTATGTAAAATTTGTTTTGTCTTATCTGCCATTGCCAAAAGTTCCTTGGCATTTTTTTCCGCAGCCAGCGTAGTGTTGGTACCACCGGTCATGCGCATAATTTCTTCCACTCTTTCCTTCTGTCCTAAGGGCTCCACTAAGGTAAAGGTGTTGTTGTTCTTAACTATTTTCTTAATATAGAGATGGTTATCGGCAAAGCAGGCAATCTGAGCTAAATGAGTAACGCAAATAACTTGCCTGGTTTGGGAGATGATGGCAATTTTTTCTGCCATCTTCTGAGCCGTAATACCACCCACTCCACTATCTATTTCATCAAACACCATGGTGGCTGCACCATATTTTTCCAGCAGCACTGTTTTCATGGCCAGCGCCAGCCTGGACAGCTCACCACCTGAGGCAATCCTATTTAAAGGTTTTGGTTCTATACCCACATTGGCAGTAAAGAGAAAATCTACATTGTCTTTGCCGCTTGGTTGATAAATATCTAAAGGTGTGATTTCAACTACCAGCCTGCCACGTTCCATAGCCAAATCCTGCATATGCTGAGTTACCTTGTCGCCAAAATCCTTGCCATACCTGGTACGACAGGCTGTCAATTCTGCGGCTCGTTTTTGGAGCACAGCCAAAGAAGTAGCTTCCTGCTGTTTGAGCTTTTTAATAGTTCCGGCCAGGTCCGCTAAAGCATCATATTCCTTCTGGACCTTTTCGCCATATGCCAAAACACTCTCCAAGCTTCCACCATATTTGCGTTTTAGATGAAATAATAAGTCCAATCTTTCTTGCAGGGTATTTAAAGCGGCTTGATCAAAATCAGAGCTGGATAAATAATCCGCCAGGGTTTGTCTGGCATCTTCCAAAGTAAGCCAGGCAGATTCGACCTCTTTAACCAAGGGAACCAGTGAATCGTCATAGGTGCTGGCCTTCGCCAGACTTAACTTAGCCTGCGTCAGATTGTCTAAAATTCCGGCAGCAGCATCATCCCCGTTTAACAAATCATGGCCTTCGCTTATACCGGCGATTATCTTTTCATGGTTGGAAAGTTTTTGCAGCTTTTCCCTTAGCTCGTCATCTTCTCCCAAGGTAACTTGGGCAGCTGTGATTTCCTCCAGTTCTCGTGCCAAGCGTTCTTTTTCTTCATCCTGCTTGCCACTTTTTTCCAAAAGGGCATGCAGTTCTTCTGCTATTTCCCGGTGCGCTGTATAAGCATCACTATAGTCAGCCAGAAGATTGTGACACTGCTCACCACCATAAATGTCTATCATGGTCAAAGGTGTTTCCGGTTTTAACAGCGCTTGATTCTCATGCTGGCCATGAATATCCACCAGGGCTTCGCCTAAGCGCGTAAGAAAACTGACCGGTACCTGCCGGTCATTTACATAGGCCTGACTCTTGCCATTAGCCATCACCTTGCGACGAATGAACAAGGTTTCCTCATCAACAGGAATATCCAATTCTGCTAAAATAGCGGCCACTTTTTTTTGGTCCGCCAAATCAAAAACAGCCTGTACCCAATAATGGTCAGTACCGCGGCGCAAATAATCAAGAGAGGCTCTGTCACCCAAAGCCACTCCAAAAGCATCTATTAAGATAGATTTACCTGCGCCCGTTTCACCGGTAAACACATTAAAACCAGGTGTAAAATCAATGCACACATCTTCTATTAACGCAAAGTTTTGAATTTGCAAAGACGTTAACATATTTGCCCCTCTTTAACTTTTTATTGAAAGCAAACGATCTTTTACTTTCCCTACATTGTCAGGAGTATCTATGCAGAGAAATACTGTATCATCTCCACCTACGCTACCCAACACCTCAGGCCAGTTCAGGCAATCCAAAGCATAGGCCACCACCTGAGCCGTACCCGGCAGGGTCCTGATAACAATCAGCACGGAAGATGAAGATACCGAAACAATGGAACCACGGAAGGTATATTCCATACGTTGAGTGGTTAAAATCTTATTAGGCTCCACAGGAAAACTATAACGATACTTTCCCAGATTATCCGGCACCTTTACCAGCATCATTTCCTTGATATCCCGGGAAACAGTTGCCTGGGTAACAGAAAAGCCCTCCTTGCGTAAAGCATCAGTGAGCTCTGTCTGGGTTTCAATGCTATTATTGGTAATAATTTTTTTTATGGCTTCCTGCCTTGAAATTTTCATAACTTTTCCCCTTCTTCAAGCTATCTTATTCTGCTTTTCTCAGCAGCCTGCTTTGCCAAGTTTCATAATATGAACCTTCATTGAAGCGTATAAAATTCATATTGCAAGGACTCTTAGTAATTACTACCCTATGCTCAGGGATAATAGAACACAGAATAAGGCCATCTGCAGACAGCAAGATTTCTCCATAAGGAGGACATGGTTCAATTTCAATTTTATCCGTCATGGGAATAACCATCGGCCTGGCATAAAGCGCATGGGCACAAATAGGGGTAATAACGCTTACGTTCAGACTAGGATAGATAATAGGTCCACCGGCTGATAAGGAATAGGCGGTAGAACCGGTAGCAGTAGCAATAATTAAACCATCGGATGGATAATTGGCGTAATGCTGTCCGTTAATCCGTACTGTTAAATGTGTTAGCTTGGAAACATTGGAACCGGCAAAAACAATATCATTGATGGCATGATGTGCCTGAATGACTTTTCTGTGGCCCAGCCAAACCTCTACCTGTAGCATGCTCCTTTTTTCCAAGGTATAATTTTTACTTTTTATTTTCAGGATGGCTTCGCTCATCTTGGCCAAACCAACTTCTGTTAAGAAACCTAAACGTCCCAGGTTGATACCCAGCAAAGGAATATCTAAGGGACCCAAAAAGGGCGCAGCCCTCAGGATGGTACCATCGCCGCCTAAGGTGACGGCAGTAGTAAGATGTTTTAGTGTTTCCGGTTTAGCAGTATCGTAGCTCGGCAAATCATATTTACCGGCAATATCCACCGGTAAACAAACATCCAATTTTTCTTCTTTACAAATTGCAATAAAATGTGGTAACTCTTGCTGCACTAATTCTTTTTCCATATTAGGGAAAATACCAATTAATTGTTTTTTCATCTTGTCCCCCTCATTTTAAATTCTCATGGGAAGCAGCAACTATGGCAGCAACGTTATCAGGATGGAAGGTTGTTTCCCCTTGTTTGCCTAAATACAATAAATATTCAATGTTACCTTCCGGACCCTTTACCGGGGAATAATCCAGTCCCTTAATAACAAAACCCAGACTTACCGCCAGGTCCAAAACTTTCTTGATTACAGACAGGTGTATTTCTCTATCTTTAACTACACCTTTTTTCCCTACATTCTCTCGGCCGGCTTCAAACTGTGGTTTTATCAAGGCCACTACTTCGCCATTTTCTTCCAGTATTTTATAGGTGCTTGGTAGTACCTTGTCCAAAGAAATGAAAGCAACATCAATGGTGGCCACCGCAATTTTCTCCGGTAAGGAATTTTCTTCCAGAAAACGTACATTGGTACGTTCCATGTTAATGACGCGTGGATCTTGTCTCAGCTTCCAGGCCAATTGACCATAGCCCACGTCAATAGCATAGACCTTGGCAGCGCCATGCTGAAGAGCACAATCCGTAAAGCCACCGGTAGATGCACCTAAATCAGCCACTATTTTATCTTGTAAATGGATGGGAAAAACTTCTAAGGCTTTTTCCAGCTTTAATCCGCCTCGGGAAACAAAGGGCAGTTTTTTACCCAGAAGTCTGATGGCCACGGTGTCTTTAACCAGCGTACCCGGTTTATCTATTTTTTGGTCGTCCACCAGCACTTCCCCTGCCATAATGGCAGCCTGTGCTTTGCTACGCGTTTCAAAAAGGCCTTGTGCCACTAAAAACATATCCAGTCGTTCTTTAGCCATGAATACTCCTCAACTATCTTCGCAGTTCTTTGCCACTGCACCTTCAGCAAAGAACCTTGTTTAGCTTTTATAGATCCTTATATTTTTCCATAATTTTTTGTACTATGCTGTCACTATCTAAACCCAAGTCCAACAAGAGCAGCTTCTTATCGCCCTGCGTGACATAGGAATCCGGTATTCCTATGTTCATAATATCCGTATGCTTAGTCAGCTCCAGGCGGCTGGCAGCTTCCAAAACACCCGAGCCAAAACCGCCATAGACTACATTTTCTTCCATAGTAACCAGAAGCTTGGCCCCGGTAGCAGCCTTGATTAACAAGGTTTCATCCACAGGTTTGGCAAATCTGGCATTAACCACACCGGCATCAATACCTCGCTCCCGCAAGGTATCAGCAACAACTACAGCAGTGGATACCATGGTACCAATCGCCCACAGTACCACATCTTTGCCCGGCAAAATAACCTCACCCTTGCCGATGGGCAGGGTGTGAATCGGCTCAGAGCAATCTACACCCAACCCTGAACCTCTGGGATATCTGATGGCAATAGGCCCATTGTGCTTGAGAGCAGTCAAAAGCATATGCCGCAATTCATTTTCATCCTTAGGTGCCATCACTACCATATTAGGCATCATGCGCAAATAGGAAAGATCAAAAACACCATGATGGGTGTAACCGTCATCACCTACCAACCCGGACCTATCCAAGCAGAAAGTAACAGGCAGATTCTGCATACAAACATCATGAAGAATCTGATCGTAAGCTCTTTGCAAAAAGGTTGAATAAATGGCAACAACAGGTTTCAGGCCATTGCTGGCCATGCCGGCTGCCAAGGTAACACCATGCTGCTCAGCAATAGCTACATCGAAGAAACGCTGCGGATACTGTTTGGCAAAATCTGTTAAGCCTGTACCATCCGTCATAGCGGCAGTTATGGCAACAATCTTGGGATCAGCAACTGCCAGCTCCACCAAGGTCTTACCAAACACCTTGGTATAGGCAATAGGCGCAGCAGGATTTACTTTTTTCTTACCGGTAGTAATATCAAAAGGCCCGGTGCCATGGAAAGCATTGGGGTTGTCCTCCGCAGGCTTGTAGCCTCTGCCTTTTTTCGTGATGACATGAATCAATACAGGCCCATTTACCGTCTTGGCACTTTGTAAAACAGACTCCAGGGCCTCCATATTATGTCCATCTATAGGTCCAAAATATTTAAAACCAAAATCTTCAAAGAACATACCCGGTGCCAGGAAATATTTCAGGCTGTCCTTCATTCTATTTACGCCCTTGGCCAAATCAGGACCAATGGACGGAATACTCTTTAAAACATTTTCAACTTCATTTTTCACTCTGTGATAGCGGGGATCGGTCCTGATTTCCGTCAGATACCCGGAAATAGCACCCACATTGGGAGAAATAGACATCTCGTTATCATTTAAAATAACGATGAGCCTTTTCTTCATATCACCTGCATTATTCAAAGCCTCAATAGCTTCGCCACCGGTTAAAGCACCATCACCAATCACAGCAATAACGTTGTAATTATCTCCGGCTAAATCTCTGGCGCAAGCAATACCAAGTGCGCCGGAAATAGAGGTGCTGGAATGTCCTGTCCCAAAGGCATCACAGGGGCTTTCCTGTCTCTTAGGGAAACCTGATAAGCCGTTATATTGCCTGATGGTATCAAAGCGGTCCTTACGCCCCGTTAAAATCTTATGCACATAGGCTTGATGTCCCACATCCCAAACTATTCTGTCCCGGGGAGAATCAAACACCTTATGCATGGCTACGGTAAGCTCTACCACGCCCAGGTTTGGTGCCAAATGGCCACCATTTTTGGAAACAACTTCTACTAAGAGGGTTCTTATCTCTGCACACAATTCCGTAAGTTCTTCCGGTGTTAATTTGTTTAAATCATCAGGAGAATTAATTCTATCTAGTACTGCCATAAGCAACGGTCCTCTCGTTCTAGGTCTACAAGCTAATTCTTTCTACCATACAATTGTTTAGTCATGAGACGCAGCGGCTCTGCCTTCTCGCCCAAGCTATCCAAGGTAACCATAGCCTCCTGCAGGGTATCAGCAGCAATCTGCTGTGCTTTTTCTAAGGAATACAAAGAAACATACGTGGATTTTTCCAGCTTCTCATCACTACCGGTAGGCTTGCCCATCTCCTTGGCATCACCGGTCACGTCCAAAATATCATCTGTGATTTGGAAAGCCAGTCCAAACAACTGAGCAAAACGTTTCAGAGTTTTAAGCTGTTCGGCATTTGCTCCACCCAGCATAGCTCCACCACAAATTGCGGCAATGAAGAGTGCCCCGGTTTTAGCCTCATGAAGAGTTTTCATTTCCTCTCCGGAGATTCTCTTACCCTCAGCAGCTAAATCCAAGGTCTGTCCACCTACCATACCACGATTGCCGGCACAAAGAGCCATTTGGCGCACTACCTCCACCAACACGGCAGGTGCCACCTCCTGCTGCTCCAGCATAACCTCAAAAGCCAGAGTTAAAAGACCGTCTCCGGCTAACAAGGCCAAGGCATCACCATAGACCTTGTGGTTGGTCAAGCGACCTCTTCTATAGTCATCATTATCCATCACCGGTAAATCATCATGAATCAGGGAATAGGTATGAATCATTTCCAGGCCACAGGCTACGGATAAATATTTGGTACCCTGACCACCTACCGCATCAGCAGAAGCCATAACCAAAAGTGGCCTTAATCTTTTGCCACCGGCCAGAAGACTATAGCTCATAGCCTCGTCCACGCGAGAAATACCCGGTACGGCCATACGCTTAACCAAGAAATCATTAACCAGTTTCCTACGTTCCTCTAAATATTTATTAAAATCCATTATTCCTTCTCTACCTCCTCAAAATCCTCCAAGGTGTAAGAACCATCACCCTTTTCTACAACCTTCTTTACTTCTTTTTCAACCTGCTGCAATTTTTCTGCACAACTTTTATTTAAAGCAACGCCTTCCTGAAAGAGCTTCAACGCCTCGTCCAGTGGCACATCCTGATTTTCCAGTTTGCTAACTATTTCCTCCAGCTTAGCAAGGTTTGTTTCAAAGCTTGCTTCTTTAGCTTTTCCTGCCATTTTACTTCTCCTCCCCTTCCACTACTTTGGAAGTAACGGTACCCTGTGTCCAGCGAGTGATAATCACTTCACCCGCTTTAATACCTTGGGCTGATTTCAACAGCTTGCCATCGGCAGTTTCCGTTATGGTATAGCCTCTTGCCAGTACAGCCATAGGACTTAAAGATTCCAGCTTGGTATTTTGCAGCTCCAAAGCCTGAGACCATTTAGTAAGCAGTGCTTCCATAGCTCGTGGCAAGCCCGCCGTTAATTGATCCAGGAGTAGTGCCCTATTCTCCCACCAGCGCTCCGGTTGTTTAAATACCCAGGAACCACTGAGACGCTTAAAGGTTTCCCATCTTAACCGGTATAAACCCACCAAAGACCTGGACAACCTTCTTTGTAAATTAGTTAATTTATCCTGCACAGCACTTATGTCTTGTACCACTAGTTCAGCGGCTGCCGAAGGTGTAGCTGCCCGCACATCCGCAGCAAAATCAGCTAAGGTAAAATCAGTTTCATGTCCTACTGCCGAAACAAGGGGAAGCTTGGAAGCAGCAATGGCACGAACTACTATCTCTTCATTAAAGGCCCACAAATCCTCCATGGACCCACCGCCACGACCTACAATTAAGACATCCACCAAATTCAGCTTATTCAGATAAGCAATGGCGTGGGCAATTTCCTGCGGTGCCTCTGTGCCCTGCACTCTAACAGGATAAAGGAAAAGCTCAATTCCCGGATTGCGATGCCTGGAAACCTTGATGATATCCCGCACTGCTGCGCCTGCAGAAGAAGTAACAATTCCAACTCTATGCACTACCTGTGGAAGTCGTTGTTTACGTGCTTCAGCAAATAGTCCTTCTGCTGCCAATTTATTTTTCAGTTTTTCAAACCTGGCCATCAAGGCTCCGGTGCCTTGGGGCAGGAGCATATCAACATACAGCTGATAAACACCATCTCGTTCGTAAACATCCAACCTGCCTACGGCGACTACCTTGTCACCATTTAAGGGCATGGCCTTCAGATACTTGGCATTACCGGCAAACATTACTGCCTTTAAATTGCTACGTTCATCCTTCAAACTAAAATAGCAATGACCGGAGGGATATTTCTTAAAATTGGAAATTTCACCCTCTACCTCTATATTGGCAAAGTCAGGGTTAGAGGACAAAAGTCCTTTGACAATTTTATTGACCTGGCTAACGGTGAAAATCTTTTCCATCAGATATCCTTCCTCACTTGCTGCAGAGCATAAAAAGCAGCACCTACAGCACCATCTCCACTATACCTGGGCGCAGGCACATAGGTTTTCACCTTCTGTTGCGCCAGGGTTTTGGTAATAAGAGTACGAATCAACTCATTGGCTGAAACACCGCCTACCAAAAGCACGGCTTCCAGCTTATAGTCCTGGCAAATATTACCCAGAACCTTGCCCAGCGCTTTTCCCAGAGCAAGCTCCGTAGCCAGGGCCAATTCAGTTTTATCCGCACCTTGCTCCGCCATGCGCACCGCTTTGGTGCAAACACCGGAGAAGCTTACCTTGTTATCTTTTACCCATACCGGTAAAGTTATGGTGCCCTGACCATTTTCCGCCAGTTTTTCCAAAGCAGGACCGGCAGGGAACGCCAGCCCCAGAGCTACACCCACTCGGTCCACAAATTGACCGGCATGCAAGTCTATACTTTCACCTACCGTTGTTAATTTCACTTTCTTTGTGGCAGCCATTTCTACCAGAAGAATATCCGTAGTACCACCGGAAGCATGCAACATTAAAAAACGAGGAGCTTGAGGCCCCTGGGCGGACCAGAGACCGGCTTGCAAATGATTTTCCTGATGGCTCAAAGGATACACAGGTGCACACACTACCTTGCCTAAGTTTTGTGCCAAACCCCAGCCGGTTAAGAAAGCCGGCATATAGGACTGGGCTAAAGGTCTTGGTTGATTGGTAGCACCCACTGCCTTAACGGTAAGGTCGGTAAAATCAATACCACCTACCAGCTCAGGCAAATTTCTGGTATGTTGAAAAACCATTTCCGACTGAGCCAAACCACATTTTCCCGGTCCTACTGTCAAAAGCTTGCGCCTATCCTCCAGCAAAGTACCATCCAAAGCCATTACAGCCACAGAGGTAGTGTAGCAGCTGGTATCAATACCTAGAACCACCTCTTGCTTAGCCATTATTTCTAACCAAAGTCCCTAAAATACCATTAATAAAACCGGCGGATTCATCCGTACCATAGATTTTCGCCAGTTCCACAGCCTCGTTTATGACTATGGAAGCAGGAGTTTTTTCCTCTCCATAGCGTATTTCGTAAACAGACATGCGCAAAAGATTTCTATCAATTGTGCTCATTCTGTCCAGCTTCCAATCCTTGGAAAGCTTGCTTAGCTCTTCGTCAATCTCAGCTTGCTTTTCTTTAGTACCTGTCACCAAAGAATGACTAAAAGCCAATTCTCTCTGATGTTCCTCCTCTTTGGCCTTTTCCTCAGGACTCATTTCTTTATCTTGAGCCTGTCCATCAATTAAAGCCGGTTCTTCGTCACCGGCAAAGTTCAGCACATCAAGCGGCTCCTTATCAGTTTCCTGACCGGCAGCAAAAGCATTTTCTACATCTCCATTGGAAGCAAAATCCAACGCAAAAAGTGTTTTTAAAGCTATCTCTCTCGCACTTCTTCTACTCATGTCCAACCTCTTTCTCTATTTTTTATAACCTGGTGGAAGCAATCTGTCCAGATAATCCATCAAATCCTCATGATGATCCAGCTTGTTGCCAATAAAGAAACCTAAGCCTATACAAATCAAAAGAAAAATTGTCTTAAAAAAGCCCAGGTTTAGAAACAGCACGCCTATCACCAGACCAATAGCCACGCCTACGGAACGCCATCTAAAATTATCCCAGATATTTTTTATTATATCGTGTATCATCTTAGCACCTCCTAGGCCTTAGCTTTAATGTGCTTGAAGTAAACTTCTACTTCCCTTACTTCTACAGCTACCACCAACATAATATTTTTCTTCACAGTACGTTTTATCTCGTCGGTAATATCAGGAATATTAATTCCCGGCTCAATAGAAGCATTAATCCGCACACTAAGCATATTGTCCACCATTTTTACCACAGCCTTGGCATTATGTACACCAAAAACATCGTTGGTAAATTCTGCAACATAATCCTCCATGGCGCTTTGGGATACGTGAATCTTGCCATCTTTTTCATTGCCCAGAGTCAGAGTATTGGAGCCAATACCGCCTAGACCGGCAATAAGCAGACGAATACTCACCAGAAGCAAAATTACACCGGCTACTGCATATTCCCAGCTACCGGGAATAGTAGCAGCAAAATCTGCCAGGGTATCAGGAGAAACAATACCCAGACTCCAAATAATCAAAATAATGGCTACCACTGCCATCAAAACTGTATAGAGAGTTAAAATTATTCTATCAGGTATGCTCATTATTCTTGTCCTCCGCTTGTTCAGCCTTCGCAATTTCGTCGTCCTGCATCATAGCTTCAGCTTTTTTAGCCAGCTTCTCTTCTTCGTCGTCCTGCATCATAGCTTCAGCTTTTTTAGCCAGCTTCTCTTCTTCGTCGTCTTGCATCATAGCTTCAGCTTTTTTTGCTACCTTTTCCTCTTCGTCTTCCGCAGCATTTTCCGGCTCCGGCTCTTCGTCTATATTGACCCTTTCCTTGCGCCGAATCCCTTCCACCATAATATTAACCGAAGTAACCTCATAGCCGGTCATATTTTCCACAGCTTCCTTCACCTTTTCCTGTAAAGCAATGGCTACATCAGGAATGCTGTACCCGTATTTAATATAGACATAAACATCTATGACCACGGTTTTTCCATTAGGAGTAACTTTAATACCCTTGGAAAAATTCTGCTTGCCCAGCATGTCGTTAATACCGCCCCGAATACCACCACTCATATCGGCAATACCGGGAACCTCAATAGCAGCCAGACCGGCCACGATACTGATAACCTCGTCCGCAACCTTGACAGAGCCTACCTCCTCCGGTATGTCATCGGTAGGTATGCCCAACTGTTCATCAGCTGATATATTTTTATCATCCCTCATCCATGTCACCTCCGGATGTAAATTTTATTCAAAATTTCCATATAATTATACCATATTTAGGTATAAAATACCTAATATTCCTCTGATTTCCCCACATTGAGGTTATACATATTTCCTAAAATATGATAGAATGTACAAGTAATAAATTTTAACAAATAAGGGGAGATCTTTTATGAGTAAATTTCTAAATGACTTTAAAGCATTTGCAACAAGGGGTAATGTAATGGATATGGCAGTTGGCGTTATTATTGGCGGCGCCTTTGGCAAAATTGTATCTTCCTTTGTCAGCGATATAATTATGCCGCCCATTGGCAAAATAGTGGGCGATGTAGATTTTACCAACCTATTTATTAACCTTTCCAATAAGCCGGTTGCTACTTTGGCTGATGCAACCAAAGAAAAGATTCCCGTTATTGCCTATGGCAAATTCATTACCAATGTTATTGATTTTGTCATCATTGCCTTTGTTATTTTTTGTATGATCAGCCTTCTGAGCAAATTTAAGAAGGAAGAATTGCCTCCTGAGGAACGTTTGTGCCCCTTCTGCAAGAGCGTAATTGATAAAGATGCTACCAGATGCCCACATTGCACCTCTGAACTGCCTGCACCGGAAACAAAATAAGAGAAACAAAATAAGAGATAAAGGAGTTTTTGTAAAAATGTCAGTTTTAGATTTACTGGAAGAACGCGGTTACTTGAAACAAATTTCCCACGAAGCAGAAATGCGGGAACTCTTGGAAAAAGAAAAAATTACCTTCTACATTGGCTTTGATCCTACCGCAGACAGCCTCCACATAGGACACTTTATCGCCCTAATGGTAATGGCACATATGCAAAGAGCAGGACATCGTCCCATCGCTCTGCTAGGCGGTGGCACCGGTATGATTGGTGACCCCAGCGGCAAGGACGATATGAGAAAAATGCTCACTCCCGAATTCATTAATCACAATGTGGAGTGCATTAAAAAGCAAATTGCCAAGTTTATTGATTTGTCTGATGGCAAGGCTATTGTAGCTAATAATGCTGATTGGCTCCTTTCTCTTAATTATGTTGATATGCTTCGCTCCGTAGGTGTCCATTTCTCTGTAAATAGAATGATGGCCGCAGAATGCTTTAGACAACGTCTGGAAAGAGAAAAAGGTCTGTCTTTCTTTGAATTTAACTATATGATCATGCAAGCCTACGATTTCTATACCCTGCACAAGAAATATAACTGCGTTATGGAATTAGGCGGCGACGATCAATGGTCTAACATGATTGCCGGCGTAGAGCTTATCCGTCGTAAAGATGGTGAGCCTGCCTACTGCATGACCAACACTCTTTTAACCAACAGTGAAGGCAAGAAAATGGGCAAAACCGTAGGTGGCGCTTTGTGGCTTGATCCTAACAAAACCTCCCCTTACGACTTCTACCAATACTGGCGTAATATTGACGACGCCGATGTAGAAAAATGTCTGGCCCTGCTCACCTTCCTACCCATGGACGAGGTGCGTCGCTTAGGTGCATTGAAGGATTCTGCCATTAACGAAGCTAAGGTTGTCTTAGCTTACGAAGTAACCAAGTTAGTCCACGGCGAAGAAGAAGCAATGAAAGCCAAAACTGCTGCTGAAGCATTATTCTCCGGCGGTAATGACATGAGCGATGTTCCCACTATCACTGTTACACCTACTGAAATTAACGCCCTGGTTATAGACGTACTAACTGCCAACAAAGTTTTCGTTAGCAAGAGTGAAGCCAGACGTACTATCCAGCAAGGCGGTTTAACCCTTGGCGACAAGAAGGTTACCGAAATTGAAACCAAGCTGACCAATGACTTGTTTGATGCAGAAAAATCCATTCTGGTCCGCAAGGGCAAGAAAAAATACTACAGATTAGTACTACAATAAATCGCAAGCAAAAAGGCATCCGCTTAAAGCGGATGCCTTTTTTAAATACGTACACGCAAAGTAAAGATGCCTTCTTCACAGCCAAAGGAATATATACCTTGATGTTTTTTCACCAGGCTGATTATGCTATGCACACCCTGTCCGTGTCCCGGCTTATTGCCAATTGGCAAGCCGTTTGCAAAAGCAACACCGGGCAGGCAGGAGTTTTTAATTTCTATCAGTAGCTTATCTGCCTTATTTTCCAAGCGTAGTGACAGCATCCTTTCTCCTTGAGAACATTCTTTAGCTCCATTAATAGCATTCTCTAAGGCATTATCCAAAAGCAAAAAAAGTTCTGTTTCATCCAAGCCCTGTAAAATATCCATACGAATTTTATAGCTTACCTTGATGCCGGCAGCTTGCGCCCTGGTCTGCCAGGCAGACAGTATAAGGTTAAGTGGATTATTTTGTGAATACCTGACAATCTTGGTAGCATCTAAGGAACCTTGCAGATTGTTAATATAGCTGTGAGCTGCGTCAAGATCATTATCTTGCAGATAGGCATCTATAATATTAAAATGGTGCCGCATATCATGCCGATAGATAGTCATCTGTTCCTTGCCCTGCTCTAAGAAATTCAACTGTCTCTGTAATTGCGTCCTCTGCACTTGAAACAAAGTCTCCTTCAAGTCATTTTTTTGCTTAGCTTGCAATTGATTAAGAAGATTAACACTGGTAAAAATTGTAAACAAGACCACAATAGTACCAAGTCCGCCAACGGCAGCCTGGTTATCGTATAACCCTTTGCTGTAAACGGTCAGTAGATAGGAACCAACATAAAACACACCCGGTATGATAACTAACAGTTTGCTAACATGAGCCGGTTCGTATTCTACTTGGCGCAAACGTGGTGCTAAATAGCGCTTTGCTAAATAAAATAACACTGGCGTCACAAGTATCTGCGCGCCATAATAAGCCTCAGGGGAACCCGTCCACACTAGATTCGCCAGGGAGCCAAACCACTTGCGGGGAATACATAAAATATACGCCGTGAAAATCACCAGCAAAGAAACGGACCAGGTCTTGCGAAAAGCATATAGCAAAACCAGTAAAAGCGGCAAGTGTATCACCAGAGGATAGGCCTTTATCAAAAATTCCGTCCCGCTCACCTTATAAACAAGGAAATTAATTAAAAGCAAAACAACAGTTACGATGCTGCACTGAGGCCATTGCCGTTTATCATTAGGCAAGTTAACAAAAGCAAAAGTCAGCGCCACACCATAGACAGTCACTGTTATATAGTTGACCAGAGTCAAAATATCAACCATCTGTGCCTCCATCAAAACAAAAATCTAAAAATCGTTGACGAAGCTCTTTAATGACACTGCGAGCTATGGGCAGGATCTCGCCATTTTTAAGGTATAAATCTGTGCCCTTTATGTCGCTGATATAATACATATTAACTACCACAGAACGATGGGCCTTAATAAAATAAGGCAATTGCAGCAACTGTTCGGACATATCTTTGAACTGGCCGTTGCTGTCATACACCTCGCCGGAAGCCATGTGGCATCTTTGATGTTTTCCCATCGCTTCTAAATAGACGATGCTGCTTGGCTCCACCTTATGTAATTGATTCGCATCCTGTAACAAAAGTGCTGTTTCCTGCTTAGGCAACACCGTTAACTTGTCCAGCAGCGCAAATAACTTGTCCTGTTGCAAAGGTTTCAGCATGTAGTAAATCGCGCCCATGGAATAACTTTCTTCCACGTAATCTGAAACGGAACTCAGAAAGATAATATTTGCTGACGCATGATCCGCTTTCAATTGATGTGCCAGTTCCACGCCTGTTTTCCCAGGCATCATGATATCCAAAAAATAAGCATCAAAATGCACTTTTTGGCGAACCAGTACGGTTTCTAACTCCTCAGCATTACTAAAAAAATTCCAAGACAAAAGACCAGGATGAACCGTGGCATAGGCATTTATCTGCTCTTGAAATCTGGATTTATCTCCAGCATCATCTTCACAAATAGCTATTCTAAACATACAAATCCCCACTTCGTTCTCAACTTGAATTATGCTCGTTTAATATGTGCATCTTCTACTTTTATGATAATACCAAAACAAGGCTTTAGCAACTTAGAAGGACCATCTTGCTCCCACATTCACCTGCACATTATTGGTTAGTTGCCCGGTATATTTGCTAAGCTCTCCAAACACGTTGCAGTTCTTAGCTACCTTAGCAGTACCGCCTAGCGTAAAGATGCACCAGTTCCTAGCAATAGTTTCGCTGTAGGAATAAGGATAGAAAGTGCTGTCAGAAGCAGTCAGGTTCACACCACCACCAAAGTCGTGGTAATAGGAAGCCTTGGCATAGTAGCTACCCACCTTCTTAAGTTCCCGGCCTACTGCTACGCCAATTCTGGCAATGGCAGAGTTCTGCGCTCCAGCGTAAATATGCATGTCAGTACTGGTATTGTAGTCTGTACTGTTAATACGACTCAAGGTAAACTCCACTTGAGGTTCTACAAAGAAGCCGTTTGCCCTTTTAATCCTTCGGCCAACTTCCCCTCCGATACTATAGCTCCAGGTATTGCAATCTGAGGTATATGGATTGGCAGTATTGGTTACATCATAGCTATTAGACAGCTTACCTACCTTGGCGATGATATCGTAGTAATTACCGCTCTTACCTATCCAGGTTTGATAGAGGCTTAGAGCTCCCTCTTTCAGGTCTCCTGTACCTACCTCATATTCTCCTGTACCTTTACCATAGCTGAAAGCTGCACCGCGGTAGAAGGTACCGGTAGCGCCTTTAAAGTCTTTATCATAACCAAGTTGGAAATAATTATATTTTAAGGAAGTATCGCTGCCCTTTTCCAGCTTATTATGCTCATATCTGGCCCAAATGCCACTGTCTGCTGGCTCTACGGCTCGTAAATCGCCCATGCGCTTTTGCAGATTATTTAGCTCAGCATTAATCCACAGGTTGTGCATGGCCATCCGCTCATGACGGGCTTCCCGCATAGGACGGGAAGGAGCTGTCAAAGTTTGTCTGGAATCCGGTGTCGGCGTGGGTGTAGGTGTTGGTGTTGGTTCTGGTGTGGGTGTCGGTTCTGGTGTCGGTTCTGGTGTCGGTTCTGGTGTGGGGGTAGGCTCCACGTTAGTGGCAGATATCTTGGTCACATAATATTTACCATCGTTAGCCGTAGTTATCGTAGGGGTGTAATCGAACCCGTTATAAGAATCTGCTACGCCTTTAACAGTCGGCGTCGTAGTGCCACCGTTAATGGTCAGTACTCTAGCCTTGCCGGTAATGCTGCTGGAATCATCCAGACCGCTCACAGCTAGCGCCGGATCATAAGCCACATCAATGCCTATGTTCGTAGCCGTGTTATTAGTAACAATAAATTCATCTGCTATGTTCTGCTGAATATTAGAATTTACTACCAGCACCCCAGCATCACCTGCTAAGCTGGCAATGGTCATGGTACGTTTAGTCTCATTAGGGTCACGGGTAGCATCATCCCAGGTCAAGTCAATCTTACCCTTATTGCTCAGGGTAAGATTAGCCGCAGTAGTAATGTCGTTTACCGTATTAGTCAGACTATAAGTAGTTGTATCATCGCCATTAATAAAGCTGCCGTTGCGATTATCAAAAACCGGCTGCCAGGTAGCACCATTGGTGAAGGTAAGGTTATTGGTTCCTATGGTGGTTTTTATAGGCGTGGCATTTAAGATATTACCCATTAAATAAGAAGTAGAACCATCCAAAATAATATTGTTCTTACCACTATCACAAGCAATCACGTCGCCGTTTAACTGCACCTTTTTCCCCAGACTGGTAGTACCGTCCGTTGTGTTAATATCTGTTACGCCATTAGCAGCATAGGTATACACGGCAGCGGCTTCATTTTTTTTGGCAGCATTACTGTTCGCAATAGTAGCTGTGAGTGCTGTGTCACCAATGAGCTTAATTTCAGAGGCATCGTTTTCAAAGCCATGAGCACTGGCATAGGGATCATCACTGGCATTACTGGGTCCGGTAGCTTGCACATTAGCCGTAAGACCTGCTACGGTACAAGAAGATGTGCTGGAAGTATAAAATTTCAGACCAACAGCATCGGCAAAGGCAGATTTGCCAGTACCTGCCACAGCCTTGACATTGGTCAGGGTGATTTGCTTATAATCACCAGTGGAAGTCCAAGATACAGCCATACCCGTCGCCCGGGCAACAGCAGTACCTGCATCGGCAGCAGTTCCGGCCTTGGCTAAGACTTTGTCTACCGTAAAGGTACCGCCTGCTTTATTGCCTCTAAATTCCACACCGGTTGCATCGGCGTTCACGTTGGCACCTTTCCCAAGAGCAGTACCAGCTACCGCCTTGACCGTACCTATATGTAGATTGCCGCCAACGGAAGAACCGCCACCGTTGGGAGTATAACCAGTAGCTATAGCGTTTTTAGTGGCATTCACTATAGCTATATTGGATGAAAGCGTTTCCGCGCTTACTTCATCAATCTCCACATCACCTGTAATGGAATAGACATCAAACATGCCCGTGGCACTAGCAATAGACATGTCAGCCGCATCGTTAGCTGAACCGGCAACTGCCTTAACTTTTGTAATATGTACGTTGCCTTTAATGTTAAGACCTTTATCACCGGTTCCGCTAACTCCCAACCCGTAAGCAGTAGCGTTGGAATAACCATGTGAACCTTCGTCTACAGTACCGCCGGTAGCGGTAACTGCAAAAGTGCTAGTGGTACCCTCAGTGCCTATGTTTAATTTGCCGAACTGGCCGAACTGGTTAAAAGCACCATAAGCAGTGGCACCTGCATCATTTACCTTGTTATTGAGGTCGGTCACGCTACCGCCCTGAGCCGAGGCCGTAATGTCCACCTGCCCCACTGTAATGGTACCTGTGTCAGCGTAATTATACAAACCGTAAGCCCAGGCCTGTGCACCAGCACATATATCATTAGTGTCCTGACTAAATTTAGAGCTGCTGGCGGTACCGCCCTTAGCCGTAGCTGTGATGGTCAAAGGCTGGTTAATATTAATAACGCCACTGGCATCTGAACCATTTTTCTTGCCGTTGGTATTGAGCACCCCGACGGCCAAAGCACCCTTGTTTACATAGTCTGTGCCGGTTCCGGTGCCCGCTTCTACCTGGGCGTTAATGGTAATGGGCCCTGCAGCGCTCACTGTCAGAACATTAGCATTTGAAGTACCATAATTCATGATGCCTACGGCGCCAATATTACTATTTAAATCGTAGCCAGATTTACTGACATCCAAGCCCGTACTGTTCACGGAAATAGTGGTACCAGTGCCCAAATAAGTGGTCTGGGTTGTAGCCTTATCCTTATCTAGCAAGATACCCTGCTGCACATAAATCGGTGCATAGGATGACTCATTTTTATAAACATTAAGGAGATAACTTTTACTATTCACACTGCCCTTATCAATGGTAATCTTGGTATAAGGATTTTGCTGAGTACCAGTGTTGTTGTAAAAGTTCACCGTATATCCAGTTTCACCACCGCTTGTGACTGCCCACGCTTTTCCACCTGCCAAAAGTGTTGCTATAACCGCTAAAGCTAAAATTCTCTCCCCATGCAATTTTTTCATGTTATTCCCTCCTGCAAGCTTCCTTGGTGAGTTGTAAATACCAACTTATTCTCAGCTTTAACTTAACATTGAATGTTGCAAAAAGGAACAAAAAAGGAACGAATTGTCGTTTTAAAGGAACGAATTGCAGATAATGGCCAAAAAAAAGACTCGCGTACGCGAGTCTTTTTTATTTTGCTAAGCATATATTTTTTATTGCAAAGCAGATTTAGCAGTATCAACTAATTTAGTGAAACCAGCTGCATCATTAATAGCCATGTCGCTCAAAACCTTACGGTCAAGAATAACACCGGCTTTAGCCAAACCGCAGATAAAACGGCTGTAGCTCATGCCATTAGCACGAGTAGCTGCGTTAATACGAGCGATCCATAACTTACGGAATTCTCTCTTCTTTGCTCTTCTGTCCTTACGGGCGTACATCAAGCCTTTCATGACAGTTTCATTTGCTTTTCTGAACAGCTTGCTCTTAGAACCACGATAGCCTGCTGCCAACTTAAGAATATGTTTATGACGTCTATGAGCCGTCACACCAACTTTAATTCTAGCCATTTTTAAAATCCTCCTCTAACTATGTAATAACTTATGCGTAAGGCAACATTTTTTTAACGCGTTCATGGTCGGTCTTATGAACCAAGGCAGCTTTACGTAATGCTCTCTTACGTGCCGGAGACTTGTGCTCTAAGATATGTTGCTTGAAAGCCTGTTCATGCAAAAATTCACCTGTAGCAGTCTTTTTAAAGCGCTTTGCAGCAGCTCTACGAGTTTTCATTTTAGGCATAATATGTTATCCTCCTTATTATTTTACACTTTTGGGTCCAACAATCATGATCATGTTTTTACCCTCAAGCTTGGGGCTGCGCTCAACAGTTGCAATATCTTTGAGCTTGTCAGCCATTTTAGTTAATAATACTTCACCAAGTTCCGGATGAGAAAGTTCACGACCTCTGAACATAATGGTAACCTTAACTTTGTCGCCATCAGTCAGGAAACGTACAGCGTTTTTGGTCTTTACGTCAAAATCATGATCTTCAATGCCGGGGCGAAGTTTAACTTCTTTAACATCAACTACTTTTTGGCGCTTACGAGCCTCTTTTTCACGCTTTTGTTGCTCATAAATATATTTGCCATAATCCATCAAACGGCAAACAGGCGGTTTGGCATTGGGAGCGATTTCCACTAAGTCAGTACGCTTGTTCTCTGCTAAAGCTAAAGCTTCTTCCAAGGACATAATGCCCAGCTGCTCTCCTTCAGCACCATTGACACGAACCTGATGTGCCCGGATTTCTTCATTGACTCTTAACTCCTCTTTTGCTATGACAATTCACCTCCAAAAAATAATAACAAAAAACGGGTAGAAATATATTCCACCCGTTAGTAATAAGCATTATCACTGACCCTGTCGAGCTGTGCTGCAAGGTGAGAAGCGGATGGCTTCTACTTCGTTACTAGAAGATACTACCATACCTGAGACGTTAAGTCAAGTTATTTTTTGTCCTTAACTTCTTGAGCAAGCTTAGCGATAAAGTCGTCCAGCTTCATAGCGCCCAGGTCTCCACCGTTACGGCTACGTACTGCTACAGTACCGGCTTCTACTTCCTTCTCGCCTACAATCAGCATGTAAGGAATTTTCTTAACCTGTGCTTCTCTGATCTTATAGCCCACCTTTTCGTTTCTGTCATCCAGATGAACTCTAAAGCCTGCTTTGTTCAGCTTGCCCTCTACCTCTTTGCCATAATCGGCAAACTTGTCGGTAATAGGCATAATGCGAACTTGTTCAGGAGACAGCCAAGCCGGGAAAGCACCTGCATAGTTCTCAATCAAGATACCAATGAATCTTTCAATGGAACCGTAAACTACACGGTGAATCATGACGGGTCTGTGTTTCAGGCCATCTTCGCCGGTATAGGTTAAATCAAACTTCTCAGGTAATAGGCTATCTAATTGGATGGTACCGCATTGCCAGGTACGACCAATGGAATCCTTCAGATGGAAGTCAATCTTAGGACCATAGAATGCACCATCGCCTTCATTAATAACATACTTCAGACCGAAGTCATCCATAGCATCCTTCAAAGCTTGAGTGGTCTTTTCCCAGGTTGCATCATCGCCCATGGCATTATCCGGTTTGGTGGACAATTCAGCATGATAGGTTAAACCGAAGGTAGCATAAACTTCATCAAACAATCTGATGGTTTCTTGAATGACGTCTTTAATTTGGCTAGGCATCATGAATATATGAGCATCATCCTGAGTGAAGCAACGTACTCTAAAGAGGCCGTGGAGTGCACCGGATAATTCATGTCTATGTACCAGGCCCAGCTCGCCGCAACGAATAGGCAATTCTCTGTAGGAGTGAGGCTCGTTAGCATATACCAACATACCGCCTGGGCAGTTCATGGGTTTTACAGCATAGTCATCACCATCAATCTTGGTGAAGTACATGTTTTCTTTGTAATGATCCCAGTGACCGCTGGTCTCCCACAATTGACGGTTCAAAATCATAGGAGTCATGATTTCGGTGTAGCCATAACGTTTATGAACTTCACGCCAGTAATCAATTAACAGGTTTCTGATGATCATGCCGTTAGGCAGGAAGAATGGGAAGCCGGGGCCAAAATCGCTGAGCATGAAGATGCCAAGCTCTTTACCTAATTTACGATGGTCACGTTTTTCAGCTTCTTCCATCATATGTACATATTCATCCAGCTCTTCCTGGGTAGCAAAAGCTGTACCGTAAATACGTTGCAGCATCTTGTTCTTCTCGTTGCCACGCCAGTAAGCACCGGCAATGCTCATCAGCTTGAAGGCCTTAACCTTACCGGTAGATGGGCAATGAGGTCCCATGCACAAATCAGTGAAGTCGCCTTGAGTATAGGTGCTGATAACAGCATCCTTAGGCAAATCATTGATTAATTCAACTTTATAAATTTCTTTTTCTGCTTCGAATTTCTTCAAAGCTTCTTCACGAGGCAATTCAGCACGAACCAAAGGATAGTTGGCCTTAACGATCTTGTGCATTTCCTTTTCAATGGCCTTTAAATCTTCCGGTGTGAAAACATGGTCACTGTCCAGGTCATAATAGAAGCCCTTGTCAATGGCAGGTCCAATAGCGAACTTGGTCTCAGGGAACAAGTGTTGAATAGCCTGTGCCATAACGTGGGAAGCAGTATGACGAATAGCATGTAAGCCTTCCGGTGTGTCGGGAGTAACAAACTCCACCTTGGCATCTTGGGTTAGCTTATCGCTTAAATCTTTATTTTGACCATCCACCACAGCTAAAAGGGCACTCTTGCCCAGCTGATGGTTTAAGGACTTAGCAATTTCACCTAAGGTAATTCCGGACTCAAATTCTTTGGAGCCTCCGTCTTTCAGCGTTACTTTAATCATTGTATTTTCCTCCTCTTTCTTAGTGCAGACAAATAATAAGACCCGTCCCAACGAAGGGACGGGTCATCAACTCGCGGTTCCACCCTGATTGATTTGCCAAAGGCAAATCCACTCAACACCCTTAACGCAGGTTCTACGATCTAGCCTACTAGCTTCGGTAGATAGTTTGAAGATGGTGCGATAGTTTGTTCCCCAACCGTTCTCAGCTACCCGGCTTCTCTGTAAGGTAAGTCTACTATCTTGTTCTCCGCATTACTTTTAACTTTTTGCACTTGCAAACATTATAGCACATAGAAATTCGTTGTCAATAAATAAAAACAATTATGAATTACAAAACACCTTTATCCGCATGCTAATGTTAAACTGTTCCCTAAGAAGAAAAGAAAGCAAAATATATCTTACCAGCTGAGTACGATGCATACCATGTACCGGAAACCTGTCCGTCGGAATAATTTGCCAAAAACAATCGTCACCGTCGCCAAGACAAATGGCATTAGAAAACTTGTCAATAGTACTAAGAACCCAGCATCAATATATTCTTGTAAATGCATGCTTAGCATTGATGACATTTTCTTTAATCTATGGTGTAGCATATTGAGCTCTTTTTTTTAGAAATAGTCAACTAGATGGTATATAAGTTATTATTCTGTTTTTTATTAAGAACATATTCAAGCCACAAATGAAGAAACAAAAAATTGCAACAATATTTTGATAGTCCACCTTTAGTTGTAAACTTAACGCTGTTAATGCACTAATACCAAATAAGTTGAAAATTGCTCTGTTTAACTGTCTAACAGAATAAATTTTCCCGCCAAATTTTTTCTCCGCATAATTCTGTAATTTAGTAATATATAACGATAAATTAAAAAAGCTAATTATGGAAATAACAATAAAAGCAAAAGCTTTGCTATATCCTTCCAGAAAATTAAATGACAAAAATAATATTCCTTGGAAAAATATCCCCGCAACAACCAACATATTTTCATTTCTATTCCATTTCATGCTATACCTAATAAAAAGTATACTAATTGTACTGCCCAATGCATTTGCCACTTGATAAGCTATAGTTTGCTTAACATTAACCAAACTTAAATTAAAGCCTAGTATTGCATTTGAAGACAAAACAACTGTATTAGAAGCAATTATGAACGTATACACTAAAATGTGATAATTTTCTTAATTAAATAATTCTCGCCACGATGATTGCACCTTAATTTTCTTATCTTTAAGATGTATTTGTAATGCTGAACTACCAGATAAAATAAATGAAACAGCATTTAAAATAAAAAGTAATTCATATTTGTCAGCAGCTATTATGCAACCACCTAGGATAAAGCCAAATATTTTAGAAGTTTGGTTAATACTTGTTATATACGAATTAAATTTTTTTCTTTCTTCTGGGCTGAAAATTTCCATGGTTAAATGGAATTCTGCTACTTTTGATAATCCATCAAAAAAATTCAGAATAACTAACGATAAGATAATAATATTAGCTGAAAAAATGTTGAAAGAAAAAATTACAACACTTATTAAGAAGCAACTTTGAAACAGTTCCGAAAAAACTATAGAGTTCTTCATGGATAGTTCAGTTTCGAAAGTGCTGGCTAAGAATTGGAAGCTAAGCTTGGCAAGCTCATTAATAATAAACATTAAACTAGCACCAAGCAAAAATTCCATGCGCGTAGATAACAGCTTACCTACCCCAAGGAAAAACAATCCATCACCAATTCCAGTTAAAAATAAATAAAGTAAGAAATAGAATTTATTATCTTTTAGTAGAAGCATAGGCCGTCACTCTCCAAGACATTTCCCGACAAGGCTAATGCTCTTGCCCTGCATCCTCCACACCGGTACTTATAACTACATTTTCCACATTTTCCGATATAGTTTCTTGTTAATAACTGTTTTATTAACGCTGTCGACAATTCTCTATCTTCATTTAAATTTTCTCTACAATACAACTACCTAGTCCAACTCTAATTCTAATGCGTACTTTCTTGTTCTTCTTTTTCACTTTATTCACCTCCTCTCTTTTGTTTAAAAAACAACAAAAAGCTCCCTCTTTTAGATTACTTTATCATGAGATAAAGTAATCTATGAAGAGAGAGCTAAACTACGGTCTCACTGCAAAACTATTTAATTGGGAAAGCAGCACTACTCTCTCATAGATACCTGAGCGGGCAAGTGTAAAATATTACTATGTTTTCATTCTACAGGACCATTTTTCTTATGTCAATTTATGTAAAAACAAACAGCTTTATGAAGTTATTCTTTACTTCACAGAATACTTGGTACCAACTCTATATTTGAAATCCTTATAGCCAAATTTCTTAATTAGCTCCAGCTCGCCGTTCTGGCGCAGCACATAAATAGCAGGCAGCGGCATACCGTTGAAGGTATTGTTCTTGCACATGGTATAAAGAGCCATGTCTGCAAAATATAATCTTTCGCCAATCTTCAGTTCATGATCAAAGCTGTAGTCCCCAATTACATCCCCTGCCAGACAGGTTTGTCCGCCCAGACGATAGCTATAAGGCAGCTCTCCCGGTTTCTTAGCGCCGACCAGCGGAGGCACATAAGGCATCTCCACCACGTCAGGCATGTGACAGGCACCGGAACAGTCTACCATGCAAAGATGATAAGCACCATTTTTAGTTAAATCCAAAACCGTAGTTGCCAAGTAGCCGGCATTTAAGACTACTGCTTCACCTGGCTCCAGATATAGTTGTAAGCCATATTTTTCTTTGGTCTTAATTAAAATTTCTTCCAACAATGGCAGGTTATAACCGGTTTGGGTAATATAGTGTCCACCACCGCAGTTTAGCCACTTTAATTTAGGAAGATACTCACCAAACTTTTCTTCTACAGCTTTTAAGGTTTTGCCAAAGTCCTCTGCTCCCTGTTCACAGAGCGTATGGAAATGCAGTCCATCCAAAAGAGCAATCAGCTCCGGTGTCATATTAGCTTGCCATTGTGCCAGAGTAGTCCCTAACCTACTGCCGGGACTGCAAGGGTCATAAATAGCATGACTTTGAGTGGAGCACTCCGGATTTATCCTAAGGCCCACTTGTTTGCCCTGGGCCTTAACCATAGGTCCAAACTTCTTTAATTGGTAAGGACTATTAAAAACAATATGATCTGCATACTCTAATATTTCAGGAAAATCGCTATCACGGTAAGCACCACAGAACACATGGCATTCCTTGCCTGGCATTTCTTCTGCTCCCAGTCTGGCTTCATACAAGCCGCTGGCTTCCGTACCTGCTAAGTAAGGTGCGATTAAGGGATACAAATCATAGGCAGAAAAAGCCTTTTGGGCCAGGAGTATCTTGCAACCGGTTTTTTTCTGAAGTTTAAGGAGCAAGTGGCCATTGCTGGCCAATTGCTCCTCATCAATTACATATGAAGGTGTTGGTACTTCTTGTAATTTTTTCTTAAACATCTTCGTCCACCAGTACCGGCTTTGTTGTAGTCTTATAGGGCAAACCCCATTTAGAAACTGCTTCCAGGAAAGGATCCGGATCGAATTCTTCCAGAGTATACACGCCCGGTTTCTTCCAGGTGCCATCTAAGAGCATCATAGCTCCGCACATAGCAGGAACACCGGTAGTATAGGATACAGCTTGGGAACCAACTTCTTTGTAGCTAGCTTCATGGTCACATACATTATATATGTACCAATCCTTCGGTTTGCCATCCTTGGTGCCTCTAAAAATACAACCTATATTAGTCTTACCCTTTGTTCTAGGGCCAAGACTAGCAGGATCAGGTAAGAGGGCCTTTAAAAATTGGACGGGCACTATCTTGTGTCCTTCATAATCGATAGGAGTAGTAGATAAAAGTCCTACATCCTCAAAGCATTTCATATGGTTAATGTAGCTTTGACCAAAGGTCATGTAGAACCTTACCCGTTTAAGTCCGGGAATATATTTAACAATGGATTCTACTTCCTCATGGTGCAGCATATACATATCCTTTACGCCTACACCATCAAAATCATATTGATGATGAATGCTTAAAGCAGGAATAGTATGGAAGGTACCATCCTTCCAATAGCTGGCAGGAGAAGAAACTTCTCTCAAGTTGATTTCCGGATTAAAGTTAGTAGCAAAGGGATAACCATGATCACCACCATTGCAATCCAGAATATCAATATAATCTATTTTATCAAACTCATGTTTCAAAGCGTAAGCACAATAGGCTTGAGTGACGCCTGGGTCAAAGCCCACGCCTAATAGAGCAGTAACGCCTGCCTTCTTAAACTTTTCTTGGTACGCCCATTGATATGGGTAATCAAAATAAGCGACGAAGCCCTTTTCCTTGCAGCGTTTTTCATAAGCTGCACGCCAAACAGGCTCGTCAGTGTTCTCAGGTTCATAAGCTGCTGCGTCTAAATAATGTACTTTGCACTCAACACAAGCATCCATAATAATCAAATTATGATACGGCAACCCCAAATGCATGACAATATCAGGTTTGAAGCTCTTAATAATAGCCACCACCTGTTTTGGATCATTGGCATCCAAATGTGCCGTGGTGATATTGGTAGTAGTCTTGCCTTTTAACTCAGCTGCCACCTTATCACATTTTGATTTAGTCCGGGAAGCAATACAGATATCTGTAAAAACGCTGCTGTTCTGACAGCATTTATGAATGGCAACCTGTGCCACGCCTCCGCATCCAATAATTAAAGCTCTACTCACTCTAACCCCCTCTTTCCGTGTGGTAAATATGTCGTTTTTGCAAGCGACATTTTAGGAACGTTCAGTTTTTTATGAAAAAACTATTGTGTTTCCACAATCCAATTTCATATTTTATCATACAACGAACATTAGAGCAATAATATTCAAAAACGTTTACGTATATTTTAGAAAAATAGAGCCAAGGGGACGCGTCCTCCGTCCCACTTTTTTTCGAAAAAATGGGACAGTGGACGCGTCCCCTTGGCTCATTTTTTCGTTAGAAGCTGTATTTTGCTGTTAAGCTGAGTATTTCTTTGTGTGTGTTAGAAGATGCCTCGCCGCGGAATTCAGCTTGGCCCATCCACTTGCCACCTAAGGAACTACGTGCGTTAAGACTGTATGTTACATAGTTTCGGTCGTTGTCGCTCTTAATGGAGAAACCGTTGGTATCGTCAACAAAGGTACCATTCAATTCAGGGTTAAGGCCTGAAATGACACGTTTGTAGCCTACGCTGCCACCCCAGCTACTTTGGTTGGTTAGGTTGCGATTTAGTTCTACACCAATTTCGCCCCGCCAGGAATTGTTGCTGGCACTATTTAAGCTCTGCTTAAAGCTGCTGCTACCGGTTTCGGCATAAGCATCCTGAGCAGTGTGAGTATAGGACAATTTGCCATAAGGTTTCACTTGCCAAGTCTTAGTTCTGGTTGATGGAACGAAATATCTAGCCTTCACTTCGCCATCCCATACCTTGGCTTTGTAGTCACCGTTAACCTTGCTGCCTTCCCAGGCGGTAGAACGATCGATGTCGTAATGATTGCGTCCATAAGTAGCCAGAGCCTGGTATTCCCAGTCCCCGTTGTATTTACTGCCGTACACACCAAGACGCCAGTCATAGCTCTTGCCTTCAATATTATCAGTGTTATAGTCGGTAACGCCATAGCTGAACAAGCCACCAATACGGGTACTTAAATTCAACGCATGGTCATAGCCAATGGCACCACCAAAGCTCTTATTTTCCAGAGAGTCATTATAATTATAGTTTTCAAAACCGCGGAATAGTTTAAACCACACATTATTCTCGGAGTCCAAGGTCACCGGCAAAGAAGTTTTCACCTGCGGCGCATTGCCATCCAAGGAAGCTGCCTGAGTGGTTATGCCTAAGTCACCACTAAAATCAACTGTGTCCAGTCTGCTGTACACTGTTTCATTAGTTAATGAACTCATAGGACTTTGATTTAAAAGCTCAGCTCTTGCCTCGCTGGTTACGTCTTTGATGAACCTTCCGGCTGTGTTAGCATTCTGATAAAACAAATTATTCATGACCTTCGCGTTGGCAGAGGTTGGATCAGAGGTAATTGCTCCCATTGCTTTATTTTGCAAAGCAGAGCCCACAGAATTTTCCGAAGGTGTAGTCCCCGGCTGATTGCCAATGGCAGTAGTATTAGCTGCTGTGAAGTAACCATTATTGCCTGCTACAGTAGGATTAATAGTAATATAGGGCAATTGTTCCGGTGTTGCGTTACCGGTAATACCATTTTGGGAAGTTAAATAATTATAGGTATGATTTACTACCGGCAAAGTGGAACTGCCTTGCAAAGACAAGGTTGTTCCCGTCAAAGTAGTAGCACCCTTTACATTCAGCTTACTGTTATCTGTACCGTTCACCGCAATTTGCAAAGTGCCTGTGCCATTTAAGTTACCATTTACCGTTAAGGTGCCAACTGTAGTTGCAATTGCCGTACCGGTGGCAGTGCTGCCAGTGCCGGCACCTTGCGTACCAGCTAAAGTTGTACTTAGCAAATTTTGAGCATCGACAGTTAAGCCAGGTACCACAGTACCATTGTTATTCAAGTTGCCATTGACAGTTCCTGTTCCGGTAAAAGTACCACTGGCTAAGGTATAAGCATCCCCTGCCACACTACCGGTAAGGGCAATAGCACCACCCTCTACCACTGTGCTGCCCTTATAGGTATTGGCACCGGTCAGAGCCAGCGTACCATTACCTTCTTTCAATAGTCCTACAGACAAACCTTTCAGCCCGCTAGCCTCAACCAGGTTATTATAATGATCAATATATAATTTGGTAAACTTAGCATCTTCACTTTTCTCACTAGCATCGCTTAGCCAGTTAGTGTAGTAATACAGATAACGCTTAGCCAGATCTGTTTCAGTACTGTCCGGAGCAATCAAGCCTGCTTTAATTTCCTTGATATCATTACCCCAGATGCTGTTATAGCCTTTGGTGTCGATAGGATACAAAGCTTGAGCCGTCTTAGTACCCTGCACCGTATAGTCAGAACTGATGTCGCCAGCAGTCAAACGTCTGGCATTTAATGCACCCGGCCCTTTAACAGCCTTGGCAGCATCTACCATTCCCTGTCCCCACAACTCCTGCAAATCAGTGTAGTAATAAGTCGATATTCCATAAGCTGCTTCCAGCTTGTTGTTCCAAGCTTCAGCTGTATATGTGCCTCTATCATTAGCCCTAACATAATAATCCACATAGTAATTTTTTACTAAAGCACGCAATTCATCATCTGTCATCTTATTATCAGCAGGGCTGCCACTAAAAAAAACATTAAAAGAAGTTACTAACCCACCAAGGTCATTTTGGTAGGTAACAACATAGGAAGGCGTAGCAAGATTGTTATTAGCAGTAGAAAGCAGCACATCACCAATTTGCTTAGCATTTAAATAAGGATAAGCCTGTTGTACCAGTGCCCCTACACCCGTCACGTATGGTGTAGCCATAGAGGTTCCGCTCATCAGCCTATCAAGGTTACCTGTTTTAGCATAGTCTGCATCTGCTGAGTATATGCCAAGTCCTGCACCGGCTACCGTATAATCCTCTTCAAAGCGTGGCAAATCACTAAAAAAAGTCACCGGTCTGCTGCCAGACAGCGATCCATCACTGTTGGCCTTTAGGCTAATATTATCACCGGCTACGACAGTAATCATATTGTAAGCTGCCTGGGAATAAACACTGGGCATAAAAGACTCTAAGCAAGCTGTAGAATGTCCGGCATTTCCGGCTGCAAAAAGCAATAGCTTATCCTGACTTTGTAATTTTTGAACGGCAGTAAAAATACTTCCCTCAAGTTTTTGGGCAGCTAGCTCAGGTTGTGTAAATATTTTTTTCATAACATCCGGAAAAAAAGCGGCCTGAATTTCAACAGCAGTACCGCCCCAGGAATTATTGATTAGCTTAACATCCGGCATATTAGCATAAAGCTCATATAAATTATCTCTAGATTTAAAAGTGCCTGTTGTCTTGGCAAACTCAGTTGCCACCGTTTCACCTAAAACATTAGCATCGTAGGCAATACCATGCATACCGGCATTATCCTTGCTGGCAGCTATGATACCTGCCACATGAGTGCCATGAGCCAAAAAATCCCAGTTGTAATATGGTTTGCCGCTCATATCAAAATTACTTATATCTCTTGAACCTGTTTTAGCCGCAAGTTCCGGCGTAGCAAAATTAATTGGGAAATCACAAACACCCACTGTAACACCTTTGCCTGTATAGCCTAAGGCATAGGCACTGGAAGCACGTAGCAGAGAATTACCACTAGAATAGTAATATTCCTTGGTTTCGTAATCTGCCGCAGAGGCAGCAAAAACAGAAGTAGCACCTGTTAATAAGCTAAGACTAATTAGAGCAGTTAGAAGTTTCTTTTTCCCCATGGCGCAAACTCCCTCCGAATTAAATATATATCATTATTATAGCATTTAATCATAAAAAAAAGGACCTCTTCACAGAGGTCCTTAATTTTTAAAATTATTTTCTAATTTGTAATTTGTCAACAATGGCTCTATATCTTTCGATATCTTTGGTCATCAGGTAGTTTAATAAACCACGGCGTTGACCAACCATCTTTAACAAACCACGACGAGAATGATGGTCTTTCTTGTGTTCCTTTAAGTGCTCAGTTAAATAACCGATACGCTCAGACAAAATAGCGATTTGCACTTCAGGAGAACCGGTATCAGCTTCGTTGATACGGTAGGTTTCAATTAACTCTTTTTTTCTCTCAGGTGTCATCATGATAGTAACTCCTCCTTTTTCTTTTCTAATTGCCCAAGCTGTAGCAGACGTTGGAGATTCGCAATGCCACGCCAGGGTTCTAATTTCTTTTGACGCTTAGTCATTATAGCATAAGGACTTTTAAAAAACAACATCCTCAAAGAAATTATTTACTTTCTTTTCGTCAATAATAATTTGTTTTTTCAAAGCTTCCACATCAGCAAAAACTTGTTCCGGACGAATAAAGGCATGTAGCTCTACAGTAATCTCTTTATCGTACAAATCTCCATCAAAATGTAGCATATGTGCTTCCAAGCGAACGCTTTCTGCACCAAAGGTAGGATTAGCTCCCACGTTAACTGAAGCTTGATAGCGTTTACCGTCAAAGCAAACTATGCCTGCATATACACCGGTAGCAGGCAGTGCAAAAGGTGAATTGATTAAATCAATATTAGCAGTAGGAAAACCAATGGTTCTCCCTCTGGCATCACCATGGATTACTTTACCGGACAAGCTATAAGGCCTGCCTAACATTACCCTGGCATAATCCATATCGCCTTGGGCAATGGCTTTTCTAATTTGAGTACTGCTGATGATTACGCCATGGAGAGTAAGCAGCTTACGAATGACCACGTGTATGCCGCGCTTGGCACCCTCAGCCTTTAGGGTATGAGAGTTGGCAGCACCACCTGCTCCGTAGCTGTAGTTGTCACCAACAACCACCACCTTGGCACCCAGCTCTTCCAACAAATTCAAGAAGTCGTCGGCAGATATCTCTGCCACCTGACGGGTAAAAGGGATATTAGCCAAAATGTCTACGCCTAAGTTAGCTAGGAGCTGCTCCTTGGCAGCATTATCAATAAGCTGAGGAGGGACAAGTTCAGGCATGATACTGGCCATGGGATGATTACTGAACGTAAACACCATAGACTTGAGGGCCTGCTTGCCCACAAAGCTTACAGCCGTTTTGATTACATCCTGATGTCCCAGATGAATGCCATCAAAAGTTCCCAGCGCTATAGCACATGGTTCATGTTTAATTGCTCGTAGTTCGTCAAGAGTTCTGATTATCTTCATTATTACTCGCATCTTCCGGAACATTAATTATTTTAGTTCCACGTAGCTTGCCGTCTTCAGCCTTAGCTAAACCTACCAGTTGCTGATCGTCTGTACAAATTTTATAGGTTGTGCCCTCTACAATGTTTTTGATAGTAGTGGCAACACCCTGGGCAATACGTCTGCCCTGTAAGGGATTAACTACTAAAGTAGGAAAATCTGCCAAAGCCGTTTCCAAAGGTAGCACATATTTCTCCGGCTCCTTGGCAATTTCTTCCAAAGTGGCGCTCTCTGCCAGCTTAAAGCTACCCACCTGCTGGCGCAAAAGTGCACTCATAAAACCCACCATGCCCAACTTAGTGGCAATGTCTTCAGCTAAGGTCCTGATATAAGTTCCCTTAGAACATTCCACCTCAATAACTAATTCTCTATCATTATAAGAAATCATGTGCAAAGCATAAATAAATATTTCCCTGGGCGCACGCTCTACCACAATGCCTTCTCTGGCTAGCTTATAGAGCTTCTTACCACCTTGGCTAAGAGCAGAATACATAGGAGGAATTTGCGAAATCTTACCCAAGAAGCAAGCTAAAGCTGCTTGCAAGTCTTCCTCTGCCACATGGTGAATGGGTCCGGTGGCAATAACCTTGCCTTCCCTATCTCCTGTGTCTGTTTTTTGCCCAAACGAAATGGTAGCACGATAAACCTTATGACCATCTACGGCATATTCAATAAATCTGGTAGCTTTACCTACAAATACCGGTAAAACACCTTCTGCCAGAGGATCCAAAGTTCCACCGTGCCCTATTTTTTTGATGCCTAAGATTTTCCGCATGGCACTAACCACATCGTGGCTAGTCATGCCCATGGGTTTTCTAACATTAAAAATGCCATCCATGATCCTGTTATAATTCCTTTTCTATAGCAGCCAAAAGTTGAGTCTTGGTTTCCTCCAGAGTAGCATACAAAGTACAGCCTGCTGCTCTCTTGTGTCCACCGCCATTAAACTCTAAGGCAACCTTACTAACATCAATAGTCTTGGAACGCATACTTACCCTTGTTACCTTATCTTCTACGGCCTTAAACAAGATAGCCACATCGACACCGTCAATATAACGAGGATAGTAAATGAAACTATCTGTGTCGATGTCTTTGTCATAATTCTCATGAGAAATTTCTATGGTAGCAATCTTGCCGTTGCCATAGTAAGTAATAGTGTTGAGAACTTTTTTTAGTAGCTCAATAGTAGCCTTGGACTTAAGCTCCAAAGCATCAGAAATTTCATTAGGTGCAATACCCATTTCCAATAAATCAGCTGCTGCCCGCATGGTAGCAGGAGTAGTATTAGAATATTTGAAATAACCGCTGTCCGTAGCAATGGCTACATATAAACAGGTAGCTATTTCCTTGGTAATAGTCACCGGCATTTTTTTGATTAAAGCTAAAATCATTTCACCGGTAGCTGCTGCCTTGGCATTAAGCCACAGATAATCAGCATAATGGGTATTGGAAATATGATGGTCAATGTTAAGCAGCACCGGCGCATTTACGCACTTAGGAATAATGCCGGCTCTATCTAAAGAGCTGGCATCAATGACAACTAATAAGTCGGCCTTATATTGGTCGCCCTCTTGAGGCTTCACATAAGACTCGATGAACGGCATGAAATCATAAGTGAAAGAAATCTTATCATCCACCATAATGGTAACTTTTTTGCCCATTTGTTCCAAGGCACCTTTCAGCGCCAAGGTAGAACCTAAGGTATCACCATCAGGTCCAATGTGGCTGACCAAAACTATGGTAGTGGCTTTGCTTAAAAGCTCAAGAGTTTCCTCCAGATTAATGTCCTTACTCATTTCTTGTCTTCCTCTGCTTTAATCTTGTTTAACAATTCATCAATGTGAGAACCATAAGCAATAGAAGTATCTTTGTGGAAACTGAGAATAGGTGCCACTCTAAGGCTTACTCTATGAGCGATTTCAGAACGGAAATAGCCTAAAGCACTGTTAAGGCCCTTCCAAGCTTCTTCCTGTTCTTGTTCAGAACCAAAAAGACTTACGTAAATTTTAGCGTAGCTCATATCACCGCTTACTTCTACGGAAGTAACGGTAACACCTTTAACTCTGGGATCTTTAACGTCTTTGATAATCAAGGTACTAATTTCTTGTTTAATTAGTTCCTGCATCTTTTCCACTCTAAGCTTACTCATAATATATCTCCTTACTGCGCAATCTCTTCCATTACATAAACTTCTAAGACGTCGCCCTCTTTAATATCACGATAGTTCTCCAGGGTTAAGCCGCATTCGAAGCCTGCAACAACCTCCTTAACATCGTCCTTGAAACGACGTAAGGAATCCAGCACGCCTTCGTGCACAACAATACCGTTACGGAGCACCCTGACTTTAGAGGTTCTGGTAATCTTGCCGTCGGTTACATAAGCACCGGCGATAAGCATCTTGGAAATAGTAATGATTTGGCGCACTTCTACGTGACCAATGATATTTTCTTTAAACTTAGGAGCCAGCATACCTTTGATGGCAGCTTCTACATCGTTTAAAGCATCATAAATAACACGGTAGGTACGAATATCTACCTTTTCTGTTTCAGCAGCCTTGCGGGCATTGCCATCCGGTCTTACATTAAAACCGATGATAATGGCATTGGCAGCGCTGGCCAGCATAACATCAGATTCGTTAATGGTACCTACACCTGCGTGTACGACCACAACCTTAACTTCATCATTCTTAATCTTACCTAAGGATTGCTGCAAAGCTTCGATGGTACCTTGTACGTCAGCTTTAACAACAATGTTTAGTTCCTTAAGCTCGCCTTCTTGAATTCTATTGAAAATATCATCCAAGGAAACCTTAGCTTGCTTTTGCTCTTCGTCTTTCTTCTTGGCAATACGTTTTTCTGCTACGCTTCTGGCAATATGCTCTTCGGTAGCATCCAAGGTATCACCGGCATTAGGCACATCATTTAAGCCCAGCACTTCTACAGGTGTAGAAGGAGGAGCTTTCTTGACAGACTCGCCTCTATCATTAATCAAGGCTCTTACCTTACCATAAGCAGTACCAGCCAAAATGGTATCGCCTACATGCAAGGTACCACGGGAAATCAGTACCGTTGCCACAGGGCCACGGCCTTTATCCAGCTCTGCTTCAATGATAGTACCTTGAGCAGGCAGATCCGGGTTAGCCTTTAATTCCTGAACTTCTGCAACTAACAAAATCATTTCCAACAACTCAGCAATACCTGTCTTTTGACGAGCAGATACAGGTACCATAATGGTATCTCCGCCCCAATCCTCAGGAATCAGCTCGTGCTCTGCTAATTGTTGTTTAACAAATTCCGGGTTAGCCCCTTCTTTATCAATCTTGTTAATAGCTACAATGATAGGCACCTTAGCAGCCTTGGCATGGTGAATAGCTTCCAAGGTCTGAGGCATAACGCCATCATCAGCAGCTACTACCAAAACAGCCACGTCGGTTACCTGAGCACCGCGGGCACGCATAGCAGTAAAAGCTTCGTGACCGGGAGTATCCAGGAAGACAATAGGCTTGCCTTGGCAAGTTACCTGATAAGCACCGATATGTTGGGTAATACCACCGGCTTCACCGGCAGTAATATGAGACTTACGAATGGAGTCCAGCAGAGAAGTCTTGCCATGGTCAACGTGACCCATAACAGTAACTACAGGTGGTCTTGGTTTTCTTAGTGCAGGATCATCTACAACTTCCGGAACCTCGGTAGGATCTTGTGCCAATGGCAAATCCTTAATCTCGCAGTTAAGCTCCATACCTACTAAGGCAGCGGTTTCATGGTCGATTTGTTGGTTAATGGTTACCATCTGGCCCATAGCAATCAGCTTGCCGATAACTTCAGCAGCACTGCGCTTTAAGAGCTTAGCAAATTCATTAACGGCAATACTCTCGCCCACTTCTACGCTAGCTGGTCTAATGATTTCCTGTTGAGGCTTTTGTTCCTTGTTATTGGCATTCTTGTGCTTCTTAGGAAATCTATCAAAATTATTAAAATCATTGCCCTTGCTTTGATAAGTATTACGCTTATCTTTTTTCTCTCTCCGGTTGGTAAAGTTTTGCCCTCTCTTGCCCATTTCCTTGCCGGCATGAGCGGTATTGATGTCTACAGGCATAGGCGGTTTTTCCTGGACAGGAGGTCTGTTGTAGCCTTGACCACGGTTGTTACCCTGGTAAGGTCTGTTGCCACCCTGTTGTCTATTGCCACCTTGACCTTGATATGGCCTGTTGCCACCCTGTTGAGGTCTAAAACCACCCGGTCTGTTGTTATTAAATCTTTGACCTTGTGGTCTGTCACCGTTGGAGAAACTTCTGGTGCCGGTTTGACCTTGAGGTCTATTGCTATTGTAGGGTCTTCTGTCTTGATATTGGCCCTGACCTTGGCTTCTGTTTTGGCCTTGGTTTCTATCTCTAAATTGTCCTTGCGGACGATTATTACCATCTCTGTTCCAGTTAGGATTTCTGTGGAGGATGATTTTGGGTACAGGTTTGGAGCCGGTGTTGTTAGCCGGCCTACCTTCTTGCTTAGCTATGGGTTTAGCTTCTGTTCTATGCTCAGGTTGCCCTTGCGGTCTTACTTGCGGTCTCGCTTCAGGTCTTGCTTGTGGTCTGGCCACAGGTCTAGCCTCAGCTTGCACAGCCGGTTTGACGACAGGTTTTGCTTCTACTTTTACTTCTGGTTTAACTTCTTGTTTTACTTCCGGTTTGACCACCGGCTTAGACTCAGGCTTAAACTCAGGCTTAGCCACCGGCTTTGCTGCAGGTTTAGCTGCCTTACCGCCTAAATCCTTTAAAATCCTGGCGCGAACATCGTCATCCACAGAGCTCATATGGCTCTTAACCGCAATTTGATGCGCATTTAAATAATCAAGAACAACCTTGTTGTCTTGATTTAATTCCTTTGCAATTTCATATATTCTGTGTTTACCCATAGGCACACCTCCAAAACTTTACTTTAAAATCATCTTCACAAAATTCTCGTCAACAATTGCTGCCGCTGTACGGGGAGCCTTACCCATGGCCAGTCCTAACTCTGACCTGGTGGCAACCTCCAGCGTTGGCACATTATATTCCTTGCATTGATAAGCTAATTTCTCTTTGGATTTTTCCGAAGCGTCCTTAGCAATTAAAAGAAGTTTAACTTTTCCTTTTCTTAAGGCTTCTGTAACGGCAAAATCGCCGGACAGCGCCTTGCCCGCTTTTTGGGCCAGGCCTACAGCAAAGAAAAGCTTTTGATTGTTTGGCATCTTACACACCTGCTAACAATTCTTTTTCCACTGTCTCAGTTATCTTGATTTCTAAAGCTCTTTCCAGACTCTTATTGGCAATGGCTTTTTCTACGCACTCCTTACAGGGACAAACATACGCGCCACGTCCCGGCTTCTTGCCGGTCTTGTCTACGCTGATATCACCATACGGAGACCTTACTACTCTGATTAAGTCTTTTTTATCTTTTACTGTATTGCACCCTAAACATTTGCGTTGGGGAGTTTTTTTTGCTTTCATTTCTTTTTGCTATCCTCCGCTTCGGTGTCCAGTTCCCAGGTAGGTTCTTGGACAGGTTCATCTTCAGGGGTATCCTTGGCTGCAGCTTCTTGCGGTGCTACCGTCTCTTCAGTTACGGATTCTTGCAGTGCTGCTGTCTCTTCAGTCGCAGTTTCTTCATTTGCAGCTTCTTCTGTGCCTTCTGCAGCTGCACTCGCTGCTGCCTGTGCCTCACCGGTACCGTTAGCATCGTCATCGGCATATTCTAATTCGCCGGACTCAATAGCCTGTGATTCACTCTTTATATCAATCTTCCAACCGGTTAACTTTGCTGCTAGTCTGGCGTTCTGGCCTTCCTTGCCAATAGCCAGAGACAATTGATAATCAGGAACTATTACTCTGCAAATCTTCTCATCAGCATTGGCCACAGCCACAATAACCTTAGAAGGAGAAAGAGCATTGGCAACGTACTTCTCAGGCTCTTGACTGTATTCCACAATATCAATCTTTTCGCCGTGCAGCTCATCTACGATATTGCGAACTCGCATACCTTTAGGACCAACGCAAGCACCAACCGGATCAACATTTTCATTAGCACTGTATACCGCAATCTTGGAGCGCATACCTGCTTCTCTGGCTACGGATTTAATTTCTACAGTACCATCTTGAATCTCCGCAACCTCCATCTCAAACAATCTCTTTAACAAACCGGGATGTGTTCTGGACAGAATGATTTGAGGGCCCTTAGTGGTCTTCTTCACTTCCACTACATAGCATCTGATTCTATCATGATAGTTATATTGCTCGCTGGGAATCTGCTCGTTAGGAAGAATAATACCTTCCGCACTGCCCAGGTCCAAATAAACATTGTGATTCTCTACCCGTTGCACAATACCACTGACAATATCGTTTTCCTTACGGGAGAACTTGTCATATACCATGCCACGCTCAGCTTCTCTGATTCTTTGCACAATTACCTGCTTAGCATTCTGAGCTGCGATACGTCCAAAGTTTCTGGGAGTAACTTCCTCTTCCAAAACATCCTCAAGCTGATATTTCTTATTTATCTTCATGGCATCAGCCAAAGAAATTTGTTGTGTTTTATCTTCTACATTTTCCACAACTTGCTTTCTGGCATAAACATGAATCTCGCCATTTTCCTTATTTAAAGAAACTCTCACATTTTGACTATTGCCATAATTTTTCTTATAAGCAGTAACCAACGCTTCTTCTACTGCGCTATAAAGAGTTTCGGGAGAAATACCCTTTTCTTCACCTAATTGAGCAACCGCCTTTACAAAATCTGCATTCACTTTGATTTCCTCCTCATCTTAAAACTCGATATATGGTCTAACCACAGCAATATTTTTGCGTGGAACTACTATTTGTTTTTCTTTCTCACAAAGCAGACTTAGCTCTGTCTCGTTATGAGAGAGCAAAATGCCCACCACTTCTTTCTTTCCATCTAAAGGAGCAAATAACTGGAGCTCTATCTTCTTCCCATAATTAGCCTGAAAATCTTTGTCCTTCTTCAAAGGCCTGTCAATGCCGGGAGAAGATACTTCCAAATAGTATTGTTCTTTAATAACATCTTGATCATCCAGCAATTTAGCTAACTTGGTGCTGATGGCAGAACAGTCGTCAATATCAATACCGCCTGCTTTGTCCACGTAAATGCGCAGATACCAGGCTCTCTCTTTCACATATTCCACGTCCACCAGCTCCAGGCCTTGTTCAGTCACGATAGGCTCAGCTAAAGCTGTTACAATTTTCACTATGTTATTTTTCTTATTAATTTTTTCCATAAAAAAACCTTCCTAAGTAAACGAAAGAGCGGGTATAATACCCACTCTTCACAAGTTTCATATAATAACTGTTAATATTATAACACTATTGGTTTTTTTAAGCAACATATAATTAGGAAGTTTTTGCACTAAAGTAGTCAGTTTTAACATGGTCATAAAAGTGCTATAATAAAAACACCAAATAGTTCGGAGAGGAGCAACATCTATGAAAAAGTTTTTACTAAAAGTTTTAACCTGTCTCACCATTGTTTCTACTTTAGTCGTTCCTACTGCCTTTGCCAAAGAAAGCTTATCAGCTAAAAGAGCAGAATTGGAAAACAAATGTACCGAAACCTTGCAAAAACTCTATGACAAGAAACCTAATGCTAAAAGAGTTATTGCTAACAGCGCCGGCTATGCAGTATTTGCCAATAGCGGTTACAAGCTCGGTTTACTCGGTAGCTCTCATGGCCGCGGCATGGCTTTCAATAATAATACCGGTGAGAAGATTTACATGCGCATGAACGAATTCACCGTAGGCTTAGGCCTAGGTGCTAAAGAATATGCCATGGTCTTCGTATTCCCCAATCAATCAGCCTGGAAAAACTTCACTGAAAAGAAATGGGAATATGGTGGCAAGGCTGATGCCTCTGCAACTGATGGCGTAAACGGTGGTAGCATCGAAGGTGCTGTATACGGCGGCGACGGTGTGTGGGTTTATGAATTGACTACTAAGGGCTTAACCTTGGAAATGAATTTGAAAGGTACCCGCTATTACAAAGATGACGGCATGTACCCCAAGAAAGCTAAGAAAGCTAAAAAGTAAAAACAAAAAGAGTGCTTCTGACGAAGCGCTCTTTTTTTGACTTAAAACAACTCTATTTGATCCGTAGCCGGCATGCCATTTAAAACACCAAGCTCAGCTAATGCTTCAACGGCAGAGTTACTGATTTTAGAACGAGTACGCAAATCTTCCCGGGAAATAAACGGCCCGTTAGTTCTGGCATCGCTGATGCCTTCGGCAGCAGTTGCACCGATGCCTGACAAGGAACCAATGGGAGGCAAAAGCCCCTTCTCAGTAACCTTGAAGCGATGAGGATCTGATTTATACAAATCAATATTCTCAAAGGTAAAGCCACGCTCTAACATTTCTATAGCTACTTCCATATAGGTAACAGTATCCTTATCGTTAACGGAAGCCTTGTTGCCTTGAGCATACACATCTTTAATAAAACGTTTCATGAAGGCTTCGCCTTTGCTCACCAAAGCATAATCAAACTTGGGAGTACGAATGGAGAAATAAGCTGCATAAAACTCTTTAGGATGATGGACCTTGCAATAGGCAATCCGATAAGCAGACAAAACATAAGCTACTGCATGAGCCTTAGGGAATAGATATTGCACGGTCTTACAGGACTTAACATAAAAATCAGGAATTTTAGCTTTTTTCATTGCTTCCTGCTGATCTTTCTTCAAGCCCTTTTTAGCAGCCTTACCCTTACGGCACCACTCCATGATACCGAAAGCCATGCTTGGCTCCACGCCGTGTTTAATCAAATAGTTCATGATATCATCACGAGTGGAAATAGTATCCTCGGTAATCTTACCTTCTTTAATTAAATCCTGCGCGTTGTTTAGCCACACGTTAGTACCGTGGGAATAACCAGAAATATGCAGCAGGTCACTGAAATTCTTAGGCTTAACGTCTTCAATCATTTGACGCACAAAGAAGGTGCCGCATTCTGGCACACCATAAGTACCTACGTTACTGCCAATTTGTTCAGGAGTAACACCAAGTGATTTGGTGCTGAGGAACAGCTCCATGGTAGCTGGATCAGCAATAGGAATTGATTTGCAGTAACCATCCTGCCCCAGCAAATTATCCAGCATCTTGATCATGGTAGGATCATCATGGCCCAGAATATCCAGCTTCACCAAACGGTCGTTGATGGAGTGATAATCAAAGTGAGTTGTGATAATGCCGGTCTCCTCATCGTCAGCAGGATATTGTACCGGCGTAATGTAGTTAATGTCCAGGTTTCTGGGCACAACCATGATGCCACCGGGATGTTGTCCTGTGGTCCGCTTCACATCTACCAGGCCTGGAATCAAGCCTTCTACATAAGCACTACGTACAGGCTGATTACGTCCCTCGTAGTATTTCTTAATATAACCATAAGCAGTGGCAGCAGCGATAGTGCCTAATGTTCCTGCTCTAAACACGTTGTCCCTGCCAAATAATTCTTCTGTATATTTGTGAGCTTTTGCCTGATATTCTCCAGAGAAATTCAGGTCAATATCAGGAACCTTCTCACCATGGAAACCTAGGAAAACAGCAAAAGGAATGTTGTGTCCATCCCGCACCATATCAGTGTGACAATTAGGACACTGCTTAGGTGGCAAGTCAAACCCTGACCCGACGCTGCCATCTTCAAAGAACTCAGCATGGTGGCATTGGGGGCAACGGTAATGAGGAACCAAGGGATTTACTTCCGTAATATTCAGCATAGTTGCCACAAAGGAAGAACCTACGGAACCTCTGGAACCAACCATGTAACCATCATCATTAGATTTTTTAACCAATAGATGTGCGATGTAATACAAAACGGAGAAGCCGTTGCCAATAACAGCCTTCAGCTCCATCTCTAAGCGGTCAGATACCTGCTTAGGTAATTTCATCTCGCCATTTTCTTCATAGCCATACAGCTCCATGGCCTTGGCCTCGGACATGCTTCTAACCTTGTCTTCGGCACCTGGAATAATTGGCGTATACAATTGATCATCATCAGGAACAGGTTTAATTCTTTCAATCTGGTCGTTAATCTTATTAGGATTTTCTACCACAACTTCATAAGCTCTGTCCTTACCTAAATAATCAAATTCTGCCAGCATTTCTTCTGTAGTTCTGAAATACAGCGGAGGCTGATCAATGTCAGGATAGCCTACCCCAACTGTTAAAATTCTTCTCAGCAGTCCATCCTCCGGACGCAGAAAATGCACGTCGCCGGTAGCTACAGTCAGCTTGCCTAATTTATCTGCTAAAGCAATTACTTTCTTGTTTAAGTTCTCCAAATCAGTCTGAGAGGTAATCTCAGGGTAATTATCATCATTAAGCAAATATCTGTTATTACCTAAAGGCTGAATTTCCAAATAGTCATAGAAGGAAGCTGTTTCTTCCAGTTCCTTATCTGTAAAACCGTTTAATAAGCCACGGAACACTTCTCCGGCTGCACAGGCACTGCCAATAATCAGACCTTCTCGATACTGATTAATGAGAGCCTTGGTCATACGGGGGCGCTTAGGCTTGCCACCAAAATACTGCAAATGTGACAAGGAAATCAAACGATACAAATTACGCAAGCCCGTAATGTTTTTAGCTAAAATGATGATATGATAATTTTTCTTTTCAGCTTTATCGTGACACAAATAAGCTTCCACCCCAAAAATCAATTTCAGGTCGGAATCCAGTGTCTGTAATTCTTTATAAGCAAAAGGAAAGGCTTGCACTACGCCGTGATCGGTAATGGCTAAAGCCTTATGGCCCCACTTAGCGGCAGTGCGCACCAATTTCTCAATAGGTGTAACGCCATCCATCTTACTCATCTTGGTATGGCAATGAAGCTCCACTCTTTTCACGGGAGCTTTGTCTGCTACTTCTTCATGAGGCTCCAGCATAATGCTCTTTATCGGCATCATGATCAGCTCGGAATTCTCATACTTATCTATCATGATATTGCCTTGCAAAATAATATGAGAACCAACGGGAATCTTTTTCTTAAAAGCAGCCGCGTCTTCTCTGTTCTTGGCTAAGTCATTACGATTTCTCTGCTCGCCAAAACGAATCTTGGCAAGGATACCATTGGTTTTGTCCTTTACCAGGATTGTAATCATCACAGCATCAGTACGAAGTTCTCTTTCTCTAAAATCAACAACCTCGCCTGCTACTACTACATTGTTTTCTTCCTCTACTACCTCATCCATGGTCCTAGGCTTTTTGGTAATCTTGCGACCCATGACTACACCGGTAGCCTTGTAACCCATGTGCTCTTCTTCTACATGACGAAGTGCCTGTTGATAAGCCTCGCTTTGGCAAATATCATCAATCATAGGCTCATCTTCCGGCTCAGGCTCAGGCATAGGACCAGCTTCAGGTTCCAGCTCTGATTCCAAATCGTTGGCAGGCAACACAAGAAAAGCCGCGCTTGTTAAAGCACAAGCAGCGGCTAGCTTTTTGCCCATATTGTCTAAAAAGGGAATGTCCTTAGCCTCTACTTCGCCTTGGGCATAGTAAATTTCCCAAGTCTTAGCTGCTTCGTCCAAATGCACCTCTTGCACCAGCAAACGTTTAAGCAACGAAGCTTCTTCAGGAGATAATTCCAAAGTAGACATAAAGTTTCTAAAAGTATTTAGATCAGGTTTGATAACATATTTTTGCGACATCTTACTTACTTCTCTCGCTTTTCTTAGCCAATATTTTCTATGGAAATTACAGAATCAATTTTTTGCATATCAGTAATAATGCCATCAATATTACCATCTCGCATGATTTTTAGATAAAACTCTGCTGTAATAGTATTGCCGGCAATATCTTCTTTAATGTTTAAGGTTCTGGTCTTAACATTATTTTTTTGTAAATAATCCAGCACCTTGGGAATACCATCCATGTTCTTCTTAACAATAATCCTTATATAACGGCGTTCTGTTTTCCCGGTATCATAAAAACGTTTTTCCAAACCATGGAAGGTAACCAAAGTAATCAGCATGATAACCGTAGCAAATATGGCAATGATAAACATACCACTACCACAAGCCAAACCAATAGCAGCCACCATCCACAAGCTGGCAGCAGTGGTAAGGCCTCGTACGTTAAAGCCATCATGCAAAATGGTACCGGCACCTAAGAAACCTATACCGCTGACCACCTGGGCTGCAATACGGGAAGAATCCCGGCCTGCTGTAAGCCCATCGGAGCCGTAGAGAGACACCATCATAATCAAAGCAGAACCGGCACAAACCAGAATATGGGTTCTCAAGCCTGCCGGTCTATCGGCGCTACCTCTTTCCACACCTACTATGCCGCCTAAAATTGCCGCAGCACATAATCTAATGATCATTTGAGCAGTTATTGTATCCAGCATCTACGTCACCTTCATTTCTGCTTATAAGGTTTTAGCTAAAAGGTTTTTGATTTCTGTTAAATAATCGCCATTCACATCTACCATTACTACTTCACCGGTAGCTCTGGTCTTTACTTCTATTTGGCCCTTAGCTAAAGTCTTAGGACCTACTACCACTCTCAGAGGATAACCAATCAGGTCAGCATCCTTGAACTTAACACCGGCTCTTTCATCTCTATCATCAATAACAGTTTCAATGCCTTCAGCCGTCAATTTATTGTAAATCTCTTCTGCTTTAGCATTACTTGCTTCGTCCTTGGTATTAACAGGAAGGACAATGATTTGATAAGGAGCAACAGCCTTCGGCCAGATAATACCATCCTTATCATTGTGTTGCTCAATAACAGCAGCCATGGTACGACCTACACCAATACCGTAGGAACCCATGTAAATGGGTTGTTCCTGGCCGTTGATATCCAGATAGGTGGCTTTCATTGGCTCAGAGTACTTAGTAAACAGCTTGAAGACCTGACCAACTTCAATGCCTCTGGCAGCGGACAGCTTACCGCCACAACGTGGGCAAGGATCGCCGGCCTTAGCCAAACGAATATCAGCCACAATGGCAGACACAAAATCAGTTTTCGGATTGACGTTAATATAGTGAGTATCTACTTTGTTAGCACCACAGCAAATATTATGCATATTCATGACAGTGCTATCAATAACAACAATGGCTTTTTTAGGATCTAAGCCTACCGGTCCCATGAAACCGCCTACTGTACCGGCAGCCGCCAGCATTTCAGCAGGAGCCATATCCACCTCGGTAACACCGGTAGCATTGATGACTTTGATTTCATTAACATCATGGTCACCACGGACAAAGCAAAGAATCAAGCCCTTGTCAGAAGTATAAGCAACTGCTTTGACAGAGTGGTCTACAGGCAAATGCAAAAACTTGCAAACATCTTCAATGGTCTTGCAATCAGGAGTATTTACTTCTTCCTTGGCCTTAGCTTCTTCCTCAGGAGCGACAATGGGAGCAAACTCAGCCTTCTCCACATCAGCAGCGTAATGGCAATCATTGCAATATACTATTTCTGCCTCGCCGCTTTCAGCCAGAGCCATAAATTCATGAGAACCGCTGCCACCAATAGCACCGCTATCAGCTTCTACAGGGCGGAAATCCAGACCGCATCTGGTAAATATCTTAGTGTAGGCATCATACATTTTCTTATAGGATACTTCTAAGCCCTTTTCATCCAGATCAAAAGAATAATCATCCTTCATGATAAATTCACGAGAACGCATTAGTCCAAAACGAGGACGACGCTCATCACGGAACTTACTCTGAATTTGATAAAGATTCAAAGGCATCTGACGATAGCTTCTTACTTCAGCGCGAATCAAGCTGGTAACCAGCTCCTCATGAGTTGGTCCAAGGCAGAATTCTCTGCCATGACGATCTTTTATTCTGCACATTTCCTGACCATAAACAGACCAACGACCGCTTTCCTGCCAAATCTCAGCAGGTTGCAAAATCGGCATCATGATTTCCTGAGCACCGGTAGCATCCATTTCTTCACGGATGATGGTTTCAATTTTCTTAATACTACGCCAAGCCAGCGGCAAATAAGAATACATGCCTCCCGCTGATTTTCTGATAAAACCTGCTCTGAGCATTAAGCGATGACTGATAAGCTCTGCCTCAGCAGGAACCTCACGTAAAGTTGGTGCATACAATTGGGAAACGCGCATTATTTATTCTTCCTTTCCAACAATATTTTATCTATTTCTTTAAACAATTCATCTACCAAAACATTTTCAGGAACTTTTCTTAAAATCTGTCCCTTTTGGAAAATCAGTCCCTCGCCCTTACCACCGGCCAGGCCAACATCAGCTTCTCTGGCTTCACCGGGGCCATTAACTACGCAGCCCATTACTGCAACGGTAATCGGCTCCTTGATAGCAGCCAGACGTTTTTCCACTTCCGTGGCAGCCTTCTCTAAATCAATGGAAGTACGACCACAGGTCGGACAAGAAATCAAGGTAGGACCATAATCTCTCAAATTCAGTGCCTTCAAAATCTGATATGCCACCTTCACTTCGTTGGCAGGATCGCCTGTCAAGGAAACTCTGATGGTATCGCCAATACCCTCCGCCAAGAGAGCACCAATGCCTACTGCTGATTTTATGATACCGGAATTAACAGTACCTGCCTCGGTAATGCCCACATGCAAAGGATAGTCGCATTGACTGGCCAAGAGCCGATAGGCTGCAATAGTCAAGGGCACATCATGAGCCTTAAGAGAAATTTTAATATTATTATAGTGCATATCTTCCAGAATATGAATATGCCTCCAGGCTGCTTCTACCAAAGCCTCAGCTGTAGGATGACCATATTTTTGTAACAAATCCTGTGGCAAGGAACCACCATTCACACCTATCCTAATAGGCAGATTACGTTCCTTGGCAGCTTTTACCACTGCCTCTACTCTGTCTCGTCCCCCAATGTTACCTGGGTTAAGACGCAGACCATCTACACCGGACTTAATAGCCTCCAAAGCCAGCTTATAATCAAAATGAATATCAGCAATCATAGGAATGCTGATGCCCTTCTTAATCTGGGCAATAGCCTTAGCTGCTTCCATGGTAGGAATGGCACAACGAATTACCTCGCAGCCCAGGGCTGCTAATTCATTGATTTGTTTAACGGTTGCTTCTACATTTTCAGTTTTGGTATTGGTCATGGACTGTACCACAATAGGATTGTCCCCGCCAATTTTAACCTTACCGATAGTCAGTACTCTGGTTTTTCTACGCACTATGTAGCCTCCTAACGACTTAAATCATTAAAAGTGGTAAATAAAGTCAACAAAATAATTAAAGCAAAACCCAGCATCTGGATTCTTTCCTGCCATTTGATGGAAATGGGTTTACCTCTAATTCCCTCAACCATCAGTACCACAAGTTGTCCGCCATCTAAGGCAGGCACCGGTAGCATATTAATGATAGCCAGGTTAATGCTGAGGAAAGCAATGAAATTTAAGAGCGGTAAGACACCTTGAGAAGCCACATCGCCTGCCATCTGAGCTACGCCAATAGGTCCGGATAGCTCTGCAGAAGAAGAACGTCCTGTCACAATGCGCTTTAAAGCAGTCAGCATATTACCAATGATTTTTTGTTCAAACGAAATAGAAGTCGTCACTGATTCCACAACGCCCATAGGACGCTTGGTAAACTTGGGACCAATGCCAATCAACGGTCTGCCCAGCTCCGTGTTCATCTCAGGAACAATCTTGTAATCCCGTACAGAACCGGCTCTGTCAATGGTAAAAACTGTTTCCTTAGGACCATTAGCCTTCATGGTATTAATCAAATCTTCCCAGGTTGTAACCTGAGTGCCGTTAATGGCAATTATCTTATCTTCAGGCATAATGCCTGCGGCCGCTGCCGGTTGTCCGGCGCTCACCATACCAACTACAGCCTTATTTACCGGCGTATCCATACCGGAAGACATGAAGATGACGAAAAACAACAAAGCCGGCAAAATAAAATTCATGGCAGACCCGGCGCAAATTACCAGCATCCTGGCCCATAAGGGCTTGCTGTTAAAACCATCCGGTCTATCTCTGTCGTCGGCTTCCATACCGGCAATCTTATTATAACCACCTAAAGGAACCAGCCTTAAAGAATAAATGGTTTCAGGTGTTTTATTCTGATAAATCAAGGGTCCAAAGCCTACAGCAAATTCGTCGACTTTCATACCCGTTAGCTTGGCCACCAGAAAATGTCCTAATTCATGGACGGTAATCAAGACGCCAAACACAAGAATTGATGCTAAAATCGTTAACAAAATTTACCTCCTATTACAACTGCTTTGCCAAAATCTCTTTGGCCTTTATTCTGGTTTCCTTATCAACTGTTTCAATATCCTCTAAGGTAGGAGTAGCAATTTGTTCACTCTGCTCCATAACATCGCCAATAAGCTCGGCAATGCCCAGATACTTAATCTTGCCTTGCAAGAAGCTCTCCACCGCTACCTCATTGGCAGCGTTGAAAACGCAGGGCAAAATCCCGCCTTGCCTACCGGCAAATTGGGCCAAACCCAAAGCCTTAAAAATCTTGGTATCAGGTTTGCTAAAGGTAAGTTCTTTAAGCTGAGTCAAATCCAAATGACCAAAAGCATTATCCCATCTATTAGGATAACTTAATGCATACTGAATAGGCAGCCTCATATCAGGCAAGCCTAATTGAGCCAGCACTGCACCATCTTTGAATTCCACCAAAGAATGAACAATGCTCTGGGGATGAATAACAGGCTCAATTTGATCGTAGGACATGTCAAACAACCAATGAGCTTCCATAATTTCCAGACCTTTGTTGGCCAAGGTGGAGGAATCAATGGTTACCTTAGGTCCCATTACCCAGTTAGGATGATGGAGACACTGTTCCACTGTAACATCTTCCAGCTCGTCTAAAGTCTTATCCCTAAAGGGTCCACCGGAAGCTGTAATAATTATTTTAGCTACTTCACTATGCTTACCACCTTGCAAGGCTTGGAAAATCGCACTGTGCTCACTATCCACCGGCGTAAGCTTAACGCCCTCCTGAGCCACCGCTGCCATCACAATACTACCGGCAGCCACCAAAGTTTCCTTATTGGCCAAAGCAATATTCTTGTGGGCATGAATAGCTGCCAGGGTAGGCTTTAAACCACTGTACCCAACCATGGCGCCTAGCACGGTATCTGCCTCACTATAGGTAGCTACCTCCATCACGCCTTCAGCACCTGCCACAATTTTGGTAGAACCGTGATAATTTGCCTTGAGTTCCTTGGCTGCTGCCTCATCAGACAAAGCCACCAACTGCGGATGAAAAGCTTCAATTTGTTTAAGAATTAATGCCACATTTTTATGTGCAGCTAAAGCCACCACAGATAATTCCGTAGGATTAGCGGCTACAACTTCCAAGGTCTGAGTTCCAATAGAACCGGTAGACCCTAAGATGGCAATTTTCTTCATGACTACACCCTCTCAACGCTTAATGTAATACCAAGATAATATAGTAATAAGCCAAGGGAATGGCAAACAACAAACTATCGCAACGGTCCAACACACCGCCGTGTCCCGGGAAGAAGTTACCGGAATCCTTAATCTCGCAATTACGCTTCAAAATAGATTCCACTAAGTCTCCCAAAGGAGCAAATAAGGCAATGATTAGAGCCAAGCCTACCATTCTTTCTGCAGGATAGTTTAACCACTTCACGCCCAAGGCCATCACCACAGCAATACTACCTACAAAACCAGCCACCGCACCCTCAACGCTTTTCTTGGGACTGACCGCAGGAATAAGCTTGTGTGAACCGATGGCTACACCAATAAAATAAGCAAAAGTATCACTAGCCCAAGTACCTAACAAAACAACCCAAAGCAGAGCCTCGCCTCTGTCTAAAATAAAATGCGACATGATGGATACAGGCGTACCGGGCAATTGTCTTAACAAAATAAAGTGACTAAACAACAGGCCTACATAAAGCACGCCAAAGCTAGTCAAGGCTACAGAAGTAACCCATTGACCATTCTTGTAATTGTAAAGTGCTTCCAGCATGATAGCCAAAATAGCGATAGCCAAAATAGGCACACTGTAGTGAGCCTTGTCCACTGCTGCGGACAGCACCAGTCCGATTACGGAAAGACCGCCTGTCACATAATATAGCTTGGCATCACGATTGATCAGCATCCTATAAAATTCCTGCCACCCCACCAAGGCTAGTACTGCTACACCTACTGAATAAAACCAACCACCCAGGCAAATTAAAAGCAGGGCAATGGGAATAGCCACTATCGCCGTCATAATACGTTGTTTCATAAGTCACCAGCTTATTTTGAATTAAGGCCACCATAACGGCGGTCCCGTTTTTGATAACTTCTAATAGCATCCAAAAGCATCTCTTGGGTAAAGGCAGGCCAGTATGTATCTGTAGTCCAAATTTCTGCATAAGCAATCTGCCACAGCATAAAATTACTTACCCGTAAATCCCCACCCGGTCTGATTAATAAATCAGGAGGCGGTAACTGTCTGGAATATAAATTATCTTCCACCATCTGTATATCTATAGCTTGGGGCTCCAGCTTGCCATCCTTCACCTGCTGAGCAATACTTTGCACAGCATGAAGAATCTCAGCCTGTCCGCCATAGTTAATTGCTAAATTAAGAATAATGCCGGTATTGTTACAAGTAGCCTTCAGAGCATAATCCATCTTCTCCTGCACTACCTTAGGCAACCCTTCCCGGGAGCCCATGAAACGTACCTGCACATTATTTTCGTTAAACTCGTCTATCTCGTCAGTTAAATACCGGCTTAATAGCTCCATAATAAAATTTACTTCTGTAATCGGCCTTTTCCAATTTTCCGTAGAAAAAGCATAGGCGCTTAAAACCTTGACGCCTAAGGAATTGGCAAACTTCACAATGGTACGGAGAGTTTTAGCTCCCACATTATGACCATAGGTTCTTGGTTTGCCTTGCGCTTTAGCCCAACGACCATTGCCATCCATAATAATGGCAATATGCTTGGGAATATTGTTCATATCAACATTATGAGCAGCCAGAAGTGGATCGTTTTTAATTTTGCCTGCTTCCGTAAAGAGATTCTTAAACATGTTGTTGTCTCCTCACAAAAAATTTGCGCAACCCAGTGTAGGGTTGCGCAATCTTTGCTATTAATTATTCAGCCTTAATAGCGCCTACTGGGCAAGAGCCTGTGCAAGCATCGCAATCGATACAAGCAGCCTCATCCACCTTATACTTGCCACCATCATCTTTTATAGCGCCTACCGGGCAAGAGCCTGCGCAGGTACCACAACCGATGCATTCATCAGCATTAATTTTATGTGCCATAATCTTACGCCTCCTTTCCTGAATTTAACCAATCAGTAAGATTAGTATATATTGTTAGGTTTCCCGAACAAACAAGTAAAAAAATCAAATCTCCATTACTTCTTTTTCTTTATTAGCCAATACCTTGTCTATTTCCTTCATGTATTGGTCAGTTAGCTTTTGAGCCTTGTCAAGAGCCTGCTTATTAGCATCTTCAGTAATGGTTCTAGCTTTTAATTCTTTCTTCAAAGCTTCATTAATATCACGTCTAATATTGCGGACTTCAATTCTAGTAGCTTCGCCCTTCTTATTAACCATCTTAACAAGTTCCTTGCGTCTTTCCTCAGTGGGCTGAGGCAGGTTCAGACGAATGGCACTGCCATCGCTATTAGGATTAATACCCAAATCAGAAGTTTGAATAGCCTTCTCAATAGGTTTAATCATGCTCTTTTCCCAAGGAGAGATTAACATCATTCTAGGCTCGGGAACAGAAATATTAGCAACTTGGTTAATCGGTGTAGGTGTACCATAATAATCAACTTTAATTCTGTCCAATAAGGACGGGGTAGCGCGACCGGTACGAATAGCGGTCAATTCACCACGTAAAGCGTTGATTGCCTTGTCCATGCGATCTTTTGTCTTAGTCATTAACTCATCAACAGTAGCCATTATGCCTCGCCTCCAACTAAGGTCCCTATTTTTTCGCCATGTGCAGCCTTCACGATATTACCTTTCTTATCAATATCAAAAACTACAATGGGAATCTTGTTATCCATGCAAAGACTAATTGCAGTGGAATCCATGACCTTTAAATGTTTTTGGATTACATCAAGATAGGTTAACCTATCAAACTTCTTAGCCTTGGGATTTAGCTTGGGATCGCTATCATAAACCCCATCTACACCCTTCTTTGCCATCAAGATGGCATCGGCTTCAATCTCAGCAGCTCTCAGTGCGGCGGTAGTATCTGTAGAAAAATACGGATTACCGGTACCTGCTGCAAAAATAACTACTCTACTCTTTTCCAAGTGTCTGATGGCACGCCTACGAATGTAAGGCTCTGCAATCTGGCGCATCTCGATGGCAGTTTGTACTCTGGTAGGAACGCCACGATTTTCCAAAGCGTCCTGCAAAGCCAAAGAGTTAATAATAGTAGCCAACATGCCCATATAATCTGCTGTGGCTCTATCCATACCCTTGGAACTACCGGAAAGACCTCTCCAAATATTGCCTCCACCATTAACAACGGCTACATCTAGTCCTAAATTAGCCAAATCTTGAATCTGGCCGGCTATATCATCAACAGTTACAGGATCAATACCATAACCCTTAGGACCTGCCAATGCTTCGCCACTTAACTTTAGAATTACCCGTTTGTATTTTTTCTTTTCTGTCACAAATAGGACCTCCCAGTTAACACATATCATATATAATTATATGAAAAAATGCCCACAAATACAAGTGGTATTTACCTATTTAAACACTATAAGTTGTGGGAAAATTCAGACGTTGGGACAAAGGGACGCGTCCGCTGTCCCACTTTCCTCTTGACTTAAACCCTAGTATAAGATATATACTTAACAGAAAACTATTTATCTCAGGTGATCTCATGCGTAAATATATATTAATTTTCTTTTTGATTCTCGTACTCATTTTTACTGCTCTGGTAGCAGGCGCCGGCTATTTCGTAGGCGACTATTTTGTTAATTTTACCCTAAAACGCGGTAATGACAGGAATCCTCATGGTCCACCCCAAGCCTACTCAACTATTTTGGGCGTAAAAAAATCTCCCGAAGCAAATAAACCTAACTATGCTTCAGAAGATTGGCAAATAACTTCCCAAGATGGATTAAAGCTGCAAGCCACTCATTTTGAGCCAAGAAAAAGCAGCAATCGCTGGGTTATTTTGGTGCACGGCTACGGCGGTAACCAATCCTATGTGTGGAATCTGGCCAGAGCCTATCTGCACAACGGTTACCAGGTTCTTACCCCGGATTTAAGAGCCGCCGGCAAAAGCGAAGGTCAATACATAACCTTGGGTATTTTGGAAAGCAAAGACATTGTTGACTGGAGCAAGGATATTATAAAAAAGGACCCCTCTGCTCAGATTGTTCTCCATGGCGTTTCCATGGGAGCTGCTACTGTCATGCTGGCCGAAGGCGGACAGCTTCCTACTAATATTAAAGCAGTCGTAGAGGACTGCGGTTATACAAGTGCTTATCAGATGCTGGAAATGGAACTTGTAAAGACCATTAAGAATATTCCACCTGAACCTATTTTATGGGTAGCCAACCTCATGACTAAAGTGCGCACCGGCGTCTATTTCTCAGATGCCACACCCATCAAGGCCGTACAGCATGCCAATTTACCTACCCTCTTTATCCACGGCAACACTGACGATCTGGTACCATTTGCCATGATGCAGCAATTATTTGACTCCAGTACTTCGCCCGACAAAGAAGAACTTACCGTAGAAAATGCCACTCATGCCATGAGCTACGTAGTCAATCCCAGACAATACTTTGGCACAGTGTTCACTTTTCTTAACAAACACTTAAGCTAAAACAAACTTAAAAACGCTCAGCTAAACGAACTTAAAAACGCTCAGAAAGTGCTCACACTAATACTAAGACAGTTGATAAGGTGGCAGAGGCAAGGCGTAACAAAAAAGACAGGTTGTGATAGGACTACTTGGTCCATCTCAACCTGTCTTTTGCAGTTACAACGAAGCATATGCCGCCTTAGCGGCTGTCGCTTTATTTCATAAAGCTTGCAACTTCTGCAGCAAAATCATCTTTGCGTTTCTCAATACCTTCGCCTAATTGATAACGAACAAAACGTTTAATAGTAGCATTTTGTTCTTTTACCAAAGCGCTAATGGATTTATCCGGATCCTTAACAAATTCTTGATCTACCAGGCAAACTTCCTTGTAGAACTTTTGAATACGACCCATAACCATCTTTTCAATGATTTTTTCAGGCTTGCCTTCGTTACGAGCTTGTTCAGAAAGAACAGTCTTCTCATGTTCCAAAACATCAGCAGGAACTTCAGAACGCTCTAGGTAGCCGGGGTTAGCCGCTGCAACATGCATTGCTACATCTTTAGCCAAAGCAGCATTGCCGCCTACTAATTCAACCAAAACGCCAATACGTCCACCACCGTGTACATAAGCGCCAATAACATCAGTGCCATATTCGAAAATGCTGAAACGACGGATATCAATCTTCTCGCCGATTTTAGCAATAGCTTCGGTAACAACTTGGCTTACCTTCTTGTCAGTGCCTTGGAAAGTTTGGTCAGCCAATGCTTCTACGGAAGCAGGTTTATTTGCAGCAATGTGTTTAGCAATGGAGTCAACCAATGCTTTGTAATCATCGGTCTTAGCAACGAAGTCAGTTTCGCAGTTTACTTCTAAGCAAACAGCAACCTTGTTAGCTTCATCAATGTAGGTATCTACGATGCCTTCAGCAGCAATTCTGCTTGCTTTCTTAGCAGCCTTAGACAAACCTTTTTCTCTTAAATAGTCAATTGCTTTATCCATATCACCGGCAGTTTCTGTCAGTGCTTTTTTGCAATCCATCATACCTGCACCGGTACGCTCGCGCAAATCTTTAACTAAACTAGCAGTAATTTGTGCCATTATATATTTCCCTCCGTAAGTTGAAATTTATGCTTATTGAGCATCCTTAGCTTCTTCAGCAGGAGCATCAGCAGCAACTTCTTCGCCATTTTCCTTAGCGATTTCAGCATCGTCGTTAGCACTTACTTTGCCTTCCAATACTGCATCAGCCATCTTGCCAGCCAATAACTTAACGGCACGGATAGCATCATCGTTAGCAGGAATTACATGGTCAATTTCATCAGGATCGCAGTTGGTGTCAACGGTAGCAACAATAGGAATATGAAGCTTGTGAGCTTCCAAAACTGCAATACGTTCCTTACGAGGATCAACGATAAACAAAGCTCCGGGCAACTTCTTCATATCTTTAATGCCAGACAAGAACTTGGTTAATTTTTCCATTTCATGCAACAGATTGCTAACTTCCTTCTTGGGAAGAACATCGAAAGTGCCATCTTCTTGCATTTTTTCTAATTCACGTAAGCGTTGAATACGTTTTTGAATGGTCTTGAAGTTGGTCATCATACCGCCCAACCATCTCTCGCTTACATAGAACATGCCGCAACGCTCTGCTTCTTCTTTAATAGCGCCTTGAGCTTGCTTCTTGGTACCAACAAACAAAATGTTTTCGCCGGAAGCTGCTACATCACGCAAGAAGTTATAAGCTTCTTCAACCTTCTTAACGGTCTTTTGCAGATCAATGATATAAATACCATTTCTCTCGGTGAAAATGTAAGGAGCCATCTTAGGGTTCCAACGACGTGTTTGGTGACCGAAATGGACACCTGCTTCCAAAAGTTGTTTCATAGAAATAATAGCCATTTTTTCATCCTCCTGTTTTGTCCTCCGCAGATTTGTTTTTTTCGCCTAACCACTGATGTGGACAGTAGCGTCATACTCTGCGTGTGAATTTTATGACTGAGACAGATTATATCACATATAAGCAAATCCTGACAAGTGTTTTTGTACAAAATATTACATTATTATAATGAGACAAATGTGGGACAAAGGGACGCGTCCCTTTGTCTCACTAGCGTCCCTTGTAGTTCATCATTGCTTCAATTGCCGACATCTTAGCATTCATTAAATGAGTTCTCATGGCATCAGCAGCCTTGTCGTAATCTTTTTTCAGCATAAACTTTAATATCTGCTCATGTTCAATTAAGGTTTCTTTAGCCCTGGATTCCTGATGCATACCGGACAAGATTCTTAAGCGGTGATTTTGAGCATAAACCTTATCCATTAAGTCAATGAAATAGGCATTGCCGCTAGCATTAATGAATAATTGATGTAATTCGTTGTCTATGATATAACCGCGTTCGCTATAAACAGCATGTCCAACTTCATTAACCAATTCTAGTTGCTTTTTTATGACACCTTCCGGAATTAATTTTCCATAGGTTTGTATCATATAAGGTTCTATTAAAAATCTTACTTCAAATATCTCATTTACAGCGGCTAAGGTAATATCATTTACCATAACGCCACGTTTAGGCAGTATGGTAATCAAGCCGTCTTGCTCCAACTTATTTAATGCCTCGCGAATAGGAGTCCTGCTGGCGCATACTACCTTCATCAATTCCGTTTCAACTAAAAATTGATTAGGTAAATACTCGCATTTTATAATTTTACTTTTGATTAAATTATAGGCACGATCTTTTAAATTACCAGCCTTATCCATCGTTATCCTCCTAAAAATCTACGTTATAGCAAATGGAGAGAGAAGGCCCAATTCTTTTGTGAATAGGGCCTTCCTAAAATAAACTTATTTGCTGAAATCAAGACGAACTTTGAGCATTTTACCTGCGTTCTTATCAAAGTCGCTAAATGCCTTGGCAGCTTCGCTAAAGCCATAGGTATTGGTACCAATTTTCTCTAGAGGTACCTTGCCTGTTTTCACCAAATCAATTAATTCCAGAAAATCTTTTTTTAAGGAATTCCTAGAGCCAAAAATATTTAATTCTTTCTTTTGAATAATGGTAAAGTTAAAGTCCAGGTTCTTCTTCCCTACTCCTATCAAAACTACACGGCCACCAAAAGCAGCAGCATCAATGCAATTTTGGAAAGTGGAAGGCAGGCCAACTGCTTCAATGGCTACATCAAAGCCACCGTTGTTGGTAATTTCATTGACACGCTTCATTAACTCTTCGGAAGAAGTATTGAGAATTGTGCCGTCTACGCCTAATTCCTTGGCATATGCCAGTTTGTCAGGAGCCACATCGGAAATATAAACCTCTGCTCCCTTGGCTTTGGCTGCAATAGCTGCCAGAACGCCAATTGTACCTGCTCCTACAATAAGTACCTTCTCGCCTTTTTGAATATTAGCTCTGGACACGCCATGATAGCTAATGCAGAAAGGTTCAATCATGCACAATAGTTGCGGAGGTAAGCCTTTGCCATCATAAATACGTTCTATAGGCATAGTAATGTATTCGCAGAAAGCTCCGTCCCGTTGGCAACCCATGGTCTGGTTATCCATGCAGGCATTCACGATACCACGTTCACAGGAATAGCAATGATCACAGTTAAAATACGGGTTGCAGGTAACAATCATACCTGGTTTGAAGCCCTGAGCATTGGGTTCTATTTCTACAATCTCGGCTGCAAATTCATGGCCGGGAATTCTGGGATAATCAAAATAAGCAAAGGTCCCTCTGTAGGAACTTAAATCACTGCCACAAATACCACCATAAAGAACTTTCAATAGCGCTTCTCCCTTTTTGGGAACAGGTTTAGCAATTTCCTTAAAGGAAACTTTACCTGGCGCATCAATATAAAGTGCTTTCATTTCTTTCACCTCGTGTAGACATATCATCTTGCCAAACAATAAGTTTCATAAAAATTTAAGACATCCGGTAGGACATACTCCTACCGGCTGTCTTGTGTAATTAGTAAATCAAATTTACCAAAGCCGTTGTAAACGGTTCAAAATAAGTAATGAGGATTAAATCGATTACCAGCAGAATGTAGAAAGGCACAGCCTCTTTAATAAACGGAGCCGTACGGCATTTCGTAATTGAGCAGGTAACGAACATCAAGGTGCCCATCGGAGGAGATAACGCTCCGATAGCATTATTGAAGATGTACATCATGGCGAAGTGAATCTCATTAATGCCATAGGATGCAGCAATAGGTGCCAATAGAGGTACCAGAATAATCATGGAAGCATTACCTTCAATGAACATACCTACAATGAGCAAGAAGATATTAACTACAACCAAGAAGACAAATTTGGAATGAATGGTAGTCAGCATCCAAGTTGTCAAAGCTTGGGGAATCTGTTCCTTGGTAAGAATCCAGGAAAATACAGAAGCTGCAGAAACAATCAGCATGATGGAAGCTGTAGTTGCTACTGTTTCTTTCAAGCTTTGATAAATAGCCTCTTTCTTCATATCCCTATACACAATGCCTAACATGAAAGCATAGACAATGGCTACTGCACCAGCTTCGGTAGCAGTAAAAACACCAATTCTAATACCACCAATAATGATGATAGGCAAAAGTAACGGCAAGAAAGCAGGTTTTAAAGCACTCATGAATTTATTGAAAGTAATCTTCTCATCCGTTAACTTACCATAACCACGCTTTTTAGAAATGATACCTACTAAGATCATCATGGTTATGCACAGCAGAGAACCAATACCAATACCGGAAACGAATAATTTACCGATGGAAACATTGGCAATACAACCATACAAAATCATTGATATTCCCGGAGGAATCAACGGTGTAATCATGGAAGATGCCGCCGTAACTACTGCAGAGAATTCCAAGGAGAAACCCTTCTTAGTCATCTCAGGAACCAACATTTTGGATTCCATAGCTGCATCGGCAATATTAGAACCGGACAAGCCACCCATAACGGTGGAAAGCATAACGTTTACCTGTGCCAAGCCGCCCGGCAAGTGAGCCGTAATGACTTCGCAGAAGTTCATGATACGTCTGGTAACACCTGTGTAGTTCATGACAATACCGGCGCAAACGAAGAACGGAATGGCCAGCAAAGATATTTTTTCTGTGCCTACAATAGTCTGTTGAGCAAAGATAATTGGGTTAGCATGGGGATTAGCTACGAAATACACCATGGAACCACCCAATACAGCAATATAAACAGGCACCTTTAAAAACAAAAGAACAAGCATAGCTATGGAAGCAGCTAATAATACGTCACTCATTGCTAGATGCCGCCTCCTTCGCTTCTGACTTTACGCCCTTGTAGAGAGAGTAAAAATAACTAATAATCATATCAACATAGGCCGGTAACGCAATACCATAAATCAACGTATATGGTATCTTCAGCATACTGGTGGACCGCCCACTACGGGCAAAGACTTCGATAAAGGCAAATGTTTCTTTAAACAAGTACCCAATTACTAATACTACAATGGCAGAAATAATTACCGTCATCGCTTTTTGCATGCCCTTAGGCATTAAATCTACAACCATTTCAATTGCTACGTGGTTACCGGTTCTGAACGCTGCACCACCACCCGCAAAAACAATCCAAACCAGGCAAGCCAGTTGCACTTCTTCCAACCAGGTAAAAGGCGCTGCTAAGCAGTAGCGCCAAATTACCCCTAGGAATGTCAAAACAATCAGAATGGCTAAAACTATACTGGCAATATAGAAATCAATATCTGCCAAATAGCTTAAAAAACTCCGTTTGTTTTCCATTATATAAACTCCCGCATCTATCTATTTATGAATTTCACCAGCAAAAGAATCTTTATTGCATTGCCTTCTTTACTTTGTCATACAAACCATCGGACCAGCCAAAGTCCTTGCCGTGAGTATAGAAAGCTTGAGCCTTTGCCTTAAAGCCAGCTAAAACTTCAGCAGAAGGATTAACAACTGTTACGCCCTCTTTTTTCATCTTTTCCAAATAATCTTTTTCAGTAGATTGTTGAATTTTATTGTTTTCTAAACCTGCTTCTTCAGCAGTTTCAACTAACCATTTTTGTTGTTCAGGAGTTAAAGACTTAAACCATTTATCAGAAACTACCCAGGTAGTAAAGTTCTTTACATGACCATCCAAAATTAAGTACTTAGCAACTTCTTGAAGTTTCCTGCCATACAAAGTTGCCAAAGGATTCTCTGCACCATCAATGGTCTTGGTTTGTAATGCTTGGTAAACATCACCTAAAGGCATACCGGTAGAAGTTGCGCCCAAAACATCAAAGCCAATAGATTGAATCTTGTTGCCTGGAACACGAATCTTCATACCTTTTAAATCATCAACCTTGTTAACAGGTTTTGTGGTCAAAGTGTGACGCTCACCATATATCCAGTTGGAAGCAATAAGTTTTAGGCCCTTCTTTTCCAACTTGGCACTTTGGTCCTTATACCAATCTGACTTAGTCAACTTCCAGCATTGATCCCAATTGTCAAATAGGAACGGTCCAAACACGATACCAAAATCAGGAACACCGTAGTCAGCATAGAAAGCACCATCTGCCAAGGTACAAACATTTTCACCCATAAGCATGGAGTCAATCAAGGAATTCTTATCACCTAATTGAGAATCCGGGAAAGTCTTTATTTCCATCTTGCCACCGGATTTTTTCTTAATGATTTCCTTGGCTTTTTCCCAAGCTTGACCAACAGGCTCAGACGCATTGTTTTCATATGCTACTTGCAAAACAATAACACCGTCTTTAGCAGGAGCCTTAGCAGCAGGAGCTGCAGCTTTCTTATCTCCACTGCCACCACAACCTAGTAATGAAGCCGCCAACAATCCTGTTAATACCCCAACGACTAACCTTTTGTAATTCATTTTTCTTCCTCCTTTTTTCATCGCGCCTTATTTTTGGAATGCTTTGATAAAAGTTCTCGTATGCATACATATATTTAATGTATACATGTTGTATCTATATTGATTGTACCACTTGTATATATATTGTCAATATCAGAAAATACACAATAATTAAAAAAGTAAAAAACTTGCCAATTAAGCTTTTTCGTTAAATTTTAATCATAAAACAATTAAGCTTAAATTTACACTCACAGCTATATAATGTTACAATGTACTAACCCGAAACATCGGAGGTGATTAAACGTGGCACCCAATGTTATTCGAGTTTTACCAATGAATGACTATACAGTTCAAGTTTTTTTTAGCGATGGCAAGGTTGTGTGCTATGATGTAAAGCCTTTGCTATCACAAGGTGTTTTTAAACAACTACAAAATATTCACATTTTTAAAAACACCTGTACTATTTTGAACAATACTTTAGCTTGGGATATTTCAGGCAAGCAAGACAAAAACAACTGCATTGATATTGATCCAGAAACCTTGTACAAATTACCTGCAATAAAAGATAAGGCTGTAGGATAAAAGTATTATCAAGAAGGCGGTACATTGTTGTGTGCCTCTTCCAGATGGTTTGTTGAAACCCACCATCCTTGCAGAGGGCAGGTGGGTTTCTTGTTTTATAGATTAACTATAAAACAAGAATCTACTTCTTATCAGTTTTACAGAAGACAAAGAAGCACCTTCGGTAATGAGTACCGAGGGTGCTTCTTTGTCATATATCAATAATCATGACGGAATTAATCTTCTTGCACAATGCCATCCAAAATAGTATGTCCATCTGGCAAAAGTGCTCCACCACAGCCATCCACTCTCTGCGTCCCTGCAGCATGATATTCTCCATCAACATACATAACGCTATTGAGCATTGTACTCATAGCCTTATCTACAGGAACCCTAACAGGAATATGTCCTTTCTGCTCTAATAAATGTATTGTATCCTCAGAAATGCCATACTCAACTTCCAAACCTTGACTTCTAGTCAAGCAATTAATGTAAGGAAGACGTACCAATTGTTCCGGTAACATTCCGAAATCAACCGCATTAACAATACCCTGAACTGTTCCCGTTATAATACGAGGACCACCTGCTGCTCCGATTGCAAGGAAAGGACGCCCCTCCTTCAAAACCATTGCCGGTGCCATGGAAGATAACGGTGTCTTACCGCTTTGAATACTGTTTGCATTACCATAAGCAAGTCCTTGACTTGTTAAAGCTCCTGGCTTAGCACTGAAATCTGACATGGCATTGTTCAAGACAAAGCCACATCCATCAACTACTATGCCACTACCAAACCAATCACGGACTGTTTGAGTTTGAGAAAACGCATTTCCAAAGCGATCCATGATAGCAAAGTGAGATGTATTGCCAGGATATTCCTTAGCTTCTATGCCTTCAGCAGGAGCATATTCTCCTGCTTTATCAGGATTACTCAAAGCAAATCTTGCTGTAGCGTGCTCCTTGCTAATTAATCTCTCCGTATCCACTCTGACAAAATCAGGATCACCCAAAGCTACGCTACGGTCTGCAAAGCCTAATTTCATTGCTTCCGTAATAGCATGTATACTAGCAGCAGTATTATGACCCATAGCTTTTAAATCACTATGTTCCAAAATATTAAGCATCTCTATCACTACGCTACCACCGCTAGGTGGTGCAAATGCTACTACATCTAAACCCCTATATTTTGTTGCTACCGGTGTTCTAAACTTGGGTTGATATTCACTTAAATCCTCTAGTGTAAAACAACCACCCCGTGCATTAATAAGATCAACCATTTTTTTAGCTATGGTTCCGGTATAAAAAGCATCCGTTCCTTCCTCTGCTACCCGTTCTAACAGTGCAGCAATCTCAGGATTTGTTTGTTTTTCACCAAACTTATAATAAGAACCGTCTGCTTTCAAAAATAGCTTTTGAAATGTCTTTGAAAGGCGTATCTTTCTTTGTACTGAATCATCCTCCATTGTTAAAGCACCGGTAAAGCTTGTTCCAAAACCTTCTCTTGCACATTTAATTGCCGGCGCAGCAACTTGCTTTAATGTCATAGTACCATATTTTTTCAGCACAGTTTCCATTGCTCGCAAAAGGCCTGGAAGAGCAACAGATTGCCCACCTAAATCTTTCCATTCATCTTGGACTTCACCATCTTTAATAAACAGGTCTTCTTTAGCATTATGAGGTGCTATGCCCCTAGCATCTAAGCCAATGACCTTTTTTTCTTTAGCAGAATACAGCAAGCTAAAACATCCTCCGCCAAGTCCGGAGTGATGTGGTTCTACTACTGCTAATGTAAGTGACACCGCTACTGCTGCATCAAAGGCATTTCCACCATTTTTGAGCATTTCTAATCCTGCCCTAGTTGCATAAACATTATTACAACTAACAGCACCGTAGCTTCCGTGGGCAGATGGTTTGCCCCATTTGGACGGCCACATATACTGCACTTTTTGTGTCATACTCAATCATACCTCTTTTCATTTAATCGTTTTATGCAATGCTTACTTTGCCACTGCATCTGCTGTCTTTTTTTGAGTCATGAGAGATACAACAATACCAACAGTATAGCTTACTAAAACAACAGGGTAAACAGCTTCAAGAGTATCAGTCAAGCCCATTAACATCCATGCTACACCAACAACCATGCCGGTTAACATGCTCCAGAAAGAACCTTCCTTCGTGCAGCCCTTCCACAGCAAACCTACCAAAATAGAAAAGCTTACAGGTGCTGCAGCCACGTGCTGCATAGTTAAGAACAAATTGGTTATTGCAGTAGACGGAATCAATACTGAAGGAATCAAAGTTAAATAAGCAAACACAAAAGTTGTTACCTTAGAAATCTTTAAGACTTTCGCATCATCAGCATTAGGATTAATATCAGTTTTATAAACGTTTGTGATAATAGTTCCTGTTGCCAACATCATAGTTGCCATGGTAGCAGCAATAATCATAGTAGCAAAAGCAAAGATTAAGCCCGCAAATACAGGAGAGCTGAACTCTTTAATGCTCCAAGCAAAGGCTGTTGCACCATTGCCTAGTTTTGCACCAGCGGCAGCAGCAAAAATACCAGCTGTTGCTGTAAACAGACAAATAGGAGCTGCAAAAGCATATCCTAACAATGCACCATTACGAGCTGCTGTAGGATCTTTGGCAGCTAACAAAGGTTGTAGTACAGATTGCATAACAGCAGTAGAAAGACATCCGCCAACAATCCAAGCAATAATTCTTTGAATTGGCATATTAGTCATAGAAGAATATTGAGGTGGTAACTTTGAAAGCATAGTGCTAAAACCGCCAAACTTAGGAAGCGTCGTAAATACAAATACTACCATCAAGGCATACATACCAATGCAAACCACTCTACCTACAGCAGAAGCGCCCTTCATGCCGGAAAAGCTGGTATAAATTACGGCCAATGTTAAACCTACGAACATAGCCAAATTCACACCTAGCTCCGGTAAAGCAATTTGAATAATACTAGCAACTGTTTTCAATTGCATAGGAATATATAGAAAACCATATATAATCCAGGCATATGAATAAAGTCTGCTGGGAGCTACACCAAAACGATGAAGTAAATAGTTCGGTACGGAATCGCCAGGCATTCTTTCTCTGATTATTTTTGCCATTACCGCAATGGCAACAAAATAAAACGAACCAGCAATAGAATACCATGCACCAGAAATACCCAGATTAAAGCCATTCTGTGCTGCACCTACAACTGCCATACCACCAATCTGCCAAGCAGCAAATACAAATCCCAAGGTTAAAGCTCCCATGGATTTATCTCCGCCTGACCACTGATTAGAACTTGTAATTTTTGTTCCAGCATAAATACCAATCGCAACAATAGCAACAAACGCAACTACCCAAGTTAATACAAGCATGTTCTTTCCGCCCCTTTTCTTTTTAAATTTACTCCTACATCACAAATAGCCAGCATCGTCATGAGACCATTACATCTCCGGAAATGCAAAAGAATCATCTGTTACACTGGATATTTATAACTAATTTAGTAAATTTCTTCATCATTATAAAAGTTGAAATATGTGATATGTAATATATTTCTGTAAAATATAAAAAAAACATCTAGTTAGAGTTATTTAACGTTCCAGTATTTACTTAAAGTTCTGTTGTATGAATTTCTTAAATGCCGTTCAGCCGCTTGTTTAGCTTTTTCGGAATTGTGAATCTTTACCGCCTCATAAATATCTCTATGCTCACCCAGTACCACCTTGGCATCGATTGAGTTATTATAGACAGTCTTTACCTCAAATCTCAGATAGTTATCCAATATTTTTTCTACACTTTGCAACAACCAGGAATTATGGGCAGCCATAGCCAACTCGCGGTGAAACTTATGATCTAAATGATATAGCAATACCCCATCTTTGGTGACAAGGTTATTTTCAATCTCATCTAAAGATGTTTGCATTCTCCGTAAGTCAATCTCTGTGGCACGTTGCCCGGCTAAATAAGCACTGGTCTGCTCTGTATAAAGACGCATTTCCAATATATCATGCACAACCTTAGTATCCAATGGAACAATCTTTATTCCCTTGCCACGGCAAAAATAGACATATCCCTCCTGCTGCAACTCTAACAAAGCCTCGCGTACGGGAGTCCTGCTTATGCCCAATTCCTGACAAATACCTTCCTGAGAATATATGGCATCTTCACGAAAGCGCTGATAAATAATAGCATCTTTTATAAGAGTATAGGCTTGCTCCTTAAAAGAATTATTCATAATATGTTGCTCCTCATCAAAAATTCCAGTTGCTTTACTTGTCTCAGCCATATTTTTCCTTCTTATCTTAACTCGCCATTGAGATATGTAATATATTTCTATTTAAATGCTAGCACTTTCATATTATTTTTGCAATAAATATTTATGTAATACACAAAAATAAATATTAAAACCCTGATAGTTCTGTAAAAAAGTGCGGACAGTTCCGTTTGGGAACTGTCCTCGCTTTTTGCTTTAGAACTACTCCCCTGCTATCTTTTTACTTTCATATCTTCTCCCGGCATTACTTGTACCAAGGTAACATCCCCTGCCAATGGCTCGACGCAATAATCCGAAACAGCAGCGGCTATGGCAAAGCTATCTCCTCTTTCCAAGGTAATGCTTTCAGTTGCTGTTGTAATAAGGCATTTTCCTTCACAAACGACACCCAAGGTAAATTTATGCTCATGCTTAATATTTACCTTTTGCCATATTTGAAGCTTATTCACTGTAAAACAATTTGTAAGCTCCGTGCCTACCAAACAAGTATTGACAAAATCAGGCTCTTTTTCTACGATTCGAGGTTGTATGCGGCATTTATTCATAATATCTTGCTTAGAATAAGCAGTATAGTCAAAGATATCTAAAGCAAAATCCAAATCCTTCCCCATAAATCTGGCAGCCGGTGGTACAACAATACCTTCTCTTTCAAATTCACAACGAATTACCAAATCAGAAGGCTCCATAATCTCCAGCATGGTTATGCCTTCACCGATAGCATGAGGCATGCCACCAGGTATATACCAAACATCACCCACTGCTACTGGAATTTTTTCAAAACAAGCATCCATAGCGGCTTTATCCTGCTCCGCTACAATTCTTTTCCACTCTGCTTTGGTCGGTGCATGCTGGAAACCTAAACGAATGTAGGGCTCTTGCCCTCCCCTAACGCCTAAAATGTAATAGCATTCTAATTTACCATAGGGCTTGTGCAAAACTCGGTTAGCATATTCTGTAGTGGGATGAACCTGTACATGAAGACGCATAGCAGAATCTAATATTTTTAAGAGAAAACTAAGCTGCCAAGTTCCATCTTTATGCAAATAATCTCCCAAATAAAATTGCTTATCAGCATTAACCAAATCTTTTAAAAATATCTTACCATTTTCTGTTTGCACAAAAGCTAAACCTTCATCAGCGACAGGCGCCAGACCTGGATTAGAAGCAATTTCCATAGATCCAACCCATTCCTCCGGCTGGTCATTATCTCTACAAGCGTTTCGACCATGTAATTTATCAATCCCTGCTCCGCCTCTATAATTACGTCTAACTCTATTAGGTGGTAATTTTAGCAATGCCGTTCCCATCTTGAGCCTCCTATCTAACTTTTACAAAAACAGCCTGCATCGGCATTACGCTGAAGCAGACTGTTTATTTATTTTATACACTACTTACTCCATACACTAAATTAGGCAACCAAAGAATTAAATCTGGGAATAGTACTGAAATAGCTACGGTTATACCAATAGCAATAAATAATGGTATGGAATAATATACTGTTTCTTCTATTTTACAGTGCATAATATCGGAACACGTATACAACGCCACCCCAACAGGCGGAGTTGAGCAACCCATGGTTACAATAGTCATCATAATAATGCCAAAATGTACAGGATCAATACCATATTTGGTAATAACCGGTACTAAAATCGGCGTAACAATCAAAGTAATGACGGTAGTTTCCATAAACATACCAAAAATCGTCAACATAATTATAATGAGAAGGAGTAGTACATATTTATTACTGGTCATAGCAATCAACATATTGGTCAAGGTTGCCGGTAATTGGTCAAATACTACACCATAACTGAATATACCGGAGAATGCCAATATCATGGTAATAACTGATAAATCCTTAACGCTATCAACTACACATTTTTTGAAAGATTCCCAAGTTAACTCTTTGTAAATAAAAGCTCCTACAAAGACAGCATAGAAGACAGCAAAAGCACCTGATTCAGACGGAGTCATAATACCAACACGAATAAAGAGAATCAACAAAATAGGAAATAGCAAAGCCCAGATACTGTCTATGCAGGCCTTGATAATTGTAGACAAAGAAGATGGTTTCTCATGATCAGGCTTGTAGCCATAACGATGGGCTGACCAACATGTGGCAATCATCATGGTAAAGCACATAATAAAACCAGGCACGAATCCTGCTACGAACAATCTACCAATGGATACTTCACCAACTGTACCATAAAGAATTAAGCCCATAGAAGGAGGAATTGTTGCTACAATCAAACCTGTTAAGCAGTTAACTGCTGCTGCCCAGCCGGGAGCATAGCCACGCTTAACCATTTCCGGACCAAGGATACGACTTTCCATAGCAGCATCAGCAACAGCAGAACCAGACACGCCACCCATTAAGGTAGATAATACAACTGATACCTGTCCGATAGAACCCCACATATGACCGGTAAGTACGTTAGCCAGTTTTACCAAGCGTTTTGTCACACCGGTATTATTCATCAAATTTCCGGCAAAAATAAAAAGAGGAATGGCCAACATGGTAAAGGATTGGGTAGTAGAAAGAGATTTTTGAACCAATATTGTCCATGGAATTTCAGGATGCATCAAGAAAAAGGCAAACCCTGATGTAGCAATGGCAAATGCTACCGGCATACCTAAAAACAATAATACAATGAAAAAGCCTATTGCATATAGCATAATTTTTCTCCTGTTCTTAAATTGATTTGTCAGCTTTTAATATCTTTTTTCAGCTTACCTAAGACGCTGAAAAACATAAGAAAAGCACCTACCGGAACTGCCAGTGTGCACCAAGCATAGCTTATATCCAAAGTATTAAATGTTCTTAGCCAGCTTTGGTCAACGAGCATATACCCATAAACAACAAGAATCAGTAGAAAAAGCAAGGTTAAAATATCAAAAATAATAGCAAGTATTTTTTGCAGACCCGCAGGGAACTTGGCTACCAATAAATCAATGCTAATCAAATTACCCTTACGGATAATAACATCTGAACCAATAAAAGTTAACCAGCCAAAGGCTAATAAAGAAACGTCTTGTGTCCAATTAATGGGATGGCCTATTGTTCTCGCAAGAGCAGACAAGAAAACCAGTGAAGATATGAGGCACAATAAAAAGGCTGCCACAACTTCTTCTATTTTTAAAACAATATCAGCTAATTTGCTCATATGCGTCTCCTTTTATAACATAATAATTCGCGCATTTTATCATTAAATATTGAAATATAGCCTAGAATAAAATCCAGGCTATATTTCAAAAATATTTAATTGTTCAAATGGTTGAATTATTTTTTACCAATTTCTTTATAAATCTGTGCACGTAAATCGCTATAGCCAAGTTCCTTGTATACGGGTTCAACTGCCTTTTTGAAAACATCCAATTCAGCAGCAGTAGGAGTATAAACTTGAGCACCGGCTTGTTTCATCTTTGCTTCAGCTGCATCGCATTCTGCGACAACATCTTTAGCTGTTTGTTGACCGATTTCAATAGAAGTATCAACCAAAATCTTTTGTAAGTCAGCAGGCAAAGTATTAAACCACTTGGATCCGCAAATCAAACCTTGCATTAATTGGAAGTGACCGGTCTTAGTTTGATATTTGCATACTTCAAAAGTCTTAGATGGGAAAGCAGATGTGTTCTGAACTTCGCAACCATCCAAAGCTTTGGATTGAATGCCATTATAAACTTCGCCCCAAGACATAGAAACAGGAGTTGCTCCCATAGCTGCTACGGATTTAGTAGTAACTGCCTGACCAATGGTACGAATACGTTGACCTTGTAAATCTGCAGGGGATTTAATAGGCTTGTTGGTCCAGAAATGACGAGGACCATCATAGAAGGTAAAGGACAAAACTTTTACGCCATGCTCTTTGTCCAATTTATCCAACCAACCCTTGAATAGCTTGGTTTGAGTGATCTTATAACCTTCATCATAGCTATCAGCAAAATAACCCATCATCAAAATAGAAAATTCTTTTACATATTGGCCCATACGGGAAGCATCAGTATTAACTGCTACGTTAGCACCTTGAATACCTTGTTCCAGCATATCTTCATCGCTACCAAGTTGTCCTGCAGGATATACAGTAACTTTTAAACGACCTTTAGATCTCTTATTTAATTCTTCAGCTAATTTTTTGTAGTTTCTGGTAATTAAAGCTTGGTCAGCTTGAGAAGTACCAATCTTTAATTCGTAAACCTTACTCCCGTCATCCTTCTTGGCAGCACCAGTGTCTTGCTTACCCATGCCCGGCATTGAACATCCACTAATAACGGCCATCAGACCTGCCATAGCCAATGCCAACATTGTTCTTTTTTTCATCAGAAAAGCCTCCCCTAGTTTTTTATTTTTCAAGCATTTCCTTCTACGCTATCAAATATATTGCTATTTTCCGATTTCAATTGTTCCTATATTCCCACAATTGCTATATTTCTATAGGAAATCTCTTTCTATTACAGGCACATTACTTTGCAAATCCCTCCATCCTTGGCCAAGGAAGATTTTAATAGAAATTGATTTATATTTTTGTAGCTAGTCAAAATTTACTTGCTTAAAATTGCCTCGTGCTTTGCCGGATAATCAGCTTTGACGTACTTAATACATCTTTTTCCTGAACTACTGCCGGACCCTTAGCAGTATCTTTCAACAATTTAAAATAATAGCTGGCTAATTTATGTCCCCACTCATACTGGTCGTACCCCACCGTAGTAAATGAAGGATAAACAAAATCAGTAAATATTAGATTGTCAAAACTAACCATGGAATAATCCTCAGGTATCTTTTTGCCTGCCTCACGTATAGCCTTTAAGGCACCTAACGCCATACTATCATTCATACATATGAAAGCAGAAACCTGAGGCGATCTTTTCAACATTGCTTTAGCTAAAAGGTACCCCTTTTCAGCTGCATCCTCGGTCTTTTTCTTAACATCTCTTCCATAGATGTAAACAAAAGAATCATCAAACGGTATCCCAGCCTCTGCCAGTGCTTGACGATATCCTTCCAAGCGACTAATTCGAATGGATATATCAAGAGTATCAATAATTGTTGCAATGTTCCTGTGCCCTAGGCTTATTAAGTAATTCATAGCCCGCTTGCATTCAGCAACCTTGTCCACAAAAATCGTATGAGCACAAGGAATGGCATGCTTATTGGCAGTAACATTGAGAACTAAGCCGCCCCCTGCTGCGAACTTACCTAAGGCTTCACTAATCTCATCCACGTAAACGCTAATTATGCCTTGAACATTCATAGCCACCAATGTTTCAACGCTATAATTTGTCCGCCTGATATCCTCGTCAGAACTAAAAACTAACATATGACAATTACTATTTACAATTTCATCCTCAATACCCTTAACTATAGAAGGATAAAAAGGATTGGCAATAGACGGGATAATTACTCCCACAGAGTTGCTTGTCTGGCGCTTCAGGCTCCGTGCCTGTAAATTAGGAATGTAGCCCAATTTATCTGAAATTTTAATAATCTTTTCTCGCAATTCCTGTTTAACAGGATGCTTAGAATGATTTAGTACTCTGGAAACCGTAGCAGGAGAAGCACCTGCTTCTCTGGCAATGTCATAGATAGTTACTCTCTCATCCATAATGTAGTCCTCATCCTATGGAAATCGTTTTCCTTAATTTATGATAACATACTACTTTAATTCTTGCAATATTGTCCTAGGACAAAAAGAAAACAAATAGAAGAACCACCGGGGACGGTACTAAATGGTACAACAAGTTGTACCATTTAGTACCGTCCCCGGTGGTCTTTTTCATTTAAATTGGTTCAGGTCTGCCGCATTCTTCGCAGAAGTTACCTGTATTGCCACTATGGCCACAGATACAAGTCCAACCTACGGCTGGTTTAGTAACCTTGGTTTCCGTGTTTTCCTGTTTAACCTGTTGCGTATCATTCTTTGTAGTTTCGGTCTTGGCCGGCACTACTGTTTCGGTCTTAGCAGCAGGTTCTACAACTGTTGGCTCTTTAGGAGTAACTTTTGTTTCAGGCTTCTTAACCTCATGTCTTTCTTTAGGTTCAACCTTTTTGGGTTCTACTTTTGGTACAACCTTCGGTTCAACTTTCGGTTCTACTTTTGGCTCTACCTTCGGTTCAACTTTAGGTACAACCTTCTTAGGTTCAACTTTGGGTTCTACCTTCGGTTCTACTTTGGGTTCAACTTTAGGTTCAACTTTTGGTTCTACCTTTGGTTCAACTTTTGGTACAACCTTCTTAGGTTCAACTTTCGGTTCTACTTTTGGCTCTACCTTCGGTTCTACTTTTGGTTCAACTTTTGGCTCAACCTTGGGTTCTACCTTCGGTTCTACTTTGGGTTCAACTTTAGGTTCTTCCTTTGGCTCAACTTTTGGTTCTACTTTTGGTACAACCTTCTTTGGTTCAACTTTCGGTTCTACTTTTGGTTCTACCTTCGGCTCAACCTTAGGTTCTACTTTTGGTTCTACCTTAGGTTCAACCGTCGGTTCAACCTCAGGACGAGCTAGTGATATTGCCTCAGGCTCTTTAGGCATTACCGGTGTAAACCGAGACTCAGGAGCATAAGGTGAGAATCTGTAGGTATATCTTGGGAACAAAATGAATGGCAATGGTGAGAACCAAGTAGTCGTTCTACCGGTTTGAGTCATTTCTACCTTACCAGGGTTTTTATTACTTTCTATCTCGCTCCAGAATGGAATAAACCAATGTTTCCACACCTTACGTTTTTCCAGAACGCTTGTTGATAGCCCACTGGTTTCATTAATTGATTCAGTCCAAAAGCTTGCTTTTTGTTTTTTATAATCAGCAACATAAATATCACTCTTGTCCGTAAATACGGTATCTACCTTAGGTTTATTAGTTTTGCCAATTGCCACATCGTTGTTATAACCAACAGAGTTAAGCTCTTCATTGGGAATAGAGCCATCAATTCTCTTATTCACATACATACTTACACTTCGTGTATCATTGATATTACCATATATTTCTATGCTGTTAGCCCTGGTCAGATGATTCTTGTCATCAACATGAGAACCACCTAAGGCCGCACTGACCTTCGCTTCAGAGTCCATGCTCACGTTAGAAGAATCCCATGTAGCCATTTTAATAGTGCCAAACCGTGACGAAGAAATGCTGCCTTGAACAACAATCTTGTTGGTAACATCTACATCATTGGAGTTCTTTACGCCTGCTTCGGCTGCTATGCCACCGGCACTACCGAATACCTTGGTGTTCACATTGTCTATTGTATAAGCTTCGTATTTTTGTGATTCGGTAGTATGTACAGTATCTCTGCGATCTCCGCGTTTTTCCACTACAATGGCATTGCTCTTTTTAATAGTTTGGTTAGCTCCCGGATTTTGAGTATGACCATACATACCAAAGCTACCGGTAGATACAGTTTCACTATAATCGGCATTGCCTATCGTAAGATTATTTGTACTCTTAGCATTAAACCGACCGGCAAATATACTGGCATTAGAATCAACAACAACACCTGTGCCCTGCTTAACTTTATTTGCATCCTCATAGTCAACAATACTATTTTTAACGTCAGCACTGCCAATGCTTACACCACCCACATTAGTAGAATCAGCATGTGCTTGAAGATTATCAGTTTCATTGGCATGAGCATTCAATTCGTTTTGCACAGACCACCTACCGGTAAGCTTTACCTGGGAACTACTAGCAAGGTTGTTATCCACTCCTGCTGCGTAGGGTGCAACAGTAGTAGTACCTACTACTGTGTTTCTGCTTACAGCACGTCCTACAGACTGATTATCAGAAGTAATATCCAAGTTTCTCACTGTTCCGCCTGCACCAGTAACAAGTACCCGATCATGTCCTTCTGTACTAGCAGCGTTGACACCAACAGCAACACCGGTTGTACCACTATGTCCCCATAGCTCAGCAAATCTGTCGGCATAATTTTGTCCGGAGATAGTAACCTTATCCATCCATTTATTATTACCGGCCAAGTATTGCTCAGAGCCTACTTCAACAATAGCCTGAGTATCCGTATTGGCTATAGCACTATCGTGCTGGACAGAAGTTACAAGGCTGGCTGCGCCACCGGTAACCTTAGAATAAGCATTATGTTCACCCTTGGTACCTACTACAGCGCCAATATCAGCATTCTTACCAACAAAAGTATTGTTGTTATCTACTTTAGTCTTGGCTGTGCCATTTAAATAAGCTTCACCTTTGGACTTCATTACACCAACAGCACCGGCACCTTCTCCGGAAACTTCTGTCTTGGCAATGGCTTGATTAAAGGCTTTAAGCACAACACCTTCAGTGCCGCCATCAAAGCTATAACGGTCACCTTCAACGGAGACTATAGCACTGCCGTCCTCTTTAGCCTTAGCTAAAGCACCTTCGCCACTAACAGCTCCTACACCATAGCCCCAGCCTTCTGCAATAGCCTGGCTGGCCTTGGTAGCTGTTGCTTCAACACCCTTGTTACCGTAAATACCATATTGACCGGCTCCTTTACCAATAATATTCACCTTCACGGAACTATTATTTTCAGTAATAGCATCGTTATAAGAAATTAAGTTTGCTCCGATAAGATCTAACCCGGAAGATACCGTCTTATTAATAGTCTCGTCCTTAGCTTTAATTTCAGCCTTGTCTGCAGTGGATACGATGGAGCTGTCTTTTACATTAACATCGGTACTTCCTTCCGAAGTAATACTACCCCAAGTTGCACTGCCGGAACCACCGGTGATTTTTCCTAACCTACTATGAACGTAGTTACCATCGGCAATATTTCCTCTGGTAGCGGTCACAGAAGACCCTTGGCTGTAAATAGTGGAATTGTCCACAGTAACATCCATATTATGTTTCTCTTTAAGCTTATTAATAGAGCCATAGGCACCACCTACGCCTGCGCCCAAGGACAAGCCGCCTTCTTTAAAGCCATTATTTTCGTTAGCACTTACTTCAGCCTTGCCCCTCTGTGCTGTAAGAGTGGAATTGCTGACAAAACTGTGCACGCCATAGGTAGAAGCAGATTTGTCCTTGGCTTTTTCATCTCCCATAACACCATAAATATTACTAAAAATATCTTTAAGATTATCAGCCTGATTATTAATGGCATCACGCACTTGGGCAACATTACTTTCTCCCTTAACATTGCCGGAAGAATCTACATCCAGAGCCTTACCGGTATCCTCATAATTAACCTTGGTTTCAATCCAGTTCATATTCACAGAGCCCAGTGCTAAAGCAGCGGAACCGGCAGAGTCATCGCTAACTCTGTCAGTAGTAGCATTCACGCGCAAAGCTTTTTCATCCTTAGTGTCTTCGCCAAAAGCACGCAATGTGCTGTTAGTCACAATGGTATCCACATGATCGTTCAGATAGTTGGTAACTACACCTGCGCCAGCTGCACCACCTACGCTGAAGGCTGCACTGCCTAAAAGATTCTTGGTTTCACTCCTATTATGAGACAAGGCCTCCACATGAGAACCTTCTAAGATACTATTTTCAACACGAGCTGTAGTAGTAGACTTAACCACGTTCTTAGCCCATGCACCGGAGATACTGCCTGCCAGCGGTTTCTTAGGATTGGTAATGGAAATACCGGCAGCACCCAATAGATTATCAGTTAAGGTATAGCCATCAGCATATACCGAAACCTTAGAATCGTTATTGGTAGAGGTAAGCCTGCTGTTCTTCACATATGCATCCGTGGTAGATGAATCAACATCTCTTGCCATGGAGAAGCCCACTCCGCCAGCACCCTTCAGGCTTATAGCAAGTCCCAAAGACCCGGCTCCACCATAAATACGCCCATCATGGGTTGCATGGACATTAGCCTTATCGTTATAGGAAATAATTGCATTTTCCACTCCGGCCTGTGTCAAGCTATCCAAATTATTAAAGGATAGACCTGCAGCACCTGCTACACTTACAGATGTACCACTGATGGAAAGAGCTCCTGCCAAATCTACCGTACTGGTAGCCTGCTTGGAGGTAGCATCCACATTCAAGTTTTTAGCCCGGATAGAAGCTGCATCTCCCTTGTTATCCTTACCTATTATCTTAGCAGTCACGATACGACTTACAGCATTCTTTTCTACTGAGCCTGCACCACTACCCTGAATGGCAGACTTACCAATGCCTATATCCACTGACCCTGTTCCTGTCACGCTCTGGTCATTGGTATAGTCCTTAGCTATTACATTCACATTATTAGAACCAGCCTTATCACCTGCTGCTGTTGTACCATCAACAAGATCTGCATTCACTTTGCTGTTTTTAATCAAAGCCGTAGTACTGCCACCAATATTATTAGTTACTACAGTACCTACAGTATTAGCAGCCGAAGCTCCCGTAATGCTTACGGTTATACCAGCTGTACCTTGCAAAGAGGATACATCATGAGTAGCCGTACTGTGTACAACAAGGCCCTGATATTGTTTATCATGACGAGCTGCCAGAAGGCGATTAGCACCATTGTAGGGATTGCGCAATCTGCCACGAATCATTGTCTCGTCAGAAATATCAGAAGCAGTAATGCCTTGGCCTTCCTGACCTAAGGCAGTAATGTTGCTATTTTCTACCGTAGCACTGGAATTACCGTCAATTTTATTCATACCAAGGCTGAGGCCGGCTGCAAACTTACGACTGCCTGTGATACCACCGGCAATGTTGTTTAGCCTGTCATCGCTTTGCGCAAGAACGCCAATTGACCCTTTGCTGTAGATAGTGCTGTCTGTAACATCGGCCTTGGCATTATTGGTAATCTTGTTATAAGCAACAGACCCTGCGGCACCACCGGCACCGGAAATTGTTCCACCGGCACCTACGCCCACCGACATGATATCAGCATTGGTCTTACCCTTTATCACAGAACCACTATCCAGATTCAAATTGCCACCCTGAACACGAGCAGCTACATCTGTTTTAATAGTATTAACTGCCCCACTGGCACCTATGCCTACACTACCGCTTGCACCGCTTGCGCCGCCAAAGCTTAAAGCACCTGTACCTGACAAAGTCTTCACCGAAGTATTATTGTCGCCAAGAACAGCAAGCTTAGCCGTCTTATGTTTTTTGTCATTATCAACATCAGTATTTTCTACTGTAGCATGTACATCTTTTTTCACATTTGTATGGGCATAGGAAGCACTACCGGCAACACTACCATTGCTGGAGCCTGACAAAGCTGCCGCAGCAGTATACAAATGAGACTCATCTGTAGCTATAGCATTGACTTCACCGGCATTATATATCTGCATATCCTTAACGGAAGCCTTCACTGCGTGCAAATCATCTTCCTTACCATAGGCGTTGTAAGCACCTGCCAAGCTAGCATCTACACCCTTACCACCTACCACGCCAAAGGACAAAGCCTTAGCGCTGCTCTTATCGTCAGCCTTCACATTGATGACAGTTCCATCACCCTCAACTAAGTTACGCTCTTTGGCACCGTTGCCTTCCATAGCAGCTTCTGTTGTCCTAGAGCCAAGGTTGATACTTACAATACCACCTGCATTAAAGCTGGCTCCTGTTTTTTCAGAACCATTAAAGCTTACCGTAGCGCCTAAGCCCAAAGCCATCTCATCGCCTACCGTATTAGCCTTAACATTAATTTCTCCGGCATCATGAACATTAGCGCCACGAGTAGCAGCAACAACACCATGCTTGTTGTTATTCATAGCCAAAGTACCACTTGCGCCGATAGTAGTCTTGCTTTCTTCTTTAGCTGCTCCGCCGAAAGCATTCAAAACACCTGCTCCAGAAATAGCCATATTGGTTACATCTTCTGTAGCTTTAACATCGACTTTGCCTTTTTTCTGCACATTAACATTAGCAGTGTCGATAACCGCTATTGTATTTTCAGTAAGAGCATTTACTGCACCGGAGCCTGCCAAGCCAATATCTAAGGCACTACCTTTACTCTGTGCCTGTCCTTGCTCTTGTCCTTGCTCTTGTCCTTGTTCTTGCTTTTGTTCTTGTTCCTGTTCTTGTCCTTGCTTTTGGTCTTGCTTTTGGTCTTTCGGTTGATCCTCTAACGGTTTCCATTGGTCATCAGCTTTTTGCTCCTTAGACTGGTCTTTACTAAGAAGATCAGAAGCTCTTTCCTTCTTATCATTAACATTATTCCACCAGTTTGAAATTCTACTTCTAATATTATTGCCATATTGCATACTGTCATCATAGGCCTTGTGGGCACCTGTGGTAATGCCTTGACCAACTGCTTTATCTGCCTTGCCTAAAAGCTCATTGGCAAGACTAGGTAGAGCATTCATCCCCTTACCAATACCATTTACAATGCTCTTACTGGTACCATTATCAGTAACAGCACCATTAGCACCAATGCTGTTAATTGCACCTTCTGTAGTTGCTTCGGCTCTTACATGTGCACCGGTAATCTGTCCTTGTGCAGTAGATGGTTGCGTACCCATATTCCTGCCATAGAGCAGTGCCCTACGTTCCTTGGCAATGGACGCATCGTCTGTCTTGCCCTTTTTCAGCGCATTGGCCTTTGCTTCAGCATCCAGTGCATCACTTTCCTGCTTAGATAAATTATCATGGAGAGCATCATAGGTGTCCTGCTCCAAGGCAGACTTCACCGTCTTTACCTTGACATTGTTTTCTCTATCGGCAGATCCTGCCGCCAAATCTGCAGTACCGGCAAAGGTATTAACATCAAACGTATTCACTGCAGCACCCAAGTCGGCAGATACTGCCGTAGAAGATTTGGAGCCGGAATTAGCCATAATACCTGCTGCTAAGTTGAAGTCCACAGGCTTGTTATAAGCCTTAATCAATACCTCACCGTTATCAGCAGTAATAGAGGCAGACTTATCCACCACAGCTATGGCTGACTGTTCGCCACGCATGAAGCTAAGCATACCATTAACTGCAGCATTGCCTTCAGCCACGCCTGCACCTACCACCAGACCATAAGCTCTGCCTTCGTTTTCAGCAGTCATGCTAACGGCATTACCTTTTAGTATGCTATTTTGTCCCACAACATTAATGCTCTTATTATCAATAGTTTGAGCACTAACGCTGCCACCTACCATACTGCCCTTACTGGTAGCAGGAGTAAGCCTGTCACCGGGATTACCGGTAAGACTTGTCAAAGTTCCTGTTACCTTGGAATCTGTTACCAAAGGACTATTCTCGGAATTAATGATTCTGTTAGAGCCAATAATAACTGAGCTGGTATTTTCCACATTGTTAATATTAAAAGCACCATTGACACCTGTGGAAGCAGAACCAGGTGTTTTATCCTGTTTAGTAGCAGTGCCCTGGTCCGTCATGGCCCGCACGCTAAAATTGGCATACTGACCCAGGGTAAGAGGCTTAAGCTCTAAGATTCCCCAGTATTTCTCAAAGGTATCCGTATTAAAGCCCGGTATTAGACCAAGCAACTTTTCCTTGATATTTTCTGTAGTAGTCTGGCCCTCCTTATTTCTGGGATCATAGCTCTTGATTACTTCTCTGGCTCTTTGGAAGGCATCTTGGGGCAAGTTTGTTTGAGCAGTAATGGACACACCCTTAGCACTAATAAGATAGTCAGATTTATTTCTTCCGGCAGCATCCTTTTCTGCGCTTTCAATGATAACATTGCTGTGATTGCCTATGGTGGACCACAAAGCACCGGCATCCGCCAAGGCTTTTACATTATTTGTATTATGTTGCCTGTTGTACGCCTTGCTGTCTACGTCAAAGTGCACATCATTCACGGTCAAATTAGAATTAATATCTAATTTGCCGCCAGATTGAATTGGCACCTTATGAACCAGCACTGTAGCATTATTATTCTCCACAGTTCTCTGGAAAGCCACACTACCGTTAAGCTTATTCATAAACGAACCTAAGGTAGGATTAGGACCCTCTGAAGCAGTAAATATCTTGCCTAAAAGCTTGTTATTTCCAAAGAACGTTCCCCATATACCATTATCGCCAAGAACAGCATCATCTAAATAGCTATGGTAATATGGCAACGTCATGCCTGCCGTTGAAGAAGTGGTAACGGTATTCTTTTTAACTTTATTATTAGCCGTAATATTAATATTACCTGGCGTCTTAACTCCTGTACCAATCTCAGTCTTAGCGTTACTATCAAATGTCGTATAGTTAACACCCAGTGTCAGAGCACCTTCCTTGTTACCCTGTGCCACAACCTGAGAGGACAAAGAATGTTCCGCCTTAGAGGTAATATCTACATTACCTTTATCTACTTTAAGTTCAGAATCTTGGGCAAAGATAGTATTGGCCCTATTGCCACCACTTAGTTTCACAGCAGCTACAGCAATGGGTTGCCCTGCTTCCTTCCCCTTGTCTGCCCTGGAGGCAGTAAGGAGTCTGGCTTTAACATCTACATCAGCATTGGCATGAGAAGACACATCAACGCCATCAGAAGCATGCAGTTTACCCTCTACATTAACACCGGCATCATTGTTAGCAGAATCCCACAAACCAGCAAGGTTAATGTAATGTTTATCTTTCTTCCAATCCCACTTTTTAGCCTCATCCTTGAATTTTAGTCGGCTTTCCGCACTAATATTCAAGGAACGATTATTTTTATTTACACTCTCAGAATCAGCCGCACCGGTCGAAGTAACCTGGGCATCCTTGGCAATGTTAACTTGAGCCGTGCTAGAGGGATTCAGTACGGAAATGTCAAATTTGACTTCCTTACCAATAGGTATCGTTCCTGCAGCTACGCCAGCAATGAATTTAGCCCCGGTCCGTAACAAATTGCCGGTAGATTCATTGTTAGCATTTGCCTTAATATTCACATTGGAACCGGTAACCTGACCATTAATATTAATAGTTGCTTGGGTATCAGGAGGACGCAGAGATAAGCTATCATCCTTAGAAGTAGCATCCGCAGTGATATTGGCCTTGCCTCTGGCTGAGATAACGCCCTCTTGATTAATAATAACCTGGTCGCCACTCTTGACGCTGGCTTTAAGCTTCAGGTCTAACGCTGTACTAGCATTATTGTTGCCATTATCGTCATGTACGTTAAGATCAATATCTCCGTTTAATTTTCTGGTCAGATTCATCGGCTTGGTGTTCTTCAGATAAGCCTTTTGTTTATCAGTCAGCTTAACCATATCGCCAAAAAGAGTACTGGAAGTCAGTTTAGGTTTTTTATCAGAGGCCTTGCCATCCTTATCTCTCTCAGCAACCACATCAATCCTGTGCCCGGCACGCAAATACATGCCGTTATACGTATTAATAACGCCATTGATGGTAATGGTAGATTCAGGATTAATTTCTATTTTTTCCGGATTATTTGTCACATCCTGCAAGGCCGAAAGTCCACCATCAGCTATGGAATTAAACTGACTCTTGGTAGGTGCAAGGGAAAGGAAATATCCGGCATTAATAACACCATCGGCACCCAAAGCAAAACCATCGGAGCTAAGAAAATAAAGATTAGCTTCTTTAGGATTAGCCTTAATGGCATTCACTGTACCGTTAATATCAATCCTGGATTTCACAAGATTAATCAGATTGTAAATACCATCATCATTAGTCCCATACAAAGTACCAAAATACATATTAGCTGTCTGGGTATTTTTAATATTGAATTTATCAAAAGTATTAAGAGCAATATCAGAATTAGGGAATACCTGACCGGCATAGATATCCAGGACAACATTGCCTTTTTCATCCACGGTTGATTCAATATCTCCACCGTCGCTTCTTTCTACACCAACATCTTTTACCGTAATCTTTTTGGCCAGCATATAAGAGCCCTCGGAAGCATTAAGACTATCATAATGCTCCACGGTAATAGTACCGGAAGGATTTAAAGGAAACTCGCCATTGGCATTATGTGCACCAAGCTGATCACCCCAGCCCACTACTTGCTCCATATAGCTGTCATCATCCAGCATTTTTTGGAATGTAGCAGAAGAAGGCGCAGCAGCATAAATGTTGGACGCGTTAATAACGCCGGCACCACTGATTACCATGCCATTAGGGCTCATGAAATAAATATCGCCCTTACCGGCTCCCTGGCTACCAATGGCATTAACGGTACCTGCAATGTTAATCTGGTTCTGCACCATGTTAACTAATTTATCCGTAGCCGCAGCACCTGCAGCAGTGCGAAATTGCATGTTAACTGTATCGCCGCCATTGACATTAAATTTCTTAAAATCATTGACCGCAATAGTATTACCGGCAATCAGCTTACCGGCATAAACATCATAATTAGCGGTATTGCCATTAGGCGTAACAGAATTGCCGTTACTTCTAGTTATCTCAGCAGCAAAAGCAGGTATAGTAAAAGCTAAACACATAGCCATTACTCCTGACAGCACACTAGCCTTAAGAGCCGTATTACGCTTTGTCTGTGCTGCGCTATCATAACCATATTCATGTTGTCTGGTAAATTTTCTACTGTATCTCATACTGCCTCCCTCAAAACGACTGCGTCTTTTTCTCCTTCAGCTTCACTTAGAAGTTACCATTTAAAACAAAGTTAAAACGTACTCTGTTTTGATCTTCATTGTTCACTGTTCTCGTCAACGGGAATCCTGCACAAACATTAAGATTAATATTTTTACCGATTGACGCCTTTACACCAACACCGGTGCCTACCAAGCCTAGGGAAATAGTAGAGTTCTTATCTGACCAAATACGTCCGCCATCTAAGAAGACATAACCCTTAACAGTCGGATAATGTGGCGTTGGGAATTCATATTCCACGCTACCGCTGATGCCGCCGTAACCGTTTAAAGCACTTTCGGCATAGCCTCTTACCGAGTACATGCCACCGATGTAGAATTGGTCTACAGAAGGCACGTAATTAGAGAAGTTGGCCTGACCGTCTACCCGCACATTCAGGTTTTGGCCGCTTCTATAACGCTTGGAATAAAAAGTATTGAAAGCATAAATATCAAAATGTGATCTATTGCTATAAATATCAGTAGTATCGCCAAATTGATAAGCATGCTTTTGATAGAACACATAGGAATCGCCATAGTAAATCTGATCCACATAAAGCTTCAGACTGTTGACCGTGTTATCCAGCCAAGGCTTAATGCTGGTCTCTGTGGTGGAATTCTGATAACCATATTCCAGTCCTGCCATGGTCTTCACCCGTCTGGTAGTTTTTAAAGGATGGGTCAAAGCTAAGGTTAGTGACCTGGAATAACCGGTACTGTTAATCGACTCCAGGAATCCTTTGATAGTGCGAGTTCTGCTCATGCTGTAGGTAGAAGTAAATCTGGTACCATCTTTGGCAATAGGCACATTATAGGAAGTAGTCAAGCTGCGCATACCCTTGGAATAAGAAGTATTCACAAAAAGACTATCACGCCGGCCGGTTAGACTGCGATCCTGCCAGTACAAACCGGTTCTATAGTAACCTGAGGATTCTGTCCCCAGGTTATCTGTAAAAAAAACCCAGGAAGTATTCTTAGGCTCTACAGCCTTTAGCACATAATCAGTAGTGCCAATCTCCTCGCCTGCATGTAGCGCAATATGCAGCTGCACATCATTGGTAGCACTAAAGCGCTGCAGGTCCTTATCCAATTGTTTAATATTGGCAGTTTTGCCCTCACCTAAATGTACACGATGCAAAATATAAGAAGACCTGGTATTCTTATTGCCCGTAACCTCTACCTTGCCAGTCTTGCTTTCCACCAGCTCTATCTTCACCACGCCCTTGCTCATGGTCTGCGGTTGTAAAAAGGCGCGACAATTAACATAACCCTTTTTGGCATAAAGCTTGTTTATGTCATTGACTATGTTGTATAAATCCTGGCTGGAAACATCCTTGCCAATATAATTTTTAGTAATACCTTTAATTTCCTCTGCAGTAAGTACTGTAGACGGAGTGGTCTCCACTCCGTTTAATTTAAAGCGCACGCTATCATTAGTGCCACTTTCCGTCTCAGGAGTCGTACCTTCAATAGTACTCTGGTTTTGTCCTTCCTTAATGCGGCGCTGCACCTCTTCCTGCTCCATCCGCCGCCGTTCCTGATTAAGCCACTGACCTGCTTCATCACGATCTGCTGCCTGGGCAATGCTCCATTGACTACTTACAAGAGCCAAAAGAATGGCTATGACTACTGCTGGTTTTCTGGTATATCTCTTGTCCCAAAAATGTTTCATAATAATACTTCAACTCCCTTAGCCTTTATGCTAGTAAAAAAATAAGAATATTTCGAAAATTAGTTACACAATTATATAATATTCTACCATTTTGTAACATACCTTGCAAATATGGTAAACCTAAAAAAACAAGAAAAAACAACGGGGACGGTTCCCCATAGCTCGGTTATCCGAGCCATTTGGGAACCGTCCCCGTTTTGGCTTTCTTATTCTCTTCTTAATGTGCTCCGCACGCATGACAAACAGGATTAGCACACAAGCCATCCAACGGCAGACCGTTTTTCTTCTTGTAGTCTGCAATAGCAGCCTTCAAACCATCTGCTGCCAGGTTAGAACAGTGCATCTTAATAGGTGGCAGTCCATCCAGAGCCTCTGCCACAGCTTCATTGGTCAGCTTCAAAGCCTCCTCAATGGTCTTGCCCTTAGCCAGCTCAGTTACCATGGAGCTGGTGGCAATAGCTGCACCGCAACCAAAAGTATTAAACTTAATATCTGTAATAACATTATCCTTCACATTGATATAAATCTTCATAATATCTCCGCACACAGGATTACCAACTTCACCAACACCGGAAGCATTAGGAATCTCTCCTACATTTCTGGGATGACTAAAATGATCCATTACCTTTTTGCTATACATATTAACCCACCTTCCTTTCGTTATATAAGGGTGACATCTTTCTCAGATTCTCTACAATACCTGGCAATTGCTCCAGTACATAATCTACATCTTCTTCAGTGGTAAATTCGCTAAGAGTAAGTCTTAGTGAACCATGAGCAATCTCATGAGGCAAACCAATTGCGAGCAATACATGAGATGGATCCAAAGTACCGCTGGTGCAAGCACTGCCACTGGAGGCTGCAATACCTACCAAGTCCAGGTGCAGCAACATGCCCTCGCCTTCAATGTATCTAATGCTAACATTCACATTGTTAGGCAGTCTGTCGGTAGGATGACCGTTTAATCTTACCTCAGGAATCTTCTCCAAAATTCCCTTGATCAGCTTATCTCTTAAGACAGTTTGTTTCTTGCCATTTACTGCCATGTTCTCTCTGGCGTAATCTGCAGCCATGCCCAAGCCCATGATGCCGGCAGTGTTTTCAGTGCCGGGACGCAATTTGTGCTCTTGAGGACCACCGAAAATAATATTAGCAGGACGAATGCCCTTCTTAATATAAATGGCACCGGTTCCTTTAGGTCCATGGAACTTGTGAGCAGTCAAGGTCAACAAATCAATATTATCTGCTTGTACATCTACAGGCACATGACCTACAGCCTGTACTGCATCAGTGTGCATGAACACGCCGTGCTTGTGAGCAATAGCACCAATTTCTCTAATGGGCTCTAAAGTACCAATCTCGTTATTGGCAAACATCACGGAGATAAGAATGGTCTCCGGAGTAATAGCCTTCTCTACATCAGCAGGATTAACTCTGCCGAACTCATCAACAGGCACATAAGTCACCTTAAAACCTTGTTTCTCCAAATCCTGGCAAGTATGCAGAATAGCGTGATGTTCAATAGCACTGGTAATGATGTGCTTGCCCTTCTTAGCGTAAGCATGAGCAATACCTTCCAAAATCATGGTATCTCCCTCACTGCCTCCGCAGGTAAAAGTAATTTCCTCAGGATCAGCTGCATTAACTAACTTAGCCACTTTAACTCTGGCTTCATCCAATATTTCGTGGGCACTTTGCCCTAGTGTATATATGCTGGAAGGGTTTCCATAATTCTCTGTCATGACCTCAGCCATGGCCTTTGCAATCTCCGGCAGCACTCTGGTAGTAGCTGCGTTATCCAAATAAATCTGTTTCATTTTATCTTCCTCCTTTAATTCCTAGTAAATTGCTAATAATTTCTTTCCTTGCTAATATAGCAATTCCTAGTAGAATTGTCAAGTATCTTTGTTGGCTTTATATTACAGCTCTTTAACGAACAAGTCTGTTGTAAATGCAACACGTGAAAAAAATAAAAAATACTCGCCTTAAAGCGTTCTGTTATATAATGAAAGAAAGCAAACAGAAAGGAAAATAATCATGACCATTCAAAAAGTTCAACAAGCCATTATTGATATTGGCAACGCCACCACCTTCTCCGCCATAGGAGATCCAGGGTGCGAAGGACTGGGAACAACCATGATGGAGGTTTACTCCCATGCTTTGGCAGCCAGTGCCTCTAGCGACTTTACCTTAGTTGTAGGCGATTTAGTGCCACAAGGCACGGACCGCTTCTATGCAGATATTACCTGTCTAACTAATAGCATCGCCCAAAATTCCGTGTATGCCTTGAGAGGCAATCACGATACCGGTGCCTACGACAAACACTTTGGCAACCATAACTATGTTCTTAAAGGTAAGAACTTCACTATCGTAATCTTAGACAATGCCCTGCGTAAATTTGAACCGGAAGGCCTGGCCCTGCTCAAAGAAACATTGGCCCAAGCTGACGTGAAAAATGTAGTCATCGCCTTTCATATTCCCTTGCCCAATCACTTTACCAAAAACGCCGTAAGTCAGGAAGAATATGCCAAGCTCCAAGCTGCTTACGAACCCTATAAAAATAAAGTGGCCTACTTCATCTGTGGTCACGTTCACTCCCGCTTCATTGATACCGTAGACGGCATTACCCTTATCTGTACCGGTGGCGGTGGCGCCATGATAGAAGACATCTCTGCCGACATCAAGGCAGCAGACGTAAACTATCACATCGTTCAATTTCTGTATAAAGAAGGTAAGCTACATTACAATATTCTGGACCTAAGCCATACCATGTACAGCAGAGAAAATACCGATGCCATTATCCGCAGCAAGCTCTATGATACTGTGAAAGACGAGCTCTTGGCCCATCTGAAATATCTGATGTTTGCCGAGCGTGCCCAACGCCGTGGTTATGACAAAGTAGCTGCGCTCTTTAGAGCTCTGGCAGAATCAGAATACAGACACGCCCGTAACTTCTATGCCATCTATGACAGAGCTAAGCTATTCAAGGAAACTATTACAGACTTCATACCGGTGGAAGAATTTGAACACAAGCGCCTCTATAGCATGTACCAGGAACACGCCAAAGAAAAAGACCTGCCCTTGACTCAGCAGGCCTATTGCGCAGCCGGAGCTGCTGAAAAAGAACACGAAACTCTCTTGCGAGAAGCCAACAACATGGATACCTTCAGCAAAACCACCTTCTATGTCTGCCCTATCTGCGGCTATCTGATGACCGACCCGGAAGGCCGCTGCCCTGTGTGTGGTTCACCGGCAGCCCAGTTCCTTAAGTTCACTGCAGAGAAAGACAAACCAAGAGAAAAATAACAAAGCTGAAACAAACAAAAATGACGAAGCAAATAAATTTGCTTCGTCATTTTGTCGATTACTCTCTTGTCAGGAGTTCTCGTAATGCTCCACTATTAAGAAATCTATTTTTTAGCAATTTGCTGCTATATATTTCTTGGTCAATTTAAACACTATGCCAGACAAACCAAACAGTGCCGCAAGATTAGGAATCATCATTAAACCATTAAAAGTGTCAGCTATACCCCACACTAACTCCAGCTCTGCTACAGAACCTATGAAAACAATAGGCAGCCAAATGATTCTAACGACCTTGGAAACCAAAGGCTTGTGGTTGCTAAAAATATATCCCCAGCTACATTCACCATAATAGGCCCACCCTATCATGGTAGAAAAAGCAAAGAAAAAGATAGCTATAGCTACAAAGGCACCGCCATAGGAACCAAAGGTCTTGGAAAAAGCAGCAGATACCAATACTACACCACTATGTCCAGTCTGCAATACATTGCTGGTTAATACCACCAGGGCCGTCATAGAGCAGATGCAAATAGTCGTAACAAACACTTCAAATATTCCCCACATACCCTGTCGTACCGGGCTATCTGTGTTGGCTGCGGCGTGCATAATGGGAGCCGAGCCTAGACCAGCCTCGTTGGAAAATACTCCTCTGGCTATTCCAAAGCGCATCGCCAAAAAAACACCATAACCAAAAGCACCGCTACCAACAGACCTTAAAGAAAAGGCCTCCGCAAAGATTAACTTCATTACTTGCGGTACCACGCCAATGTTTTGAATAATAACAATGCAAGACCCAATAATATAGAATACGGCCATGACAGGAACCAGCTTTTCCGATACTCTGGTTATCCTGGTTACGCCGCCAAAAATCACCACAGCAGATAAGCAAGCCAACACTACCCCGGTAAAGCTGGGCGACAGATGAAAAGCAGCCTGTAAGGAGGCAGCAATAGAATTGGCTTGTGTCATATTGCCAATGTTAAAACAGGAAACTCCGGTAAATAGTGCAAAGGCAATAGCCAATGGTTTGCAGGAAAGCCCCTTTTCGATATAGTACATAGGACCACCGTAATGAATGCCATTTTTGTCTTGCTCCCGAAAATGAACCGCCAGGACCACCTCAGCATATTTGGTCATCATACCCACCAGAGCTGACATCCACATCCAAAAAATAGCACCCGGACCACCTGCCACAATGGCAGTAGATACTCCGGCAATACTACCCACCCCCACGCTGCTGGCTACTGCTGCAGTCATTGCTTGATAAGGTGAAACATTAGAGGAATCCGTAGATTTTATATCGCCTTTAAAAATGGAGACAATGGTATTTGTAGCAATCTCTTTAACCTTAGTAAACTGAAAAAAGCCTGTTTTGATGGTAATGTACGAACCTAAGCCCAGTAATATGAATAGAGTCACCGGTCCCCAGACAAATTCATTAATTTTGTTGTTGATGAGGAAAATTATTTCAGTCATAAAAGCACCTCCCTGGCGATAAATATTCTGCTTTCCTTATTTCGTTTGGTAAGGCCAGCCTCATCCATGGCATCTAGCAGTACTTGAGCATATTTGCGACTGGTACCCCAAAGATCACGAGCCTGGGCAATGGTAAATTCTCGGGGATATTTGTTACGTAGTATTTGCTCAGCCCGTCTAAAGGTTTCATAGGCAAACAATACTTTTCCAATTGTTTCCAGTTTTTTATTATCAAAAAGCCACCCCAGATATTCCTGAGACTTAGTTAAGGAAATATTCAGGCTCCCTAACAGCTCTTCCCAGTCGGGAGGCGCAAAGGGATTTTTTTCATAAGCGCTCACTATGGCTGTCAGCTCTAGATGTTGTGTTGGTGTCAGACTAATGGCAAAGTCCTGCTTGGCAATCAGTCCCTCCGGTAATATTTTTAGCAGCCTTGCTTGTGCATATGTTCCCAACAAAGCATTAAGTTGCTTAAGAGCTAATTTCTTTAATCTACCTTGCCTCAGTTCCGGGCAAGGCATACCTTTTTGCAAAGGATGACTCTGGTGATAATTCTGCAAAGTAAACATAATATCGTTCTGCCACTTTGCATCAGAAGCCACTGAATAATACTGTACAGCCCCTGCAACTTCTACCGCCTTTAGTTGCTTAGCCTGAAGCAGAGTCTCAACTTTTTGCTTGGTCTCTTCCAGAGACAGCTGAACTATCTCTGCCATTTCTTTAATACTAAGTAGAGTGCCCGCATTCTCCAACCCTAATAGAAAGTTTTGTTTACTATCCCACTGAGCTTTGGTCTGCAATGTTTTCATTGTCTGAGGATTGCTGCTTTTGTACTTAGGCGGATGCACATCCAATACAACAGCGCCCGCTATGGTCTCTAGTGAGGAAGACGAACGCAGAATCATCCTATCGCCTCTGATAGGTGTTAAAGAGTTATAGAGCTCCAGCTGACATAGGCAGTTTTCCCCTGCCTCTAGTACTTCTCTATCCAGCAGTCTTACTCTGCCAAGCACCTCACTCATGCCATGAAAAACTCTTACCTTCATATATCGGGGAATACTCTTGGCATCTTTTAATAAAGTTAGCTTCACATCTACCCGATTAGTTTCCTGCAATAATTTAGGTGTGGCCAACCAACAACCCGGTTTAATTTTCTCCGTCTTTGCACCTTTTAAATTCAGTGCCGTTCTCTGCCCTGCCAATGCTTCATCCACTTGCTGACCATGCACCTGAATGCCACGCACACTATATTCCATCTTGCCAGGCAATAGCTCCAGCAGTTGTCCACGCCGAATGCTTCCAGACCAGAGAGTACCTGTAATCACTATGCCAAAGCCAGACTTATTAAATACCCTATCCACCGGTATGCGACACAAGCCTAAAGAAGAACGCTCCTGTACCTCAGCTGCCTGCTGATCCAAAAGTCCTTTGAGCTCTTCTACCTGAAAACCAGTTTGGGCTGATACGGCAATAATAGGAGCTCCTCTTAACCCTGATTCTGCCAGCAGCTTGCTCACATCTTCCACTATCAGCTCCAGCCACTCTTCTTCTACTAAATCGCTTTTAGTAATGGCTACCACTCCCTTAGTAATGCCTAACAAACTAAGTATGTTTAAATGCTCTATGGTCTGTGGCATTATTCCTTCGTCAGCAGCTACCACTAAGAGAGCCATATCTATACCGGCAACACCTGAAAGCATATTCTTAATAAATTGTTCATGCCCCGGTACATCTATCAATCCCAACCTTCGTCCACTTTGTAAATCTACATAAGTAAAACCTGGTACGATGGTTAAACCTCGGCGCTTTTCCTCCGGAAGCCTGTCGGTATCTATCCCTGTGAGCGCCATGGTCAATCTGGTTTTACCATGGTCTACATGTCCGGCAGTACCAACAATGATATGCGTTTGCTTCATTCCATCACTTCCTTAATTACTCGTTCTAATTTTTCCAGTTCCTCATCGGTAACTGTTCTGGTATCAAAACAGACCTTACCTTCCCTAATATAGGCCAGCACAGCAGGTTCCCCAGTGCGCAGCTTCCTTAATATCTGATCAGCTTCAGTAGTTGCTATCTCCACTACATAGGCCGGTAGAGCTACCTCAGGCAAAGAACCACCTCCTACGGGAGAGGTCCGCTTCTGCACAGATGCATCAATACCATCTACTGCTAAACTGCTCTGTAAGCGCTGGCTTTTATTTTTTAGTGTTGCTTCTGATGCAGTCAGCATTGCTACCGTGGGAATTTCTCTTTCCCTGTTATCTCTATATAGAACCAAGGTAGCTTCCAGAGCGGCTATGGTCATCTTATCCACCCGTAAGGCTCTGAGAAGTTGATTCTGCCTAATTGCTTTTAGATAGTGCTTTTTGCCCACAATAATACCGGCCTGTGGTCCACCTAGCAGCTTGTCTCCGGAGAAAGTAAGTACATCTGTACCTGCCGCCAAAATATTACTGGGCAAAGGTTCTCTGCCTATGCCTCGCTGAGCAAAGGGATACAGGCAGCCACTTCCCAAATCATAAACTAAAGGCAGATCATGCTCATGTGCTAACCTAGCTAATTCAGTTGTTGCTACTTCTTCCACAAAACCTGTCAGCTGGTAATTGCTGGGATGTACCTGGAGCACACAGGCTGTATTAGCTCCTATGGCCTTTTCATAATCCTCATGGTGGGTTTTGTTAGTAGTTCCTACCTCCCTAAGTACAGCGCCACTACACTCAATTATTTCAGGTATGCGGAAACTGCCTCCGATTTCTACTAATTGTCCCCGTGAAATAACAATCTCCTTATCCTTGGCCAAGGTAGCCAAGGTAACCAGAACAGCTGCGGCATTATTATTAACTACCAAAGCATCTTCTGCACCGGTCAACTCCTGTAATAAAGTACTTACATGATCATGACGGCTACCCCTCTTGCCCTCCAAAAGATTCAGTTCCAAATTACAGTAGCCTGAGACTAGATCATAAACAGCTCTGGCAACACTATCATGCAAAGGAGCTCTGCCCAAATTGGTATGCAAAATAACGCCGGTAGCATTAATTACCCGGCGTAAGGAAGACTTACTTTGCACTTGATAATTAGACAGGCAGAGGTTGACTGCTTGCACAAAAAGTTGCTCTCTGCTTACTCTGTTCTTAGCAATAACTATTCGCAAGGAAGCAATTGCCTCCCTGGCTGCTCTCGCCAAAACAACGTGGCTATAGGATTGCTTATCCTGAAACTGTTTCTGAGCCTCAGCCATAACAAGGTCTACCTTGGGTAATATAGAAAAATCCATAAGGCCTCCTTGCCAGAAAAATGGCGGGGAAGGGTGCGAATCGAACACACCAAAGACGGGATCGCCGCCTCACAATCGGGTTTGAAGTCCGTGTCGGCCACCAGACCGAATCCATCCCCGGTAACACTGCTATTATTTTACGACCACAGCCCTGTCCTCTCGTGCCTTCACGCACCCAAGTACTACACCGCATGATCCAGTATCCTGCAAGGCTTGCAGTAGCTGCTTTGCCTCGCGTGGACCAACACTGAGTAATAAACCACCGGAAGTCTGTGGATCATAGAGAATATCCAATAGTTCTCTTTTTTGGTCTCCTACTATTCCAATTTTGTCCTTCACATAATCTCGGTTTCGATAGGCGCCAGCCGGAATTAGGCCCATCCTGGCCAACTCCAGAGCCTTGGGAAGTACCGGCACCTGCTCCGCCCATATTTCTACGGTGTGCTTTCCTTTGCCTGTCATTTCAACCGCATGTCCCAAGAGACCAAACCCTGTAACATCTGTACAAGCATGCACAGCAAAGGGCTTGGCTGCTTGAGCAGCATATTTGTTCAAGGTAGCCATGACCTGAACTAAGGCCATATTTTCTTTTGCTGTTAACAACTCCGCCTTAGCTGCAGTATTAAGTATCCCTGTACCCAAGGGTTTGGTTAAGATTAGTAAATCTCCCTCTTGGATGCCAGTATTGGTTAATATCTCCTCCGGTCGCACTAACCCGGTAACACATAAGCCATACTTAGGTTCCTCATCCTCAATGCTATGACCACCTGCAACCACCGCTCCTGCCTCCATTATTTTGGCTGCGCCACCTTGCAAGATAGCCTCCACTACTTCCAGAGGCAGACAGGAAGGAAAAGCCAGTAGATTAAGAGCTAGACAGGGTGTGCCTCCCATGGCATAAACATCTGATAAAGCATTGGCTGCCGCAATCTGCCCAAAGCTATAGGGGTCATCCACCATAGGCGGAAAGAAATCTACCGTCTGAACGATAGCCGTATCCCGGTTGATGGCATACACGGCTGCATCATCACCAGTCTCGAAACCCACTAATAAATTGGCATCCCTATTTTTCGGTAAGCCTGCCAAAATTTTTTCTAGGACTCCCGGTCCTATTTTGGCCCCTCAGCCACCTGACTTAGCAAGAGTAGATAAACGCATTTTTTTGTTATACATAGGCTCACCTCCCTTCCCGACAAATGCTACTGATAGCCTCTACCACCTTCTCTATGTCTTGTGTAGTGGTAAAGTGTCCTAGAGAGAAGCGCACCGTTCCCTGAGGAAAAGTCTGCAAAGTCCGATGGGCGCTAGGTGAACAATGTAAGCCACAGCGAGTAAGAACGCCATATTTTTGTTCTAGATAAAATGCTACTTTGCCATTATCCAAACCTGGAAAATCCAGAGACACTACGCCTACCTGTCTGCTGGAATCTGCTGGTCCTATGATATGCACCGGCAAAGGCTTTAAGAGCTGTAAAAATTTATCTAATAATTGCACTTGCTGTAGATGAAGATTATGCATACCATTATATAAAATATATTTCAGAGCTTTATGCAGTCCATAGATACCTGGCAGATTTAAGGTCCCGGCCTCAAACTTATCCGGCAGAAAATCCGGTTGCCGTTCCTGATCTGAAGCACTGCCTGTTCCACCTGTAATAAGTGGTTCTACCTGTTTGGCAAATTCCTTGTGAAAAAGGATTGCCCCCAGCCCCTGCGGTCCCATAAGTCCCTTATGCCCAGGCACACAAAGTGCTGACAAATGCAAAGCAGAGAAATCAATATCCAAGTGTCCGGCAGTCTGTGCTCCATCTACTATCAATGGTAGCTGATAGCCCTGGCAAATTTTAGCAACCTCTGCCAAAGGGAAAATTGCGCCACAAACATTGGACGCATGACTGATTGCTACCAGCTTAGTCTTGGCATTAATAAGATTGAGCATATCTTTCGCCTTGGTTTTTCCATGGTGGTTGGCAGGCAGGCGGGAGAAAGTAACTCCCTGCCTAGCCAAATCCATAAGAGGCCTCATCAGCGCATTATGCTCTAAGCTGCTGACAATAACATGATCACCGGCGTGAAGATAGCCCTTCAGTAGCATATTTAAACCCCAGGTGCAGCCCGGCGTAAAAATTATCTGCTCCATTGCTTCCGTAAAATGAAACAACTCAGCCAGATACTCTCTGGTCTTAAGTACTACCAAGGCTGCCTCTCCGGATAAATTATATGTACCTCTGTTAATGTTAGTGCCATTGGTAAGTAAATATTGAACCATTGCCTCAGCTACACCCGGAGCCTTGGGAAAAGAAGTTGCTGCCTGATCAAAATTCAAAAATCTCATAAAGCCTCCTGCAAAAAAATCGCCTTGGAAATATTATTTTTATATTAATTCTGTTTTGTATGTATTAACTATTATCTTTTTTTCACTATGCTTGTTACAATGAAATTATTCTAAATAAGGCAGTTAGTGCCGTAAAGAAAGAAGTTGGTAAATCATGAAAATCACTAATCGCACAATAGTCCTAGCAGGAATCGCCGTTGGAATTGCCGCCTTACTTTTAACCGCCTTGGGCAACCCCGCCAATATGGGTTTCTGTATAGCCTGTTTTGAACGGGATATTGCCGGAGCCTTGCACTTGCATAGCGCTAAGGTCGTGCAATACGTCCGTCCCGAAATCATCGGTCTGGTATTGGGTGCCTTTCTCATGTCGTTAACCAACAAAGAATTTAGAGCCAAAGCAGGCTCTGCTCCTGCTACTCATTTTGTTCTGGGAGCCTTGGTGATGATTGGCGCCCTAGTCTTCCTAGGTTGTCCGCTGCGCATGGTCATCCGCATAGCCGGTGGCGACCTATCTGCCCTCTGCGGCTTAGCAGGCTTCATTGTGGGAATTTATGTGGGCACGCTTTTCCTAGACAAGGGTTTTTCCTTGAGACGTGCCTATGAAAACAATGCCGCCGAAGGGACCATCCTTCCCCTAGTACTATTGGGTCTTTTTCTTTTATTTCTTGCTGTACCCAGCCTATTTCAGTTGAGTCAGGCCGGTCCCGGCTCTCTGCATGCTCCCGTCTTTGTTTCCCTACTAATTGCCATCATCATTGGTATGCTGGCTCAGAAAGCACGTTTATGCCTAGCCGGTGGTTTTCGTGATCTCATACTTTTTAAAGATGTAAATCTGCTCTCCGGTTTTGTCACTATTTTTCTCACCATCCTGGTGGGCAATTTATTTCTTGGTCGTTTTCATTTAGGCCTTACCGGTCAACCCATTGCTCATAGCGATATCTGGTTGAATGTGCTAGGTATGGTCATCGTAGGCTGGGGCTCCGTCTTGCTAGGTGGCTGTCCATTGCGCCAGCTGATCTTGGCAGGCAGTGGCAACGGTGATTCGGCAGTGACAGTGCTTGGCATGATAGCCGGAGCTGCCCTATCTCATAACCTTGCCTTAGCAGCAAGTCCCGATGTGGTAAAAGAAGGTGTATTAAAAATAGGTAGTGTTAGTCCTTCCGGACATGTTGCCGTCCCAATCTGCCTGATAATTTTAGCGTTTCTATCCTTCACTAATCTAACAAAGGAGGAACAAAACCATGCTTGACGCCAGAGGCTGTTCCTGTCCCATGCCCGTCATCCTAGTGCAAAAAGCCATCAAGATTAATCATCCCTCCACCTTAGAAGTCTTGGTAGATGAAGCCTGCGCCAAAGAGAACGTGACCCGTCTGGCCCAAAACCAGGGCTATCAGGTGACCGTTACCCAACAAGGCTCAGAGTACAAACTGGTACTAAAGAAATGAAAGAATATGTAGCAACCTTTCACACTCATCTAGGCGCTCTGCTTACCTATCGAGTCCTACAACAACTTCACATCGTCGCCTATATGGCGCCTGTGCCCAGGAAGCTTAGTGCTTCCTGCGGCACTTGTGTTTTTTATAAAGCAGTTACGCCAGAACTGACGATGCTGGCTCAAGAAGTAGAAAGTGTTTATGAAATAACAGGTGAGGATGCTTATCTATTAATTTATGAGAACTGCTAATTTAGCAGGCACGCTTTCCTAAGCAGTGCCAGAGTCTTCTCTTTCTTTGTCTCATTAATCATGACAACAGGTCCTGTACAACCCATGCCTGTCTGGGCATAGATACCTGCCCTCCAGAGAATATGTACTGCCTCATCAAGATCCATTACTTCAATACCTTGAATACTAAAGGTGCATGGTTCAGCACAAGGCGTGACAAGCTTATCCTCTGCTATTACTGCTTTCTGCTTGTCTTCTTGCATGGTAAAAAGAAGGTCCGCCAATCCGGCTGCATCCACTGCCGCAAATTCCGTTTTAGCTACTTCAAATATTTTACCCTTTACCATCTCCGCAGCATAAAAAAGTGCCTTGGTAATCAGAGGTGCTCCCGAAGCACGGGAAATAATATGAATTAGATTGGTATAATTCCTGCCTATACCAGGGCCGTAACCTGCGCCAATCGTCTCATAGTTGCCTCCAGTGGTAAACGCAGACAGCATTTTAATAAGTATGTTACCGGTGAGAGAATCACAAACCAGTACATCCGTATTGCCTGCCAGCACATCATTACCTCTTAAGATAGCTCCGCCTCCGGCCCTGCTAGATTGCGCCCAGTGCAGCGGATAACCCGTAGCCTTAAGCTTGTTTAAAATTATTTCAGCCTGATGAGCACCTTCTACATTTAAGATACCTACCGTTGGCTCTCTTAGTCCGGCAACTTTGGCTACGATAATGCCATAGATGGCATTGTTCACCATGGCCTCTACCCTATTGGTACTGGATGTCCCGGTAGTAGTAGCAATATACATGTGCCTGCCATTGGCAGGTACCACCACTTTGCCCACTGTAGATACACCTATGGGAAATGGATAGTGCATAGTAACTGCGCCATCTACTTCTTGCCTTTTTAGCATTTCTTCCATTTTCTTTTGGCTGTCTTCAATATTGTCTACAGAAATGGTAGTTACCTCAGGAGCTCGCAAAGTTCCTAGGTAATACACCTCCAGACCTTGTCTTGCTGCAGAAATAGCAGCTGCCATCACATTGGCTTCACCATGCTCACTACCAATACCGGTCAAAGCAATTTTAGTCTTGGGTGCTACAGATAAACTTTCTTTATCTGTACTCTTTTCTTTTTCTGTCCCCACATTAGCCTGCACGACAAAAGAAACCCCGTCGAATAGATTGGTCATCCGGCCTAGGAACAAAGAACCTTTGCCGATGACCATTATTTTTTTTAGCCTGCCGGTCAACAACTCTTGATGAGCAAATCCCAGATAAGGCACCCCGGAAGGAATATGTCCCTGCGTAGGCGCCCAGCCTATCAAGCCATGCTTGGCAATAAAAGAAGCCATATCGGCCTTTTTAATATCGCCATGCTTTACCGCCAAGGCAGCAATCATCTTATAATTTGCCAGAGGTACATCACCGGCACCGGCGCCTTTGGTAATCTCCGGATTCTGCATCTCCGGTGAGAACTTGTCTATGTCGATCATCTTAAGACCTGCCCTGTCCAACGGAGCTGTGACCAGACTGGAAATCACTGCCTGAGGTGCAGAACCTGTCCCTACCGTGTGACGTCCCAGGATATTGAGATTGATTGTGGGATTAATGCCATCATCCCTAATCACAATTACCCCAAATCCTGCTAACACGTCTTCTAAAATTGGCATGTTGTTCTTAATATGTTCCTTACCATTCATACCTAGCTTGGCCGTACAACCACCGGCACAAACCAGAATGGTCTTGTAAACACCCGCACTCACTAGAGCTGCTGCCTCTATGATGGCATGCGCAGGTCCGGCGCAGAAACTACGACAGTCCGATCCTGTGGCAGAACTAAGTCCTGCTATCTCGGCCACTGCCTTGGCCAGATTACCACCGCCTCTTTGATTCATATCTCCACACGCAATTTCACTGCAATCAATAACATATTTAATTTCTTCTTTTTTTATATCGGCATTCTTGATCGTTGCCAAAGCAGCCAGCACAGAAGAAGCCTTGGATGCCAAATTCTCCAACATGACAGCAGCAGATAGATTGGGATCAATGTCGTGGGCCCGTTTAATACAGCCTACTAAGACATTGTTGTTATATATCCCATCTGCCTCTTTGTCGGCCAGCAGCTTAGCAATCTGTGCCATCTCTGCCCCTTCCTTAACCCTGGCCATGATACTATCATCCACCAACGGATTGGCTGCCAGACAACTTCTGTATTTGACTACGAAATTCTTATCCAAATACACCAGGTCAAAAGCATCACAGGCCTGCAACAACAGCAGGAATTCTTCCTGAGGCATGATCTGGCCGAATTTTCCATACCGCTTAGCCTGAGGACAGGCTTTGGTAAACCAGGGTAGAGGCTCCTCTGCCAGCTCCTCAGGAGTCTTGTTGCCAATGTAGACCTGATGTGGCCAATATGCTACTGTCTTGTCAAAAGTCCGTAAATGGTCTCTTAATAGCTTTAGATAATTACTGTCGGGATTAACGATACGCTCCGTTGCTTGAGTAGAACCACCATATAAAACCAAATCAGGTGTATGTGCCAGAATATAACCTTCCCCTTTAATTACACTATCCACTAGCATCATCCTTTCTATTATTAACAGCGTAAAATATAAGGACGGTGTCGAGAGATGCGGCTCCGCCCTTACTTGAATATTAGTATTTACAATATTGTGCACGGATGGTCTTCATCTCGTTGACAATATCATCAACATCTAAAACCATCTCCATCATGCCAACTTGTTCCTCATAGATTTTGGCATCAAATTCTGTTTTTATTTCAGGCTCACACACATGAAAAACCTTGAGTCCCAACTGAACTCCTGTCAAAGGACCTGCATAAGTAGGGTCACCATTGGTAACCGTCTCAGCAGCTAGTCCAGAAGCTTCGCCTTCGGCCGCACCTAAAAGGACAACCACCTTCTCAGGTCCGTACTTCTCAGCCAGCTCCTTCACCCGCTTCTGATTCTCCAGATCCATTGCTCCGGCGGATGTTCAAACAAAACATTCTGTGGAAGAAAAAACTATCTCTCCACCAGCGGATTTTGCACAAGCAGCAATTGCATCACCCGGAACACCATCTCTGTCGCCAATAATAATCACTTTTTTACCAGCTAAAATGCCCATGACAAATTCCCCCTTTTCCTTAGATATATTTTTTTATCATTGCCTCTACCTTTTCGGCAGTAGCCTCGTCCTTGGCACAGGAATCTATTATCCGGCCATTTTCATAAACAGCAATAACAGGCAGCCCCAAGATTTTCTGGCTGATGGCCAGACGACGGGCCTTGCTGGTATTAAGAGCGCAAAATTTCAAGTTGGCACTGCCATATTGTTCAGCCAAGGCATGTAGCTTAGGCATAAGAGCTTCACAAGCTACACAACCATCTCCATAGAAATCTACCACTATTTTGTGAGGCGCCTTCAGCACCTCTGCTTCAAAAGTCAGCTTATCTACTTCCAGCATAATTAATACTCTCCTCTTTATTACAAGTCAGCCAAATAATGCTGTGCTTCATTGGCCGCTATAGCACCATCTGCTGCTGCCGTCACCACTTGTCTAAGAACCTTGGTTCTCAAATCCCCGGCCGCAAAGACTCCCGGAATATTGGTATGCATGTTTTCATCAGTTTTTACATAGCCTTTGGCATCCAGGTCAAGGCTACCGGCAAGCAACTCTGTATTAGGCAAAAGGCCTAAAAAACCAAACAACCCAAAGAAACCATCGCTTAAGTCAGCGTGCAGGGTAGTCAGCTCGCCTGTTTTAACATTTTTTACGATTATAGTAGATAGCAGCTCGTCACCACCTACTTCTACCACTATGCTCTCCCACATAAAATGAATGTTTGGCGTAGCAAAAGCCTTGTCCTGAATAGACTGGGCAGCACGCAACTCGTTACGCCGATGGATGATGGTGACACTGCGAGCAAACTTAGCCAGATAAACAGCCTCCTCTACTGCTGCATCACCACCACCTACTACATAGACCTCCATCTGCTCAAAGAACAAAGCATCACAAGTAGCACAGAAAGAAATTCCCTTGCCAATAAATTTTTCCTCATTTATACAGCCAATGGGCCGGTGCTGGGCACCTGTAGCCACAATCACAGACCTGGCCAGATATTCTTCATAATTGCCTATCAGTCTCTTGACAGGCTCACGGAGACGCAGTTCCTTGATAGTATCGCTGCGGCGCTCAGCGCCAAACAGCCTAGCCTGCTCAGTCATTCGTGCTATCAAGGTAGCTCCTGTTTCCCCTGTAAGCATCTGGCCAGGATAGTTCTCTATGGAACTAGTGATGGCAATCTGTCCACCATCCTTGCCCTGCTCGATAATTAGCGTGGCAAGTCGGCTCCGTCCACCATATATTCCTGCACTCAGACCTGCAGGCCCAGCACCTAAAATAACTAAATCGTATATTTTTTCCATTGGTATTTTCCCTTTCAGTTCTTATTTTGCTTCAAAAACTTTTTGACCCGATACCTCTGTCCTGAGAGCATCCAATGCTCTATCCACAAGACGTCTGCGCAACTGCTTCTCCACGCTTGCAGACAAATCAGGATTCCCCAGAGGATGAGGAATGGCAATAGTAGGAACAATACGGTTGGCTCCAACTGTTAAAGAAATAGGAACAATGGTACACATATGAACAACAGGAATGCCGGCACGCTCAATTTCCTTTACCATCGTTGCACCGCAACGTGTACAGGTGCCTCAGGTAGAAGTAAGAACTACTGCATCCACCTGATCTTGCTTGAGCTTATGGACTATTTCCACAGCAAATTTTTTAGCTGCTGCTACCGCAGTACCATTACCCACAGTAGAAAAATATGTGTTATAAAGAGAACCTATCTTACCTTCTTTTTCCAAATCACGCATAACATCTACCGGTAATACCCTATTAGGATCTGCATTGGCATAAGTAGTATCATAACCACCGTGGGCTGTCTCGTACCTATCGCTGGTCAAGCCATCCACCCCGGTCAAATCATAAGCACCATATTTGGAAGCACTGGAAGATTCAATATGATCAGGGTTGCCTTTAGGAACAATACCGCCTGAGGTGACCAAGGCAACCTTGGCCCTCTCTATATTCTGCAGAGCACAGGCTGGCTTCACCCGGTCGAAGGTGGGCATGGGATATTCTGTGACAAAAGGCTTGCCTGCCAGCTTCTTCAGCAACATATCAATGGCACGTCTGGAGCCCCTTTCTTGTTCAAAGAAGTTCACCCTGATACCATGAGGCAGATAATGCTCCTCACAGGAGGCCCCCACAGCTTCCTTCCTGGCTAGCTTCAGAATAAGAGAAACCATATCTTTCACAGCATTTCTCATCCCAGCAGCGCTGTTCTTGGTAGCAGTAATATATATATCGTTTTTGTACATATCAGCGCCAGGATTCTCTTCGAACATACCTGTTAGAACAGGTATACCCAACTCTTTATGGACACCTGCGCAAACAGCCCCACAGGCAACCCCATAGCGACCTGCATTAAAAGCAGGCCCGGCAATGAAGATGTCCGCCTTAAGCTCTCTGACTAATCCTACAATCTGTTTGGTAGCCTCTTCAATATGCTCATTGAAATAAGTATCACCGCAAATGATGGTAGCTACTATCTCCGCCTGCTCACCAAAAGCCTGGCGAAAAGCCAGCCCCGGACCCACAACACCTTCCCTGCTTTGTACAGGAATATCAGCCTTGTCTTCACCACCTATCTGGGCGAAAAATTGATTTATATAATGCACAACTCTTAGTTTAGTCATTGTCCGTCACCTCCGTCCTAACGCGCACTTAGCTTGCTATAACCCATCTCATTGGTTGCTCCGATAAATACCTGTAGCTCTACCTCAATGCTGCCATCCGGTCGCACGCTGCGAATATTCCCTCCGGCTATCTTATTAACTTCTGAAAGAATACCAATTACTTTATCCAGTCTGGGGATTACAACCAATTGATTGGCATTGCCACAACTTACCACCGCATCCGCTGCAGGATCTGCATCGGCCAGTGACTGGGACTTGCCCTCCTGACCGGCAAATTCATCTGTAATGATGACAGTTTTAATTCCCTCTGCCTCAATCTTCTTACAGTTCATGATTAAATCTGTATCAGGATTGCCAAAGCCCTCCTGAGAAATAATCACACCATCCGGACCAAGCATCTTACAAAGCTTGGCTGTCCAGTTAGATGATCTCTCCTTGTCCGCCAGATATACAGTCTCATTAGTAATCACTATACCGACAAAATTCACGGTCTTGCCGTGGGCCTCATAGAGATCCTCTACCACAGGATTGTTCAGATGATGATATGTCGTATTCTTGTCACAGGCTGACACGCAATTACCGGAAACAATGGCACCATCCATCAACTCAGTAGGATACAAAATAGTTGGAATGATCTTCTTGGCATCTACGCCATATACATAAGTATCGTGTAGAAGACCCTGAGTCTGGAGCATCAGTACATAGGCTATCCGCGGCAGATCAGGATACAAACTATTGCTGTCCCGTAAAGACAAAGTTTCAAAGACCTTGCTCTCTTCCGGTTCCATATCCTTAACTAATTGACCAAGGTAAGCAGCTACCTTGAAACCCGCCATGCGCAAAGCCCTCTCGTATTCATGACGTTCCACATCCTCCTGCGGCGCACATACCAAGACTAAATTAAGCAATTGGGAAAATGGTGAATACCGAGCACCAGGTCCAGACATATCAATAATTCCTTCCTGAAACCCTACCACTCGCCCCGCCGTCACTACTGCCATACCTTTTAAAGCATAAGTTTTACCACCGCCAACAATGTCCACCCCGCTGATAAAGCCTGGGAAGACGCCACCCTTTCCCTCCACCTTTACACGCGGCTCAATAACATCCTTGACAGGAGTAATCCGTACACTCTCTCCCGGCTTGGCAATATCCACGGAAACAGATTTAATCTTTTCTTCACTAAGGACAAGCTTCTCCACAGCAGCTCTGTCAACTATTAATACATGATTGGCATAGCTGCTCTGTTGGTCAAAGGTAATGTCGGTAACTTGGAAATATCCCATTTCTAATTTCACTTTTATTCCCTCCCTACTAACCTCTCTCCTAAAAAAAATAACAGAGAATGAAACAGGGGCATCACTAAAGGGTGGTAGACCATGTCATTCTCTGTTAATACGCTAAACAACTAAGACTCTGTTAGCATATAGTTTTTTGTAATTCATTCCAGAAATCCCATTTTGATTATAGCAAACAGGATACTTACAATAAATTAGAATGAAATCACAATACAATTATATTATGTTTTTATTTTACTTTGTTAATATTTATAGTGCCTGAACAGGAATTATACCTTCATTATTTATGCTCTCTGACAAACAAAAATGACGAAGCAAATTAAATTTGCTTCGTCATTTTTTGTTTACTCTCTTGTCAGGAGTAATTGTAATGCTTCACTGTGGCTACGGCGATTTTTCGTGGCCGTGCCCAAGACACTGATGATTTGGTAGGAACCATAAACTGATTTAAACAAAGATAGTCTTTTATGTTGGCGCATTTGCTTCTGATAGGCCTTGCAATATTCGTCCCAAGTACACAACTTGTGCAAATACCTCTCCAGCAAAACCTCATCAGGTGCAAAACGTACATCGTGAATATAGGCCGCACCAGTAATTGCCGGTACAAGATAGGCCAAATCATTGCGCTTGGTAAAACCACACAACTGATTGGTATTTTTCAGACGTACGTCTAAGACTAAATCTGTTTTATGCCGACGCAGGCTTTCAAAGAAATCCTGTGCCGATGTTTCGTATGCACTCAAGGTATAAATTGTAGGCACAACACATTCCCCCTATCCAGTAGTCCAAGCATACAACGGATAAAGAAAATAGTATGTTGTAAAAGCAACAGCTAAAAGAAGCTATCCTTTAGAGGTCCTTTTGGCTTTCCTCTAGATTATCCAAAATATAGCTAAGCATTGTATAATCCATATTCTGGAAATCTACCGTTAACCTACTGGGCCAGTAGACCTTTAATGGGAAAAATCTTTTGCAGGTCGCAAGACAGCTATTAATGATCCGCTCTGACTCGCGGTCTACCATCGGTCCCGGTCTTAGGGAAACCAGTACCGTCCTGCAAAACATTTGATTAGGCCGCATGCTACCGGCCATGGGATCAGTCAAAAGCTTATGACCGCGTTGTATCATTTTTTTGACAATAAGAAACATTTCCATGCAAGAAATCTCATAATATCTAGTTCTACATTTGCTTTCATAAGCTGTTTTGACCTTAAGATTGTTCGTTATAATTTGACATTTAATCAATACTACCCTCCTTTCTCCTAAAAAAAATAACAGAGAATGAAACAGGGGCATCACTTGGGGTGGTAGACCTTGTCATTCTCTGCTAATACTCTAAACATACAGGGGTATGTCAGTGTATGGTTTTTAGGTAATTAATACCGAACATGTTTTGATTATAACAAACACTTTACTTACAGTAAATAAGAATGAAATCACAATACGATTATATTAGTTTTTTATTTTTTTCATCCAACTTTTTAATACCAAAACCTGTGAAGCCAAAAATAATAGCAAAAATCATACTACAATAGCACAGGCAAGCCCAAGGCAGATACTGAATAGTTGGCACATTTAAAGTTGTTGCCATATAGGTACCTGCTACAGACCACGGAACAAGCGGAACAGCACAAGTACCGGCATCCTCTAAGCTTCTGGATAGATTTACTGGAGCTAGCTTAAACTTCTTGAATAAATCTTGGAACATTTCACCAGGAATTAGAATAGCCAGATAAGAACTACCAGTTACTATACTCATAAATAAAGTAGAACCAATAGTAGCAGTAATCAAGCCACCTACGGATTTAATAGAATTAATTATTCTACCAAGAATTACTTCAATGCAACCTGCTTTAGAGAAAATACCAGCAAAAGCAAATGCACAAAATACTAATAAAACAGTACTCATCATTCCCATTAAACCGCCGCGGTTCATTAGGGTAGCTATTTCTTTTACTATTTTTACATTAGCAACGCCAGGAATCATGCTGACATTAAAGCCCTTAACGAAAGCATTGAGGGCAACTTTCAGGGTAAAACCCTGGAAAAACATTCCTAAACCAATAGCTACAAAAGATGATAACAGCAACATCGGAATAGTTGGTTTTTTTGTATAAGCACCCCAAAATACCAAAATAGGAGGAATCAAAAGGAATACATTAAAATGGAACAGTGTTTCCAATTGAGTAAGAATTGCAGTTACGGTTGAAGCATTAGACAGACTACTTACAGACATTGTTTTTCCTACCAGAGTATAAACGATAAGGCAAACAATAGTGGACGCACCGGTAGTATATAGCATATGACGTATATGATCATACATATCACAGTTAGCAGCAATAGGAGCCAAGATGGTAGTATCGGACAACGGTGATAACTTATCACCAAATACAGCACCGGATACTACAGCTCCGGCAGCAATAGGAAGAGGCACGCCTAACGCAATAGCGATACCCATAATTGCAATACCAGCTGTACCGGCAGAACCAAAAGATGTCCCTGTAAAAGTAGAAATAACAGCACATACTAAAAATGCAGTGACAAATAAGTATTGTGGATTAATAATTTTAATACCATAATAAATTAGCATAGGAATTGTTCCAGACACCATCCAGCTGGCAATCATGGCACCAACGCATACCATAACAAACAAAGAAGGAATGGAACTGTGAATTTTATCACTAATGCCATCAATCATATCTTTCCAAGTAAGTCCTACTCTTAAACCAATAACTGAAGCTACTGCTGCCGCTATAATTAACAAAACTTGAATCGGCAAGCCGAACTTGCCATATCCTAAACCTAATAAGAAAAGCATCCCTACTAGTGGAGTTACTGCCTCCGTAAATGTTGGTTTCCTAACCATAATAAAAGTCCCCTTTTTATTTGTTTGTCTTTTTTCTAGTAATAGTCATCGCACATGGCTTTCCATCACCATCAGCTACAGTAGTTGGAAAGTCAATTGTTACATTAGGAAATGGTTCACAAATCGCATAATCACAATGACCTAACATATCCCTACAAAACATTTTTATTTCTTCCTTAGAACATCCTAACTCAGCCAAAGCTTCAGCATGAGGACAGGCATGGAATAGCTTCACAGCTTTATCATCGTCTAATTGAGTAATTTCTTGCTCAAAAGTTAAAATTCCGCCACGAGAAGTTTGCCCCATGATAGCTTCTTTAGGTCCAATATTCTCCGGTCCGTACTTCTTGGCAATTTTTTTGCCTTGATACAGGCCGAATTCTCTGGAACCTTCCCGAATAACTTTATTGGCATCTACTTCCGGATACAGTTCCTTCAGCTTTTTCCAAATAAAATATATTTGGGTTGACCTATCTTTGTAGGCACTTTTTACAGCTTGGTGGAATTCTTCAATAGTCGGTTGTTCATCTACTTTTGTTTCTTTTAAAAATGCTTTGATTTCTTCTTTGCTCACTGGTTTTCTCTCCTTTTGTATAGTTTTTTCAAAATTCTTAGTGAAACACAATGGATTGATTTTCTTTTAACCAAGGGTCTATTACGCAGCACGCACTAACTACAATGCCTATTTGATACCAAGCATAAAATCACTTACTACTTTATTGAATTTATCAGGCTCTTCCCAGAACAACATATGCCCGGAATTCTCGAAGTATTCGATCTTAGCACCTTTGATGTGCTCTCCTACCCAAGCACTACCTTGATTAGGGAATACTGCACTATGACGAGCCACGCAAACTAATGTAGGCAATTTAATGTGAGGAATGAAATCACGCCAATCCAAATTGGTGTGGTCTCTCATAATCTCAATACGCACATAGGGCGGGCACTTAGAAATCTCATCAGCAATGAGCTTAACCTCTTTGTCAGACGGCTCATGATGCAAGCAAGCATGTGCCAAGCCTTCTGCAGCACCACGGGGATTATATTTAATGTCATAGCAAAGACGAATAAACATCTCTACATCGTAGCAACCATTCTGTCCCCACTGCCAATCCGGACCAGTGTATTGCAATGGTGCCTGATCCACACAAACCAAGCCATTAATTCTGTAATTACCAAACAGCTCAATGTAGCTCCACAGAATAGATGCTCCCATGGACCAGCCCAGCACAGTAACATTCTTGGCATCCAAATAATCCAGCAAGTTCTTAACATCCATAGCATAACGAGAAATCCTATGGCTGTGCAATACCTTCTCAGATCTACCATGACCACGCATATCCATGCAGATAACTCTAAAATGTTTAGAGAGCTCAGGAACATTGTATTTCCAGAATTTAGTAGTACAAGTCCAACCCGGTAACATGAACAAAGTCTTCTTGCCCTTGCCATGATCCTCATAATAGATTTTGACGCCATCATTAGTTTTAAATGTTGCCATACCGATTCCTCCTTATATATTTATATTCTGTTTTGTAATAATTATACCATTTTCTAGTGGATATGCGAAAAGGGCAATGTTTCACGTGAAACATTGCCCTTTTCGCATTATTTTCTTGTCAGCTCATAACTCTTGTCCAGATATTCTTTAATAATTTTTAGTGGCACTGTGCCATCCAATATAATGCTCATCCAGTGTCTCTTGTTCATATGGTAACCTGGAAAGAAACCTTCTGAATCAGGTATCAGCTCAATGTCCTCGGCAGTAGCCTTCACATCCATGATCCATACTCCGCCCTCGCCACTTAAACCTATAGCTTCTTTGGACACCATCATGATTACTGCATACCACTTGCGATTGCGCCTGTGGCGTAACACACAATAATCCGGATAGCGTTTCCAGAGATATTCAGGTTCAGTATTATATTGTCGCTTTGCGTAAGAAAGAATTTTAGTTTTCATGGGTTGGCATCCTATTGTTTTTTATATGAAGTAATTATACCACCTACCGTTATATTCTTCATTATATATCAAAAGTAATAAAACAAGGAGGAACAACGAAAGCTTGAGCCACTAATTTTGCTTTCTATTTAGGCAATATTTTGCTCAACAATAATAACTTATCATTTTTACTGTTTACGACATGCATTCTTCTATGACAATTTGGGCACAATGCCACTGTATTATTAATAGAATCTTCCCCACCTTCTGAAAGCCACTTAACATGATGGCTCTCTAAATAAGGTTTCCCATCTTTATCTTTAAACGGAGCAGGCTTACCACATAACTGACAAACGCCATGAGCACGCTCTTTTGCGTTTTCAGCAACATAGGGATCCCTGGCATATGTTTTTGTTGTCACTAATCTATACGCTACTTTCCTTGAAGAACGCTCTTTAGCTTTTATTTCAAGTTCCTCTGCTGACAATTTTTTTGCCTTTTGCGTTATATATTTAGTGTAAAAATCAAAAGTAGAACTATCCATCGTTAACTCATGACAAATTGGTTTAACTGGAAACATCCATACTTTTCGCATATTTCCATCTTCATCTTTTTGCTCTTCTTGATATGGTTCTCCGCAAAGTTTTACCACACCTTGATAAATATATTTTGTTGGTTTCATAACTTCAAAAAGGTGTACAACTATTCCATTTGTTTTAGACTCTGCTAATGTACGATTTTGGGTACGATCAATCCTCTGATTGCCTTTTTTTCCCATACCTGTATAATGCAATACATCGCCAAACCATTTATCTTCATACAATCCTTTGGTATGGTCCGAAATTAACACTAGTGTACCAGTTCTTTTTGAACGCCGCATTCCGCCTGTGTTACCTAAGCTAAATGTTTTTCTCATTTCCGCATGAGTCATCACTGTTCCAACTGCAAATGGTGGTTTAAATACAGCCATATCATCGCCTCCCTAGGAATATATTTTTGATATAACTGCATAATCATATTACTAAATTTTTTATCATTTCTTAGCATGATGAGTTTTAACAATTTTAATTTAGTTCTTTTATCCCTATACCCTTTAAATAGTTATATGTCTCATCATAGTATTCTGCTTTCCTGGTAACATCCTCTGGATTTCCCTTAGAGATATAAATTACAAAACCTTGTCTTGCACGAGTAAGTAATACTCTATAAGCATTTTTTAAATACTTTTTGCGCATCGGATCATTTACATTCTGCCATTTTCCACCATAAAATCTGTTGAAAGTAAAATTCCTACCATTAAATCTGTAATCGCCTTCCCAAGCAACAACTGCATAATCTATTTCTAGTCCCTGAATTTCAAATTCAGAAGCAGCTAGCTCTAATCCATAAGAAGAATCTACATCTTCTTTACCATCCAAGAACCATTTTTCAACATTTAAATCCTGTGGCGTTGTAACACCATCAGCGCGTAATCTTCCACCCTGAGAACTAGCCACTATTCCATAGCGCTCAGTACCACGGCTTCTATGTTTAACCCATTCTTTAGCTTTATTTATATTCCTCGTTAAATAGATTGGATATTCTTTGCTAATTTCAGCATATAGTCCTTTTGCCTGTTCAGCATCACCATCAATAAGTGCTTTAGCGAATTCTGATACTTTTTCATTTCTAAAACTTCTCATTGAGACTGCCAGATGCAATTCTGGGCAAGGAACTGGCTTGTTTTCCATACTGTTTAACTTTTCTTCTACATTGCCTTCCGTTAAATATTCTGTGCCTTTCATTTGATCAGAATAATATACATGCCAGTCTCTAAAATGATCATTTACCGCTGTAAACCATTGTTCTATGCCAGCTTCACCTTTATTAATTTCTTGTCCACCGCCCACCAAACATATCACTACCGTCCAATCGTCGTGTCTATCCATATATTCAATTAAGCATTCAGGTTCAGACATAGAAAAATCAGGCACACCCATTTTTGTCTTCATAAAAGTAGACAATTGGCTCTGTGTCCATGCTCTTTGTGCTTCATCAAAAATAGCTATTCTATCAACTGGCGGTTCTGTCGATTCAACTGCTTGATTTCTAAACAAATATATCATTTGGATAAAGCTCTTTGTTTCCCTATAAATAGCACTTTTAACTGGCCTATTTTTTATTACTTCGGAATTATATTTTTCTATTTCGGTATCATACCTATCACGTGTTAATGCTTCACGCAAAACAGCCACAAGTGGGCCATTACCAGATAAAAATACGGCATGTCCTTCATTAGTCATTCCAATATTATGACGATAACTAGCAACATTTAAACCAACTAATGTCTTTCCTGCCCCTGGAACTCCTGTAACAAAACAGATTGATTTTTCTTTCTTGTTTTTACTTCTTTCAATTATATGTTCTATGCATTTTGTAGTTTTTTCTAAGTCTGCATTACTTGCAGATTTATGTGTAATTTCTTCAACACCATGGCCGCTATACAAAGCACGTGCTGCCTCAATTATTGTTGGTGTTGGTTTATAAGGAGAGTTTAACCAAGCAAAAGGATCAACAACTTTTTCGCCGCTATTTTGTTCTAAAATACTATAAATCTCTTTTTCTAACGTTTCTTTATTGCAATATACAACTTCTGCAATCTTATCTATAATACGAAGCGTATTTTTGTGCTCTGGTGCTTCAGTACATACTAAGATAGGAAACAAATCTATGTTGTGACTAGCTTCATGAAAGTTGTGCAAATCTAAAGCGTAATCCATAACCTGATCTTTTGCATATGCTGGATATTCTGTTTCGCCAACCTTGAATTCTACAACAAAAACAATATTTTGAAAGATTAGGATAGCATCTACTCTTTTTCCCATTCTTGGAATAGAGTATTCGAAGGCAATCAGTCCGTCTCCCACTCCCTCTAAAACATTTTTTAATATACTAATTTCTTCTTCCCATGCTTCGCTTTGCAAAGCATTAAGATCATACTCTCTAAAATTTTTAGCTATTTCCCCAAATATTTCGGTGTTACTTTCTTTTAAAAATGTAGCAATACTTTTAGCATAACAAGCCCTTACTAAACAATTGGCCATTGTCTCCACGCTTCCCTTTGTTCGCTATTTTTTCTTGCTCATAACAATTTATTCTTACCTTACTCCCCACTCAACCTCTTCACAATCTCCCAATCTGCCGGAGCCCATTCCAATGTGGTTATCTTGCTTGGCTCCATCCATTTAAATTCAATATGCTCTTTCATAACAAAATCAGGCTTTTCCACATAGCACTTAAAGGTGTACAACGTGATGGAAAAGTCTGGATATTCATAGTTAATGGTCATAAAGCTGTCGCTTTCTTTAATAGCGACCTTTATGGCCATTTCTTCTCTTAATTCTCTTTCTAGGGCAGCGTGCTTAGTTTCCCCTTGTTCAATCTTGCCTCCGGGGAATTCGTATTTGTTGCTGACATAGGCGTACTTCGCCTGTCCTCGTTTCATGCAGAGTATTTTGCCTTCATGTATGAGTATGGCTGCTACAACTTCCAAGTGTTTTTTCATGGTTTCCCCTATTTTAAGATCGTAAGCTTTGGTTTTTTCTTCTTCGTTTCCCCTTGCACGAGTGTGAACTGCAGGGAAGTTACTGCTACTTCTTCGCCTTCTTCAAACAAGATAATATCTGTTTCTACAAGGTCGTGTCCTTCTCTGTCTGTTAAGTACCTTAGTGCCAGGTTGGCATATTCTCCTATATAATCAATCAGTCCCATATCGAGCAGGAACTGTGCATATCTTTGCTGTTCTTTAAGGTCGTCTGTCCAATCTTCCCTTACCACCATGCCAATTGGCAAGAAGCCTATATAGGTCACTTCGCCCTGTATGGAGGCCGTGGGCAAGTCTATTATTTTATTAGTTGCCTTATCTTCTGTTTGCTCTTTATCTTTAGCAGCTTTGGACAAATCTTCCAATTGCGAGAAGAAGATATTGACGCACACTATGCCTGCTTTAGTGTCTTGCCATTTCTCTGCTTCGTAATAGGTTCCATCTTCCATCTTGCCTTTAGCAACGCCTAGATAATCTCCATCTACATCACTAAAGTCATGGTTACAGACGGGTTTTGGCTTAATCTGTTTGACAAAATCAATGATTTTGGAGTGTTTTTTCATGAAAAACCTCTGTTTTTCACATTCCGACATAAATACATGTATATTATATCATACTTAATAAACTTATTTAACACGTGCACTTTTTTTGTCTCATTAAAGTAAAAAGTTCTGTTCTTTATTAGAACAAAACCTCTAAACTATTTTCTATGCTTTTCTCATTATTCTAGCGTTGAAATATCAGCACAGTATGGTAAAATGAAACTTGTAGAAGATATCATATTGTTAAGTACCCCTGCTGCGTTCTGAGCTGGAATGTCTCCACTCCGGTAGGAACAATACGATTCTTCTCAAAAGCGTCGATACCATAACCAATTCTCATTTGTTGTTCCCTCGTAATGAAATGAATATCAGGATAAATCAAAATAACCCCGTGTAATGTCTTTGACATTGCCGGGGTTGTTTGATTTTATGTGGTTATTTGGTCAGCAAATTTTTTGTTACTAAATATTCAATTCCCGCCAAATATTTTCTATGCTTTTATCATTATTGTCTTGTTGAAATCATTTTCTCATCTGTTATACTGTAGTCATGAAAGGGCATATTGGCGTGTGCCTCTTTCATTGCTCTATTGACCTATCACCCCGCGCCATACGCTTCGCGCAGCGTAGTGGCCAGATATCCACAGTGCTTGTACTTAACCAGCAAGCGTAACTTGGATATCCAACAAAAAAACAGCATCAGCAATGTTGACGGACTTTGCTAGATGCTGTTTTTTCTTGTCCTTTTACAGGGTAAGTATTTTCAATGCTTTTATCAGTATTATCTGCTTGAGTTTTTCTTGCTTTATAGTAAACTATAAACGTGAAGTACCTCAACTTATTATTCTGTACCATCTTCACAACAGCAACGTCAAATTTTCCACCTATAGAAACTCCACCGCCAGTCGAAGCGGTGGAGTTTTTATTTGTCCATATTTTATTTGATATCGCAAAATTTCACGAAGGGTTTAGCCGGCACCTGATGGTCACCTAGCATTTTCTCCATCCAGATTACATCGTACCAAGTGTCGAACTTGTACCCGCAGTCTGTGAGGTTCGCTACTTTCTTGTAACCCATCTTCTCATGGAAATAAGTACTGTCATTAGTCAGATGTGGATCTGGTTTCTTAGTGTAGCCCACCACAGCATAGGCATTGGTAACATGCTGCTTCTTGAGGATTGCTTCCATGGCTTCGTAGAGCTTCTTGCCCAGTCCCTTGCCTCTTTGGTCCTTGGCAATATAGATACTTGTTTCCACGGCCCAGGCATAGGCCTGACGTTCACCTAGCTGGGATACATACACATAGCCTAATATTTTGCCGTTTTCTTCGGCTACCAGATAGGGATATTTTTCCAGAGTGTGCTTTATTCTTCTTTTGAATTCTTCTACAGTAGGCACTGCGTATTCAAACGTAATAGCTGTTTCTTCTACATATGGTTTGTATATATCCCGCAGGGCCTGAGCGTCCTTGTCGGGGTCAGCTACTCTAATGATAATTTCCGACATGTTAGCCATCTCCTCTTAGTCTTCCAGCTTTTGGTCTCCGAATTTAATCCAGCCATATTTACGCATAATTTCAGAAATGATAAAAGTAATGATTGCCGGTAAAATAAAATGTAAGATTGCAATTTTCACAAATACGTCTGTAGATCCGCCCATGGCTGCTAAGGTAGTCATTTGTCCTACCAGGCCACAGGTTCCCATGCCGCTGCCGGCGGGAATGTTTTCCATCTGGAATACCAATGTTGCCACAGGACCCAGGATAATACTGGTCAGCGTAGGTGGAATCCAGATCAAGGGATGTTTCACGATATTGCCTATTTGCAGCATTGAAGTTCCCAGACCTTGGGAGATAAGACCGCTGGCCTTGTTTTCTCTAAAGCTTGCCACGGCAAAGCCAATCATCTGGCTGCAGCAGCCTACGGTAGCAGCGCCACCTGCCAGACCACCCAGATTAATCATGATGCTGATAGCTGCGCTGGAAATAGGCAAGGTCAGGATGATGCCCATAACAGCAGAAACGATCATTCCCATCAGGAAGGGATGCAGCTTAGTAGCATCCATGATGATGATGCCGCACAGCTTCATGACTTCATCAATACCCGGTGCTACGAAGGTTGCAATAAGAGCACCGCTGATAATGGTAACGCAAGGTGTTACCAGAATATCTACTTTAGTTTCCTTGGAAACTATTTTACCAAATTCGCAGCTTACCAGTGCTGCCAGATAGGCGCCCACCGGTCCGCCCAGCTTATTACCAATGAAGCCGGTAATAAGGCAGGAGAAAACTACCAGATTAGGTGCTTCCAGTGCCACGGCAATACTTGCGCCAATAGCGGCGCCCAGCATGCTCATAGCAAATTTACCTGTGTCCACCAGGAAGGGTATTCCTAATTTGCCTCCGATAGTAGAGAGTATTAAACCAATTAATAAAGAACAGAATAGGCCTTGGGCCATTGCTGAGGTAGCTTTTACAAAATACAAATTACTGGAGATGTGGACGTTTTTATCTTCCAGCTTTCCTTCTACTTTATCTCCCAGATTTTCTATCTTAGCTTTTAGCTCATTCATTGGGCTAGAGCCTCCTGTAGTTGTTTTGCCTTACTTTCCCAGTCAGCGCAGAACGCGCTACCGCCTTGAGCAAAGGTTGGTGAGCCGCCGCCTTTACCGCCAAACAGCTCATTGGCTTTTTGGCAATAAGCTTTGCAATCACCCTTGGCTTCTTTGCCTAGTGCAAATTGATAGCTAATGCGTTGTGCTTGTGCTGCCACAATGCCTACTACTACTTTGTTTTCCGCAGAGAGCAATTGCATCAGGCTCTTAGCTTCCTTCGGGTCCAGCTTCTTGCTGACAAAGAGTATCTTGTCGCCATTTGCGTTAACGGGTGCTTTGGCTAAGAGGTCAGGTAGTTGTGCTTTAAACAGCTCCATGGTTTTTTCTTTGCTTTGAGCTGCCAGTTCTACCAGCTCGCTCTTGAGTCTCGTTACTGCTTCCGGTACATCTGCTTCTTTCACGGACAGCATATTGCTGGTATCTACCAGGGCAATGTTTCTATCCTGCATATTTTTCAAGGCTCTGGCGCCGCAGTTAAATTCCACTCTGGTGCCGCCCTTATGCTTCTCAAAACGTAATACTTTAATGAGACCGATATAACCGGTAAGCGGTGGATGAGTACCACAGCAGGTACAGATATCACCATTTTCCACTGCTACAATGCGGATAGAACCGTGAATCTTGTCGTTCTTCTTGCGCATGGTGAGCTTGGCTACTTCGCTATCGTTCATATAGTTGCAAGAGATTTTCTTATTTTCCCAGATTTCCTGGTTAGCCATATATTCAGCTTTGTTAACCTCTTCCTGAGTTACTTCTTTATCCAGGTCGATGGTAACCATTTCTTCGTTCATGTGGAAACCGATATTATTGGCACCGCAGGATTTCCAAAAAGCGTAGGACAGAATATGCTCGCCCGTGTGTTGTTGCATTCTGTCTAGTCTAACCTGCCAGTCCAAGGTCACGTGCACCTTTTGGCCGGGTTGGAAGGCTTTGTCTGCATAGTGGATGACTTCCTTATCTTTCTCCGCTGCGTAGCTTACCTTGACATCGTCTATCTTGCCTTGGTCAGAGAGCTGTCCTCCCCCTTCCGGGAAAATCACGGTCTTGTCCAAGACCACCAAGAACTTATCTTCCTTAGGCGTGCAGCTGACTACAGTTGCGTCGCATTCGGTAAGCATGGAATTTTGTTCAAAGAGTTTTTCTGTCATAATGTGTCACCTCAAAATTAGGTCCTTCCTGAAACTCGACTTTAATTTTGCCGCTAGCTTCCCAGGCCTTCACATTGCACTTGTTCATGCCACGCACAATGGAGGCGAGCTTAGGTGGAACGGTAATGACTATAGTATAGTCTCCTTGTGGCAAATCGGCAATTATTTTTTCCACTTTTATCTTATAACCATAGGACTTGACCAACTCACCAAAGGAAGGATGGAATGGTCCTGCCAGGATGTTGCCGATCTTCATCAGCTCAGCGTCCGGCTGCAGTCCCATGCGAATCACGGTAATGCCTGCTGCAGTAAAGGCCGCATAGGCTTCGTAGCACTCTTTTACAGCTTCGTCCAGTGTCAGCGGCGTGTACTTGCCTTCTTCAAAAGACTTCGCCAAAGGCGTGTCTTTAATTACCAGCAAGGGATAAATTCTCACGATATCCGGTTTTAAAGCAAGGCCACGGGCAATGGTGTTTTTAAAACTTGCCTCGTCTTGACCTGGCAGACCTATCATGAATTGCAGTCCAACCTTAAAATTATATTTGCGCAGTAGGCGCACCGCATTGGCTACATCTTGAGCAGTATGCCCTCTTTCGGCCAGCACCAGAACCTTATCATCCAGAGACTGAGCACCTAGCTCCACTAACGTTACCCGATATTTCTTTAGGAGTGCCAGCTCCTCGCCATTGATATAGTCCGGTCGAGTGGACAATCTGATGCTGCCTGCCCAACCCTTGTCCAGATATTGGTTGCCCAGCTTTAACAAATTTTCCTGGAAATCCATCGGCAGCGCCGTAAAAGAACCACCATAAAAAGCAATTTCATTGTTTATGGATGGTTGCACCCATTTGCCATATTTTTCAATTTGTGTTTTGGCTGCTTCTACACCACTCACCTGCTGCCCACTAATGGTCTTCTGATTGCAGAACACGCATTGGTGAGGACACCCGGCATGAGGTATGAAAGCTGGAATGATTTTGCCCATAATTCCTCTAATTCCTCCTAGAGAGAGCCAATTGGGTACGGTTCCAAATTGGTCTATTTCAAGAATAATTGTAGTTTAGAATATTATATAAAGATTATAACACATGAATTACCAGTGGGGAGGTCGAAAAATGGTGAATTTTCGACCTCCCCACTGGTAATTTTGTTACCATCGGACCTATGTCAACTTCTTTTTACTATTTTTACTAACAGATGGTATGCTTTCAAATACAATTTTTTCTAATGCTTTTAGTTGTTGCGTCGCTACATTGTGCAAAGCAATTAATCTTTCTGATTGAATTCTTTTCTGGTTAATCAAAATTGCATTATAACTTTCTAAATTTGCGAGAACCAGCAGGTAATTTATATTAGCGTAATCTCTAATATTTCCTTTTTTATTTTTATTAACTTCTCGCCATTGTTTAGCTGTAACACCAAAAAGAGCAACATTAATAACGTCGGCCTCATCAGCATATGTAAATGCGATTTGTGCTGGTGTCAATTCAGGAGGCAGCAAATTTTCTTTAATTGCATCCGTATGTATGCGATAATTCAATTTTGAAATTTCTCGATTAAGATTCCAATTTAGAGACAGCCTTCTATTTTCGTCTGCTTTTATCCTGCGATAGTCAGTAATTATATGTAATTTAAAAGATGCTGAAATCCAAGATGCAAATTCAAGTGCAATATCTGAATGAGCATATGTTCCTCCTCCCCTGCCTGCCTTAGATATAATGCCAAGTGCATTCACACTAGTAATCCATTTAGATGGAGACATTAAAAATGCATTTAAGCCAGCTTCTTTTCTAAACCCCTCGAATTCGAGGGGTTTAAAATTTCTGTTATACAAACTTTCCCATAATCCTAGAAATTCAAGCGTTTCTCTATTTCTCATCCAATTACAAATGGTAGCATTGATATGCACCCAAAATGTTGGACAGTTTTTAAGCAGCTATTCTGGAATGAGTTCGGTATTCTACCGGACTCATTCCTTTTAGTTTTAGCTTGATTCTCTTGTTGTTGTAGTAATAAATATATTCAT